>Ga0182024_10000069_pt1 | contig 194219 bp, 168 predicted proteins | sample P32metaG_FD_120480 | JGI IMG/M metagenome (GOLD analysis project Ga0182024, IMG submission 120480) | Permafrost microbial communities from Stordalen Mire, Sweden - P3-2 metaG (Illumina Assembly) | ecosystem: Environmental > Terrestrial > Soil > Wetlands > Permafrost | place: Sweden: Stordalen...
ACACCGCCGACGACACCGCCCGCCAAACCGCCCACCAAACCGCCCGCCAAACCGCCCGCCAAACCGCCCGCCAAACCGCCCACGACGCCGCCAACAGGACCGCCCTCTAAATCATAGTCAGCGCCGCCTTCGGCGCCGTCCGGTTCTGGGCGGTACGGACTGGTCCGTCGAAGCGGCTTGCGTCCCCTAAATCGACGAAGAGTTGCTCGACAGGTGATCGAGGTGCGGCACGCTCACGTTCAATCGGGCCCGATCACACGCAACTGGTTTTCCGTGATGTCCGCCAGCCTGGCAGCGCGATCAACAGTAGGTCGCGCGCGCTCGGCCCGGAACCGACCGCGCCGTTCCATCCGCGAGCGCATCGCGTTGATCGGCGCCTCTCAGGCCAGGTTCATTTTCTTGAGCAGCGCCTTGAATCTGGGGTGCGAGCGGAGAGGCGCGAAGAGGAACGACCCCTTGAGGCCGTACACCGCGCCGGCGTGCTCATCAAAGGCCCGCTCGATCAGGTCGAGCGCCTGCTCGTGTTCGCCGAGCCCCACATGCACAAATGCAAGATGGTAGGGTGAGACGTACATGCGTTTCGCGCGGTCCTCGAGCTGTCGCAAGACCTCCCGAGCTTTGTCCGTGATGCCCGCCAATGCATAAGCCTGTCCCAGCTGCGCGAACCATTGGGTATTACTCGGGGACAGGGCGACCGCCCGCTCCAGCTCCGCGAGGCCCTCGTCCGTCTGCCCTTGTTTGATGAGTGCCCACCCGAGCGTCGCATGCGCGCGATCAGACTCGGGGTCGAACTCCAGTGCGCGTGCCGTCCCGCGCGCGGCGTCCTCGTACCGGCCGACACGTAAGAGCGTGGTGGCGACGTCCAACTGATGTGCCAGCGGGTCCAAGTCCTGCGCGCGCTGCTGCATCGCCATGGCCTCGTCGTACCGCTCGAGGCCCGAGCACATGCGCCCGTACAAGTCGTACGTATCCGCGCTGCCGGGGCTCAACTCCAACGCACGTTTGAATCCTTCCTCGGCGCCGTTCCAATCGAACTCAGAGAGACTGAGGTACGCCGCGGTGCAGTGCGCTTCACAGAGTGTCGGGTCGAGTCGGAGCGCCATCGCCGCCGCTTCCTTGGCTTGGGGATAGGCCACGGCCGGCGCGAGCGCGCCCACTTCCCCCATCTCCGCGTAGGCCATGGCCACGCTGGCGTACGCCAACGCGTAGTCCGGATCCCTGGCGATCGCGCGCTCGAAATAGGTGATGGCCCGCTGCATGGCCGTCGCGGTGTATTTGACGAGCCAATGCCGGCCCTGGAGATACAGCTGATAGGCCTGGAGGTCGGCCGTTGGCTCCTTCTGGATGCGTGATTGCTCATCGACGGACAGCTCAGCCTTGAGCGCAGCCGCGATGTGCAGCGCTACGTCGGTTTGGATCACGAAGATGTCGGTGAGCTGCCGGTCGTAGGTCTCCGACCATAAGTGTCGGTCCGTTTCGGCATCGATGAGCTGCGCCACGATGCGCACCCGGTCGCCGACACGCCGGACGCTCCCTTCGACCAGGGTATCCGCCTCCAGTTTCGCTCCGATCTCCTTGAGGCTCTGCAGCCTCTGCTTGAACGGCATCACCGATGTGCGGGAGATCACCTTGAGGGCACGCACCTTGGATAGATGGGCGATGACGTCTTCGGTGATCCCATCCGCGAAGTATTCGTTCTCCGGGTCTGCGCTCAGGTTCAGGAACGGCAACACCGCCACGGCCGGGGGCCGGGGAGCGGCTGGCGCGACAAGCGCTGCTGCGAAGAGGCCGGCCGAGGCAAACCGGTCGGCCGGCGCCTTGGCCAGCGCTTTGATGAGCGCCTGTTCAACGGCCAGCGAGACCCCCGTCCGCAGTCGCCGCACGGCGGGTACGGGGTCCACGAGCTGCTTGGCGAGCCGCGCTCGCGCGTTTGATCCGGGATACGGCGACTCGCCCGCGAGCATCTCATAGAGGACACAGCCAAGACTGAACACGTCGGTGCGCGCATCGAGTCCCGACTCGCTCATCGCCTGCTCGGGGCTCATGTACTCCGGGGTGCCGACCACGAGCCCTGTCTGTGTGAGCCGTTCGCCGGCGCTGGCGGTTACGGCCATCGCGATCCCGAAATCCGCGACCATCGCCTCGCCTTCGTACAGCAGGATGTTCTCCGGCTTCACGTCCCGATGGATCACGCTCTGGGCGTGCGCGTAACCGAGCGCCGCGGCGACTTGACGGGTAATGGCCAGTGCCTCGTCGATTGGCAGCTGCTTCTCACGTTCCAGCTTGAGGCGGAGCGATTCGCCCTTGATGTAGGGCATGACATAGAAGAGGAAGCCATCGGCATCCCCCGAGTCGTACAGCGGCAGGATGTGCGGATGATTCAGCTTCGCCGCGATCTCGACCTCGCGCAGAAACCGGTCGGACCCGAGCAGCGATGCCAGGTCGGACCGCAGTACCTTGATGGCCACCTGGCGGTGGTGCTTCAGGTCAGTGGCGAGGTACACCGTCGCCATGCCCCCGCGGCCGAGTTCGCGCTCGATGCGGTAACGGTCGGCCAACGCGGCGGTGAGGCGGGGTAGGGAATCAGCCACCTGCGACCGCTCCTGCGAGTGGGGCCGGTCCTCATACTCTGGACCTACCGAATCATTGGGGACTCATCCGAAAATACGGACCCATCGAGCCTGGGGGTAGTTGGCGCCAAGTCCGTGAACAGGATGTGTAACGGCCTCCCAAACGTGGACGCATTGCGTGATGGCGACCTGATCGACTGGGATTCGCCGGTCGGAGGGTACGTCAAGCAAGAGGGTAAGCTCTCGGACATCGCCAACTCGGATTGCTGGATCCGAACGCAATAGCCGCGGCGGCGGTCAGCGCGCCGCCGCGCGACGCCGCGGCCCACGGCCATCAATCTGCCGGCGCGTCCCGGATCAGGTATTGGCTCGTCACCATGCCGCCGGCGTAGGACTGGGTCGCGATGTGCTCGAACCGGATATCGCTCGCGATCGGACCGAAGAGGGGGATGCCCCGACCCAATAGCACGGGGATCCGCGTCAGCGTGAAGTGTTGGATCAATCCTGCACTGAGAAACCGCTGCACCGTGATGCCGCCATCGACATAGAGGTGCTGCATCCCACGCTCCGCCAATCGTGCCACGATGTCGCGGGGCGGTCCCGTCATGATTTCCACGGTCGCGCCGCGCGGCGGCGGCCGATCCAAGGGGCGTGTGGTGAGCACGATGACCGGAAGGCCGGCCGCGAAGGGCCACGCATCGAAGGTCAGCACGGTCTCGTAGGTATGGCGTCCCATGACCACCGCATCGACCGTTGCGATGAACGCTGTATAGCCATGGTCCTCGCCGCCGCCCGGAGGCAGCCAGTCGAGCGCGCCATCTTCGCGGGCGATGAACCCGTCGAGGCTCGTCGCAATGAATACCGACGTCTTCATCGTCTCACCTCGCCTCCGGCCGGGAACGGCATCTGCCGGACCGCGGCGTGGGGAATCGACGGTACCCGGGTGGACCCGGATGCTGGACCGGACCATTGGTCCTAAACGTGTCTCACTGTCCGGGTGCGGTCCAGCACGCGAACGCCGCCGCCCTAATTGCTCCCGCGTGGGAGTCCCCTTGACATCTAGGTATTGCGGCGCAACTCTATGCCAAGACATCTAGGGGGCCGCCATGGCGACTGCGGCATCCGATCGGCTGCACGGGACGCTCGACGCGCTCATTCTGCGCACCCTCACGTGCGGGCCTCGGCACGGATATGCGATCATCCGATGGTTGCGGGAGTCGAGCGCCAACGCGATCGAGGTCGAGGAGGGGTCGCTCTATCCGGCGCTCTATCGATTGGAGCGACGCGGGTGGATCACGGCCGAGTGGGGGGTGAGCGACCAGAGTCGCAAGGCGCGCTTCTACCGGCTGACCCCACGCGGACGGCGGCAGTTGGTCGCGGAGATTGCACGGTTCCGCGAGTTCGTCGCGGCTGTCTCGCCGATCTTCCTCTCGTAGTCCAATCCAGAGACCCACCGGAGGGGCGATGCCGTCCGATACACGCGCCAGTCGGTTCATTGCGGCGATCTTCGGGCGTGCCGCTGCCCAGACGCAAGTGTCCGCTGAGATCGCCTTCCACGTGGACATGCTCGTGCGCGACCTGGTGGGCGAGGGCATGACCCCGGAGGCGGCCATGGCGGAGGAAGCGCATCGCGTGCTGCGACGGCAGTCTGGAGGACCCGCGATGGAAGACCATCGTCGGGGTGGTCGGCGATGTTCGCTCCGCCGGACCCGCGACGGATCTATACCCGGAGTTCTATCTGCCCATGGCGCAGGTTCCCCCCCAGGCGTGGGACTGGGTGCAGCGGACCATGACGCTCGTGGTGCGGACGGCCTCCGACGCCAGCGGCCCGGCGACGACGCTCGTCGAACACGCCGTGCGGTCCGTTGACCCGACGCTTCCCATCTACGACGTCGCCACCATGCACCAATCGATACGCGCGTCAACGGCGGAGCATCGGTTCGACACCTTGCTGCTGACCGTGCTGGCGCTGGTCGGACTGGTGCTCGCGGGTGCCGGCGTCGCGAGCGTCGTGGCGTTTTTCGTGACGGCGCGTACCCACGAGATCGGCGTTCGCCTCGCGCTCGGCGCGACCGCCGGAGAGATCGTGGGGCTGTTTGCGCGGCAGAGCGCGCGCCCAATCCTCGTGGGCGTCGTCATTGGCAGCGCGGGTGCCGTCGCTGTCTCCCGCTTGCTGCGCGGATCGCTCTATGGCGTGAGCGCCGTTGATCCAGTAACGGGCGTGGCGGTCGCGCTCGTACTGATCGCGGTCGCGGGCGTCGCGACGGTGGTCCCCGCGCTGCAGGCGGCGCGGGTAGACCCGGTCAGGGTGTTGCAGTAACGCCCTGGGAAACACGAGCCGCCGGCCGCGCCGATGTCCGTGGCGTCACGGCGGCGCCCGACCATTGCTTGTTCCACGTCTGGCCGGAGCTCGAGCGTCCCAGTGGCGGGCAGGCCAGTGAGTTACGCGGTTGCGAGGTCCCCGGAGACCGCCGGGACGGACCGTCGTATTAGTCTTCTGCGTCGCACGGGACGCTTACCGGGAGGGTTTGGATGGAGGTCGGATTGATTGGACTTGGCCGCATGGGCGCCCAACTGGTGTGTCGTCCTGAGCGACGCGGTCGCATCCATGTGGTAGGCGCCACCGCGACCTCGGGCGGCATCGGAGCATGACGGGCCGCCGGGCTGACGCGGAGTGGCTGATACTCGACGCCATCCAACAAGAAGCGTACAAATATTTCCTACACGAAACAAACCTCGACAACGGGTTGGTGTTCGACACCACCAGCGGGCACGCCCCCGCGAGCATCGCGACCGTGGGGCTCGGGCTTACCGCGTATCCGGTCGCCGTAGAGCGGGGGTATTTATCCCGCGGTGACGCCGCACGGCGTACGCTCACGACGTTGCGGTTCTTTTGGGAGAGCAAGCAAGGCCCCCAGCCCGACGCCACCGGATACCGAGGCTTCTATTATCACTTTCTCGACATGCGCACGGGCGCACGCGTGTGGCAGTCTGAGCTATCGACCGTTGACTCAGCCCTCCTGATCGGCGGGATGCTCGTGGCCGCGGCATACTTCGACGAAGACCGCGCCGCTGAGCGCGAGATCCGCGAGCTCGCCGATCGACTATACGCGCGGGTCGATTGGCAGTGGGCGCAGAACGGTGGGACAACAGTGACGCACGGATGGAGGCCGGAAGGCGGATTCCTCCCGTACCGTTGGGCGGGCTACGACGAGGCGATGCTGCTCTACGTGCTTGGACTTGGATCTTCCACGTACCCTCTCTCCGCCGAGAGCTATGGGGCCTGGGCCGCCACATACGACTGGCGGACGATCTACGATACGTCGTATTTGTACGCCGGACCGCTGTTCACGCATCAGCTCTCGCATGTGTGGATCGATTTCCGCGGCATTCAGGACGCGTTCATGCGTGCGCGCGGGTGCGACTACTTCGAGAACAGCCGGCGCGCCACCATGGTGCAGCGGCAGTACGCGATCCGGAATCCGCGAGGATACGCTCGATACGGCGAATGGTGCTGGGGAATCACGGCGAGCGAGGGCCCCGGGAATCTGACACGCGATGTGGGTGGTGTCGTCAGGAAGTTTTTCGGCTACCGCGGCCGCGGGGTGCCCGACGGCCCCGATGACGGCACGATCGCACCGTGGGGCGCGATCGCGTCGCTGCCGTTCGCGCCCGAGATCGTGATGCCGACCATCGCCCACTGGCGGCGGCTGCAGCTTGGCGGCGAGCATCGCTATGGCTTCAAGACGACCTTCAATCCCACCTTCCCCGATCCAGGCGGCTCGCCGTATGGATGGGTGTCGCCCTGGCACTGCGGCCTCGACCTTGGTCCGATCATCCTGATGATCGAGAACTATAGGTCGGGGTTGGTGTGGCAATTGCTGCGGGGCTGCCGTCCGGTCGTGGCCGGTCTGCGAGCCGCGGGATTCACCGGCGGCTGGCTCTCTGACACCGCCCCGCCGCAAGCGTCCGGGTAAGGTCACTGCGTCTCGTGCCGACCTGCGTGCGGAGCGGCCGCCGACACGCCGGCTGCGCGGAGCGCACGTTTGGCCAAAGTCGAGGCTGCGGTGCGGAACTTGCCACCCCCTTTCGGGGCGCCTGAGTCTGCGGCCGCGGAATTCGTGAAGGGGTCATCGTGAGTCTCGGGTACACGCAGCCGCTCTATCTGCTGCCGTTCGATCACCGCCACTCCTACATCACCGGCATGTGCCATTTCACTCCGCCGCTCACGGCGGAGCAACGCGGCGTGGTGATTGGGAGCAAACGGGTGATCTACGACGGCTTCCTGGAAGCGGTCAGGAGCGGGATACCCAAGGACCGCGCGGGCATACTCGTGGATGAGGAATTCGGGGCCGAGATCCTTCGCGATGCGGTCCGGGACGGGTATGTAACGGCACTCTCGACCGAGAGCAGCGGCTCCGACGAGTTTGATTTCGAGTACGGCGCGGCGTTCGCGGACCACATCAAATTGTTTGCGCCGACTTTCGCGAAGGTGCTCGTTCGTTACAACCCGGAGGGTGACGCGGCCCTCAACGCGCGGCAGACGACGCGGCTCAAGCAGCTATCCGACTACTGTCGCGGTGCGGGCCAACTGTTCATGTTCGAGCTGCTGGTACCGGCGACACCGGCGCAGTTGGACCGAGTGCAGGGGCAGGCGGCGGCGTACGATCTCCGGGTTCGTCCGGAGTTGATGCTCACGACCATCCGCACCCTGCAGGACGCCGGCGTCGAACCCGATGTGTGGAAAGTCGAGGGGCTCGACCGCGAAGAGGATTGCGAGCGCATCGTCGTGGTTGCTCGGCGCGACGGGCGGGACCACGTTGGCTGCATCGTGTTGGGACGCGGCGCCGACGAGAAAAAGGTTGTGGGGTGGCTCGAGACCGCCGCATCGGTGCCCGGGTACATCGGCTTCGCGGTCGGACGCACCAGCTTTTGGGACCCGGTGGCCGACTATCTCGCGCAGCGAGTGACGCGTGAGGAGGCGGTCTCGCGCATCGCGCGCCGCTATGGCGAATGGGCGGCGATCTTCGAAGGGCGACAGCCATGAAGATCAGTCCTCTCGCGGGCCATCCTCCTCCGGCCGCAATGCTGCTCGACGTCGCCAAACTGATCACGGCGTACTACACCGAGATCCCCGATCCCTCGGTACCCGTCCAGCGAGTCGCGTTCGGCACCTCGGGGCATCGCGGCTCGGCATTCGAGCGCACCTTCAACGAGTTGCATGTCTGCGCGATCAGCGAGGCCATCTGCCGCTACCGCCGGCAGCAGGGCATCGACGGTCCGCTCTTCCTTGGCATCGACACGCACGCCCTGTCGGTACCCGCCTGTGCCACCGCCCTCGAAGTGCTGGCCGCACACGGCGTCGATGTGATGCTCGCCGAACACGACGAATACACGCCGACGCCGGTGGTGTCGCACGCCATCCTCTGCTACAACCGCGGACGCACCACGGGACTGGCCGACGGGATCGTGATCACGCCGTCTCACAATCCACCGGACAACGGGGGCTATAAGTACAACCCTCCGAATGGTGGGCCGGCCGACACGGACGTCACCGGTTGGATCGAAGCCCGGGCCAATGAGTTGATGGAGCGCGGTCTGAAGAGCGTGAAGCGCGTGCCATACGAGAGGGCGGTGCGCGCGGCCACGACGCACCGGTATGACTATCTCAATCCCTACGTCCGCGATCTGGCAAACGTCGTCGATATGGACGCGATCCGCGGTGCGGGGATTCGCTTGGGCGTGGACCCCCTGGGTGGGGCTGGCGTCCACTACTGGGCGCCCATTGCGGCGCACTACCAGGTCGATCTGACCGTCGTGAGCGACGTGGTGGATCAGACGTTCCGGTTTATGACGGTGGATTGGGACGGCCAGATCCGGATGGATCCGTCGTCGTCGTACGCGATGCAACGGTTGATCGGTCTGAAGGACCGCTTCGACATCGCGTTTGCGTGCGACACCGATCATGATCGTCACGGTATTGTCACCGCAAGCACGGGTCTGCTGCCGCCCAATCACTATCTCGCGGTCGCCATTCATCACCTCTTCCAGCACCGGCCGCAGTGGCGTCCGGAAGCCGGGGTAGGGAAGACCGTGGTCAGTAGCGCGATGATCGATCGCGTGACTGCAAAGCTCGGCCGGCGCCTCCACGAGGTGCCGGTCGGCTTCAAGTGGTTCGTTGCCGGCCTTGGCGACGGCTCACTCGGGTTCGGCGGCGAAGAGAGCGCTGGAGCGTCGTTCCTGCGCCGCGACGGGTCGGCGTGGACGACGGACAAGGATGGTATCGTCCCCGCGCTGCTCGCGGCGGAGATCACGGTGCGTGCGGGCCGCGACCCTGGCGAGATCTATGGCGACCTGACGCGCGAGTTCGGCGAGCCTGCCTACGATCGGGTCGAAGCGCCCGCGACCCCCGAACAGAAGAAGCGGCTGGCTGCGCTATCGCCGCAGCAGGTGCGGTGCACTGACCTCGCGGGGGAAACAGTCCAGAGCGTCATCAACGAAGCTCCCGGAAACCACGCGCCGATCGGTGGTATCAAGGTCACCGCGGCGACCGGGTGGTTTGCTGCCCGGCCGTCGGGCACGGAGGACATCTACAAGATTTACGCTGAGAGCTTCCAGGGGAAGGACCGGTTGAAGCGGATCGTGGAAGAGGCGCAAGCGATCGTCGATACCGCGCTCACGACGGCGCCGCTGGCCACGTCCGCGTGACTACACGCGATAGCGTCGGGCTCCTCCTCGAGTGGGACAACGCGCGACTCAACAGTGGCCTCGCCGCGGAGGATCTCGGGATCACCTGGCACGCCAGTCCGGGCCCGCAAACGGGGATTGGTCCGGCTGCAGTCTCGACATGTGATTCGTGACAGCCACGACACTAACACCGGACCTGCTCCACAGAATGGACGCGTATTGGCGCGCCGCCAACTACCTGTCGGTCGGCCAGATCTATCTCTACGACAATCCACTCTTGAAAGAGCCGCTGACACTGGCACACGTCAAGCCGCTGGTGGTCGGCCACTGGGGCACAACGCCGGGCCAGAACTTCATCTATGTCCACCTCAACCGGACCATCAAGAAGTATGACCTGGATATGTTTTACATCGCCGGTCCCGGTCACGGCGGCCCCGCGCTGGTGGCCAATACGTACCTCGAGGGCACTTACAGCGAGATCTATCCGAACATCAGCCAGGACGAAGCGGGACTGAAAAAGCTGTTCATGCAATTCTCGTTTCCCGGCGGGATTTCGAGCCACGTCGCGCCGACGACGCCGGGGTCGATTCACGAAGGTGGCGAGTTGGGGTACTCGCTCAGCCACGCCTTCGGGGCCGCGTTCGACAATCCCGATCTCATCGTCGCCTGTGTCGTCGGCGACGGCGAGGCGGAAACAGGCCCGTTGGCGACCGCATGGCAGTCCACGAAGCTTCTCGATCCCATTGGCGACGGAGCCGTCCTCCCGATCCTGCATCTCAATGGCTACAAGATCAGCAACCCGACCGTCCTCGCACGTATCGAACATGACGAGTTGGAACAGTTTCTCCGAGGCTGCGGCTGGACGCCGTACTTCGTAGAAGGCGATGCACCGGACACGATGCATGAACTCATGGCCGCCGCCCTGGATTCGGCCATCGAGAACATCCGGCAGCTCCAAGCGAATGCGCGGGACAAGCAAGACACGACTCGGCCGCGCTGGCCGATGATCGTGCTGACGTCGCCCAAGGGCTGGACAGGACCCAAAGTCGTCGATGGGCTCCAAGTCGAGGGCACCTTCCGATCGCACCAGGTGCCGTTGCTGGTGGATCCCGAGCATCCCGATCACGTCGCGCAGCTCGAAAGCTGGATGAAAAGCTACAGGGCAGAAGAACTGTTCGATGCACATGGCCGACTCATGCCCGAATTGGCCGAGCTGGCGCCCGAGGGTGAGCGGCGGATGGGGGCAAATCCCCACGCCAATGGTGGCATCCTGCTGCGCGACCTGCGTATGCCCGACTTCCGCGTCCACGCGGTGCATGTTCCTTCGCCCGGCGCCGTGGATGGTCAGGATACGCTCGTGCTGGGCAAGTTCCTGCGTGATGTGGTCGCGCTGAATCAGGAGCATCGCAATTTCCGGATCTTCGGACCTGATGAGACGCTCTCGAATCTCCTGGGCGCGGTCTTTGAGACGACCAATCGGCAGTGGGACGCGCGAACGCAACAAAATGACGAGTTCCTCGCGCCCTCAGGGCGAGTGCTGGACTCAATGCTCAGCGAACACCAGTGCGAGGGTTGGCTGGAGGGCTATCTGCTGACTGGGCGGCACGGGTTGTTCAACAGCTACGAGGCCTTCATTCGCATTGTCGATTCGATGTTCAGCCAACACGCCAAGTGGCTCAAGGTCACACTGGAACTGCCTTGGCGCCGGAAGATCGCGTCGCTGAACTATCTCCTGGCCTCCCACGTCTGGCAGCAGGACCACAACGGATTCACGCACCAGGACCCCGGCTTCCTCGATCATGTGGTCAATAAGAAAGCCGATATCGTGCGCGTGTATCTCCCTCCGGACGCGAACTGCCTGCTGTCAGTCTTCGATCATTGCCTGCGGAGCCGGCACTACGTCAACGTCGTGGTCGCCGGTAAGCACGCCCTTCCGCAATGGCTGACCATGGAGGCGGCCATCGTCCACTGCACGGAGGGGATTGGCATCTGGCAATGGGCCAGCAACGACCAGGACGCCGAGCCGGATGTCGTCATGGCGTGCTGCGGTGACACGCCGACCCTGGAGGTGCTAGCGGCGGTGTCCATCCTGCGCCAGCATCTGCCCGATCTCGCCATCCGCGTGATCAACGTCGTCGATCTGATGAAGTTGCAGTCGGCGAGCGAGCACCCGCACGGGTTGAGCGAGACGGACTACGATTCGCTCTTTACGACGGACAAGCACATCATCTTTGCCTTTCATGGATACCCTTGGCTCGTCCACCGACTGACATACCGCCGAGCCAATCGCAACCTGCACGTACGCGGCTACAAGGAGGAGGGTACTATCACCACCGCATTTGACATGCGGGTGCAGAACGATCTGGACCGCTTCCATCTCGTCCAGGACGTGGTGGATCGCCTCCCGCATTTGGGCGCGAAAGGGGCCTATTTGAAGCAAATGGTGCAGGACAAGCTCATCGAGCACACGCGCTACATCGCGACGCACGGCCAGGATTTGCCGGAGATTCGGAACTGGCATTGGGGCAACCCCTAACGGTCGCGCTCGAGCTGACAGACGCCGCCGGCCCGCCAGGCGGGCACGGGTCGGCACACACTGCTCGCGTCTCGAATCGTGGCGCGGTCGTGTCTGTGCGTGGCAGCGTCGTGGATGTACGGTTCGATGCGCAGTTGCCGCCGATCTACACGTTGCTGCGCGCCGGCGAGAATGGGAGAATCGCCATCGAGGTGCTCATGCAGCTGGATGGCCATCATGTCCGCGGGATCGCGTTGACTCCTACTCAAGGTCTGGCTCGCGGGATGGCGGTGGAGGACACCGGCGGCCCGCTGAAGGTGCCGGTCGGCAAAGCGATTCTGTCGCGAATGTTCGACGTGTTCGGCAACGTCATCGACCGTCAGCCCGCGCCGACCGACGTGGAATGGCGCACGATTCATCGCGATCCGCCGCCCTTGGCCAATCGTTCCACCAAGTCCGAAGTCTTCGAAACGGGTATCAAAGTCATAGACGTGCTGGTGCCGTTGGAACGCGGCGGCAAAGCAGGACTGTTCGGTGGCGCGGGGGTGGGCAAGACCGTGCTGCTCACCGAGATGATTCACAACATGGTGGGGCATCAACAGGGAGTGAGTCTGTTCTGCGGCATCGGAGAGCGCTGTCGCGAAGGGGAAGAGCTCTATCATGACATGAAGGAAGCCGGTGTGCTTCCGCATATGGTCATGATGTTCGGCCAGATGAACGAGCCACCCGGGGCGCGGTTCCGCGTCGGGTTGGCGGCGGTGACGATGGCCGAGTACTTCCGGGACGTCGAGCATCGCGACGTGCTGCTGCTGATCGATAACATCTTTCGTTTCATCCAAGCGGGCATGGAAGTGTCGGGCCTCATGGGGCAGATGCCGTCGCGCCTGGGCTATCAACCGACGATGGGCACCGAATTGTCGGGATTGGAGGAGCGGATCGCCAATACCGACACGGGCGCGATCACGTCGATTCAGGCTGTCTATGTGCCGGCCGACGACCTGACTGATCCGGCTGCGGTGCATACGTTCTCGCACTTATCCGCGTCAATCGTCCTCTCCCGCAAGCGGGCGAGCGAAGGACTGTACCCGGCGATCGATCTGCTGCAATCCAACTCCAAGATGGCGACACCGACCATCATTGGTGAACGGCACTATGCGCTGGCGCGGGAGATCCGCCAGACGCTTGCGCAGTACGAGCAGCTCAAGGACATCATCGCCATGCTCGGTATGGAACAACTATCTCCCAATGACCGGATGGTAGTTGGCCGCGCCCGACGGCTCGAGCGATTTCTCACCCAGCCGTTTTACGCGACCGAACAGTTCAGCGGGATCAAGGGCAAAGATGTCAGCCTGAGCGACGCGATCGACGGCTGTGAGCGCATCCTGCGCGACGAATTCAGGGACTACCCCGAGAGCGCGCTCTACATGATCGGTGCGGTGGATGAGGCCAAGGAGAAAGTGCGGTCGGGCAAGCCTGCCGCTGGAACGTCACCCAAACCGGCGGCGGCATCCGCAGGCCGGCGTCACGGGCAGGCGGCCGCCGATGCTGCGGCGACAGGCAATGCCGATGTGCCACCAACGTCCGGTGTAGAACCCCAGCCGGAGGCTGCCCATGCCGTCGGCGCTCATGCACCTTAGGGTTCTCCTGCCGTTCGAAGTGTTCGCCGATGAGACGGGAGTCTCGCGCATTGTCGCAGAGGCGCACGACGGCGCATTTGGACTCTTGCCGCACCGACGCGACTGTGTGGCAGCGCTGAGTCCGGGGATCCTGACGTATGAGACTGAAAGGGACGGCGAGGTCTTCGTGGCAGTGGATGAAGGAGTGCTCGTCAAGGCCGGTATGGACGTGCTCGTGTCCGTCCGCCGTGCGTTGGGCGGAGCGGACCTCAGACAACTACGGCATGCGGTGGACCAGGAGTTCCTGACGCTGGGCGAGCGTGACCGAAGCTCCCGCCTGGCAATGGCGAAACTTGAAACGGGTTTCTTGCGTCGTTTGGCAGCTCTGCAGCATGAGTGACGACCCCAGGAACGCACCCTCGCCCGATCCGACCTTCGCCCGGGTGATCGGCGCGAAGGCCACCCGCAAGCTTCGAGCGCGGCGACGTTCCGCGCCGGGTGTCTGGTTCGGTCTCGGCATGATGGGGCTGATCGGCTGGTCCGTGGCTGTCCCGACGCTTCTGGGCGCGGCACTCGGCCTCTGGTTGGATAAACACCATCCGGGAATACACTCGTGGACGCTGGCGCTGCTGGTTGCCGGGCTGGCGATCGGCTGTCTCAACGCGTGGCATTGGGTCGCCAACGAGGACCAGGCAATGCGGGACGAACAGGCGGACACCGATGCATGACGCGCTGACAGGGGCCGTCGCGTTGGCGGGCGGGGCCGTGCTCGGGGGCATGTTCTTCGGCGGCCTGTGGTGGACGACGCGCGAAGGCGTCGCGTCTCCGAGGCCAGTGCTGTGGTTCGTGGGCAGTCTGCTCGTGCGGATGAGCATCGCTCTGACAGGTTTCTATCTTGTCGGGCGCGGTGATGGAGCGCGGCTACTGATATGTCTCCTGGGATTCGTGATGGCACGCGTGGCCGTGATGCGGCTGACGCGGCCGCCGCGCGACGACTCTGCCGGCCGGGCACAGGCGGGGACCCATGCGCATTAGCCCTGATGACTGGATCCTCTGGCAACACGGCATTCTCAAGCTCAACGCCACCATTGTCTACACGTGGGCGCTAATGGGTGTGCTGGCCCTGGGTTCAATCCTCATCACACGGCGCTTGTCCCTCGATCTCACGCGTTCCCGATGGCAGAACCTGCTGGAAATCGTCGTCACCGGGATCCTGAAGCAAATCGCGGATGTCGGCCTTCCGAACCCCGCGAAGTATCTGGGCTTTCTGGGCACGCTGTTCCTGTTCGTTGCGACGGCCAGCCTCTGCACGATTATTCCCGGCTACGAGCCGCCGACCGCCTCATTGTCCACCACCGCGGCGTTGGCGCTGTGCGTGTTTGTGGCCGTGCCGCTGTTTGGCATTGAGGACCAGGGGCTGGGCGGTTACCTCAAGTCGTTCGTGCAACCGACGGTCATCATGTTGCCGTTCAACGTCATCGGCGAACTGTCGCGCACCCTGGCGCTGGCCGTGCGCCTATTCGGCAACATGATGAGCGGCGCGATGATCATCGGCATTCTGCTGACCATCACGCCGTTCATCTTCCCGATCGTCATGACGGCGCTCGGTCTGCTCACCGGTATGGTGCAAGCCTACATCTTCAGCATTTTGGCCGCGGTATACATCGCGGCCGCCACTCGCACGCGTCAACCGACGTCTGGGCCAGTGCCGAGTACGTAAGCCACCAGCGACATATACACAGGACATCCTATGGATAGCATGACCACGATCGCAGTTGCCTCCATCGTCACCGCCGGTCTCACGATCGGCGTGGGATGCATCGCGCCGGCGCTCGGCGAAGGCCGGTCCGTGGCGACAGCGCTCACGGCGCTGGCTCAGCAGCCAGACGCGTCCGCGACCATTACCCGCACCTTATTCGTCGGCCTGGCCATGATCGAATCCACGGCCATCTACTGCTTCGTGGTGTCAATGATTCTCATCTTTGCCAACCCGTTCTGGAACCATGTCATCGCCCAGGCGACGGGAAAGTGACGGTATGCTCGTCGACTGGTTCACCATCGGTGCGCAGGCCCTCAACTTCCTGATTCTGGTCTGGTTGATGAAGCGCTTTCTCTACAAGCCCATCCTCCAGGCCATTGACGCGCGGGAAAAGCGGGTCGCCGCGGAGCTCGCGGACGCGGCCGCAGTCAAGGCCGACGCACAACGGGAGCGCGACGAGTTCCAGCACAAGAATGCGGAGTTCGACCATCAGCGCGCCGCACTCGTGAAACAGGCGACGGACCAGGCCAACGCCGACGGTCAACGGCTCCGGGACGAGGCACTCCAGGCCGCCGCCGCGTTGAGTGCCAAGCGAGCGGAAGGGCTGAGAACCGAGGCTCATTCGCTCAATCAGGCGATTCGTCGTCGCACCCAGCAGGAGGTGTTCGACATCGCGCGAAAGACGCTGACGGATCTGGCATCGACGAGTTTGGAGGAACGGGTGGCCGAGGTGTTCACTCGCCGCGTGCGAGAAATGGACGGCGAGGCCAAGGAGCGTCTCGCCAATGCCCTCAAGGGGACCGCGGACTGCGCGATCGTGCGCAGCGCGTTTGACCTGCCTGCGGCGCAACGTGCGGCGGTCCAACAGTCACTCAACGAGGCCTTCTCGGGCGACGTGCACCTCCGCTTCGAGACCGCGCCGGACCTGGTGAGTGGGATCGAGCTGACCGCGAATGGGCAACAAGTGGGATGGACCATCGCGGATTACCTCTCCTCGCTCGAAAGGCAGGTTGGCGAGCTTCTCGAACCGCCAGGCAGACCCAATCCAGCGGACACGGGCAAACCCGCGGTGCTACCCGTCCTACAGGGTCAATGATCACTGCGCCTGAAGGCTTGCAGGGCGTTTTCGACCGTACATTTCTCGGAATCAGCCAGGTGTGTGCAGCCTTCACGCCGCAACTGACGCCGCGCGAGGTGGGCACGATCACACATGTGTCCACCGGCATTGCCGGAGTCGCCGGCCTTCCCGGCATCGGCTTTGAGGAGCTTGTCGAATTCCCCGGCGGGCTGTTTGGTATCGCGTTCAACGTCGATGAGCGCGAAATCGGGGTCGTGCTGCTCGGAGATTGCGCCGGCCTGCGCGCAGGCGACGACGTCCACCGCACAGGCCGGGTCATGGATGTGGCCGTGGGCAACGGCTTACTCGGGCGTGTCGTCGATGCGCTCGGTCGGCCGCTCGATGGCAACGGTCTCGTGGCCGCCACCGAGCGGCTGCCTATCGAGCGCCCCGCCGCACCCATCATGGACCGCGCGCCTGTGACGGTGCCACTGCAGACCGGCCTCATGGTCATCGATGCGCTCGTTCCCATCGGCCGCGGGCAACGCGAGCTGATTCTCGGCGATCGCCAGACCGGCAAGACGGCCATTGCCGTCGATGCGATCCTCAACCAGCGCGGGCAGAATGTCCTATGCGTGTACTGCGCTATTGGCCAACGTGGATCGGCCGTGGCGAAGGTGGTGGCCAGCCTGCGCGATCAGGGCGCGATGGACTATACAGTGGTTGTTGTCGCCGAGGGTAACGACCCCCCTGGTCTCGCCTATATAACGCCATATGCCGCGACCAGTATCGCGGAATATTTTGCGCACGCGGGCCGGGACGTCCTGATCGTGTACGACGACCTCACTCAGCATGCCCGTGCCTATCGCGAGCTGTCCCTCCTGCTCCGGAGGCCGCCTGGTCGCGAGGCCTTTCCTGGGGACATCTTCTATATCCACTCGCGTCTGCTCGAACGCGCGACCCACCTGCGAACGGAGCTCGGCGGCGGCTCGCTCACGGCCGTACCCATTATCGAAACCGAAGCGCAGGACATCTCGGCATACATTCCTACCAACCTGATCTCGATCACGGATGGGCAGATCTACCTCTCCCCCACGCTGTTTGATCTGGGCGTGCTGCCGGCGGTCGATGTCGGCAAGTCGGTGTCGCGCGTCGGCGGCCAGGCACAACGGGCGGCCTACCGGGCAGTGGCGGGCGATCTCAAACTTGCCTACGCGCAGTTCGAGGAGCTCGAGACCTTTGCCCGGTTCGGTGCCCGCCTGGATGAAGGCACCCGCACGATCATTGAGCATGGCCGACGAATCCGCGCGTGCCTGAAGCAGACTCAGTTCTCCCCGGTTTCCGTGCCGGCACAGATCGCCGTGCTGCTGGCGTTGACGACAGGGCTGTTTGACCTGGTGCCGATCCATCAGATGGGCGATGCGGTGCGCGCGGTGCGCGAGGCGGCGGCAGCCATTCCGCCGGAGGTGTGCGCGCGGTTCGACGGCACCGGAGACTTGACGGCTGAGGATTGTACGAGGATCATCGACAGCGCGCGCCTCGCGCTCGGTCGCTTCCAACCGAAGTCGGAGGCCACAGCCGACGCTGCACCTCGGTCCAAGTCGGGAGACCACCCCACGCCGCCGTCGCGCACGGAGGGCACCCCGACGCCTCGCGAGGGGCCCACGGGGCCGCGGTGAGCGACGCCACGGTGAGCCTCCGCCGACAGATCACCGCGGCCGGCGATCTCCAATCCGTCGTTCGCACGATGAAAGGCCTGGCAGCTGCGAGCATCGGACAATACGAGAGAGCAGTGCGTGCGCTCGCCGACTACGATCGGTCGGTGGAGCTAGGGTTGGGCGCGTGCCTTCGAGACGCCACGCCAGTGGCTTCAACGACGAGGCCAAGGGGTCACAGCCAGGCGGGACCGATCGGTGCCGTGGTGTTCGGGTCCGACCAGGGCCTGGTGGGTCAGTTCAATGAAGTAGTGGCGGATTTTGCAATTCAGACGCTGGCCACTCTATCCGGCACGCCTCAAGTCTGGGCCGTCGGTGAGCGAGTGTATGCGCGCCTGGCGGACGCCGGCCTCCCGTTGCGACGCCTCTTGGCCGTGCCGAGCTCCGTCACGGCGATCACCGCGCTGGTCGGTCAGATTCAGATCCAAAGTGAAGCGCATGGAGCCACGGCCGAGAATGCGAGATTCTACGTGTTCCACAACCGCCCGCAACCTGGAGCGCTCTACGAGCCCGTGCACCAGCGATTGTTACCGCTCGACGCGGAATGGCAACGCGATTTAGCCGGCGTTCGTTGGCCCACCGGGAACGTGCCCGAGGTGATGGGGTCCGGCACTACGACCGTGCGCGCACTCATCCGCGAATATCTGTTCATCTCGCTATTCCGCGCGTGCGCCGAATCCCTGGCGAGCGAGAACGCCAGCCGTCTGGCCGCGATGCAACGAGCCGACAAGAACATCGACGAGCTACTCGAGACCCTCAACGGGACATTTCATCGAGTACGCCAGAGCGGAATTGACGAGGAACTCTTCGACGTGATCTCCGGCTTCGAGGCACTAAGCGGAGAAACCCACTGACGGGTGCCCCACCCGGCACCGGGTACCGCGCATGCGGTACCCGGAGAGGCCACCTCGTGGTGCGGAGCCGAGATCAGTTCTGCGTAGTGGCCAGGGCTTTCACGGTCCCAGCCAAGATACGCACCTTGGCGGGGTCTCCGGCGGATTGTGCATCGCCCTCGAGCTGTGTCGCCAACTGGGTCAAGGCGCCCTGCCGGTCCGCGCCGCTGAGATGCTCCGCGCGCCCCAACTCGGCCGCGATCGCTGACGATCGGTCGCGCGAGATGCCGTTGTTGCGGTTAAGCTGGTCGAGGTAGGCGCGCGCGACCACGAATCTCGCCGGCCATACGTACTGTGGCTGACCCTGAACATTCAGATAGGTCAGATGCGCCAACTGCGCCGCGTCAATCTCGTTCTGCGAGATGAATCCGCTCGGCTTCAACCGAAACAAGTCGAGCCCGCGGGCGATCTCGGAACCGACAATGAATCCGTTGTACCAATAGGCCGACCAGTACCCGGCGAGGATGAGTTTGGTCGAGTCCATCGGGCCGCGGTCGAAATACGCGATCTCTTTCGGGTGGACGGCGTCCGTCCAGTCGAACACGGAGATGCCGCCCTGGTACCAGCCCTGCACCATCACGTCGCGCCCGGGGACCGGGATCAGTGATCCGTTGTGCGCGACACAGTTCTCCGTCACCGTTTGCGGTGCGGACATTTTGTAATAGCTCTGGAAGGTCATCGTACCATTCGCGAGCGTGTAGATCGCGTCCGCGCCCCACTCGTGCTTGTCGGTAGCGCGGCACCGTGGCTGGGCACCACCGCCCCATTCATCGGAGAAGAGGATCTTGGTGCCATCGTTGTTGAACGTCACCGAGTGCCAGGCGGCCATATTCGAGTCGGACACCTGACCGATTCGTGTCGGGTGCGCAGGATCGTGGATATCCAGCAAGAGGCCGTACCCGCCGCACGCGCCGCCCGCCAGCCCGATCGCGGGGTACACGGTGATATCGTGGCACTGGGTCGGTCCTCCGGCGAACAACTTCGCAAACATCGCCCGCGAATAACCGGCGTGGGCCAGCATGGCGTCGAACGCGATCGAATCGGTGGGCGAGTCGCCGTGGTGCATCGCCTGCGCCAGGCCGCCGAAGATCCGCGGCGAGCTGACGATGTGTGCCTGCTCCGGGTGCGCGAGCGGAACCTGGATGACCTCGATGCGGAAGAGTGCCGTGTTCGGGTTGTCGGCCGCCTGACCGCCTGAGCACCCCGGAAGTTCGTCGGATGGTCGCACGGGCGCAGAGCCCGACACGTAGATGTACACGTTGTCGGGGTCTTTCGGGTCGGCGATCAGCGTATTGGTGTGTGACCCGCGGCAGGTCTGCACGATGGTCAGCGATTTCGGGTGGGCGATGTCGCTGATATCGTAGATCCGGATGCCGCGTGCGCGCGCGGCGCTGACCGTGTCGGTGACTCCTTGCAACCCGCAATCGATCCGGCCGCTCGTCGCTTCCGCGGAAACGAACAGGAGATTGTTGTACACCGAGACGTCACTCTGCGACCCCGGGCAGATGTAGGCCGTCCGCAGGGTGGGCTTGGTCGGGTTGGAGATGTCCCAAATCTGCATGCCGCTGTAATTGCCCTGAATGACGTAGTTCCCGAGAAACGCGAGATCCGAGTTGACGAGCCGATCGTCGCCCGGGGTACTCATGTTGATGAAGTCCTTCGAGGGCGGGGTCATCGAGACGGTTTCGAGATTCCAGATCGCTTGGCCGGCGTTGAACCAGCCGGCCTTGAGTCCGACGCGTGGATCAGGCGTGGGCGCGGCCGTGGACATGTCGGCCGCGGGCGAGGCGCCGGCTTCGGCCGAGTGCGATCCCGTGGAGGCACACCCAGCAGCGGCGAGCAGGCCGAGCGCGAGTATCGAGGTAGAACAGAGACCGGTACGCGGCTGCGAGCTCGAATGCCGGAGGAGTGGCTCAGATGACATGGCTGGTTGCGATGGTGTGAGTGAGGAACCTGCGGAGCGATACGAACAGACCGGGATGCGACGTCGTCCCGGCTCTGACGATCAGGGGGACTGCGACAACATGGTACGCATTCGGCCGATCTCCGCGGTCTGATCGGCGCTTACGTCGGATGCGAACTTGAAGATGCGGTCGTCCTGCGCGGCGCCCTGGGAGTCGAACAACTGACCCACCATGGTCAGCGCGCCGAGGTGGTGTTGCATCATGGACGTCAGGAAGAGTCGGTCGAAATCCGGGCCCTTGGCGTGGTCCAACTGCACCATTTGCTCCGGAGTCAACATCCCGGGCATGAGCATTCCCTCCATGCCCGGCATCCCGGCCATTCCCTTGGGCGGGTACTGAAAGTCCGCCTCTGGCACCGTTTCGTGGCGTTCCCGGAGCCAGCGCTGCATGGTCAGTATCTCGTCCCGTTGGGACACATTGATTCGGTCACACAAGCGAAGCACATCGGCTCGGGCTCCGTGACTCGGCGCCCAGCCAGCCATCACGACGGCTTGCGTGTGGTGCGCGATCATGCCCTGCATGAAGTGCACATCCGCCACGGTGTACGGCGGCCGACCACTATCGGCCTTTGCGGCGTCGGCGGGGGTGAGTGCCGGAGTGGGCTGTTGGCCACGAGCGCGGTCCGCACCGAGAGCGATGGTGGTGAGCAGGCCTCCCGCGAACAGCCACCGCGACGCGCTAGTCATCCAGTTCGCTCTCCTCGTGGGTCGATTTCAGGTGTACACCGGCGTCGGGGTCAGGCGCCGCGACCTCGCGCACCGAAGCTAGCGCCGTGAGAATATACCTTGGTAAGCCATCGCGGGCGTGCCGAAATGCGGGAATCCGCGTGGCGTACAGCCCGATTCTCGATCGTGCGACGCGCATGACGTTTCGTGGCGTAGGCCCGGCGCGCCAATTGAGCGTCTCCCGCGGCAGGTCGCCGGCCATCGCGACGCGGGACTCGTAGCGCAGCGGCTGAGCCACGATTGCCGTGACGATGGGCCGGGTCACTCACTGCGGAGCGCTTCGACGGGATCGACCGCGGCCGCCCGACGCGCGGGGAGGTAGCAGGCGAGCAGCCCTGCGCCGGCAAGCAACGCGACGGCGATCGTGATGGTGATTGGATCGTAGGTGCTAATGCCATAGACGAGCGAGGTCATCACGCGGACGAGCACGAGAAATCCCGCGATGCCGACGACGAGTCCCATTGCGACGAGTGCGACACCGCTGCGGACCACCAACTGAACGACGCCGCCGGCGTCCGCGCCCAGCGCCAGCCGGATCCCCATCTCGTGCCGGCGCTGCGATACCGCGTAACTCAGGACGCCGTAGATCCCAAGCACGGCGAGCAGCAGCGACAGTCCGGCGAATCCCGCAAGTACCGACATCGCCAGCCGGCGCGCGCCGAGCGAGCGACCTACGCGTTCCTGCATGGGCGCGATGTCGAAGATCGGGAGCGTCCTGTCGAGGTCCCGCACGGCGGAGCGTAGCAAGGGCGCCACCGCGCTCATGGGGAGCGTCGTGCGCACGGCCACCGACATGCTGCCGATCGCCCAGGCCGTCTGTGAGTAGGGGTAGTAGACGGCCGCTTTGTCGGGAGCGCCCAGGTCGTCTTTCTTCACGCTCCGTACGACCCCGATGATCGTGCTGGTAGGGCCCTGGTTGATCTCCTTGCCGAGAGGGTTTTCGTTGGGGAAGAACTGTTTCGCGAGCGTCTCATCAACGATCGACACCTCCTGCGCCCCATCGACGTCCGCCCCGGTGAAAGTGCGCCCGGCCACCAATTGGATCCCCATCGCCCGGAAGTAGTCGCCCCCGACGCGCCACATGTTCGCGTGTGGTTCCTGAGCGCCCGTGACGGGCGGCCGGCCGATGATTCTAAACGGCGAGCTAGTACCCAAATCGGTGAACGGGAGCCCCCACGCCGTCCCGGCGAATTCAACACCAGGAATCGCCCGCAGGCGCTCGAGCAGTGCGTCGTGCAGAGCGAGGCGGCTGGCTGGCGTCGAGTAGCGGGGTCCTTCGACCGAGATCTCCATCGTCATGACCTGCCGCGGACGGAACCCGGAGTCCGCGTTCAGCAGCTTGGCGAGGCTGCGGATCAGGAGCCCTGACCCCAACAGCAGCGTGAGTGCGAGCGCGACCTGTACGACGACCGTGCCCTGCAAGAATCGATTGCTCCGCGGGCTCGCCGATGTGCCGCGTCCGCGTGCCTCGATGAGCACGTCGCCGGCATCCACCCGCACGGTCCGCAGCGCGGGAACTGTTCCGAAGAGGACGGCGGACAGGGCGGTGACCAGTCCAGTGAAGGCGAGCACCATTGGGTCGAGCCGCGCGCTGCGCAGCATGGCGAAGGTGCCGGCATCCGAGTGCGCGATCAGCGTGATCACGAGGTCGCCCACGCCGAGCCCCAAGATGCCGCCGGCGACTGCGAGCGCCGCGTTCTCCACCAACAATTCGCGGACGAGCCTCCACCGGGCAGCGCCCAATGCGGTCCGGATTGCGAGCTCCCGCGCGCGTCTCGCGCCGCGAACGAGTTGCAAGCTTGCGACGTTTGCGCACGCAATCAGCAGCACGAATGCGACCGCGCCGCAGAGTACCAGCAGAATCGGTTCGAGTTGACCTGCCAGGTATGCGACGAACGGCTGCATGGACAGACTGTGCCCTATCGCCTCGGGATATGCATCACGTCCGATCCGCTGGTGCCACCGGTTGGCCTCAGCCGCGAGCTGTCCGGGCAGATCGTGGATCGACGTGCCGGGCCGAAGTCTCGCGATCGCGGTCAGAACGTCCGAGCCGCGCTGGTCGGGCTCGAGCGTGCGCGGCGTGACGCGTATGGGTCTCCAGATCTGCGCCGTGCGCGGGTAATGAAACTCGGGTCCAAGGACGCCGATCACCTCATAGGATTCGTCGTCCAATCGCAGGGTGCGGCCGATGACCCGCGAGTCGCCGCCCGTGAGCTCCTGCCAGAAGTCGTAGCTCAAGACCACTACGTGGTCGTGCCCATTCTCGGAATCCGTCGGGCGATAGGCGTACCCCAGGTACGGCCGGGCGTCCAGAACCGAGAAGAAGTCGCCGAGCGTGCTGACTGCCGCCACGCGCCGTGGCTCGCCGGAACCAGTGAGATTGAGGTCGGATGCGTCGAAGGCGGTCGCGGACTGAAAGAGATCGGTTCGGTGGAGGAGGTCGAGGGCCTCGCCAACGGAGACCGGTGCGCCGTGCAGATTGAGCCCTGAAAAATCATCCTGCAGGACGACGAGTTGGTTCAACCACGGGACTGGAAGCGGGTGCAGCAGGACCGCGTTGACGACGCTGAAGATCGCCGTATTCGCGCCGATGCTCAGCGCGAGCGTGATCACAATGATCGAGGTGACGAGCGGTCGCGAGATCAGCCCGCGTACGGCGTAGCGGAGGTCGCGTCGGAGGTCGCCAAGGAATTCCGCGTGCGCCCGGTGCCGGTCGGTCGCCTGGTCGATCAGACGGCATTCCGCCTCGATGCGAACTACGTCGCCAAATCGGGCGCGGGCCGTGGCCTCCGCCTGCGCGCGGGACATGCCGCCGGCCACCAATTCGTCGATCCGCCCCTCGAGATGGAACTGCAGCTCATCGCGCAGATCCGCACCTGGATTGCGGACGCTGCCGGGCAGCCGAGACGCCCGGCCTCGGTCACCCGCGCTGCGGGCGGGCGTCCCGCGCCTCATCGGCCGCCACTCGCGGCGAGGACGAGCGCGACGACGTCCGCATAGTCCGACCACTTCGTGCGTTCGCTGACGAGCTGCTTTCGACCGGCCGCGGTCAGGCGATAGAACTTCGCGCGTCGTCGTTGGTCGGTGTAGCCCCACTCTGCGTCGAGCCACCCTTTGGACTCCATGCGGTGGAGGGCAGGGTAGAGCGCCCCCTCCTCCACCTGGAGCCGTTCGTGCGTGGCGTCTTCGATCCACCGCGTGATCGCGAGACCATGCATCTGGTCCCACGACAACGTGTCGAGAATGAGCAGATCCAGCGTCCCACGCAGCACGTCCATGTGGTCTCCGCGAGGTTGCCTAACCTAAGGATCTTAGGTTACAGCTGTCAACGTGTGGTGGACCCCGTGCCGTAATCGAGGGCCTGCGGGGGCTCGATTTCGGCGACCGCGTCGTGTCGGACGCGCAGAATTCGATATACAGGTGTAGGGGCGAGTGTGCGCGCCCGACTCAATTCGATCGGCGATCGCTGGAGGCGACAAGAGGGGGCGTCGGGCGGCAGAACGTGGACGATGCGGTGACTATGTTCACATGACGGTTCTTCGTCTCGAGCGAGCCCACGTTCCCCTCTGGCGTAGTTACCCGAACCATCACAGCTTCGATCATGCCGAACGTCCCACAGATCACCGCCGCGCTCAGTGACCGCTATGTCATCGAGCGAGAAATCGGTTCGGGGGGGATGGCCACCGTCTACCTCGCGCGCGACCGGAAGCTCGATCGCGAGGTCGCGCTCAAGGTGCTGCGACCGGAGCTCGGTGCGGTACTCGGGTCGGAGCGGTTCCTCGCCGAGATCAAGATCTCCGCGCGCTTGGATCACCCGCACATCCTCACGCTGATTGATTCGGGTGACGCCGACGGCTTGCTGTACTATGTGCTGCCGTACGTGCGCGGCGAGTCGCTGAGAGCCAAGCTGACTCGGGAACGCCAACTCGGTCTCGACGAAGCGTTGATGATCACGAAGCAGGTGGCGAGCGCGCTCGACTACGCGCACCGCCAGGGATTGGTGCACCGCGACATCAAGCCCGAGAACATTTTGATCCAGGAAGGGGAGGCGATGCTGACCGACTTCGGCATCGCGCTCGCGGTCAAGGAGGCCGGCGGCAATCGGCTCACGGAGACCGGCCTCTCACTCGGCACACCGCAGTACATGAGTCCTGAGCAAGCGACCGGCGACCGGGGCATCGACGCGCGCAGCGACGTGTACTCGCTCGCCTCGGTCCTCTATGAGATGCTCGCCGGCGAGCCCCCCGTCACCGGCGCCAGCGCGCAGGCGATGATCGCGAAGCTGATGACCGAGCGGCCAACGCACCTACGCGTGCTCCGGGATACGGTGCCCATGGGGATCGACACCGCGGTCGCCAAGGCGCTCGCAAAGACCCCGGCTGACCGCTTCGCCAGCGCGGGAGATTTCGCTCGGGCGCTGTCGGTGCCGTCAGGGACCGATGCGTCCGCGCCAGCCATGCCGACGGGCAATCGGCGGATGGCAATGGTGGCCGGGGCAGTCATCGTCGCAGGCATCCTCGGTGGCAGCGCGTATCTGCTCAGGGGCAAGAATGCGCCCGCGCTAGTCGGTGGCGGCGCCTTTCTGGGCCGCAAAACGCAGCTCACCGTATCCGGTGCGGTGCTGACGCCCGCCATCTCGCCCGACGGCAAGCAGCTCGCGTACCTCACCCGGCACTGTTCGGGGGGGGCGTGCAACTATTCGGTCGAGGAGCAGGACGTCGGCGGGACGACCACGAGGACGATCCTCGAGGGCGCGACCGCAGGCTATGGCCTGGACTGGAGCCCCGACCGTCGAAATCTCGACTTCAGCGGCACGATCGGTGGCCGGAGCGGCACCTATTTGCTGTCGGCGCTTGGCGGCTCGCCACGGTTCTTGACCGGTGGCGTCGCCACTTTCTATTCGGGCGGTGACTCGCTGCTGCTCGGTCCCGTGTTTCGCGAAGACTCGGTGTACTGGATCCGCGTCGCCGGACTTGACGGCACGGTGCGCGACAGCATTCGCGTGGCCGGCCACGGCCAGGGATTGGCGGCGATATCCGTCGTCCCGGGTACGAGTTGGATCGTCACGCTCATCCTGCAGGAACCGCACGGCTTGTGGCAGGTTATCGACCGGACAGGGCGGGTGGCCGATCACGTCGTCAACGCGTGCACCTGCGGCGGGAACGCGACGAGCGACGCCGTGTGGCTGTCGCGCGCCGGACACGGCATCGGAGAGTCGATCGTCCGCATCGCGATTGATCGCACGAACGGCCATCTCTCGACCCGACAGGACACGATGGTGACGGGGCTGTTCACCAACTTCTCGCTCACCGCCGATGGGGCGGGGATGGTGATGGACGAGGGCACCTACGACTACAGCGTGTGGGCGTTCGACATGGCCAACGTAATGAGTGGACGCTACCCGGATGATCGGCGGGTCGCCCATGCCTCGAGCTCCGTCAGCGCCAGCATCTCTCCCAATGGAACACGACTCCTGATGCGACGGATCGTGCCGACCGGCGGCGGCCACAGCCAGCGGCGATATACCGTGATGCCGTTCGCCGGCGGATCGGAGGTGCCGGTCGGCGGTGCGGGGCTGCCGGCCTTTGTGTTTTGGACGGACTCCGTCACGGTCGGAGTCGAAACCCAGACGCCGACCGGTTTACGATTGGCAGAAATCGATGTCCGGACGAACGCTCAGCGCAACACGATGGATCTCCCCGATTCCGAGGTCTCGGATGCCGACGCCCTCTCGGACGGATGGGTCTGGATCCCGGCTGCCGGCGATCGGATCATCATCCGGCAGGGAGGCCGCACGCGCGAAGTCGCGAGACCGCCGTGGTACGCGTTTGTGTATCAAGTGAGGGTCGATCGGGATCGGCATCGTGTGTTCTATGACGGGCCGAATAAATCCACGGGCGATTCGCTGGGCGTCGGCGTCCTGACGTTGGACGATGACAAGATGACGCAATGGGCATCGATGTTTTCCGAGCGTGGCGAGGTCACGCCACTGGCCGACGGGACGGCACTGCTCAAAGTCTCGGAAACGGAAGACAACATCTCGTTCTTCAAGCTCCGGGGCCCGGGTCAGGTGCAGAGCCTCGGCGTCTCGCCGCGCCCGGTGCGCGATGTGACCGTCTCCGCCGATCTGAAGCGCGCGACCGCGTTCGAGCGCGACTACCGCGCGGACGCGTGGATGAACCAGGTGGTCAGGCAATAAATCGGCACTCACCTCGCATGACGGAACCGCCTGACAGCCGTTCAGATGTGCACGACACGCCGAAGCAGTCCGACGGCGGGCCGCGCCGCACGACCCAGGCGCAGAGCTTGCGCACGGATTAGCGGTTAGACCGGGGTCCGCGAGACCCCGGGTCGACCTCGGCCGGTCACGGGGCAGGGCTGACCGGCGACTCTGCGCGACATCATTAATGACTGCCGGCGTGCGTGGGCTGTCAGTGCGCCGTGTGGTGGAGTGCGTGTTTGCCCCACGTGTCTCGACGCCGCCTCGCGCACGCCCCGCAGCGTTCGCAATGAGTTATCTTTGGGGCCCGCCGGCACCCCCGTTGCCCAGTACGTCGCGCGGAGCAGGCGCGATCCTGGCCGCCGGCTCACGCCAAGTGACGCGACGCATAGGAGGGAGCGAGCAATGAGTCGTGTACGAGTTCTCGTCGGGACACGCAAGGGAGCGTTTCTTCTGAGCGCGGACGGACGCCGCGAGCGGTGGGACGTGAGCGGTCCGCACTTCGCCGGCTGGGAGATCTACCATGTCAAAGGGTCCCCGGTTGATCCCAATCGGCTGTACGCCTCGCAGTCCAGCGGCTGGTTCGGGCAGGTGGTCCAGCGCTCCGACGATGGTGGCCAGAGCTGGGCGCCGGTGGGCAATCAGTTCACGTACGACGGCATCGCGGGCACCCACCAGTGGTACGACGGCACGCCGCACCCCTGGGAGTTCAAGCGCGTCTGGCATCTCGAACCCTCGCTGACCGAGCCTGATACCGTGTACGCCGGGGCCGAGGATGCGGCGCTGTTTCGTTCAGGCGATGGCGGACAGACGTGGCACGAGCTGTCCGGACTTCGCAAGCACGGTTCGGGGCCCCGTTGGCAGCCCGGCGCGGGTGGGTTGTGCCTCCACACCATCATTCTGGACCCGAACAATCCGGGACGAATCTTCATCGCCATCTCGGCCGCGGGCGCGTTTCGGACCGACGACGCAGGTGCGACGTGGCAGCCGATCAACCATGGATTGCGGTCCGCCCAGATTCCTGATCCGAACGCCGACGTCGGTCACTGCGTGCACCACATTGCCATGCATCCCTCGCGCCCCGGCGTGCTGTTCATGCAAAAGCATTGGGACGTGATGCGCAGCGACGACGCCGGTGAGTCGTGGCACGAGGTGAGTGGCAACTTGCCGAGCGACTTCGGGTTCGCGATCGACGTTCACGCGCACGAGCCAGAGACCGTCTACGTCGTTCCGATCAAGAGCGACTCGGAGCACTTTCCGCCCGATGGAAAGCTGCGTGTATACCGCAGCCGGACTGGTGGTAACGAATGGGAGGGGCTCACGAAGGGGCTGCCGCAACGGGACTGCTACGTGAATGTGCTGCGTGACGCGATGGCGGTGGATTCGCTCGATTCGTGCGGTGTGTACTTCGGTACCACGGGCGGCCAGGTCTACGCGTCGGCGGACGCGGGGGACAGTTGGGCGCCGATCGTCCGGGATCTTCCGGCGGTGCTCTCTGTTGAGGTCCAGACGCTGCAATGATTCGAGTCGTGCTCCCGACGCATCTGCGGACGCTCGCGCGCGTCGATGGTGAGGTGACGCTCCGTGTGGAGGGGCAGCCGACCCAGCGTTCGGTCCTCGACGCGTTGGAGGCCAGGTATCCGGTATTGCGGGGGACGATCCGCGACCACGGTACGCAGCGGCGTCGAGCCTTCGTGAGGTTCTTCGCATGCCAGGAGGATCTGTCCCACGAAGCCCCGGACGCCTCGCTGCCCGATGCGGTCGTGGTTGGAGCAGAGCCTTTTCTGGTCGTGGGCGCGATGGCTGGCGGGTGAGCGGCCGACACCGATGACCGGCCGGACCAAGACGCGGCGCCGGTGCGCCTGGGCGGAATCCGATCCGCTGCTCCGCGCCTATCATGACCAGGAGTGGGGTGTGCCTGTGCGCGATAGTCGAGCGCTCTGGGAGGTGCTCGTACTCGAGGGGTTTCAGGCCGGACTGTCTTGGCTCACGATCCTTCGGAAGCGCGACGCATTTCGCACGGCGTTTCGGGGGTTCGATCCCACGCAGGTAGCAAGACTTGGCGCGGCGGACGTCGCGCGACTGGTGAAGGATCCAGGCATCGTCCGCTCTCGCGCGAAAATCGAGGCGACGATTGGCAACGCCCGCGCGTATTTGGCGATGGAGGCCACCGGCGACGACCTCTCGACCTTGGCGTGGTCGATGGCCGGCGGCACACCCATCCGGAACGTGGGGAAGGTACCGGCCCAGACTCCGCTCTCTGTAGCGATGTCGGCGCAACTCAAATTTCGGGGGTATAAGTTCGTCGGACCGGTCGTGGTGTATGCCTGGATGCAGGCGACGGGTCTCGTCAACGATCACACCGTCGGGTGCTTTCTCCGCGGCGTGACTCGGCGGGTGCGGCACTCCAACCGGACGCGATGATTCTCATGCCTCTCACGTTCACGACGTCGTATCTCGAGGATGCACTGACGCTCCTCCGCCACTACAAGACGCTGTCTGAACGGGCAATGGCGCAGGTGACCGATGCACAACTCTCGGCGGTGTTGGACAGTGAAATGAACTCCATCGCCCTCATCGTCAAGCATATGGCGGGCAACATGCGGTCACGGTGGGTCGATTTTCTCACCACCGACGGGGAGAAGCCGACTCGCAATCGCGACACGGAGTTTGTCGATGCTCCGGCTACGCGAACCGCCGTGCTCGCCACCTGGGAAGAGGGCTGGACGGCGGTGTTCACGGCCCTCGAGCCGCTGCACGAGGCGGATCTGGCGCGGACGGTCCATATCCGGGGCGAGGCCCATTCGGTCATGCAGGCGATCAACCGACAGATTGCCCATTACGCGTACCACGTCGGGCAGATCGTGCTCCTCGCCAAGCACTTCACAGGCGATGGGTGGCACTCGCTCAGCATCCCGCGCGGGGCATCCACACACTTCGAACAGCGGGTTCGCGCCGGCGAGGCCAGCCAACGATAGCCCCGCGCGGTGGCCAGCGCCGACTTGATCGCGTCCGCGCGAGTACGCATACTCAAGGGAGGCTCGCTATAATGTTGTACCGGGTCTCATAATGTGGCTCGACCGTCTCCCATCGGCTCGAGCGGAGTGCGTTTGTCCCACCCACATGCAGGAGTCGTGTCGATGCGCGGAACAGTTTTCGCTTTGGCGTTGTGCGGGCTTGCGAGCGCCGTCCGGGCGCAGGATCCCGGCGTGCCCGTCAAGCCCTTCGACCAGAAGCATGGCGGCAGTGACAATATCAAGATGATCGCGCACGTCGTCACGCACCCCGGCCTGTGGAAGGCGGCAGACATCGAGATGGAGCAGGATCCCAATCGACCCTACGTCTACATCTGTGGGTTCGTGAACTACGACACGCAGATCTACGATGTGCGGGATCCGTCCCACCCCAAGAAGGTCTTCGACTGGACCATCGAGCAGCCCGAGCTGCACCGCGGCATCGGGGCCATGGACGGTAAGTACTTCAAGATCGGCGACAAGTACTACTATGCGCAGTCGATGCAGTTTCAGCAGGGAACGCCTGATGCGGACCTCGGCGCCATCATCTTCGATGTGACCGGCCTCCCGGACTCGAGCAAGGTCAAGGTGGTTGCACGGATCCGATACGCGAAGGCGCCCGGGGGATTCCACAACACGTTCGCGTACAAGCACTCGGACGGGCGGGTCCTGTACTTCGTGACGGTCAACGAGCCGCAGGCCCTGGTCTACGATTTGGGCAAGGTCGTGAGCGGCAAGGATTCGAGCACCTGGCTCATCGGCGCGGTTCCCAACCCGACCCCATTCAAACAGATCGGCGCCGGCGGCTACCACGATTTCTACATCGGCTACGATCCCGCAACGCACCAGGACAAGTTCTACGGGGCCGGACTGGGTGGGTATTCGGTGTGGGACGTCACACATCCGGAGATGCCCAAGCAGATGTTCACCATTACCGGCTTGGGGATGGACATCGCGCATACATTCACGCCGTCGCCCGACGGCAAATACGCCGTGACGGAGACCGAGTATCAGTACACGCCGCTTCGGGTGTGGGACCTCACGCCGGGCCAGACAGGCAAGACCCAAAACCTGGACAACGCCATTGGGGGATGGGCGGCCGATTGGCGGGACCTGTCGCATAACCACGAGGTGCGCTGGCCGTACGTCTTCGTGTCGGCTTATGAAGACGGGCTCCAGGTCTTCGATCTCAAAGATCCCACCAACCCGAAGACCGACGGACATTACTACACCTGCGAGTGCACGCACCAACACGGCTTCGGTGGCACGCAGGATGGCGGTTGGCAGAGCACCATCAGCGTCGAGCAGGGCGCGTTCGGTGTCGACGTTCGCAACCGCGACGGCCTGATCGTGCTGTCGGACATGCGCAGCGGGCTGTGGCTCTTCCGCATGACCGGCTTCAATGGATGGAACGGGCACGACATCGGGATGCCAAACATCTCGAGTGTACAGGACTACGATCATGGACCCGACGGCGCTCCGAAAGCGAGCGCGATGGGAGCCGCTAGCTCAGGGCGGTGACCGTAGTGGTGGAGATGGGACGACAGATCATGCGCCGGCTGCGGGGTCCCCGCAGCCGCGCACACCTGACGGTGGCAGCGGTGGTGATCGGGCTCGTGGGGCAACCGGGTCCGACGATCGGACCGTACGACATCCCGCTCTATGCGACGCCCAAGGCGCCGGCGGCGCAGGGGCACGGACGGCTGGCGTATGCGGACTCTCCGTTCGGGGTGGCGCTGACCCGGGATGGTCACGCGCTGTACGACATTCACATCACCGCGTCCGCACTACCCACGCCGTCAAGTCTCGGCGCATTTTCGACCTACGTCGCGTGGGTCGCGACCCCGGACCTGGCCCACTGGGCGCGGTTGGGCCCAGTCGCGAACGGCAACACGACACTTGGACCCGTGGATCTCGACAAATTCTTGCTGGTGGTGACCGCGGAGTCCGACTCGACCGCAAACACACACGCCGGACCGACGGTGCTGCATGGGATTTCGCCCAGCAGCTTGCTGCAGAAATTCCTCACCAAGCCGGCGTTCCACGGAATCGTCGATTGACCCGCGTGATGCACGTCGCGCTGCTGGCGGCTGCCCTCGGGGCCTCGCCGGCGGTCGCGAGGGCGCAGCAACCGCCCGCCGCGCCACCCGTGATGCCGCCTGGAATGGCGGGGATGCCGGGCGACTCGGCCAAAACGCCACCCGCGGCCTCGCCGTCCCCTCCCATGACGATGCCGGGGATCGCAGGAATGGCTGGCGGCGCGATGGCGATGCCGATCCCGATGCCGAAGGGGATGCCGATGGTGCCCGGCTTGATCGGACTCGCCCCGCCGGTGACACCGTTTTTGCCGGGTGCAGGTGTCGATGCCTCGAAGCTGCCGCTGTCCAGGCCAACTGAAGTCGTGCGGCTCAAGACCGGCGACACGCTCGACCTCACCGCAATGCTGCTCCGACGCACGATCAAAGGGCACACGTACGTCATGTACGGTTACAACGGTCAGACACCGGGGCCGCTCATCCGCGTCGCGCAAAACGCCACCATCGTCGTCCGCTTTCACAACCGGATCGACCTACCGAGTGCGGTCCACTGGCACGGCGTCCGACTCGACAACCGATACGACGGCTCGCCCGGGGTGACGCAGGAGGAGGTGCGGCCGGGCGACAGCTTCGAGTACAGAGTCCATTTCCCGGACGCGGGTGTGTATTGGTACCACCCGCATGTGCGTGAGGACATCGAACAGGGGATGGGACTCTTCGGCAACATCGTCGTCGAGTCGCCGGACCCGGACTACTATTCGCCGGCGAATCACGAGCAAGCGCTGGTCCTCGATGATCTGCTCGTGAATGCCGACACGTTGATTCCATTCGGGAAAGAAGGCCCCGACTTCGCGCTCATGGGGCGCGTTGGCAGCGTCGAATTCGTGAATGGCGAGACCCGGGACACGCTGCGGGCCAAGGCCGGCGAGGTGGTCCGGTACTTTCTCACGAACGTCGCCAGCTCACGGACATTCAACGTCTCGTTCGGCGATGCGCCGATGAAAGTGCTGGCCTCGGACGTAAGTCGATTCGAGCGTGAGCAGCGCGTGTCGAGCGTGGTGATGGCGCCCGCGGAGCGCTACGTCGTCGAGGTCCGCTTCGAGCATCCCGGCCGGTACGCCCTGGTCAACTCCGTGCAGGCGATCAACCACTTTCAGGGCGAATTCGAGCACGAATTGGACACCCTCGCGATCGTGACCGTGGATTCGTCCCAAGCAGCTCCGGACTACGGGCACGAGTTCGCCACGATGCGCGCGAACGCGGCGGTCTCCCGCGACATCGATCGCTATCGCCAGTACTTCGGCAAGACGCCGGACAAGCGGTTGACGTTGACCATGAGCACATCAGGGCTGCCGCTGGCCACGGTGCAATTCATGGACGTGGATACCGCGTACTACGCACCGGTCGAATGGATCGATGCGATGCCCGACATGAATTGGCTCTCGACGGACAAGCAGGTCCATTGGGCCATTCGCGACGACGCGACGGGCAAGCAGAACATGGACATCGACTGGCACGTGCCGGTCGGATCGATCGTGAAGGTCGAGCTCTTCAACGACCCGAAATCGTTCCATCCGATGCAGCACCCGATGCACCTCCATGGCCAGCGGATGCTCGTCGTGGCGCGTGACGGGATTCCGAACCGCGACCTCGTCTGGAAGGACACCGTGATCATCCCGGTCGGGTCAACCGTGGACCTGCTCATCGATGCCTCGAACCCGGGCGCCTGGATGATGCATTGTCACATCGCCGAGCACTTGGGGTCGGGGATGATGACCGTGCTGCATGTCGACCCATCGCCGGGCGGGCCGAGCAAGTAGGATGACGCGGCGCTACGTCGCATCACGCTCCCCGCTCGTGCTGACGGCATAGCGGTCACGGGCGCGCGTGGGGGTATCGGCCGCCGGGGTTGGTCTCTCACCGAGGAGACCGGCGTCTCGAGTCCGAGGCAGCACCACGGTGAAGATCGATCCGACGCCGACCTGGCTCGCGACGGCGATATCACACCCCATGGCACGCGCCAACTGGCGACTGATCGCCAAACCAAGGCCGGTCCCCTCTGCCGTCCGCGTCAAGGCGCGCTCACCTCGCACGAACGGCTGGAAGATCGATTCCTGCAGCTCCGGTGGAATTCCGGGGCCCGTGTCGGCCACGATGATCCGCGCCTCGCGCATGTCTGCCTCGCAGTGGACCTCGACGTGGCCCTCACTCGTGAACTTGATCGCGTTCGAGACGAGGTTGACGAGGATCTGCGCGAGCTTCTCCCGATCGGTCCACGCCGTGGCGTCGGTACCGGGCAGGGTACACCGGTACGTCAGTCCCTTGACGCGAGCCAGCGGCGACACCAGCGATTCGAGATCGTTCAATACCGCGTCGAGCGCCACTTCGGCAAACCGGTATTGAATGGCCCCGGCTTCGAGCTTGGCAAAGCTCAGGACGGGCTCGATGAGACGCCGCAACGCGTGCTCGCTGATCCGGATGCGTTCCAGATCGTGTTCCTGATCTCGGGTCAGCGGCCCACGAATGCCCATCTGGAGCAGCTCGACGTAGCCTGCGATCGCGTTCAGGGGCGTGCGCAATTCATGGCTCATCATGGCCATGAACTCCAATTTCACGCGGTTGGCTTCGGCGGCCGTCTCATGTAGCCGTGTCTGGGCGACGATCGCGAGCTCGAGGTCCCCGATCGCGCGCCGCCGCTCCGACACCGCGGCACCAAGCACGAGAAACGTCGCCGCGGTGACGCCGAGGAAGATCTGGAGCGCCAGCAAGCTCTGATACAGATCGGAGTGCACGAACGGTCCGTAGCCGAACACGGTACCCCACACGGCCAGGAGTGAGATGACGACAGTGGCCGCGGTCCCGCCTCGCTGCCCGAACCGGAGTACCGCCCAGACGAGCACGGGGAAGCACATGTATGCCTCGCCGACTGTCGAGTTCTCGCTCGGAGCGCGATGAAAGATGTACAAGCTCACGGCCAGCAGACATGCGCCCAGCGCCGCCCCTTCGAGCGCGCGGCGCGGCCGGCGAACCCAGGGCGGGCTCGTGGCCCAGGCAAGGAGCACCGGCGCGAACAGCAGATCGCCAATGAGGTCGCCGACCCACCACGCGCGCCACGTCTCTCCCGCGCGCGCCGCGGAGATGATGCCGCCCAGGTCGAGGCTCAGCACCCCGATGGCGGCGCTGAACGTCGTGCTGACGGCGGCGGCGAGCAGGATCAGGCCAAGGACATCGGGAAGCCGGTCGAGCGACGTGCGAAACCCAGGAATGTGCCGCAGCATCCATGCGCCGGCCACGGCCTCGGCCGTGTTCCCGCATCCAATACCGAGGGCGACGAGCGGCGGCGCTCCCGTCAGAAGGTTGGCCGCGACCGCGCCAATCATCACGCCGGGCCAGAACCGGCCCCCCAATATCAGGAGCGCCGCGAGGGAGATGCCGGTCGGCGCCCACACGAGGGTCGCGAAGCCGGACACGGCATTCACCCGCAGGCCGATCCGCGCGGCGACGGTGTACAGGGTCGCCAGCGCAATTATTTTGGCCAGGTCTGTGAGCCGTTGTGTCACAGAAAACCCTGCGGTCTGGGTGACTTTCCAGCGGGAAGGATAGATCGCCATTGCGGTCCGGCGCCAGCAACTTGTTTTGTGCCGGACTCCTCGACCTGCGATCGACCCACGTCACGCGTCCACGAGCCCACCCGGATCCATCCCCGCGTGCGGAGTGCGCCGTGGCATCGTGCACGCGATTCACCAGGGGCATCGCTCGCGCCCGCGGTGTGCGGCGCCGGTGCCCGTCACACCGCGTGCGCCCTCTCGCTCCGGTCCATGAGGAACCGCCGGACATCGGGGTCCGATGCCAGGCCGATCGCCCGTTGGTACGCGTCGTGGGCGGCCGGACGATTGCCGCGGCGCGCGAGCATCTCCGCGCGCGCGGCCCAATACGGTTGATACGTCGCCATACCGCCACCGGTCTGCATGGCATCCAAATCGGTGAGTCCCACGGCCGGACCATGCACCGCGGCCCGTGCCACCGCTCGATTGATCGCTACGACGTCGGAGCCGGTACGACGGAGCAACTCATCGTACAACAGGACGAGCGCGGGCCAATCGGTCGCACCGGTGTGGCGCCGCGCGGCATGCACCGATTGGATGGCGGCCTCCAGTTGAAAGCGGCCCGTCCGATGGGCGACGGCGGCCCGATCGAGGAGCCGTTCCGCCTCGTCGATGAGAGCACCGTCCCAGGCGGAGGGATCCTGATCGCTGAGCGGGACATAGCCACCGCCCGCCGGACGGTGGGCCACGCGACGCGACTCGACATAGAGCAGGAGGCCGAGCATGCCTAGCGGTTCGGGCTCGCGCTCCGCGAGTCCCACGACCAGGCGCGCGAGCCTGATGGCCTCCGCGGTGAGCCCCTGTCGTTCCATCGTCGCGTCGTGCGGGTGACCCCATCCATCAGCGAACGCGACGTAAATCGCATCGAGCACCGCTTCGAGACGCTCCGGCATGGCAGCCATATCCGGCACGTGCATCGAGATCTTCGCGTCGCGGATCTTCCGCTTGGCGCGCACCAGGCGTTGCGCTATGGCGTCCGGGGATTGGATAAACGCGGCCGCGATGCGGCGGGCGTCGAAGCCCAGCACGGTCTGGAGGATGAGCGGAGCCCGCGCCGCGGGGTCGATCGCCGGGTGGGTGCACGCAAACATCAATGCCAGTCGGAGGTCGGGCATGTCCGAGGCCTCCTCGATCTCGACGATCGCGGGGTAGAGATCTGCTGCTACCGCGGCGTGGGCCCGATCCGCGGCCTGCTGATGCCGCGCCGCATCAACCAATCGGCGCCGCGCTGCGGTCAGGAGCCACGCATCGGGTGAGGTCGGCACTCCTGCCGTCGGCCATCGCGCGAGCGCCGCGGCGAAGGCATCCGCCAGGGCGTCTTCGGCGGCCGCCACGTCGTTGGATCGAACCGCCAGCAGTGCCAGCAATTTGCCATAGCTCTCCCGCGCGGCGCACTCGGCGGCACGCCACGCAGGAGATCGTGCATTTCGATCCGAACCTGGCTCGCTCACGCGTGGATGGTCATCACCGGTCGAACCTCGACGGTACCACCGTCGGTGCCTGGGCACCGTCGCGCCCATTTGATGGCCGCGTCGAGGTCCGGCGCCTCGATCATGTAGAAGCCACCCAACTGCTCCTTGGTCTCCGCGAACGGCCCATCGAGCACCTTTGCGGCGGCGCCCGCGCCACGGATCGTCGTCGCCGTGGCAGTCGGTTGCAGCGCCTCACCGGCAACGTAGGTGCTCGATTCCATGAGCGCGGCGGTGTACGCGCCGTATGCAGCATGCATGCGCGTCATGTCGGCCGGCGTCATGGAGGCCCCAGCCTTTTCGTTTCCGTAGATCAGTAGGAGGTACTTCATTGGTGGTCTTCCCCAGGCGAAGGTAAGGACATCGTCGGCGCGTCGATGGTCCGCGTCCCGATGGTCGTAGTGGGCCGTATCCAATGACGGATCAGCGGACGCCCAATCGACATCCGGAGGCGGGGCGAGGGCGATCGACGGGATCGCGTCATGAGCTCCCCGCCGTGACAGTGGATGCCTGGACCGGACCAGGCTCTAAGTTATAGATGACGCAATCCAGACGTCGCGAATCCCGGCAGGTGCGGCGGTATCCTTTTCAACCAGGGGGTCCCCACAGATGATTCACTGGAAGGAGACCGCTGAGATCTTCGGCCGAGTGGCCGATCTGTCGATGCGGGGGCGTCGTGCCGCCCTCGCCACCGTCGTCGATATCGTCGGTTCCGCGTATCGACGCCCCGGTGCCAAGCTGCTCATCGAAGACTCGGGCGGCACTCTGGGTAGCGTGAGCGGGGGATGTCTGGAAGCCGATGTACGCGCGAGCGCCGCGGACGTGCTCGCGACCGGGACTCCATCGCTGCGCCATTACGATACCGGCGAGGAGGATGTTGCGTGGGGACTTGGGCTCGGGTGCAACGGACAGGTCGACATTTTCGTGCAGCCCGCGACCCAGGGGCCGCTGGTAACGCTCGCGCCCCCGGTCCTCCGGCTCCTGGCGGGTGACACCCCGGTTGCCATCGTCACGGTGGTCGCGAACGGACCTGAAGTGGGCGCGATGATGGCCGTCGAATGTCCGGAATCCAGCGACGGCGGTGGCGCCGGTGGCGCCGTCTACGGCTCGCTTGGCGCGACGGATCTCGATGGCAGCGCCGCGGAGTGCGCGCGGCGGCTGGCGACGACGGAGCGATCGGCAGTCCACGAGGTGATGGGCCGCAAGCTCTTCGTCGAGGTATTGCAGCCCGCTCCCCATCTGATGATCTGTGGCGCTGGCGCGGACGCGCGGCCCCTCGTCTCGTACGCCGCGGCAGCCGGTTTCCGTGTCGCGTTGTTCGATCATCGTGACGTCCTCCTCGCGCCGGAGTGGTTCCCGCAAGCGGCACGGCGGATCCTGGCTCGACCCGAGGACGCTCAGATTGCGCTCCCTCCCGCCGCGCGGTCGCTGGCCGTGGTCAAGACCCACTCGCTGACTCACGACCGTGAGTGGGTGCGGCGTCTTCTGGCGGCGGGCTTCCCGTATGTCGGCGTGCTAGGCCCGAGAGGACGGACCGCGTCCATCCTGCGCGACGTCGAGGCTCGTAGCGATCAGTCCGAGCCGGGGCACTGGGATGCCGGTCGGCCAACGGAGACGCGAGTATTCGGACCGGTCGGGCTCGATCTCGGCGCTGACGGGCCGGAGCAGGTGGCGATCAGCATCATCGCTGAGCTTCTCGCCTTCATCGCCAAACGGGACGCGCGCCACCTCAGCCAGCGACGGGACGCCATCCATGCCATCTAGCGCCGGGCCGGTGACGGCGCGCACGGCTCCGGTCGCGGGCATTCTCCTTGCCGCGGGCACGTCGAGCCGGATGGGCTCGAACAAGCTGCTGTTCGAACTGCACGGACAATCGGTCCTGCGCGGCGCGGCGTTGCGGGCGGTGGCCGCCGGTCTCGCGCCATTGCACGTCGTACTCGGTCACCAAGCCGAGGAGGCGCGTACCGAGCTGGATGACATCGACTGCCGCGTGGTACTCAATCGCGAGTTCGAACACGGTATCACGACGTCGCTCATCGCTGGACTGTCCGCACTCGCGCCGGACGTGCCGGCGGCAGTGGTGCTGCTCGCCGACATGCCGCTCGTAACCGCAGGCATGATCGCCGATCTCGTGGCTCGCTACCGCGTCACTGGGGCGCCCCTGGTGGTCTCGGACTACGATGGCGTGCACGCTCCCCCCATGCTGTACGATCGGAGTCTGTTCGCCGAGTTGCGATCCATGACGGGGGAGAGCGGCTGCGGCCGCCAGGTCGTCAAGCGACACCGATCCGAAGCGGAGGTCCTGCAGTGGCCCTCGGCCGCGCTCGCCGACATCGATGTGCCCGCGGATCTTGCGCGCATGCGCGACGAGCTCTAGGGGCGCCGGCGGGGGTATGCACACCCAACTCCTGGAGCTGGCGGCCGACCTCGCGCGCCGCGAGGCGCCGTTCGTGCTTGCGGTGGTGGTCTGGCGGCAGCCGGCAAGCTCGGCGCAGGCGGGCGACATGGCGTTAATCACGGACGCCGGTCATTTTCACGGCTGGTTGGGGGGCAGCTGCATCCAGCCGACGGTCGTACGCGAGGCGCGACGGGCCATCGCCGACGGCACCCCGCGTCTCATCGCGCTGTCACCGGACCCGCAAACGAGTCGGTGGCCGGGGGCGGTGGTCTTCCCAATGACGTGCCACAGCGGAGGCAGCGTGGAGATCTATCTCGAGCCCATTCTGCCTGCTGCACGGCTGGTGGTATTCGGCCTATCGCCAACCGCGCGGGCCCTCGTCAAAGTCGGGAAGGCGATGGGATACGTCGTCTACGCGATCGGCCTGGGAGCCGAGCCAGCGCTGTTCCCTGAAGCCGACCACGTGATGGTCAGCTTGGTGGCGCCGGAGCTGACAGCGGCTGCCACGCGGGGACCGTGTTTCGCGGTCGTGGCCACGATGGGTGAGCAGGACGAGGACGCGATTCGGGCCGCGCTGGCGCTCCGGCCTGCATACGTGGGAGTCGTGGCCAGTACCAAGCGCTTCGCGCAGATCCGACAGACGTTGGTCGGCCAGGGCGTGACAGCTGTGGCGCTCGACGCGATCCGAAGCCCCGCCGGGGTGGCGATCGGTGCCCAGACTCCGGAGGAGATCGCGGTGAGCGTGCTTGCGGAGATCGTCGAGCGGCGGCACGCCAAGCCTACGGCGCCGGCCACGGTCGATGCGCTCACACCGGAACCCGCGACCGCGATCGATCCCATCTGCGGAATGACGGTGGAGATCGCCGGCGCCCGGCATACAGCGGAGCACGGGGGTCGCACCTTCTACTTCTGCTGCGGCGGCTGCCGCGAGCGGTTCCTGGCCGCGCCCGATCGCTACGCGACGGTCGTGAGCGCCACGTGACACCCGAAATCGCCGCACTACAGCAGGCGATGGAAGCGCAGGGATACATCGCGGATCCGGCGATCGCGACGTCGGTCTTTCTGGCGAAGGAAATGCGCCGCCCGTTGTTGGTCGAGGGAGACGCCGGAGTCGGGAAGACGGAGATCGCCAAAGTCCTCGCGCGGCTGCTCTCGACGGAGCTCATCCGCCTCCAGTGCTACGAAGGATTGGACGTCTCGACGTCGCTCTATGAATGGAACTATCAGCGCCAGATGCTGCGACTCAAGCTGGCTGAGCACCAAGGCAGCGCGGCAGGTGAGATCGAGGAACTGATCTTCGGCCGAAGCTATCTGTTGGAGCGTCCGCTGCTTCGTGCGATCACCCGGCGCGACGGACCGCCGGTGTTGCTGATCGATGAGGTGGATCGCGCCGACGACGGCTTCGAGGCGTTCTTGTTGGAGCTCCTGTCGGATTTTCAAGTGACGATTCCGGAGCTTGGCACGATCTGCGCCGAGCATGTGCCATATGTAGTCCTCACCTCCAATCGCAGCCGCGAGATTGGCGATGCGTTACGGCGGCGGTGCCTCTACCTCTATATCGAGCATCCGTCGCTGGACAAAGAGGTGCGGATCCTGCGCGCTCGAGTCCCCGAGGTGAGCGAGCGGCTGGCCTCGGAGATCGGGCGGTTCATGCAGGCGTTGCGTCGGCGGAGGATGAGCAAGGCGCCTGGCGTGGCAGAAAGCATCGACTGGGCACAGGCGCTGCTGCGATTGCACCGCGATCATCTCGATGTGGAGACCGTCGAGCAGACGCTGGGCTGCGTCGTCAAAGACCACCACGACCTCGAGGATCTCGCGGGCGGCGATCTCGAGGCGACGCTCGGTACGGCACTGGCGGAGGCCCGTTGAGTCAGGCGGGCATCGACTCGCGGCTCGTGACCGACCTGTCGCCGACCGCGGACCTCGTCGCGCACGTGGCGCGATTTGGCGCGGCACTGCGACAGCGCGCAGTCGCCATCGGCCTGAACGACGAAGCGGACGCCCTGCAGGCGCTCACACTGGTGGATCTGGGCGATCGAGATGAGGTGCATCGCGCGCTTCGCGCCGCACTCAAGATCCGACCCCGCGACGTGGACGCGTTCAACGATCTCTTCACGCGCATGTGGAGCGCCCGCCCTGCGGGCCCGTGGGCGGAGGGCCCGCGCAACCCACGGGTTGAGGATCCCACTAAACCGCCGCGGCCGCCCCGGATGCAGCGGGCTGCCGAGTTACCACCGGGGGGTGCATCCCGCAGCCCCGATCCGGAGCGCCAACGTGAGGTGCCCGTCGGAGAGCTCCCGGGATACAGTCGAGATGCTGTCCTCCGTCGGAAGTCATTCGAGGAGTGGACGCCGCGGGATCTTCGCGAGATGGAGCGGTTGATGGCGCAGGTCGCGCTCCGTCTGGCGACACGCCCAGGCCGGCGGCGGGTGCCGACGCGGGGGTACGGCGAGGTTGATCTGCGGCGAAGTTTTCGCCGTGCGGTGGCTCACGGCGGTGAATTCGTGACGCTGGCACGCCGGGCCCGCGCCATCGAGCAGGCTCGGCTGGTCGTGCTCTGCGACACCAGTGGCTCGATGGATCCTCACACGCGATTTCTCCTCGAGTTCGTCCTTGCGCTCCGACGCGTGGCCGGAGGGAGTGAGATATTCGCGTTCAATACGGCGCTCGTGCGACTGACCCCGTGGCTCCGGGCCGGCCAGGATCTCCGGCCCGATCTCGTCAACCGAACGCTGCGGCGTCTCGCGGACGGTGTCCCCGACTGGTCTGGGGGTACGAGGATCGGCGAGAGCTTGGCCACATTCGTTGATTCGTTCCTCGACGAGACCGTGGACCGCCGAACGGTGGTGGTGATCCTGAGCGATGGTCTGGACAGCGGGGATATCGGGCCACTGGGTGGTGCGATGCGGGCGATCCAGAGCCGGGCCCGGAGTGTGGTGTGGCTGAACCCCCTTGCCGGTGACCGACGGTACGAGCCGACTGCCCGCGCGATGGCGGCGGCCCTTCCGTACATTGATCGCCTGCTGCCGGCCCACAATCTCGAATCGCTCGAGCGGCTGCTGCCGCTACTGGCGACCTGAGGGAGCGACCATGGGCATCCCGATCGAGAAGACCTTCCTGATCCGTGCACCGGCGGACGCGGTGTGGACGTTCCTCATCGATCCCTACCGGGTGGCGGGCTGCCTCCCGGGCGCGGCGATCACTGAGAGAGTGGACGACCAGACATATGGCGGCACGATCGCGGTCAAAGTCGGTCCAGTCAGCGCCAACTATCGCGGCAAGCTCCGCTTCGAGCGGCTGGACGCCGGGGCGCGAGAGGCGGAGATCTCCGCGTCTGGGCAGGAGACGCGCGGCAAGGGCGGCGCCGACATGCGGATGAAGAGTCGCGTGGTCGTACGGTCTCCGAGTGAGACCGAGGTAACCGTCACGTCCGATGTCAATGTGGTCGGCGTGTTGGCACAGTTCGGACGCGGCATGATACAAGACGTGAGCGACATGATGTTCGTGAAGTTCACGACCGCCATGCGCCACGAGCTCGAAGGGCCGGCCTCGCCGGCCGATGGCCGTGATCTGGCGGCTCGCGCCGGTAGTGCTGCCCCCACGACCGAGCCGGCGGTCGCTAGCCCGGCACCGATCCCCGGATTCGCACCGCCCCCTGCCAGCGCAGCGACGGCGCCGGGACCGGCGCGGATCTCACAGCCTGTCGATGCCGTGCTGGATGTCGGTGCACTGGGCGCTGTCGCGATCCGCCGCGCCACGGCCCGGACGCTGCTCCGGCCCGGTGTCTGGATCGCGCTGGTCGTGCTCGGCGCGGCCATCTATTGGTTGGTATTTCGGGGTCGGTATCGTAGCGGCTGATTCTTCGCAAGGAGCCTATTGATGATCCCCGCAGCTTTCGACTATCACGCCCCAGATACCTTGGCCGGCGCATTCGCGTTGCTCGAGCAATACGGCGACGATGCGAAGATCCTCTCTGGCGGGCAGAGTTTGCTGCCGCTGCTCAAGCTCCGACTCGGGGCCGCCGGCCACCTGGTGGATGTCGGCCGCATTCCGGGTCTCGAGTACATCAAGGAGGAAGAGGGTTACCTCAGGATTGGCGCCTGCACTCGCGAGGCGACGCTCGATCGATCTGAGCTCGTGCGCCGGAAGTACCCGATACTGACCGATGCGACGGAGGTGATCGCCGACCCGATCGTGCGCAATCTCGCGACGGTGGGTGGCAACCTGGCGCACGGCGATCCCGCGAATGACCACCCGGCCGTGATGCTCGCGTTGCGCGCCGAGGTCGTCGCGACCGGCCGGCGTGGGACGCGTACGATCCCGATCGACGAATTCTTCATCGCCCTGTTCTCGACCGCGCTGGAGCCGAACGAGGTGCTGACCGAGATTCGCATCCCGCAGCTGCCCCCCAAGAGCGGCGGGGCGTACGTCAAGCTCGAACGAAAGGTCGGTGATTTCGCGGCGGCCGCGAGCGCGGTCCAGCTGACTCTCGGGGGTGGAGGCGAGGTCATCCGAGTCGGTATCGCCCTCACCAACGCAGGCCCCACGCCGGTACGCGCCACCGAGGCCGAGCGCATGCTCCTCGGCAAACAGCCCACCGACGATCTGATCGCGGCGGCGTCTCGCGCGGCCGGGTCGGCCGCCACCCCCAGCGCGGATCGGCGCGGGGCCGTGGAATACAAGCGCGAGATGGCGCGCGTCCTCACCGGCCGAGCGCTGCGGCAGGCCATCCAGCGGACCAGGGAGCAATAGCCATGGGGCAACACACGATTCGCATCAAGGTGCAAGGCGTCGAGCACGAAGCGGCGGTCGAGTCGCGCCTGCTGCTGGTGCATTTCCTCCGTGAAGTGCTGGGACTCACCGGTACCCACATCGGATGCGATACGACGCACTGTGGGGCGTGCACGGTGCTGCTCGACGGCGAGCCGGTGAAGTCGTGTACTGTGCTCGCCGTGCAAGCCGACGGGCGCGAGGTCATGACGGTCGAGGGGCTCGAGCAGGGCGGCAAGCTGCACCCGATCCAGGAGGGGTTCTGGCAGGAACATGGCCTCCAATGCGGCTTCTGCACGCCGGGGATGCTGATGACCAGCTACGCACTGTTGCAACGGAACTCCGATCCTGACGAGCTCGAGATCCGCCAGGCCATCTCCGGCAATCTGTGCCGGTGCACTGGGTACGTGAATATCGTGAAGGCCGTCCAATACGCGGCCGCGAAGATGCACGAGACTGTGGCCTCCTGAGGAGAATTCATGGAACCCCGCACGACGGCAGCGGTATGCGGCATGGGCCATTCGATGAAACGCAAAGAAGATCCGCGGTTCATTCGAGGCCAAGGTCACTATGTGGACGACATCAAGCTCCCGGGGATGGTGTACCTCGACATCGTTCGCAGCCCGTACGCGCACGCCACGATCAAGGCCATCCACACCGAGAAGGCGCTCGCTATCCCGGGTGTCCTCGCGGTCATTACGGGCGAGACGCTCAAGCAGTTCAACCTGCACTGGATGCCGACGCTCATGTCGGACACCCAGATGGTGCTTCCCGTCGAGAAGGTGATGTACCAGGCGCAGGAAGTGGCGGGAGTGATCGCCACCGACCGGTACACGGCCGCCGATGGCGTCGATGCGGTGGAGGTGGAGTACGAGCCACTGCCAGTGGTCGTGGACCCGTTCAAGGCGCTCGAGCCGGGGGCCCCTGTCCTGCGCACCGATAAGAAAGACAAGAAGGACAATCACATCTTCCATTGGGAAGTCGGCGACCGCGCGGCGACGGACAAGGTCTTCGCGGGCGCAGACGTGGTCGTGAAGCAGAATCTCTACATCCCGCGAATCCACGTCGCGTCAATCGAGACCTGCGGCTGCGTCGCCGACTTCGATCGTGCGATGGGCCACCTCACCGTCTACATGACGACGCAGGCGCCGCACGCCATCCGCACCGTGTTGGCGCTGGTGGCCGGGCACGTCGGCCTCTCGGAGGAGCGGATTCGCATCGTGTCGCCCGACATCGGCGGCGGCTTCGGCGGCAAGGTGCCTGTCTATCCAGGGTACGTCATCGCGATTGCGGCGTCGGTGGTGCTCGGCAAGCCGGTCAAGTGGATTGAAGACCGCACCGAGAACCTGCAGGCGGACTCATTCGCCCGGGACTACCACATCACGGCCGAGCTCGCGGCGAAGCGCGATGGGACCATGCTGGCGCTTCGATTCAAGACGCTCGCCGATCATGGCTACGCCGACGCGGCGGCCAATCCGTCCAAGTACCCGGCCGGACTCTTCTCGATCTGTACCGGCTCGTACGACATTCCTCAGGCATTCACCGAGGTAGACGCCGCATACACCAACAAGCCGCCTGGCGGAGTTGCGTATCGATGTTCGTTCCGCGTCACTGAAGCGGTACACGCCATCGAGCGCATCACCGACGTACTCGCGCAAGAACTCAAGATGGATCCGGCCGAGTTGCGTTTCAAGAATTTCATCCCCCCCGAAAAGTTCCCGTACAAGTCGGCACTCGGGTGGGAATACGACAGCGGCAACTATCCCGCGGCGCTCAAGCTGGCGATGGAAAAAATCGACTATACCGGCCTGCGAAAGGAGCAGGCCGAGAAGCGACAACGCGGCGAATTGATGGGGATCGGCATCTCGTCGTTCACCGAGGTCGTGGGCGCCGGCCCCTCGAAGGACTTCGACATCCTCGGTATCAAGATGTTCGACTCGGCGGAGATCAGGATCCATCCAACGGGCAAGGCGATCGCCCGATTCGGCACGAAGTCGCAGGGGCAGGGCCACGAGACGACGTACGCCCAAATCGTGGCCGAAGAGCTGGGCATCCCCGCTGCTCACGTGCAGGTCGAGGAGGGTGATACGGATACGGCCCCGTACGGACTCGGTACCTACGCCAGTCGGTCTACGCCGACGTCGGGCGCCGCGTGCGCTGTGGCGGCCCGGAAGATCCGCGAAAAGGCGAAGAAGATCGCCGCCCATCTCCTCGAGGTGAGCGCGGACGACCTGGTGTGGGAGCCCGGCAAGTTCTACGTGAAGGGTGCGCCAGCTAAGGTGAAGACGATTCAGGAGATCGCGTTTGCCGCGTACACCAACTATCCGCCGGGCATGGAAGCCGGGCTCGAAGCGGTGGACTACTACGATCCGCCGAACCTGACATTCCCGTTCGGCAGCTACATCTGCGTGGTGGACATCGACCGCGGGACCGGCGCAGTCAAGATCCGGCGGTTCGTCGCCGTTGACGATTGTGGCAATATCATCAACCCGATGATCGTCGATGGGCAGATCCATGGCGGCCTGGCCATGGGGATGGCGCCCGCGCTACTCGAAGAGATCAGCTATGACGAGAGCGGGAACATATCGGGTGGCAGCTTCATGGACTACCTCGTCCCCACGGCAATGGAAACACCGAATTGGGAGACCGCCAAGACCGTGACGCCGTCGCCACACCATCCTTTTGGGGCGAAGGGCGTTGGGGAGTCCGCCACGGTCGGGGCACCGCCCGCCATCGTCAACGCAGTCGTGGATGCGCTGGCGCATCTCGGTGTCCGCCACATCGACATCCCGATGACGCCGGAACGCGTGTGGAATATCCTGAAGGAGAAGGGCGTCGCCGAGTGATGCGGCGAGGTGTCGCCAAGCCCACGCCACGTGCCGAAGCGCGTGCCGAAGCGCGTGCCGAAGCGCGTGCCGAAGCGCGTGCCGAAGCGCGCGCCGGGGGAGGCCCGCGGGTGCTAGGCCCCGCGACCGTTCGGCGGACCTTCGACGATCAGGGGTCTGGCGCGCGCGTGGGGATAGTCGAGGAGAAACACGCGATCGTAGCTGCTGCGATACGAATGGCGGGCGATGACGGGGGAGATATCGGCGAGGGTTGGGGTCGGGGCGCGGTCGCCGCCGTCGATGCAGGCACCGTCACGATCGCCATCGTCGTCGCCGTCTACCACGGCGAGTAGCCACACACCGCTCGAGCGCCGGCGGTACTCGCTGAAACCCGCGTCCTTCGCGTCGAGCGCGTGTTGCACATCTTCGGCGCGTAGCGGTGCGGGCTGGACCTCGCTGGTCAGCGACCAGCGGGAGTCGGTCTCGGCGCGGTTTCGCAACACGGTCACGGCAGCAATGCCATCGGGCCAGGTCGATCCGGGACGGACGGGACGTCTCAGGTAGAGGCCCTGGCCGGGGACCACGCCGACGGTCGATACCTGTCCAGCGAGCCAAGTGGCCACGTCCTCGACACCACATTGGGGCACCGGCAGTCCCGCGTCCGCTGAGACGAGGACCGTCACCGGTGTGCCGCCATCCGAGACATACAGCATCTTTGCCCGGCCGATGAGGAGGTCGCCATGACGCTCGATCAGCTCTCGGCACTTCCGAGTCTCTTCCGGTTCGCGGGGTATCCGCGTCACCTCGATGCCCAGCGGCCCGGTCGGGGTCGTGATCAGGCAGTCCGGGCCGTCGCCCAAGTGGGCCGATCCGGGGGGGCAAAGGTCGCAGCACGCGCGAAACCGATCGATGTAGACATCGACATGTTCGGGTCGCATACCGGAGAGACGTGCGAGCGGGGCCCAAGGTATCCACATCACCCCCACCCAGCGCATCTTCTTGGCTATGCGACGCAGGTCCCCGCTGATTGCGCTGCTGGTGATGGCGGCGTGCATCCGCTACCGGTCGGCGTCCCAGAGCGAGGCGCCGCCCGTACACGCGGTAGCCGATTTCGCTGCCCGCACGCTGGATGATCCGGGGCTCCGCTCGTACACCGCCGGCGTGATCCGACAGGGCGCCGATACGGGCTGGACCGAGGATCGTATCGCGTTGACTGCGTTGTACTTCCGAGGTGAGATGTCACTCGCCCGCGCCATGATCGATGAAGCGCGCGCAGGGGAAATGACTGCTCGGGCGTGGCCGCCGTTCGCGGTCGACGCTAGCGTCAGCCGGACCGCACGCCCGCTGGAGAACACGGAGTCCCGGTGGAGTGAATCGATCACCGCCACGATCACCCTCGAGCTGGGGGGGAAGCGGGGCGCGCGCGTGGCCGGAGCGAGGGCCGCGGCGCTTGCGGCCCAGCTGCGACTCGACGCCACGGCATGGCAGGTGGCGAACGACGCCCGAGGCGCCGTGCTTGGCGCAATCGCGGCGGATGATGACCTCGCGGATGCGACCGCCGAGGCGAGCGCGCTGCGGGAACTGACCGACCTCCTGCGAGCCCGGTACGCCGAGGGTCAGTTGCCGGTGGCGGAGATCGCGAGGGCGGAGACCGATGCGCGCGCTGCGACGGTCGCGGCGGTCGAGGCAGAGGGTACCCGCATTGACGCGCGCGTGGCCCTCGCTCGTGCGCTGGGAGTCTCCGTCGGACGCGTGGATACACTCCGGTTGCGAGCCACCCCCGTCTCGAGCTGCACGGTGCTCGACGCGCTTGGCGCTCAACACGGCGACGCCGTCGTGCGCGACTCATTGGCCACGCTCGCGCTCGAGGACCGCGCCGACGTTGGAGTGGAGCTCGCGGATTACACCGTCGCCGACGCAGATGTCCGCCTGGCAGTCGCCCGGCAGTACCCGGATCTCACGCTTGGACCCGGATTGCTGTGGGACGAGGGGATCCCGGGTTGGATCGTGAATGTGGGGCTGCCGTCGCTGATCGGCGGGCGGAACCGCGGGCCGATCGAGGGTGCCGAGGCGCGGCGAGCGGAGCAGGGAGCGCGAGTGCGGCTACTCCAAGACAGCGTGCTCGAGGCGGTCGATGGGGCGGTGGCTGGTTGCCGCGGCGTGCGGCGCCTCGTGGCCACTGCGGACTCGCTCGTCGAGGCGACACAGCACGCGGTCGATCTCGCGGATTCCGCGTTCCAGCGTGGCGAGACCGGTCGCACTGAGATCGCGATCGCGCATCTCGCGCTCGTGCGAGCCACACATACGCGCCGACTCGCGGGCGCTCGGCGGGTCGCGGCTGGGGCGGCGCTCGATCGGGCGACGGGCCGATGGATCGGGCTGACCGCGCGGGGGCCGTGGCCGGGTCCACCGATCGACAGTAGCCAGACCCACTGAGTTCGATGCCATCATTACGCCTATTGTACCCCTACCACGGCGGCGACCATATGAGGTGCCGATGACACGCAGTCTGCGTCTCGTGACTATCGCCTGGGCGTGTGTCGGCACCACGCTCGCCTGTCGCGGAAGCGGGACCAAGGGGCTTGGGGGGTCCGAGAGCAACCCTGAAGCCGCAGCGCAACCCACGTCGAACGACGGGGTCGTACTCAACGAGGCGGCACAGCGTCGGGCGGGGATCGAGACGCGGGCGTTGGGCGCGGCAGATGGCGCCGACCTCGTGCACTTGGTTGGGACACTGATTGCCGATCCGACGCGTGTGACGACGGTCCAGGCGCCGATCGCCGGTCGGTTGACCGCCGTGGCGTCCGGACAATGGCCGGGATATGGTGACCGCGTGGCGCCGGGTACCGAGCTTGGACAGGTCTCGGATGCGAGGCCGCTCAGCGTGGATCGCGGGGGCACGGTCACGAAGGTCGGCGCACAGCCCGGGGAGCTCGTGCAGGCGGGACAGGTACTGTTGGAGCTGACCGATTTCGGCGAGCCACTGGCCCGCATCATTTGGCGCGCGGATGGACCGCTGCCGGCGCCGCCGACGGTGCAAGTCGCGCCGCTCGCCGCACTCGATGCCCGCCGGTCGCCCGCTGGTGGCGATTGGATCACCGCGCATCTGGTCGGTCCGGCGGCCGACGCCGACTCGCTGACCCATCTCCCGATGTATCTCTATCGCGCGCCGCGCGGCTGGCCTGGGGCCGCACCGGGCACACCGGTCGTCGCGGCCGCGGCCGCGCGAGGCGCGCCGACCCGCGGTCTGTTCGTGCCGACGGCCGCGGTGGTTCAATGGGAAGGACTGGCGTGGGTCTACGTCGAACAACGCACCGAGGCGCCGCCCGGCGACCGCGCCGGTCGCGTGGTATCCACATCCCCCGCGCATCCCGCCCGCGTGACATACGTGCGGCGCCGAGTCGAGACCAGTCATCCGGTCGATGGCGGCTGGCTCGTCGTGGGCCAAGGCGAGGGCGGCGACCTCGCTCGCGGCGACGCCGTGGTCGTACGGGGTGCGCAGCAATTGTTGTCGGAAGAGTTCAAGTCGCGGGCCACGACAGGGGACGAGGACGAACAGTGAGTCGAGTCATGCGCCGTCTCGGGATCGCGACCGCATGCTGACTCGGATCGTCCAGTTTTCTGTTCGTCGCCCGGGGCTCGTCATCGGACTTGCGACGGCGCTGTTGATCTACGGCGTGGTCGTGGCCGGCCGGACGCGCTACGACGTCTTTCCGGAATTCGCGCCTCCGCAGGTCGAGATTCAAACCGAGTCGCCCGGTCTGGCCCCGGAGCAGGTCGAGGTGTTGGTCACGACGCCGATCGAACAAGCGATTACCGGCACCACGGGGGTGGCGGTCGTGCGTTCCCAGTCGATTCAGGGGCTGTCCGTCGTCGAGGTCATCTTCCGCGACGGCACGGACATCTATCGTGCGCGGCAGCTCGTGTCCGAGCGACTGGGTGAAGTCGTTCGCCGGCTGCCGCAGACGACCGAGGCGCCGATCATCACGCCCCTCACGTCGTCCACGGGCACGGCCCTCGTGATCGGCCTCACGTCGGCCACTCGAACCCTGCGCGACATCCGGACATTCGCCGATTGGACGTTGCGTCCGCGTCTCCTCGCCGTCCCAGGCGTCGGCAGCGTGACGATATTCGGCGGCGAAGTTCGGCAATTGCAGATTCAGCCCGACCTCGCGCGCCTGCGTGCGGTCGGCCTCGGGCTGACCGATCTCGTGGCGGCTGCGCAGGGCGCGACCGCGGTGCGCGGGGCGGGAGTGCTCGACAACGCCAACGAGCGGATCGCGATCGATGCGCGTGGACAGCTCACGACGGCCGCCCAACTGGCCACCAGCCCGGTCCGCGCTGCGGGTGGGGCGGTGCTACAAATCGGGGACGTCGCCCACGTGGTGGAGGGGTCCGCTCCGGCCATTGGTGCCGGGGCGGTCGGCGACACGGACGCAGTGATCGTGACGATCAACGCTCAGTTGGGCGCGAACATCCGCGATGTGGCCACGGAGGCGGACCGCGCGTTCGTCGGACTTCGCCCCGCGTTTCAGTCAGACGGTATCACGCTGCACGCGAACGTGTTCCGTCCCGCCCGTTTCATCGACCTCGCGCTCAGCAACGTCGCGCACTCCCTGCTCATCGGTGGCGTGCTCGTCGCGGGCATCCTGTTGCTCTTCCTCTTCGATGCGCGCGCGGCCGCCGTGTCGCTGACCGCCATCCCGGTCTCGCTGTTGACGGCCGTGGTGATCCTGAGCGCGATGGGATACTCGATCAACACACTGACCCTTGGCGGGTTGGCCGTCGCGCTGGGTGAAGTCGTGGATGACGCGATCATCGACGTGGAGAATATCGCCCGACGCCTCCGGGAGAACCTGACGCGCCCCGTGCGCCGGTCGCTGGTCGCGGTCGTACTCGACGCGTCGCTGGAGGTGCGATCCAGCGTCGTCTACGCGACGTTTGTGGTGGTGCTGGTCTTTGCCCCGGTGGTGACGCTCACCGGCGTGCAGGGCGCCCTGTTTCGCCCACTCGGGCTCGCGTATGCGTGCGCCATTCTGGCCTCGCTGGCGGTCGCGCTCACGCTGACGCCGGCGCTGACGGTGGTGCTGCTCGCGCGCCGCGGGCACCCCGCTGGCCGACCGGTGCTCCTCGCGTGGTTGACGCGGCGGTACGTGACCGTGCTCGATCGGATCGAACGCCATCCATGGGTCGTGCTCGCCACCACGGCGTGCCTCGTAGTCGCGGCGTGCCTCATGCTCCCATTCTTCGGGGGCGGCTTTCTGCCCGACTTCAACGAAGGGCATCTCCGGCTGCACATGTCGGCGGTCCCCGGCACATCGCTCGAAGAGTCGTTGCGCATTGGCCGCATGGTCAACAGCACCCTGCTCCAGTCGCCCAACGTCGTATCCATTGCGCAGCGCGCGGGCCGGGCGGAACTCGGTGAGGACGCATTCGGCTCGCATTACAGCGAATTCGAGGTGGAACTCAAGCCCTTGACCGGCGCGGCCGCGACGTCGGTACTCGACGAGCTGCGCGGCCGCCTGGCGGTCATTCCCGGCGTCAACTTCACGGTGATGCCGTATCTCACTGAACGGATCGAGGAAGTTGTCTCCGGCAACGCGGCACCTGTCGTCGTCAAGCTATTCGGTGATGACCTCGATAGCCTCGATGACGCGGCCGCACGCGTCGCGGCTAGTATGCGCGGGATTCGGGGCGCGACAGACGTCAACCCGGCCACCGCGGCGGTGAGTCCGCGCGCGATGGTCCGGTTGCGGCCGGAGGCACTCGCGGCCGCCGGGGTGCCCGCAGCGGAGGCGCTGACTGCGCTGGAGACGGCGACCGAAGGCGCGGTCGTGGCGCAAGTGTATGACGGGAACCGGTCCACGGACGTGGTCGTGGTCATGGATCCATCCCATCGGACGCGGCCCGAGGATCTGGGCGCCATCCCACTGACCGGATCGGCAAGCGTCGGTGCGCGTGTGGTGACGCTCGCCCAGGTCGCGGATATTGTCCGCACCGAAGGTCGATACGCGGTCGGTCACGAGGGCGCGCGCCGCCTCCAGACCGTGACGGCCGACGTGACGGGGCGCGATGTCACCTCGTATACCGACGAGTTGGAGAGCCGCATCGCTGCGCTGCGACTGCCGCACGGCGTCTACGCGGACGTGGGCGGGGCGGCGGCCGCGCAGGCCGCCACTCAGCGCGAACTCTCGTTTCGCGGACTGCTGGCCGGGATCGGGATCGTCCTGCTCCTCTCGCTCGCGTTCCGCGACATGCGCAGCCTCCTCCTGGTCATGGCGAACGTGCCATTCGCGCTCGTCGGCGGCGTGGTCGCGGTGTTCCTGACTGGGGGTGCGCTGTCGATCGGTTCCCTGGTGGGGTTCGTCACGCTCTTCGGCATTTCGACCCGCAACGCGGTGATGCTCATCTCGCACTACCAGCACCTGGTGACAGCTGAAGGCCAGATCTGGAATCAAGAGACCGCGCGGCGCGGGGCCGAGGAACGGCTCGGCCCGATTCTCATGACTGCGATCGTGACGGGCATCGCGCTGCTGCCATTGGCGTTGGGCAGCGGCGACCCTGGTCGAGAGATCGAAGGACCGCTCGCGGTGGTGATCCTGGGTGGCCTGACCACGTCCACCCTTCTCAGCCTGTTCGTCTTGCCGACACTGGCTCTCCGCTTCGGACGCTTCGGCATGACACACGCCGACGGGCCGATGGCGGCCAGTGCTTTGGTGACCGATCGCCCCTGAACCACGACGCCACCGGCGGCGCGCCATCACCGGTACGGACAGGATCGTACGACCGGCGCGATGCAAGGCGGCGCCGGTCGGCCGACCCCCGTCGCTAGAGGGAGGAGGAGACGGGGGACTCGCCGGCGTGTCCGCCAGCGGATGTGATCGCCCGGTCTACCGACCACGCGCCGCCGCCCTTTGCGAGTACAATGAGCGCGAGGCCGATTGCCAGCAGGTGGTACTCGAATCCTTCGCCCTGCTGGTGCCCTGTCCAATTCATGAAAAATCCGTTCGGGTATTGGACGAGGGAAACCGCGACCAGCATGACGCACGTGATGCTGAACGCGGCCACGCGGCTCAGCAACCCGATAATCAGCGCCAGGGCGCCCAGGAACTCGGCAATGGGGTCGAGGGCGGCGAGCGGCGTCGGGATGTGCATCACCCCGTGGAAGAGCGCCATCGTGCCGGTGAGTCCCGGCCCCCCGAACCAGCCGAGGACCTTTTGGGCTCCGTGCGGAAAGATGACGATCCCCAGCGTGACGCGCGCAATCAATGGGGCGACGTCATTCCGCGTCGCGAGCAGCGGGGAACGCATGCCGGCCTCCGGATGGACGAGGGAGTTCTGCCACCGAACGCCCGTCGGACCAGCCGCGAAGTTACCGCGATTTGGCGTGGTGGGCCATGCCGGCTGCCATTGACCGGGCTCCCTCGCGACGGCCGACCGCCCTAGCTTACGTCGATGGACCACCACTTCGGGACGCCCCATGGCCGACTCGCGAGACCCTGACGTCGTCGTCGAGCCGGCGCGACCGGTTCCGGCCGATCGATCAGCCGCGCCGACGCGAGTGGCGCCCGCGGGGTCCACGCCGCCGCTGGACATCGCGCCGCAGGAACTCGCGGCCGAGCTTCGAGCGCACCGGGATTGGCGCGCGACCAGCCTGGGGACGTCGCCCGATCTCTCGGGGGTCGATCTGAGCGGAGCGGATCTCCGCGGTGTGGACTTCACGGGAGCGCACCTCCGGGGCGCCAGTTTCGTCAACGCCGATCTCGTCGATGCGCAATTCGCTTGGGCCCGGCTCGCGCACGCGGATTTTACCGGCGCGACCGGATTGCTCGGTTCGCAATTCGCGCGCGCGGACCTCCGTGGCGCTCGCGTACCGGCGACGCTTCGCTTCGGCGCGTTCGAGACCGCCAACGACATGGCCGAGGGCACCGGGAAGCTGTTCCTGACCCTGCTCCTCATCTGTGCGTATTCCTGGCTGACGATTATTTCCACCCTTGACCAGCAACTACTCACGGATACCGGGGTCTCGAAGCTGCCGATCTTGAACGCCGACATCCCGATCGTGAATTTCTACGCCCTGGTGCCGATCGCGCTCGTCAGCTTGGCGGTCATCGCGCTGCTGCAGGCGCAGCGGTTGTGGAGCGGGATCGCGGCCGCACCGGAGGCATTGCCCGACGGAACGGCGATGTCGGACCGCGCCAGTGTATGGCTGCTGGGGCCGTGGGCCGCGGAGCGTCTGGTGCCGCCGCACCGGGCCAGCGCGTTGGCGCGGCTGCAAGCGTGGCTCGCGATCGTGGTCGGGTGGTGGATCGTACCGGCGACCGTGGCGTGGTTCTGGGGGCGGTATCTGCATCGCCACGATTGGACCGTGACCTGGATACAGATCGGTGCGTTGACCGTCGGGTGTACGGCAGCGGCCGGCTTTCTGAGTCTTGCCGTCGCGACGCTCCCGCGGACGTATTCGCCCCCCACCGAGCGCTGGATCGCGACTGGCGGGCGCGGCCGCCGGTGGTGGTCGCGCTTCCGCCCATTCGCGCCGACCGCGATTGTCGCCGTCCTCGTGCCGATCGTATTTGGGGGCGCGTCGTACGCCGCGATCCATGGCGTGCACCGCCCGTCCGCGAACGGCGCCGTCATGCAGCAAGCATCTGGCGTCCAGCCCGCCTTGAGCCTCGTCCACGCCGTGCCGGCGCTGCAATCGAGCATCCCGGAGCTGATGGCGCATTTCGGGCTGCGCTCCGTCGCGCAGTTGGCGGAGGCCGAGATCTCCACCCGCTTGACGACGACCGGGGCGGTGGCCGACACCGGCGTCGAGCCCAAGGCATCAGGGGCTCATCTCGTGGCCGCCGACCTCCGGTTTGCGTCGGGGGAGCGCGCGTTCCTCGCGCTCAGCGACCTTCGGCGAGCCGACCTGTTGGGGGCGGACCTCTGGTCGGCTGATCTGCGGGGCGCCAATCTCACCGGTGCGAGCCTCGTCGGTTCGCTCTTGTTCGGTGCCGATCTGCGCAAGGTGCGAGCGGCCGCCGGTCCAGCCGGCGATCGCATCGACACCGCGGCCGGGGTCGCGTACGTGGACACGCTCTTCTGCTCACGGGTGTTTTTTTCGGGGAGCAATCTCCGATACGTTCGGTTTTCCCGGGCGGACGTTCGGGGGGCGGCATTCAACGAAGGCATGCTGCAGGGCGCACTGTTTGCTGGCGCTCGCCTCCAGCACGCGACGTTCGATGGCGCCGATCTCGACGGGGCCGATTTCCGTGGCTCGTATGGGCTGACGCCGGCGCAGATCCTGGCTGCGCACCATGTTGAGGCGCTGTACGACCCCGGACTTTTGGCGGCGCTCAAGGCGCAGGCGCCGGATCGATTCGTGGGCTACGATTCCGTCGGCATCGCGGTCGAGACGGAGCGCGAGCGGTTGTCCGGCGAAGAAGAGCCGGACAGCTTGGATGCGACGGCGCGTCACCGTCGCAACGCGGTCATCCGGACGGCGTTCGATCAGGGAGTGCCGGTCCCACCCACCGACGTGCAACTCGCGACCTGGACCGCGCGCGGCCGCGCGACACCGGGGTCGTCCGACGCGATCCCGTATGGATGCGTGATGAGCCGTGCGACGCGCACTGTGCCGCGGGATGCCCCGCGTCCCCGTCCATCGTCTTGACCGTCTTGACTCGACCATCGTGACGCGGCGGGTGCTGTGAGAGTTTTCGAGTCGCTCGGTCTGCGCACCGATGGGCGACGACTGCTCGTGCTCGATCAGACGCAGCTACCCGACCACGAAGTCTGGCTCGATGGCGGCGACCCCGACGCGATGGTCGAGCACATCCGTCGGCTGCGCGTGCGGGGCGCGCCGTTGATCGGCGTGGCGGCCGCGCTCAGTCTGGCGTGGTTGGCGGAGCAGGGCACCGGCGAGCGCGACGTGCGCGGGGCGGCCGCACGGCTGCGCGCGGCTCGTCCGACCGCCGTCAATCTCATGGGCGCGATCGACCGGATGCTCGACGCGGTGACGCCGCACTTCGACGCCGACGCGTTGGTCGCTGAAGCCGCGGCGATCTTCGAGGAGGACGTCGCGCTCTGCGAGGCGATGGCGGCGCGCGGCGGCGCGCTCCTCGAAGACGGTGACGGCGTGCTCACGCATTGCAACACCGGGGCGCTGGCGACCGTGGGGATCGGGACCGCACTCGGCGTGATCCGACGGGCCGTCGAGCGCGGCGTGCGGCTCCACATCTACGTGGATGAGACGCGCCCACTCCTCCAGGGGGCTCGGCTCACGACGTGGGAGTTGGCGCGGTCCGGCATCCCGTACACCCTGATTACGGACAGCATGGCGTCCATCGTGATGAAGGCTGGGCGTGTGCAGCGCGTGCTCGTGGGGGCGGACCGGATCGCGCGCAACGGTGATGTGGCCAACAAAGTGGGGACATACGGCCTCGCGGTTGCCGCGCACCACCACGGCGTCCCCTTTTACCCAGTCGCGCCGTGGACCACCGTCGATCTCGGTTGCCGGGACGGCGGGGAGATCCCGATCGAGCAGCGCCCGGGCGACGAAGTGCGCGGCGTCAGCGGGAGTTTCGGAGCCGTGCGGTGGAGTCCGGACGGCGCGCCGGTGTACAACCCGGCGTTCGATGTGACGCCCGTCGAGCTGGTGACCGCACTGGTGCTCGATCGCGGGGTGCTCACGTCGCGGGAGTTGCGCGCCGGCGGGCTCGAGCGATTGGCGGTGCCGGCGGCCGCGCGAGCGGAGTGACGAGGGGGAGGTAGCGGCCGTCGGGTACGCCGCCCGCGCGTCAGGGCGTGGGTGTTGGGACGTCGGGCCCTGTCGGCGTCCAGGCCGCTCGGGGCGGCGTGCTCGGGTTGTCGAGCCGGCGTTGCAGGGCGTGCAGATACGCATCCATCGTTGCGGTGTACCCGAATACGAAGTGCGCGAACACGCGATAGACCGGGTTATAGATCTCGCCGTGTTCGGTAATGGTCACGCGCGTCCCGGTGGGCAGCGGCGCGAGCTCGATCGACCATTGACCACCGAAGGGCAGCGCGCGGTCGGCGATGCGGGTGACGAAGCGGCTCGATGGCACCGACTCGACGGCCTCGTATGAGATGCTGTTCCGCCGCGTGATCTCTCGCCACGCGGCTCGGCCATCGACGGCGGGGAGCGCCTCGATCCGCGTGACATCGGGTCGCCACCGGGGATACGACGCCACGTCGGTAATCACGGCCCAGACCTGGTCTGGCGGGGTCGCGACGTCCACGGTCCGAGTCGCCGTGTGGTCGCGGGGGAGGACGAGGCCGATCGCCATGACGAGGAGAGAGACAGCGACCGCGGCGGCGCCGAGGAGGAATAGCCATTTCATGGTCGGACCCGCGGTAGGCGGGGGGCGATGAGCGATGGGCGATGAGCGGTGGGCGATCGACGGTCGTGAGTGGCGATAACATTGCGGCTCAGCCGCGACCTCGCGCAACCGCCCCCGTACACGACCCGTACACGACCCCGTACACGACCCGTACACCTACCACGCACTGCTCACGACTGAGGACTCACGGCTCCTCGTTGCCGGCCGATCGCGCGCGGTCAGCTATGGCTCGCGGATTCGAGGTCCCCGCAGGCGACGGCGGGGGCACCGGTGGGATGGACGTCGATGTGGTAGCCGGCCATGTTGGCGTTGGCCATCGGAAAGGTGCCGGTCGAGCTCCCGTGCCCCCGCGCGTCGGCGGTGAGGGGGGCGTATTCGCTCGGCGGCCCGGCTGTTTCGACAGCGGCGCAGAGGCCGCGACGGATGTGCCAGGTGTACGTGCCGCCGGGCTCGAGGCCGGTCAATACGAGGATCATGGTCGCGGACTTGCCGCCCGGCGTAGGCGCGATATCGACCCGGCCGCGCACGCTCGCGCTGCCGACCGGCGTGACCACGGCACCCCAGTGGGCCGACACGGAGACTGGCGATGACGACGACGTGACGTCGCCGGTACTCGTGGTGGTCACCCCGGTCTTGGCGGTGTGATGCGCGCAGGCGGCGACCATCCCTACTGCCGCGGCGCACGCGATCGTTCGACAGCACTGCATAAGTCTCCGGGGTTAGCGGATAGCGAATAGCAACGATGCTCGGGTTGCTACGGTGAAGGGTAGTTGCACGCTGACCGCTAATAGCTAACCGCTAATCACCGCCCCTTATTGCTTTCGGCTTTTATTCGGGTTATTCTAGGGATCCCGGTCGCGGGCTTTTTCGCCGCGACTGGTGTCTCTCCACTTTGCCGGAGCGTTCCGCTGTCATCGACCGCTGCCCAGCTCCGCGCCCTGCTCAGCCAACGATTTCCTGATGCGATCCCCGTCCCGCAGCGTACGACGGAGCCGATCGCGATGGGGGTCCCGGGGTTGGATCGGGCGTTTCCTGGAGGGGGGCTACCGCGCGGCCGGCTGACGGCGTGGATGCCGCAGGGTGGGGCGATGGCCATCCTCCGCGCCACCTGTCATGCGCTGCTCGAGGCTGGTGAGCGCGCGGCGTGGATCGACGGGAGCGGCACCACCGGTCCATTCTGGACTGGGGGTCCGCTCCTCGTGCGTCCCACGGAGCGGGTCAACGCGCTGCGCTGGGGCGAGGGGCTCCTGCGGTGTGGCGGGTTCGCGCTCGTCGTCCTCGCCGGGGTCGAGCCGCAGGGGACGGAGACGGTGCGCCTCTCGCGCGCATCCCACGAAGGGGGCGGTGCATTCGTCGCGCTGACGGCGAGCGCGGTCATGGCCGGACTCCGAGTGACCTCGCGTGTCCTCCCGCACAGCTACGAGTGGCATCGGGGGCCGTTCGCCGATCCGGCGGCCGTGCGAACTGCTGCCATCGATGTGCGTGTGCGCGCCCCCGGGTGGAACGAGAGTGCGCGAGTCGTACTCCCTGTCACGCCATATGACCTTCGTCTGTCTTTGGATCCCGGCTTGGTCGATCGGCGCGGCGTCGAGCGCTGAGTCGAGACCGCCGGGCGGGGCGGACGAGGCAGGGGAGGGAGCGGAGGCAGTGGCGCCACCAATGGATCGGCTGACCGAAGCACTTCTCCGCGTTGCTCCTCGCGTCGCCGCCGTCGGGCCGGGCTTGCTCTGGGCCGATGCGCGCGGGCTCTCCGAACGTCCGCTGGCCGCGGCGCTCTGCGCCATCGTCCGAGAGCAGGGGGCGACCACCGTACGAGCCGGCATCGCGCGGACGGCGATCGCGGCCGAAGTCGCCGCGAGGAGTGGACGGCAAACGCCAGAGGCCAGTGGCCAGCAGCCAGAGGGCATCATCATCACCACCGTTCCCCGGGGACACGACCGCGCGTTCCTCGCGCCCTATCCGCTGCCGGTGCTGTGCGGCGCGTACACTCCTGACCCGGGGTTACTCCCCCTGCTCGCCGGCGTCGGCATCGAGACGTGCGGTGCGCTCGCCGCGCTCGGCCATGAGGAGGTGGAGGTCCGGTTCGCGGCGGACGGCGTCCGCCTCTGGCGACTCGCTCGCGGGGAAGACCAGCGACGCCCGTTCGGGGCCCTCCCTCGTACGCGTCCGCGGGCATCGTGCGCGTGGACGGACTATGCGTTGCGCGACACCGAGCGGCTCCTCTTCGTGATCCATCGGCTTGTCGGGCAAGTCTGCGAGGCGCTCCGGGCTCGCGGCGAGGGAACGCGGGATCTCACGCTGCGTTTCACGCTCAATCGGTCCGCGATCGAGCATCCGTGCCGAGCGGCGCGCCCCACGGCGGATCCCCTGACGTGGATGCGCCTCATCCGCGCCGCGCTCGAGCGCATCCGTCTCTCCGACGCGGTCACCGGCATCTCCGTACAGGTCGGATTGATCGTTTCCATCCACGATCACCAAGGAGACATCTTCGACCGTGGGTTCGCGACGGCACGCGCTACGGAGCAGGCGGTCGCGCAGCTCCTCGACACGTGCGGGATGGAAGTCGTGGCGCTGAACGCGACCAACCATCCCCTGCTCGAACGGCGGGCGCGGTGGCAGGTCCAAGAATCGGTGGTACTGGAGAGAGCCGCTGTATCGACAGCTGTTCGGCCAAGCCTCACGCTCCAGCTCCTCCCCGAGCCGCGGCTGGTGGTCGTCATCACCGTACCGCGGCGCGACCATGACGTGCCTGTGCGGTACCACGAACCACCCGCCAAGCTCGAGGTCAACGTCCTCGTGGCGGCGGGCCCCGACCACGTCACGGGTGGGTCCTGGGAGGCCGCGCCGTACGCGCGCGAGTATTTCCACTGCATCACCGCCGATGGCCGGTTGGTTCTCCTCTTTCGGGCCGCGGAGCGATGGTATCTCCACGGGTGGTGGGATTGACGGATGTACGTCGAACTCCGCGCGCACAGCGCATTCTCGTTCGGCGATGGCAGCGCGACGCCCGAGGCATTGGTCAGGGAGGCGGCGGCGTTGGGATACACAGCGATCGGACTCACCGACGCCGCGGATTTCGGGGGGGTCGTGCGGTTCGCGTTGGCGGCGTGGGACGCCGGGCTCACGCCGCTCATCGGGTGTGAGCTCACCGTAGACGGGCACCCGGCCGCGTTTCTCGCGCGCACCGCCGAAGGGTGCCGCAATCTCGCAGCCCTCATCACCCACGCGCGCTCCGGATGTCTCCGGCCGTGGACGGCTGCCACCACCGGGACCTCCACTGCCCGGACTGCCGTGCGCGGACCGACGCGGGGGCGTCCGCGTGTGCAGTGGTCGGATGTGGTGGGTCGGAGCACCGGGTTGCACGCCCTCACGGGTCCCGCATCGGGGGCGCTCGCCGCCTGCATCCGGGGCGGCGACCGATCGGCGGCGGCCCGCCATCTCGCGGAGTGGCGCGCCGTCTTTGGTGAACATCTCGCGGTCGAGGTGCAGCTCCACCACGCTGGACGGACGGAAGCAGCACTGGCGGGCGCGCTCATCGCGCTCGCCGAACGTGAGCGCGTCCCATGGGTGGCCACCAACGATCCGCGTTACGTGAGTGGCGAGGGGCGGCTCGTGCACGATGTCCTGACCGCGCTCCGGGCCGGTGTGGATCTGGACACCGCCGCGACGCGCGGACTGCTCCATCCCAACGACACGTGGCGTCTGCGCGCGCCGGCCGAGGTGGCGGCGCTCTGGCGTGGGAGAGAAGAGGGGGTGGCGGCCAGTGCGCGGATCGCCGACGGCTGTTCGGCCTTTGCGCTCGACTGGCTCCGTCCACCCATGCCCACGTATCCCTTGCCTGAGCGGTATCCGGATGACGACAGTCATCTCCGCGCGCGGGTGTACGCGGGGGCGACCGCGCGGTGGGGCACGGTCACCGATGTGCAGGGGCGGCAGCTCGAGCACGAGCTCGATGTCATCCAGCGGCTCGGCTTCGCCGGGTTCTTTCTCGTCATGTGGGATGCGGTGCAGTTCGCAGAATCGAAGGGGATCCTGGCGCAGGGACGTGGGAGCGCCGCCAACTCCGCCGTCGCGTATTGCCTGGGCATCACGGCCGTCGATCCGGTCGCGAACGGGCTCATGTTCGAGCGGTTCCTCTCCGAGTGCCGGATGGGAGGCGAGACCGAGGCACCCGACATCGACATCGACATCGAACACGATCGTCGCGAAGAGGTCCTCGACTACATCTACAACCGCTACGATCGCGCGCACCCGGCGATCACAGGGATGGTACAGACCTACCGCGCCCCCAACGCGGTGCTCGATGCCATGCGCGCCTTCGGTTACCCGGCGGCGCAGGCGTTCCAGGTCTCCAAGCGTGTGCACCGCTACGACCCCGCGGAGGGCGCGGCGTGGATCCGTGCGGAGCTCGGCCCGTCCGTGGGGCTCGACGTGGACAGCGTCCGCGGGCGCGCCTTGCTGCACGCGGTCGCCGCGTTCGAGGGTATCCCCCGGATGCGCGCGACGCATCCCGGGGGATTCGTGCTGTCGGCCGGGTCGCTGGGGGACTACCTGCCGATCGAGCCCACGGCCATGGGGCGAACCGTGGTGCAATTCGACAAGGACGACCTCGATCGGATCGGGGTGCCGAAGTTCGACTTCCTCGGCCTGGGGGCCCTGTCGCTCGTGCGGCGGGCATTCGATGTCATCGAGCAGCGGACGGGACACCGCCCATCGATGTATCGGCTGCCGACCGACGATCCAGCCACGTACCATCTCATCGCGCAGGGCGCGACGATCGGCACCTTCCAGATCGAGAGCCGAGCCCAGATCTCATCGATCGTGCACACGCGACCCGAACGAATGTACGACATCGTGGTACAGGTCGCGCTCATTCGGCCCGGGCCGATCCAGGCGCGGTTCGTCCATCCGTATACGCGCCGCCGCCGCGGCCAGGAGCCAGTCACCTACCTGCACCCGGCGCTCATCCCGATCCTCGAGCGGACACAGGGGATCCCCATCTTTCAGGAGCAGGCGATGGCGATCGCGCGCGACCTGGGCGGCTACACGGGCGCACAGGCGGACGAGCTGCGTCGGACGATGGGCAATATCCGCAAGCAGCCGCATCTCCAGGCCGCGCTCGATCGACTCCGGACGCGTATGGTGGGGGAGGGGATCGCGCTCGACGTGGCGACGCAGATCGTCGATGATCTCCAGAGTTTCGCCAACTACGGCTTCCCGGAATCGCACGCGTGGAGCTTTGCCCTCATCGCGTACGCGACCGCCTATCTCAAGACGCATTGCCCGGCGGAGTTCTACGCGGGGCTGCTCAACTCCTGGCCGATGGGATTCTATCCCGTCTCGACCCTCGTACACGATGCGCTCCGGCGCGGGGTCGAGGTGCGCGGACCGTGCGTACGCGACGGCGACTGGGAGTGTACGGTCGAGGAGACGGAAGAGCACGACCGGCCGGCTCTCCGCATTGGATGGCGGCATGTGCGCGGGGTAGGACAGGCCGTGATCGAGGCGTTGCGCTCGGCCCGTGAGCCGGCCCGGGGTGGGCGACCCTATACGTCGATCGCCGATGTGGTGGCGCGGGCGGGATTGGACAGCCGCGCGGCTGGCGCGCTCGCGCGCGCGGGCGCGTTCGGGGCGTGGGAGCACGACCGACGACGTGCGGGGTGGGAAGCACTACGGGTCGTCGGCGACCGGCTCCCATTCGCGCCCGCGCGGGCCGACGACGGTACAGGCCACTTCGCGCCGCGTCCGATCGACAGGGACGAACGGATCGCGCTGGACTACGATGCGCTCGGGTTGACGGTAGCGGGCCACCCGATGGAACGCTTTCGGACCCGGCTGCGTACTCTGGGAGCGATCGACAGCCAGGATTTGCTGGAGTGCCGCGGCGGTGAACAGGTGCTCCTCGGAGGGCTCGTCACCGTGCGCCAACGGCCGGAGAGCGCCAAGGGCACGGTGTTCCTGCTCATCGAGGATGAATGGGGAGCAGCGAACATCGTCGTGTCTCGGGCGCTGGATGAGCAGTTCCGCGAGACGGTCCGGCACGCCACGTTCCTCCTCGTGTACGGCCACATCGAACGCGATGGCGCACAGATCAATGTCATCGGACACCGATTCAGTCCCTTGTACGATCACGCCAACGAGCCGCTCGCGCACCGGTCGCATGACTTTCGGTAACCGCGTCCCACACCCGCGTACCACCCGCTCGTTACACCGCGATCGCATTAACAATCTGCTGACCTGCTGACACGTTGACACCCTAAGGTCACCGACGCACCTTAGAGTCCGGCCCAACTCCCATCCCCGGAGAGCGTCATGCGCCGCCCCTCGTCCATCGTCACCCTCCTCGCCGCCCTCGGCTCTCTCAGCGCTGCGCTCGCCGGCTGTGCCTCCAGCGGCAACCAGCCCCCGGATCTGCCCTCAACAACCCAGCGCATCGTATCGACCGCCTCAACCGGTCGCGTGAATCCGTCTACAACCCCCGGCTTGGGCGGTTTCAGCATGATTCAAACGACCGATATCAACGCCCGGACAGAGATCCGCGTCCACGCCTCACCGGGGAGCGTCATGGCGGCCCTGTCACAGGTCTACCCCGACCTCGGCATCCCGATCGGCACCGCGATCTCCGCCTCGGGGCAGATCGGCAACAAGAACTATCGCGTGCCCGGCCATCGGCTGAAGAGCACCCAGCTCTCACAGATCCTCGAATGCGGGCAGGGGTCGGTGACCGGATCCCGCGCCGATCTCGATGAAGTCACGATCGACGTGCTGTCCACCATCAAGTCCGATGGAGACACCGCGTCGGTTGTCAGCACGTTCTTGACGGCCTCCGCCCGGCCACTCGGCTCGAGCAGTGACGCCGTCATCTGCGCCACCAATAGTCGGCTCGAACAAATGATCAGTGCTCACTTGCAGCAGAGTCTCGCCGGCAGCTAACGGGGAGTCGACCGAGTCACCGGCCGGGTGGCGCGGCGCGGGCCCTCCGCGCTGGTGACAACTCGGCTGCCCCCACTGCCGCGACGGACAGATCAGGGCGCAACACCTCAGCGGCCCCGAGATACACGTGCTGGATCGTGGCTCGCTCGCGCGTCGACTCCACGTATAGGAGCGCACGGATACACCGTCCGAGCGCGCCGGGCACGGGGATCTCTATCGTGCAGAGGAGCGGCACGTCGAGCCATCCCATCTGACGCGCACCGAGCGCCGGGAACGCGCTCGTCAGGTCGGGAGTGACCGTAAAGATGACGCTGATGATGTCGTCGGTCACCAGCGCGTTGCGCGCCACGATTTCCGTCAGCAGCTCGATCGTGGCCTGATAGATCGCTGCCGGCTCGTCGCGCGCCACGGTCACCGCGCCACGGTCACCGCGCCACGGATGGCGCGGAGCGTGCGCGAACGCGTGGCCGTTCTCGACATGCTGGACAACCTGACACGCACGGTCCGCGGATGCAACCCGCGAACGACGAAGCGCGAACGACGAAGCGCGAACGACGAAGCGCGAACGACGAACCGCGCGTTGCCGGGGCATCGTCACCGTCCCGTGACGCACGTGTGGGGCTCACCGTGTGCCACCACGATGAGCCCCACACACTCAGACCAGTCGGCACGGACCGCTGGTCGGTGTTACCGCTCTGGCCTCAACGGCCGTTGGCGATCCGTGCCGGAAAATGGTCAGCAGACAAAGGATCACCTCCTTGCAAGGGGTTCGACGTCGGGCGTGGACGCCCACAATATACGTGAGGCGTGGACGCCCACAATACTCGTGATGCGCGCCTGATGGGCGCCCACAGCGTGTGGCGACGCGGATCAGCGGCGGGGCGCGAGCAGCCAGTGCACCGTCGCGCGCGCGACGGTCTCGCCGGCGTCGTCGCGGACGACCGCGGTGACTGGGAACTCGAGCCGGTCCGTCACGACGGGCACGGCGCACCGGCACTCGGCGGTCAGCGTCCCTCGCGCTTTCTTCTCGAAGTCGATCGTGATCCGCACCACGATCCCGCGAATCGCCGTGGGGAGCGCCGCGGTCATGGCCAAGCCGCTCGTCACCTCCGCCAGATTGGTGAGCGCGATGGCATGGATCGAGCGCAAATGATTGCGCACGCGTCGGCGGTCCCGCATGCGGATCCGCGCATACCCGGGCTCGAGATCGAGTACCTCCGGGTGTACCGACCCCGTGTACGGAATGATCCACCCGAGGAAGTAGCTGAACAGCCAACGTCCACCGGGGAGCGGACGAAGCCACTGCCAGGCCTGCCGCATCCGGACCGCGGAATCGTTAGTGGGCACCGCCCCCTCGCAATCGGCCTGGGCCGCTGTGACGCTGAATTGACAACGAGTTACGTTGCACGAGGCGGCCGCATCGGTTAACGTTGGCATGAACATACCTGCGGGCGTGCGCGCCCGCCTCCTCTCCTGCACAGCGAGTGCTATGGCGAAGCAAGAAGCAATCGAGCTCGAAGGCACGGTGGCCGAAGTGCTACCGAACGCCACGTTTCGCGTCGTGATGGACAACGGGCACGACGTCCTGACCACTCTGGGCGGCAACATGCGGCGATTCAGGATCCGAGTGCTGGCCGGTGACCGGGTCAAGATCGAGGTCTCGCCGTACGACCTGACACGGGGCCGCATCACCTATCGCCACAAGGCGTAGCGCTCGCCGTTGGCGTAGCGCATCCGGCGGGCTCCGACCCCGCCACCTCGCTCGCATCACCGCAGTTTGTCTCGCCACGTGGTGCAGCCTGCCGCGGCTTGGCGCGCAAAGCCCGACTCCGGCCGCCACTGCGCTCGTGCTCGCGGCCCGCGCGTACGATCGAGCCAACCAGTTCGACAGCGCCCGCGGCGCATACGACGCGGCCGCGACCCTGCTCCCGACCATCGCCGACTGGTTACGCCTGCGTGCCGCGGGGGTGACACCGGACAGCGCATCGCGCGCGCGCGACTACGACGGCGTCGCCGTCCCCGTCGCTCGCGCCCGGATCCCGTGGACCGAAGCCGAGGCGAGGGAGCGGATGGGCGACGCCGCGGGCGCCGCCCGCCTGTACGATTCGCTGGGCGCCCGGGTGGACGCCTTTCGCAATGGCGTGACTGCGCTCTCACTCACCGGCGACAGTGCGGCGCGCACCGCGCTCGGGGCACGGATCATCGCCTACATCGCGGCGCACTCCGGTAGCTCGGACGCCCGCGCCGCGACCGAGATTCTCGATCGCGCGTATTCGCCGCTGCCGCTGGCTGATGAGCGCGTCGTCGCACGCAGCGCCGCGATCTCGGGTCCGCTGCCGCGGGCGGTCGCGGGTTACGATCGGGTGGCGCAAGAGACGGGCGCGGCGGCCATGACGCCGGAGGAAACCAACACCTACGGCACCGTCCTGGGTCGCGTACACCGTGACGCGGATGCGACGCGCGTCTTCGCGACGCTCACCGGGCCGGCGATCCCGGCTGCGCTCGCGCACGCCGCGCTGTACAAGCGGGCCCGTGCGCTCGTGGCCTCGGGAGACAAGGCGCAAGCCACACGCACCCTCCGTGCGCTCGTGCGCGCGGCGCCGCGCGACACGGCGTCCGCCGACGCCTTGATGCTGCTGGCCGATCTCGCCACAGACGACCGAAACGATGCTGCGGCGCGGCGCGCATTCCTGCAAGTCGTCGAGCGGTTTCCAACCAGCCCGCTCGCGCCGCGGGCGCGGTTTCGCGCCGCGCTCATCGCGTTCATCAATGGGGAATCGGCCACCGCGGCGCAGGAGTGGGACGCGCTCGGTAAGACGTATCCGCATGCCGCCGATGCGACCGCGTCCCAGTATTGGAGCGGGCGCGCGTGGGCGCGGGCCGGACGCACGACCCGGGCAGCCGATCGGTGGCGGACGGTCCTCGCATTGGATCCGCTGTCGTACTATTCGACGCTGAGCGCGCGGCGTCTGCACCTCCCCAATTCTTTCGTCGTGCCTTCGGCGGACACCAGCGTGGCCGCCGTCCCCGCGTTCATCAGCGCGGCTCTGCAGCGGGCCACCGTGCTCGACACGTTGGGCATGGCGGTCGAAGCGCACTTCGAGCTCGATCGCGTCGTGCACGTAGCCGGCGACACTCCGGATGCCATTCTCGCCGCCGGGGCCGCATTGGTGCGGGCCGGCGAGGCGGCGCGTGCGGTCGGCCTCGGGTGGCGCCTGGTCGGTCTCACGGATGGAGGGGCGCGCGATCGGCGCGTGCTCCGCCTCATCTATCCGCTGCTCTATGGCGACACGCTCGCGCTCGATGCGCGCGCGCGAGGTCTCGACCCGGCACTGGTCGCGGCGGTCGTGCGCGAGGAATCGGCATTCAACCCGCGCGCAGTGTCGGGCGTCGGGGCGCGCGGCCTCATGCAGGTGATGCCGTCGATCGGGCGGCAGCTCGCGGAAGCCCGCCGGCTTGGGCCGTGGGACCCGGCGTTGCTCGACGACCCGACCATCAACTTGGAGCTAGGCGTCGCGCATTTGGCCACCTTCCAGGCCCAGGAGGGCGGGAGCCTGGAGCGGACGTTGGCCGCCTACAACGCGGGACCCAGTCGAGTCCGGACCTGGGCGGCGAAGCGCGGCGCGGATGATCCGGAAGTGTTCGTCGAGCGCATCCCGTTCACCGATACGCGCGACTACGTCCGCGCGATCGTGCACGGACGCGACGTCTACGCGGCGCTGTACGGGCTCTGAATCGAGCTCGACGACATCACGGGCCGTCGCGGCGCTCTCCGCGCATCCCACGCGAGGCAGGCCGCCGACCACGCGACGCCCGCGAACACCGCGCCGATCACGTCGCTCGGCCAGTGCGCACCGAGGTACACGCGCGAGATCCCCACGAGCACCACGACCAGCATGGCGGACCCGACCGCCAGGACACGAACGACGCGCGGCGCCGGTCGAGTCGCGAGCACCGCCCCCAACCCGAAGATGATGACGGCGAGCATGGCGTGGCCGGACGGGAAGCTGTACCACCCGGCGTCGGTCAGTTTCGGGGAGATCCCAACGGGACGGTGGTGGCGTATCAGCGCCTTGAGCGTGAGATGGAGTGCCTCCCCGATCAGGCACGCGCCGACGTAGAGGAGCGCATCATCGCGGCCGTCGACGCGGTAGATGAGGACCGCGAGCAGCAGTGCGAGTGGAATCGCCAGCGTGCCATGGGCCACCAACGAGGCGGCGAGCATGACCGTGGTCAGGCCGGGTGACGCGAGGGTGCGGACTGCCACGATCCCGTGCGTGTCGGACGCCGTGACCCGACCGAGGATGACGAGTACGGCGGTGACGACGAATGCGGCCGCACACAGGATCGCACAAATCGACGATGCGCGCGCGGTGACCGGGACCTGCGTGCGGCTCACCGATACCCGGCGGCTTGCATCGCGAACAGCTCGCCGTACACCCCACCACGGTCTACGAGCTCGTCGTGGGTCCCTTCCTCCACGACATGTCCGCCCTCGGGACCCGTCCCGAGGACCACGATGCGGTCCGCCATGCGTACCGTGGAGAACCGGTGAGAGATCAGTACGGCGATCCGACCGGCGACGAGCTCCGAGAAGCGCAAGAACACCTCGTACTCCGCGCGGGCATCGAGTGCGGCGGTCGGCTCGTCCAGGATCAGGACCTGCGCATTGCGGAGATAGGCCCGCGCCAGCGCGACCTTCTGCCATTCACCGCCCGACAGGTCCACGCCCCCATCGAAACGCCGTCCCAGCATCTGCCGGTAGCCGCTGGGGAAGCGGGCGAGCAACGAGTCGGCGAGCGACTGCTCGGCGGCCCGCACGATCGGCGGGAATGGTGGGAGGGACGGCGGGTTCGTGGCCCCGGGCGTTGGTCCCTCCACGCGCGCCCCATTGCCATTCGCGGCCCCGAGTTGCGAGGGACGACTTCGCGGACGGTACGCCGGGTACGCGCCGCTGGCGATCGGTTCCACGGTACTGGGAGTCGGTCGGTTGGGGCTATCCGCGGTTTCGGCATCGTCGAGATAGCTCCGCGTCTGATCGATCTGACCGACGCCAATGTTCTCGTCGAACGGGAAATCGTAGCGCACGAAGTCCTGGAAGATCACGCCAATCGCCTGCCGGACCGAGTTCAGCTCATACTGACGCAGGTCCACCCCGTCGAGGAGAATCCGTCCTTCGGTCGGATCATAGAGGCGCGCGAGCAGTTTCGTCAGCGTCGTCTTGCCAGCCCCATTCTCACCCACGAGCGCAATTCGCTCGCCGGGGCCGAGCGTCAAGTTGATATGGCGAACCGCCCAGCGATCGGAGCCGGCGTACTTGAAGCCGACGTCCTGAAAGACGAACCCCGTGCGGATCGGGTTCGGCACCGCGTGCGCGCCGGGCTGCGTCGTGACGCTCGGCCGGATATCGAAGAACAGGAACAAGTCTCGTAGATACAGCGCTTGTTCGTAGATATCGCTCGCCTGGAGCAGCAGGCGTTGGATGATGTCGCGGCTCTGATTGAACGACGCGGCGAGAAAGGTCAGTGAGCCGATGCTGATCGCGCGCGTGACGGCGCTGAGCACGATGATCACGAACGCCGAGTAGTACCCCATCGTGCCAAGCAGCGAGAGCCCCGCGCTGCTGATCCCGCGCCGGATCGACAGGTCGCGGTTCTCTTCGTAGAAGCGGTGCGCAAGCACGCGATACCGGTCAGTCAGCCACGTCGAGAGCCCGAACATCTGGACTTCTTTGGCCGTCGCGTCGCTCGCCGCGACATACCGCAGGTAGTCGAGCAGGCGGCGTTGAGGCGTCCAGCGGAAGAGCAAGGAATACCCGAGGGCGGCGAAATGCGTCTGGCCGACGAAGCTGGGGAGGATCGAGACGATGAGAACGACCAGCAAGATGGGCTTGAACGCGATGATCGCGGCGCCGAGGGTGATGACGGTGAGCGAGTCCTGCGCCATGGCGAGCACCTGGGCGAGGAGCCCGATGCGACCGACCGTCTCTTTTCTCGCCCGTTCCAATAGATCGTAGAACGTCGGATCCTCGAACTGCGCCAGGTCGAGGGTGGCTGCGTGCTCCATGATGCGAACGCTGATGCGGTTGGAGAACAGATCCCCGAGCAGGCTCTCGACCAGGATCGATGCCCGAGCGAGTAGCTCCCCGGCCGCCACGATCGCGAGCTCGAGCGCGACGAGCTGCCAGATGTGATGCCAGTCAGGCCGCGAGTCGATGAATACGAAACCGGGGGTGACGAAGAACTGCCGCTTGAGCGAGTAGACGACGGCATCGATAATCAGCTTGCCGATCCACAACGTGCCGAGCGGCGTGAACGCGCGCACGATGCGGAGGACGAACATCGCGAACGCGAGCGGCCGATGCGTCGTCCATACCAACTTGATGAGTGGCGGGACGTAGCGGAGCGCACTAATGCGATCCCGCCAACTGGGAGGCTTCTCGATGGGCGCGGCAGAGGCCATACGGCTAGAGAGAAATTAAGCGTCGTTGTCCCACCAGGGGCGATATCTTGCATAATGAAGGGCCAAACCAGCAACGCGGAGGGTTGTATGCGCACCCGTCAGCCATCCGAGAGGCCACGACCCGCGGCGTGTCGATCCGGCAGGGCGAGGACCCTCGCGTCACGCGCGGCCCGGGCTTTGGTACCGCTTCGGGGGTCCGGCTCCCACAGAGCGTGGCGCGGCCTCTACACGTGGGGGCTGGCGGCGACCGTTTCGGCGATCGCGTGGGGGGGCGCCCGTGCGCAGGGCGGCGGGTCGCCGGGCACGGCCGCTGCGGGCTCGGCCGCGATCGAAGCCATGAAAGGGGACCTGCGGCGGCTGGTGAGCGCCAACGAGGTGTATCGGGCCAAGAACAAACGATACGCCGCGGACATCGGGGCCCTCGCGGGGTATCGGGCCAGCGGCGGAGTCACGGTCGCGCTCCTCAACGCCAGCGCCACGGGGTGGGCGGCGAAGGCGACGGCGGCCGCCCTGCCGGGCAAGAGCTGCGTGATAAGTGTCGGCACCGTGCCGTCGCCGCCCAAGACCGATGCCACCGGGCGCACCGCACCCGACGCCGTCGTGACCTGCGATCCGGCGTGACCGGCCACGCCGCGGACCCGTCTTGTCCCTGGCACGAGACTCGCTTGGTGGGTGCGATGTCAGACCGGCGCGCGCCCGTTGCGCGCGCCGCTCACGTGATCTCGAGTTGAGCGCCGACACGCCGGCGGCCGGAGAGGGGTGGACTGCCTCTCTCGGGATTCCGGCGGCGTCTGCGCGTTCGTCTGTCCCTTTCGAGCTGTGGAGATATCCATGAAGCGCACCGACTTCGACGCGCAAGTCGCGGAGCTAGAGCACCAATGGAAGGCCGATAAACGCTGGCTTGGGATCCGGCGCGACTATACCGCCGAGAGCGTGGTCAAGCTCCGCGGGTCATTGCGCATCGAATACACGGTCGCGCGCCACGGCGCCGAGCGGTTGTGGGAACTGCTCAATGGGCATGACCACATCCATACCTTTGGGGCGCTGACCGGCGCCCAGGCCGTCCAGATGGTCAAGGCCGGGCTCAAGGCGATCTACCTGAGCGGGTGGCAGGTCGCGGCCGATGCGAATCTGGCGGCCCAAACCTATCCCGATCAGAGCCTGTACCCATCGACGAGCGTACCGGCGTTGGTCAAGCGGTTGAACAACGCCCTCCAGCGTGCCGATCAGATCGAGTGGAGCGAGGGGCGCGAGCACGGCGATTGGATGGCACCGATCGTGGCCGATGCGGAGGCGGGGTTCGGCGGTCCGATCCATGCCTTCGAGCTCACCAAGGGGATGATCGAGGCCGGCGCCGCCGGCGTGCATTTCGAGGATCAGTTGGCCTCGGAAAAGAAGTGTGGCCACATGGGCGGCAAGGTGCTCGTACCGACCTCGCAGTTCGTGCGGACGTTGTCCGCCGCGAGGTTGGCCGCCGATGTCTTGGGCATACCCACCGTGCTCGTGGCGCGGACCGATGCACTCTCGGCGACCCTCCTGACGAGCGACGTCGATGGGCGCGACCGCGGCCACATGACAGGCGAACGCACCGCGGAAGGCTACCACGTGGTGCGCGGCACGATCGAGAGCGCGATCGGGCGAGCCGTCGCGTACGCGCCGTACGTCGATATGCTCTGGTGTGAGACCTCCACTCCGGACCTCGACGAAGCGAAGCGGTTTGCGGACGGTGTGCACAAGGCGTATCCCGGGAAGCTCCTCGCATACAACTGCTCGCCGTCGTTCAATTGGCAGCGGCACCTGGATCGCGACACCATCGCCAGCTTCCAGCGCGACTTGGCCGCGATGGGTTACAAGTTCCAGTTCATCACCCTCGCCGGGTGGCACTTGATCAACCTCGAGACCTTCGACTTGGCCGCTGCGTACCGGGACGAAGGGATGCCGGCCTATGTGCGTGTGCAGGAGCGCGAATTCGCGCGCGAGCCGGACGGCTACACCGCGACCAAGCACCAGCGGGAGGCGGGCGCCGGGTATTTCGACCAGGTGCTCCAGACGGTCAGTGGCGGGCAGGCATCGACCGGCGCGCTCTCCGGATCGACGGAGGAACAGCAATTCCATGGTCGCCCGAAGCCGTCGGCGCCCGAGCGTAAAGGGCACTCGAGCGGTCCGGCGCGAGTGAAGAAACTGGTCTAGCGGGTCGCGTCGTTTCACGGCCGGCGGAATCCGTGATCGACGGCCCGCCGGCCGACCGCGCTGCTGCCCTGGCCGCGCCCCGACTCAGCGGCCGGGCGGGCCGGGCGGGTCGGTCGGGGGTGTGGACCTCGGGTCGGGTCGTCCGAGCGCTTGGACGATCGCGGACCCGAACGCCGGCAGGTCCTTTGGCACGCGGGCGCTCACGAGATTTCCGTCGATGACCACCGGTGCATCGACCCACATGCCGCCGGCATTGATCACGTCATCCCGGATGCCGACGGTCGATGTGAGTCGGCGCCCTCGGATGATTCCCGCCGAGATCAGGATCCACGGGCCGTGGCAGATGGTGGCGACGAGGCGCCCCGCCGCGTTGACGTCGCGAACGAGCTGTAGCACATCGGGATCGCGTCGGAGCTTGTCAGGCGCCCACCCACCAGGCGCGAGGATCCCGACGAGGTCTGCCGCCTTGTAGTCGCGGACATGTCCGTCCACTGCGCACGGGTACCCGTGCTTGCCGCGGTACGACGACTCCCCGATCCCCGCCAGCGCCGTGGGCACGCCCGCTTCCTCGACGCGAAGCTTCGGGTACCAGACCTCGAGGTCCTCGTACTCCGGACCCACCAAAATCAGGAACGTGCCATGGCTCATCGTGGTGCTCCAGGTCGCGGCGGTGGTCGAGACTTCGATCGAGATCGGCCGACGATGTCATTGCGGCGGCCAGATCTGTTGTCCGACAAGATGGTACCTCGGATGACCGATCGAACGCCATTCGGATGGCGTGGAGTGCTCGGTCGTCGCTCGATGGTGCATATTTGGGGTTCGCCGCGTGCGGGGAGCCAGAAGGCCGCCGCGCGCGGATCGTGGGGACACTGAGACGCGGGAGATGATGGTGGCCGTGGCAAGCGCCCGGATGTGACCGGCTGGTATCGTGCGTCGTACCTGTTCGTGGTGAATGTCGGTCGCATGTGGACGCGTCCCGCGATCGCCGCGCGCGAATTATACGGTTCAGTCCGTCTGATTCGTGCCGCGACCGTCGTCGCGGCAGTGGCGCTTGCTGGGTGCGCACCCACCCGGATCCTGGGGCATCGCAATACGCCGGCGCCCGCCACGGTGACGAACGCCGCGTACCGTGGTGACCCGTTCCTGGGCGACGTCGAATCCCGGAGCTTCGAGTATTTCTGGCGGACGACCGACGCGCGGACCGGCTTGACGCCGGATCGAAGCCCGTCGCCGTCGTTCTCGAGCATCGCGGCGATCGGCTTTGCGCTGACGTCGTATCCCGTCGGTGTGTCTGAAGGCTATGTCAGCCGGGAGCAGGCGGCTGAGCGTACGCTGACGACGTTGCGGAGTCTGTACGAGCTGCCGCAGGGTCCCGGCGACACCGGGGTCTCCGGTTACAAGGGGTTCTACTACCACTTCCTGAACATGGACAACGGCCGCCGCTTCTCGCGCGTGGAGTTGTCTACCGTCGATACCGCGCTGCTCCTGGCGGGGGCACTGTTCTGTCAGCAGTACTTCGACGGGCCATCGGCGACCGAGGCCGGAATCCGCGCCTACGCGGATTCGCTGTACGATCGCGCGGACTGGCAGTGGGCGTCGCCGCGCGGACCGGCGGTGTCGCACGGGTGGACCCCCGACAGCTCGTTCATCCCATACGATTGGCGCGGCTACAACGAGGCGATGCTGCTCTACGTGCTCGCCCTCGGCTCGCCGACCCACCCCGTCGCGCCGGCGGCTTGGGCGGAATACACCCGCACCTATCGGTGGGAGGAATACTTTGGACAGCCATTCCTGAGCTTCTATGCGGCGTTCGGCTACCAGTTCTCCCACGTCTGGATCGACTTCCGCGGGATCCAGGATGCGTACATGCGTGAACGTGGCACCGACTACTTCGAGAACTCACGACGCGACGCGTACGCGCAACACGACTACGCGACGCTCGACCCGATGGGATGGAAGGGGTACGGCCCAAACGAATGGGGTTTCAGTGCGTGCGACGGGCCCGCGGATACCGCGCTGGACGTGGATGGCGTCTACCGATGGTTCCACACGTATTGGGCGCGCGGCGTCTCGTTTACGCGGACGGCGGACGACGGCACCATGTCACCGGCCGCGCTCGGCGGGATGATCCCCTTCGCGCCGGAGATCGCGGTCCCCGCGCTCCACGCCCTGCAGGCCACGTACGGCAACCTGATATACTCCACGTACGGCTTCGTCGATGCGTTCAATCCGACGTTCACGGCGCAACTTCCGACGCAGCGCGGGCGCGTGGATCGTACCCGTGGGTGGTTCGACACCGACTACCTCGGCATCGATGAAGGGCCGATGCTGGCGATGATCGAGAACTACCGCACGGAGCTGATCTGGACCACCATGCGGCGCAGTCCCTACATCATCAGAGGACTTCAGCGCGCGGGGTTTACGGGCGGCTGGTTGGACCACGTCGCGCCATCGACCACGTTGGCGACGTCGCCCGCGGCGGCTGCCCCAGCCGCGGCGGGCGCCGCCAAGCCGCCGGACCAGCCTCCGCCCGGTACCCCGCCGCTCGCGCCTGCGCACCCCGCACCGGCGGAGCCGCCATCGGCGTCCTCACCATCGACGACCTCGCCCACGACGCCGCCGCCCACGACGACGCCGCCCACGACGACACCGCCCGCAACGACGCCGCCCGCAACGACGCCGCCCGCGACCACGGCGCCCGCGACCACGCCGCCCGCGACCACGGCGCCCGCGACCACGCCGCCCGCGACCACGCCGCCCGCGACCACGCCGCCCGCGACCACGCCGTCCACCGCGCCGTCCACCACGCCGTCGGCGACGCCGACGCGGCCACCGAATCGCTGACTCGCGTGTGGCGGGGCGTGCGCGGCCTCACGGTCGCCGGCTCGCTCGTGGCGGCCATCGGGTGCGGCGGGTCGGGCCGCAATGAGACCGCGGCGCCCATCGCGCTCCACTTCTGGGCGTTTGGGCGCGAAGGTGAGGTCGTACAGGCGCTCGTACCGGACTTCGAGCGCACGCATCCCGGCATCACCGTCCGCGTCCAGCAGATCCCGTTCTCGGCCGCACACGAGAAGCTGCTGACATCGGTCGTGGGTCGGGCCACACCCGACATCGCGCAACTCGGCAACACGTGGGTCCCGGAGCTGGTCGCGTTGCAGGCGCTCGTGCCGCTCGACTCGATGATGGCTCGGTCGCGGACGATCGCACGGGACGACTTCTTCGACGGGATCTGGGACACGAACGTGCTCCACGGCGTGACGTACGGCGTGCCCTGGTACGTCGATACGCGGGTCCTGTTCTATCGGTCCGACCTTCTCGCTGACGCGGGGTTCGCGACGCCGCCCACGACCTGGTCGCAGTGGCGCGACGCCATGACGCGGGTGCGCGCGCGCGCGCGGGGACATCGGTATGGCATCTTGCTCCCAGTCAACGAGTGGGCGCAGCCTATCATCTTGGGGTTGGGCACCGGCGCGACGCTGCTGCGCGATGACGACGGCTTCGGGGATTTCTCGGACCCGCGATTCCGGGCCGCGTTCGCGTTCTACGTCGGACTCTTTCGCGACAGCCTTGCCGCGCCAATCAGCAACGTGCAGATCGCCAACATGTATCAGTCGTTCGCGAACGGCGAGTTCGCGATGTTCATCTCTGGCCCGTGGGATGTCGGGGAATGCCTGCGACGCCTGCCTCCGACGCTCCAGGGTCGGTGGGCGACGGCCCCCATGCCGGCCCCCGATGCCGAGCCCGGCGTGTCGCCAGGCGCACGCGACACCACGGCGCCCGGCATCTCGCTGGCGGGTGGGTCCAGCCTCGTGGTGTTCCGCGGCTCCTCGCACCCCGACGCCGCGTGGGCGTTCATCGAGTACCTGTCGGATTCGACGCGCCAGGCTCGCTTCTACGCCCTGACGGGTGACCTGCCATCGCGGCGATCGGCGTGGGGCGATTCGGCGCTCGCCAGCAATTCCTACGCGCGCGCCTTTCGGCGTCAGCTGCAGTTCGTGCGGGCCACGCCGAAGATCCCCGAGTGGGACGAGATCACGACGCTGCTGACTGATCAAGCCGAGGCGGCGGTGCGCGGCGGCACGCCGCCCGATACCGCGCTCGCCGTGCTGGACCATGAGGTGGATCGCGCGCTCGAGAAACGCCGATGGCTTCGGGCTCGTGACCATCGGGCCGCGGCGGGAGCCGAGTGATTCGCGGGGATGCCGGGGCCCGCGCGGCGCGCCGGGCGGCCGTGGTCTTTCTCGCACCGGGGTTGGCGCTCATCGCCGTCACATTCCTGTTGCCGGCCGCGGCCTCGTTCATCCTGAGCCTCACGGACTTCGACATCTACGCCGTGGCGTCGCCGTCCGACGCGCGGGTGGTCTGGCTCCGCAACTACGTGGCGCTGGCGCAGACGCCGCTGTTCTGGATCGCCCTTCGCAACACGTTGTACTTCGTGCTGGTCGGGGGGCCCCTCTCCGTGATCGTGTCGCTCACGGTCGCGGTGCTGCTGGACTCCGAGCTCGTGCGGTGGCGGGGTCTCTTTCGGACGATCTACTTCGCGCCGGTGGTGACGACGCTGGTCGCGGTCGCAGTCGTGTGGAAGTATCTGTACGACCCTCGATATGGGCTGCTCAACGCCGGACTCCACGCACTGGGACTCCCGGCCGTCGATTGGCTCGGGTCAGCGGCGTGGGCGATGCCGTCGATCATCCTGATGACGGTGTGGAAAGGCTTCGGCTACAACATGATCATCTTCATGGCCGGCCTGCAGGCAGTGCCACCGGAGCTCTACGACGCGGCGCGCGTCGATGGGGCGGGCGCGTGGCAACGATTCTGGCACGTGACGCTCCCGACACTCGCCCCGACGTTTCTGTTCGTGAGCATCACGACGATGATCGGATTTCTCCAGCTGTTCTCGGAGCCCTACATCATGACCCAGGGCGGCCCGCTGCACGCCACCCTGAGTGTTGCCCTGTACATGTTCAACCAGGGATTCGAGTCGTGGCACGTCGGCCTGGGCGCCGCCATTGCGTTCGTCCTGTTCGCGCTGACGTTGATCGGGGCGTTGATTCAACTCCGCTTGCGCCCGGAGCGCACGGAGGGCGGGGCATGACGGCCACCACGATGGTCGCCGCTTCCGCGGAGTCTCCCACCATCGGGCGACGTCCGAGCCGACGACACTGGGGGGTCGCGGTGGGCTGGCGCACGGTGCTCCTCCACGCGGTGCTGGTCGCGGTCGCCGGGTTCGCCGTCGCGCCGTTGGCGTGGATGGTGGCGGCATCGTTGATGCCGACGGGGGCCGCGACAACCTATCCACCGCCGCTACTCCCCCATCCCGTGACGTGGGCGCACTATCACGAGTTGTTCGCCCGCCTGGATGTCGCGCGCGAGCTGCGGAACAGCGCGCTCATCGCGACCCTCATCACCGCCTCCTCGCTCCTGTTCAATTCGATGGCGGGGTACGCCTTCGCGAAATTTCATTTTCCGGGTCGCGACCGGCTGTTCCGCCTCGTCCTCCTCGGCCTCTTCATCCCGCCGCAGGTGGCGATGTTACCGCTGTTCATCCTGCTACGGGAGCTGCATCTGGTGAACAGCTACGCGGGCGTCGTGCTCCCGAGCATGGCCACCGTGTTCGGCACCTTCCTCGTGCGGCAGTACGTGCTGGGGATACCGGATGAACTGCTGGATGCGGCGCGAGTGGATGGCGCGGGTGAGTTCCGCATCTATTGGTCGATCATCCTCCCACTTTGCGCCCCGGTGCTCGTCACCCTGGCCGTATTCGTCTTCATGAGCTCGTGGAACGATTTCATGTGGCCGCTCGTCGTGCTGACCGACAGCGCGAAGTACACCTTGCCGGTCGGATTGGCCAATCTGTCACGGGAGCACGTGAAAGACACCGAACTCATGATGGCCGCATCTGTGGTCACACTGCTCCCGGTCCTGCTGCTCTTCATCTCGCTCCAGCGATTCTACATCCGGGGCATCACGCTGGGTGGGGTGAAGGGTTAGCCCAGGATCTCCCCATTCGTCCGGATCACGTCGCTGTAGAAGCGCGCACTGGCCTTGGGGGTACGGCGCTGGGTGGATCGATCGACGTGGACGATGCCGAATCGTTTGGCGTATCCGTGGTTCCACTCGAAGTTGTCGAGGAGCGACCAGGCGAAGTAGCCGCGGAGATCGACGCCCGCGGCCAGCGCCGCGCGCGCCGCTTGGAGGTGGCTCCGAAAGTACGCGACGCGTTGCGGATCCTCGAGGAGGGGGCCGTCTACCGATGCCGGATCCGGGAAGGCGGCTCCGTTCTCGGTGACGTACAACGGGACCGGGCCGTATCGGTCGCGAACCCATCGCAGGATGTCGGTCAGCCCCGCCGGGTACACCTCCCATCCCATGTCGGTGTACGCGCTCTGCGGCTGCTCCACCCGTGCCGCCCGCACGGGGAGCGCCCCCGGATCCTCGCGGACGACGGCGCGCGAGTAGTAGTTGACGCCCAGGAAATCGATCGGTCGTCGAATGGCGTCCATCTCGGCCATCGACACGTCGGACCAGGCGTCACCGTACACCGCCCGGAGCGCATCGGGAGCGACGCCCAGGAACACCGGGTCCAGGAATTGGCGGTTGATGTACGCGTCGGCGCGCTCCGCGGCTGCGCAATCCCGTGCGTCGTCGGAGGCCGCGGTCTGCGGCTCGAGGTTGACGACGAGGCCAATCCGATGGCGTCCCGATGCGCGGTAGGCATCCACGGCCGCGGCGTGTGCGCGCAGTAGGTGATGGGCGACACGTGCCGCCGCGGCCAGATTCCGGTGTCCGGGCGCGAGCACCCCGCGGACATAGCCGCCGTCCGCCACGACCCACGGCTCGTTGAGCGTCACCCACAGGCGCACGCGATCATCGAGGGCGCGGACGACGACATCCGCGTACTCGGCGAACCATGCGGCGCTGTCGGCGTTCAGCCAGCCGCCGCGATCCTCGAGCGCGGCAGGCAGATCCCAGTGGTAGAGGGTGATGACCGGCTGTATGTTTGACGCGAGCAGCGCATCGACCAACCGCTCGTAGAACGCCAAACCCGGACGGTTGACGCGCCCGCGCCCCGTGGGGAGGATTCGACCCCACGCGATGCTCAGCCGGTACGCGGTCAGGCCCAGGGTCCGCATGAGGGCCACGTCGTCCGCGGCGCGGCGGTAGTGATCGCAGGCGATGTCGCCCGTGTCGCCGTCGTGCACCATACCGGGCGTGTGGGCGAACCGGTGCCAGATACTGGCGCCGGCACCGTCGGCGAGCGGCGAGCCTTCGATCTGGTACGCCGATGTTGCGGCGCCCCAGAGAAACCGATCAGGGAAGCGTGTGGCCGGCGGGTCGGGAACAGCGGAAGGGGAGGCAGTCATGCGCGTGTCTCGCGGATCATGGGTCGGTGGTGGCCTGTCCGCTTGGTGGGGCTGAGGGTCCGGCAGGCCGTGGCCCGCGTCACATTGGAGGGCGTCCGCAAGGTGTATGCGGACTCCGGGTTCGTCGCCGTCCACGATCTCGATCTGGACGTACGCGATGGCGAGTTCGTCGTGCTGGTCGGACCGTCGGGGTGCGGAAAGACGACGACGCTGCGGATGATCGCGGGGCTCGAATCCATCTCGTCGGGCCGCCTATCGATCGGCGGGCGCCAAGTGAACGATCTCCCGCCCAAGGATCGCGACATCGCCATGGTGTTTCAGAGCTACGCGCTGTATCCCCACATGACGGTGTTCGAGAATATGGCCTTCGCTCTGACGCTCCGCAAGCAACCGCGGCGCGACATCGACGCTCGCGTTGCGCGTGCGGCCGCGATCCTCGGACTCACGAGCGTGCTCGGACGCCGGCCGCGGCAGCTGTCAGGCGGCCAGCGTCAACGCGTCGCCATCGGACGCGCCATCGTGCGCGAGCCGCAGGTGTTTCTCTTCGACGAGCCACTGTCCAACCTCGATGCGCAGCTCCGACTCGAGATGCGTCGCGAGATCGCCATGCTGCACCGACAGCTGGGCGCGACGACGATCTACGTCACGCACGACCAGATCGAAGCGATGACCCTCGGCGACCGGATCGTCGTGCTCGACGCCGGGCACGTCCAACAGATCGGCGCGCCCTTGGGGCTGTATGATCACCCCGCGAATCGGTTCGTCGCCGCGTTCATCGGCAGTCCTCCGATGAATCTGATCGACGGTGAGATCGTCGTCGGGGCCGGCGGGGGAGACGATGCCGTGGGGTTCCGGTCGCTGGACGGCGCCCTCCGCACCGATATCCGCGGGCCGGTCGCGGACCGCGCGCGGTCGTGGGACGGGCGGCAGGTCGTGCTCGGAGCCCGACCGGAGCACGTGGTCATCGCGCCCTCTGGATCAGCGGACGGGGACGGGACGCGCGCGACGCTCCGGGGCGTCGAGCCTCTGGGCTACGAAATCATCGCCCGAGCGACGGTGGGCGCCGTTACCGTGACGGCCCGGATGGTCGGCGCGTCGCTTCCATCGCTCGATGCGCCCGTCGCGGTACATCTCGATGCCTCGCACCTCCATCTCTTCGACGCCGCATCCGGACTGGCGATCGACAGCGCTTAGGGCGTGTAGCGGAGCCCGACATAACCGCGGAGCTTGTACTTGAACGGCGCGCTGATCGAGTAGCCGGTCCCCACCGTATACCACACGGAGGGAAGGGCGACGAACGGCACTCGCGGGAATGCGCCTTGCACCTCCGCCCCGTAGACGTCGTGGTTGGGGTCCGTCGATGCAGTCGTCGAGAGCCGTTCGTAATACAGGGCGAACGGCCCGGTGTCGCCCTCGAGGCGCTGATCCAGCAGTTGGTTGCCGCCGACCACCCCGAGCGGCAGCGCGGAGACGGCCACCCGTTGCGACAGCAGCGCGGAATCGGTGAGTGGTGACTCCGTGCCGCCGCCCACCATCTGCTCGAACGCCGGTGCATCGCGATTCACGGTCCCGAAGGTGACCCGATAGCGCACCAGCCAGTCGGCCAGGCCTGCCGCGATCGCGCCGTGCACGATCAATCGCCGCCAGTCTGTTCCGTCCGTCGTCCCGACCGTCCCGACGCCGCCAAAGGAACCCAGCAAGGTCACGTCGCCCCGTGACAGGTTCGCCGCAGCGGCATAGGACGCGAAGCCGAGCGTACGCGCGCGACCGGGGCCGTTATCGAGCGCAAGCCGGGCCGTGGACACACCGAGTCGCGCCTCGTTGGTTATCAGGCTGCCATACTCTGTGAAGTCGGCCGACGCGAGTCCGCCCCGATACGTCGCGTCGAGAGAGTCGGGCGCAAACGTTCCCGCGCTCTGTCGCGACGGATATTGCGAGCCCGCGAAGGCTGACAGGGTGACGGTGATCGGAAGCCCGCGCCACGCCGCGGCCGCGGCGCCCCCTCGCCAGGTCCCGGGGTCGCCAAGCGACCCCTGCACACTCCACGCGAGTCGTCCCACAGGATCGCTGCTGCCGAACCAGAGCGTCACGTACCGCCCGTCGGGCGCCACGGAGCCACCCGGGAGGTACCGGTACTCGCGCGGCCCGAGGCCATACGCAGTGGGCGACGCGACCGCGGCGGCCGGGAACGAATCTGCACGCGCCGCGGCTGGGACGGCGGCGGGCGCCAGCGTTGGCGACAGCACGGGGATCGCGGTGGACCGAACATCCGCGGCATCGACGCGATGCAGGTCCCGCCCCCGAGCGGACAGGCTCAGGAAATACACGTGCGAATCCGCAAACGACGCGTCGGGGGCCACGGTGCCGCCAGTCGTAGCGGCGAGCGGGTGCATCGCGCCGGTGGCGAGCTCGATCGTCTCGAGATGCTGGACCCCGCCCAACTCGGAGACGGTGACGACGGATGTGCCGCCTGCCATGAACGACGCGGCATAGCGGCTCGCGCCATCGTCAGGGCCAACGGCGTGCACGTCGGTGGCGCCGCCGTCGCCGACCGTGAACGCGTCGAGACGCCAGTGGTCGCCGTCGTGAACCGCCACCACCGCGGTGCGACCGTCGGGAGAAAATCGGGGGCGGTAGTATTCGCGAGTGGGCGAGCCGGCGAGCAGGACCCCCACGGTTCCGCGGCTCAGGTCCACCCGCACGACATCACAGACGCCGCCCAAGCACCGCACGCCGATGGCCGTTCGTCCGTCGGGCGCCGGGTCCGCACCCCGCACCGCGGCGCCATGCGTGAGCCGCCGGACCTGACGCGTGCGCACGTTCCATTCGAAGAGGTCGGGGCGGACTGCACCGTCACGCAACGGCTCATCGTGGGAGACAAGCACACGATCGCCGTCGGCGAAGAATCGCGGCAGATCATACCCCACGCCCCGTGCGGCTTCGAGTGTGGCGACCGGCTCGCGGGCCGGGGGAAATGGGTGCACCGCGGGCACGTCGCTGGGGTCGAGGGCCAGCATGCGGGCCTGGGCGTCCGCGCTGGCGGAGTCGGGCGGGACTGGCCCGGTGGACCACACCACGATCCACGAGGGTCGTCCCGGCACACGCACCGGGACGGCGATCGAGCCGCCGTCGCGCGACACCGCGGGATCGCGCGTGTACCACGTGAGATGCTGAAACGTCTCGCCTGAATCCAGTCCTGCGGACGCGATGTCGTCAGCCGCCCGAAGCGCTTTGCCGGTGAGCTCGGCAGTGAACCGGCCGTACAGCGCGTTCGGCGTATCGCCGAACACCCCGAAAAACGCGCCTGCGAAATCGCGATCTTGGCGCGCGGACATGCGCCGCCACAGGTGAGGGAGGCTCTCCTCTCCCGATCGCGCGACGAGCCACTCGAGAAATGCCGACCCGACGAGGTATGCCATGGCGCCACCGAGATACTGCGAACTGCCGTTCAGTTGGGCGTAGGTCGGCAACCGGCCTTCGATGGCGAATTGGCGCAGCACACCAGCCCGGGACACGCTGTTCGGCCGGCCGCTACCCGTGAGACGCCCCTCGACGTAAGTGGCGTATCCTTCGATGACCCACCGGGGCGAGTTTCGCGCGATCGGGCTGAGGTCCACGGGCAGGAGCCGCCAGAGCACTCGTTGGAGGGTGCTTCTCGACGGGCGCGTCAGGTGGGCGATATGCGTGAATTCATGGACCGTGAGGAGCTCGGCCCAGTCGCGGACGTGCCCGATCTCATCGGTCGGCTCGGGTGGTGTCGGCCAGAGGACGATCGTGGGCGCATCGAGCATGGGAAGCGAGGCGCCGTTCGCGACGTTGTACGGGTCGTCGATGACTACCGTCACCTTGCGCGTGGGACCGCTGCCGACGAGCGCAACCACCGCGTCTCGCACTCCCTCGAGGCGGCCGGCGGCATCCACCGCCCACGGCCGCATCGCGTGGGGGAAATGGACGTCGAAGTGCGTCGTGTGGATGGTCTCCCACCGCAATTCCGGCCGCGTGAACACTTGGGCGCTGAGCGGCGGGGCCGCGAGCCCGAGGAGACAGACGCACCGCACGGCGCCGCGGCGGAATCGCATGCCTGAAGGTAACCATCGATCGACCGGTAGACGGAAACACCGAGATCGTACATTATGCTCTATGGCGCCACCGTCCCCAGTGCTGATCGGCGTCGTCGGCGACTCCGGGTCGGGTAAGACGACGCTGTCCTCGTGCATCGCGCACGCGGTCGGCACCGAACGCGCGACGCTGATCTGTCTCGACGACTACCACCGCTACGACCGGACGGAGCGCGAGCGGCGCGGCATCACGGCGCTCGATCCCGAGTGCAACCGGTTGGATCTCGTCGCGGAGCATCTGGCCGCGCTCCGAGCGGGGAGCGCCATCACTAAGCCGGTGTACGATCACCACGACGGCACATTCGGTCCTGACGAAGTCGTGGAGCCACGCGAGATCATCGTCGTGCGAGGCCTGCTCGGCTTGCACACGGAGGCGCTCACGCGGTGCTTCGACCTGTCGGTATTTCTCGATCCGGATCCCGATTTACGCGTCCGGTGGAAAGTGGAGCGCGACTGCGCGAAGCGCGGCTACTCCCGCGGCGAAGTCCTGGAGCAGATCGCCCAGCGGCGACCTGACGCCGACCGCTTCATCGCGCCCCAGCGTCATCGTGCGGATCTGGTGATCCGGTTCGCACCAGGCACCAACCGGGCGGGTGGAGCAGGCGACCCCCATCTCGACATGCAGATCACGGTGCGTCGGGTCGAACAGCCGACCGGGGCGCAGGCCGTGCCGCAGACGACACAGAGCAGCGCACCGGGCGTCACGGCGACGGGGTCGCCGACAGCGGCGCGCACGCTGGCCGGCCAGCGGATCGTGCCCATGGTGCTGAGCGCGGCGGAATGGGCGCGGGATATTCACGCGGCCCCGCGGTCACCAGTTTCCCCGAGGCCCCCGGACCAGTACCCTGTCACCTCCTGAACGGGACGACGGATTGTTGGCCGGCAATCCGCACCAAATCGTGCTGCAGCGAGGCGGCCGGCGGGACGCGGGTGATCAGAGCGACGTGATCGGGCCACGCCTCTGGCCCGTGACCACAGGGACGGGTCAGGTTGCGGGTTGAGGTGCGGCCTGTGCCGACGGGTTGGCCGCCAGGTAGCCCATCGCGTTCAGGCGTGCGATCCGCAAGCGCATCGGGGGGTGGGTGCCAAGCAGATCGGCCCACCACCCTTCGCGCGTGGACGCGTCTCGTCCCAGTGGGTCAGCGATGCAGAGGTGCGCGGCACCGCCCGTGATCGCGCTTTTCGGCGCGTCAGGCTGCTCGATCTTGTGCAGGGCCGACGCGAGCGCCGTCGGGTTACGCGTGAACTGGGCCGCCATCGCATCCGCCAAATACTCCCGCTTCCGGCTCACGGCCATGGCCACCAACTGCGTGAGGATGGGTGCGAGGATCCAGGTGACGATCCACACGACGAATATCAGGAAAAAAATCGGGCTCAGGTTTTTCGACCGCGAGCCGCTGCCCGAGGTCTGAAAGAGGATGCGGCGCAGCCCGTGCGACAGGATGGCGATCACACCCACGAGCGTCGCGAGCAACGTCATGAGCCGCACATCGAAGTTCTTGATGTGGCCCATCTCGTGGGCGATGACGGCCTGGAGTTCCTCGCGCGAGCACAACGAGAGCAAGGTGGTCGTCACCGCGATGGACGCGGACGCCGGATCGCGGCCGGTGGAGAAGGCGTTGGGGTCGGGATCGTCGATGATGAACACCCGCGGTCTCGGCACTCCGGCCGCGATCGCCATCTCATCCACCACATCCACGAGTTGCTGTTCGGCCGGTGTCGCCGGCGTGGTGACTTCGTGTGCGCCGGTGGACCACAGCACGGCGTTCGAGCCCGACATCCATCCCCAGCGAGCGAGCGCGATGCCAATACCGAAGAGGAGTAAGCCGAACCACGGGAACACGTGGTGGTAATGGTCAGGTGGGGCATCCGCGGTGATGCCGTAGGCTACCAGATCGGCGCCCAGCCCCAACCACGCGAAGAATATCAGAAACGCCGCGATCAGCCACCGCGACCGACGGCGGTTCGCGGCCTGCTGCGCGAAGAGGTTTGGTGTGTCGTCCATTAGGCTCGTCCCGCCGAGAGCGGTCCGGCCATGGCAGCCGGGCTACCGACCGACTCAGCTCCGGGTCGGTGGCGGCGCGGCCGACGTCGGGGTGGCGGCCGGAGCGGGGGCCGTGCGGGACGACATCGACAAGTCCACGGTCACGTTTTCCCGCTCGCCCGCGTCGGTGATCTCCCACAACTCGGCCGGCACGGCGCCCGCGAGACCTGCCACGAGCATCGTCGGGAACTGGCGTTGCCGAGTGTTGTAGGCCGTGGACGTATCGTTGTAGAGCTGCCGGGCAAACGCGATCTTGTTCTCGGTCGTCGTCAACTCTTCTTGCAACTGCGCGACATTGCCGGTGGACTTGAGGTTCGGGTACGCCTCGACGACCGCGAACAGCCGCCCAAGCGCACCGCTCAGTTGCGTCTCCGCCGCGGCCGTCGCGGCGACGCTTGCACCGCCCGGGCCGGCGCCCGACTGCACGGCCACGGCTTTGGTTCGGGCCTCGACGACTGCTTCGAGCGTGCCCCGCTCGAAGTCCATGGCGCCCTTGACTGTGTTGACGAGGTTCGGGATGAGGTCGTGCCGCCGCTTGAGCTGGACGTCGATCTGCTTCCACGCATTCGCGACTTGATTCTTGAGCCCGATCAGTGCGTTGTATGCGCTGACCAGCCACGCAAGCGCGACGACGAGGATGACGACCAGTACGATGAGCGGCATGAGCTACGCCCCGGTCAGTTCAGTGAGATTGGCTAGGTCCAGCGGTGTCGGCGGTCGCCCGTGGCGCTCCGACACCAAGCTTGTCGAGCAGCCACGTGGCGGGAATGATGAACAGCGGGGTCAGGAACACGCCTAACAGCGTGTTGACCCAAATCAGCGCGATGTAGAACGCGCCGAGTCCAAGCGAGACCCACACGATTGCCAACGGTCCTTGCGATTCCACGGCTCCCTCACGCTGACGTCATCCCGGCGGTGCGCCCCCATCATCGCGCCGATCACGCGACGCGGCGAGCTGCGCGACCATATAGACTGTGTCATAAGGATATGCGTCATGTCGGCGCGGCACCAGCGGAGCGGGCCAGGGGATCGGGCCGGGCGGAATCCTGGGTCGGGACCGGGGTTGATCCCGCGGAGGACGATGCGGCCGTTGAGCACCCGGTGGCCCTGTCGCTGGGGGCGACTGGCCCGGTGGTCCTCGCCGTATCCGGCGGCATGGACTCGATGGCGCTCCTCCATGCCACCGTGCGCGCCATGCCGGCATCGCTAGCGGCCGTGGCGACCTTCGACCACGGGACCGGAGGGCACGCCGGGGCTGCGGTCGAGTTGGTGGCTGCCCGGTGCGCGGCGTACGGCGTTACCTGTGACCAGGGGCGCGCGCCGGCGGGTACGCCCGGTACCGAGGCTGCGTGGCGCGCCGCACGCTGGCACTTTCTCCGCGAGCGTGCGGCGCACCACGACGCCCGTGTGGTGACCGCCCACACGCGTGACGACCATCTCGAAACGCTCATCATCCGCATCCTGCGCCATGCGGGGGCGCGAGGGCTGGCGGGGCTCGATGCCGATGGCGCTGTGGTGCGACCGTGGTTGACAGTGCGGCGCGCGGCAGTCACTCGCTACGCGGCTCGACATGGCGTGCGGTACGTCGAGGACCCGTCGAACCAATCGCGCGCGTTCTTGCGTAATCGAGTGCGGCTCGATCTGCTCCCAGCGCTGTTGCGCGTGCGTCCGATGCTCGACGCGGAGCTGCTGGCGGTCGCCGATGCCGCCGCCCGGTGGCGGCGCGATATCGAGCACCTCGTGGCGGCCATTCATCCGGTGCGATTGGACCCGGATGGCCTGTCGATTGCGGCAGCCGATCTGGTACACTACGATGGTGCTGCGCTGGCCATCGTGTGGCCCGTTCTCGCCGCCCGGGTTGGGCTCGCGCTCGACCGGCGCGGCACGACCCGGTTGGCGGCGTTCACCAAGCGTGGAAAGGTCGGTGGAGCGATGCAACTGTCAGGTGGCTACGAAGTGCGGCGGTCAACGTTCAGTTTCGTGCTTCGTCGAGGCGACGGCGCGGGCCGGGTGGGCAGCGGTCGGACCTCTCGTGGGCGATGAGCACTGACGCCCGCGGAGCCGGACGTGCCGGGCCGCCGCGTGGGTCGACCGCCCCGTCGGCGTTGACGGTTGCGGGCGACGGCGACGGCTCTCCCGATCGCGACCCTCGCCTGGGCGACCGGTCGCTCCGCCGGGTGGTGTTCGATGAGGCGACGATTGCCGGTCGCGTCCGCGAACTTGGGGCCGAGATCACGGATTGCTATCCCGACGGCGACCTGCTGGTTCTGGGGCTGCTGAAGGGCAGCGTGATCTTCTTCAGCGACGTGGTGCGTACGATCCGGCGTCCGCTGCAAATAGATTTCCTGATCGCCTCGAGCTATGGCGCCGGGACGGAATCCAGTGGCGAGGTGCGGCTCGTATACGATCCGGACACCCGGTTCGAGGACCGCCACGTCGTAGTTGTGGAGGATATCGTGGATTCCGGGCGTACGTTGGCGCGGCTGCTCGAAGTGGTTCGGCGCGGGCGCCCGCGCTCGCTCGCGGTCTGTGCGCTCCTCCACAAACGCATCGCGACGGCGTTGCAGGAGCCGGTTCGATTCGTCGGTTTTGACGCACCGCAGGAGTTCTTGGTAGGGTACGGGCTGGATCATGCAGAAGATTTCCGGCATCTACCGTATATCGGGGCCATTTGATTGTCGGGCGGCGCACGGACGGACTCGCGGGCAGGAGAGCGAGCCCAAGGGGGTTGCGAGCGGTCGACGTCGTGACTGTCGCGGGGGCCGCGCGCCGGGGGTGACAGTCGGTACATTACAGGAAGCGGGTGGTGGTTGAGTGCCCCCCGCTTGGGCTCGGCGGCCATGGGGCCACCGGCCAGATGTCACGTGATGGACCGGCATGCGAGCCGGTTCCGCAGGGGTCGCCATGCCGGTATTGCCAACACAGTCAGGTAACAACAACAATAAGAAAGGGAACTGGAGCCGGAACTCCAAGACATGGGCGTTTTGGCTTCTGCTCCTCATGGTCCCGGTGGTTTTCTTCGAGATCGCCAATACGCGATCGGATCAGCCCGCGGCGATCATCTATTCGCAATACGACCAGCAGCTTGCGCAGGACAACGTCAAGCGGGTCACGATTCAATCCGGTCGTCAGGTCACCGGTGAATTCAAGCAGAAGGTCGTGCTCGGCGGAAAAGAGGTCCAGAAATTCACCGTCAAGCTGCCGCTCGACAATTCGGATGAAGAGGTCGATCGGCTCCGGGCCCACAATGTGGAACTCGAGGCCAAGGAGCCCGGCCAGACGCTGACTACGGTGATGCAGATCCTCCCGTATCTGGCCCTCGTGGCGCTGTGGATCTTCTTCATCCGACAGATGCAGGCTGGGGGTAACAAGGCGTTCTCCTTCGGGAAGTCGAAGGCCAAGCTTCTGACTGGTGACACGCCCAAGGTGACCTTTGCCGACGTCGCGGGCGCGGACGAGGCCAAGGTCGAGCTCCAGGAGATCATCGAGTTCCTGAAGGACCCTCAGAAGTTCACCAAGTTGGGGGGCCGCCTCCCGAAGGGCGCGCTGCTCGTCGGTCCGCCGGGCACGGGGAAGACGCTGCTGGCGAGGGCCGTCGCCGGCGAGGCGGGACGCCCCTTCTTCTCGATGTCCGGCTCGGATTTCGTGGAGATGTTCGTGGGTGTGGGCGCGAGCCGCGTACGCGACCTGTTCGAGCAAGGAAAGGCGCACGCGCCGTGCATCATCTTCATCGATGAGATCGACGCCGTGGGACGCCATCGCGGCGCGGGCTTGGGCGGCGGCCACGACGAACGCGAGCAAACGCTCAATCAATTGTTGGTCGAGATGGACGGGTTCGAGTCGAACGAAGGCGTGATCCTGATCGCCGCGACCAACCGACCGGACGTGCTGGACCCCGCGTTGCTCCGACCGGGTCGATTCGATCGGCAGATCGTGGTCGATGCTCCCGACCTGCGTGGTCGGGAGGGGATCCTCCGGGTGCACCTCCGGAATAAGCCGGTGGCCGAGGACGTCAATATCACGACCCTCGCGCGTGGGACGCCGGGCATGGCGGGCGCGGATCTCGCCAATCTGGTCAATGAGGGCGCGCTTCTCGCGGCCCGTCGGGGCCACGATAAGGTGTACATGGCGGATCTCGAGGAGGCCAAGGACAAGGTCATGCTCGGGGCCGAGCGCAAGTCAATGGTGATGAAGGACGAAGAGAAGCGCCTCACGGCCTATCACGAAGCCGGACACGCGGTGTGCGCCATCAAGGTCGCCGGGAACGACCCGCTGCATAAGGTCACGATCGTCCCGCGTGGTCGTGCATTGGGGCTTGCCTTCACGTTGCCGGAGGACGACCGCGTGTCGGTGACTCGGCAGCAGATCGAAGCGCGGTTGGCGATGGCATATGGCGGCCGGGTGTCGGAGGAACTCATCTTCGGACGCGACCGCGTCACGACCGGGGCAGCCAGCGACATTCAGCAGGCGACGGGGATCGCGCGTCGGTACGTGTCGCAGTGGGGACTGTCGGACGCCATCGGGCCCGTGTTGGTCGGCGACAACGAGCAGGAAGTCTTTCTGGGTCGTGAATTGCAGCACCGCCGTGAGGTATCGGAGCGGACGGCCCAGTTGGTCGATACCGAAGTCGCGCGAGTCATCTCCGAGGCGTATGCCCGGGCCAAGCTCACCTTGACGGAGAACATCGACCTCTTGCATGCCATAGCGGCGTCACTTCTGGAGCGCGAGACGCTGACACGCGAGGATTTCGCGGTCCTGCTGCGGGGTGAAAAGCTCCCTCCACGTCCGCCCGCGCCGCCCGTGATGGCCGCGCCAGCGGCCGTCACGCCGATACCGGTCGCCGAGCCTCGTCGGTCGCCACCCATCCTCGGTGGTCCCGAAGTCGCCCCCGCGTGACCGTCAGGTGACGGCGCGGTGAGCGGCCCTTCATGAACTGGCGGGTGCGCGGCGGAGTCGTGCCGCTCGCTCGGCCAGTGGTGGTAGGAATCGTCAACGTTACCCCCGACAGCTTCAGCAACGGGGGTAGCTTTTTTTCGACTGCCGACGCGGTCGCGCACGCGCGGCGCCTCGTCGCCGAGGGCGCGGACGTGCTCGATGTGGGGGGTGAGTCCACTCGACCGCAGGGCGCGACAGCGGTGACCGACGATGAGGAGCGCCGCCGCGTCGTGCCGGTGATCCGGGCCGTCAAGGAGGCCTGTCCGACCATCCCAATCTCGATCGACACCGTCAAATCCACGGTGGCGGCGGCCGCGCTCGACGCGGGCGCATCGGTGGTCAACGACGTGTCCGGACTGCGAATTGATCCCGACATGGCCCGCGTGTGCGCTGGTGCCGGCGCGGGCGTGATCGTCATGCACTCCCGCGGCGACGTCCACGACATGAGCACGTACGTCCATGCCAACTACGGACCCGATGTGACCGGCGACGTACTCGCCGAGCTGGCGCGCCAGGCGGACCTGGCGCTCGCGGCAGGGGTGGATCCCGAATCGATCGTGATCGACCCGGGCATCGGGTTTTCCAAGCGGAGCGCTCAATCGCTGACGGTCCTCTCGGAGCTTCCGCGGGTTGCGGCGCTGGGGTACCCGGTCCTCGTAGGCATATCGCGAAAGCGGTTTATCGGAGAGATTACGCGCGTGACGGTACCCGCAGACCGGACCAATGGCTCGATCGGGGCGGCGGTCGCCGCGCTCGCGCGTGGCGCGCGACTGTTTCGCGTGCACGACGTCCGGGCCAGTCGTGACGCGTTGGATGCGGCCTGGGCGATTCTCGGCCGCGACCAGAGGGTGATCCCACTCCCGCCGCACGCCGAAGCGGCGACGCGCCGAGGCTGACCGGACATGCTGGCGGCGCTCCACCACGTGTCGTTCGGTTTCCGCGACGCAATCGAGATCGCGCTCGTTGCGTACATGCTCTACCGGGTGCTGCTCCTGATCCACGGGACGCGGGCCGTGCAGATGCTGACCGGGATCGTCGTCCTCGTCGTCTTGTACGGACTCGCATGGGTGATGCAGCTCACGATGATCACCTACCTGCTCGGCTTGCTGTTCACGTATGGCGCCTTTGCGGGGGTCGTCATCTTTCAGCCCGAGCTGCGGCAAGCCCTCGCGCACCTCGGGCAATCGCGCGTCACTCGACTCCTCCGCCGGATGGGAGAGAGTGAAGTGGCAGAGGAGGTTGTGGCCGCGCTCGAGCGACTCAGTCAGTCGGGAATCGGCGCCATTATCGCCGTCGAGCGCGAGATGGCGCTCGGCGAATACGTTGCGTCGGGCTCCGCGTTGCAGGCCAAGGTCTCGGCGGACCTGCTGACCACGATCTTCACGCCGTATTCGCCGCTCCATGATGGCGCCGTCATTATCCGGGGGGACACGGTGATCGGCGCGGGGTGCATCCTGCCTCTCTCGCAGGCACAGATCACCGACCGCACACTCGGCACGCGTCACCGCGCAGCGCTCGGTCTCGCCGAAGAATCTGATGCGATCGTGTTCGTCGTGTCGGAGGAGACGGCCACGATCTCGTCCGCGGTCGATGGTCGGCTTGCGCGTTCGGTGACGGCGGGACAGATACGGGACCTCATGGCCGGGCGCCGGGCGCACCATTCCGGAGAGGTCGAGTTGCAGGAGAGCAGTGGGTAGCGGTTGGTGGTTGGGGTCCCGGGCGGCTGGGGACTCCACCTCGACCAACGTCCAACCGCGGGTCTCTTGCTTCATGCTGTAACTGCCGATATTTTCGACTGTTATGCAATTTCCCGAGCTCTCCGAGCGGGTGGCGGAAGTGCGGGGCCGGATCGCGGCGGCAATCGCGCGTGGCGGACACGCGCAGCACGTCACGGTGGTGGCGGTCACGAAGACGTTTGGCGTCGAAGCGGTCCAGGAAGCCTGGGGCGCAGGCGTCCATGACGTTGGCGAGAACCGGGTGCAGGAGGCGCTGCCCAAGATCGCGGCCGCCACCGTTCCGGTGCGGTGGCACCTCATCGGGCACTTACAGCGTAACAAGGCGAAGGCGGCCGAGTCGTTTTCGCTGGTACACTCGCTCGACAGCGCGCGTCTCGCGAATGCGATCCACGAGCTGGGGATGGCACGGGGTCGGCCGATCGATGTACTGGTACAGGTCAACGTGTCGGGGGAGGCGGCGAAGTCTGGTTGGGCCGCGACGGAGTTGGAGGCGGAGGCAGTGCGTCTGATGGGACTCGGCGGCGTCCGGGTGATGGGAGTCATGACCATGGCACCGCTCGGCGCCGACGAGACGCTGTTGCGTCAGACGTTCACGGGCGCGCGGGCCGCGCGTGACCTGCTGCGCACGGCGGGGCACCCGGCAGCGGAGCTCTCGATGGGGATGTCGAACGACTACGAAATAGCGGTCGAGGAAGGCGCCACGATGGTACGCGTAGGGACGCTACTGTTTGGGGCGCGAACACCGGCGGCCGCGGGACACGGGGATGATTGACGAATCGTTCCACCTCACACCACTCGATGTTCGGCGCACTGACTTCCCGGCCGCGCTCCGCGGCTACGACAAAGCGCGCGTTGACGAGTTCCGTGACCACGTGGCCAACGAGCTCGAGCGCCTGACGCGCGTCAATCAGGAGCTCGAGACCAAGGCGAAAGGATTCCACGAGCAGTTGCGGGCGTTTCGCGAGCGCGACAAGGCGCTCAATGAGGCGCTGGTGTCGGCACAGCAGCTACGTGCGGAGACGCGCGACCAAGCGGAGCGCGAGGCGAAGTTGGTGGTCCGCGAAGCCCGGGCGGAGGGCGGACGACACGTGGATGCCGCGCGGGCGGATGTGCGGCGACTGGCGGCCGAGATCGAAAGCCTCGAGCGAGCGCGCCGCGCGTATCTGGCGCAGTTGCGCGCCCTGGTGACGCGTCAGTTGGCGGAGCTCGACGCGATCCCCGATGCCACGGCCGGAACTTCGGGACCGGGTTCGTCATCGGGTGGGCATACGGCGGAGCCGAGCGTGAGCCCGTCGGCTCCTGTGGACCGAGGACCTGCTGAGCGAGGACCATCCGACCTCGGAGCCGATGCCAGCGCGGCCGAGTCGGCGGCGGAGGGATCGAGCGCTGGAACGTCGGAGGCGCATCTGCCGCCCACGCCCGCGGCGCCCAGCAGGCAGCCTGTCAACGGCGCGGATGCCGCGCGGGCGCCGTCGCTCACGCCGGCCTGGCTGAACACCGTCCCCGCCGAATGACTGCAGCCGCACGCGAAACCGGCGCGGCGACGGTACAGGGACGAGGGCCAGGCACGGCGCTGCACACGTCAGCCCGGATCACGGCGGCGACACGAGCCGTGCAGGCCCGCTTTGCTCGGCGCCCGCGCGTCGCGTTGATCTTGGGGACGGGGCTGGGTGGCCTCGCGGACGCGATCACCGTGGACGTGTCGATCGGGTACGGCGACATCCCGCAGTTCCCGCTTTCGACCGTGGAATCCCATGTCGGACGGCTGCTCTGCGGGACCTTGGCCGGGCAGACCGTCGTCGCAATGCAGGGTCGATTTCACCGGTACGAGGGCTATTCACTGCAGCAGGTGACGTTTCCGGTACGGGTACTGCGGGCGCTCGGGGCTGACGTGTTGATCGTGTCGAACGCCTGTGGCGGCATGCGCGCGGACTGGGCGGCGGGTGATCTCATGGTCATCAGCGATCACATCAATCTCCTGGGGGACAGTCCCCTCATCGGCCCCAATGATGACGCGGTGGGTCCCCGTTTTCCCGACATGTCGGCGCCGTACGACGCCGAGCTGCGCGGGCAGGCGCGAGCGGTGGCGGCGGAACGCGGCATCACGCTGCGTGACGGGGTGTATGTCGCGGTTACGGGGCCGAATCTCGAGACCCGAGCCGAGTACCGCTGGCTGCGGGGGATCGGCGCCGACGTGGTAGGGATGTCCACCGTGCCGGAGGTGATCGTCGCCGTGCACGGCGGCATGCGCGTCCTGGGGCTCTCGGTGATTACGGATCAGTGCATCCCCGAGACACTCGAGCCGGCGACCGTGGAAAGGATCCTCGCCGTGGCGGCCGGCGCCGAGCCCAAGCTGACGTCGCTCGTGACAGGCGTCGTCGAGCGATTGTGACCGCGACCGCGCGAGCCGGCTCCATGGCCACGGCCCCGCGTCAGTACGCGCTATTGCCGCCCAGCGCCGCAGTGCTCGAGGCATCGATCCTCGCGCAGTGGCGCTCGGAGCACCTGTTCGCGCGCACGCTGTCGGCCACGGAAGGCCGTCCCGAATTCGTGTTCTACGAAGGGCCTCCGACCGCGAACGGGATGCCGGGTACGCACCACGTGTTCTCGCGGACGATCAAGGATCTGTTCTGCCGTCACCGGTCGATGCGTGGCTTCCACGTGACGCGCAAGGCGGGATGGGACACCCATGGCCTCCCGGTCGAGATCGAGGTCGAGAAGACATTGGGGATCACGGCTAAGGCGCAGATCGAAGCGTACGGTGTCGAACGCTTCAATACGCTGTGCCGGGAGAGCGTCTGGAAATACCGGGAAGAATGGGAGCGCCTCAGTGAGCGGATCGGCTACTGGCTCGACTTCCGCGACCCCTACGTCACGTACGCACCCGCCTACGTCGAGAGTGTGTGGTGGGCGTTGGCCACGCTCTGGCAACGCGGCTTCCTATACGAGGGGCACAAGATCCTTCCGTACTGCCCGCGGTGCGAGACCGCGCTGTCGAGTCACGAACTCGCGCTCGGCTATCGCGATGTCGAGGACCCCAGCGTATACGTCGCCCTCCAGCTGCTCGACGGCGCGCGCCGCATCCTCGTATGGACGACGACGCCGTGGACGCTGGTCTCCAACGTGGCGCTCGCCGTACACCCGGACCTGGAGTACGTAGAGGTTCGAGCCCGCGCCGGCGATGATCGGCGCTCGTTGATCCTGGCCGCATCTCGGGCCACTGCCGTCTTGGGTGAGCAGTTCGACGCGCATTGGGAGACCGTTCGGACGTTGCGCGGCAGCGAATTGGTCGGGCTGCGATATCGACGACCGCTCGACTGGGTCCCCTATCCGCCGGGCGCGGGGGAGCACGAAGTCATTGTCGGCGAGACGTTCGTGAGCGCGGAGGACGGCAGCGGAGTGGTGCACATGGCGCCGGCGTTCGGCGCGGATGACTACGCGGCCGGCAAGCGACATGGCTTGTCGTTCCTACAGCCGGTGACGAACCGGGGCGCATTCGCCGCCGAGATCCCAGTGGTTGGCGGTGAGTTCGTCAAGGACGCCGATCGTGCGATCGTGGAGCATCTGCGCTCGGCCGGTGTCCTGTGGTCGGCACAGCGACTGACGCACTCCTATCCACACTGTTGGCGTTGCGGCACGCCGCTGCTCTATGTCGCGCGGTCGTCCTGGTTTGTACGCACGACCGCGTACCGGGATGAGATGCTCGCCCGAAACGCGCGCATCGGGTGGCACCCCCCGGAGGTGGGAGCGGGTCGGTTTGGCGAGTGGCTCGCCGGCAACATCGATTGGGCCATCTCACGCGATCGGTACTGGGGGACGCCGCTGCCGGTGTGGGTGTGTGACGTCGATGCCGCGCACCGGGAAGTCATCGGGAGCTTCGCGGCGCTCGCGGCGCGACTGGGCGCGCCACTGCCGCCGGATTTCGATCCGCACAAGCCCACCGTGGACCGCTACCACTGGCCGTGCGCGACATGCGCCGCGGCCGGCGGTGCTCGCAGCGGCACGATGCGCCGCGTGAGTGAAGTCATCGATACGTGGTTCGATTCGGGGTCGATGCCATTCGCGCAGTGGCACTATCCGTTCGAGCATCGCGAGCTGGTGGCCCGGCAATACCCGGCTGATTTCATCGCCGAAGGCGTAGACCAGACGCGGGGCTGGTTTTATTCGATGCTCGCCATCGCGACCGGGCTGGGTGACGAGTTGCCGCACAACGATGCGGGACAGGCGGCGCCCTACCGCAACGTGGTGGTCAATGACCTCGTGCTCGACGCGCTGGGCCAGAAGATGTCCAAGTCGCGCGGCAACGCGGTTGATCCGTGGCGCATCATCGAAACGCACGGTGCGGACGCGACGCGGTTGTTCCTGATCTCGACGAGTCAGGTCTGGGTGCCGCGGCGCTTCGACGAGCTCGCGATCCAGGAGTCGTCGAAATTCCTATGGCGGACACTCAAGGAGACGTACAACGGGATGTTCGCCACGCTCGCGAACTACGGGTGGGCGCCGTCTGCGCTCGACCCGGCTCCGTCCGAGCGGCCGCCGTTGGATCGCTGGGTGCTGTCGCGATTGGCCCGGGTGGAGCAGGAGGCGGACGCGCTCTTCGAGCGATACGAGCCCACGCTGGCGGTCCGCTTGGTCATGCAGTTCGTCGATGAGGATGTATCGAACTGGTACGTTCGGCTCAGTCGCGGCCGCCGGTATGATGTCGATGAGCCAGACAGCCGGGCGGCGTTCGCGACGTTACACGAGGTGCTGACCGTCAGCAGCCGGCTGCTCGCGCCGGTCGCGCCGTTCATGACGGATTGGCTGCATCGAGAGCTGACGGGCACGTCGGTCCACCTCGCACCGTACGTTCGGCCCGGGGCGGAGGCGGCCATCGACGCCCCGCTGGAGAGCGCCATGGACGCCGTCCGGCGGCTGGCAACGCTGGCCCGGGCCGCTCGGGCAACCGCGAAGATCAAGACCCGTCAGCCGCTCGCGCGTCTTGTATGCGTTGTGCCTGACACGGGTGACGCCGCATCGGGCGCCGGGCGGCTCGCCGCGCTGGCTCCGTTGCTTCAGACGGAGCTCAACGTCAAAGAAGTCAGTTGGGTCTCGTCGGAGGATGCCTTGGTGACGTTGTCGGCCAAAGGGAATTTCCGTACGCTCGGCAAGAAATTCGGCGCCCGGACCCCGCTCGCCGCCCAGGCCATTGCGCGCCTGACCAGCGACGAACTGCGGGCATTCGAGCGTGGAGCGCCGCTGTCGGTCACCGTCGATGGCGACACCCAAGTACTCGATCGGGATGACGTCAAGATCGATCACGCGGCGGCGGGCGAGCTGCTCGTCGAAGAGCGGGATGGGTTTGTCGCGGCGCTGGATCCCCGGATCACCCCCGCACTGGCCGAAGAGGGATTGGCCCGTGAGGTGATCAGCGCTGTCCAACGCACGCGGAAGGAGGCCGGGTTCGCGCTCAGCGATCGGATTCGGCTCGTCGTGGACGCTGACCCTTCGGTCGCGGCGGCCGTGGGGACGCACCGCGACTGGATCGCGCGCGAGGTGTTGGCGCACGAGATTGTGGTGGGTCGAGGGCCGCTGCCGCCCGACGGGTTCTCTGGCCGCACCGGAGTGGACGTCCGGGCAGGCACCGGCTCGGACCGAGGGGACAGGGCAGACGGGGGAACGCCGGACCGCACCGCGGGATTTGACGCGGTACGCACGCTCGATCTCGATGGACTGCGCGTACGTATCGCCCTCACTCGGGAACTGGAATCATGACGTCACCGGACGTGACTGCCGGCAAGAAGTTCAAGCCGATGTCGAAGAAACTGCTGACGCATTTTGAGAAGCGACTACTCGAGGAGCGGAAGCGGGTCTTGAAGGAATTGGGGAACTACAACGAGGCGTTTGGGGCGACTCCGCAGAACGCGGACGGTGACCTCAGCTCCTACTCGTTCCACATGGCGGACCAAGGCACCGACGCGATGGAACGCGAAAAGGCGTTCCTCTTCGCGAGTCAGGAGGGGCGGTTCCTGTGGCACATCGACGAGGCGCTGCGCCGGCTCTACCGGTCCCCTGAAACGTTCGGACGATGCCACAATTGCGGCGAGGAGATCGCGTACGAGCGACTCGAAGCACTCCCGCACGCCCGCTACTGCATCGCGTGCAAACAGCGCGAAGAGGATGGCAAGCGCTGATCCATGGACGGCGTCCACAGGATGGCGGGTACCGCGAGCGTGGCGGGTCAGCACCGGCTCTTTTGGGGGCTGGCCGGCGGGGTGGTGGTGGCCGATGTGGTCACCAAGGCGGCGGCCGTATCCGCACTGTCACGCGGAATCCCGCGCGACGTCTACGGGTCCGTGATCAAGCTGGCGTTGGTCTATAATCCGGGCGCCGCGTTCGGGTTGACATTCGGCCCCGACTCGCGATGGATCTTCCTGGGCCTGACCGCGTGCGCACTCGGGGTACTCACCTACCTGTACCGGGCCACGCTTCCGGGGGATTTCCTCCGGACGGCGTCCATCGGATTGGTCTGCGGAGGGGCGATCGGCAATCTCATCGACCGGCTGCGCTCAGCAAACGGCGTGGTCGATTTCATCGACATCGGTGTGGGCTACCACCGCTGGCCGACCTTCAACGTGGCGGACATGGCGGTCACGACGGGCGCCATCCTGCTGGCGTGGGTGTTGTGGGTGGAAGACCGGGCACGCGACGGCCGGGCGGCCCCCGTCCCCGAGATGTAACACGCTGCACCCACCGTCAAGCCGCCGCCTGGACTTCCTCGCCGCCGAGGGCGGCCGACTCGACACCGTCGTCGCGACCGAGGGCGGGCTGTCCCGTACGCAGGCCGCGACGCTGATCGCCACTGGACAGGTCACGGTGGACGGTCGCCGCGAAAAGGCCAGCTACCGCCCGCGGGCGGGGGAGCGAGTGTCCGTCAACATCCCTCCGCCGCCTGGGCGAGACGTCGTCCCCGAGTCGATCCCGCTTCGGATCGTCTACGAGGACGAGTGGCTGCTCGTCGTGGACAAGCCCGCGGGGATGGTCGTCCATCCTGCGCCTGGGCATTGGACGGGGACGCTCGTGAACGCGCTGATGGGTCGGAACGCCGGCCAAGACAGCCCTCCCCCGCCTCAGGATCCCGCCGAGGGGGAGTCGCTCGGCCCGCATGCGCCCGGACCCCGCGGCCCGGAGCGAGCGGGAATCGTCCATCGACTGGATAAGGAGACGTCAGGGCTTCTGCTGGTCGCCCGAACGGATCGGGTGCATCGACTACTGAGCGAGGCCATTGCACAGCGGCGAGTCGAGCGGCGGTACGCCGCGTTGTCGTGGGGTCACCTGGCAGCCGATCGGGTCACGGTGGACCGTCCCATTGGCCGTGATCCGCGAGACCGAAAGCGGATGGCGATCGTCAGTAGCGGTCGGTCGGCGCGGACGGATTTCGTCCGCCTCGCGCGGTTCGATTCGGTGGATTTGCTGCGGGCCAAACTGTATACGGGGCGCACGCATCAGATCCGCGTGCATCTCGCGTCGTTGGGCCATCCAGTGGTGGGCGATGACGCGTACGGAGGTGGAGCCGGGCGGCGCCTCGTGGCGCTGCCGCCAACTCGCCACTTCCTGCACGCGGCGTGGCTGATGTTCCGGCACCCGGTTTCGGGAGACGTACTCGATCTCCGGTCGCCGCTGCCGCCGGATCTACGCGCCTCGGTGGACGCGGTCGCTAGCGCAGGCGAGCCGATTCGGGCGATGGCCGACTCGGCTCCGAACGAGGAGGGGGATGTACTCGTCGATGTCGGGTTCTACGAGCGCGATGCATGACGCGGCGCACCCTACCGAGCTGGCGGAGTCGGAGGAGGCGCTGGGCTTCGAGCACGCCCTCGGAAGCTCCGTGGATGCGCCACGGCTCCTCGTCTTTACGGCCGCTGGCCGCACGTGTGCCTGCGAGCTGAGCGCGATCCGCGAGATCATACCCAATCGGCGGGCAACGCCGCTGCCCGGTGCCCCAGCCTTCGTGACGGGGCTCATCAATCTCCGGGGTTCGATCGTGACGGTGCTCGATCTCGGCGTCCGCCTCGGCGGCGCCCCGGTGCCGGCCACCAGAGGGTCGATCATCCTCGCCGAATGCGGGTCGAAAGTCGTTGGCCTTCGCGTGGATGAGCTCCGCGACGTCCAGCGAGTGCTTCGGTCCGCGATCGGGCCAGCCGAGGATGTAGGCGGTGCGGACGGGCTGGCGTGCGGGGTGCTCCGGATCGGGGACGACGTGGTTGTTTTGCTCGACGTCGCCCAAATCGTCGCTCACGCACTGCTGTAAGACGAAACTCCACTCGCATTACTAGTCGAGAGCCACAGTCGGGAGCCAAGGTGAGTCATACGGTGCTGATTTGCGACGACGCGATCTTCATGCGCACGATGGTGGGCGACATCCTCCAGCAAGCGGGATTCGAGATCGTCGGGGAAGCCGAGACGGGGCTACAAGCCGTCGAGAAGTACAAGCAGTTGCGTCCCGACCTCGTGACGATGGACATCGTTATGCCGGACATGGGCGGCATTGACGCCGTCCGCGAGATCACGCGATTCGATCCACAAGCCAAGATCCTGATGTGCAGCGCGATGGGCCAACAGGCGCTGGTGGTCGAGGCCATTCAAGCGGGGGCCCGCGATTTCGTGGTAAAGCCGTTCCAGCCGAGCCGCGTGCTGGAAGCGGTCCAGCGCGTGCTCGCCTAGACCGGCCCGCGGCGTAGACCGCCGGCTCCGCCGACCCGTGGACTCCGCGCGCTACGCCGAGCTGTTCCTGACCGAGAGCAAGGAGCACCTCTCGGCGATCAATCACGCCCTGTTGGGCCTGGAACGCACCGCCAGAGGCGCCCACGCCGCGAGTCCGGACACCGGTGTGGCGGCCGAGATGCAACGGTCCGCCATTGCCACGTTGTTTCGGGCGGTCCACACCATCAAAGGGATGAGCGCGACCATGGGCTACACGGCCGTGGCTGCGCTGTCGCATGAGTTGGAAGCCCTGCTGGACCGATTGCGCCGCGGGGACACGGCGGTGGATACGCCGCTCATGGACACCCTGTTCAAAGCCGCCGACGCACTGGAGTCTTCGATCGAGCGAGCGGTGTCCGGCAAGGCCGCGGACCCCAAGATCGAGCAGATCGCGGCCCGACTTCGCGATCTCGGGGGCGCCGGCGAGCCTGCGGAGAACGACGCGGGACTGAGCGCGGCGGCGCCCCGTCCCGCGGGCCGGCGCCGGAAAGTCGCGGCACCATCCCGTGCCCGGGGGCGGAAGACGCGATCCGCGGCGCCAGCGTCGGTTCAACCGGGTGTCCTGATCCGCATCCGGTTCGCCCCTGACGTGGCGCTCCGGGGCGCCCGGGCGGCGATTGCCGTGCAGCGCGCGCGGGCGCTCGGCCAGGTGACTGCGGTCGAGCCTGCGGAAGCGGCATTCGCCGCGGCTGATTTCGGACAGGATCTCGCCATTCGATTGGTGACGACGTTCCCCGAGGCGACCATCGCCCGAGCCCTCGAGGGTGTGGGAGACGTGGTCAGCGTGGACGTGGGGTCGGACGGGCGGGAGGACGCCCAGCGCCCTTCGTTGGTCGCCGATCTCGGAGCGGTCGCGCCGGCCCTCGTCCCGGCGAGCCGCCCGTCCGGTGAGGCGCCGCTGCCCGGCGGACGGCGGAGCCGCCCGTCGGGGCGTCAGACGGTGCCCGGGCCGCTCGGTCCCGACGGGGGCAGCGATGACCCGCATCGTGCGCGTCATATCCGCATCGACCTCCGGCGTCTCGATGCCCTGATGAATCTGATCGGGGAGCTCGTCATCGCCCGTGGTCGCCTCGTGCAACTGACAGCCGCGTCGGATGATCCAGCCTTGGCGGAGACCGTGAGCCATGCGGCCCGGCTCATTGGTGATCTCCAGGACGAGATCATGACGTGCCGCATGGTGCCAGTGTGGCAGGTGTTCGATCGTTTCCCGCGGTTGGTGCGCGATGCCGCGCGCTCACTTAATAAGCAAGTCGCCTTCGAGATCGACGGGAAAGAGATCGAATTGGACCGATCGATGCTCGATGAGATCGGCGATCCGATCGTTCATTTGCTGCGCAACGCGGTGGACCATGGGATCGAGGCGCCCGACGTGCGGATCGCCGCCGGCAAACCGGCTGAAGGACGCCTCTCGTTGAGCGCAATTCGCGACCGGTCGGCGGTGTTGATTCGGGTGGCCGACGACGGCCGCGGGATCGACAGGGACCGGGTATTGGCACGGGCCCGGGACACCGGGTTGGTGGACGCGACGACGACGGCACTGACCGACGATGAAGTGGTCCGTCTGATCGCCCGACCCGGGTTTACCACTGCCGACCAGGTAACCAACCTCTCCGGCCGTGGCGTCGGCATCGACGCCGTGCAAGCTCGGGTTCGGGCGCTCGGCGGATCGGTGGACATCAAGTCGGTGCCGGGCCAGGGGACCGTCGTCACGGCGCGGCTGCCACTGACGCTGGCCATCATGCGGGCGCTGTTGGCCCGCACTGGGGAGGAGACCTACGCCTTCCCGATGGCGCACGTGGATGAGACGGTGAGCGCGGAAGGAATGTCGCTGGCGGCCGTCCGCGGGCGTCCGGTCATGCTTCTCCGGGGTGAGGCGGTCCCCTACGTCCGCATGCGGGAGCTCGTGGCCCGGCGGTCCGCCAGCGAGGGAACCGGGCCAGCCACCGAGGCGCCAGAGCAGCATGTGGTCGTCCTGGAGTCCGGCGGCCGTCGCACGGCAGTGGCGGTCGATGAGCTGACTGGCCAGCAGGATATCGTGGTCAAGCAGTTCGATGGCGTCCGGGGCAGCCTGCCGCTCTTCAGCGGCGCGACGATTCTCGGGGACGGAGCGCCGGCCTTGATCGTCGATGTGAGTAGCCTCATCTGATTGCGTGGACCCGGCGGAGCCCCCTGATATGGAAGACATTCGTTCGCTCAAGGCGAATCAGCTCGACGCACTTCGCGAGGTCGCCAACATCGGCGCCGGCCACGCCGCGACCGCGCTCTCGCAAATGACCGGGGGCACGATCATGATCAGTGTGCCCACGATCAACATCGCGCGCCTGGAGGATGTCCCGCCGCAGATCACGGCGCCGGAAGAGCCAGTCGCCGCCGTCCTCATGAACATGCTGGGCGACCTGACAGGACGGACGCTCCTGGTTTTCCCCCGTCAGACCGCGTTGCGGCTGGCCGCGCTGATGCTGAACCGTCGGTCGGACGTCGAGCTCGAGTTGGGCGAGATCGAGCAATCGGCGATCAAGGAGGCGGGCAACATTCTCAGCGGGGCCTATCTGAACGCACTGAGCGATTTCATGGGCCTCATGCTTCTGCCATCGCCGCCGAGCCTGGCCGTGGACATGTCGAGCGCGGTCCTGACGACGGCGTACCTGCAATTCGGCACCGACCGCGACTACGTGTTCTGTGTGGAGACAGAGTTCTTCATGCTGGAACTGAACGAGCGGTTGCGCGGCTTCTTTTTGCTGCTCCCGGACGTGGCGTCGCTGCACGCGATTTTGCGCGCCATCCGCGTCGCGTAGCGTCGGCCGACACGCGTTCAGGAGCGCGCATGGGCGCGGCCATCATGATCTCGGAGCGGGACCGTGACGTCTTGCGGTCCTTCGCCCGGCGGATCGATCCGGCGGACGCGGGCGCACACAACAACCTCGGCGTTCTCTACTATCACAAGGGGCTGTTCGAAGAGGCGGTCGCCACGTTGACGCGCGCGCTCGAGCTCGATCAAAAGATGCTCGTGGCGCAGCGGAACCTCGAGGTCGCGTACTTCAGCTCCGGCTACTACGATCGTCGGGTTGCCGCGTTGCGCGACCAACTGCGCGCGACACCGGCGGACCGCGATGCCCGCTGGGAGCTTGGCCGGGCGTTCGCGCTGCTGGGTCGTGCGCCGGAGGCCGTGGCCGAATTCTCGGAACTGCTGCGATACCATCCGCAGGATCTGGGTGCGATCGTCCAGCTCGGGCTCGCGGAGAAGGCGTCCGGTGATCTGGAGGCGGCGCAGCGCTGGTTCGAGCGCGCGCTGACTCTCGATCCCGACAGCCCGGTCGTCCATTTCTACATTGGCGAAGTGCTGTACAACCGGGGTCTGAACGCTGAAGCGCTCGCGGCGCTTCAGCGCGTGATCGCCCGTCGCCCGGACAACCCGGACGCCCACTATCTCATGGGCTTCGTGCTCGGCGACATGGGGCGCCACGAGGAGGCACGGGAGGCGACCAAACGCGCCATCCAGCTCAATCCGACATTGGGTCGCGCCCAGACCAATCTGTCGTTGGATCAGTACGCGCTGGCCAAGTCGAACGCCGTGCCACCGGCGTCCGATCGTCGCGCCATGGCCGCGATGGCGGTCGCTGACGGCGGGACGTTGGCCCACTTCAACCTCGGCCTCGCGTTCCGGCAGAAGGGGTACTACGTCGAGGCGCTGCGCGAATACCAGCTCGCGCTGGAGCGGGGCGAGGAGCGCACCCTCGTCCAGCAAGCGATCGCCGAGCTCCAACTCCTGCGCAAGGATGTCGCGGCCGGCGTGGCGGCCTACGACGCGTTGATCGTGGAGCAGCCGGAGAGTCCCAAGCTGTGGAACGAGCGTGGCGTGGCGCTCCACCAGGGCGGCCGCTACGAGCAGGCGGCGGAGAGCTATCGGCACGCGATCCAGGTCGATCCGCGGTACGCGATCGCCCACAACAACCTCGGTGTGGCGCTCTTCCACGCCGGCGACACCGCCGGCGCCGCCTCGGCGTTCCGCACCGCGCTCGATCTCGCGCCGACGTTTGCGCACACGCGACTCAACCTCGCGCTCCTGCTCTTCAAGGCCAAGCGGCTGCAGCAAAGTGTCGAGGCCTACCGTCACGTGCTGCTGGACGAGCCGGAGCACGCAGTGGCCTGGAATGGGATCGGTCTCGTCCTGACCGACCTGCGGCGATTCTCGGAAGCACGCAATGCGTTTGCCCGGGCGGTGCAGAGCCGCCCCGACTGTGCAGAGGCCCACTACAATCTGAGCTTTGCGCTATCCAATCTCGGCGACTTCGATGCCGCGCTGCGAGAGACCAAGCGTGCGCTGGAGCTCGATCCGTACTACGTCCAGCAGAAGTTCGAGCTGGCGATCGACTTCCAATACGAACACCCGGATCTGTCCATTGGGCCGGATCTCGGGGGTGCAGCGGATCAGCACAGTCCGGCGGTCGCCGATTTCGCGTTCGACGCAAACGTACTGGATTCGCTGTTCACGGAGCTCAGCACCATCCCCCCATCTGAAGCGACGGCCAGCGCGGAGGTCGAGCCGTATGGCATGGCCCACGACTATCTGTCCAAAGGGCTCTACGACCGTGCCGCATCCGAGATCGGTCGGGCACTGATGCGGGGCGCCCACCGCGCCACGGGGATGATTCTGATGGGGGAGGTATTTGCGCGGCAGGGGTACTATGGCGAAGCGCTCGAGCGGTTTCGAGATGCTCGGCGGGTCGATGGCGACGCGCGCGGCGCGGACGCGGGCGAAGTCCGTGCCTTGGTCGCGCTCCATCGCGCGGCCGAGGCGTGCCCGCTCGCCGAGACCTTGCTCGCGGCCGCACCAGACGACGTCGATGTCCTGCTCCTGGTCGCGGGGGCGCGCGCCGGCGCGGGGCAGGTCGAGGCGGCGCTCGGCGCCCTCGAGCACGCGTGTGACGTCGGTCCCCGGCGGGCCGACGTGCTCAAGATGATCGGCGACGTGACGCGCGATGTGGGCCAATCCGATCGAGCGCGGTCCGCGTATCGCGAGGCGCTCGACGTAGACCCCGACCGCGCGGTCGTCCGGTACGAGCTGGCGCGCCTCTTGATCGCGGCGGGTGAGCGACCGCTTGCCGAAGCCGAGCTGCGGGCCGCGCTCGATCAAGTGCCCACGTACGCCGATGCGGCGCTCGCGCTGGCCGACCTCTGTCGGACCATGGGGCGGGGGACGGATGCCCTGACGCTGCTCGTCGAGCTGCTCGAGCGGGACGCGTCACATTCGGCCGCGTTGCTGGCGCTGGGTGAGTTGCTGTTCGAGAGCGGTCGCCGGCGCGACGCCGCACAGGCGTGGGCCCGACTCCTCGTCGTCGAGCCGGGACACCCGGGCGCGCTCTATTACCAGGGCGCGCTGCTCGCCGAGCACAATCGCTATCGCGAGGCCATCGAGCGGTGGGACCAGGTGATCGCGGCCGATGCAGATGGGCCGTTCGGCGCGCGGGCACGGCGCGATCGACGTACGGCCGCCGACCTCGCGCGGATCTTCGTGCGGCAGCCTGCCGGAGGCGTGCCGCGCGCGCGGACATCGATGCCCGTGTCCACCGCTCCGGTCGGATCGCCCGGCGGGTCCAGGGCCGGGGCCCGGTCGTCGGGCGGCACGTCGCGATCGTCGAAGAGTGTCGCGACCGTCAGCGGGGGCCGGTAGATGGCCATCGAGGGGTCGCTGCGCGAACTCAGCATCCACGACGTCTTCCAGATGCTGGATCTGAGCCGCAAGACGGGTACCCTGCGCGTCACGTCCGAGTCGCGCGAACACGAGGGCACCGTGTTGTTCGAACGCGGGCGCGTCCGCTCGGCGTCGATGCGCGGCAGCCCAGCGCCCTTGGGCCAGCTCCTGGTGCGCGCGGGCCGCATCACCGAAGCGGACCTGGCGCGTGCGCGCGGCATGCAGGCAGCCGGGGACACGCGTCGTCTGGGTGAGATTCTGGTCGCGCTCGATCTGGTCGGCTCACGGGAGCTCGAACGGCAGGTGCGACTCCAGGTCGAGACCGTGGTGTTCGAGGTGATGTCGTGGCGTGAGGGGTTGTTCTCGTTCCAGGAGCGGGATATTGGCACGGTCGTGATCGATGCGCCGGTCCACGTCTCCACTGAATCGCTGCTCATGGAAGGTGCTCGGCGGATCGATGAATGGTCACGGATCGTGGACAAGGTCCCCAGCCTCGCCGTCATCCCGGTCTTGGCGACCGTGACCGACGACCACGCGACCCGACTCGATCTGCTGCCGAGCGAATGGGAAGTGCTTGCCGCGATCGACGGTCTCACGGACCTTCGGGGTCTGGCCGCGACGCTGGGGCGCAGCGACTTCGACGTGGCCAAAGTCGCCTACGGACTGGTCTCGACCGGCGTCGTGGAGCTCCGCGATGCGCGCGCCACGTCCGCGACCGGGGCGGTCGGCGCACATTCCGTCGATCCGGATTCGGAGTTGGCGGCCGCGCGCGACGCGCTCGCGGCGGGTCGCGCGGACGACGCACTGGACGCGGCACGCCGGGCCATCGGTGTCGCGCCGTGGGACCCCGACGCCCGACTGATGGCCGCGCGCGCGCTGCGTCGGTTGCGGCGCTACGGCGAGGCGACCGACGAACTGCGACGGGCCGCGGATGTCGCGCCCGAACTGCCCGAGATACACCTGGAGCTGGGGTACGCGGCGGTGAGTCGGGGCGACTTCCGGGACGCGGTGGCGAGCTGGGAGCAATACCTGCGCGAGGCGTCGGCGGCCGCACCCGGCGTGGACGCGGTGCGCCACGCCATCGAGTCCGCGACAGCGCTCTGCGCCGCGCTCGAGGAGCATGCCGGTGTCTGACGACATACGGCGGTGGAGCGAGGAATTGGCGCGCGACCCAGCGAGCATGGTGTTCGTGCCGCTGGGCGATGCCTTACGGCGTCGCGGCCAGCTCGATCCCGCCCTCAAGGTGGCCACGAGAGGGTTGGAGCGGCATCCCTACGATGCCGACGCCCACGATCTGCTCGCTCGCATCTACGCCGATCGCGGGGACATGGAGCGCGCGATGGATGAATGGAGCGCGGCCCTTCGGGTCGCGCCCCACCACGCGGGTGCGCTCAAAGGCATGGGGTTCGCGTGCTTTCAAGTCGGCCGCGCGGCCGACGCCGAGCGCTACCTGGTCTCCGCGGTGGCCGCCGATCCGGGCGATCCATCGATCGACGCCGCGCTGTTACGGCTCCGCATGCCGTCGGAGCATCGACCCGACCATCGCGACCACGCGCCGGGCGCCGAATCGTCGATCCCCACTGACGGGGCGACTCTGGGGGTGCCGCTGCCGGCGCCTGACTCGGATCTGGCATCGACCCGCCCGGCCGGTGCATCGAACGGCGTGCCGGATGCGCGCGACGTGTTCTCGGACCTGTTGGGGGACGGAGAGCAAACGGCGCTCCTGCTCGACGGGCAGGGATACGTCCTCGCGGGTGCCTACGTCATCGCCGACGGGCGCGATGTCGCGCAGGAAGTCGGTGGCGCGTTGAGTGGCGTCAGCGATGAAGCGCAGCGCGCGATGCGGCACCTCGGCTTGGGCGAATGGTCATCGATCGTGTTCGAGACCGACGTCGCGGCGGTGGCCATGGCACCGGTGCTGCAAGACGGCGAGCCCGCGGTCGCGTTGGTCGCGGCCGGGCGGTCGGTGCCGCTCGGGCTCGTCCGGCGTTTGCTTCGCCGGGTCAGCGCGCGTGGCGCCGCGTGGCTCGCGGGCACGGTCGGCCACACCGGGGTCGGACTGTGACCTCGGTGTTTCTGGAGATGCTGGAGGGGTTCACACGCCAGCGTGGGGTACAGGGTGGCCTCGTCGTGAGTGAACGCGACGGCATCGTCGTGGACGCCCAAGTCCAGCTGGGCGTCCGTGCCACAGTGGTCGCCGCCCTCGCGGCGTCCATTTATCGGAAGGCGCGTCTGTCGGCGGAGGCCGCGGGGCTGGGTGGGGTCGCGTACGTGGAGCTCGCCGCTGCGGAGGGCCGCCTGTGCATGGTGGGCCGCGGGGATCTCGTGGTCGTACTGGTCACTGACGGCCGGTCGAGCGTCGGACTGCTGCGCACGGCGCTGCTCCGCGCGATGGAGAGCCTCCCATGACGGTCGCCGTCGTCGAGCGCTGGGTCGAGGCGCCGCTCCGGCACTTCGTGCAGGACGCACAAGTCACGCTCGCCCTGCTGCTCACCCCGAGTGGGCAGGTACTCGGGCAGCATGGCTTCACCCGTGCGGTGGACGTCATGGCGGCGTGTGCGCTCGCCGCCGCCATCCATGCGTCGTCGGCCGAACTCGGCAAACTGCTCGAGGGCAAGCCGTTCGCCGGGCTTCACCACGCGGGAGCCGTGCGGCAAATCTTTCTCGCGCCGACCGAGACGCGACGGGGTACGCTGCTCTGCCTCACCGTATTCGACGAGGCCACGTCGATCGGAATCGTCCAGTTGTATTTCGACGAGCTCCGTGGCCGGCTCGAGGCCGGTGCGCCGGGCGCGCGGACTCCACCCACGGGCGTTCTGGCCGACACGTTCGAGCAAGACCTGAATCGCAATCTCACGCTTCTCTTCCGCCGGTAGCCCCGTGTCGCTCGTCAACTACGCAACGCGCGAGATCACGTGCAAGATCGTCTACTACGGGCCTGGTCGGTCGGGGAAGACGACGAACCTGCACTACATCTACGGTCAGGTGCCGAGCGATCGGAAAGGTCGCATGGTATCGCTCGCGACGCAGACCGACCGCACACTGTTCTTCGATTTTCTGCCGCTCGATCTGGGCACCATCTCGGGCTTCACGACCAAGATGCAGCTCTATACCGTGCCGGGGCAGGTGTACTATCAAACGACGCGGAAGCTGGTGTTGCAGGGCGCGGACGGCGTGGTATTCGTCGCGGACAGCCAGGCTCGCCAACTCGAAGAAAACATCGAGAGCCTCCAGGATCTCCACGCCAACCTCGCCGAACACGGGATCGATGCCCGACTGGTCCCGCTGGTGCTGCAGTACAACAAGCAGAACCTGCCCGCCGAACTCATCCTCGATGTCCCGGCGATGGACGAGGCCCTCAATTTCCGCGGGGTCCCGGCATTCGCGGCCGATGCGCTGAAGGGCCCCGGCGTGTTCGAGACGCTGCGCGGCATCTCGGAGCTCGTGCTGCGGCGGCTGAGCGGGCCATCGCCGAGCACGCCAGGTGCCACGAGCGCGACGGCACACGGCGTCGGCGCCGGTCGCCGCTAGGACGGAGCGAGGCATGGATCTCGACGGACGATACGACTTCGACAGCTTCGTCGTCGGGTCGGCGAACCGCCTCGCGGTCGCCGCGGCGCAAGCCGTGGCCGAGAGTCCGGGCTCCACGTACAACCCGCTCTACATCTGGAGTGCGCCGGGACTCGGCAAGACACATCTGCTGACCGCGATCGGCCACCACGCGTTGGCGCTCCAACCGACGCTCCAGGTGGATGCGTTGACGCTCGATGAATTCGCCAGGCAGTTGCACGCCGTGGAATCGATGGGCGGTGCTCCGTCCTTTCACCAGCGGTTTGAAGACACCGGCCTGCTGCTGATCGACGACGTGCAGTTCTTGACCGGCCGATGGGAGGCCCAGGCCGAGCTGCTGCGACTCTGCGACGACCTGCATGGCGATGGACGGCAGATCGCATGCACTGGCGACCGGCTGCCATCTGACATCGCAGATATCGATGAGCGGCTCGCGGCCCACCTCTCGGGGGGCCTGGTCGTGAACATCGGCCTCCCCGATTACGAGACCCGAACCGCGATTCTCAGTGCGTGGTGCACGGCGCGCGGCGTGTGTTTCGGACCGGGGGCGATCGAGGCGCTCGGTCGGGTCGAGGTCCGCAGCATCCGTGAGTTGCAGGGCGCGTTGAACCGCCTGATCGCGCATCAGGCGGCCGGAGGTCGCACCACAGCAGTTGGAGTCGCCGATGTGCACCGGCTCTTCCCCGAGTGTCGGGAACCCTCTCGGTCAGCGAACGGTCGAGGCCCGAGGGCGAGCGGCGCGTCGGCGTCCGCGTCGGCGTCCGAGTTCTTGAACTTCATCTCGGAAGTCGCCCACGTCGTGGCCCGTCATGTGGAACCGTGGCGTACGGACATCGGCGAGGCCGCCGCGCGGTGGGCCGAGGAGGGCTATCGCGTCGATGTGCTCGATCGCGCGCTGCGTGCCGAATCGGATCCCGGCAGCGCGGCATTGATCGCGACGTTCGATCGGTGTGTGGCCAGGCTACAGGCGCTCGAGCGCGAAGCCGCGGCGATCGATCCTGCGCTCGCCGGGATGGACGTCTTCCGTGATCCGACGTGCGTGGATGCTGCAGCAGCGCTCGTCGCGCGCGCGCGGTCAGCCGCGGACGCGGCAACGGGCCTTGGGGATGGCGTGGATGGCGAGGCCGCTTATGAGGCGCCGTATGAAGCGGCGCGGGATGAGCGCGAATCGGATGCGCCGGAACCCGATGCGCCGGACCCCGATGCGCCGGAACCCGATGCGCCGGAACCCGATGCGCCGGAACCCGATGCGCCGGACCGGGCTGATCCCGTGCCAGTCGCGGTCATCGCGCGGCGTACGTCGCGGGGCATGGTGATCACATCGATCATGGCTGAGGACCCATTCTTCCTCGATGAGGAGAAAGTGGTGTGGGACTGGCCCGATGCATCGGGTCGAGTCATCGAGGAGTTCCGCTGATGGCGATCCGGGGCAGTCTCCGCGAAGCGAGCTTGCCGGACGTCCTCCAGCTTCTGGCGATGGGCAAGAAGACCGGATGCTTGAGCGTGACCCACCGCACCAGCTTCGGGTACATCTATTTCGACCGCGGCCGAATCGCGTATGCATCGATCGTGAACCGGCGCGACCGATTGGGGGACCTGCTGGTCAAGGCCGGCCTGATCACGCGGACGCAGCTCGAGGCGGCGATCAGCATCCAGGCCACGGACCCGAGTCGGCGGCTCGGCGACATCGTCGTGAGTCAACGACTGGTCACCCGCGAGGCGTTGCACGAACAGATCCGGACGCAGATCGAAGAGGCCGTGTATTACCTCTTCACGTGGTCGCAGGGCACGTTCAACTTTGAGCCGGACATCCGACCCGAGGAACAGGACTACCTGGCCGCGATCAACCCGGAATCCCTGTTGCTCGAGGGGGCCCATCGGGTCGATGAATGGAGCCTGATCGAACGAAAGGTGCCGAGCTTCGACGTGGTCTTCGATGTGGATCGCGAACACGTCCGGCAGAGTGGCGTGACCTTCACGCCCATCCAGGACACCGTGCTCGCGCTCCTCGATGGCCGTCGCGATGTCCGCACCGTCGTCGATGAATCGGGTCTCGGTGAGTTCGAGGTCGGCAAAGCGCTCTATGGGCTGGCCTCGGCCAGCTTCGTGCACCGGGTGGGACGTACGAAGGCCGCCGACCCGGCGGTATCCGATGCCCGCGTCGAGGAGCATCGCAATCTTGGCATTGCATTCTACAAGACCGGGATGTTCGAGGAGGCGATCCGTGAGTTCCGCCGTGTGGCCGAGCTTCGCCCCGCGGACCACGGCGCACCCTTCTACCTCGGGCTCGTTCTGATTCGCCAAGGGAAGTGGCCGGCGGCGGTCGTCGCGTACGAGGAAGCGGCCGCGATGGCCGGCGCGCGGCCGGCCGTCTTTCACAATCTGGCGTATGCGCTCGAACGCCTCGGTCGCCACGACGAAGCACAGACGGCGCTGGAGCAGGCCGCCACGCGCGGCGGACGCGACGACGCGCGCGTCCGCATGTCACTCGGCGTGCTGGCGTTGCGTCGCGGGGCGGTGGCCGACGCCGACGCGCTGCTGAGCGCTGCGCGCGCGCTGTGGGGCGTACGCGCGCCGGCGCCAGCGTGGTTCCATTATGCCGCGCTCGCGGCGGCGATGCGCGGCGAGCTGGATCGCGCCGTGTCGCTCCTCCGGGAAGGCGTTGGCCAATACCCGCGCGCCGCGCCGCTGTACAACAATCTGGCCACCGTCCTCGAACGGCGCGGCAGCTACGCCGACGCCGCGCTGGCCGTGGAACGGGGACTCCAGGAATCCTCCGGTCTGGCGCAGCTCCACAAGAACGCCGGGGACTACGCGTATCGAGTGGCGCGGTACGACGAGGCGTTCGAGGCCTACCAACGTGCCGCGCGCGCCAATCCGGCGTTGGGCGACGATCTGTTCTTCAAGATGGGCAATATCCAGTATCGACGCGGCGACACTCCTGGTGCGATCCAATGCTGGGAGCGCGCGTTGGAGCTCGATCCGGACAGCGCCATCATTCGCAGCAACCTCGAGACCGTGCGGCGCACCGCGCGGCCGCACGCGTGACCGGTCCGCCGCGCGACGGCCGCGACGCGGGCGGGATCGAGCCGGGCGACATTGCCCGCGTTGGACCGGCGCCGCGGGCCCGCGCAGCGGCTCCGCCTCTCGTCGTAGCGGCCCTGGGCGGCGACGCCGTCGGATTCGCCGCCCTGCTTGCGAAAATCGCGCACGACCGTGAGTTCGTCTGTCACAGCTATAAGGAGAAGTGTCTCCGACGTCGGATCGCGGTGCGGCTCCGGGCGAGAGGCGTCGCGACGTACGCCGAGTACGCGGACCTGCTGGAGACGGATCCCCGCGAGTACGACAAGCTGCTCGACACGCTCACCATCAACGTCACGAAGCTCTTTCGGAACTGGGAGACATTTGCCGCGCTGCTCCGCATCGCGGTCCCGTCGCTTTGGGCGCTGCCCAGTCAGTCGCTGCAGATCTGGAGCGCGGGATGCGCATCCGGGGAAGAGGCGTACTCGCTGGCGACGCTCTTCCATCGATACGCGACGGAACATGGGGAGGGCGACCGTACAGGCCGCATTCAGGTGTTGGGCACCGACATCGACCGGGAGAGCTTGGCGGCCGCCAACCGAGCCACGTATCTCGAGCCGGCGTTCGCGGACACCCCGTCCGAACTCCGCGCCGAGTATTTCAGGGGCGACACGCCGGCCGCGGTGGACCCCCGCATCCGCACGCTGGTGCGCTTTGCCCGCCTCGATCTGATCCGGGATCCCACCCCGCCCAAACAGCACCTCATCGCCTGCCGCAACGTCATCATCTATTTCGACCGTACGACCCAAGAGGAACTGTTCGTGCGGTTCCACGACGCACTCGTACCAGGTGGTTTCCTCGTGCTCGGCAAGGTCGAGACGCTCCTCGGGGCCACCCGTAGTCTGTTCTCGCCCGTGGATGCGCGCGAGCGGATCTTCCGACGTGTCTGAGCCCACACTGATGGCCGGAGCGGGGCCCTCACGGGGCGTCGCGCACCGATGATCGAGCAGATCCGGGTCAAGGTGGCCGACTATGCAGTCGCGCGAGGCGATGCGGTGATCTCGACCCTCGGCTTGGGTTCGTGCGTGGCGATCGCCGTGCACGACGCGGCGACGGCCGTCGGTGGACTGGCTCACGTCCTCCTCCCGAGTGAGAGCATGTCCCGCGATCGGAGCAATCGGGCCAAGTTCCCAGGCACTGCGGTGCCGCTGCTCGTGGACGAGATGCGAAAGCTGGGTGCCGTCGGCCCGTTCACGGCCAAGATGGTCGGCGGGGCGAGCATGTTCCGCGCCCTCCTGCCCTCGGGCGGGGTCAACATGGGCGAGCGCAACGTCGAGGCGGTCCGTCGCGCCCTCGTGGCGGCGGGAATCGGCATCACCGCCCAGGATACCGGCGGTGACTACGGTCGCAGCGTGTTCCTCCACGTGCGGGACGGCCGACTGGTCGTCCGCTCCTTGAATCGCGGCGAGCATGTCCTCTAGACCCTCGCCGATCGCACCGCAGCGGGCCGTGTCACCACCACCACGCGTGCGCACGGTCCTCGTGGTCGATGACAGCGCGTTCATGCGCCGAGTCATCAGCGACGTGGTGGCCACGGCCTCGCAGGAATTCCGCGTCGTCGGCACGGCCCGCGACGGACTCGACGCGCTGCGGCAGATCCACGCCCTCGAGCCGGACATCGTGACGCTCGACATCGAGATGCCGGAGCTCGATGGCTTGCAGACACTCGGCTACATCATGGCCGAGACGCCTCGTCCGGTCGTCATGCTCAGCGCCGCCAGCGGGGCGGGGACCGCCGATCTGACGATTCGCGCCCTCGAGCTCGGTGCCGTGGACTTCGTTCGCAAGCCGTTGGGGCCACTGAGCCTCGACCTCTTCTCGGTCAGGGAACGGCTCGTCGGCGCGCTGCGGGCGGCGGCATGCATGAACCTGCGCGGTGTCAGCGTCCTGGCTCGCCCGCCCGTTGCGACCGGCGCCCGCGGGGGATCGGACCCCGACGCCGCCACCTGGGCGGTAGTGATCGCGGCATCGACGGGCGGCCCACGGGCGCTGTCGGAGATCGTGCCCGCCTTACCGGCGGACCTGGGCGCCGCGGTGCTCATCTGCCAACACATGCCGGGCGGCTTTACCGAGAGTCTGGCTCAGCGGCTCGATGCCATGAGCAACTTGCGAGTCTGCGAGGCGTCGGCCGACCTGCGAATTCAGCACAACCGGGTGTACGTGGCTCGGGGTGGCTTCCACATGCGCGTCGCGCCCAGCGCGGGTGGCCCACGCCTCGCGCTCGATGCCGGACCGGCGATCTGGGGGGTGCGGCCGGCCGCTGACCCGCTCTTCCGGTCGGCGGTCCAGGCCTTCGGCGCGAGGGTCGTCGGGGTGGTTCTCACGGGGATGGGGCGGGACGGCGCCGAGGGGCTTCGGACCGTGCGAGACGCGGGTGGGCAGGCCGTCGTCCAAGATCAGATGACCTCGATCATATACGGCATGCCCCAGGCTGCGCTGGCCACCGCCGGCGCTGATCGGGTGGCCGCCCTCTCCGACGTCGCGGCCGTGCTGCAGGAGCTGCTCGTGTCGGCACGCCGCGCGGAGGCCGACAGCGGCTCCGGGCGGACGCGATGAGCGCACTCGACGCGCGCCGAGGCTCGGTGCCAGTCCAGCCGGAGGTTCCGGACCTGATGGTCGATGCCGGTGATGCCGGAGACGAGCTCCTCATCTTTCGTGTGGGAAGCGAGCGCTTCGCGATGCGGGTCGACGCGGTGGAAGCCGTCAGCGACCTGCCGGCAGTCAATCCACTCCCCACGATGCCGCCGCACATGCTCGGCGTTTGCGAGCTACGCGGGTCGCTGGTTCCGGTGTACTCGCCGGCCGCGGCCCTCAACGTCGCACTCGGGGCGCCCGCGGTCGCGATCATCGCGTGGGTGGGACGCACCGACGTGGACGCCGGTCGGCGGGTCGCGATCGCGGTGGACGAGGCGGCGGGCGTCACCACGACGCATGCCGCTCGGTGGGGTGGCATCGGCGGCGCCCCCGGATCCGATGGCTTCGTTCGCGGGGTCTCGGCGTTCGGTACCGAGTTGACCACATTGGTCCACGCCGGCGAATTCCTCGTCGCGTGCACGGCGGGTCGGGCGGATACGACCGAGGAGGCATCGTGAGTCGGAATGGCGCGACGGCGGTGGCTGCGCGAACTGGGGCATCCGGTGCGGTGGGCACCGTTGCGGAGCCGACGGTCGCAACCGGCGCTGCCGTGATCGCGCAGATCGTGACCTTCCGGATCGAGCAGGATCTGTTCGCGGCCGACGTGCGGGCAATCGAGCGGGTGCTCCGGTATACGCCGCCTACGCCGGTGCGCAATGTGCCTGCGTGGATCAGGGGCGTGCTCGAATACCAGAAACGCGTCGTCCCGGTCATCGATCTCCGTGCCCGATTCGAATTGCCGGCGGCGGCCCCGACGAACGAGACGCGCGTGCTCGTCGTCCACGTGGCCGGGAGCTGGGTGGCGGCGGTCGTGGACGCCGTCCTCGATGTCAGCGTGCTCGAACACGGACGGCTCGAGCCGTCGCCGTCGCTCTTTCGTGGACTGGCAGGCGACTATCTGCATGGCATCGTGCGGCGCGATGGCAAGCTGGTGATGCTGCTCGATGCGGATCGGATTCTTTCGGCTACGGAACGGATGGTGCTCGCGGCGTTGTCGGGTTCGGTGTCATCTCCGACGGCAGCCATCGGTGGTTGAGACGGCCACGCCGGCCGCGGCGGTCAACGGCCGCGTGCCAGATCTTCGGCGTCAATGCGCCGAGATTGCCGGTCGCCTCGATGGCGGCGAGGCTGCGGCCGAAGTGCCGCGCGCCCGCCTCAAAGCGGACATCATCGCGTTGTATCGGTCAGTCGATCAGCAGCTCGGCGAGCTGGCGGCGCTCAAGGAGGAAGTGCGGCGTCTGGTCGATAAATGGAAGACCGCGCAGCAGACCGAAGTGGCGACCGTGGCCCCGCAATTCAACGGCGAACGCCCCGTCGTGCACGCCGATCACCTTGGCGCATCGACGTTCGTCGAAAAGGGATGGAGTCGCATCTCGCTTGGGGACTACGAAGGCGCCGAAGCAGCGCTCACCAAGGCGCTCGAGCTCGCGCCCAACGACCCGCAATCGGAGTCGTTGCTGGGATGGGCGCAGATGCTGCAAGAGAAGTACGATGACGCACTGCTCAACTTCCAGCATGTGCTGATGCGGCAGCCGGCGAACGCACTGGCGCGAATCAACGTCGGATACATCTGCCTCAAGAAACGCATCTTTGGCGAGGCGATCGAGCACCTCTCGAAAGCGATTCGCCTCGACAACGACCGGAAAGCCACTCTCTACGCGCACTTCTACCTCGGCCTGGTCTATCTCGAACGCGAGATGTACGAAGACGCGGAAACCTTCTTCCAGAAGACACTCGTGCTGGGCCCGAATCTGATCGAGGCATCGTACGAGCTCGGCCGGGCGCGGTGGTTTGCCGGTAATCGGGACGGGGCGATCGACGCGTGGCGCGCCGGGCATGCGGCCAACAAGTTCAATCCATGGGGCAAGCGCTGTGCGGAAGTGCTCGAGGCGGTAGCCGCCGGAGGAGAGCCACCCCGCGCGGCGTGACCTGGCGCGTGGGCGCGGGCTGGCTGGCGGCGCTGATCGTAGCGACCGCGCCGCGTTCCACCCGCGCTCAGCGTACCGCTCCCGAACTGGCCCCGGGTCTCCCGGTGACTCGCCTCGACGGTGGTCGCTTCTCGGTGTTGGCCGACCGCGCCGACCAGCGGCTGGCCCGCTCACTCCTGACGTTGGCCGTCCGGCGCGACACGTTTCCCGGCCTTCCCCGATCCCTGTCGCACGTCGTGATCGTCGTGGCGCCGGACGCCGAGCACTTCCGCGCATGGGTGGGACCGGCAGTCCCCGAATGGGGAGCCGCCGCGGCCTTTCCCGATGGGCAGCGTGTCATCGTCCAGGGGAGGGGCGCGACATCTGCGGCCGGCGATCCTGCTGCCACGCTTCGCCACGAGCTGGCGCATTTGGCACTGCATGAATACCTCGACGACCTGGCGCCTCGCTGGTTCGATGAGGGGTACGCGAGCTACGCGGCGCAGGAGTTCGGGCGCGACGACGCGCTCGCGACCAATATCGCCCTCGCGCTCCATGGCGTTCCCACGCTGGCGTCGCTGGACAGCGGTTTGGTGGGTGGGGAAGGGCAGGCCGCCGTGAGCTACGCCCTCGCGTACCGGGCGGTGGCCGATCTGGCGGCGCTCGATACGGCGCGGGGGCTGTCCTTGCTGCTTCGCTACTGGAAGGAGACCGGATCGCTCGACCAGGCCGTCCGTCGCGCCTACGGCGAGCCGATCGACACGTTCGAAGCGCAGTGGCGTGCGCGCACCCGGCGCCGCTACGGCGCGCTGGCCGTGGCATCCGATCTGGCATTCTCGGTGGTGGTGTTTCTCATGCTGCTGGCACCCCTGTATGTGGCGCGACGTCGGCGTGACCGGGCCAGGCTGTCGGGCCTTCGGTCGGCGGAAATGGCGGCCGAAGCCGCCACCGCCGCCGCGGTGGCCGCAGCATTTGCGGCCGCATCGGACCCCACGCCGCCGCGCGCCAGCGAGCCCACGACGTGAGGCGGTGTCGGCGCACTCGCTTGACACGCTTTTCGGCGCGGTCTACTCTACGGCGTGCCAGAACGGGATACTGTGCCAGATCGAGATACGGGATCGTCTTCGCGGACCGCGCTTGCCAGGCCGCGCCCTTGGTGGCGTGGTGCCATTTGGTGGGGCGTGGCGTTCGCGGCGATCGTCCTGGGATACGCGGATCTGGCGCGCGGCGGCGAGACGCTTGCCCCCATCCTGCTCATTGCGGGATATTGTATTTTCATACCCATCGCGATTCTCAACTAGACTAGTGTCGTGCGGTTGGCGCGCCAGATACCGCTACCTGGCGGAGACGTGTCGTGCCTACGATTTGGTCTGATCGCGAGGGCGAATAGCTCAGTTGGTTAGAGCGCCTGCCTTACACGCAGGAAGTCGGGGGTTCGAGTCCCTCTTCGCCCATGGAACAGCGACTGTGGGCAGTGGCCGGACCGACGCACGTGCAACCGCGGAGTACGGTGTTAACTCATTGTGGAGGTTTGCTCAGTGACCGGTAGTCCTCGCGCTGTGCGCGTGGCCCAGTGGGGTGCGCGGGCGGTTGCCGTCCTCGCCACAGCCCAGCTGTCGATCGGGGCCTTGGCCGCGCGCGCGCAAGCGCCGGCGCGAGTGCCTGGCCCCGACGCGCTCCAGCTCCTGGTGGTGCCGGCGTTTGCCAGTACCGACAAGATCCTCGGCTGTGAGGCGGCCAATGAAGTACGGTCGCGGCTCGACGACGACGCCGACATCAAGAAGTTGTGGATCATACCGAAGGACCACATCGACGCCACGCTGAAGGCGTCCGGCTTCACGCCGTGTTCGCCGATCGCGGCGACCGAGGACAAGCAGCTCGCCGTTCAGCTTCGCGGTGATGCCTATCTGGACGGGGTGGCGAGCAAGACCGCGACGGGGGTACGGCTGGAGGCCCGGCTCGTCCTGGCTCGCGATGTGTCGGCGGCGCAGCCACTGCCGCCGGCCGAGGGACAACGGTCCAGCGTCGCCGCCAGGCAGATCTCGCGCGATGTGCAAGCCGCAATGAAACAGCTACCGGGCGAAACGAAGTGCTTCAACTCCGCCCGCGACGGGAAGTATCCCGACGCCCTCGCCGCGGCGCGGTCCGCGATCGCGCTCTACCCGCCGGCGACATTGCCGCGGTTGTGCATCGCGAACACGTTCGTCGCGATGAAGGCGCCACCGGACTCCGTGATAAAAATCATCAAGGAGATCCTGGCCTCGGATCCGCACAACCACCGCGCGCTCGAGCTGGCCGGCCAGGCGTACTACGACGAGAAGAACTACGACGAGGCGGTCAAGGCCTGGAGCGAGCTGATCGCCGCCGATCCGTCCAACACCGTGTTGGTCGAAGATGTCGTGACCAAGATCGTGCAAAGCGGCCACGCGGACGCCGCCCTGCCGATCGTTGCCCAGGCGGTCAAGGACAACCCGGGCGATCCGAAGCTGGTCGACCTCCAGTATCGGCTGCTCATCGTGTCGAAGCACTATCACGACGCGATCCCAGTCGGCGAGGAGGCGATCAAGGGGGACACCGTGTTTGCCGACACGCTGTTCTTCGAACGCCAGACTACTGCATTCCTCACGGACAGCCAGCCTCAGAAGGCGGCCGAGACGGCCGCGCGCGGACTCGCCAAGTTCGCGAACAATTCGACGCTTCAGCAATTGCAGGTGCAGGCGCTGCTCGCCTCCGGGCAGACGCAGCAAGCCAGCGATGGGCTCAAGAAGCTGCTCGCGGCCAACCCCAAGTCACCATCGGGGTGGGAGCAGTTGTTCACCGCCTACGTGAGCGTCGGCCAGCCGGATAGCGCGATCTGGGCGCTGCACCAAGCGGTGGCCAACGGCGACTCGGCGCCCAACGTCGCACGATTCGCGCTGTCACAGGGCAACTCCTGGTTCAAGCGCGGGTCCGCGAACAAGAATGTGGATACCCTCCAGGTCGGAATACGGTACCTGGCCTACGCCGACTCGCTCGCCGCGAGCGACCCCGCCAAGTTCCTGCTCGGCACGTCACGGTTTACGATCGGCGCGGTCACTGATGCGGACGCCGTGAAGGCCAAGAGCTGCGATCTCGCCAAGCTGGTGCAGTCGAACTGGACGCAGGCCTTGATCGATTTGCACGCGGGGGCGAGCGTGCAGGCCGCGGCTGCCGCGCAGATGATGGGCACGATCAACAAGTACATGGCCGCGGTCGATCAGCAGGTCAAGAAGTTCTGTAGTAAGTAAGTAGCGACGAGACTACGGAATGTCGGAGCAGGCCGGGGCGTGGGACAGTACGTACCACGCCCCGGCGCTCGTAGTGGAGGTCGTTGCCGTGTTTGCCGGCGCGGCGACCATCCTCGATGGGACGCTTGGAGGAGGCGGTCACGCGGACGCGCTCCTGTCGGCAGGCGTACGGGTGGATGGGCTCGATCGCGACCCGGAGGCCGTACACGCGGCCCGCACCCGACTGCAGGCGGCCGAGGCCGCGGGACAGTTCCGCGCGTTTGTCGCGAACTTCGCCGCGCTCGACACGGTACCCGAGCTGCGTGGCACCCACTATGATGGGGTGCTCCTCGACCTCGGCGTGTCGTCGCACCAGGTGGACGACGTCGCTCGCGGCTTCACCTTTCGTCCCGGCGCACTTCTCGACATGCGTATGGCACGTGAGCAGGACGATGTGCTTCGCTCCGGCTCTGGTGCGGCGACCGACGCCGGACCGGACGCCGCCGAGCTGCTTAATAGTGCGTCCGAGTCGGAGCTCGCGACCATATTCCGAGACTATGCGGATGAGCCGCGGGCGGGGCGATTGGCTCGGGAGATCGGGCGGCGACGAGGGACTCGGCCGTTCGCGACGAGCGATGATCTAGTGGGAGCGATCCGTGGCGCGTTCGGGGCACGGACCGGTCCTCCGGACTTTGCGCGATTTTTCCAGGCCGTACGCATCGCGGTGAACGGGGAGATCGCCGCGCTCACCGCCGCACTGCCGACATTGCGCGAGCGGCTGACGCCGGGCGGCCAGGTCGCAGTCATCGCCTACCACTCCGGTGAGGATCGCGTCGTCAAGCACACGTTCCGAGAGTGGAGCCAGGCGTGCCGGTGTCCGCCGCGCCAAGCGCGGTGTACGTGCGGCGGGGTCGCATTCGGCAGCGTGATCACGCGCCGAGCGATCACGGCGAGCCCGGCCGAGGTGGCGCGCAACGGGCGCGCTCGGAGCGCAAAGCTGCGCGTCTGGCGCCGGGCATCATGACGCGCAGGGCGGCGGGCGGCCGCCGCTGGCGCGGTCGATCGCTGGTCGCGGTCGGCCTGGTGGGGTTCGTGCTCGTCGCCGCCGTCGTCATCTGGCGCCGTGGCTACGGGCTCACGGAGGGGGGAGAGCTGCGTACGCTCGACCGCCAACGGATGCAACTGGAAGCCCAGAAGGCCGCCCTGGAACGTCAGGTCCGAGACGAGGCCGGACGCGCCCAGCTTGGACCGGTGGCCGAGCAGCGGCTCGACATGCGCGTGCCGACCGACAGTGAGGTCATCGTGCTCCCCGCGCCGCACCTGACGCACCGTGCACCGAGCGACCGTGCTGCGCCGTAGCCGGACGGGAATCGTCCACGTGGCGCTGATCGCATTTGCGGTCGCGCTCGTCGCGCGGGCGGCATACGTCGGGCTGTGGGAGGGTCGGGCCTGGGCGGAGCACGCCGCGCGTGAGCATGGCACCTCATCCCCGACCGCCTCCGCCCGCGGTCCGATCCTGGACGCGGCGGGACGCCCGCTGTCCATCAGCCGATCACTCATCCGACTCGCCGTCGCGCCCGGCGAGATCCACGATCGGGCGGCGCTCAGCCGGGCGCTCAGTCGCGCCGGTGTGGATGCCGCGTGGGTGCGACTTGCGGTCGATCCCCATCGACGGTGGGTCGATCTGCCGACCCGGGTGCTCCCTGGTGATGCCGCGGGTGCGGCCGCGATCCGGGGGGTGTACGTGACTCCGGTCGCCGAGCGGATCGCGCTCGGCCCCGATGGCGTCACCGCGATTACCGGCCACGTGAGTCCGGCGGGCGGGGGCGTCGATGGGATCGAGGCGACATTGGACAGCGTGCTGCGCGGTGATCCGAGCCGCGGCGTCGCGCTACACGACGCGCTGGGGCGGCCCCTGGAATCCCCATCCGCCCCAGTGGCCGGCGGCCATGCCGGCGACGCCGTGCTGCTGACGGTGAACGGTACGCTGCAGGAGATCTGCGAGCGGGCGTTGGCCGATGCCGTGCTTCGCATGGGAGCCAGCGGCGGGGACATCGTGGTCCTCGATCCCCACGACGGATCCATTCTCGCTCTAGCCAGCCGACGGCGCGCATTCGGCGGCGTGGCCGCGACCACGCTGACCGAACCGTACGAGCCGGGCTCCACCATCAAGCCGTTCATCGCGGCCGCCCTGCTTACGCACGGCCGCGTGGCGCCGACAGACGTCGTGGACACGCACACCGGCCAGCTCGTCATCAACGGCCGCACGCTCACGGACAGCCATCGGCTCCCCTCGATGACGCTTCGCGAGGTCATTCGGTGGTCGAGCAATGTGGGGATCGCCCAATTCGCCCAACGGCTGTCCAGTCACGAGGAGTACGAAGCGCTGCGCGACGTCGGATTCGGCTCGCCGACCGGCGTGCCATTCCCTGGCGAGGCCGCGGGCACCCTCCTCGACCCGCCGCATTGGTCGAAGCAGTCGCCGGTGTCACTCGCCATCGGGTACGAAGTCGCCGTCACCCCGCTGCAGATGGCACTCGCGTACGCGACCATCGCCAATGGCGGGGAGCTCCTCGAACCGGCGTTGGTGCGCGAGGTCCGGGGCCCGGACGGCTCGGTCCTCTACCGCCGCGAGCGGCGCGTCGTGCGGCGCGTCATGTCGCCGGACGTCGCGCGGGAATTGCGCGACGTGTTGGTCGAGACGGTCGCGCACGGCACCGCGTCGGAGGCCGAGCTGCCCTCGTACATCGTGGCCGGCAAAACGGGGACCGCGCGGCGCACCCAATACGGCGCGGGCTATGCCCGCAACGAATACACCGCTTCGTTCGTCGGTCTCTTCCCGGGGCGCGACCCTCAATACGTTATCCTGGTGAAGCTCGACGATCCGACGGGCAGCTACTTCGGCGGCAAGACGGCGGCCCCCGTGTTCAAGACCATTTTGGAATCTGCGCTCGCGGCCCGCGATGCGTCCCTCGACCGCAGCGTCCTGGCGGCCGATCGCCGGGCGCCAGCCATCGGCACATCGCTGTCCGTCGCGCCCCAGGCCGCGGAGGCGGATACAGCGGACGCGATCGACACGACGCCCGTACTATCGGCTACGGTGCCGATCGATCGCCCGCTCGCGCTGGTGGTCCCGCCGCTCGCGACCACCGTCATTGTACCCGATCTCCGCGGCTGGACATTGCGGGGCGCCGTCCACGCATTGCATCGGGAGGGGCTCGAGGTCGAGCTCAAGGGCGGTCCGCGGGGGGCGACCGATCCCGCCGCTGGTACGACCGTTCGGACGGGGACCATCGTACGACTCGGGGATGGCTCGTGACGCCGACGGGCGAGGCGGCGCGGGGGGCGGGCGCCGGGGCTCGGGGAGTCAGTGCTCGTGCGGTAGCCGCTGCGCTCAGGGCCGCGGGATTGTTGGTGGCAGAGCGGGGCGCGATGCCAAGCGATTTCCATGATGTCACCGACGACAGCCGCGCGGTCGGACCCGGCGCGCTCTTCGTCGCCGTGCGTGGAACAGCGCGCGATGGACACGAATACCTGTCGGCCGCGGAACGCGCGGGCGCCACCGCGGCAATCGTCGAGGATGCGGAGGCCACGGGCCTTCCGGCCTTCGTGGTCCGCGACGCCCGTGTGGGCGCGTCGGTGGCGGCGGCGGCGGCCTACGGCGAACCGGCGGCGGCACTCCGAGCGACAGTCGCCGTCACGGGGACGAATGGCAAGAGCACGACCGTCGGAATCTTGCGGCACCTACTCGACGAGCCCACGGCGCGGAGCGCGTCGATCGGAACGATCGGTGTCTTCATCGGGTCGGAAGGCGATCCGCTCCCCGGCGGTGGCGGCCTGACGACGCCGGGTCCGATCGAACTGCAACGCGTGTTACGCGCACTGGTGGACCGCGGCGTCGTCTCGCTGGCGATGGAAGTCTCGTCGCACAGCCTCGACCAGCGGCGGATCGCGGGGATCATGGTCGATGGCGCGGTGTTCACCAACCTGACTCGCGATCATTTGGACTACCATCGGACGATGGGCGCCTATTTCGCGGCGAAGGCGAAGCTCCTGTCGTACCTGCGTCCGGGCGGCGCGTGCGTCGTCAACGCTGACGACGGCGCCTGGCGCCAGCTCCCGCACACGGGTCGATCGATCCGGTTTTCCGCCAACGGCGCGGCGGCCGATGTGCGCGCATCCGGAATTCGCTTCGGGCCACGTGGCAGCGAGTGGGATCTGGAGGTCGCGGGACATCGCACGTCGCTACCGGTGCAGCTGCCGTTGATCGGCGACTTCAACATCGCGAACGCGTTGGCGGCGGGCGCCGCCGCCTGGGCGCTGGGCGCGTCGCCCGAGACGGTCGCAAAGCGGCTCTCGACCGTGCCACAAATCCCCGGGCGACTAGAGGTGCTGCACGACGCGCCGACGGTATTGCGGGATTACGCCCATACACCCGACGCCCTCGAGCGTGCGTTGCACGCGGTGCGGCCGTTCACCGCGGGGCGATTGATCGTCGTCTTCGGGGCAGGCGGAGATCGCGATCGCGGCAAGCGCCCGCAGATGGGTGCCATCGTGGACCGACTCGCGGATGTCGCGATCGTGACCAGCGACAACCCGCGCACCGAGGATCCCGAGCGAATCCTCGACGACATCGAGCAGGGCATGACGAAGGCGCACGAACGCCTCGAGGATCGTGGCCGCGCCGTGGCGCGAGCCATCGAGCTGGCCGGTCCGGAGGATCTGATCGTGCTCGCGGGCAAGGGGCATGAGACCTATCAGGTCCGCGGGACGACGGAATATCCGTTCGACGAGCGCGCGCTCGTGCGCGCCGCATACGCCCTACAGTGAGCGACGCGCCTCTCCACCCGGCGGGAGCCGCCGGCTTCTGGACGCTCGACCGACTTGCGTCGGCGCTCCACGATGGCGCGGCCGGCGGTCACGCGGCGCCGCCGTCGCGACGCGGGGTGTTGGATGCCACCCGACGCGCTGGGGCGCCGGACATCCGTGGCATCGCGACCGACAGTCGGACGGCTGGGGCCGGGGATGTGTTCATCGCGCTCGATGGCGACCGATTCGACGGACACGCGTTCCTGACCGGCGCGGTACGGCAGGGCGCGTGCGCGGTCATCGTCTCGCGGCCCGAGCGCGCGCAGGGACTGGGAGTGCCCGTCTTTACTGTCCCGGACACGCTCATAGCGCTGGGCGCGCTGGCTCGCTATCGCCGGCGGGCATGGGGCAACACGGTCATCGCGGTCGCAGGTTCGAACGGCAAGACGACGACCAAGGAGCTGCTACGCGGTGCGCTGGGCGGCGTGCTCGATGTGCATGCGACGGTGGCCAACTACAACAACCGGATCGGGGTGCCGTTGACGTTGCTCGCCGTCCCCGACGCCGCAGATGTGGCCGTCGTAGAGGTCGGAACCAACGCCCACGGCGAGGTGGCGCTGCTGCGCGACATCGTAGAGCCCGATCTGGCCGTGGTGACGTCGATCGGTGAGGAGCACCTCGAGGGATTTGGGGATCTGGCCGGCGTCCTGGCCGAGGAGAGCGCGATCTTTCGGGGGGCGCCACTCGCGGTCGTCCCGGCGTCCGACGCGGCGCTTGTCGCTGCGGCCAGAGCCAGGGCCACCCAGGTCGTCTCGGCGGGACTCGGCGAGGGGGATCTCCGAGCCTCGACCTGGCATGTGGGCGCTGACGGTCAAGGGGAGATGCTGGTCGAGAACGTCTCGGTGGTCGTACCGCCGCGCGGCGCGCACAACCTCCGCAACGCGATGTTGGCGCTCGCCGTCGCCCGAGCCTGCGGCGTGTCGCTCGCCGATGCGGCCGCCGGGATGCGTGGCACGGCGGTGCCGCCGATGCGCATGGCCTGGGCGCACCTCGGACGCGCGACGCTGATCAATGATGCCTATAACTCCAATCCTGCCTCTGCGCGTGCCGCCCTGGAACTCCTGGACGCGGTCGGCCCCGGTCGCCAGCGCGTGGTCGTGCTCGGTACGATGCGCGAGCTCGGACCGACCGGACCGGCCCTGCACGCGGAGATTGCGCGTCGCGCGCTGGCATCACCATTTGACGTCATCGCGGGGGTGGGCGAGTTTGCGCTCGCGCTCGAGGCAGCTGGCGGTTCGGATCCGCGCATCGTCACGGCTGCGGACATCGACGATCTCTGGCCCCTGCTACGGACCCGTCTGACGCCTGACGTGGTCATCCTTCTCAAGGCGTCCCGTGGGGTGCGCCTCGAACGGCTCGTCCCACCGCTCACCGAATGGGCCACCGCTTAGTGCTCTTCCACCTGTTGGTTCCGCTGACCCGATGGATCAAGGTCTTCAATCTCTTCAACTACATCACGTTTCGCGCGGCGGGCGCGTTCGTCACCTCGTTGCTCGTGGCGTTCTGCGTAGGGCCGGCCATCCTCCGGCGCCTCAACGCGTTGGCGGTCCACCAGGTGATTCGGGAAGGCACGCCCGACAGTCATCGGCAGAAGAGCACCACCCCGACCATGGGGGGGCTCATCATCCTGGCGGCCACCGTCTTTCCAACGCTGCTGTGGGCCAAGCTCAACAACCGCTATGTGATGCTCGCGCTGGCGGTCATGGTCTGGATGGGTGCCATTGGATTTCTCGACGACTACCTCAAGCTCCGCCAAAAGCGAAACGGTGAGAAAAACCGGGGACTGGTCGAGCGGTACAAACTGGCTGGCCAGGTGACGATCGGGGTCGCGCTCGGCTGCTACCTCTGGCTCTACCCGATCTCCACGCTGCCGGGCGCATCGACGACGCTCCCCTTCTTCAAGTACGTACTGGTCGTGCCAGCCGCGGCATGGCTCGCCTGGATCTATGTGCCCTTCGTCACGTTTGTGCTGACCGGGGTGAGCAACGCGGTCAACCTCACTGACGGTCTCGATGGTCTCGCCGCGGGATTGACCGCGGTGGCCGCGTTGACGTTCGCGCTCTTTGCCTATGTGATCGGCCGCGTGGACACCAGTACCTACTTGCAGATCTACTATCTCCGGGGCGCCGGGGAGCTGGCGGTCTTCTGTTCAGCCGTCTTCGGGGCCACGCTGGGCTTTCTCTGGTTCAACGCCCACCCAGCGCAGGTCTTCATGGGCGACACTGGTTCGTTGGCTCTGGGGGGTGCATTGGGGGCGATCGCGATCCTCCTCAAATCGGAGTTTCTCCTCCTCCTGATCGGCGGCGTCTTCGTCGCGGAAACGATATCTGTCATCGTTCAGCGGACCGCGTTCAAATACCGGCGGCGCCGGTATGGACTGGAGTACGCGCAGACGCATCGCGTCTTTCTCCGAGCGCCTCTGCACCATCATTTCGAATTGATGGGATGGCCCGAGACCATGGTGGTCGTGCGATTCTGGATTCTGGGGATCCTCTTCGCCACGCTTGCCCTCAGCACGCTGAAGCTGCGGTGATCCGCGGCCACGCCGAGGGCGAGATCGCCGTGATCGGCCTCGGAGCGAGCGGACGAGCAGCCGCGACGCTACTGGCCCGCGATGGGCGCGCCATTTACGCGTCCGATGGGGGGGCAGGGGGGAGCATCCAGGAGGTCGCCACCGCGCTGACTGCCCTTGGGGTGTCCGTCGACGTGGGAGGTCACGACCTCGCACGGATCGCGGGTTGCAGCTTGGTGGTGGTGAGCCCCGGGGTCCCACCGTCCGCCGCGCCGATCGAAGCGGCGCGCACGGCGGGCGTGCCGGTCGTGTCGGAGGTCGAGGTCGCGTTGGCGCGACTCCCCGGCGTGCGGTACATCGCGGTGACAGGGACGAACGGCAAGACGACCACGACCGCCCTCGTCGCGCATCTGCTGCGCGCCCTCGGTCGCCGCGCCGTGGCTGCCGGCAACATCGGGATGCCGCTGGCCCAGATCGCGCTCGGCGATCCGCTGCCTGAGTGGGTGGCCCTCGAGCTATCATCGTTTCAGCTGCACGACACCCCAAGCGTGGATCCCACGGTCGGGATACTCACGAACCTCAGTCCTGACCACCTCGACCGTTACTCGTCAGTGGATGACTACTACGCGGACAAAGCGCGCCTCTTCGCGAACGCGGGGCCCCGGTCGGTATGGGTCTTGAATGCCGACGACTCCGCCGTGATGGCGGTCGGCGCGAAGGCCGCCGGACGGCACCTCCGGTTCTCCGTAAGCGATCCCACGGCGGACGCGCACCTGTCAGCCGATGGACGCCGACTCGAGCTGTTCGGCGCGTGGCTGCTCGATCGATCCGACTTTCCGTTGATGGGTGATCACAACGTGGCCAACGCCCTGGCCGCCGCGCTCGCCGTCGGAGCCGCCGACGACGCGCATCGGACGCAGGACGCCCGGGCGCGGCTTGCCGATGGGCTCCGGTCGTTCCGGTCGCTTGCCCATCGCCTGCAAGTCGTGGGCAGCTACGGCGGCGTGCGGTGGATCGATGACTCCAAAGCCACGAACGTCAGCTCGGCCGTCGTCGCGCTCCGGGGGATGACCGGACCGACCGTCCTGCTCCTCGGGGGACGGCACAAGGGGGAGCCCTACACGGCGCTCGCGGATCCGATCCGGCGCATCGGCAAGGTCGTGCTCGCGTATGGCGAGGCGGCACCGCGGATCGTGCAGGATCTGTCCGCTGTCGCTCCAGTCGAGCAGTGGGGGTCCGACTTCGCGGCCGTGATTGCACGCGCGCGGGAATGCGCCGTCGCGGGTGACTCGGTCCTGTTGTCGCCCGCATGTTCCAGCTACGACATGTTTCGAAACTACGAGGAGCGCGGGGCCGCGTTCGCGCGACTCGCCCGTGGGACGGCCTCGTGACGCCGGCGGCTGCGGGACCCGCGCAGGTGCATGAGCGGTGGCGGATGACCGTAGAAGCCCGAGCGCTGGTGTTGGTGACCGCCATGCTCCTCGCGTTCGGCCTCGCCGTGCTGTACAGCGCGAGCGCGATCGTGGCGGTCGATGAAGGCCACGGGAGCGCGTATTACCTCCAGCGGCAACTCGCGGGCATCGCCGTCGGGCTGGTGCTGTTCGCGATCGCCGCGAAGCTCGATGCTGAGCGATGGTCTCGGTGGGCATGGCCACTCATGGGACTCACGTTGGTGCTCATGCTGATCGTGATCTTGCCGTTTACGCAATCGATCGCGCCCCGCATCCATGGATCGCGACGGTTCCTCTTCGGGGCATCCGTTCAGCCATCGGAGCTCGCCAAGATCGCGGTGGTGGCGTGGACCGCGATGCTCGTCGTGCGCAAGGGCGACTCGCTGCGCGGGCTCGCCAAGGGCGTGCTGCCATTCGTCGTGGTGATTGGTGCGCTCGACATATTGACGGCGGTCGAGCCCGACCTCTCGACGGCCATGCTCTACACCCTCGTCATGGCGATCGTCTTGTTCGCCGGCGGCGTGCGCATCGGCCACTTCCTCGTGCTCGCAATGCTCGCCATCCCGCTCGTGTGGCATGAAGCGGAGCGTCTGCACTACGTCTTGCTGCGGACGATCTCGTTTTTCGACCCTGGCGGCGCGCCGGCGAAGGTCGGCTACCAACTTCGGCAGTCGCTCATCGCCGTTGGATCGGGAGGGCTCCTCGGAGTCGGATTCGGCCAGGGGCGCCAGCAGTATGGGTTTCTGCCATTCCCATTCAACGATTTCATCGGCAGCAACGTCGGAGAAGAATGGGGCTTCGTGGGGCTGACGGCGCTGATCGCGGGATTTGCGGCTTACGGGTGGCTCGGGTTCCGGATCGCGCGGGCCGCCCGGACGCCGTTTCAACAGTTGCTGGCGGTCGGGCTGACGGTCACGACATTGATCACGGCTTATCTCCACATCGGGGTCATAGTCGGCCTGCTCCCGACGACCGGCCTGACACTGCCCTTCATCTCGTATGGCCGGTCGAATCTGATCCTCTCGCTCGTGATGACCGGCATACTCGTCAACGTTGGCAGCACGCGGGAGCGCGTGTTCGGTGGCCACGCGACAGACCCGCACGCCGTGGCAGGGTGAGGCGTCGGACGCCGTGACAGGGTCTGAGCCGTCGCCGACGGTCCTGTTCGCGGGAGGCGGCACCGGCGGGCATCTCTATCCAGCACTCGCTATCGCGCAGACACTCGTCCGGATGGCGCCGGATGTACGTCCCATATTCGTCGGCGCGCACCGGGGGATCGAACGTGACGTGCTGCCGCAGTATCCGTTCGCGTACGTGCTACTGGATCTCCACCCGCTGTACCGCGGGGCCATCTGGCGCAACTGGCGCACGGCGTGGGGGGCGCTGAGCGCGTGGAGGGGGCTCGGTGGGCTCATGCGCCGTGAGCGCCCCAGGCTCGTCGTCGGTACCGGCGGCTACGGCTCCGGCCTCGCGCTGGGCTACGCGGTGGCCCACCGCGTGCCGATCGTCCAGCAGATCGCCGACAGCGCACCGGGCCTGACCGCGCGCTGGTTCGCGCGCTACTGTCGCGAGGTCTACGTCGGCTACCCCGAGGCGGTCGGGCGGCTGCCACATCGCCCGGGCATCGCGTTTATCGACACCGGCAACCCGATCACGCCGCCACCGGAGCCACGCCCCGATCGGGGCGCGGCTCGAACGCAGTGGGGGTTTCCGGACGACGGCGCCCAGGTGGTCCTGGTCTTCGGCGGGAGCCAAGGAGCTCGCGCCATCAACGAGGCGGTCAACGCATGGGTCGGCCGTGGCCTGCCACCGAACATCAGGCTGATCTGGGCGACCGGACGCACGCATTACGCTGCCTACGCCGTCCGTGAGGGTCCGAGTGTCCGCGTGCGGCCATACCTCGCGCCGATCGCCGATGCGTACGCGGCGGCCGATTTGGCGCTGACTCGTGCGGGGGCGATTACGACCGCGGAGCTTTGCGCATGGGGGATCCCCATGGTGCTCGTGCCGCTGCCGACCGCAGCGGCCGATCATCAAACCGCAAACGCGCGCGCGCTGGAAGCAGCCGGGGCCGCCATCCACTTCCCCCAGGATATGCTCTCCGCCGAATCCATTTCCAGGCTCGTCCGGCAGCTCGCGGGCGACGGGCCGAGGCGCGCCGCGCTAGCCGCGGGCGCGCGGCGACGAGCGCGGCCCGGCGCGGCGGAGGATATTGCTCGACGGATACTTAGCGCGGTTCATCTCAGGTAATTTCACTCTTGAGACGTTGGTGAGCGCGGCCTATATTTTCCGCGCCTCCACATGCCTCTCATCGATCCCGTTGACCGCCGACCCGTGCACTTCATTGGGATAGCCGGCGCCGGGATGAGCGCGCTGGCCGAGCTATTCGTGCGCCGCGGGGTCGTGGTCACGGGGTGCGATACGACGGGTGATGTCGCGGGCGACCTCGCGCGGCTGGGCATCCCGGTCGTCCAAGGCCATGATCCAGCGCATGTCGCCGGTATCCGCGCCGCCGTCGTGACATCCGCGCTGGCCCGTGACCACCCCGAGGTCGAGCGGGCACGCGCATTGGGGATCCCGGTGATCCGGCGAGCTGAAGCGCTCGCCGAGGCGGTGAGTGGAGGCGTCCTGGTCGCGATTGCCGGCACACATGGCAAGACGACCACGACCGTGTTGACGACTGAAGCGCTCGCGGCCGCAGGGCGCGATCCGACGGGCGTCGTCGGGGGTCGAGTGGGTTCCTGGGGCGGCAACCTGCGGTCCGGTGGGCTCGCGGTGTACGTCGTCGAGGCGGACGAGTACGACCGGTCGTTTCTGGCGCTCCGGCCGACCGTGGCCGTCGTGACGAACGTGGAAGCCGACCACCTCGACATCTATGCCGACCTGACGGACATCCGGAACGCCTTCGCCCAATTCCTGCGCCCGGCGCGGTGGGTCGTGCTGTGTGCCGATGACGTGGGGGCGAATTCGTTGCCCGTACCGAGCACAGCCGAGATCCTGCGCTACGGCGCATCCTCGCCCGATGCTCGACTCGTCGCTGGCGCCGTGCGGCTGACCCCGCAGGGGTCCGTGTTCGACATCGTCTACGATGCCGAAATGCTGGGACAGCTAGCGCTGCAGGTCCCCGGCCTGCACAATGTCCGTAACGCGTTGGCCGCGGTGGCGGTTGGGATCGTCACCGGGGCCACGTTGGACGCCATGCGACCGGGGCTCGAGCGATTCACCGGCGTCGAGCGCCGGTTCCAGCGGCTCGGCGACGCCGCGGGAGTGACAGTCATCGACGACTACGCGCACCACCCGACCGAGATTCACGCCACCCTCGACGCGGCGCGGGCGACGTATCCTCGACGCCGGATCGTCGCCGCGTTCCAGCCCCATCTCTATACGCGGACCCGTGATCTCGCCACGGAGTTCGGCTCGGCACTCGCCGCGGCGGACGTCGTGTTCCTCACCGACATCTACCCGGCCCGTGAGCAGCCGATTGCCGGCGTCACCGCGGACCTGATCGCGACTGCGGCAGCCCAGGCCGGTCGGGCGGTGACGTGGCAGGGTGCGCGGGCCGCGCTCGTGCCGGAATTGACCCGAGCGGTACGGGCGGGCGATGTCGTCCTGACTCTCGGGGCGGGCGACATCACACGGACGGGGCCGGAGCTCCTGCGCGCGTTGGAGGGTGCTGGCGCCACGCCCGCCGACCCACGCATCACGGTGCCGGGGACGGGGTCGTCCGCGTGAAGCTGCCACGTCTCTCGGCCTCCGAGCTACGCATCGCGGCAGCGGTCGCATCCTGCGCGCTGATCCTGGTCGCCGCCCCATGGTGGGGTCCGCGTGCACTGTCCAATCTGGCGTTCTTTCGGGTGCGAGCGGTGCAAGTAGACGGCGCCCACTACGTCACGTCAACCGATGTCGTGGCCCGCCTTCGGGTGGACACGATGATGTCCGTGTGGGATGACGTCCGCCCGCTCGAGGCCCGGCTCCGCACGCTGCCGGAGCTTCAGGGCGCGCGCATCACCCGCAAGCTACCTGGCACGCTAGTGGTTCGGGTGACCGAGAAGACGCCGGTAGCCTTGATCCCCGCGACTGGCGATCTTCGTGTGTACGGTGGGGACGGTACGGTGCTGCCCATCGACCCGACCCGTATCGATGTGGACCTGCCAATCGTGAGCCGCCCAGACCTTCGCGTTCTTCGACTCCTCGACACCGTGCGCACGCAGATCCCGGCGCTGTTCGCCCGAATCAGCGACGTCCGCCGCTTGGCGTCTGGCGAACTCTTGCTCACGATGCCGGATGCCGTGGTGCGGGCGCCGTCGGATGTGGGAGCCGAGCGACTCGCGCAGGTGCTCCCGGTGGCCGCCGATCTCGCCCGTCGCCATGTCCGGGCGACCGAGTTGGACCTGAGATACCGCGATCAGGTGATCGCGCGGTTGCAATGAGGGGGCACCGATGACGGCGCGGGGGATCGTACCAGACCGGTTGGTCGCCGGCCTGGACATCGGGTCCGCCAAGACGACCGCAGTGATCGCGGAGGTCGGGGGCGATCTGCCGCGCAATCCCCGGATCAAGGTGCTCGGGGTCGGCCAGGCCCGTACGACGGGGCTCCGTCGGGGGGTCGTCGCGGATATCGAGGAGACGACGCGGTCGATCCGGAAATCCCTGGAGGATGCCGAGCGCATGGCCGGTGCGCACGTGACCGAGGTCTATGCGGGTATCGCGGGCGCCCATGTCCAGGCGATGACCAGTAGCGGCGTTGTGGCCGTGAACGGCGAAGAGATCACGCGTGCCGATGTCACGCGAGCCAACGATGTCGCGCGTGCCCAGGCGATACCAACCGACCGGGAGCTCCTACACGCCATCCCGCAGGAATACACGGTGGATCGCAATCGCGGCATCCGCGATCCAGTCGGCATGATTGGGACGCGACTCGAGACAGAGATGTATCTGGTGACCATCGGCGGGTCGCCGGCCGTCAATCTCCGGAAGTCGGTGGAGCGGGCCGGCTATCGGGTGCGGGAGCTCGTGCTCGAGCCGCTGGCCAGCGCCCTCAGCGTGCTCAAGGACGACGAGCGCGAGCTTGGGGTGGCGCTCGTGGAGCTTGGAGCGGGGACCACCGATCTCGCGATCTTCCACGAGGGCAAGATTCGGCATTTGGCGTCCGTCAATTTTGGCGGCAACAACGTCACGAACGACATCGTGCTGGGGTTGAAGGTGACCCCTGATGACGCGGAGCGCCTGAAGGAGCGGTACGGGTGCGCATACGAATCGCTCGCCGACCCCGATCTCTCGATCCCGCTCCCCGGGACGGCGGCGCAAGGCGATCGCGTGATCGATCACCCGTCGCTCGCACACATCATCCATCAGCGCATGGATGAGGTATTCGAGCTGGTACAGCGAGAGATCACCGAAGCTGGATACGCCCGGCGACTGAGCGCAGGCGTGGTGCTGACCGGCGGGGGTGCCGGGATGCCTGGTATGCGAGACCTGGCGACTGACGTCTTCGGCATAGGTGTTCGGATTGGGTCGCCCGCCGACAACATCGGGGGTCTCAGCGACGCGGTCGAGGCCCCTCGATTCGCGACCGTGGTGGGCCTGGCACAGTATGCTGCCCATCGACTCGCGTTGGATGGCGACAAAGCGTCCGGTTCGCGGCACCTGCATCTCTCGACGCCGGGCGTCGATAAGTGGATCGGGCGCGTGCGCGAATGGCTCCAGGACTTCTTTTGAGAATGCTGCACGCGGTGCACCGCCGCACCGCCGGATCCCCGCGCTCGCTCGGACTACAGCGCGGTTCTCATAAAGATGATCGCGCGTCGCGCACGTGTGGATAAGTCCTTTGACGGCGCGTGTTCCAATTTCGCGCAACCCATATCAGGAAGTGTGGTCGGCCAGCCGAAAGCTGTTATATTCCCGCGTCCAATCGGGCCAAGTGTGAGCCCAATAGTGCCGACCGTCGCTGGTCACTCGAAAGTGGAGCTCCGCTCGCCATGATCTTCGAATTCGAGGAGAACCCGTCGCAGAACGCCCGGATGAAGGTGGTGGGCGTGGGCGGGGGCGGCGGGAACGCGGTGAACCGCATGATCGAGGAGCATCTCGAGGGTGTCGAGTTCATCTCCGTCAACACCGACGCGCAGGCGCTCCTCAACTCGAAGTCGGACGTCAAGATCCAGATCGGCAAGAAGCTGACCCGGGGACTCGGGGCGGGCGCGCGTCCCGAGATTGGGCGCCAGGCGATCGAAGAAAATCGCGAGGAAGTCTCGCGGGCGCTGACGAGCGCGGACCTGGTGTTCATTACGTGCGGAATGGGGGGTGGCACGGGGACGGGCGCCGCTCCGATCGTGTGTGAGTTGGCGCGGGAGGCCGGGGCGTTGACGGTGGGAATCGTCACGAAACCCTTCCTGTTCGAAGGCCGGAAGCGAATGCGCCAGGCGGACGACGGGATCGCGCAGATGCGCAAGAACGTGGATACGATGATCGTCGTGCCCAACGAGCGGCTGCTCGCCGTCGTCGGAAAGGGCATTCCCTTTCAGGACGCGCTCAAGAAGGCCGACGAGGTCCTGCTTCACGCGACCCAGGGCATCTCCTCCCTGATCAGTGTGACGGGCTTGGTCAACGTGGATTTCGCCGATGTGCGGACGGTGATGCAGGCCGGTGGGAGCGCGCTCATGGGCACCGGCATCGGGCGCGGTGAGAACCGGGCTATGGAAGCGGCGCAGCAGGCCATATCCTCCCCCCTCCTCGACAACGTGTCGGTCTCTGGCGCGACAGGCGTTCTGGTCAACATCACCGGCGGAGCGGACCTGACGCTGGGTGAAGTCCACCAGATCAACGAGATCATTCACGACGCGGTGGGCGACGACGCAGAGATCATCTTCGGGGCCGTCCACGAGCCGGCCATGCAGGGCGAGATCCGGGTGACCGTGATCGCGACGGGTTTCGATCGGCCCAGCGCGGCGGCGACAGCGGCGGTGACGGATTCCAAGGGCGCGCCGGTGATCCCGTTTCCGTCGGCGCGCCAGCGCGCGGGCGGCGTGCGGCCCGCGGGTGGGTTGAGCCCCGACGTGCGGCGCCTGCCAGGGCCATTACCGGGATTGGCGGACAAGGCGGGAGCGCAGGATCTCAGCGACATGGAGATCCCGACGTTCATACGGAGACAGATGGATTGACGGCTGCGGCCGCCCGAGCCATCGCGTACTCCCTCGTGGCGGGACTCGCGCTGGCGACGCTCGCGGCCACGTCGTCGACCCCGGCGACGCAACCGGTCGAACGGGCGAGTCCACGGGCGATAGAATCCGGCGCACTCCTCGTGCCGCCTCTCGTAGTCGATGCGACCGCCCGCACGGATACCGAGGTCGTCGCGGGCCGGATCGACTCCAATCTGTATACCACGCTCGACTCGTGCGCCGCCGACGCGCTTCCGTTGCGCGCGCGCATGAAATTGGCGTGGCTCGTGGCCGACATCTACGAATACCGCGTAGACATGACTCGCGACCTCCGGTCGGGCGACGGACTTCGCGTGCTCGTCCAACGGTCGGTCACGCCTGATCGCGGGGTGGGAGTCGATCGGGTGCTGGCCGTGACGCTCGTGGTGTCAGGGGACACCATGTCGGCGATTCGGTTCGCGCACGACAGCCCGGCGGACAGTGCCAGCGACTACTTCGATCCCCACGGTCGGTCGCTTCGGGCCGCCTTTCTGCGCGCGCCGGTCGAATTCCGACGAATTTCCAGCGGGTTCGGGATGCGCAAGCACCCGATTCTCGGCATTTGGCGTCAGCACAAGGGCACGGACTACGTCGCGCCGGCGGGTACGCCCGTGCGAGCCATCGGTGACGGCGTGGTGGTATTCGTCGGCCAGAAAGGCGGCTATGGCAACGTCGTGGACATCCGGCATCCCAATGGGTACGTGACCCGGTACGGCCATCTGCAGCGGTTCGCTCCCGGCATGCGCTTGGGTGCCCGCGTCGGGATTGGCAAGACGATCGCGTACGTCGGCATGACGGGACTGGCGACCGCGCCGCATCTGCATTTCGAGGTGATCGTGAACGGGTCGCAGCTCGATCCCCGGCTCGCGCTGCGCGACCGTGGCGCGGGCGACCCGGTGCCGGACGCGGACCGCGGCGCATTCGATCTGACGCGCGACGCCCTGATGGCTGCGCTCGCACGGGCGCCCCTGAACACGACGGTTGCCACCCGGTAGTCAGCTCGGGTGAGACGGACAGTACGACCTGCGCCGTCGTCGCGGTCGCCGTGCTCACGATCGCTGCACCGCCACTCGGTAGATTCCGCTATGGTCCTTTGGCTCACGGCCGCGGCGGTGGGCATCGCGGCGGCCGGCCTGCAATACGGACGCCCGGATGGCGCCGGGTGGCTCGCCGCTCTTCTGCGGGCGCTGTCGGTCGCGGCGCTCGTCGCGCTGTGTCTCGATGCGCCCGTTGGCCGGGGGACGCAGCCGCGGCCATTCGCCGCCTTGGACGTCTCCGCGAGTTGGCGGCGCACCGGCGACAGCGCGGCATACCGGTCCGCGTTGACGGATCTCGCGCAACTCGCGGGCGATTCCGTGTTGCTGGTCGGTGACTCGTTGCGCCCCGGTCGCCCGCCGCTCGTGCCGGCCGACGCACGGTCGCGTGTGCGTCCCGCCGTCGAACGGGCGCTCGCCGCCGGCCGCGCTTTGGTCCTGATCACCGACGGCGAGATTGACGACCCCGACGCGCTCGCCGAGCTGCCGGCCGGGTCTCGGGTCGTGGTCGTGGCCCACCCGACGGCACACGACGCGGGGTTGACCGCGCTCGATGCACCCCGCGCGGCGGTCGCCGGCGATACGATCGAGCTACGCGCGACGCTCGTGGCGAGCGCAGGCGGCTCCGCGCCCGGTCACCTGGCGTTCAGCATTGGGTCCAATACGCCGACTCCGGCATCTACGATCGCTGTCGATTCGCTACCAGCTGGGGCCGAGCGGACGGTCACCGTGCGCTTACCGGTCCCCGCGGGCGATGGCCCGCGCGCGGTCCGCGCGATGTGGACGGCACCCGGCGACGCCGAGTCCCACGATGATACGCTGTCCGTGGCACTCGACGTGTCGCCCGCCGCAGGCGCGGTCTTCGTGAGCACCTCACCCGACGAGGACGCGCGGTATGCGTTGAGCGTGCTGCGCGATGCGCTGACGCTGCCGACCCGCGGCTTCTTCCGCGTCGCGCCGGGACAATGGCGCGTCGATGGGACGCTCGAACGGGTGGGCGAAGCCGACGTGCGGCAAGCGGTCGCGGCCGCCCCGGTCGTCGTCGTGGATGGCGACACCGCCGTCTTTGGCTCGCCCCGGTCGGCGAGTCGCGGCTCGCTGGCGTTGCTCGTGCCACCAACGACCCCATCCGACGACGAGTGGTACGCCACGGGCGCGCCACCATCTCCGCTCGCCGCGGCACTCGGCGGGGTCGCATGGGACAGCTTGCCACCGATCGACGTCGCACCGACGGCAGCGGGCGGCGAATGGCAGGGCCTCGAAGCGAAACGCGGGCGGCGATTCGACCGACGTGCGGTCGTCGTTGGCGGCACGATCGGTGGGCGTCGCGTGGTCACGGTCACGGCCGGCGGATTCTGGCGCTGGCGGTTTCGCGGTGGAGCGAGCGCCGACGCGTACACCGCGTTGTGGGGCGGTATATTCGATTGGTTGGCGGCCGAACGCCGCGATCAGCGGGCCGCGGTCCCGGCCGATCCGTTGGTCCGGGAGGGCGACCCGGTCCGGTGGCGACACGGGAGCGGTCCGGACACGGTGGTGACGGTTGTGGTCACGCGACGCGACGTGGTGGGTCCGCCCGATTCACTCCGGCTCCGCTTTCCACCCGGCGCGGGCACCGCGGAAACCGCGCCGATGGTGGCCGGGTTGTACGATGTGCGAACGGCTGGAGGGTCCGCCCTCCTGATCGTGAACGCGTCGCGGGAATGGCTCCCGCGATCGCCAGCGGTGCGAACGGGACAGGTAGGCGGGGTCGTGCTCGCTGGCGCCGCGCCGCGGCTCCGCGCCATTGGATGGGTCTACGTGCTGCTCGTCGCCGCGCTCTGTGCCGAATGGCTCTGGCGCCGACGGGCCGGACTGCGGTGACATGGGACGACTGTTTCGGCGACCAACCGAAGGGCCACGACGCACGCTGTGGCAACGCATCAAGGAGTTGGCGCTTACCGACGTGGCCGTCGCCGTGCGCGGCGGGGTGGACGAAGGCTCGCTCGAGACGCTCGAGGAAGTATTGCTCGAGGCGGATTTCGGGGTCGCGACGACGTCGCGGTTGGTAGCCGATGTCGAGCGAAACGCCCGCGAAGGCGTCGTGCGGACGCGAGACGAGCTGCTCGGCGCGTTGCGAGATGGCGTGGAGGCGGCGCTCCGCGGTGGCGAGAGTGACCCGGCACTCCGTACCAGCCCGCAGCGGCCCACGGTGATCCTGGTCATCGGCGTGAACGGTGCCGGCAAGACGACGTTCATCGGCAAGCTGTCGGCGCGCATGCGCCGCGATGGCCGGCGGGTCCTCATCGCGGCTGGGGACACGTTTCGAGCGGGGGCGGTGGATCAGCTGCGAGTGTGGGCCGAGCGGACGGGGGCGCAGTTCGTCGGCGGCGCCACCGGTCGCGACCCCGCCGCGGTAGCTGTCGACGCCCTCGAAGCCGCCGCCGCGTCGGGGGTCGATGTGGTGCTCATCGATACCGCCGGGCGTCTCCATACCAGCGCCGCGTTGATGGATGAGCTGAAGAAAGTCGTACGGGTCATCGGCAAGCGGTGTCCGGGCGCGCCGCACGAGACGCTGCTCGTTCTCGATGCGACGATCGGTCAGAACGCGATCACTCAAGGTGAGACGTTTGCGGCCGCGGTCCCGGTGACGGGGCTGGTGGTGACGAAGGTCGATGGCACCGCGAAAGGCGGTGTCGTGGTCGCGGTCCACGAGGCGCTGAATGTCCCCGTGAAATTCATCGGCATGGGTGAAACCGCCGACGACCTGGTGCCATTCGATGCGGCGGAATTCGCTCGCGAGCTGCTCGAGACCTGATGCGGGGCTCCGACCGCCGGCGGCCCCCGCGACCGCGCCTTCTGCGTCGCCTCTCGATGCCGTGGCAGTCACGCGAGGGGCCGTCGGTGACTCGGCCATGAGCGTGGACGCGGGACGCCGTCGGCCCACGGCCAGTCCACGGGTCACGCTCGACATGCCGGTCACGTACTTGAAGGGCGTGGGCGAGCACCGGGCGGCGCTACTCCGCCGACTGGGTATCGTGACGGCGGGGGACCTGCTCACGCATGTGCCCCACCGATACGAAGACGCGAGCACGGTATCGCCGATCGCGACACTCTCGATCGGGATGGACGCCACCATCGTCGGCACGGTGATCTCCAAGGGCGTGCTCCCGACGCGCCGCGGACTACGGATCTTCCAGGTGGTGCTCCGGGACGATTCGGGCATGATCGAGGTGTCGTGGCCTGGGCAACCATTTCTCGATCGCGTGATCGAGAAGCACGACGTCTTGCTCGTCACGGGCACGATCCGATTCTTTCACGGCCGCCAACTGCAAGCACGAGAGTACGTCAACCTCGGCGCGGACGCCGCGGGGCTGGAGCACGGCCGCGTGCTGGCCGTGTATCCGACGACCGAAGGCCTGTCGGTCAAAGTGCTGCGGTCACTGCTCGACGCGCATCTGGATTCCCTGTTGCCGCTGGCTGTGGAGTCGCTGAGCCCGGCGGTGCTCGCGGCGGCCGGCGTCCCGCCGTTGCCCGACGCGCTTCGGATGGTGCATCACCCCGCATCGGTGGCCGATGCCGAGGTGGGGCGCGCACGCCTGGCGTTCGAGGAGCTGCTCGCCATGCAGATCCTCCAGCGACGAGCCAACGCGATTGCGCGAGTCGGGAGGACCGGTGTGCGGTACGAGAATCGGCGGCAGTTGACGAGTGCGCTCAAGGCGGCGCTCCCGTACGAGCTGACCGGCGCGCAGGTGCGAGCGCTGCGTGAGATCGTCGCGGACATGCGGAGCGCGACGAAGATGCACCGGTTGCTGCAAGGCGACGTGGGGAGCGGGAAGACCGTCGTCGCGCTCTTCGCGGCGCTGCTCGCGATGGACAACGGCTACCAGGTCGCTTTCATGGCGCCCACGGAGCTGCTGGCGGAGCAGCACCTGCGCACGACGACGGCACTCTGGGAGCGTCTGGAGATGCGCCCGCTGCTGGTCACAGGGAGTCAATCGGGTGCCGAGCGCCGGGCGGCGGCCGCGCGGATGGCTGAGCCGACGCCACTCCTTGTGATCGGGACGCACGCTCTCGTGCAGGAGGAGACCCGATTTGCGCGGTTGGGGTTGGCGATCGTTGACGAGCAGCATCGCTTCGGTGTCGAGCAGCGGCAGGCGCTCGGCTCCAAGGGCGAGCACCCTGACGTGCTGCTCCTCAGTGCGACGCCAATCCCTCGCTCGCTCGCCCTGACCGCGTACGGCGACCTCGACGTCAGCGTGCTCGACGAGCGTCCTCCCGGCCGGCGCCCCGTCATGACCGCGTTGCGCCCGGAATCGGCGCGGTCACGCGTCCTGGGCTTCATTGCGGCGCAAGTGAGCCAGGGGCGACAGGCGTACGTCGTGTACCCGGTGATCGACGAGTCGGAGCGGGCCGATCTGAAATCCGCCACCGCCAACTACGCCGCGCTGTCGGGTGCCGGTGGTGCGTTTGCCGACCGCCGTGTCGCGCTGCTGCACGGGCGCGTGCCGCCCGAGGAACGTGATACGATCATGCGCGGCTTCCGCGACGGGACGATCGACGTGCTGGTCGCGACCACGGTGATCGAAGTCGGCATCGACGTCCCGAACGCGACCGTCATGCTGATCGAGCACCCTGAGCGATTCGGGCTCTCGCAGCTGCACCAACTTCGGGGCCGCGTGGGGCGGGGGAGCGAGGAGTCCTACTGCATCCTGCTCGGCGATCTCAGCCCCGACGCCGCGGACCGGCTGCGGATGTTCGTGAGCACCGACGACGGATTCGAGATCGCCCGCGCTGACCTGCGGCTACGGGGGATGGGCGACCTGTTCGGGGCGCAACAGAGCGGTGCCCCGTCGTTCCGGATCGCCGACCCACTCCGTGACGAGGCACTCAACGAGCGCGCGCGAACGATCGCCGACAAGATACTCTCGGACGACCCCGACCTGTCCACGCCCCAGAACGCAGACCTGCGACGCGCCATTGGCGCGCGCTACGCACGCGGGCTGGAGCTCTTTCGGGTGGGATGAGCAGGGCAGTCGTTAGCAATTAGCGTGTGACCCGTTGGGCAGACGTCACCCTGGCCGACTCCGCGTTCTTACGCCTATTCGCCGCAGATGCGACGCGTCCGTGAGCCAGGAGTCGTGAGCCCCCGAGCGCTAACCGTCAATCGCTGCCCTCACGGCTGCGGCGCGGCGAGGCGCTTCTTGATGCGCTCAAGCTCTTGCGTGGTCTGCGTCAACTGCGTGACCACTTTATCGAGCGAGTCCCGAAGACGTTGGACTTCGACATCCTTCGACCGATCGCGGGACGCGCCAGCCATGCGGGCGCTGTCGGCGTGCGTGCGCATGGAGTCGGCCGTAGTCCGCGCCGAGTCGGCTTCCGAGGCGGCTTCTTGATTGGCCGCGCGCAATGTCGTGAGGGCGACCGCGGTCCGGCGCAGGACTGACGCTTCCGCGTCGTGCTCGCGCGGTGACGCGCTCGCGAAATAGGCATCGAGGGCGACAATCGCATCCATTCCCGATCGCCGCTCGTTGCGTGGATCGAGCGCGAACAAGGCGCGCCAGTAGTCGCTCTCCGCGGCCTGCGGCGTGCCGATGAATCGAGTCGCGAAGTTGCCGAGCGCGGTATCGGCGTCTTGATAGCGGCCGTCGTCTACCGACATCTCGGCGAAGCTGAGCGTCGCCGGCCATGCGTGCGCGGGCTCGGGTCGCACGGACGGGTGGTGGGCCGCGCAGGCCGCGCCGACCACCAGCAGTGCGATCGCGACGAGTGCCCGACGCCTCACACCGAGCTCCGCGCCAGGGCGATCCCGCGTCGGTCGCTGGGCGGGGTCCCGACGCGGGCTCGGCGTTGGGGGAGGGCAATGGGCAGCGTGATGGCGAACGCCGTGCCTACGCCCGGCGTGCTGTCCACCCTGATCGATCCCCGGTGGGCCTCGACGATGTTCTTCGCGATGGCCAGTCCAAGCCCGGTCCCTTCGGTCGCCGCGGCCAGTTGGTTGTCTGCTTGGAAGAACTTGTCGAAGATGCGGGGGAGCTGGGATTCCGGGATGCCGGCACCCGTATCGCGCACGCGCATGTGGACGTGATCGCCGTCCGCGTCCACTTGCAGATCGACGCGGCCGCCGCGCGGCGTGAATTTGAACGCGTTGGACAGCAGGTTCCCGAGCACTTCACTGATACGGTCAGGGTCCCACACGACTTCTCGAGGCACGCGCGGGTCACGTGTGACGATGAACGCGACATCGCGTTGGCGAGCCAAGACGTGAAACGATGTCTCCAGATCGTCCAGCAACCGGTCCAGCGCGAATGGCCGCGGCTCCAACTTGCCGCCGCCCGCTTCAAACCGACTGACGTCCAGCAACTGTTTCACCAGCCGTCCAATTGCGTGGCACTGCGCCTCGAGCGTTTGACACACTTCGAGCTGCCGATCGGTGAGATCACCGTAGACGCCATCCTCCAACAGCTGGAGATACCCCAATAGTACGTTGACCGGCGTCTTCAACTCGTGGGAGGCTACGGACACGAACTCGGCCTTCAGCTTGTCGAGCTCGGCGAGCTGACGCGCCATGGTGGCATAGCTGGTCGCCAGGCGGCCGAACTCGTCGCGGCGGTCGGGGGCGATCGAGAGCCGGTGGCCAAACTCGCCCTCCGACACCGCCTCCATCCCTGCCTGGAGATCTTCGAGCGGCCCGCTGACGGACCGCGTGAGCCACGCGGCAATGCCGGTGGACAACAGGGCAGCGAATGCCAGGACGGCGGCCGAGAATTGGCGGGCTTGCTCGGCCGAATCGGCGGCCGCGGCGACCCGATCCCCGGTGCGTTCGCGTAGTGACGCCTCGGCTGTGGCCGTCCAATGCTCGATCCGCGCGATGGCGGGGCGGATCGCGTTGGCGGAGATACTGTCGGCGCGCGTAGTCCGCCGAGCGAGTACGGCCACGTACTCGCGTGGGGCGGCGACGTCCACCGCCGCGATCGCGGCTCCGAGCTGTTGGGCGGCGCTGTCGAGGGCGTACCCTTCGAGCGAGTCGGCCATGGCCGAGAGCGCGGCGACCTCGGTTGACATCCGCACCTGACTGACCGAGTCGTGAACGATCAGCAGGGCGTCTTCGGCCCGCCGGAGATTCTCCGTACGACCGCGAATCCGGCCCAGCAACAACGACGCAGCGAACTCCGTGTTTCGGAGCGCCAACGCGGATTGGTGCAGCGCCTCGAGGGAGTGCAGGGCAAGGACCAACGGGATGACGAGCACGACCGCGATGGCCAGCATGCCCGCAGCCAGCCTGGCGCGGAGCGTCATGGCAGAAGAATAGTACCGCGACGCCTTCGTGGCGCGTTACAGTGGCCGCCGCACCCGCGTTGACAGCACCGAACGCCCGGCCTACCTTGCCGCGCCACCCGAAGATGCCCCCAACCCACGCAATGCCAATCGCTTCTCCATTGCCTGGCGGCCCCCCCCCGGCGTCGCCTCCGTTGCCACCTACCGTCCGCATCACCGAGCTGCACGCGCATGTCGGTACGACGGTTACGGTGCGCGGATGGGTCACCCACCTGCGCTCCTCGGGCAAGATCGCGTTCCTCGTGATCCGGGACGGGCTCGGCTCGGTGCAGGCCGTGGTGGCACGAGTCGATGTCGGTCCCGATATATGGGACCGTTATGGCCAGCTCACGCAAGAGGCGTCGGTGACGCTGACGGGCGCCGTCCGAGCCGACCCGCGCGCGCCCGGCGGATTCGAGCTGACGGTGCGCGACCTCATCCTCATGGGATCGAGCCCGATCGACTATCCCATTCAGCCCAAAGAGCATGGCGTCGATTTCCTGATGGACCATCGCCATCTCTGGCTGCGCAGTCCGCGACAGGCCGCCATTCTGCGCGTGCGAAGCGAGGTCGAGCAGGCGATTCATGACTTCTTCTACGCCCGCGACTTCATCCGCGTTGATACGCCGATCCTGACGGCGGCCATTGGCGAGCGCAGTGGTTTGTTCTCCACGGAATATTTCGACGAAGGGTCAGCGTATCTCGCCCAAACGGGGCAGCTCTATGGCGAGGCTGCGGCAGCTGCGCTGGGCAGCATCTACACATTTGGGCCCACGTTTCGGGCGGAGAAGTCGAAGACGCGACGGCATCTGACCGAGTTCTGGATGATCGAGCCCGAAGTGGCGTTCGCGGACTCGGCGGACAACATGCGGCTCCAGGAAGATCTCGTGTCGTACATCGTCGAGCGCGTGCTGGAGCGGCGGCGGCGGGAGCTGGTTGACCTCGAGCGGGACATCTCGAAACTCGAGCACGTCACAGCACCGTTTCCGCGTATCGACTACACCGATGCGGTGGCGACGCTTCGCCAGCGGGGCAGTACGATCGAGTGGGGCGCCGACCTCGGCGCGGAGGACGAGGCACTCCTGGTCGAAGGGGCCGACCGACCGGTGTTCGTCTGCAACTATCCGAAGGAGGCGAAGGCGTTCTACATGAAGGAGAACCCCGCCGATCCTCGGACCGTGCTGTGCAACGACTGTCTCGCGCCGGAAGGCTACGGGGAGATCATCGGCGGATCGCAGCGCGAAGACGACTACGATCGCCTACGGGCGCGCATCACCGCGGAAGGACTCCCGGTGGACGCGTACGGCTGGTATCTCGATCTGCGCCGGTACGGGACATTCGTGCACTCGGGCTTCGGTCTCGGACTCGAGCGGTGTATCGCATACATCTGCGGATTGCCGCACGTCCGCGAAACAATTCCGTTCGCGCGCATGATGAACCGCCTACGACCCTAGCGGCACCGACTGCGTCGCGCCGTCCGCTGCCCGCTCGCTCGTCTTCACCTCGTCCCACAGCCGATCCAGGACCTCGAGCGGGATCTGACCCACGCGGAGGCCGCGGGCACGGGCCAACGCTTCGACCGCCTCGAACCGGCGACTGAACTTGGCGTTGGCGCGATCGAGCGCCAGCGCGGCGTGCACGCCCGCCTTGCGACAGAGGTTGACGCAGGAGAACAGGAGATCCCCCAACTCGTCCTCGAGTCGATCGTGCGCCGCATCGTCGATCGCGGCGCCGCTCGGCGCGAAGGCCGGTGGATGCTCGGTCACCAGCTCGCTGACCTCGGCCAGCTCTTCGGCAACCTTCGCGAGCGGACCCGCGACATCAGGCCAGTCGAAGTGCACGCCTGCCGCCCGCTCTTGCAGTCGGTGGGCGCGATGCAGCCCGGGCAGTCGGATCGGGAGGCCGTCCACGATCGACAGGCGTCGCGTGGCTTTCATGCGCTCCCACGGCTCTTTGACGCCGTCCCCATACAGATGCGGATGTCGGCCCCGCATTTTCGTCACGAGAGTCCGCGCGACATCATCGGCATCGAACGCACCGCGCTCCTCGGCGAGCACCGAATGGAACAGCACCTGGAGCAGCAGATCACCGAGCTCTTCGCGGAGTAGCGCGTCATCGCCGGCCCGGACGGCCTCATCGACTTCGTGCGCTTCCTCGAGCAGGTATGGGCGCAACGAATCATGCGTCTGCGCCGCGTCCCAGTCGCAGCGCGTACGGAGATCGCGCATCAGCGCGAGCGCGTCGTCGAGTGCGGATTTCGGTTGCATCGGATTCCGAGAGTGCCGTATACTACCCGCCCTGTGCGGACCGCGCCACGGAGATGAGTCAGACAGCGCGCGCCTGGGTCGAGATCGACCTGGGCGCGCTCGCGCGCAATGGCGCGACGCTCATCGCACGCGCCGGCGTGCCGATCCTGCCGATGGTCAAGGCGGACGCGTACGGTCTCGGGGCGGTACCCGTCGCGCGGGCCCTGGAGTCGCTCGACCCATGGGGATATGGCGTGGCGACGGTCGAGGAAGGCGCGGCACTGCGGTCCGCGGCGATCGACCGACCCGTGCTGATCTTCACGCCGATGCTGCCATCGGACGTGTCCGTCGCGCACGGAGCGCGACTCACACCCACGATCGGGTCGCGCGAGATGATCTCGGCATGGGCCACGGTCACCAACGGTGCCGCGTGGCACCTCGCCATTGACACGGGGATGGGTCGGAGCGGCGTCCGATGGAACGCCGTCGATCGATTGACGGACCTGCTGCGCGCGTGCCCGCCCGCAGGCGCGTGCACGCATTTCCATTCGGCCGATCGTGACGATGACACGCGCGCGCGACAGCTTCAGCGGTTCGAGGCAGCACTCGACGCGATGCCGGCGCGTCCCGCGGTCCTCCACGCCGAGAACAGCGCGGCCGTCGAGCGGTTGGGAGTGCCATCGGCGTGGACGTTCGTGCGCCCGGGCGTGTTTCTCTACGGGGTCGCGAGCCGGATCGCGAGCCAGGTCGCGGCGCGCGGCGCGGTCGAGGGGGGACGGGGCGTCGCGGCCGCGGCCGTGGACCGGCACCGCGTGCTCGTCCCCGAGGCGGTCGTGTCACTGCGTGCCAGGGTCGTCGATCTGCGGACGATCGAGGCGGGTGAGACGGTGAGCTACGGGGGAACCTTTCAGGCATCGGCTCCGCGCCGGATCGCGACGGTGCCGGTGGGGTATGGGGATGGTTATCGACGCGCCTTTGGCAACGTTGGCGTCGCGATCCTCGGGGGAAACCGGGTGCGGGTCGTGGGCATGGTGACGATGGATATGACAATGCTCGACGTCACCGACGTCGATTGTGCGATCGGCGACATCGTGACGCTGCTCGGGCCCACACCGGAACCCCTGGGCGGCGCGCCGCGGCCCGCGATCGACCTGGGCGATGCGGCGCGCGATGCCGGGGTCTTTCCCTACGAATTGCTGACCGGTCTGCGGCTCCGGTTACCACGCGTGTACGTTGACGGGGCCCCCTGGGTAGATTCCCGCCCGTGATCCGACATCGACTGATTGCGTTCGGCGTGGCCTTCGCGGTCTACGCGGGAGCCACTGCCTGCACGGAGAACCTGCAGGAAGGGCGGGCCGGGTGTCCCGCGCTCTGCCCCAATCAAAGCGTACCGGTCATCGACACGACGATCGACGGGCTCGTGGGATTGGCGGTGGATACGACCGTCGCGGGGTACCCGGCGCTCGGGACCGAGCCGGAACTCCTGGTGGCGACTGGGGGCGACTCACTCGATGTGCGTGGTGTGATTCGCTTCGATTCGATCGCGTTCGAATACCGACCCGCGTCCGCTGACACACTGCGACCGGCGACGACCGCGTATCTGCCGAGCCTGACCCTACGCCTCGATAGCACGACCTTCCACTCGGGCGGCGGAATCAGCATGACGATTCAGGCCTACGATGTGGACACCATCGGCAACGACACGACGGTTGCCGTCCTGGCGTCGCTGTTCCGGCCCGACCGATTTCTCGGGCAGGCCCAATTCGACTCGCTGAGCGACTCGGTCCGCATACCACTCGATTCGAGTTTGATCGCGCCTCACATCCGGGGCAACAAACGGGTGCGGGTCGGCGTGCGTTTGACGACCACGGGTCGCGTGGACATCGAGAACGCATCGAGCGGGATCGCGCCGTCGTTCAAGTATTTTCCGGCCACCGACACCACCGGCGTCGCCGCGTTCGTCAGCGTGCCGCGCTCGGTCACGCCGCTCGACGACTCGCTCCTACAGGGAGAGCTCGAGAACTATCCGCTCATCGTCATCGGGTCATCGCCCCGGGTCGCCCAGCGACTGGACGTGGGCGGCATGCCGGCACGCCGCGTGTATCTGCGATTCCGGCTGCCGTCGAACATCATCGATTCCGCGACGGTCGTCCGTGCCACGCTGACGCTCACGGTCAAGAGCTTCGGCGGATTCCTTCCCGGCGACTCGCTGACCATTTTCCCCCAGAGCGTGATCGCGACATCGGCGATTACTGATCCCACCAAGGCAGCGGCGTTCTTGGCCTCGAGTTCCATCATCGGCATTGACACCGTGCGCACCTCGCCGGCGTTGTCGGACACGGTGAACATCGAGTTCGTCAACGCCGTCCGACGATGGTCGGGACATCAAACCGACTCGGTGACTCGCGCCATTGTACTGCGCATCGCCAACGAGGGTGCGGATCCGTTGCTGACGAGCTTCTACGCCGCGGGCCCGACCGTACTCCCCGCCCAGCGGCCACACATCCACCTGGCTTATGTCCGCCCTGCCGTGTTCGGGCTGCCTTGACCAGTCTCCGACGCAGGCGTTCGGGCTGGTCGCGCGCCTGGACCTGGCAACTGATCGGGCTTGCGTGTGCCGCGGTGGGCCGACCGTCCCACGCCCAGGGAAACCTGAGCACGCAGGGGTTCGGGTACCCGCCCGGCGCAGTGAGCACGGCAACGATGGGGGCCGGAGGGGCGTTCGGCGAATCCGACCCGGTCTCGGCGATCAACGACGCGGCCCTCGCGTCATGGGGCCGGGCGGCGATCCATTTCCAATATGATCCGGAATTTCGGACCGTCAGCTCCAGCCAGGGCACCGACCACGCGACGACCGTGCGCTTCCCGCTGTTGTCGGCGGGCGTGCCGATCGGCTCGCGATTCGTAGTCGGGTTGTCGTTGGCGACATTGCTGGACCGCTCCTGGCAGACACGGCAGGTCAGTGTGATCCCGGTCGGCGACACCTCGATCGCCGCAGGGGAGACGTTCCGCAGCACGGGGGGGATCGAAGACGTACGGCTCGGGGTTGGGTGGAAAGCTCTGTCGTGGCTGCGGGTGGGATTCGGTCTCCACGCGCTGACTGGGCGAGATCAGATACAGGTGACGCGCGACTTTCCCGATACGTTGGTCGTCAAGACACAGCCGTTCTCCGACACCTCGACATACAGCTTCAGCGGCATCGCGGGATCGGCGGGTATCGATGTGCGGCCGTCCGCGATCTGGGAGTTAGCGGCGTCGATGCGCGCTGGAGGCACGCTCCACGCGTCTCGCCGCGACACGCTCCAGTCCACAGCCAACGTGCCCCCGCGGGCCGGCGCCGAGCTTCGCTATAGCGGCATTGCCGGCCTATCGCTTGCAGTGCGAGGCGATTGGGAAGGCTGGTCGAAAATGGACGGCCTTGGAAGCTCCACTGCCAATGCAACGGACTCGTGGGAGTGGAGCGCGGGAGCGGACATCGTGGGGCCGAAGGTGGGCAGTCAATCGACGGTGCTGCGCATTGGGGCACTGACGCACCAGTTGCCCTTCCGGGCGGACGGCGCACTTGTGAGGGAGAATGCGGTTTCCGGTGGGATTGGTATTCCAGTCCGGTTCGACCAGGCCACGATCGACCTCGCCGTGCAGCGCGCACTGCGATCCGCGCCGATCGATGTCTCGGAGAGCGCGTGGACGTTGAGCGTGGGGCTGACCGTCCGACCGTAGCCGGTGTCGGCGGTGCGACCGTTGCCGCGGCCGTTGCCGCGGCCGTCGGGAGCAGTATTCCTGGTGCCACGACCCGCCCGGTCGAGAGTCCGACCGGGCCTGCACCGGCCGGGCCGCGAGACGGTGCGCTGATCCTGGTGGCCGATGACGTCCCGGCAAACGTCGAGTTGTTGTTCGACCAACTTCACACCCTCGGGTATCGCACCGTCTCGGCCGAAGACGGACCCTCCGCTCTTGCCGCTGCCGGGCGGTATTTGCCCGATCTGTGCATCCTCGACGTGTCGATGCCCGCTGGCGACCTCGGATGCGATGATCGATCGACCGGGTTCGAGGTGTGCCGGCGGATCAAGCGCGACCCGCGGACCGCGCGGATCCCAGTCGTGTTCGTGACGGCGCTCAACGACGTGACCGACCGCGTCAAAGCGATCGAAGCCGGCGGCGATGACTTCCTCACGAAGCCACACAATCGGCTGGTGCTTGGTGCCCGGGTGCGCAGCCTGCTCAAGTTGAAGGCGGCGACCGATGCACTCGAGGAGAGCGTGCGTAAGCTCCGCGAGCTCGAGAAGGTTCGCGACGATCTGTTGAAGATGATCGTGCACGACCTCAAGACGCCGCTCACGTCGGTGCTCGCGACGCTCGAGTTGCTGCTGGATGGCGACTTCGGGGCGCTCTCCAGCACGCAGCATCAGGTCGTCGCCGACGCGGAAGCAAAGGCCGAGGACCTCTTGCGGCTGATCGAGGACCTGCTCGAAATCGCGAAGCTCGAGGAGACCGCGCTGCCACTCACGCTCGGACCGATCGCGCCCATCGCGATGCTCACGGAAGTCGTCTACGAGTGGGCGGTCCGGTTCCAGCAAGCGGGAGCCACGGCAACGATCGATGGGGCCGACGATGCGCCGATCTTTCAGGCCGACAAGGGCCTCCTCAAACGCGTGTTCGGCAACCTCATTCAGAACGCGCTCACGCACTCCCCGCACGCGGTCACCCTGCGCCTCGCCGTGCGGGGCGAGCCGATGGGCATCCTGTTCACCGTGGCCGACGACGGACCGGGCATTCCGTCGGAATATCAGGAGCTCATCTTTCGGAAGTTCGAGCAGGTCCGGACGCCCAACGCGCCGCGGGTGCGCAGCTCGGGATTGGGGTTGGCGTTTTGTCGGCTGGTCGTGGAACGGCACGGCGGCCGGATCTGGGTCAAGAGCACCGAGGGGTCCGGCAGCGCGTTTCACGTGTTGCTGCCCGCGCAGCCCCGCACGGCCGAGTACCCGGCAATCAGTTCGTGACCGGAGGCGGGCTCGTCGTTACATTTGCCCCTATGTCCCACGCTGATCGACCGAGCGTCTACATCGAGACGTATGGGTGCCAGATGAACGCGAGCGATTCCGAGTTGATGCTCGGGACGTTGGCGGCGTCTGGCTATATCCCGGTGGACCAGCCGGACGGGGCGGACGTCATCCTCGTCAACACCTGCGCCATTCGCGACCACGCAGAGCAACGCGTCCTCGGTCGGTTGGGTGAGCTGAAGCGCCATATGGGGAGGGACACGCTCCTCGGGGTGACGGGCTGCATGGCCCAACGGCTCGGACCGCAGCTCCTCGAGCGCGCCCCACACGTGAGCCTCGTGGTGGGACCCGATGGCTACCGCGGGCTGCCATCGCTACTCGAGCAGGCTCGCGCCGGGATCCGCACCGCATCGACGCAATTCGACGCCGAGGAGCACTACGAGGATCTGCGGCCTCGCCGGGCGGCGGGTGTCAAGGCCTGGATCCCCGTGCAGCGGGGATGCGACTATCACTGCACGTACTGCATCGTGCCCACGACGCGGGGTCCGGAGCGCAGTCGTCGCCTGGACGACGTCGTCCGCGAGGTGCGGGACGTCGCGGAACAGGGGATGACCGAGGTGGTGCTGCTTGGCCAGACCGTCAACTCCTACCACGACGGGACACACGATTTCGCGGATCTGCTCCGTGCCGTCGGCGCGGTGCCCGGCATCCGCCGCCTACGGTTTACGAGTCCCCACCCGAACGACTTCAGCGATCGCGTGTTGGCCGCGTTGGCCGACACCGCGGCCGTGTGCGAGCACGTGCACCTGCCGATGCAGTCGGGCTCTACGCGGACATTGCGGCGCATGCTGCGACGGTACACGAGGGACGACTATCTCGCGTGCGTCGATCGGCTCCGACAGGCCGTCCCGGGGCTCGCACTGACGACGGACGTGATCGTCGGGTTCCCGGGTGAAACGGTGGCCGATTTCGCCGAGACCCTGACGGCCGTCGAGGCGGTCGGCTTCGACGACGCGTATACGTTTCGGTTCTCACCGCGTCCCGGGACGGCCGCGACCCGCATGCCCGAGAGCGAGATGGTCAGCGACGCAGCGGCCCAGGAGCGCCTCGGGCAGTTGATCGACACCGTGCGGCGCGGGGCGCGCGGCCGAAATCTCGCACTCCTCGGTACGTCGCACGAAGTGCTCGTCGAGAAAGCCGCTCGGCGCGGTGACGCGATGCAGGCCCGGACGCGGGATTTCAAGACCGTGCTGTTGCCCGCCGACGAGGCGGTCATCGGTCGCTATTACGTGGCCGCGCTCACGGGCACGACGGGATCGACGTTCACCGGCACGGTCGTACTCCCGACCGATCGACGACCGGGACGGGTACTGCCGATGGCGTCAGACGCAACGGCCGCACTCACCAGGGTCGGCTGAGGATCGCATGCTGAATGCCCTCGAGGAAGCGGTGCGCGACGCCTACGAGGCGCTCCGGACGATCGATCCGTCGTATTGTGGCTGTTCGCGGTGTCAGGAAGACGTCCTCACGATGGCGATGAATCAGGCCCACCCGCGTTACGTCGTCGGCGATCCGCTCGGATCGGCGGTGACGCGTGTGGCGCTGTCCCGCCGCGAGTCGCAAGCCGAGCTGTCCGTGATCGTGTTGGATGCGATCCGCCGCGTGACCGCCGCGCCGCGACATCCCAAGGAGGTGGACGGTGGTGCATCACACTGAGGTCTCGGTCGTCACCATTGAGCGCTTCATCATCGAACAAGAGAAGCGCCACGCCCCGGAGGCGACGGGAGAGCTGTCGGGCATTCTCTATGATCTCGCCCTGGCCGCGAAGATGATCGCCAGCAAAGTGCGGAGCGCAGGATTGGCCGATGTGCTGGGTGCGACGGCGGACATCAACGTCCATGGGGAGACGCAGCAGAAACTAGACGTCCTGGCCAACGAGATCATGATCAAGGCGCTCGATCACGGCGGACGACTGTGCGCGATGGCGTCCGAGGAGGAGCCGGACATCATCCCTATCCCCGAGGGATTCCGGACGGGGAAGTATTGCCTCCTCTTCGATCCGCTCGACGGCTCGTCGAATATCGACGTCAACGTGCCCGTCGGCACCATCTTCTCGGTGCTCAAGAAGGTGACTCGGGGACCACGAGGCGAGCTGCCCGACATGCTACAGCGCGGTCGCCGGCAAGTGGCGTCCGGCTACGTGATCTATGGGTCGAGCACGATGATGGTGTACACCACGGGGCAGGGCGTACACGGGTTTACGCTCGACCCGTCGATCGGCGAGTTCCTGCTCTCGCACGCCAATATCCGCACGCCCCGGCTCGGCCGATACCTCTCGGTCAACGACTCGTATTGGAAGGATTGGGAGGAACCGACACGCGCCTTGATGCGAGCCTATCGTGGGGACGACGGGGTTCGGAAACCGCTGAGCGTCCGGTACGTGGGTTCGCTGGTGGCCGATTTCCATCGGAACCTGCTCGGCGGCGGCCTGTTCGCCTACCCCGCCAACAATCTGAATCGGCGCGGCAAGCTACGGCTGCTGTACGAGGCGAACCCGTTGGCGCTGATCGCCGAGCAGGCGGGCGGAGCCGCGATCGATGGCGTCAACCCGGTGCTGGACGTGGTGCCTACGGAGTTGCATCAGCGGACCCCGCTCTTCATTGGCAGTGCGGACGATGTCGAGCTCGCGCGGACGATGCTGGCGCCGCAACTCTCCAGCATCGGTGCGTGACCGGCCACGCCGCGCGATCCGGGCGGACCACCGACGCGCCTGAGGATGGCCGCGGCGCGCGCCGTGGTCCTCCGGAGGAGCGTTACTCGCCCTCCGGGATCCCCATTGCGCCCGTCTATCGCCCAGCCGATGGGGCGCTGAACTACGCGACCGAGCTCGCCGATCCGGGCCAGTTTCCCTTCACGCGCGGGATCCAGTCCACGATGTACCGCGGCCGCGCCTGGACGATGCGGCAGTACGCCGGGTTCGGCACGGCGGCCGAGACCAATGCGCGGTTTCAGTTGCTGCTGGCGGCGGGGCAGACCGGGCTGTCGGTGGCGTTCGATCTCCCGACGCAGATGGGGATCGATTCTGATGCGCCGCGCGCGGCAGGCGAGGTGGGGCGCGTGGGCGTGGCGATCGACACGGTCGATGACATGCACACGCTCCTTCGCGACATCCCGCTCGACCGCGTCTCGACGTCGATGACGATCAACGCCACAGCCGCGACGCTGCTCGCGATGTATCTGGTGGTGGCCGAGGAGCGACAGATTCCGTGGGAAGCAGTCAGCGGGACGATCCAGAACGACATCCTCAAGGAGTACGTCGCGCGCGGGACCTACGTGTATCCTCCGGGCCCGAGCCTGGCGTTGGTGGCCGACGTCTTTCGGTTCTGCGCCGACCACGTGCCGGGTTGGAATCCGATATCGATCTCCGGCTATCACATCCGCGAGGCCGGCGCCACCGCGGTGCAGGAGCTGGCGTTCACCTTCGGCAACGCCGTCGAATACGTGCGGCGGGCCATCGCCGCGGGCGTGCCCGTCGAACGCTTCGCCCCACGGCTGTCGTTTTTCTTCGCGGCGCACAGTGATCTATTCGAAGAAGTCGCGAAGTTTCGCGCCGCACGCCGGATCTACGCCCACTTGATGCGTGACCGCTTCGGGGCGAGCGATGCGAGCTGCCGACTGCGGTTCCACACCCAGACCGGGGGGGTGACGCTGACCGCGCAGCAACCGCTCAACAACGTGGTCCGTGTGGCCGTGCAGTCGCTGGCCGCGACACTGGGTGGCACGCAGTCGCTGCACACCAACGGGTATGACGAGGCGCTCTCGCTGCCCACCGCCGAAGCGGCGACGCTGGCACTGCGGACGCAGCAGATCCTCGCGTGCGAGTCGGGGATCGTCAATACGGCCGATCCGCTGGCTGGCAGCTACTACGTCGAGCACCTGACATCGGACCTCGAGCAGCGGGCCATGGCACTCCTCTCGCGGGTCGATGACTTGGGCGGTGCGGTGGCGGCGATCGAGGCCGGGTTCGTTCAGGATGAGATCGGCCGGAGCGCCTACGAGTACCAACTCCGCGTCGAGCGCGGAGAGGCGCGCGTGGTGGGGGTGAACTGCTTCACCGACGATGCGGCGCCGCCAGTCATCGAGACGCCCGATTTCTCGAAATTGGCGGCCGATCAGGTCGCGCGGGTGCGTGCGGGGCGGACCGCACGGGACGGTGCGCGGGTCGAACGGGCGCTGAACGGCCTGCGGACGGCGGCGGCGGGCCATGGCCATGACGATGGCCATGTCGCGGTGGCGCCCGATGCGCCGGCATCGCTTCCACTGATGCCGTTGATCATCGAGGCCGTGCGCGCGCGAGCCACCGTCGGTGAGATCGCCGACACCCTGGCGACCCAGTGGGGTCACTTTCGACCGCGCGGCTAGCCGCACGGTCGCACAGGAACTTCGCCTCGAGCAGGCCTCGAGCGCGCGCCGCGTAGGCATCGCGCGCGCGTCGGAGGCGGCTTCACGCCTTGAACGGTCCATGCGGGGCTCATAGCTTGTGGATGCGTGATCGCACCCCGCTAAGCCGCCCCCACATGCCAACCTACGAATATCGGTGCCCGAACGGGCACGATTTCGATCATTTGTTTCGCAAAATGAGCGAGGGCAAGGCCAGTTGGCCATGCCCCATTTGCGGCTTGCCGGGCGAACGGCGCATGTCCGTCGGTGCCGGACTCGTCTTCAAAGGCTCGGGCTTCTACATCACGGACTACGGGAAAGACGGGAAAAAAGATCAACGCACCGCAGGCACGTCGGAAGCGAAGCCCGCCGCCGCGCCGGCCAGCGGGTCCGATGGCGCGGCGGCGCCTGCAGCGAATGGTGCCTCGACGACATCGGGAGCCCCGTCGTCCGCCGCGCCCTCCGCGAGCAGTGGCGAGGCGCCGAAACCGAGTGGGGAGGCCAAGAAATCGGGGAACGCGAAGCCCGAATGACTGCCGTCGAGCTCCTTCGCGCCGAGCTTGCGCGCGCGGCGCGAGACCTTGGGGCGACCGACCCGATCGAGGCGACGCTGGACCGCCCGCGGGATCCGTCATTTGGCGATTGGACGACAAATCTCGCGATGATACTGGCCCGTCCGCTTGGCAGGAAACCTCGCGATCTCGCCGAAGCGCTCATCGCACGCATCGATCTGCAACGGGCCGGCGTCAGGGTCGCGGACGTCGCGGGACCGGGGTTTATCAATTTCCGTCTGGAGACGGCCGCGGTTGCGGGACGGATCGCCGACGTGCTGCGCGCCGGGACCGCCTACGGCACGAGCGACGCCGGCCACGGCACGGCGGTCGTGGTCGAATTCGTCTCCGCCAACCCGACGGGACCCTTACATGTCGGTCACGGGCGCCAAGCGGCATTGGGTGACGCCGTGGCCGCCTTGCTGGCCTGCACGGGATGGGCCGTGTCTCGCGAGTTCTACTACAACGACGCCGGCGCGCAGATCCACAAATTGGCGGTCAGCGTGCAGGCACGGATCGTCGAGCGGGCGGGAGGGGCCCTGGTGATCCCCGACGGCGGCTATCACGGCGAGTACATCAGTGAGCTTGCCGAGCGGTACGTGGCCGCGCATGCGGGTGACCCCGAGGGCCGTGACACGGAGCGGGTCCGGGAATTCGCCGTCGCGGCGCTTCGCGCGGAGCAGGACCAAGACCTCCAGGCGTTCGGGGTCCGCTTCGACACCTACTATCTCGAATCGTCGCTCTACACCGACGGGCGCGTTGACGAGACGGTCAGCGCCCTCCAACAGGCGGGCGATACCTACGAGCACGAAGGCGCGCTCTGGCTCCGAACGACGGGGTTCGGCGACGACAAAGACCGGGTCATGCGCAAGAGCGACGGCACATTTACGTACTTCGTCCCCGATATCGCGTACCACGTGACGAAGTGGCGCCGCGGCTACACTCGGGCGATCAATGTCCAAGGGGCCGATCACCACAGCACCGTGACGCGAGTGCGCGCCGGATTGCAGGCATTGCGGATCGGCATCCCCGAGGGGTACCCGGAATACGTGCTGCACCAGCTCGTGACGGTCGTCCGGGGCGGCGAGGACGTGAAGCTCTCCAAGCGCGCCGGGAGTTACGTGACGGTCCGCGAATTGATCGACGATGTCGGACGTGATGCGGTGCGCTACTTCTATCTCATGCGTCGCGGGGACTCCCAACTCAGTTTCGATGTCGATCTCGCGCGCACGCAGTCGGAAGAGAATCCGGTGTACTACGTGCAGATGGCGCACGCGCGGATGAGCGGCATCTTTCGGGTGGGCGACGTCGATCCCGCGTCCGTCACCGGAGCCGGTACGGAGCTCGAGTTGCTGACAGAACCGGAGGAATGGGAGTTGATCAACAAGCTGCTGGACTATCCATCGGTCGTGAGCGGGGCGGCGGCCGCGCTCGAGCCGCATCGGCTGACGACGTATCTACACGAGACCGCGGAACTCGCGCACCGCTGGTATCACCGCCACCACGTGTTGGGTGTGGCCCCGGCGCTCACGGCCGCGCGCTTGACGCTCGCGCGTGCCACCCAGATCGTGTTGGGCAACGGGCTCGCGCTCCTCGGGATCTCGGCGCCGGAGCGGATGTGATGCCACTGACTACCATCTCACGCTGGACGGCTACATGACGGTGCTCGTCGTCGGCTCGGTGGCGCTCGACTCGGTCGAGACGCCCTTTGGCCGCGCGGACAGTGTGATCGGGGGGTCAGCCACGTACTTCGCGTCGTCGGCCTGCCACTTCGCCCCCGTGCAACTGGTGGGCGTCGTCGGCGAGGACTACCCGGTGGACAAGCTGGCCCCATTGGCCGCGCACGGCGTGGACCTGTCCGGATTGGAACGCGCCGAGGGTGAGTCGTTTCGGTGGCGGGGCCGCTATCGGCACGACCTCAATTCGGCCGAGACGCTCGAGACCCGGCTGGGGGTGTTCTCGCACTTTCGCCCGAAGATCCCGACGGCGTTTCGACGCGCACCGTTCGTGTTCCTCGCCAACATCGATCCGAGATTGCAGCTGGAAGTCCTCGGGCAGGTCGAGTCACCGCGGCTCGTCGCGTGCGACACGATGAATTTCTGGATCGAGAGCCGACGCAACGACGTGATCGCGCTGCTCGGACGCGTGGACCTGATCACGCTCAACGACGGCGAAGCTCGGCAGCTCACGGAGCGGACGAATCTGGTACACGCCGCACGCTGGATCCTGGAGCGCGGCCCGCGATACGTCATCGTCAAGAAGGGTGAGCACGGGGCGTTTATGTTCACCAAGACGTCCACCTTCTTCGCCCCGGCCTATCCCCTGGAGCAGGTGTTTGACCCCACCGGGGCGGGCGATTCGTTTGCCGGCGGCTTTATGGGCCACCTCGCGCGAACCGGTGAGTTGAGCGATGCGAACCTCCGACGTGCAGTCGTCGTCGGATCGGCAATGGGCTCGTTCGCGGTCGAGCGATTTTCCAACGAACGGCTCCTCACCGTGACCGCCGCCGACATCGACCGGCGGATCGCCGAGTTCCGGGACTTGGTGGCGTTCGAGAGCGGCGCCCCCGTGGCGAGCGGGCCGGCCGCAGGCCCGTGAGCGTGGGAGGCGGCGAGCCCCCTGCGGCGCCGGGGCTGGACTACCAAGCGGCCGGCGTCGATATCGACGCGGCCGACGACGCGAAGCGTCGGATTCGACGGCTCGTCGAATCGACCGCGACCGGAGCGACACGGGGCAGCTTCGGCGGATTTGGCGGTCTGTTTCGGGTGGCGGCCTGCAGTCAGCCGACGGTGCTCGTCGCGAGTGCCGACGGCGTGGGCACCAAGGTCAAGGTCGCGATCGAGGCCGGGCGCCACGACACGGTTGGTCACGACCTCGTTAACCACTGCGTCAACGACGTTCTGGTACAAGGCGCGATCCCGCTCTTCTTCCTCGACTACGTGGCCTTCGGGAAACTCGAACCACTGGTGGTCGAAGCCGTCGTCGCCGGCGTGGCGGCGGGGTGCCTGGAAAATGGATGCGCGCTGCTCGGCGGGGAAACCGCCGAGATGCCCGGCGTCTACACGCCGCCCGACTACGACCTGGCCGGCTTCATCGTGGGGTCCGTCGCCGAGCCGCAGGTGCTGGGACCGGACCGCGTACAGGTGGGGGACGCCGTCGTCGGCCTCGCGAGCAACGGGCTGCATACCAACGGGTATTCGCTGGCTCGCCGCGTGGTCACGGAGCGGCTGCGGCTCGGGGCCAGCGATCTCTTTCCGGGCACGTCCACGACGGTCGCGGACGTCCTGCTGCGGATACACCGGTCGTATCTGCGCGCATTGCGTGCTGTCCTTGGTGATGTCCATGCGATGGCGCACATCACAGGCGGCGGCCTCCCGGGAAACGTGCCGCGCGCGCTCCCGCCGACTGTGGACGCGGAAGTGGATACCGCGAGTTGGCCCGTGCCGCACGAATTCCGCATCCTCGCCGAATACGGCGGAATCAGCCGGGCGGAGATGCTCCGCGCCTTCAACATGGGGATCGGCATGGTCGTGATCGCGCCGCCGGGGTCGGTCGATGCGATCATTGGCAGCGCGCACGGCGTGGGAATCGATGCCTGGCGCCTCGGGCGCATCGTCCCCGGGACCGGACGGGTCGTGCTCGCGTGATCGTGCCGCAGCGGGCGACCGGTCACGGCGATGGGTGACGCGGTGGGCACCAGCGCGCCATTGGACGACGCTGCATACATGCGCCGCGCACTCGATCTGGCGCGTCGCGGGTGGGGACACACGGCGCCGAACCCTATGGTCGGCGCCGTGGTCGTTCGCGATCAGGCGGTCGTGGGGGAGGGATATCATGCCCGCTACGGGGAGGAGCACGCCGAGGTCGCCGCACTGCGCGCGGCGGGCGGGCGGGCATCGGGGGCGACGGTCTACGTGACGCTCGAGCCGTGCGCGCACGAGGGGCAGACGCCACCATGCACCGATGCGCTGATTCGCGCGGGCGTGCGGCGTGTCGTCATCGCGATCCGCGACCCGCATCCGGCCGCTCGCGGTGGCCTGGACCGGCTGCACGCGGCGGGCATCGCGACGACGGTTGGGCCGGAAGCGGCTGCGGCCCGTGAGCTCAACGCCCCGTTTCTCCACGCGCTCCACTCCGATCGTCCGTGGGTGACGCTCAAGCTGGCGCTGTCACTCGACGGCGCGGTGCGGGATGCCGCCGGCACGCCGGGGTGGCTGACCGGGACCGCCGCGCGCGACGAGGTCCATCGCCTGCGCGCGGGTTGTGACGCGATCGCGGTTGGTATTGGGACGGTCTTGGCGGACGACCCGCTCCTCACGGTGCGCGACGCCCCGCCACCGCGCATCCCGCCGCTCCGCGTCGTATTCGACGGCACGGCGAGGCTCCCGCTGTCGTCCCGGCTCGTGCGATCAGTCGCCCAGGGACCGGTGTGTGTCGTCGCGCGCGCGCCGGACGCCGATCGGGCGGCCCGACTCGCGGCGGCAGGCGTCGAGATGCTGGTGGCCACGACGCTGGATGCGGCGCTGCGTGCGCTCCGTGCGCGGGGCGTTCGGTCGCTCCTGGTGGAAGGCGGCCCGCGGCTCGCGGGGTCAACGCTCGCCGCGTCGGCCGTCGATCGGCTCGTTATCTTTCAGGCACCGATGGTCTTGGGCGCGGGCGCGGAGTTGGCATTCGCGTTCGCCCCGGCGACCACACTCCTCGCGGCGCGGCGCTGGACCGTTGTGGCGCGAGACGCGTTTGGTGATGACGTGATGACGATATACGGGCTCTCGGAGCCCTGACGGCAAGGGAAACATGTTCACGGGCCTGGTCGATGATGTAGGGGTGATCGACGCGGTCGAGACCACAGCGGCCGGTCGCACGTTTCGCGTGCGATGCCGCTATCAGGATCTCGCGGGCGGGGAGAGTATCGCGCTGAACGGCGCGTGCCTCACGGTTCGCGAGAGCGGCCCATCGTGGTTCACCGCGGCCGCCGTGACGACCACGCTCGACCGGACCGCGATGGGCGGGTGGACCGCGGGTACCCGGGTCAACTTGGAGCGCGCACTTCGCGCGGGCGACCGGCTCGGTGGCCACATGGTGCAAGGGCACGTCGATGGCGTGGGCGAGGTTCGCGCCGCGGCGGCGCAGGGCGACGCGTGGCTGCTGGACGTCGCGCTCCCGGGCGACATCGCGGCGTTGATCGTCCCGCATGGATCGATCGCAGTGGACGGCGTGAGCCTCACGGTCAACGAGATCGTGGAGCCGCACGTGGTCCAGCTGTCCATCATCGAATACACCATGCGCCATACGACCCTGGCCGCACTCCGGCCCGGAGACGCGGTGCATCTCGAGGCCGACGTCATCGGTAAGTATGTGCGACGACTGGCGACTCCATACCTCTCTCTGACGCGGTGATCCGTGCCCATTGGAACGATTGACCAGGCAATCGCCGACCTTCGCTCGGGCAAGTTCATTGTGGTGGCCGACGACGAGGATCGCGAGAATGAGGGAGACCTCATCTGCGCGGCCGAGCAGATCACGCCGACGATGGTCAATTTCATGCTGCGGGAAGCCCGTGGCCTGATCTGTGTCGCGTTGACGCGTGAGCGCGCGGACGAGATGGATCTCGCGCCGCAGGCCGATCAGAACACCGAGGGCCAACAGACCGCGTTCACGGTCACCGTCGATGCGACCCCGCGTTTCGGCGTGACGACGGGCGTGAGCGCGGCCGATCGCGCGGCCACGATCCGGGTCGTTGCGGATCCCTCCACGACCGCGCGAGATCTCCGGCGCCCGGGACATATCTCGCCGCTGCGGGCCCGGGACGGCGGCGTCCTGCGCCGGGTCGGACACACCGAGGCCGCGGTCGATCTGGCGCGACTCGCCGGACACTGGCCCGCAGGCGTGATCTGCGAGATCATGAATGAGGACGGCACGATGGCGAAGCGGCAGGAGCTCGAACGCTTCGCCACTCGGCACACGCTCACCTTCGTCACCATCGCGCAACTGGTCGCCTATCGGCTGCAAACCGAACGGTTGGTGCACCGCGTCGCGGAAGCCCGACTGCCGACTCCCTTTGGTGAATGGCGCATCGTCGGTTATCGGAACGATGTGGACGCGCACGAGCACGTGGCGATCGTGTTCGGGGATGTCGCGGGCGGGGAAGGCGTCCTGGTGCGCATGCACTCGCGGTGCCTCACCGGCGACGTCTTTCATTCGAAACGCTGCGACTGCGGGTGGCAGCTCGATCGCGCGATGGAGTTGATCGAAGAAACCGGGCGCGGCGTCGTCGTATACCTCGACCAGGAAGGGCGCGGCATCGGCCTGCTCAACAAGCTCAAGGCGTATGCGCTCCAGGATCAGGGCGCGGATACCGTCGAAGCCAACGAACGGCTCGGCTTCAAGCCCGACCTGCGCGACTACGGGATCGGCGCCCAGATCCTCCTCGACTTGGGGCTGCGCTCGATCCGGGTGCTCACCAACAACCCCAAGAAACTGGTGGGGCTCGAGGGGTACGGGCTGCGGGTCGAGGACGGCGTGCGGCTCGAAGCCCCTCCAACCTCCGAGAACGCCAGCTATCTGAGCACCAAGCGGTCGAAGCTCGGCCACTTGCTCGCGTCCTAGGCCGCGGCGATCGCTCCAGTGGCGGAATTCGTCGGAATGCCGGACGGGCATGGACGCCGTGTGGCCGTGCTGGTCAGCCGGTTCAACGAAGGCATCACCCAGCGGCTCGAAGGCGGCGCGGTGGACGCGCTGTTGCGCGCCGGCGTGGCGGAGGCCGATATCGACGTCATCCGCGTGCCGGGCGCGTGGGAGCTTCCCGGCGCCGCCCGCATCGCCTTGGCCACTGATCGCTATGACGCGGTGGTCGCGGTGGGTGCCGTCATTCGGGGAGAGACGCCGCATTTCGACTACGTTGCCGATGCGGCCGCCCGTGGGTTGGCGCAGGTCGCGGCGGAGTTCGATGCCCCCATCGGCTTCGGGGTGCTCACCTGCGACACGATGGCCCAGGCCGAGGCCCGCGCGGGGGGCGACCACGGGAACAAGGGCGCCGACGCGGCGCTCGCGGCGTTGGAAATGGCCGACCTTCACTCCCGACTCGACATCGATCCCGACGACGATCTCGGGATGGATCACGACGCAGCCGACGAGCGCCACGGCCCGCCACCGGGAGCGACGAATGCCCCCCAACGCCGGTGAACCCCCGGCCGCGACGCCGACCACGCCGCCCGCGACCCGTACTCGGGCGCGGCGCCCGAGCCGACCCAAGGCCGCGCCGCGCCTCGAGACCCGCGCCCGGGCGCGCGCGCTCCAGGCCGTGTACGCGTGGGACATCCGGCAGGCAGCGGGGGGGCGACGGGAGCTGACGCGCGTGGCCGGCGACGTGTGGGACGACTTGGCCGTACCCGTGGACGAGCGACGCCTGGCGACCCGCCTGGTCGCCCTCGTCGTGGAGCACGCCGGGTCGATCGATCGGGATCTGTCGGTCGTGACCACCAATTGGCGGCTCGAGCGACTCGGCGCGATCGAGCGATCGCTGCTGCGGCTCGGGTCGGCTGAGTTGGTGGGGGCCGAGACGCCTCCCCGAGTGGCGATCCAGGAAGCCGTGCGATTGGCGGAGCGGTATGGATCCGTCCAGAGCGCGAAGTTCGTGAACGGCGTGCTCGACGCACTCGCCCGGCACACCGGCCGCTTGTGAACACGCCCGCGCCAGCGGGCCGCGCGGCCGCCGGCCCGCGCGCGGTCTGATCACGCCCGTGCGCATCCTCGTCATCAACTGGCAGGATCGGGAGAATCCACAGGCGGGCGGCGCCGAGACCCACCTCCACGAGATTTTCGGCCGGCTGGTACGCCAAGGGCACGACGTGACATTGCTCTGCGGCGGGTGGCCCGGTTGCCCGCCCAGCGCCCTGCTCGACGGCGTGCGCATCCATCGCATCGGCACACGGCATACGTTCCCGCTGATGGTGTACCGTGCGTATCGGTCGCACGCGGAGACGGAGCGGTACGACGTCCTGGTCGAGGATCTGAACAAACTGCCGTTGTTGACGCCCTGGTGGGTGCGGGGACAGCCGAACGCGCCGCGAATCGTCGGGCTCGTCCACCACCTGTTCGGCGCGACCGCGTTCCGCGCGCTGACGCCGCCGCTCGCGGCCGCGGTCTGGCTGGCGGAACGGCCGCTCGGCCGTGTGTACCACGGCATTCCCTTCGAAGCCGTCAGCCAGGGTACGGCGGACGACCTGGTCGCTCGCGGGATCCCGCGCGACAACGTGCGGGTCATCTATCAGGGCGTGGACACCACCAATCATACCCCTGATCCGACGTGCCGGTCGCCGACGCCGGTCTTCGCGTACCTCGGACGACTGAAGCGGTACAAGGGAGTGGACCTCGTGATTCGGGCCTTCAGCCGAGTCCGGGCACCGGGCGCGACGCTCGATATTGCGGGAGCGGGGGATTATCGACCGGCGCTCGAGCAGCTGGCGCATTCGCTTGACCTCGGGGCCCGCGTTCGGTTTCTTGGACGGGTATCCGAGGCGGACAAGCTGCTTCTTCTCCGGCGCGCATGGGCGTTGACCCTTGCCTCGCCCAAGGAAGGGTGGGGCATCACCAACATGGAGGCAGCAGCCTGCGGCACGCCCGTCGTGGCGTCGAACTCGCCGGGTATCCGCGAGTCGGTGCAGGATGGGCGCACCGGGTTTCTGGTTCCCCACCGAAACATCGATGCCATGACCGCTGCGCTCGAGCGCTTGGCAAGGGACCCGACATTGGTCGCCACAATGGGGCACGCAGGTCGCGAGTTCGCGGAGACATTGACGTGGGACCATGCCGCGGCCGCCACCGCGGCGCACCTGGCACAGGTCGTCGCGGAGCGGCCCACATGACGGCCCCCCGTGCCGCTGCGCCCCCGATCACGATCGGGACGCTGCTCGAAACGCTGCGCGACACGCTGCAGCTCGAGACCCTCTCATCGCCGGGCGCAGACGACGCCGCATGCCTCGCGCGCGAAGTCACGAGCCCCGAGGTGTCCAGCCCCGGTCTCGTGCTCGCCGGCTACGTCGATCGGTTCGTGGGACGGCGGCTGCAGGTGCTCGGCGAGACCGAGGTTACGTATCTCTATTCACTCGAGAGTGGTGTCCGGACGGCGGTCTTCGCCCGGTTCTTCAGCTTCGACATCCCGGCCATCTTCATCACCAAGGGGCAAGAGCCACCGCCGGGACTGGTCGCGGCGGCCGCGGCGGCCGGGGTCGTGATTCTGCGTTCGCCGCTCAAGACCAACGAGTTCTACCGCCGGATCAAGCCCGTGCTCGAAGACCTCTTCGCGCCGGCCACGACGCTCCATGGGTCGCTCGCCGACGTGTTCGGGGTCGGCCTTCTCTTCACGGGCAAGAGCGGCATTGGGAAATCCGAGTGTGTCCTGGATCTCGTGGAACGCGGCCATCGGCTGGTCGCGGACGACCTGGTCCTCGTCGCTCGGCGCGGGACGGATCTTCTGGTCGGCCGCGGTCACGAGCTGCAGCGTCATTTCATGGAGGTGCGCGGCATCGGCCTGATCGATGTGCGCGCGATCTTCGGGATCCGGGCGGTACGACAGCAGAAACGGATCGAGGTCGTGGTGCATCTCGAGGAATGGAATCAGGACGCGGTGGTGGAGCGCACGGGGCTCGACGGTGTCACGGTGTCCATTCTCGGTGTGCCGGTGCCCAAGATCACCGTTCCGCTCAATCCCGGGAAGAACATCACGGTCGTGGCGGAGGTCATCGCCATGAATCACCTGCTCCGCTACAGCGGGGTGGACGCCGCCGAGCAGTTCAACGAGCGGTTGATCGACCACATGCAACGCGCGCGCAGCCAACGCGCGCTCGTGCAACGGTATCTCCGAGAAGACGATGAGTGACATCGCGGGAGCAGAGGGGGACGGGCAGGCGCTGGTACCGCGGGCCCTCGTGGCCGGCCATGGCGAGTTCGCCGTCGGCATCGTGTCCGCGGTCGAACAGATCACAGGTCGCGGCGCTGTGCTGGTGGCGCTCACGAATCGCGGATTGGGGGGCGACGAGATCGTGCGGGTCCTCCGTGATGCCGTCACCGCCGCGGGCGCACACGTGATCTTCACGGACCTACCCGCGGGCAGTTGGACGATCGCCGCGCGACGCGTCCAACGGGACCGTCCCGACGTCGTCGTGGTGACGGGTGCCAACCTCCCCGCGCTCCTGGATTTCGTCTTTCAAACGCACTGCACGAGCGATGAAGCCGCGCGCCATTCGGCCGACAAGGGTCGCGGCGCGATGCTCGTGCTGGGGAGCAGCGGAGGGAGCGGCGGCGGTGCCGATTGAATTGTTTCGCATTGATGACCGGCTCATACATGGCCAGGTCGTCGTCGGGTGGGGCCAGCCATTGGACGTGGGGTTCATCGTGCTCGTCGATGATGAGGTCGCGACCTCGGATTGGGAACAGGAGCTCTACCGACTGGGCGTCCCGCCCGGCATGGCCGTGTACTTCGAGACCGTCGCGCAGGCCGTGGAGCGGTTCGTGCGCTATCACGACGACCCGCGGGTCGGGATCCTGCTGACCAAGGACATCGAAACCATGCGGCGACTGGCGAGCCTGGTCCCGGCACTCCGATCCATCAACCTCGGGGGACTCCACTATAGCGCGGGCCGGGTGCAAAAACTCCGCTACGTGTTTCTGACGGGTGACGAGGAGCAGGTGCTGCGCGCGCTCGCCGACCGCGGGGTCGTCGTCACCGCGCAAGACGTGCCCGCCACGAGACCCGTGACGCTCGACGCACTGCTGGCCGGGCGGGGCGCATGACGATCCTGCCCATCGCCCTACTGGGTGCGATCGCCGGGCTCGATGTCGTCAGCTTTCCGCAGGCGATGATCTCGCGGCCGATCGTCGCGGCCACGGTGGGCGGTGCGTTCGCCGGGAACGCGGCGGCCGGGTTGCTGGTGGGCGCGGCCGTCGAGCTGATCGCGCTCGAGACGCTTCCCGTCGGCGCGTCCCGATACCCCGAGTGGGGATCGGCGTCGGTCGTGGCCGGCGCGCTGGCCGCGGGGGCGCCACCGGGGAGTCCGGGCCCCGTGCCGGTGACGATCCTCGCCGCGCTCGCGACCGCATGGGTGGGCGGGTGGTCGATGATCGCGCTCCGGAAATGGAACGCCGCCCGCGCCCGCGCGCGTCTCGCAGACCTGGAGCGCGGGTCCGCACGCACGGTCAACGCGCTCCAACTGTGGGGCTTGACCGCTGATCTGGCGCGAGGCGCCGCGCTCACCGCGATCGCCTTCACCGCGCTCCGACCGGTGGTCGATGCGGCCGCGGTGCATTGGCGCGTCGATGCCCGCACGTCTCGGGCGCTCGTCGTGGGCGCGGCCGCGGCGGTCGCGGCGGCCGCGGTCTGGAAGGTGTTTCATTGGGCGCCGCTCAGCCGCTGGCTGTTCGGGGCCGGCTTGATCGGGGGCGTGGCCCTCGTGGTGTGGTCGTGACCGACAGCGGCGCACGCGCCGGGAGCGCGGCCGTGGGCGCATCCGGTGTGCCGCGGTTGAGCGTTGGCACTCGAGCGGGCATGTTCACCCGTCTGCTGGCCATCCAGGCGTCGTGGAACTACGAGCTGTTGATGGGCATCGGCATCGGGTTCTGCATCGAACCGGCGCTCCGTGCCCTCCCCGGAGGAGCGGGCGGTGCCCGCTACCGCGAGGCGCTGGCGCGCGAATGCCGGTATTTCAACGCCCATCCGTATATGGCGTCGGTCGCGGTAGGGGCACTGGCACGCGCAGAGCTGGACGGGGTGCCGGGCGATCGGATCGAACGATTTCGGACCGCGATCTGCGGACCACTGGGCAGTGTCGGCGACCGGCTGGTGTGGGCGGGGTGGCTGCCGGTCTGCTCACTCCTCGCGCTCGCCGTGTACGGCCTGGGCGGGGGTCCGCTGCGAGTGGTGGCGACGTTTCTCCTGGCGTACAACGCGGGGCACCTCGCGCTGCGGATATGGGGTCTCCATGCGGGCTGGTCTCACGGCATGCGGGTCGCGACGGCCCTCGGCTCACGCGTCTTCCGTGATGGACCGGCGTACTTGGCGCGCGCGGGTGCGTTGTTGTCGGGGATCGCACTCCCAGTCGCGTTGGCCCGGGTGATCGGTCCGGGGCAGGGCCGGTGGCCGGTGGTCGGCGTGATCGTGGCGACGGCGCTCGGAAGCGTCGCGCTGGTCCGTATGCACGGCCGGGCTGAAGGCTGGCGGATCGCGATCGGTGTCCTCGCGGCGTTCGTCCTCTACGCGACGGTGATGCGACATGGCTGAGCGCATGGTGACGATCGTCAACAAGAACGGGCTCCACGCGCGACCGGCGGCGGAGATTGTCAAAACAGCGGCGAAGTTCACGAGCGATGTCGTGATCGTGCGTGACGATCTCGAGGTCAATGGCAAGAGCATCATGGGCGTGCTCATGCTCGCGGCGGAATGTGGGTCCACGATCACGCTGCGGGCCTCCGGCCCCGACGAAACGGCGGCGGTGGACGCCATCGCCGCGCTCATCAGCGCCAAGTTCGGCGAGAAGTAAGAGCGACCGTGGATCGCGTCTTCGTCGGGGTTCCAGCGTCACCAGGCATCGTCGTCGGGACCGTGCACCTCCTGCGGTGGGAGGTGCCGGACGTCCGGCACCGCATCATCCCCGACGATGCCATCCCCGGAGAGATTGCGCGGCTCCACGAGGCGTTCTCCCGTGCCAAGGAGCGGTTGCAGCAGGTCCGCGCCCGCGCCGAACAGCACGCCGGCCCGGAAGAAGCGGCCATCTTCGACGCGCAGCTGCTCATGATGGATGACGCCGCATTGATCGCCGACGTCGAGTCCAACATCCGACAGAACTACGCTGCGGAGAAGGCGTTCGACCTCGTGATGCTGGAACATCGCCAGCATTTCGCGCGGCATGCGCAGCCACGCATGCGGGAACGGGCGGCCGACCTGACGGATGTGCACATCCGCGTGCTGTCGGTGTTGCTCGGGCTCCCCGACCACGACCCGGTGGACGTACCCAAGGGCGCCCACGCGATCCTGGTCACGCACGACCTCACACCGAGTCTGACGGTCCAGCTCGACCGGGACGCGATCGTCGGGATCGCGACCGATGCCGGGACGCAGACGTCGCATGTCGCGATTCTCGCGCGGTCGCTGGGATTGCCCGCGGTCCTCGGCTTGCGCGATGCCACGAGCCAGTTGAACGGCACGGAGCGCGTGGTCCTGGACGGCACGGCGGGGAAGCTGTCGGTGAATCCCACCGAGGCCGAGGTCAAGGACTATCGTCGCCGGGCGCGGCGCGAGGCGGAGGTGCAGGCCGAGCTCCGGCAGTTCGCGACGCTGGAGCCGGTCACGCAAGACGGGACCCGCATCACGCTGTACGCCAACGTGGATCTACCGGAGGAGGCCGAGGCCGCGGCAGAGAGTGGCGCCGAAGGGGTGGGCCTCATGCGGACCGAGTTCCTGGTGCTCGGACGCGCCACCATGCCCGACGAAGAGGAACAGTATCGCGCGTATGCCCGAGTCGTGGATGCGTTCAACGGGCGCCCGGTGATCATCCGCACCTTCGACGTGGGTGGCGACAAGATGCCGGCGAGCGGGTATCCGATCGAGGCCAACCCGTTCCTCGGATGGCGCGCCATCCGCATGTGTCTCGATGACCCGAAGATGTTCAAGGTGCAGCTCCGGGCACTCATGCGCGCCGGGGCGCATGGCGACGTCCGCATCATGCTGCCGCTGGTCGTGTCGCTGGATGAGGTTCGTCAGGCCCGAACGCTGCTCGTCGAGGCCGCAGAGGAGTTGACGGCCCGCAAGGCCCGGTTTCGCGCGGACCTGCCGCTGGGCGTCATGATCGAAACGCCGGCGGCGGCGGTCATGGCTGATAGCTTCGGCCGCGACGTGTCGTTCTTCAGCATTGGTACGAACGATCTGGTGCAGTACACGCTCGCGGTCGATCGGGGGAACGCCAACCTGACCTCCCGCTTCACGCCCCTGCACCCCGCGGTGCTGCGGTTGATCCACCGCATTACCGAGGCGGCGGCCGCGGCGGGCCATGAGTTGAGCGTGTGCGGGGAGATGGCGTCACAGCCGCTGATGGCCTTCGCGCTCATCGGCCTTGGACTGCGGGGGCTGAGCGTGGCGCCACGCTCGGTGGCCCTCGTCAAACGGGTCGTCCGCAGCGTGACCGTCGATGCCGCGGTCCAGGCCGCGCGCGAGGCCCTGGAGGCTCCAACGGCGGCGATTGCCGAGCAGGGGCTCCGCAAACGCTTCATCGCCGCGCTGGGCGACGATCCGTTCCTGCGCGGCGGGTTGCCGGGCCTCGCGTAGTCGGGTAAACTTTTGACCAATATGCCGATACGTACGCCGACCGCCGAATCCAGACGGCTGTTCACATCAGAGTCCGTGACGGAAGGACACCCGGACAAGTTGGCGGACCAGATCTCGGATGCTGTACTGGACGCCATCATCGCCGACGACCCTGTGGCCCGGGTCGCGTGCGAGACGCTGGTCACGACGGGGCTCGCCTGTGTGGTTGGCGAGATCACGACCGAGACCTATGTGCATATCCCGGATATCGTCCGGGCGACGATCCACAAGATCGGGTACACGGACGCGTCGTTCGGTTTCGACACGAAGACGTGCGCCGTGATCAGCAGCATCGACCGCCAATCCCCGGACATCGCCATGGGCGTGGACACCGGTGGGGCTGGCGATCAGGGGATGATGTTCGGATACGCCAGCGATGAGACCGAGGAGTTGATGCCGATGCCGATCCTGCTGGCGCATCGACTCGCCCGCGCGCTCGCCGATCGGCGGAAATCGGAAGACCTCCCGTGGCTGCGCCCCGATGGCAAGGCGCAGGTGACGGTCGTCTACGAGCAGGATCGGCCGGTGGCCGTGGATACTGTGGTCGTCTCCGCCCAACACTCGGAGTCGATCTCCTCCACCCGCATGAAGCAGGCGATCATGTCCGAGATTATCGAACCGTCTATCCCACAAGAACTTCGCCCACGTGGAGTGAAGTATCACATTAACCCAACCGGGCGCTTCGTCGTCGGGGGTCCACAGGGCGATGCCGGGCTGACCGGCCGAAAGATCATCGTGGATACCTACGGTGGGATGGGCCGGCATGGGGGAGGCGCGTTTAGCGGCAAGGACCCGTCGAAGGTCGATCGGTCGGCGTGCTATGCCGCGCGGTGGGTGGCGAAGAACATCGTCGCTGCCGGGCTCGCGCACCGATGCGAAGTGCAGGTCGCCTACGCGATCGGCGTGGCACAACCGGTCTCGGTGGCGGTCGATACCTTCGGGACCGGGAGCGTGTCCGAGTCGCAGATCATGCGCGCGGTTGCCGCGGTATTCGATCTCACACCGCGAGGCATCATCACCGCGCTGGATCTGCGGAAGCCGATCTATACCGCGACGGCCGCGTACGGGCATTTCGGCCGCACGCCAGAGCGCCTTGGCAGCGGCAAATCCGCCCGCACGGAGTTCTCGTGGGAGCGCACGGATCGCGCGGCCGCCCTCAAGCGGGCAGTCCGCGACGGAGCAACCACCCGATCGAACGAGTCGGGACGCGCGACACGTGCGCCCGCCTCGTTCGCCACGACCGCACTCGAGGATCCGCAATAATGGCGACCGCTGAACGGGCAGGCTCGGTGCGCAGCACGGAACGCCGCGCGACGTCGGCCTCCGACTACGATGTGAAATCGTTCGATCTGGCGGATGCCGGTCGGGCTCGTACCGAATGGGCCGAGCGCTCGATGCCCGTGCTGCGCCTGATTCGGGAGCGGTTTGCGGTCGAGCGCCCGTTTGCGGGTCGGCGGGTCGGCGCGTGCCTGCACGTGACGACGGAAACGGCCAACCTGATGATCACGCTCAAGGCCGGGGGCGCCGATGTGGCGCTCTGCGCCTCGAATCCGCTGTCCACCCAGGATGACGTGGCCGCGCACCTCGTGCGGGACCACGGCATCAAGGTGTTCGCGATCAAGGGGGAGGACACCGAGAGCTATTACGAGCACGTGCGCGCGGTGATCCAGCACGCGCCGGAACTGACGATGGACGATGGGGCCGACGTCGTGGGCGCGCTGCACATGATTGCGCTCAACCGCTTGGATGATCTACCACCCGCCGTCCGACGCTACGTCGAGGGGCTTACGCCTGCCGAGCGGACCGCGCTGCTCGCGCGCGTGATCGGCAGTACCGAAGAGACCACGACGGGAGTCATCCGCCTCAAGGCCATGGCCAAGGACGGGGTCCTCCGGTTTCCCGTGATCTCGGTCAACGACTCGTTTACCAAGCATCTGTTCGACAATCGCTATGGCACGGGCCAATCGACGATTGATGGCATCATCCGGGCGACCAACTCATTGCTGGCCGGCTCGACGTTCGTCGTTGCGGGCTACGGGTGGTGTGGTCGAGGTGTCGCCTCACGCGCGCGCGGCGCGGGCGCGAACGTGGTGGTCACCGAGATCGACCCCCTCAAGGCGCTCGAAGCGATGATGGACGGCTTCCGCGTCATGCCGATGGCAGAGGCGGCCCCGATCGGCGACATCTTCTGTACCCTCACGGGCAACATGCACGTGGTCCGGAAGGAGCATTTCCGCGCAATGAAAGACGGCGCGATCGTCTGTAACTCCGGGCATTTCAATGTCGAGCTCGACCTCATCGGACTGGCCGACATTGCGGATCGTCCCGGCCGCCCGGTTCGGGAGTTCGTCGAAGAGTTTCTCGTCGGCGGCAAGCGCGTGTTCATCCTCGGCGAGGGCCGGCTCATCAATCTCGCCGCGGCGGAAGGACACCCCGCCTCGGTGATGGACATGAGCTTCGCCAACCAATCGCTGGGCGCGGAGTACCTGGTGAAGAACGCCGAATCGCTGTCGGCCAACGTGCACCGCGTCCCGGAGGCGATCGATCGTGAAATCGCGCGCCTCAAGCTGGCTGCTATGGGCGTCACGGTGGACATGCTGACCCCGGAGCAGCAGCGATACCTCGCGTCGTGGGACATGGGGACCTGACCCGTGCGTCGCCCCGGGCCCGCGCGGTCAGGGCGTGGACCGGCGCCTACCGGTTTGCGGCCCGTGGGTCCGGGCCGGACCGAGGCGTGACGGCGATATGGTCGAAGTATTCGTCGAGCGGCTGGGTATCGACAGCTCGAACAACAGCCACGTCGTGATCCTGCGGGAGAAAGGCGGCAATCGCCTGCTCCCGATCTGGATCGGTCCGGCCGAAGCCGACTCCATCATCATGGAGATGAAGCAGATGCGCCGGGAGCGCCCGCTCACCCACGACTTGTGCAAGAGTCTCATCGTCGGGCTCGGCGGGACGCTGCGCCGCGTGCAGATCACCAAAGTGCAGAAGAGCACCTATTACGCGGAGCTGCACGTGGTGCGGGCGGAGGGGGTCGTGCACGTGGACGCCCGTCCGTCCGACAGCATCGCCATCGCGCTGCGGATGGGGGCGCCGATCTTCGCCCCGGAATCGCTGCTCACGGCCGTCGCGGACGAGGAGGGGGCCGATGAGCTCACTCCCTCGGGGACGGAGGGCGGTGGCCCGGAGGAGCTCACTCCGGAGCAGCTCAAGGCGTACCTCGAGAACCTGCGCCCTGAAGACTTCGGAAAGTTCAATCTCTAGCGAGCGCATTCGACGGCCGATCGCGCCTCCCGCGCGGATGGGGCGCCGATGGTGGCCCGCGCTCGTCGTGGGCGTGGTCGGTCTGATGTCGGGGGGGCATCGCACCGCGCGGGCGCAGACCGCGACGGATGCACCGCCGCCAGGCGCCGCGAGGCGCGTCTCCGGACGCGTCGTGCGCCAGGGCGTGCACGATGTCGCTCCGCTCGCCAACACGTGGGTGACGCTGCACCGTGTCGGATCGGACACCGCTGGCCCGATGGACTCGCTGCGCACGGATCCGACCGGTCGATTCACGTTTCGCTACCAGACGCGCGGCGCCCCTGATGCCGTGTACTTCGTGTCGTCGAGTTACGATGGGATCGCGTACTTCTCCCAGCCACTGATCCAGCCCGTGGTGCGGGGGCCGGACGCCGAGATCACGGTGTTCGACACGACGTCGCAGCCGGTCGCCATCCGCGTTCGTGGCCGTCACCTGATCGTGTCCGCGCCGGGAGCGGGCGGGGCGCGGTCGGTCGTCGAAGTCTTCGAGCTCTCCAATGATTCATCGGTCACATTGGTCTCATCCGCTGCGTCGGGTGACCGCCCCACCTGGCACACGAGTATCCCGCCGCTCGCACAGCAACTGCGCGTGGGACAGGGCGACGTCTCGGCGGATGCCGTGACCGTGGTGCATGGCGACTTCGAAGTGTTCGCACCGATCGCCCCGGGATTGAAGCAGATCTCGTTTACCTACACGCTGCCGCCGTCGGCCTTTCCACTCGTCCGGCAATCCCCCGCGGGGGTGTCGGTGATGGAGATCCTGCTGGAGGAGCCGACCGCGCGTGTCGAGGCGCCGCGGCTCCGGGAGGTCGATCCGGTCGCGGTCGAAGGGCGAACGTTTCGTCGATATCTCGCGCAGGATGTACCGGTCGGAGGCGTGACGCGGGTGTCCGTGCCGATCGCGCTGGGGGATCGCCGCGCGCTGTACTTCGCGATCGTGCTGACCGCGATCGGCGCCGCGATGCTCGGCGCGCTGGCCCGCGCGTTCACTCACCGCTCGCGCCCGATGGTTCCGCTTGCCGGTGTGGAACCGACCGGGTAGATTCGCGCACACAACTGAACGATCGCGGAGGGTGAGACCGGAAGCCGGTGCAAAGCCGGCGCGGCCCCGCCACTGTATCGGGCACGACGCGAGCTCGGATGCGCCACTGATGCCGATCGGCGTTGGGAAGGCGAGCGACGCGGCCCGGAGCCAGTAGACGATCACCATCCGCGCCACACTGACAGTCCTCGGGGGAGGACTCGTGGCGGTGCAGACTGCGGGAACCGCTCACGCGGCGCTCGCGGCCTCGTGCGGCATGATACGCGGACCCGACGGCCGTATCGTGCCACGCGGCGTGTACCGGGCGATTTCCCTCAGGGCAGGACGCCCGTTCGATTGTCCCTCGCATTCACTGGTCGCATCGTTCGAGCTTGCGGCGCCGTGTGGACGGCGGCGCTGCTGCTGCTCGCGTGTGCGGGCGATTCGCATCATGCGGCCGTGCACGGCCCGCGGCAGGATGCGACCGGACGCGATTCCGGGAGCGCGCCGCGGCTCGCCAATACCGACGGCGCGTTCGTACTCGATGATTTCGGCGACACGCTCGACATCGCTGGCCCGCCGCCGCGTCGGATCGTGTCGCTCAATCCGGCCACCACCGAGATGCTGTTCGCGATGGGCGAAGGGGGACGGGTCGTCGGGCGTACGCAGTGGGACAGCTATCCTCCGGCCGCGCTCGCCGTGCCCGATCTCGGAGACGGCCTCCGTCCCAACGTCGAGGCGGTCCTGGCTACGCACCCCAACCTCGTGGTGCTCTACGCCGCGGCCGACAATCGCGACGCCGTGCACCGGTTTCGGGCGGCCGGGATCGCGACCCTCAGTGTCCGCGACGACCGAATGGTCGATTTCCGTCGTGTCCTCCGGTTGATTGGCGCGGCGCTGCACGAGCCGGTCGCGGCCAACGCGGTCGCCGACTCCGTCGATCAGTCGTTGGCCAAGACCCGGGCGATCACGGCGCCGCTCGCGCCGGTGACCGTGGTCTGGCAGATCGAGATCGCGCCGCTCCGGGTGATCGGCGGCGGTAGCTATCTCACTGACCTCCTCGCGGACGCCGGCGGCCGAAATGTGTACGGCGCAGTCTCCGATCCCTCACCGCAGGTGTCGCTCGAGGATGTGCTACGGCGCGGCCCCGCGGTCGTGCTCACGACGGCCGCCGCCGCCCAGGCGCTGCGGGCCGACCCGCGGTGGCAGCGGTGGCTCGCCGATAGCGGACACCGGGTGTTGGTGCCGGACACGGCACTCGTTGGCATGCCCTCGGTTCGGATGGGCGAAGCCGCCACCGAGATCGCGAGGCTGCTCCACCCCGACGTGGTGCATTGAGGCAATGCGCGCGCGATTCTGGAGCATCGCCCTGGTCAGCCTCGCCGCCGCCGCGGTGTTGGGTGTCGCGCTCGGACCGGTGCGCCTCTCTCCGTCGTCGTTGTGGGCGGCGCTGACCGGGCACGGCGATCCCACCGCGGTCACGATCATCCAGACGATCCGACTGCCACGCGTCGCCTTGGCCGCGTTGGTTGGCGCCGCGCTCGGCATGAGCGGCGCGGCGATGCAGGGGACGTTGCGCAACGGCTTGGCGGAGCCCTACCTCCTCGGCGTGTCCGGCGGGGCAGCCGTCGGCGCGGTCGCCGCCATCGCGCTCGGCTGGAACGCGGCGATCGGGGTGCCGATCGCGGCGTTCGTCGGCGCCGCGGGCGCGGCCGCACTGGTGCTGAGCTTGGCCCGGATCGCGGGCGGGCGAGCCGACGTGCGACTGCTGCTGATGGCCGGCGTGGTGGTCGGCGCGTTCGCGAACGCGGCGATCATGGTAGCGTACGCGACCGCGCCTCCGGAAACGGTGCGTGGCGCGCTCTGGTGGATGATGGGGTCCGTGGATAGCGCTGAGTGGCGGCGGGTGTCGTGGCTGGCGGTATACGTAGCGATCGGGGGCGGCGCACTGGTCGTCTGGGCGCGCGACCTCGATGCCCTCGCGCTGGGCGATGACGGCGCGGCCGCGCTGGGCGTCGATGTCGAGCGCGCGAGTCGGCGGGCGTACCTCGCGGCGGCGCTGCTCGCCGCCGCCACGGTCGCCGCGGCAGGGCTCGTCGGATTCGTCGGCCTCATCGTCCCCCACATGGTGCGCGCAGCTGGGTTGCGGCAGAACCGGGCGCTGTTGTGCGGGGCCGCTGTGGTCGGAGCGGCGCTCGTGATCGCGGCCGACGTGGTGGCCCGCACCGTTCGTCCGCCGGCCGAGCTCCCGCTGGGCGCGGTCACCGCGCTCCTCGGCGTGCCGTTCTTCCTGCTCCAGTTGCGGCGCCTGGCCGCGCGTTCATGACCGCCGCGGCGGCCGTCGCGTTCCACGACGTGCGCATCCGCTACCCAGGTGCGGCGACATTCGCCGTGGATGGCGTGACGTTTGCGGCGCTGGCCGGCGCGGTCACCGCGGTCACGGGCCCAAACGGGAGCGGCAAGAGCACCTTGGTGAAGGCGTTGCTACGCCGGGTTCCGTTGGCCGGCGGCCACATCGCGATCGATGGGGCGGCGCTCGCCGATCTGCCCCTGCGCGACGCGGCCCGCCGGGCGGCGGTGGTCCCTCAACGCGAGGAACCGGCATTCCCGATGACGGTTCGGGAATACATTGGGCTGGGCCGGTTCCCGTACGCCAGCGTGTGGCGGACCAGCGATCCCGATGCAGACTGCGCGATCGCCGCGGCGGTCGCCCGCGCCGGCGTGGGTGAGTTTCTCGATCGGCATACGGATGCCCTGTCGGGCGGCGAATGGCAGCGGGTGCGAATCGCGCGTGCGCTGGCCCAGGGCGGTCGGCTCCTGGTCCTCGACGAGCCCACGACCTTTCTCGACGTCGGCCATGAGATGAGCGTGTTCGAGCTGCTCGCCGATCTCGCCCGTGATGGCATGGGCGTGCTGCTCATCACCCACCAGCTCAACCTGGTCGCGCGCTTCGCGCACCATGTCGTGCTTCTGCATCGCGGCACCATCGCCGCGCAGGGGTCGCCCGCCGCGGTGATGACGGGCACCATCTTGGAGCGCGTCTACGATTGGCCGCTCGTGGTGGCTCGTGACCCGGCGGTCGGCGCACCGATGTTGATCCCGCTCCGGGCGCCGGCATCCGTTACTCTTCATCGGCCAACTGATCCATGATATCTCTTCCGATGCCCCTCCGCGCTCGACTCGCTCTCGTCGCCTGCGGCGCCGCGTTGACCGCCCCGGTCGTCGCCCGCGCCCAGGTCATCAATCGCACCACGTCAGTGCCCGACACTGCCGCGCTGCCGCCCGTCGTGGTGACCGCGACCAAGGTCCCGATCGCCGAGTCCGTACCGACGGCGTCCACGACCGTCATTACGGGCGAATCGTTGCGCGCCCGTGGGATCGCTACGGTCAGCGACGCGCTCCGCGACGTCGCGGGCGCGACGGTCGCCCAGAGCGGATCGTTTGGCAGCCAGACGTCGCTGTTCCTGCGCGGTGGTCAGAGCGACTACGTCAAGGTCCTGCTGGATGGTGTACCGCTCAACCTCCCGGGCGGCGCCTTCTCGTTCGACTATCTCACGACCGCAAACATCGACCGGATCGAGATCGTGCGCGGGCCGGCGAGCGTGCTGTACGGATCGGACGCCGTGTCGGGCGTAGTCCAGATCTTCACGACGCGGGGGACCGGGTCGATCGCGGGATACCTGGCGGCCAATGGCGGCACGTACCAATCGGCGAACGGCTCGGCCGCCGTCAGCGGCGGTCTCGGTCCCTTCGGGTACTCGGCGGGCGGGGATCGCCAATCGACTACGGGCATCCTGCCATTCAACAACCAGATGCTGAACGGCGAGATGTCCGGCCGCCTCGACTACGGCCTTGGCACGCCGACGTCGGCCGCGCTGACCGCCCGCTACCACACGATGGACTATCACTTCCCAACGGAGGGTGATGGGACACCGGTCGATCACAATCAGTACAGTCGCGACGAGGGGACATCGGTCGCACTCGATGCCGGCCACGCGTTCAGCCGCGTATTCGACGGCCACGTGCTGTTTACGTCGAACAGTCAGGACGTCGCAGACATCAATCCGCCCGATGGCGGTGCGGCCGACACGGGGTTTTTCTCGTCCTTCCAGCGCGAGGTGGACCAGCGACTGGGGGTGGACGCGCGCCTCGATGCACACATCGGCGGCGCCGTCGTGACCGCGGGCGGTAGTGAGGAAGGGCAGACCGATCGGACTCGATCGACCGACGAGTCCTTCTTCGCGCCCGGACCAGTGGATACGTCGATCACGGCCCCCGTGGCCCGCTTCCGGCGGATCGGCGCGGCGTACGCGCAGGTCGTCGGCAACCTCGGCAACCAGGCATCGTACACTGCGGGCGCGCGACTCGACGACAACAGCGCGTTCGGCACCTACGGCACGTATCGGGTGGGGATCGGCTACGCGATCGGGACCGGTGGTCAGATCCACGCGTCGTTCGGGAGCGCGTACAAGGAGCCCACCTTCGAGGAGAACTTCTCGGCCGTCCCATTCGATTCCGGAAATGCCAAGCTCAGGCCCGAGCATTCGCTCGGTTGGGAGGCGGGCATCAGCGAGACCCCATTGGGGCAGGGACTCACGCTGTCGGGGACCTACTTCAACCAGCAATTCCAGAACATCGTCGATTACACGCCGGTCTCGACCATCTTGCCCGGCACCACGACACCGACCAACTACGTCAACATCGCCGGCGCCAGGTCAGACGGTGTGGAGCTGCAGTTTCTGGCCGGTCCGGTGGCCGGGACATCGCTGGACTTGGGGTACACGTTTCTCCGCACTCGTGTCACCGACGTGGGGTTCGATACCACCGGGACGGGGCAGTACATCGTCGGCGACCGGTTGATTCGCCGTCCCTCGCATCAGTTCAGCGGCACCTTCCGCCACTCACTCGCCAACAAGGGGTCGATCGGTGTCACGGCCCACTTCGTCGGCACCCGCGACGACATCAACTTCGACAGCGACGCCCGGGTCGTCTTGGCTGGGTACACGACGTGGGATCTGGTGGGCGACTACCGGCTCTTTCAGGGCACGACGCACGGCCCCATGCTGAGTCTCACGGCCCGCGTCGTCAATCTGCTCAACCGGCACTACGACGAGATCGCGACCTATGCTGCGCCGGGGCGGACCGTCTTGATCGGGGGCCGGATCGAAGTCACGCGGTAGCGAGCGACGTGCCGGGTCGAGCTCGGCCGGCGGCTACATTTCGCCATGACCCTGCTCGTGACCGACGCGGTGGTGCTACACGCCTTCGACTATCTCGAGACGTCGCGGATCTACCGACTCCTGACCCGCGAGGCCGGACTGCAGTCGGTGTTGGCACGGGGCGCGCGTCGGTCGCGGTCGCGTTACGGGACGGCGGTCGATCTCTTCGCCGAGGGTGAAGCGCAACTCGCGATGCGCCCGACACGGGAGCTCCAGACACTGACCGCGTTCGACGTGACGCACGCGCGTCCAGCGCTGGCTGAATCGCTCGAACGGTTCACGGGGGCCGCCGCGATCACCGAGCTCGCGCTCCACTTCGCCCGCGACGACGCGCAGCCGACGTTGTACGATGCGGTGTGTCGCGCGCTCGACGCGATCGCGACCGCGCTGCACGGGCCGGGCGGCGCCCGGGACGCGGCGCTCGGCGGCGCCTGGCACGTGGTGGCGGAGCTCGGATTCGCACCCGCGATCGACGTGTGCAGTGCGTGTCACGCGGCCGTGCCGCGCGAGGGGCGTCTCGCCTTCAGTCACCCGATGGGGGGCGTGTTGTGCGCGGGGTGCGCGGCCGTGCATCGCGGGAGCCGCGCGATGCCCGCGTCGGCCCGTGACGCGCTGCGGGCATGGCTCGCGGGTGAGCCCTGGACGCTCGCCGACGAGGCTGACGCGCGCGCCCATCAGCGACTCCTTCGCGAGTTTCTGGCCGAACACCTCGCTGACGGGCGTGCGTTGCGCGCGTTCGACGTCTGGGAGCGGGGGGGATGGGGTGCCGCGTCGCCTGTCACGGCGGTCGTTGGCGAGGGCTGATGATCCTGGGGACGGCTGGGCACATCGACCACGGCAAGACCGCGCTGGTCAAGGCACTGACCGGTATCGACACCGATCGCCTTCCCGAGGAACAGCGCCGAGGGATCACGATCGAGCTCGGGTTTGCGCCACTGCGATTGGCGGATGTCGGGACGATCGGTGTGGTCGATGTGCCTGGGCATGAGGCGTTCGTGCGAACGATGCTCGCCGGGGCGTCGGGGATCGATCTCGCGCTCCTCGTGATTGCGGCCGACGCGGGCGTGATGCCACAGACGCGGGAACACCTCGCGATTCTGGAACTACTCGGCATCCGGTGGGGCGTGATCGCGGTGACCAAGTCGGATCTCGTGGACGCCGAGTGGCTGGCTCTGGTGCGAGACGAGGTGGCGGCGCTGGTCGCCGGTACTGGACTGGCCGGCGCGGCGGTCGTCCCGGTCTCCGCGGTCACCGGCGCCGGAGTAGACGCCTTGCGTGCGGCGTTAGTCGCCGCGGCGCGTGAGGTGCCGCGGCGGGACACCGATGATCTGTTTCGGCTCCCCGTGGACCGGAGTTTCACCGTGAAGGGAACCGGTACCGTGGTGACGGGGACGGTGTGGACAGGTGGGCTGGGACGGGACGCGGTGGTCCGCATCCTTCCGGGCGGCCGCACGGCGCGAGTGCGTGGGCTTCAGTCGCATGGCGAGCCGGTAGACGTGGTCGGTCCCGGGGTGCGAGCTGCCGTGAGTCTCGGTGGAGTGGAGCGAGCGGACGTTCCGCGCGGATCCACCTTGGTCACCGACGTCGAGTGGGAGGAATCGACGCGCCTTCGCGCCGACGTCGTCCTGATGCCCGACGCGCGACCGATCGGACCGCGCACGCGCATTCGTTTCCACCTCGGCACCCAGGACGTATCGGGCCGTGTCGTCGCTCTCGGAGGCCCGCTGCGGGCCGGCGCGGCGACACCGGTGCGGGTCGTCCTCGACGAGCCCGTCACCGCCCGCGGCGGTGATCGATTCGTGGTACGAATGGGGTCGCCGGCGGTGACGGCGGCGGGGGGCGTCATCACCGATGCTGCGCCCGCTCACCGGCGGCTCAAGGCGTGGGCGTACGCGGGTGCGTCGCCGGTGGAGCGACTCATCATGATCGCGCGTGATGCGGGCGGCCGCGGGGTGTCGCGGGCGTCGCTGCCGGTCCGGGTCGGCTTGCGGCCCACGGACGTCGATGGTGCCGTCGCGGCCGCCAACGATCGCATCGACCTCATCAATGGTGTCGTGTACGACCGGGATGCGACGCGGCAGGCCGCGGAGCGGCTCCTCGCGCGGATCGTTGCGCACCATGCGGACGCGCCGCTCGACGCCGGTGTCTCGCTGCAAGCCGTGCGCAGCGCCATAGTCGGTGGGGCGGCGTTGGCCGACGCGGTGATCGCTCGGTTGGAAGTGGCTGGCACGATCGCGGTCGATCACGGGCTCGTGCGGCGGACGGGATGGGCGCCACGTCCGACATCGACGCAGCAGTCGGAGCTCGACCGACTCGCGACCGTGATTCGGGCCGCGGGCCGCGAGCCGCCGTCGGCCAGCGAACTCGCGCGCCAGGGCGTACATGAATCAGAGTCGGATGTCGTGACACTTTTACGATTATTGGATCGTAGGGGAGTGCTACGGCAGGTCGAGCCCGACCGGTTCTATTCCGTCGAGGCGTTGAGCGCGATGGTTGACGCGCTCAGAGCCGGGATGCGGCCCGGTCAGGAGTATGGGCCGGCGGAACTTCGGGCCTTCGTCGGGGTTTCGCGGAAGTACCTGATTCCGTTGTTGGAGTATTACGATCGGGTGGGTGTGACCGAGCGCCGAAATCAGGGCAGGGTGGTCCGCCCGGATCGGGCGGTGGATGGCGCGATTGGCGGCCGGGTGATCGAGCCACCGGCGGGGTAGGAATAGGACGGCAGGACCGCCGGTGAGGCACTTCTGGCGTTCGGGGCGTGATCCGTGCGGTTGAAAGTGGTGGTGTCGAAGTGGTTGGCTTGACAGTCTCGACATTGGAGCCTATCGTTGCGGAACCGAAGAAATCCCGTGGACCATTGGACAGGAGCAGGCGGCGGAGCTTCTTTCGTTAGCGTGGAGTGTGCGTATGGGTGCCCGTTCGGGGACCGGCGCAAACCACAGAGCGCCTAGGCAGCGGGTGTTGGGCGTCTCGTCGGTGTGGATTCGGATCGCGGGCCCACTCGCGATCGTTTGTGCGGCGTGGTTGGTCCCGTGTCGCGCGACGGCCCAGACTGAGCAGCCGGGCGTCGTGCCGAGTCAGAAGCATCAGGCAGGCGCGCTGTTGGGACTCGGCAAGAACTATCCGGGCCCATTCAGCGGGACGACGCGCATCCCGTTTTCGGTCGGTGACGCGCCCGCGTGCACGGATGGCGCCCGTCGCTACCATGTCAACCTGCGGATCTACAACCTCCTTGCGCAGGTCGTGGCTGTACCGGTCATGGCGGATGGAGGGTCCAGCGCCGCGTCGGTGGGGCAGCGCGTGCAATCGCTGGATTTGCCGTGCGGGCAGTACACCGCGTATTGGGATGGTGTCGGCGTAGCCAACAACCATGAAGTGCCGCCCGGCATGTATCTCTACCGCCTCGAGGTCAACGGGAAGGCGGTGGGCCGGAAGATGCTGATCCAGCGGTAGGACCTGGGCACGTCGTCCGCCGCCCCGTCGGGATGCCGACCGCGGCGCGCTCGATTGGGTTGCGCGCTTCCCGATGCTCGATCGCGCCGGGGTGTATCAGACCCGATCTCCGCATCTAGCTGGCGAACGAGTAGCGACGGAGCATCGCGGCGCCACATCCCGTGACTGCATCGGCGTCATTGCGGCCGCGCTACCGCCGCAGCAGGTGGAACGCGTGGTTGCCCCAGTCGTCGTTGCGGAATCCGGGGATGCACCAGAGTACCGATGGCGCGGACTACGGCCGGGGCGCTGCTCCAGCGCTCGGCGGCAGGCGCCGAGTGGGTGGTGTGGACCGAGAGTTGAGGCTGTTGAGCAACGCCCGGGCGTCGGCGTTCGATGGGGCGGGGTTGGGTTGGGCAGTCGTGCTTACGCCGGGCGGGAGCGACAGGGGCGCGTGCCCGACCGGCGGCACGCCGTTGGTCGGCTTCGCCGGGATCGTCCCCATGGCGATTTGCACTCGGCGATCGACCGCGCGCAGGACCTCCGCGGCATGATCCGGATTGAGCGCCAGGCGCCGGGCGATGTCTTCGAGCGCCTCGGTGGTCACATGGTATTTCCGGAGGATCGAGTCACGGACCGCTGCGCGGCCGGCACTATCGCGTGTCGTCTCGGCGCCACCGGGCAGCACGGCGCGGCGCAGATCGGCGATCGCACCAACGAAGGTCGAATCGCCAGCGGCGTCCGCTCCTCCAAGGCCGCCGTGACAGCCGATGGCGCCAGCCGCCACGCAGAGGGCGAGCGTGAGGCTGCGGGCCGCGCGGCGTGCACGAGGGGCCGGGACCGTGGGCCGGTCGGTCCCGCCTCGCCAGGCCCGAGCGGGCTCTAACGACCCCATGGGCACAGGGGGGCGATATCTTTTCCAACTCATCGCAGATGGGGTGGGGACGTGGTGAATGCAGACCGGTTGACGGTAAAATCGACGGAGGCGCTCAACGACGCAATCGCGCTTGCGCGTCAGAGCGGGAATCCGCTCGCGTACGATATCCACCTCTTGCTGGCATTGCTGCGGCAGGACGAGGGGATCGTCGTACCGATTCTGCAGAAGCTGGGCGGCAGTGTGGCCGCGCTCCGCGAACAGCTGGAGCGCGAGGTCGAGCGCCTTCCGAAGCAGAGTAACGCGCAGCCCTCGATGTCGCGAGAGCTCACCGGCGTGCTCGATCGCGCCGAGGATGAGGCGCGGAAGTTGGGCGACGAGTACATCTCGACCGAGCACCTGCTGTTGGCGTTGGCGGACGCGCGTGGCACGGAGAGCAAGACACTACTCGAGGCGATGGGCGCAACCCGCGCCGCGCTGCTCGAGGCGTTGCGGTCGGTCCGCGGCTCGCACCGGGTGACGGATCAGACGCCTGAAAACCAGTATCAGGCGCTGCAACGGTACACGCGGGATCTCACGGACGTCGCGCGCAAGGGGAAGCTCGACCCGGTGATCGGCCGGGACGAAGAGATCCGGCGGGTGATCCAGGTGCTCTCCCGTCGCACCAAGAACAACCCGGTGCTGATCGGCGAGCCTGGCGTGGGCAAGACGGCGATCGCCGAGGGTTTGGCGCAGCGGATCGCGAACGGCGATGTACCGGAGGGGTTGAAGAACAAGCGGCTGGTGTCACTCGACCTTGGCGCGTTGATCGCCGGCGCGAAATTTCGCGGAGAGTTCGAAGAGCGACTCAAGGCGGTGCTCAAGGAGATTACGGACGCGCAGGGGCAGTTCGTGGTGTTCATCGACGAGCTGCATACGCTGGTCGGAGCGGGGAAGGCGGAAGGGGCGATGGACGCGGGGAACATGCTCAAGCCCGCGCTCGCGCGTGGCGAGCTGCGGGTGGTCGGCGCGACCACGCTCGACGAGTATCGGAAATACGTCGAGAAGGACGCCGCGCTGGAGCGTCGGTTCCAGCCCGTGTTCGTGGGCGAGCCGTCTGTGGAGAGTACGATCGCCATCCTCCGCGGCCTCAAGGAGCGGTACGAGGCGCACCATGGCGTGCGGATCACGGATGGCGCGGTGGTGGCTGCGGCCACGCTCTCCAACCGGTATATCGGGGACCGGTTCCTCCCCGATAAGGCGATCGACCTGATCGATGAGGCCGCGTCGCATCTCCGGATCGAGATCGATTCACTGCCGCAGGAGATCGACGAGGTCGAGCGGCGCATCATCCAGTTGGAGATCGAGCGCGAAGCGCTGCGCAAGGAGAAAGACAAGGCATCGGCTGAGCGGCGCGAGGCGCTCGAGCGCGAGCTCAGCGAGTTGCGCGAGCGGTCGGCCGGCATGAAGGCGCAGTGGCAGCAGGAGAAGGAGACACTTGGCACGGTTGGCCGGATCAAGCAGCAGATCGATGAGGCGCGGGTCCAGGCCGAGCAAGCGACGCGCGCGGGCGACCTCGGTCGGGCAGCGGAGATCAGCTATGGCCGGATCCCGCACCTCGAAGGGGAGATGCGGGACGCGGAAACGCGACTGGCGGCCGCGGCGGACAGTGGCGGCCCGCGGTTCCTGCACCAGGAAGTGACGGCAGACGACATCGCGGAGGTCGTCGCGAAGTGGACGGGGATCCCGGTCACCCGGATGCTCGAAGGGGAACGGGAGCGGTTGACCAAGCTTGACGACGTGCTCGCGTCACGCGTGATCGGACAGCGGGAGGCGGTCCGAGCGGTCGCCGACGCGGTGCGGCGCGCGCGGGCGGGTCTCCAGGACCCCAACCGTCCGATCGGGTCGTTCATCTTCCTCGGGCCGACGGGGGTGGGGAAGACCGAAACGGCTCGGGCGTTGGCGGAGTTCCTGTTCGACAATGAGCAGGCCATGGTGCGCATCGACATGTCGGAATACATGGAGAAGCACTCCGTGGCGCGGTTGATCGGCGCGCCGCCCGGGTATGTCGGCTATGAGGAGGGCGGCCAGCTCACAGAGGCGGTGCGGCGGCGTCCCTATTCGGTGTTGCTGCTCGATGAGATCGAGAAAGCGCATCCCGATGTGTTCAACATCCTGCTGCAGATCCTGGATGACGGGCGGCTCACCGACTCGCAGGGTCGCACGGTGGATTTCCGCAACACGGTCATCATCATGACGTCGAACATCGGGAGCCCCTACATCCTCGAGCACGCGACGGCGGACTGGGGCGAGGTCGAGGCGCAGGTCCTGGCCGCGCTCCGGCAGCACTTCCGTCCGGAGTTCCTCAACCGTGTGGACGACGTGATCGTGTTTCGCCCGTTGGGCGAGGAGCAGATCGGCCGCATCATCGAGCTGCAGCTGCACCGATTGGAGCGGCTCCTGGCCGAGCGCAAATTGACGATCACGCTGACGCCCGAAGCCCGGCGGGCGATCGCGGTGGAGGGATACGAGCCCGCGTACGGCGCCCGTCCCCTCAAGCGTGCACTGCAGCGGATGGTGCAGAATCCGCTGGCGCTCGGTGTATTGGAGGGGAAGTTCCAGGACGGCGACCATATCCTGGTGGCGGCGGGCCCGGACGGTACGTTGACGTTCGAGGTCGCGGCACGAGAATCCGATGCGGGTCGCGGCGACGGCGGGGCGCGGCCCTCGGTGCGCAGCGAGCCTGCAGCTGCCGCCCGACGGCCTTGACCGAGCAGTGACCGGTACGACGCCGCGCTCGGCGGGCGGAGCTGTGGTCAGCACCGATGCCGGCTGGATGGCGCACGCACTCGTGGTGGCTCGCGAAGCGGGGGCGTCGGGGGAAGTGCCGGTGGGTGCGGTGGTGGTGTCGGGTGGGACGATCATTGCGTCCTCCGGTAATCGCGCCCGGCGCGATCGGGATCCGACGGCCCATGCGGAGGTGTTGGTCTTGCGGGCGGCTGCGGCGGTGCTGGGCGAGTCGGTGTTGGCGGGCTGTGTGTTGTACGTGACGTTGGAGCCGTGCGCGATGTGTGCGGGCGCGATTGTGTTGGCGCGTGTGTCGCGGGTCGTCTTTGGCGCGTGGGACGACAAGGCGGGGATGGGGGGGTCGGTCGGCGATCTCTTGCGGCACCCGCGGCTGAATCATCGGTCGGAGGTCACGGGTGGCGTATGCGCCGAGGAAAGTGGGGCGTTGCTCACGGGCTTCTTCGCGGCGCGGCGGGCGGCGAAGCGGGACGATCCGCTGGAAGCGCTCTAGCGGCGCGGTGCGCGCGGCACCGTGTGGGCGGGCACGTGATGCCGGTGGTGCTGATGCGGCTGGTTGGGCGGGTGTGGCCGGTTTACATTGCGACGCCGGCACGTGGCGGCGACGGGTGTTGGAACCGTCGAGTCGCGTGTTGGCGAGAGACCCCGGACGGGTGGCCGAGTGGTTGAAGGCACCGGTCTCGAAAACCGGCATACCGGTGAACCCGGTATCGTGAGTTCGAATCTCACCCCGTCCGCTCGATGGCAGCTGTTGGGCGCCCTACCTTCGTGTCCGACGGTAGGGCGCGAGTGCGATGCGGGGGAGGGGAGAGCGTGTGGTGTGATGTTCCCGAACGCGCTTGGAGTATGGTACCACCGTGTGTCGTACCACTGGGTAGTAGGATTGGCTGACGCGTCAGGGTCGTGCCACAGTACTCGATCGCCAGGCGTGCGACACGGGCCCGCGATGCGGCAGTGGTCACGTCGTGATGATGCACGCGGCGGCGCGATCTGGTCGCGATACCGAAGACGTAGGACAAAGGGACGGGTGGCCGAGTGGTTTAAGGCGCACGCCTGGAAAGCGTGTGGGGCCGAAAGGCTCTCGTGAGTTCGAATCTCACTCCGTCCGTGCGGTAGCTCCGTACTCTGCGCTCCGTTACGTCGAGCGCGCGTAATGGGGTGCATCGCATCGCGACCCCGCGGGTGGCAATTGCGGGTGGCAATTCGCGCAATTGCTAGCCACCGCTCGCGACCTCAAGCGTGCGGCGCGACGCCAGTGCAGCGAGCATCGTCTCATCGTCCCGCTGCTGGTACACGTTGACCACAGTAGCGACAGACTTCCATCCGCCGAGGTACGCCAGGCACGGAGCGCCCCGAGGACTACCGGGGACTTAACTTTTAGGGGACTTGCCCCGCCGTGAAGAGCACGAGTGCCGCGCCTATGATATCCTTGCAGACAGACATCAATGGCAGCTGTTGCCATGGAATGGAGATGTCACATGAACAGGTTGGCGTTGCTGGTCCTCTACTGCGCCGCGTGGGCGGCACCCTACGCTCGCGCCGACGACGCGGCGGCAATGGCCGTGCTGCGTGCCGGCTGCACGGCAGACGTCCAGAGGCTACGCGCCAACGTACAGCCTGGCGGAGGACGAATCCTCGCCTGCCTGAGGCAGCACACTGATGCGCTGTCGGATCAGCGCAAACAGGCCGCACAGCAGGCGGCGGGCATGAGCGGAAAAGCCGCGCCCAACAATCCACCCAGTGCACCGTCCCCGAATGCGCCGCCACCACAAAGCCCGCCCCCCAGCGCGCCGGCCCAGCCCGCCCGGCCCGCACAGCCCGCCCCCCAAGTGTCCGCGTCATCCGCTGCCAAGCACGCAGCGCCCGCCGCCAGCGCTGCTTCCGGCTCTTATCTGGTCCTGAAGAAAGTGCAGATCAAGGTCAAATACGATGCCCCCAATGAGGCGCTGTCACCCGCGATCGAAATGTTGATTCCCAGCACTTGGGACTTCCAGGGCGCGATCCATATGTACGGCGGCAAGACGGGCTGTTTCAGCGAAGCTTTTTCCGTCTTTTGGGAGGCCAAAAGCCCGGATGGCGTGACCAAATTTCAAGGTGTTCCCAACTTCGCCTGGCAATATTCCGACGACCCGCAGGAGTTGCACAACCTCACCGATCCCAACCGGCGCACGCACACGGGGAACACGACAAACGATCTCTGCGCCGTGGCCAAGCCCTTGAACGCCGAGCAATATTTCCGCCAGATGGTGCTGAACAATCTGACGCCCGCGATGACGGTGGTATCAATCGAGCCGTACCCCGCGCTCGAGCAGCTCGTGCGCCAGCGCAATGGACTGCCTCCGGCTGACTCCGGCAACGGCGGCGCCCGGATCGACGCGATCCGCGTACGCCTCGAGTTTCAAAAGGACAACCAGCCGATGGAACTGTGGTACTCCCTGGCGCTCGTGACCCAGACCTATCGCGTTGGCCGTGGATTTCTTTACGATATCCACGCCGTCGGCCAGGTGGCGTTGGGAGCGCCCAAGGGCAAGCTCGATGGCAACGAAAGGCTCTTCAAGGTGGTGATGAGTTCCATTCAACCCACGCCCCGCTATGCCGCCTATGCGAATAAATGGATTGCCAATTTCTACCAAATACAAGCCGATAAAGAGGTCAAGATGGATAGAATCCAGGCGGACCTCGATAAGCTCATCACCCAGACGTACCAGCAAATGAGCGCCAACGCCCAGCGGGTTTCGGATATAGGCTTCCATGCCAACGAGCAGAACCTTCGCGATGTGCGTACCTACCGCGATCCCTCCACGGGGCAAA
>Ga0182024_10000070_pt1 | contig 193519 bp, 198 predicted proteins | sample P32metaG_FD_120480 | JGI IMG/M metagenome (GOLD analysis project Ga0182024, IMG submission 120480) | Permafrost microbial communities from Stordalen Mire, Sweden - P3-2 metaG (Illumina Assembly) | ecosystem: Environmental > Terrestrial > Soil > Wetlands > Permafrost | place: Sweden: Stordalen...
CAAAGTGGTCGACTGGATGGAACATGTCAGCGACGAGCAATATGGGGCATAGTCTGTACCGAAGGCCGCTGGAGGGTCCTCAGTCCAATGCTCTCCGCAAAATAACGACTGTCATCCTGAGAGGAGTTTGAGGTGTACAAGAAACCGGGATACAATCCCGCTTGAAAAATGAGGATCTCGCTATGAACATTTCTTTTGAAAACAAAGTCGCCCTCGTTACCGGCGCCGCATCTGGATTGGGCCTCGCGACAGCCAGGGCATTTGCTGAATCAGGTGCCTCCGTGGCCTTGGCGGACTGGAATGAAAAGGCAGTACATTCCGCAGTCGACGAACTGAGCGCGCAGGGCTACAAGACATTGGCGATCCGTTGTGATGTTGCAGATGACGCCCAGGTTGAAGCCATGGTTGAGAAGACTGTCGCTACATTCGGACACCTCGATGCAGCCTACAACAACGCCGGCGTTCAGAATGTCCTTGCGGAGACTGCCGATACTACCCGGAGCGACTACGACCGGGTAATGGCGATCAATCTTCGCGGGGTGTGGAGTTCGATGAAGTTCGAGCTTCTGCAGATGCGCAAGCAAGGAAGTGGAGCCATCGTGAATTGCTCTTCGCTTGGGGGACTTGTGGGCGGTGCCGAACGTGGGGTCTACCACGCTGCCAAGCACGGAGTACTTGGGTTCACCAAGAGCGCAGCGCTCGAATATGCTGCACGCGGCATTCGCATCAATGCCATATGTCCCGGCCTCATTTGGACACCGATGTCCGATCAAATGGTCGCAACTGGCCAGGGCGAGGCACTCGACGCATTGCTGAAGAGCGTCCCCATGGGCCGGTATGGTCGCCCTGAGGAAATCGCTGACCCTGTTCTGTGGCTCTGCAGCACAGCCGCGAGCTACGTCACGGGTCAGTCGATCTCGGTTGACGGCGGCTTCATCATGCGCTGACAAAATGCGATAAGCCGCGGCGCCAGCTTTGAAGGGAAAACCCAGAATGTCCACATGGTCGAAGGACGAACTCAGCAAGATCGCAGAAGCGTATGACTTACATGTCTCACCGTTCCGTGAGGACGGGATGGAGTATGAAGGGGATCGCTCGGTCGACGTTCGTTAGTAAAATTGCGTCATGTGCGGACGATACGGCAGACGGGCAGACAAGCAGCGCATCGCGGAGTGGATGCAAACCCACAACACCGATGTGTTCGATGACTCCTACCTTGCGCCGTCGTTCAACGTGGCTCCGCAGAGCTTGCAACCTGTGGTCCGGCTGGAGAGCGAGACCGGTCAGCGAGAGTTGACCATCATGCGCTGGGGCTTGATTCCATTCTGGGCAAAAGACTCCAAGATCGCGTACTCCACCATCAACGCAAAGGCAGAGACGATCACCACCAGTCCGGTATTCCGCGAGGCAATGAAGCGCCGCCGCTGCCTTGTCCCGGCTGATTTTTTCTATGAGTGGAAAAAACTCGACGCCAAGAAAAAGCAGCCGTATGCAATCGCCATGAAGGATGGCAGCCTCTTCGCATTCGCCGGACTTTGGGAGCGTTGGAAGGATCGTTCCGATGGAACGGAGCTTGAATCGTTCACGATCATCACCACCGATCCAAACGAACTGATGCAACCGCTGCATGATCGAATGCCCGTCATTGTGAAGCCGTCTGACTATAGCCGCTGGCTCGATTCCGGGAACGCTGAGCGGCCTCCCGTTGACTTGCTCCGGCCCTTTGACGCGGACTTGATGACGGCCTGGAGAGTTGGACCGGATGTGGGCAACGTTCGGAACAACCGGCCGGACCTGTTTGAGCCGCTTTCGACCTAGAAAAAAAGCGCGAAACAGATGCCAGCGTGCGCCATGCGCGGCGGTTCGATCCATTTGTAGGTCGTCAGCTGATTAGGGGTCGATGGGCCAGTGGGGAATGGCCGCGCTCACGATTTCGGCCGGCAGGGCGTTTTGCGTGCCGCGGCCATGGGTTTGCCGTATCCAAATCCGAAACCAATTAGGCGCACGCAAAGGATAGCTTCCTTGCGGCTTATAAGCATCCAACTAACAGAAAGAAAACGACTTGGATGCACGGCATCGTAAGCATTCAGATGCCAACGGTGATCGTTTCCTTGTGAAAAACAGGTCGATTTTCTTGCCAAAAGATGGGCAAAAGGGTACCTATTTAGTAAAATCTAGCGATGGTTATTCGGTGGAAATCACGCAATGTGACCCTGAGAACTCCGCTGGGGATTTGTCTCTTGGCAGGCGCTTCAGTGGTTGCGCTGGCGGCTGTGGCGATCACACTTTCCACAGCGGCGGTGCAGGCGGATGCGCGGCTTCCCAGGCCAGCTTCGGTCGCGCCTCCCCCGGCTCCCAGCCTCAGCGCGGCTCGGGCTGTGGTTGCGCCGAAAAGGACCGCCGGTCTATCGCGGGCACACCTCCTGCGCGGTATCGCATCCTGGTATGGATCGATGCTCGACGGTCGCCTCACGGCCAGCGGAGAGCGGTTTGACATGCACGCCATGACGGCCTGCCATCCGACCCTTCCGTTCGGCACAGTGGTGCGCGTGCTTGACCTCAGAAACAAGAAGTCGGTCGTGGTGCGCATCAACGACCGCGGCGACCTGGCGCCGGGGCGCATTATCGACCTCTCCTATGCGGCTGCTGAGCAGTTGAACATCACCGAGGCCGGTCTGGCTCCGGTGGCTCTGGAGATCATCTCCATGGGTCGTCCCCGGCACCCATAAGCACCAGGAAGCTTCCCCGGTCCGCATCCGTTCTCAGAGTACCCGCCGGCCGTCCATGGCGCGGGCCATCGACACTTCATCGGCATACTCAATGTCGCTGCCGGCAGGAACGCCAGTGGCGATTCGCGTGATCCTCACCGGAGAGCCGCGCAACACAGTTGCCAGCCAATGGGCCGTAGCCTCGCCCTCGAGCGTGGGGCTGGTGGCCAGGATCACCTCGTCCACTTCGCCACGCTCTGCGCGGGCCAGCAGGGTTCCGGTGCGCAACTGCTCGGGACCCACGCCGTGCAAGGGCGAGAGGGTTCCGTGCAGCACGTGATAGACGCCCTGGTAGCCGCCCTGCAACCCTTTTGCCCGCTCCACGGCGGTGATGCTGGTAGGCTCCTCGACCACGCAGATCACGCGGTGGTTGCGGGTCGGGCTGGTGCAGTAGGCGCAGGGATCGACGTCGGTAACGTTGTTGCAGATGGAACACAGTCGCAGGCCGGCCTTGAGGCCGCGCACCGCCTCGGCAAGCGCGGCGGCATCGTCGTCTGACGAGCGCAGGATATGGAAGGCGAAGCGTTGCGCGCTTTTTGCGCCCACTCCGGGGAGTTTCTTCAGTTCTTCGATGAGCCGGGCCATTGGCTCGGCATAGCGTGCCACGTTGCTGCCTCCCTGGAATTTCCGCGCGGATGCGAAGTCAACTCAGGCCGGGAATCTTCAGCCCGCCCAGCATGCCTTGCACGCTCGATTGGATGGCCTCATCCGCTTTGCGTCCAGCTTCGTTGATGGCGGCCACCACCAGATCCTCGAGCATTTCGACATCCGGCTGGCCGCCGCTCAGACCCACCACCGCCGATGGGTCGATGCGCAGCTTGAGGAGCTGCTTCTTGCCGTTCATGGTTGCCGTTACGGCGCCGCCGCCGCTGGCCGCCTCCACCACCGTATCGCCCAGCTTGCGCTGCACTTCCTCCTGCATCTGGTTGGCTTGCGAAAGCATCTCCGAGATTTTGAGCGGATTGATCATAGCTTGTTTACCTCTTTGAAGCATGCGGTTCATCGGGTCGCAGGTCAACTACGCTGCGTACCTCTGCTTTGAAAATCTCCTGCGCCTTCTGGACTAAGGGGTGGCTCAGCGCGGCCTGCTGAATGCTGCCGGCCAACGGCGCGGAGGCGGGCGAGGCGGCCTGAGTCGTCGCGGCGGTTCCGTCGCCAGGGACGACCAGGAAGCGCGTGGGCGCGCCCAGCCGCTGCAATTCGTGGCGGATAATTTTCTCCGCTGCAGCGTTCACCGTCAGGCCCAGCATCTTCTTGCCAATGCCGGGGACTTCAATGCGCAGGCTCGCGCCATCCATGATCCATGGGCCCGATCCGAGCAATTGTGCGGCCGATGTGTGGCCGCCCGTCACCAGCGCGCACCCGATTGCGTGGCGAAGCGCTTCCATGCTGGGAGCGCCTGTGGGAAGGGTTGCGGTCTCGGGAGCTTTGGCCAGCGCGCCTTCGGTCAGGGTTGCGGTCGAGCCGTATCCGCTGGCCGGGGATGCGGACGCAGGGAAGGGCGAACTGCCCACAAACGAATGGCCGGATGCTTCGCCGGCGATGGCGACCGGCCCAGGCAAAGGACCCGGCCCAGCGAGAGCCCGCTCCATCGTGGCCACCGGCGCAGTCGCGGCATCGGCCCTGGCGCCCGTTTCCATTTTTGAGCCCGTGCTCCAGCCACCGCCGGCCGGCCCGAACGGAGAGGCGATGGGCGCAGGCGCAATCGGAGCGGGCGCAATCGGACCAGATGCGGCAGGGGCTGTGGCTGGGCGCGCCGGGGCGGACGCGGTTGGCCGAGCAGAAGAAGAGGGTGCGGCAGCACGCATTTCAGAATGGGCCGCCGTGCCGGCCGCCACGCCGCTCAGCAGCTCTTCCATCGGCAGCAGCCGCTGCGCGTGGATCAGCTTCAGCAAACCGAGTTCCAGGTGAAAGCGCTGTTCCTGTCGGTAGTTGAGATCGTCGAATGTGCGCAGCACGATCTGCAGATTGCGGGTCAGCTCCTCTTCGCTGAACAGAAGCGCGGTACGGGCGGCGCGGGCACGCTCGTCGCCGGAAATCTGCAGCAGCTCCGTCTGCTCGCCGCCCAGCTTGGCCATCAGCGCATTGCGCAGGTAGCGGACCGTCTGCCGCGCCAGGGACGAGGGGCTGTGGCCCGCAATTACCAGCAGGTTCAACTGCTCCATCAGCTCCGCGCTCTGCCCGGCGGCGACAGCCTCAAGCAGGCGTTCGAAGACGGCGTTGGGCACCGCACCCATCAGCTCGCGAATTTGCGCGCCGGAGAGCACCGGACGGCCGGCCTCAATCGGCGCCGAGGCAATGGCCTGATCCATAATCGAAAGCGCATCGCGCATGGAGCCGTCGCCCGCCTCGGCCAACAGCGCCAGCGCGGCATCCTCGGCTTCCACGTGCTCCTGGCCGGCAATCATCCTCAACTGCGACAGAATGTCGTCGAATTTCACGGCGTGAAAGCTGAAGTGCTGGCAGCGGGAGCGGATGGTCTGCGGAATATTTTCCGGCTCCGTGGTGGCCATCATGAAGATGACGTGCGCCGGAGGCTCTTCGAGGGTTTTGAGCAGCGCGTTAAAGGCCGCCTCGGTAATCTGGTGCGCCTCGTCGAGAATGTAGATCTTGTAGCGGTCGCGCGCCGGCGAGTAGCGCGCCGCTTCGCGCAGTTCGCGAATCTCATCGATGCCGCGGTTGGTGGCTGCGTCAATCTCGATCACGTCCACTGCATTGCCCTGCCTGATTTCCACGCACGAGTTGCAAACGCCGCACGGCTCTGGCGTGGGCCGCGCTGGAGTTCCTATCCCCGCCGCTCCGATTTCAGTCCGGCAATTGAGGGCCATCGCCACGATCCGCGCGATCGTGGTTTTGCCGATTCCGCGGTGGCCTGAAAAAATGTACCCGTGTGCAATGCGGTTCTGGGCGAGCGCGTTCATCAGGGTGCGCGTCACGTGGTCCTGGCCGGCCACGTCGGCAAAGCGCTGCGGCCGGTATTTTCTGGCCAGAACCTGATAACCCATCGGTGAAACTGCTCCGTTGACCCGCGTCAGATTTCCGCAAGCCTGGATGCGATTGTATCGCCCCGGGGCGGGGTAGGCTGTGTGGGCGCGTTCGTGGAAAACGGCTTCGTCGCCTTCGCATTCTCATGACCGGAATCTGTCTTAGGCTTGCGCTGGTTTGGAATGCTTGCCGCTCTAGCGCCGGCCGCCATTCTCAATGAAGGCTTTTCTAACTTTTTTTTGAACGGCTTTCCGGGCTTTTCCGTTGCGGCGGCGGATCTCTTCCGGCGCATACATGGTGCCGCGGCACTCCACTGCGCCGCAGTTGCAGATCGCTTCATCGTCCCCGCCGTCATAGAGGCAATAGTCGTAGGTGATCTCGTCGCCGGGGGCTATGCTTCGAATGGCCTTGATCCACACCCGCCCGCGCACCTCGCTGGTCTCGCAGTTGGCGTCGCAACTGTGGTTGATGAACATCGCCATACAGTGCCCGTCGATGACCATCGAGCCGTCGCCGAGTCCAAATAAATAGGTGATGGGCGAGGCCTCATTGGCCGCGTCGGCCTGCTCTTTGGTCAGGCGCCGGCCGCTGTATTCGGCCACGCGCGCGCCTTTGCGGATGGCGGTGGTGGTGTAACAGCCGGCGGCGTGAATGGCAGAGGAGCGGATGATCAGTCCCATATGAAGGTGCAAGGTTTTCCTTCGGTAAGAATTGGGCCGTATGGATGGCATCGTACCATTGAAGGCGTGAGGAAAAGCGAATTGAAGCTGAGCTTTGCGAGGTCGCTGGTTTTCGCGTGCTGTCTGACGGCGGCGACGCGCCTGACTGCGCAGAATCCGACTCCCGTGGCCGGTCCCGGCGCAGGCCAGAGCAAGCCGGCAGGCGACGGGCAAAAACCGACGGCCGCGCAACCGCAGACCGTACCGCAATCCGTGCCCCAGTCCGTGCCACAATCCGGCTCCAACCCATTTCCTGAAGACACCACCTCCGTTCCGGTTATTCCTGCCAAAATCACCGCGTTGCCGGAAGGGATTAACGGCAGGGCCGACAGCAGCGCAGCCTCGTTGCCCGGTGAGGACCTGGACCCGATCCGCAGCCCGGACGACCCAGCCCCAGCTGCCGCAAACGCCGACGATGGGAGTTCCAGTTCCAGTCTCGCCGGGTTGGACAAAGTGCTGCCGGAAGCGGATGACGATTCGACGGATAAGACCGACAAGAAGAGAAAGCTGACCGTCAAGGAGCCCACCCATCAGGAGGCCGCTTCCAGCGACATCGATGTGGGCAATTATTATGTGCAGACCCACAACTGGAAGGCGGCGCTTTCGCGTTTTCAATCGGCCATGGTGCTCGATCCGAACAATCCGGATGTCTTCTGGGGCTTGGCCGAGACCGAACGCCACCTGGGCGATTTTGCCGACGCGCGCACCCACTATCAAAAGGTGCTTGATTACGATCCCGACAGCCGTCACGGTAAGGACGCGCGCAAGGCGCTGAAAGACCCTGAGATTGCCAATGGGAAGAACTCGGCCCCTAGCCCGTCGTCCCTTGAGTTGCCGAAGTAGCGGCTACGGCCATAGCTCTTAAACACCCCACGATTTTTAGAATCCCCCCCAGCGCAGATACGTGCCGATAATTAAATCGCCCCACAACGCGCTCATGATGCCACCCACGCAGAGGAACGTGCCCAGGGGGAGTTTTCTCAGCGCCCAACCGTTCTGGTTCGCCCGCGGTGCAGGGACTGCAAGCAAAACGAGGGCGACCAGCGCTCCGAGCACAACCCCGAGACCAAAGGCTAGCAGGGCGCCGGGCAGTCCCAGCCACGCCGCCAGCAGAGCCATCAGTTTGGCATCGCCAAGGCCGATGCCTTCGCGGTGGCGGATCCACGTGTAGGCCCAGCGGATCATCAAAACCAGGCCAGCGGCCGCAACGATGCCCAACGCGGAAGAAACGGCCGCAAGAATCTGGCCCATCTCAATCTTGACTCGACTCCGATCCAGATAGGCCTGCAGGTTAACCAGGACAAATCCCAGCGCGATTCCTGGCAGGGTCAGCCAATCCGGAAGCCAAAGATTTTCGGCGTCGAGCACCGCTAAAGCCACTAATCCCCAGTAGAAGATCATCATGCCGATTGCCGTTGCACACACCAACGGGAGATCGAAGGAAGTGCGGTCGTGACCCAAGGTTGTGCTCAGGGCCTGCCACGCAACGGCTGACCACAAGGCGCCCACTGCCAGTTCCACAAGCGGATATCGCAATCCGATCCACGCGCCGCAACTGCGGCAGCGCCCGCACAGAGCCAGCCAGCTTACCAGCGGCACGTTCTCCCACCATGCCAGCGTGTGATCGCAATGGCGGCAATGCGAGCGCGGCTTCACCACGCTCTCGTCCTCCGGCCAGCGACTCAGGCACACGTTCAGAAAGCTGCCGAAGGCCAGCCCCAACAGGCCCGCAAAAATTGTGCCCAGAATACTAATCATGCGCGAAGTTGAGTATACGGCCAGCTGCGGCTTACTCCGATTTCGGCACAATCGGCTGCAGTTTGTCGGTTTCAGGCTTCCGTTCGGCCTTTGTCTTTTCGGCTACTGACTTTCTATCGGACTCAATCTTTTCCGCGGCCAGCTTCTCCGCGGTTTCCAGGGCGTCTGGAGGTTTGACTGAGACGTCGGGGGCCACGCCGGCGCCTTCCCAGTCGGTTTTGGTGATGGGGTTAATAGGACGGCCGGCGGGAACACCCATCATAAAGTGATCATCGACTCGGTGCCCTGCGACAGGGTGGGCGCCGCCGCCCGTGGTTTCCCCTACGATGGTGGCGCGCTTCTGCGTCTTCAGGTCGTTGGTGAACTCCTCGCCGCCCGAGAAAGTTCGATTTGAAGTGAGCACGTAGGCTGGAATGTGGGGCAGGCGTGTTCCGGGAACGTAGGGCAGAGTCCAGTACTGCGTGGTTGCGTCCTCCTTGTGGTAGTAGAGATCGTTGAGGTGGGTGGGTTTGTCAAAGAGGTAGCTGCAGACCAGGGACACCATCTTTGGATCGCCGCCGCCATTCTCGCGCAGGTCGTAGATGATAGCGTCGACGTGGGCAAGAAAGCCCATGGATGCCACCAGCGTGGGGCCGCAAATGTCGGCGTCGCCGAAGAAATCAAACCTGAGGTAGCCGATGTTGCCGGGCAGGATTTCGGCCTTGCGGAAGCCGCAGTTTTCGCGCTGCATCTGCTTGCGCATTTCAGCCGCCTGGTCGGGAGTGGGGCCGTCCTCGCCTTCCCGATCGGGTGGAAGCTTGACGGGGCTGAAGTTCACGCGCAGATGTTTGTCGTGGCTGACAGCCAGCAGGTCGGTGGTGAGCTGCGTGGCAAACGCGTCACCGTCAACAATCTTGTCGTAGTCGCCGGCCTTCTGGTGCGCGCGGATGGCGTCCGTCATCTTCTGCGCGCCGTCCAGGTAAATGTAAAACTCCTTCAATAGCGCTGCTATGCCGTCGATGACACGTTGCCGGGCAGAGGCATCGAGGACTACGTTTTCAACCACGCCGCCGGGCGGAATGGCGCGCAGGCCGAAGTTCTGCACCGTGTGCGGTTCGGCGGGGTCCAGCAGGATGTTGCCGATGGCGACCGTGGCGCTGGCTTTCTCCTTAACGCGAAACTTGATCTGCAGCGGCTCGCTGCTTTCAATGGAGAGTAGATCGAAGCCTCCGGTCTGGGAGCGGAAGTTGTGAAAGAAATCGGCGCTGGATTTGGGATCGTGGTTCTTGATGTACGCGTCGATTTTGGCTTGATCGCCGCTGTTGAAGGCGTCAAGCCATGCGGCGAGGGTACGGCCGGCGGGTGTCTCTGGTGTCGGCGTTTGCGCCAGGGCCGGCAGTGCGCAGAGCAGCAGCGAGTAGACAAGAACAATGGGATTCAGCATACGAAGCATGGGAGATTCTCCTTCGCGATTCAATTGAAGATACAGGAATAGAAAATCGGGGCCACGGGTTAGACGCAGGGCATCAGTCGATGGCTTGTGCGCAAGGTAGACTTGAGTAGGCATGGACCTTCCGGCTGAGAGCTCACACGCAAATGCAGACGCCTCCGCAGCACAGGCGGCATCCGATCCGGCGCGGGCTGGGGAGTTATTCGCAGAATCGGTGCGCATCATGGCCCGGCTACGCGCCCCGGATGGATGCCCGTGGGACCGCGAGCAGTCCTTCGATTCCATCCGGAAATACACACTGGAAGAGACCTACGAAGTCTTTGACGCTATTGAGCGGCGCGACTTTCCGCACCTTGCCGAGGAGCTTGGTGATCTGCTGCTGCAAGTGTTGTTTTATGCAGAGATGGCCGCCAACGATGGACATTTCACCATCGCCAACGTGCTTGACCACCTGAATAACAAGCTCGTCCGGCGCCATCCGCATGTGTTTGGCGATGAAGCTTCGCGCGCGGCAGGGAACTTAGCTGAAGTCGATGCCGCAGTGGAGGGTTCCGCGGCCGCCGTGCTGCGCAACTGGGAGGAGATCAAGGCGGCCGAGAAGGCATTGCATGCAGCAGGCGCGCCTTCGGCGCAGAGGCTCACGCCCTCACGCCTGGACAGCGTGCAGCGGGCGTTGCCCGCCCTGGCCGAGGCCGCCAAGCTGGGAGCCAAGGCGCAAAAGTCCGGCTTCGACTGGCCGCATTGGCGCGACCTGCTGCCCAAACTGGCCGAGGAGACCGCGGAACTGGAGGCCGAAGCCGCCTCTGCCGACCCGGCGCGCATGCCGGCGGTTGAGGCGGAACTGGGCGACCTGTTATTTACCGCGGTCAACCTGGGCCGGCACCTGGGCGTGGACGCGGAGATGGCTCTGCGCGGCTGCAACCGGCGCTTCCGGCAGCGATTCTGCGCCATGGAACTAGCCTCCGAGCGTCCGCTCGAAGAGCTTTCCCCGCCGGAGCTGGAGGCGCTGTGGGCGCAGGCCAAGCGCACGCTGGCCGCTGAAAATCCGTCCGCCGCCGAACCTGCCCCGCAAAAGGCGCAGCCATGATCGCGATCCGCGCTTGCGAGGGTTTCGATGAGTTGGAGGCGTGCGTACAGCTCCAGATCGAAACCTGGGGCGTGGATGCGAGCGACACGACTCCGCGCAAGACATTCCTTCTGGCGCAGAAGATTGGCGGCCAGGTGATAGGCGCCTTCGACACAGAAATTTCGGGCAATGCGGCGACTGTCGGCCCGGAATCACTCGTTGGTTTCGCCATGTCTTTGCCGGGCATCAAAATTGAGAGCGGCGAACCACGAGCTTATTTACACTCCCACATGCTGGCCGTCAAAGAAGGCTACCGCAATCGTGGCCTGGGCGCGCAACTCAAATGGGAACAACGCCGGGAAGCTCTTTACAGGGGCATTCGTAAGATGGAATGGACCTTCGATCCGCTGGAAATCAAGAATTCTTTCCTCAATATCCACAAGCTGGGGACCATTGCTCGTGGATATCGTGCCAATTTCTATGGTGTATCCTCTTCTCGTCTGCAAGGTGGGCTGCCCACGGACCGGCTGTTGGCGGAGTGGCAGCTCGATTCGGCCAGGGTCGAGGCAGTTTTGGAAGGCCGCCCGCCAGTTGCGCACGTCATAAAAGAACGGATTTTGGTCCCAGCTTCGATCTATCAATGGAAGGCATCCGAAACCGGCTGGGAAAAAGCCCTCGCCGTTCAACTCGAGAACCGCCGCAAGTTTCAACAAGCATTTTCCCAGGGATTAGCCGTAATCGGATTCGTCCGCGATGCGGAAGGAAATGGAATTTTCGAGCTTGGCGCCTTCGGCCACGCCGGATTTGGCATCTAATGCCGAGGAATGTAAAACCCTATGCGAATCGATGCAATTATCCTGCGCGAACTGCACCTGCCACTGGTGCGTCCTTTTGAAACCAGTTTTGGCGTGACCCGCGACCGGAGAATCCTGCTGGCTGAGATTCAGTCAGAAGGGCTGACCGGATGGGGCGAGTGTACCGCTGGGGAACGGCCGTTGTTCTCGGCCGAGTCGACCGAAAGCGCCTGGGCAGTGATCGTCCAGGAACTGGGACCGATGCTGGCCGCGGAGTCGCCCGAACACGGCGGAGACTGCCCGCGGATCTTCCGCCAGGTGCGCGGCAATCGCATGGCCAAGGCGACCCTGGAGAACGCCATTTGGGATATTGAGGCGCAGCGCGAGGGCGTTTCGCTTTCTCGGTTGCTGGGCGGGGTTCAGGAGATCATTTCATGCGGTGTATCGCTGGGAATCCAATCCTCCATCCCGGAATTGCTGTCGGTCGTTGAGCGTGAGCTGGCCGCCGGATACCAGCGCATCAAGCTGAAGTGCAAGCCGGATTGGGATGTTGAAGTCTTCGAGCGCGTGCGCAATCGCTGGCCGGGCATCATGCTCAGTTGCGACGCCAACTCCGCGTACAGACTCAGGGACGCCGACCATCTGGTGAACTTTGACGCCTTTGACCTGCTGATGATCGAGCAGCCGCTGTGGCACGACGATTTCTATTACCACTCCATGCTGCAAAAGCGGCTGCAGACGCCGATATGTCTCGACGAATCGATCCGCAACCGGCGCGATGCGCTGGCGGCCATCGAGATGGAGTCGTGCAAGATCATCAACATCAAGCTGGGCCGCGTGGGCGGATTCTCCGAGGCCATCGCGGTGCACAACGCGGCGCAGGAGCGCGGCATTCCGGTCTGGTGCGGCGGCATGCTCGAATCCGGCATCGGCCGGTCGCACAACATCGCGCTGTCGACATTAGAGAACTTTACGCTGCCCGGCGATGTGTCTGCGTCGGCGCGCTATTGGCGCGAGGACATCGTTGAGCCTGAGATTATCGTGTCGTCGGCGGGAGAGATCGTCGTTCCGGATACAACTGGCCGAGGATATGAAGTCCGCACCGACCTGGTCGAGCGGCTCACGGTGCGCAAAGAGATGATCCGCGCGCTGGAGCTAGTGGGGTAAGCATGGCTTCACTGCCCCTTGTTCCGGCGTGGCCAATTGAACCGCCGGCCGACTATGCCTTTCACAATCCAGTGGTCGGTTGCCGCCGTGGGGCCTATGCCTACGCCGAAATTGATCTCCCAGTCGGGCGAGACGTTCAGGTCGATGGCGGGGAAGAGCTGCTGCTGCTGATTGTGGAGGCTGGCGATGTTGGTGATGCTTCCATAGTCGGCGTAGTATTCGAAGCCCCCTGTGATCTCTTTAGTAAAGTCGTAACTGATTTTCGCGGCGGGTGAGAATCCGATCCCCAGATTGACGTCTGGCCCGTGCCAGGTTCGTTCCAGGGCCGGATTCACGGCGAAATACCACCGGCCCGTCGTTTTATCGACGATGGGGCGAATCTCCCAGGTCCAGGTGTCGGGCGAGAAGAGTGCCCGTTGGTAGCCAACTTCGGTGGAAAGGCTGACGCCGACCGGCCAGCGCCATTTCTCCGGCACGCGCACCCTGGGACGAATATGATCGCCCACCCACTGCGCGCCCAGTCCACTCTGCGCGTCAGTGAATATATAAAAGCCCACCTCCGACCAGTCATTCACGCCTTGGGTAATCTCGATGGTCTCGTGTTCGGCGTGATAGGTGGGGGCGACGCCGTCGATGGTCCTGCGTTGTCCGTCTGCGGTGAAGTTCGAGTGCAGCTCGACCATCGTAGTACGCGGAGCCACAGTCTCTGCGCCATAGACCTGAATCTCGTAGTTGCCCTGGGCGCGGGCCATGGGAAAAGCTGCGCAGAACACAATGAAGACTGAAAGAAGAAACTTCAAGCGCGCTCCTTTTATACGTAGTCAAGCAGGGTTACGCGTAGTGAAACAGGGCCATGAATCCCGAGTCCATGTGGTCCTGCTGGTGGCAGTGGAAGAGAGTGTTGCCGGGGTTGGTGGCGACCAGGTCGGCCTCAACCTTTGTTCCCGCCTCCACAACGACTACGTCTTTCTGAACGCCGCTCAGGGCGGCGCCGCGAATCGAGACAAGTTCAAAGGCATGGCGATGGAGATGAACCGGATGGTCGTCCCGGCTGCGGTTGTCGAAGACCAGCCGGTGGCGCAGGCCTTCGTGCAGCAGCGGAAGAACGGCTTCGGGATAAGACCTTCCGTTGATCATCCATTGGTCCAGCGCACCGTGGCCTTTGAAACGTGACGTAAAAACCAGCGGGATGGTTGCATCGGACTGGTGGATCACGGGGACTTGATCGCCAAAGACGCGATAGTCCCACTGCAGTTTGGTCGGCGGCGCAAATTGTGGTGCTCCATCGCGTCCTGCGTATTCGATGACCGTACCCATGCCCGCGTTGCGAAAACTGGCCTTCGCCTCGGCGAGCATCCAGACGCCGGGGTTATCCATGGCAACAAGAGCAGTGATGCGCTCTGCCGGACCAAGCCGAAGAGTCTCCACCTTGACTTCTTTCGCCACCGGGCGTCCATCGAGCGCGAGCACCTGAAATTGGTGGCCGGGGAGCGTGAGCCAGTGGACCTCAGTAGCGCTGGCGTTGAGGATATGGAAGAGCACGCTCTGGCGTTCGCGCACCTGGATGGGGACATCGTGGCCCAGCAATCGGCCGTTGATGGAGCCGGAGACGTAGTTGACCATCAGCGAGCCATCGTCGCTCGGGGTATAGTAGGGCTCCCAATCGTGCAGGACAAGAAACTGCTCCTGATCGTAGTGGCCGGGGTTGGAGCTCGGTTCCACGTGCAGCAAACCAAACTGGCCGCTATAGAGCCCGCGCTTGAGGTCGCGATTGGCCATGGCATGCGTGTGGTACCAGTGAAGCCCGGACGGCCTGGGGGTAAAGGTGACCCGGGTCCTGCCGCCGGGAGCGATCATCGGCGAGCCCTCTTCCATCGAGCCGTCCACTTCCGGAGGGATCCATTGGCCGTGCCAATGAACGATCTCCGGGCGATCGAGCCGGTTGACGATCTCAATGGTTACCGGCTTGCCTTCTGTGAGGCGGAGCAGCTTGCCAGGAATCTGGCCGTCGTACGCGGTGGTGCGAAGCTTCTTTTTTGGCGCCAGTTCCCATTCGATTTCCGCAATCTCAATTCTGTAGTCCGGCGTGGAGTCCGGTTGGATAAGGTTGCTGAGCAAAGTTGCGGGAGCAGGTTGGCCGGCTTGTGTCCACGCGAACGCAACGTGCACGTTTTGGGTCATCGAGGCCGTGGCTGCAAGGGACGCGCTCAGCAGGAATTGGCGGCGGCTTATGGGCCGGGTGGGCAGGGAATCGACAGGCCATGGATCGGTTTCAGGCATGCTCATTTCATTTTAACGTCACCCCTTTTCAAGCAGGGCCGCGGAGACAAATAGCCCCTCATGCCATCCCGCTGCTTGACATGGTGATGCGAATGATGTCTCCTGAAGCTACTGACGCTGGTTATCTCTATCGAGATACAGGCTAGGTTTTCCCACTGCGATATCACGAGGGAAGTGGCTAAGGCGGAAAATGGGAGTGGGTGTTCGGGCAGATTTTTTGCCGAAGTTACATCCATGAAGCACATACCCCGTACCACTGAGCACACTTCCTTTCAGCGTTCCCGATGCGGCTTCGGCCCGGGACGTTAGTCCTTTTACTTTGGGGGGCTTGTGCTCAAGCGCAGTGTGGATATTGTGTTGGCAGGGCTTCTGCTAACCGTCGCGTTGCCGGTTCTGGCAATCGCCGCAGTCCTTATTAGATTCGATTCCGAGGGCCCGGTCATCTTTTGCCAGGTTCGGATGGGGCGGAATTTCAAGTGTTTTCAGCTATTGAAGCTGCGAACCATGAAAGTTTCCGGCGCCGGACCCGCTTACACGTTTGGCGCCGATCCACGCATCACGCGCTGCGGGCGATGGTTGCGCTGGTTCAAAATCGACGAGTTGCCGCAACTGTGGAACGTTCTATGCGGCGAAATGAGCCTGGTGGGTCCGCGGCCAGTGGTGCCGGAACTGACCGAAGAGTTCAAACTCGCGTACATGCAACTGCTGCAAGTGCGCCCCGGTCTCACCGATCCGGCCACGCTCAAGTATTGCCACGAGGCGGAGATGCTGGGTCTGGTTGCCGATCCGCTCACGTATTTCAAAACCGTGGTTACGCCGGACAAGCTGCGCATCTCTCAGGCCTACCTGCAGCGCGCCGACACCTTGAGCGACGTTGGCGTGATGGCGGCAACGGCACGGGTTCTGTTGCGGTCTAGCCGGCGGCCACTACCATGCCCACCAGCCCGCATTGGGGTCGTCGTAGTTCCAGAAATCATCGTTTCCAAGATCGTGCGAACGGCGGTCGCAATCGGCGATTGAGAGCGCATTACCGCGCTCGCTCAGTAGAAATCATGGGAACGAATGTCCGCGCTGGAGATGTCGAGCGGCGTCATGCACTGGGCCTTGACGTGGATCACGCCGTCTTGATTCTGTAACCTTCCTTCGATCTCGAGAAAGCGGCTGCGCGTCACGATCAGGCGGTTCTGCTCAAAGACATCGGGTGTAAGAATGACGTTGGCGATGCCGGTTTCGTCTTCGAGCGAAAGAAAGACAAAGCCCTTGGCGGTGCCGGGGCGCTGACGCGCAATCACGCAGCCGGCCACGCGGACGAATGAATTCCCGGCGCAGCCTTCAAGTTCCCGCGCGGAGAGAATGCCTTGCTTGCGCAGAGCGGCGCGATGGTAGGCCATGGGATGCGGGCCCGTGGTGAGGCCGGTTCCCGCATAGTCGGCGCTCAGGCGCTCTTCGGTGGTCATCTGCTTGAGCGGCATGCGCCTTGGGGTTGCAGCGCGGGCATCCGCGGCGCCGCGCAACAGTGGGCCCACGGGGCGGCCGGCTTGCTCCACCTGCCAGAGCGCATCGCGCCGATGCTCAACCTCACCAAGAGAGTTGAGCGCGCCCACACGAGCCAGCGCCACAAGTTCCTTGCGATTGAGTTCCGGCACTTGCAGAGCCAGGTCATCTACATTTGCAAACGCCATGCAGCGGCTCCGCGCGGCCAGCAGCGCCTCGGCAGAGGATTGACGCAGACCCTTGACGTAATGGAGCCCGATGCGCAGCGAGAGTGCGCGATCCGGTTCCTCTTCGAGCGCGCAGAGCCACTCAGAATGTTGCACGCAAATGGGGCGCACGTGCAGCCCGTGACGCTGCGCATCCTTGATGAGCACCGCAGGCGAGTAGAAGCCCATGGGCTGGTTGTTGAGCAGGCCGCAGGTGAAAGCTGCCAGAAAATGCACCTTGAGGTAGGCCGAGGCATAGGCGATGAGCGCGAAGCTGGCCGCGTGCGACTCGGGAAAACCATACATGGCAAAGGATGAAATACCTTGCACGATGTTGTCCTGCGCCTCGGGGCCGATGCCGTTGCGGGTCATGCCGTCGCGCAGGCGTCCTTCCAGGTCCCGCATGCGCTGCATGGAGCGGCGCATGCCGACAGCGCGGCGCAGTTCTTCCGCTTCAGCCCCCGTGAAACTGGCAACCGTCATGGCCATGCGCAACAGCTGCTCCTGAAAAAGCGGCACGCCGAGCGTGCGCTTGAGCACCGGTTCGAGCGATGGATGCGGATAGGTGACCTCCTCCTTGCCCTGACGGCGGCGCATGTAAGGGTGCATCATCTTGCCCACGATAGGACCGGGCCGGATGATGGCCACCTGCACGACAAGATCGTAAAAGCGCACCGGCGCGTTGTGCGGAATTGACGCCATCTGCGCGCGGCTCTCCACCTGGAACATGCCGACGGTGTCGGCCTTGCGCAGCGTCTCGTAGACGTGCTGGTCTTCAGGCAGTGCGGCCAGGTCGATTTCCTTTTTGTAGTGGCGCGGGATCAACTCAATCGAATCTTTGAGCACCGCCATCATGCCCAGGCCAAGCAGATCCACTTTGATCAAGCCGAGGTCGGCGCAGTCTTCTTTGTCCCACTGGATCACGGTGCGGCCGGGCATGGAGGCGCGCTCAATGGGCACGACGCGATTGAGCATGCCCGCGCAGATGACCATGCCACCGGAATGCTGGCCGAGATGGCGCGGCAGATCCTGCATGCGCATGCAGAGGTCGAGATAGCACGCGATGCGCGGATGGCGCGCATCGAAGCCTGCCTGCTCAAAGTGCCGGGCCATGGTGTCGTTTTCGCCGCGCCACTCCCAATGGCCCACCAGGCCGGAAAGTCGCGCCAGTTGTTCTTCGTCGAAGCCCAGTGCCTCGCCCACCTCGCGCGCCGCCGAGCGGCCGCGATAGCTAATCACGTTCGCAGTCATGGCTGCGCCGAGTTGCCCGTAGCGCTCGTAGACATATTGAATGACTTGTTCGCGCTGATCTCCGGAGGGCAAGTCGAGATCGATGTCGGGCCATTCACCGCGGTTCTCGCTGAGGAATCGCTCGAACAGCAGCTCCATGCCCACCGGATCGACGGCTGTAATTTCAAGCGCGTAGCAAACGGCGGAGTTGGCCGCCGAACCGCGCCCTTGCACCAGGATTCCCTGCTGTTGGCAGTAGCGAATCAAATCCCAGACGATGAGGAAGTATCCGGCGAAGCCAAGCTTGGCGATGAGCTTGAGCTCATGCTCCACCTGCGTGCGCGCCTTGGCCAGCAGATTGCGTTTGGCCGGCGAGCCGTAGCGTTTGCTCACGCCTTCTTCCACGCGCTGGGCGAGAAAACTGTCCATCGTCTCGCCGTACGCAACGGGATAGCGAGGGAATTCATAGCCCAGATGATTGAGCGTGAAGTCGAGGCGCCGGCTGACAATACGCGTGTTGGCGATCGCTTCGGGAATATCGCGGAAGATTGCGGACATCTCGCTTGCTGTGCGCAGAGAGCGCGCGGAGTTGAACGCCAGTAGACGGCCTGCCCGATCAAGCTCGGTGTGGTAGCGGATGCTGGTGAGCACGTCCAGAATTTCGCGGTCTTTTTCCGTGGCATAACGAACTCCGTTCGTAGCAATCACCGGCAGGTTGAGCGAGGATGCAAGGCTCAGCAAGGATTGGTTGCGGCACTCTTCTTCGCGTTGCTGATGGCGCTGCAGTTCGATGTAGAGATTGCCTCGGCCGTAGATAGCCGTCAGGCGGTCGGCGAGTTTGCGCGCTCCGCTGTTGCCTTCGTGCGCCAGCGCAGCCGCCAGCGGGCCTTCTTCGCCCCCGCTCAAACAGATCAAGCCGGCGGAGAATTCCTCCAGATCGTCCAGCGTTGCCGCGCCCTCGGCTTTGATCGCTTCGCGCATTTTGAAGCGCGTGATGAGCTGGCAGAGATTTTGGTAGCCGGCTTGCGTTGCGCATAACAGCAGCAGGCGCGGCGGTTCGGCAGGGCATTGGTGCGGCAACCAGGAGGTCGGGGTCAGCCGGTTGGCGAAGGAACTGACCGCGATCTCCGCGCCGATATGCGCCTTGACGCCGCACTTCTTTGCCGTGGTGTGAAAGCGCGCCGCGCCGTAGAGGCCGTTGCGATCGGCCAGCGCAAGTGCCGGCATCTCGATTTCAGCCGCGCGCTCGATGAGTGTTTCAGGCTGCGAAGCCGCGTCCAGAAAGCTGAACGCGCTGGCCGCATGCAACTCGATGTATTCGTCACCATCAGTCATAAAGCGCTTCCAGCCGCCACTCGTTTCGCGCGCAGTTGCGAACCAGAAGGCAGGCAACCGAAGAGCCGTTGCCGTTTTCTGCGAGCACGTCCCATTCTTCCGCGTTCCAGCCGTCGGTAGACCACCAGCAACCGCTGGTTCTCCATGGCCCATACGCAGCAGTGATCTGAAAGCTATGCCCGCGATCGCGAAAAGCAATGGGTGCAAGCGCGCGCAATTGCACGCGAATCGGCACCGGCGGCCTCATGCGCCGCAACGCCATGCGCGGATGGGCCTGCGCCGATTCGGCCGCGCGTGATTCTGTCTTTCCGGCCACGGCAAAGCTTTCCATATGGAAGCTGCCTGGCCGATGCGAGTCTTCAAGCACCGGTGAGCCCACGCGATCTTCGCCGGCAATCGCCTTGAGTCGCGCAATGGTCACGTCCAGCCGCGACGGCTCCGGTGTTTGCGGCGCAAAAAGCCCGAGTTGCACTTTGCTCGATTGGCCGGCCTGCCCGGTCAGGCTGAGCGAGTGCACGGCGGCCAGCGGCGGATGCGCGGCGATCTCCAGTTGCAGCAGCTTGAGCAGGAATTTGCGGTCGGTGGTCGGCAACGCTGGCCGAATCGCGCGCTGATAGGCGCGGCCGCCTTCCATTTTCATGTGGACATCAAGAGACGCCAGCGAAAGAGCTCGCGCGGATGCACGCGCGGCCAGGCAATCGATCATGCGCGCGCCCACAAAGAGCAGCGATTCGCTTCGATCGACAGGCGTTTCAAAATCGCAGAATTCCTTGAGAGCGAAATCAGCCTCAATAGGCTGAAAGGCATGAGGCAGCGCGCCGCGGGCCAGATCGTGCATGGCGCCGGCCTGCGGTCCCAGCCGCGTGACCAGGTCAATCTCTTCGAGAGCAGCCAGTTCACCCAGCGTCCGAATGCCCCAGAGCGCGAAGGTTTCTGCGTGCTCTGGCTGCAGGCCGAGCAGCGCCAGCGGCAGCCTGGCCAAAGAGCCGGCTTCCTGCTGATCGGGAATCACGGTGATGCCGCGTGATGCGGCGGCCTTGATGCGAGCGGCATGAAAATTTGCGCTCACTGCGATTGAGACGCGAAAGCCGGCGGAGCGAAATGCTGCGCGCACCCGCTCGGCCAGCGCTTCCGGCGGACCAAAAAGCCGTTCTGTGCCGGAAATGTCCAGGATGCACGCACAGTCTGTTCCCTGGTTCGCGGCCTCAATGCGAGGAGAAAAATGCGCGGCGCACTCCAAAAAAACAGAGCGTGCCGCAGCCTCGGTTTCGATGGAGCGCGCCAGAAGCCGCAATCCGGGAATGCTTTCAGCTTCATGGCGGGTCATGCCCAACGCAACGCCCTTGAGCCGCGCCCCGCTGTTGAGCGAACAGACCGTCTCAACGGGCGCGCGCCCTTCGAGCACCGCCACAGGTTCGGCTGCGAACTCGGTGCGCAGACGCAACAAGGCCTGCGCGGGAAACTCCGAGGCGTGGACGCACAGATAGAGTTTCTGTTTCATGCGCAGACCTTCACTCCAGCGACCAAGACCTGTCGCTGGGGACCGCGATTTTCGCACTCCCATGCGCAGGTCGCAGCCATTGCAGGCGCGAAGCGCTGCCGGCCGCGACGTACTTCATACGTGAAGCCGCTCAATACAGTCGCGTGTGTTGTTTCCTCACGCAGTGCCGCGCATTCCAGAACCAGCGCCGCGCTTGATTGCGCAAACGAAGCCTGCGCCAGCACCAGCAGGGAACAGCGCGTGCGATCCGCTGCCTGACGAAATCGGAACCAGGTTGCGAGCGGAATTCTCGACGCGTGCTCAGGAGCCGTGCTGCCCAGGTCCAGCATCACGGCAGCAAAGCCGCCGGCGTGCAACAGCAGATCGGTGGCGCGCAAAGCCTGATCGAGAGCGAAACCAGAGTAAACGTGCTCTGGCAAAGTGTGTGCGAGGCGGCTTTTTCTTAAGGAAAAAGCCGCTTGGCCATGTGCTTCCTCGATACAGCTACTCTGGTTTCGCTGTAGCCGCGTCCACGGTTTGCCGCTCGCGATTTCTGACGCACTCCGGCAGCGCACCCAAAGCATCTGCCGCAGGCTCACGCCACTGGCCGCTGCCGATTCCGCATCGAAGGCATCGTTCACATCCACCCACGCGCACACCTGATCCTGCTGCGTGCGCCTGGCCAGAAACGAAAGCGCAAGACTGGTCCGCCCGGAAGATTCCGGTCCAGTCAGTTCGCTGATTGCGCCCACCGGCAGGCCGCCGTCGAGCAGCCGATCCACCTCCGGAATCCCTGTCGCCGCGGTTTCTTGAGTAGTCCGCGCTACGGGCGTAAGCGCCGAGGGAAAGCGGCGTTCGAGAGCGTTCTCGATCTGGGTGCGAAGAGCTGCGGCGGAGGGCATAGCGATATTCGCCTTTTCTTCGCTATCATCGCTCCAATTTGCCTGGTTGTCAAAGGCTGCATTGGTTCTTATTTTAAAAAGAAATATGTTGTTATTTTTCAGTTATTTATGGATCAGTGTTGATTCATCTCATTAGGTTTCTACTGCGCATCGCGCACGCAGCGGAATCCTACCCCTCCAGAGCGGTCGTAGCTCGGGGCCATCAAAAGCAGCTTGCTGTGCTCAACGTTGCGGTAGGCCTGAGGGAAATACCAGATCGAGCCTTGCGGCTGGTAGGACTCACCGCCGCGCACAATCGCCGCGCGGGTGTGCTCGTCCGTGAACTCATCGGTCCACTGCCATACGTTGCCCACCATATCCATCACGCCATAGGGGCTTGCCCCTAGAGGATGGGCATCGACCGGATCAGCACCGCGCATCGTTCGGCCTACTGCAGGGGTGGGCACGGCATCATCCTGCCACTGGTTGCCCCAGGGAAACGCACGGCCATCGGCGCCTTGCGCGGCCAATTGCCATTCCCACTCGTGGGGCAGGCGCTTGCCCGCCCACTTTGCATAGGCGCGCGCATCCTCGAGAGAAACCCAGGTCACGGGCCGGTTGTCCCAGCCTTGCGGAAAGCTGCCATTCTTCCAGTCGCGCAGAAAATTGCCGGGGTCTCTGGGCGCGTAGTGCGTTGCATTCAGGAACAGCTTGAACTGGGCGTTGGTGACCGGAAACTTGTCGATGAAGAACGGGGCAACCTGCATGGACTTCTCGTGAAAACGGCGCGGCGAATCCTCCCACGGATACTGCACATCGACGCCGGGGTTTCCGCCGCCCTCAATCTCCGTGCCGCCCACCTTGAAGACGAACGGACCGCCGGGAATCCTGATCATGCCCGCTGGAGCCTCCGTTGCAGGCGCGGTGGGCGGAATCTCCACGATGCTTTGCGGCAAGATCTCCGCCTCATGCGCGTAGTGTCCGAGCGGCTCTTGGGTCATGGCTGCCATGCGTTGCATCAGGGCCTTGATTGCGTCACTGGGCTCGCCGGGAGTAGCAAGAATCGCGCCATATCCGTTGGCTTCCAGATCGAAGCTCAGCACGGCAACCGGCCCGTCCGTCTCGGGTTTCAATTCCACACCGTGATAGAGATCGAAGTAGCGCATGCCTGGCGCGAGCGGCACGTCCATCTGGCGTCCGTCAATGTCATAGCCGGCGCGGTTCACGATGGTCCACACAGTCTCATGCCCCAGCGGCCAGCGGCTGGAATACACGCCAAAGTTGTGCATGCCGTAGAGCGGCTCCCACTCCGGGCTCACCAGGAAGGGCGCCACGCCGCGCTCGATGGCCGCCACCCGCCGCGTGGCCTCAGCGTCGCGCGGGTTGATGCCGTTCCAGATGCCCCACACATTCTCCCAGCTCTCCCAGCCCACGCCGTTGAAGAAGGCGAATTGCAAATCGCTGGTCTTGTCGCGATTCCAGCGGTCGCTGATGTTGACCATATGGCGGGTTTCCAGCCATTTGAAGCGGTCGACCATGGGAATAAACGGAAAGTTGTACTGACCCCACGTCATCACGTTCCAGGCCAGCGCCTCGTCGCTGGGACTGCTTTCCGGCTCAAACGCCAGGGGGTGCCTGATCTCTTCCGCAGCCAGTGAGAAACCCAGCGGCACACCGTCCTGCGTGTCCCCGTTCACGCCGTCGGCGTCGATCTGCTTCATCAAGGCGGCAATGGCCTGCGGCCAGTCTTCTGCCGGCTGCTGCGTTCCCTCATCCCACATCATCATCGGGAACAGCACGCGCACGCCGCGGCGGTGGAAGTCGGCAACCATCTGGCGAACGCCTTCCACGCCGCCCGGCATGGACTCCACCATTTCCAGTTGGTTGCGGTCGTCGATCCCCATGTTCGGATAGGTGGCCCACACCAGCACCGCGTCGATGCCGCCGTATCGTTTTTCCAGGTCGTCGAGATAGCGGTCCACGGTATAGCGGCCAGCCAGGGGATCGTAGAAGTAGCGATCCTGCACCATCATCTGCGGCTGGATAAAGCTTGACTGCGTCCAGCGCATAGCAGGCAGCACATAGCGCGCGGGATCGTAGGCGGTGCGAATGCGGCGCTCCGCGCGCCAGTGCTCAATGTCATTCAGCCAGCGATCGTGAGCAAAGGGAGCGCAACCGGCTCGCAGCGCGCCTTCCCATGCGTAGTGCAGGTTCATGCAATCGGGAGGCGGAATCTGCTGGCCGCGGGCGGGATACTGCGTGTCTTGCGCGGTTGCGGTCAGTGCTAAAGTGCCAGCCAAAAGTCCGAGGGTCACGGTGCGTAGCATTCGGTCTGAGATCTCCCCAGTAAGGATTCGGCGCAACGGGTTAGGGGCGAGAAATACTATGCGTGCGCCGCCAGAAAGGCATCGACCTCGGCCCTCGTCGGCATGGACGCTTGCGCGCCGGCCCGGGTGACCGAGATGGCCGCCGCTGCGCTTGCGAATCGCGCCGCGGTCCAAGGGTCGTTGCCTTCGAGCAGGGCCGCGGCAAAGGCTCCGTTGAAGCAGTCTCCGGCGCCCACGGTATTGACGGCTTCCACGACAAAAGGCTGCACCCAGGCCGCTCTTCCGCCGGCTACGGCCACGTACGCGCCCTCCGCGCCGCGCTTGAGCACCACGCCGCTGAGCCCCCTGGCCAGAAGCTCTCGCGCAGCATCCTCGGGTTTCGCTTCTTCGTGCAGATAAAAAGCCGCTTCGGTTTCGTTGGGCGTGAACCAGGCCACTTGCTTCCATGTCGCTTGCGGCAACTTCGCCGCCGGAGCGGGATCGAGCATCACCGGCACGCCCGCATCCGCGCACAGGGCCAGCACATGGCTGACGGTTTCGAGGGGGAGTTCCAACTGGCACAGCACCATGCCGGCGGCGCGGATCAGTGCGGAGTGGCGATCGACGCCCGCGCAGTCCATCTTGCCGTTAGCGCCGGGAACCACGACAATGCTGTTCTCGCCGCTCTCGGCCAGGAAAATCGGCGCCAGCCCGGAAGACCCGGCCACACGTTCCATGGCGGCCGTTCCCACGCCCGCCGCGGCAAGATTATCCAGCAACGCCTGTGCGTAGAGATCGTCGCCCACCATGCCCACCATCTCAACCGGATAGCCCATCCGCGCCGCGGCCACGGCCTGGTTGGCGCCCTTGCCGCCGGGGGTCGTCTCAAAGCCCGTGCCGATCACGGTCTGGCCGATGCGCGGAATCTGCTTCGCGCTGGTCACCATATCCATGGTGACGCTGCCGGCTACGACGATGGGCTTGCGCGGATCGCTCATAATGCGGACCTCTCGGATTTTAGTAGAGCGGAGCCAGGGCAATCGCGCCCAGCCCCAGCAGGAAGAAGATGAACATGAAGAACAAGAATAGCTTGGCTGCGCGCGGCGCGCCGGCGAACTCGTGCCACACAAACACGCCCCAGCAGGCTGACACCATGGTCGCGCCCTGGCCAATGGAGTAGGAGACGGCCGGCCCGATGGGTTTTGCCAGGTGCGCCACCGAGGCAATAAAGTTGGCCACTGCGCCCACGCACCAGATCGCCCCGCCGAACAGGCCCGCCAGGTGCCAGCCGAATGGCGCACGCCAATAGCCGGAGCCGTCGACAGGCGGCTTGCCGTCGAGCGGTTTGGCCATCAGCAGCAGGTTGGCAGGAATCGTAGAGAGCAGTACGCCGATGGCAAAGAAGAGAGCGATCGCGTAGGGGCCGGGGCTTGAGGCTGCGCCCAGGTCGTGGGTTGCGATCGGGTACCACCCGCCCATCAGCACTCCGGCCACCAGCGAGAGCACAATGCCGCGTGTGGTTGTCGCCTTGGCGGTGGCTTCGCGCTTGCGATAGGCCGCGGCGTCCAGCACGATGGCGACGGTGACCAGAGCAACTCCGCCAAACAGCAGCAGCGGATTGGCCGCTGGAGTAACCAGGTAGCTCGAAACCGCGCCGATGACCAGGGCCAGGCCAATCCCGACAGGGAAGGCGACCGCCAGGCCCGCGACCTCGATGGCTGCCACCAGCAGCAGGTTGGCGACGTTGAAGACTAAGCCGCCGCACAGGGCAAAAAGAATGGAGTGCCACTGCGCATGGGCCACTGCCTCCATAAACGCTGGCCCCGCATGGCCGAGGCTGCCGGCGGTCAGCCCCCAAACGACAGTGGCGAGCAGCAAACCGATGGCGTAGTCCCAATAAAAGAGCTGGAAGCGGTAACCGGGGCACAGCTTGAGCGTGTTCGCCCACGATCCCCAGCAGAGCATCGTCAGCACCATCAGAAAAAGCGCCGCTTGATAGGTTTCGGGAAGAAGCATCGACAATTATCACCGTTTGCTCGGCATTGCGCTGCAAACAAGGAACCATATCGCCTGAGGGTACGCTGGCGCAAATGGCGAGTCGTCTCGGTGGCGGCAGTTTTCCGGTTTGCCGAAAAACCACCCGGAACCCCTCGAACCGCGCGTCGGGCATCCAAGTGACTTCCATTGGCAGGAACTCTTGTAGCCATTGCAATGTATAAGAGAGCATGATGCGATCCGTGAGCTATGCAGTCTTGTGCCTATCAACTCTCACGACCTGGGCGCCAAAGCCTGGAGGGAAGCTGGCAGACGGCTCTGAGCAACTTGCAACGGTCACGGCAACGCCAGACAAATGGGAATTGAGACGGGGACAAGACTTGGGCGTGACAATGAAAATCCAAGCCGGAGCCCGGGGCGCCTATTTACCGAATCACTTCACGGCCTGGGATGACACTTGCGAGTCCGGTTTCTCGGTTGACATCTATACTCCCGGCGGTGATCGTGCATCGACCACCGTAGCGGGATGCGCCGCGGACATTCTCGAACCTGGCCCCCCTGCTAGAGAACGGTTGAAGGATTACATTTTTCTGAAGCCTGGTGAATGCAGATCATGGCACACAACGCTGACACATATCAGGCGATCTCCGGGTAGATACGAGATCAAGGCTGAATACTTCGCGGCCCAGGAAAGAATCGCAGATGTAGCCGCGCTTCCCGAGGTCCACGGTCTGATGGTTATCGGCCACCTCCACGCAAAATCCGTGACGATCCGGATCCGCTAGCATCTGCCTTGGCGGTTGCGCTGAATGATCTGCGTGTGGGCGCGGCCAATTAGTCCTTACCCCTTCGCCGCTTTCACCGCTTCCGTCAGCGCCGGCACCACTTCAAACAAATCTCCGACAATGCCGTAATCCGCAATCTCGAAGATGGGCGCGTCGGGGTCCTTGTTGATGGCGACCACGCACTGCGAGCCTTTCATGCCCACCAGGTGCTGAATGGCGCCTGAAATCCCGACGGCGAGGTAGAGCTTGGGCGCAACGGTCTGCCCGGAGCTGCCGACCTGCCGCTCCATGGGCAGCCAGCCGTTGTCGCAGATGGGGCGCGAGGCGGCCATCTCCGCGCCCAGCGCGGTCGCCAGCTCCTGCACCAGGGGCAGATTGTCCGCTTCCTTGATGCCGCGGCCAACGCTCACAATCAGTTGCGCGGAGCCGAGATCGACCGTCTGCGAGTTGCCGCGGAACGGCTCGCCGGGTTTGGTGCGTATCTGCGCCGCGTCGAGAGTAGGCGTGAAAGTTGTGATCTCCGCGGCGGCTTGGCCCGCGCTCTGCGCTTCGGCGCGAAACGCCCCCGCCTGCACGGATACCAAGCACGGGCCGTTGCCGGAGTGCCGATAATTTCCATTGAGCCGCCCTTGCAGCAGTTGGCGCGTAAAGACCGGGCCGGCATTTTTGGCCGCGGCGTCAATCGCCACCACGTCGCTGACCAGCACCTGCCCCAGCCGCGCGGCCAGCGCCGGCGCATAGTCGCGGACCTGATAGGTGTGCGGAAGTACTACGTACGTCGGGCCTTCTGTTTGGATGAGTTGCTGTAGGGCAATCGTGAAGCCGTCGGGCGTGTAGTGCGCCAGCAGCGCATGCTCTACGCGCACCACTTTACCCGTGGTCCGCGCGGCAATTTCGCCAGCCAGCGATTCCGTCGCGGAGCCGACAACGACCGCGCTCACAGCCAGCCCCAATTGCGCGCCCAAGTGTTGCCCCGCCGCAAGCGCTTCCCAACTTATGCGGGCGATCTTGCCGGCCCGTTGTTCCACCACGACTAAGACGCCGCTCATATCACCCGCACCTCGAACTTCAGTTTTTCGACCAGTGCCGCAGCGGCTTCTTTTGCCGAGCCGCTCAGCATCTGTGTTGATTTTTGTTTGTGGGGCAGCGTCACCTGTTCGAGCTGCACCACGGGCGCGGCGTTCACGCCGAGTTCCGGCGCGGTCACACGGCGCACGTCCTTGGTCTTGGCGCGCTTGATGCCCATCAGCGTGGCGTAGCGCAGCTTGTTGCCGCCGGATTGAATGGCGAGCACGGACGGGGTGGGCATCTCGATGGTTTGAAACCAGCCTTCCTCCAACTCGCGTTTCACTGTCAGGCCAGTCTCGCTCTTTTCCACGTGTAGAATCAGCGTGGCGTGGGGCAGGCCCAGCAACTCCGCCACAATCACGCCGGTCTGGCCCAGCCCCAAGTCTTCTGACTGCAATCCGGTGAGAACCAGGTCGGGCTGTTCGGGTCGAACTGCTTCAGCCAGCAGACGTGCCACACCCAACGCGTCGTGCTGGCCCAGGTCGTCGCAGTCAATGTGGATCGCTCGATCGGCGCCCTTGGCCAGCGCTTCGCGGATCGTGGATCCGACGCGCTCCGGACCGGCGCTGACCACCACCACTTCGCCGCCGTGCTTTTCCTTGAGCTGCAGCGCCTCTTCCAGCGCGTAAGCGTCCGACTCGTTCAGCGCGTACTGCAGATCGGCTTCTTCAATCCACTTGCCCCCGGCGCCGATGCGCACCTGCGCATCGCGATCCGGAACCTGTTTGATGGCGACAATGATCTTCATAATAAAAAGCTCTCGTTTCTCTTAACTCCCAGCGGTCTCACGCAATCCACCGCTGTCCGGCAGTCCACGCGCCGCCAACTGGGCAATATCCATAAGTTGAGGCGCAGCCTCGCCTGAAGCGGCCAGCGCGTCGCGAAACATCGTATTGCAAAACGGGCAGGCGGCGGCGATGGTCTGCGCGCCGGTGGCGACCAGTTCCGCGGCGCGATTGTGACTGACGCGCTCGCCGGTTTCTTCGCCGAGAAAGGCGAGGCCGCCTCCCGCGCCGCAGCAGAAGCTGCGCTCGCGATTGCGCGGTGCTTCCACGAGCGATCCGGCCAGCGCTGCGACGGTGCGCGGCTCGTCATATACATTGCGATAGCGGCCCAGGTAGCATGGGTCGTGGAAGACAATCTTTTCCGGAATTGCTGAATTTGGGCTAGCTTGTTTCGGCAGCTTGTCCGCATAGCGGGCCATGAACTCGCTATGATGCTCAATCTCAGGAGGCGTGCCGTATTCCTTCCAATCTTCCTGGATGGTGCGCACGCAGTGCGGGCAGATGGAGACGATTTTCTTCACCTTATTTTGCGCGAGCGTTTCCAGGTTGGCTTCGGCCAGTTGCTGGAAGAGCAGGTCGTTGCCGAGGCGTCGAACCGGATCGCCGGTACATTTTTCCTTGCGCAGCACGCCGTAACTCGTGCCCAGGTAGTTCATCACGCGCGCGAACGCGGAGACAATCTCACGGCCTTTGGGGTCGTAGCCGCCCATGCAGCCAAGCCAGAGGCAATATTCCTGCGTCCCGTCAAAAATCGGTAGCGCTTGCTTTTCAATAAATTTGTCGCGGTCCGTTGCGCTCATCCCGAGAGCATTGGAGCCGCGTTCAAGCGCGAGAAAAAGTTTCGACCCATGCTGGTCTTCCCACGCACCGGTATTGACCGCGCCGCGCCGCAGTCCGATGAGAATCGGCACGTGCTCAATCCCCACCGGGCACTGGAACTCACATGCGCCGCAGGTGGTGCATTGGAAAACCGCTTCCTGCGAATTGTATTTGCCCAGCAGCGGTTGGTCGGAGGCGGGTCCCAGATCGTTCAAATAGGCGCGCACGCCGAGAATAATTTCCTTGGGGTTCAGCAGCTTGCCGGTGTTGGCCGCGGGGCAGTGCTCGGTGCAGCGGCCGCACTCCACGCAGGAGTACGTCTGCAGACTCACCAATTGCGTCAGGTCCGTCCCCGCCACCAGGCCAAAGTCCTCGTCGCCGCTGAGCGGCGGAATCTGGCTGAAGCCGCCCCGGGAAAGGAAAATGGTGGCCGGGCTGAGCACCAGGTGCAGGTGCTTGGTATGCGGAATCAGGGGGAGAAAGCTGAGCAGGACCAGCGTGTGAACCCACCACAGCACGCGGGTTACCGGGGCCGTGTCCGACACAAAAAAGGCCGCGAGGTAGGTGGCCATCAGCAGAAAAATCAGCAGGGCGACCAGGCCCGATCCCCAGGAGAGATGCTCGCCAAGCCACTTGGGCCGGACCAGAAAGCGGCGAACAAACAGGGCCGCGATGCTGACCGCGCAGGCCAGGGCAAACGCCGCGGCGAAGTAGAAATAGAAGCGCGCAATCGGGCCGGCGGGATTGAGAAAGCCGACGCCGAATCCCACAGCGCAGTGGTTGAGCGTGACCAGCGCAAAAGCGCAGAAGGCCCAAAAGACAGAGGCGTGGGCCAGCCCCGGAAGCGGGCGTTCGCGTACCACTTTGGCCTGGCAAAGGACCTCCCAGACAAAATCCCAGATGCGCCTGCCGATGGGGAAGAGATGAAAGCCCGGGTCCTTTTTCGATTTGAGGATCTTATCGAGGATCGGCCCGAAGCGGCGCCAGAAGCCATACACAGAGGCCACGGCCAGCCCGGCGAAGATCAGTTTTTCAGCAAGGGAGAAGCGCTGAGGCTCAGCCAGGATGGGGATAAAAAGAATCATAAGCAAACTAACAAACTATACAGGGCAACGATACAGGATGGGCCGGGGGTCTGTCGCGGACGCAGCTTTTGTTAACGCTTTCCACTGAAAGCAGAGTCCGAATCCATCGGGATCTTTAAGATAGAGCTGCTTCATGCCGTACCACGCCACTTTCGGTGGCTGGATGTTGAGGCCTTTGTCGCGGAGTTGATGGTAGGCGGCGTCCACGTCAGGGCAGCCGAAGTAGATGCAGGTGTCGCCGTGGACGGTGATACGGGCGGGCTCGAGAGCTTCGGGCCTTTCGCCGTAATCGAAAGCGGTATTGAGCATGATTTCGGTGCCGTCGGCAAAGCGAAGCAAGCACCAGCCAAATTCGTCTTGCGCCCGCAAGGTTGCGTTTTCGACGATCGCGAATCCGAGAATATCGCGATAGAAGCGGACCGATGTCGGCATGTCGAAGACTTGCAGCAGGGGGCAGAGGCCGCGGATGTCGATAGGCACGGGGTTGCTCCTGAATAAGATTCCAAAATTTCAGCAGCGCACAATCTTCGGCGACTCAATGCCTTTGGTGGCATTGCGGGTGTCCACCACTAACTGCGACTGCTCGACAATTGCTTGGTAATCGTAGTCCGAGTGGTCGGTGACGATGACCACGGCGTCATATTGGCCGAGATTGTCGAGCGGCGTGTTGGTCATGTTCAGATCGTAGTGGCGGCCGCGTCCCACGGTAGGGAAGTAGGGATCGTTGTAAGCGACAATCGCGCCGCGTTCGCGCAGCAGCTCAATAATCGTCAGCGACGGAGACTCGCGCAGGTCGTCGATGTCGCGCTTGTATGCCAGGCCCAGCACCAGCACCTTCGACCCTTTGATGGATTTGCGCTGTTCGTTCAGGCCTGCACCAATGTGCGACAGAACAAAGGAGGGCATGGCCGTATTGATCTCGCCGGCAAGCTCGATAAACCGGGTGCGGAAGTCGAACTCGCGCGCCTTCCAGGAGAGATAAAACGGATCGATGGGAATGCAGTGGCCGCCGAGGCCGGGACCGGGATAAAAAGCCTGGAAGCCGAAGGGTTTGGTCCTGGCCGCATCGATCACCTCGTGGATGTCAATGCCCATCTTCATGCAGAGCTGCTTGAGCTCGTTGACCAGGGCGATATTCACACAGCGATAGATATTTTCAAGCAGCTTGGTCATCTCCGCGACCGATGGGCTGCTCACCGGCACTACCTGGCGGAAAATCGCGCCATAGAGAGCCGCGGCGAGCTCCAAAGCTACCGGACCGCAGGCGCCAATCACCTTGGGAATATCGCGGCGCGCCACCGTGTCGTTGCCGGGGTCCTCGCGCTCGGGCGAGAAGGCGACATGCACGCCCGGCTCATCGAGAGCGCGCGCAACCCTAAGGCCGCGCGGGTTGCCGGCTTCGAGCATCGGGGCTACGATCTCCTCCGTCGTGCCGGGATAGGTGGTGCTTTCAAGCACGATAAGTTGACCCTCATGGATGTGGGGCGCGATGGACTTGACCGTGCCGGTGACATAACTCAGGTCCGGCTCGCGGTGCTCATTGAGCGGAGTGGGCACGCAGATGATCACCGCGTCCATTTTGGCAATCTCGGAATAATCCGACGTGGCGCGGAAACCCGCCTGCTGCGCGTTCAGGATTGCCGGGGGAGGAATCCGGACAATGTAAGAGCCGCCGCCGTTGAGGGTTTTCACCTTATCCGGAGCAATATCGAAACCCGTCACCCGGAAGCGCTCGCCGCTGAACAGCAGCGCAAGCGGCAGGCCCACGTAGCCCATCCCGATGATCCCGATGCGGGCCTCGCGGGTCTCCAATTTGTGTTTGAGCTCGTCCAGCCGGCTCACGGCCGCGGGGTTCATGTTTTCGATTGTAGAGCCTCAAGCGGTTACGGCGCGCGAAACGGTTCCCGCCCGCGGTAGTATCCTTTGCCTGATAAGCCTTGACCATGGCAACCTTGCTTTCCAACTAAAAAGGAGTATTCATTGGCACGCTATCTTGTAACCGGGGCCGCGGGGTTTGTCGGCCGCTCGATTGCCGCGGCCCTGCTGGCGCGCGGAGAAACGGTGCGCGGTATTGACAGCTTCATCACCGGCAAGCGCGAAAATCTGGCGGGCCTGGAAGCGATGGAGTTTGTTGAACGCGATCTTGCCGATCCGGCCGCTTGTGCCCGCGCCTGCGCCGACGTGGAGATTGTCTTTCACCAGGCGGCGCTGGCTTCGGTTCCGCGTTCCGTCGCCGATCCGGCAGGCACCAACGTCAACTGCGTGGATGCGACGCTCAATCTGCTGATCGCCGCTCGCGAGGCTGGTGTCCGGCGATTCATTTACGCAGGTTCATCGTCCGCTTATGGCGATACGCCAACACTGCCCAAGCACGAGGCGATGCTGCCCGATCCGATCTCCCCCTATGCCGTGGCCAAGCTGGCCGGCGAACACTACACACGGGCCTTCGCGCGCGTCTATGGATTGGAGACGGTGGTGCTGCGTTACTTCAACGTCTTTGGCCCCTACCAGGACCCCACTTCGCACTACTCCGGCGTTCTGGCCGTTTTCTGCCGCCGTATGCTGGCCGGTGAACAGCCCGTCATCTATGGCGACGGCGAGCAGAGCCGCGACTTCACCTATATTGACAACGTGGTGCACGCCAACCTGCTGGCCGCGGGAGCTCCGGCGGAGAGGGTCTCCAGCCGGATGATGAATATCGCCACCGGGACGCGCATCACGCTGAACAAGACCTTCGAGATCCTGCGTGAGCTGACTGGATACAAGGGCGAGCCGGCCTACGCGTCCGCTCGTGCCGGGGATATCCGCGACTCACTGGCGGATATTCGGCTGGCAGGGGAGCTGCTTGGCTATCAACCGCTGGTCGATTTCCGCGAAGGGCTGCGTCGCTCCATTGAGTGGTATAAGGCTGGCGCGGCATAAGCCCGGCGAATCGGCAATGTGCCTGGATTGTCCCAGGATATTCTCTCCCGCGAAGGGTTCTATTGACGAATCGCGCTGAATGAAGGACACTGTCGGGAGACTCCCTCCGCTGTGTCTTTTCAACTCTGTACGCGGGATTATCCACTTGAAGGGAATCGAGAACGAGACATTTTCACGGTTACTTGACGACCGCTTCAGTCTGGCAGAAGGCGGCGTTTACCGGGTTAATCGTCGATAAAGTATTTCGGCTGCGGCCCTATCCCTACTGGATCTGTGCAAACGCGTTAGTTTTCGGGACTGAGGTTCCCACGCCTTGCAGGATCCCTCCGCTCTGCCGGACCAGCCCGATCTCGGCCTGCCGCAAACCGTTCGCCGGGACAGTTCCTCGACATCCTTGCGTGAGCTGCGGTCGGTCCTGATGCGCCGTCGCTGGCTGGTTCTGTCTGTGGTGGGCGGCTTGCTGCTGCTTTGCCTCCTGTATTGCCTCATCGCTCCCAACCAGTACGAAGCCAGCGCCCAGGTTGCGCTGCGCATCGCGCCTGCGTCCTCGCTCAGTCTCGACGAAGCCGATTCATCCGTTTCGGCGGCCATTTTGGCGGCTCCGGTGCAACTGGAGACGCTGGCCAATGTGTTTCGCAGCGACCAACTGGCCTGGAGGGTGATTACCGAGACCAAGCTTTACCAGGCGCCGGCCTTCATGGGCGATTTTGCGCGCCGCTTTCCCGGCTTTCATGCGCAGACACTGGCAGGCAACGCCGCCGATGTCGCGGCTCAGAGCTGGCTTCTGGAGCGGTTTGAGAAGCGTCTCCACGTACAGACGCTGCCCCGCACGCTGCTGATTCAGATTCGGTTTCGCTGCCGGGACGGTGCTTTGTCGGCTGCGGTGGTCAACGGCCTGATTCGCGCCTACCAGGAACAGGACAGCGAGTCTCATGTGCAGGCAACGGTGCAGGCCTCCGATTGGCTTGAAACTCAGCTTAAGGACCTGAAGGTCCGCGTGGATCGCGATCAGCAGCGGCTCACCGAATTCCAGAGCAAGCACGGAATTTTGAGCACTCCGGAGACGCTCGGAAACGGCAAGCCCGGCGAGACTGAGCACAGTTCCACATTGCTGGAGATTGACGAACTGGGGCGGCAATTGGTGACCGCCACCTCCGATCGCATCCTGACGGAGACCGAATACCTCTCCGCTTTGCACGAAGATCCGGAACTGGTCATCGCCTCCGATCCGCGTTTGCAGGTCGAAAACGGAGGGTTTGCCACCGCCTTGCTGGAGCAGATTCATGCGCGCCGCAGCGAGCTGGAAGTGGAAGAGACCCAGCTCGCCGCCGAACACGGACCGAACTTTCCGAGGGTGGTCGAGATTCGCCGCGACCTGGACGATCTAAACCGCCAGAAGCAGGCCGAAGACGCCAAGCTGGTAGGCCGTTTTCATAGTGCATGGCAGACGGCAGTCGATCGCGAGCAGTTGGTTCGCACCAACCTGGACCAGCGCACCACGGAAGGCATGAAGCAGAATCAGGCCGCTACCGAGTATGCGGTCATGCGCCAGGAGGCCAACTCCAGCCACGAACTCTACATGCAGGTGCTGGAGAAGGTTGAGGAGGCAGGGCTGGCCGCGGGAATCCACAGCTCGAATATTTCCGTGGTGGACTACGCGCGGCAGCCGGTCAAGCCCGTGGCTCCAGACCTGCCGCTTTACATGGCCATCACGTTGTTTGCCGGGCTCTGGCTGGCCGTAGGAGGTGTACTCTTGCTCGAATCGCTTGGAACCTCAGAGAAGCACATTGTTGTGGTGCTGATTTTGGTGCTTCTGACCGGCGCGGCGGCGCGCGCTCAGGCGCCCACGCCCAGCACCTCCGGCCTGCCCACCGGAGTCGTCCGATATCCGCAGACGCCGGATAACCGGGCGCTGCCCAACCCGAAAGAAGCTCCCGCGGTCTGGGGCAACGCTGCCGGCACAAACCAGGCCGGCTTGGCGCAACTGGCAACGTCGCAGTCGGCGTCTCGTCTGCCGGCTCCCATCGGTCCCGGCGACGTTCTGGATATCAGCGAGTCCCACACGCCGGAGTTCCATTCTGCTGTGCGTGTCTCTCCGGCAGGCACTGTGAACCTGCCCATGGTCGACGAAGTGCAAATTGGCGGCATGGACGAACAGGGTGCCGCGCACGCCATTGATGCGGCCCTGCTGGCCAAGGGCATGCTGCTGCACCCACAGGTATCGGTGCTGGTGATTGGCTCAGCCGGCGGGGACGTGAGCGTGCTGGGAGAAGTTGCGCGCCCAGGGGTCTATCCCTACGCCGTTCACCATCGATTGCTGGACTTGCTCTCGGCTGCTTCCGGCGTGACGCCCAATGCCGGACGCCTGGTGAACATATTCCATCGCAACGACCCGGAAACTCCGCACCCGGTGGTGCTGGATCTGAGCGGAACCGGCGCTGCCCCGGACCACAATCCTGAGTTGCAGGCAGGCGACACGGTCCAGGTGAGCCGAGCCGGGCTGGTCTATGTGATTGGCGACGTGATCCGTCCCGGTGGATTCGCAGTCGATCCTGTGCAGTCCCTGACCGTGGTGCAGGCCCTTTCCCTGGCCTGGGGGCCCACACAAAACGCGGCAGGGAACAAAGCCTTGTTGATTCGCGAACAAAAAGGCGGACGCACGCTGACCTTCCTGAACCTGAAGCGCATGCTTCACGGCCAGGACCCCGACCAGCCGGTTCGTGACGGCGACATTCTGTTCGTTCCCGATTCAATGGCCAAAAATCTCATGAACCGAACTATGGAATCGGTTGTCCAATCGGCCGTCGGCGTCACCATTTACGCCGGCCTGGTGTACTCGCAGAGGTTCTAAGTCAATGAGGAAAATCGCCCGGGTTTTGTTGCTGCTGTTCGCCTTCGCGATTCCGTGGGAGTATTCGCTGGATCTCGGCGAACCGCTAGGCAACGTTGCCCGCATCGCCGGGTTGCTGCTGCTGCTGGCGGCGGTTCCCGCCGTTCTGCAGGCCGGGCGTCTGCGCGCTCCTGGGCCGTTGCAGTGGATGGTCCTGGCCCTCTACCTGTGGTTTTGCTGCTCCTATTTCTGGACCATCGTGCCGCTCGACACTCTGGAAAAGATGCGCGCCTATTTCCAGGAGATGATGATCGTCTGGCTGGTCTGGGAATTCGCCGAATGCCCCAGCGATTTGCGCGATCTGCTGCGGGCCTATGTGGCCGGATCGTTGGTGCTGGCTGCGCTGACGATTGCCAACCTTGGCTCGGCGGAGGCCATCGCAGCCGGTCAAATCAGGTTCGTTGCCGCAGGGCAGGATCCGAACGACGTGGCCCGTTTCCTGGATCTGGGATTTCCGTTGGCGGCTCTTCTGTTGAATAGCGAATCCCGCTGGCCGGGACGGCTGTTGGCGTTGAGTTATCTGCCCCTGGGCCTGTTTGCCGTATTGCTGACCGCTTCGCGCGGAGGGTTTCTGGCGGCGCTCGCGGCCTTTGCGGGTTGCGCGCTCCTGTTGTTCCGCGGCCACGCCAGGGGAGTGCTGGCCGTGGCCTTTGCGTTGCCATTGATCGCCGCGGTCCTTTGGTTCAGTGTTCCGCGCCAGACCTTTGAACGGCTGGCAACCATTCCCGCACAGCTCCAGGGCGGGGACCTGAACCAGCGCTTGAACATCTGGAGCGCGGGCTGGCATGCATTCGTTCAGTCGCCGTTGATCGGTACCGGAGCGGGATCCTTTGTCAATGCGGCACGGCTGAATCCTCTCGATACGGCTCACAACACAGCGCTTTCGATTCTGGTCGGCGGAGGGTTATTCGCCCTTTTCCTGGCCTTGAGTATTTTGGCGCTGGCTGCGCGGTCGGCAATGCAAACGCACGGGCCGATGCGGGTGGCGCTGGCCACGGCGCTGTTGGTCTGGGTGATTACGTCGATGGTTGCCACGGTGGAAGAGAGCCGCACTACGTGGCTGCTGTTCGGCATGGTCGCGCTTGCGGGGCGGCTTGCCGTCGAAGAGCCGGAACGCATGGCTGCCTGCTTTGAGGCCGATACCGGACGCCGGGAGATTGTCCTTTCTCCCGAGCCTGTGGCGTAGGGTCCGCCGCCATGTCTCCCCTCGCCCAAATCGCGCCGTCGTTCAAGGTCGCCAGCATCAATCGCCGCATCTTCCGCGCTGCCGCATCGGTCACAGCGGCGGGGATGCTGGTCAAAATTGTCGCCACCATGAAGGAGGTTGCCGTTGCCGGCGTCTATGGCCGCTCCGACGATCTGGACGCATTCCTTGCGGCGGCGCTGATCCCCAGTCTGCTAATAAACCTGATTGCCGAGTCGATGAACCAGGCGCTGGTGCCTACGCTGATCCGGGTGAGGGAACACGAAGGCCATGAGCGCGCGCAGCAACTGCTTTCGAATTCCATGCTATGGATGTGCGTGTTGCTGGCCGCTGCTTCAGCAGCTATGGCTCTCACCGCGCGGGGATTTGTCCCGCTGATCGCATCCCATTTCCCGGCGGCCAAGCTGGACCTCTCGGTGCGGCTCTTCTACGCGCTGCTCCCCGTTGTGCTGCTCACCGGAATCGCCACTAACTGCACCGCGGTTCTCAACACCTTTGAACGTTTTGCTTTACCTGCGCTGGCGCCGGTGGTGATCCCGGTAGCCATTGTTGCTGGCACGTTGCTGCTGAGTAGACGCCTGGGAATCTGGGCCATGGTCTACGCCAACTTGGCCGGCGTGCTGATTTATGCAGCGGTGGTGGTGTGGATGATGAATTCCCACGGCTATCGATTCCGCTTGCGCTGGTACGGCATGACCGAGGCCACGCGCGAAGTGGCGCACCAGTATGGCCCGGTGCTGCTCAGCGGCGTGGTTGCTTCAGGCGGCCTGCTGGTGGATCAGTCGATGGCCGCCATGCTGCCGGCGGGCAGCGTCTCGGCGTTGGTCTATGCCAACCGCTTTGTGAGCGTAGTGCTCACCCTGCTGGCGGGGGCGGTTTCAACCGCCGTGGTGCCCTACTTCTCCGGTATGATTGCCGCCAAGGACTGGGCCGGATGCCGGCACACGCTGCGCACCTGGGTGCGCCTCACCGCGCTGGTTTCCGTGCCCATCGCATTGCTGTTGATCGCGGGCTCGCACTTACTGATCCGCATCACATTTCAGCACGGCGCCTTTGGGCCGCATGACACCGCTGTCGTCAGCCCGGTGCTCGCTTTGTACGCGATCCAGATTCCTTTTTTTGTTTCCAGCCGTGTCTTTTATCGTTTTATCGTCGCCATGCGCCGCACCGACCTGGTTCTCTACTGCGGCATTCTCAATCTTTCGCTGGACATTGTTCTGAATCTGATCTTGATGCGCTGGCTCGGCGTGGCCGGAATCGCCCTGGCCACGTCTCTCTGGACTGTGTCGACGTTCTTCTTTCTTTGGTATTGGACGCGGAAGTTGCTTCCACCGGTGATGCAGCCATGATGCCAAAGCCTGCGCAGTTTCTTCTTCGTTTTGACGACCTTTGTCCCACGGTTGCGTGCGACGGCTTCAGCCGCTTCCTGCCGGTGATTGCCGAGTTCGGCCTCCAACCTATTCTCGCCGTGATTCCCAATAACCTGGACCCCGAGTTGCAGGTTGCGGATCCCGATCCAGAATTCTGGGCCCGCATGCGCGCCCTGCAGAACGCCGGAGCCGCGATCGCGCTGCATGGTTACAGCCATCTCTGCGTCAGCCGGGGCGCGAGCCTGCTGCCCTTGCACCGCACGACGGAGTTTGCCGGCGTTGCCGAACAAACCCAGCGACAATGGATTCGCGCCGGGCTCACGATTCTCCGCGGCCACGGGCTGAACCCGCGCATTTGGGTTGCGCCGCGCCACGGCTTTGACCGCAACACCCTGCGCGTACTGCGCAACGAGGGAATCAGCCTGATCTCGGACGGATTCGCCCGCGTTCCGTTCCTGCGAGACGGCGTCACCTGGATTCCGCAGCAGTTATGGACGCCGGTGGACAAGTCAAAAGGCCTGTGGACCATCTGCGTTCACAGCAATACCGCACCCGACTCGCTGCTGGAACAGATGCGCGTCTTCCTCGATCAGCACGCCGGTCAATTCACTTCACTCGACCGCGTGCTGGCCGAACTCAAGCCGCGCAATCTGAGTCTCGCTGAGCGTGTGTATGAAGAGTTTGCTCTGCGGCGATTTCAGGTTTCGCGCCGGAGAAAGCACACGCGACCCCAACTCATGTCAAACGCCATTGAGAATTCTTAACTCGCTCAACTTTCATGTGCCCAACGCGCCGGCTTTGGATTCCGTGCAAGCAACTCCGCGTAGAGCGCTTCCCACTGATCCAGGACCGACTCCAGGCTGAAATGCTCGACAACATGCTTCCGCGCTCGTTCGCCCATAGCGGTGCGCTCCTGAGGCTGGGTCTGCATCGCCCTGGCCATTGCGGCTCCGAGGGCTGTGGCATTGCCGGCCGCGCTGAGCCATCCGGTCGTTCCATCGACGATGACCTCGCGGCTGCCCGGAACATCGGTGGCGACGGCAGGCAAAGCGCAGGCTCCCGCTTCCAGCAAACCCATCGGCAATCCTTCCCACAGAGACGAAAGCACGAAACCATCCGCGGCCTGCATCCAGCGCCGCAGATCCGGTTCGAAGCCCAGAAAGCGGACTCTGTTTTCGAGGCCGAGGTGCGCCGACATGCGGTGAAGTTCGCCTTCCAACGGGCCAGCTCCCGCGATCATGAGCCGTGCCTGCTGCGGAAGCTGCGCCGTGGCTCCGAGCAGCGTGGTATAGTCTTTGACTGATTCCAGCCTGCCGGCGGCCAACCAGAGAAACTCGTCCTCGAACCCAAGCTCGCGGCGCATGGATTTCCGGACCTCCGCATCCGGCTTCCACGTGTCCACATTCACCCCGTTTGCAAGCACCACGATCTTGCCCGCGCCCACCACTCCGGCAGATCGTTGCGCATCCCCAACGGCGCGACTTACGGCGGTGACTCTGTCGGCAAGCCAATCGCTGCAGCGATAGCCCACCCGCCTGCCCCAAGTGCCCGTCGCAGAACTGTGCAGTGTATCCACAATCACCCGCACAGGAGAGGCCAGCCGCGACCCACGCGCCAGCCACGATGCATGAGCCAGGTGGGCGTGAATCACGTCGGGCGCTTGCTGCCTGATCCAGCGGTTGAACCGGACCCATCCGCTCCATCCCCGTGGATCGGCGGGGCCCTTGCGCATTCCCAGGGTCGTGAAGTTCACTCCCGCCGCTGACAATTCCACAGCCGCATCGCCTCCTGCGCCCGAGAGCGCGATCACGCTCACGCGCCAGCCGCGCTTGCGCAACCCCTTCGCCAGCAGAATCACCTGCCGTTCGGCGCCGCCAATCCGGTCAAGGCCGGGGATGACCAGGGCAATGTGGCTCACCGTGGCCGGTCCCCGAGAACCGAATCGATCAGCTCTTCATAAGCGTGGATGGCGCGCTCCATGCGGAACTCCTCAATGAACGCGTGAGGAAACCGCTCACCGGGCCGCAGCACTTCCAGCGCCTCCACAAGGCTGGAGGCCAGCGAAGCGGAGGAGATTTCCTGAGCCAGCCAAACGCCGCGCTGACCGCACAGCAAGTCCACCAAGCCCTTTGAAGCGGGCAAACCCACGATGGGGAGCCCACCGGCAGCCGCCTCAAGCAGCGCGTTGGGCAGCCCTTCGTGTCGGGACGAAAGTACGAAAATTGATGCGCCCGGAAAATAGATCGAGGGGCTGTCCACATGGCCAGCAAAACGAACCGCGGCCTCAAGCCCCAGTTGGCGGCACTCGGCCTTGAGCGCGGCCTGTTCCTGGCCCGTGCCGGTGATGGTCAGATCGGCCTCAGGGAATCGCTCGCGCACCACCGCCAGCGCCTGCAGCAGCAGGTCGAATCCCTTTTCCCTTGAAAGCCTGCCGACGGCCAGCAGGTGCGGCCCCGGACCGCTTTGATTCGGTCCCATACCCAGCTTCGGAGTCTCTTTAGCCGCAGCGCGGATCGCATCGATATCCACCGGGTTAGGCAATACCGCCAGCCGCGTCTCGGCAACCCTCACCAGCCCGGCCAGGTCCCTCGCCATCGCGGCTGACTGGCAAATCACGCGGTCGGCATGGCGGTAGAGAAAACGATACAGCGGGCGGGTCGATTTGGGCAGACCTCCAAATGCCAATGCGGCGGACACGGTCCCATTCTGCCGTACCAGCACACGGGTCGCTCGCGGAAAGAGCGGCCGCAGCAGCAGCACCAGAAAGTTCAGGTGCCCCATCCCGGACAGAATCACGTCCGGTTTTAGCCGTCGAACCAGCCGCAGAAGCCGGAAGGCGCCAGCCCGCACCCTGCTTGCTCCGAGGGCGTGAATATGCAACTCCGGCGGTGCTTGCCCCATGCCCGCGTTTGCCTGCGTGATGAGTCCCAGGTGTACCTCGTATTTGTCGCGGCTCAGGCCCCTGGCCAGCAGAGCAGTCACCTGCTCCGCGCCTCCCCCGCCAAGATGCGGAATCAACAGCAGTATTTTCGGGCGTTGAGGCATGGAATGACCGAGAACTGGAAGAATATAAGAATTTACCCACAAAAAGAGAGCTTTACTGCTCATTCTGCGACCAAGGGCAGATGATAAGGTTTTTCTAAATTTTGCTCTAATTCCTCCCTCAGAGATGCATCCAGCGAGCCCTCAAAGTGCAAAAACGTTCCAGGCTGGGCGTCAAATCCCGTCAAAAAGATGCTGGTCCGCCGGCCCATGAAGTGTCGCGCCACATTGTGGTGGGCGTTACCAGTCCCCAGACGTGCCTGAATCTGACCGGGCGCCTGAAATGTCTGCACAAGGAGGGCTTTCGGGTCACGCTGGTTTCGAGCCCCGGTGAGTTGCTTCGCCGCACAGCCGCAAGCCAGGGAGTGGAGGCTGTTGCCATCCCGATGATGCGGGAGATCGCGCCCATCGCAGATTTTGTATCGTTGCTGCGGCTGTGGCAACTGCTGCGCAGCCTCAAACCGGACCTGACCGAATTCAGCACACCCAAGGCGGGGCTGTTGGGCACTTTGGCCGCCATGCTTGCCGGTGTTCCCCTGCGCATTTATCTGCTACGGGGGCTCAAGCTGGAAGCGTCTGCCGGCTACAAGCGGCGCATTTTGTGGCTGGCTGAGCGGTTGGCCTCAGCCTGCGCGCATGTGGTTCTATGCAACAGCACGAGTTTGCGAGGCGAGGCGCTGACGCAAGGCGTGGCGCCCGCGGCCAAGTTGCATCTGCTCGGACTCGGCAGCAGCAACGGAGTCGATGTGGATCGATTCTCGCCGGGTCCGGACGAGTTGCGGAAGCGGCTGGGAATTTCGCGCGCTGACCCTGTGATCGGGTTTGTGGGTCGATTGACGCGCGACAAAGGGCTGCCGGAGTTGATCGAGGCATTCGAAATAATCCTGAAAGCGAAGCCAGCGGCACTGTTGCTGCTGGTGGGCTGGTTCGACGCGTCGGAAGATGCATTGAGCGACGCTCTGCGCCATCGCATCGCAAGCCATCCGCGCATCCGTTGCACCGGGTTTGTGAACGATACGGCGCCTTACTACCGCGCCATGGACATGCTGGTGCTGCCCACCTGGAGGGAGGGATTTCCCAACGCAGCACTGGAGGCCGCGTCCAGTGGGATCCCGGTCATCACCACTCTATCGACGGGCTCACGAGACGCTGTGCTGCCCGAGGTCACCGGGCTGCTCATCCCGCCTGGCTACCCGCAAGCCATTTCAGAAGCGGTGCTGAAGCTGATTCGCAATCCGGCGCTTCGCCGCCGCATGGGCGAGGCCGGTCGGGCCTGGGTTCTGGAACACTTTGTAGACCGGCGCGTTCTGGGGCTTGCCGCTGCGTATTACAAGAGCCTGCTGGAGCCCGCGGTTGCCCAGGCGAAGCTTCGATCCGCTAACGCATGGGCCGCGGATCAGCGGGCGCGCTGATCTGCGCAGGCGCTTGCAGCGTATGGGCTCCGTCTTGGGCTGCGCGCAGCACTTCGCCCGGCACGATGCCCAGCACCAGCGTAGCCACCACGGCCAGCAGCAGGGCCGCGCCCACGGCCACGCCCACTTGCGGCGCGCGAACCGCGGTTTCGGCGTTCTTGATGGTGCTCCGACGCGCCGCCGCCATAGCCAGGCGCAGATAATAGGCCGCCGCCAATCCTGAATTCAGCAAACCGATGATCGCCAGCCACACCGCGCCCCCATCCACCGCCGCTGAAAACGAATAGAACTTGCCGAAGAATCCGCCGGTGAAAGGAATGCCGACCAGCGAAACCAGAAAAAAGATCAAGAGCCCGCCGAGCAGCGGAGAGCGGTCGATGAGGCCGCGATAATCATCCACCATCGGTAGCTGCTCATCGTACCCGCTCACCAGCGTAATCACGGCAAAGATTCCCACATTCATGGCCGCGTAAGCAGCGGCGTAAAAGCTGGCAGCCGCAATCCCGCTGGTTCCAAGCCCGGCAAAGGCCGCCAGCAGATAGCCTGCGTGCGCGATCGAGGAGTAGGCCAGCATCCGCTTTACGTTTTGCTGGCGCAGCGCAGCCAGATTGCCCACCGTCATCGACAGCACGGCCACAACCCAAAGCAGCGGCGCCCAGATCGAGTGCAACGAGGGAAACATTTCATACACCACGCGCAGCAGCAGCGCAAACGCCGCGGCCTTGGGCGCTGTCGAGAGCAACGCCACCACCGGCGCGGGCGCGCCTTCGTAGACATCCGGCGTCCACAGGTGAAACGGGGCGGCCGACACTTTGAACAAGATGCCGATCAACATCAGCGCCAGCCCGGCAAGCACAAACAGATGATTAGGCGCAGTCTGCGCAAGGTGGGCGATCTCGTAAACCTGGGTTGTGCCGGTGGCCCCAAAGATTAACGCGATGCCGTAGAGCAGGAACGCGGTGGCAAAGGAGCCGAGCAGAAAATACTTGATGGCCGCCTCCGGGCCGCGGCCCGTTTGCTTGCGGTAGCCGGCCAGAACGTAGGTGGAAATGGATGAGATTTCAAGAGCGATGAAGACCAGCAGCAACTCAACCGCGCCGGTGAGCAGGCACATGCCTACCGCGCCGAAAACGACAAGCGCGTAATATTCGCCCTGGTGATGGCTGTCCTCCGGCAGTGTGTCCAGCGAGAGCAGCAGCGCCACCAGCACGATGCCGCAGATGAGCACATGGAAAAAAATGGTGAAGGCGCTGGTTTCGACCGTGGACGAAAAGCCCGTGCCTTGCGGCAAGGAAAGCTGCCAAAGGCTGGCCCACAGCGCGAGTGTGGTTCCAATGGCCGCTACCCAACCCAACGGGCGGCGCGGAAACCCCGGGGCAAGCGAGGCGTCGATCAGCATCACGGCCACGCCAGTCAGCGTGAGGATGACTTCGGGAAGAATGCGGAAGATGCCGGGAACAGGACTCACTGTGGGCCCTCCAATTCTGAAGGGGCGGGCGCTTGCAAGATGTCAACATACTGTGGCTGCTGAAGCCGCGGGCGCACGGCATCTTCGATCGCCGGCAACCAAAGCGAAGGGGCAACGCCCATGATGAGCATCAGGACGGCCAGCGGCCAAAGCACCGCCAACTCTGGCAAGCGCAGATCGATTGCGGGCTTGGTCGTTGCCATTTCGCTTTGCGGCCCGTAAAAGATGCGCTGTACCAGCCACAGCATGTAAGCCGCGCCCAGAATCACGCCCAGCGACGCTGCAACAGTCCAGCCGCGGCTTACGCCGGAAAACGTACTGGGGAGGATCAGGAACTCGCCCACGAAATTGTTGAGCAGGGGCAGTCCCATCATGGCAAGCGATGTGATCACGAAGAGCGTGGCCGTGCGTGGCAGCTTGCTGGCCAGGCCGCCATACGCGCCGATCTGGCTGGTGGCGTAGCGATCGTAGAGAACGCCCAGCAGCACGAACAGCGCACCATCCACCACGCCGTGATTGAGAATCTGATAAATCGCGCCCGCTGAGCCGGTAAACGTAAGCCCGTAAATGCCTAGCACAATCAGGCTGAGGTGGCTCAAGGCGGCAAAGGCGAGCAACCGCCAGAAATCGCGCTGCACCAGCGCCATGCATGCGCCGTAAAGAATGCCGAACACCGCGAACGCAACCATGTACGGAGCCAGCGCGCGAGCCTGCGCGGGGAAAAGTCCAACGTGAAAGCGCAGCATGGAATAGAGGCCCAGCTTGCCGGCCACTACCATGGCCAGTGCCACGGGCGCTTCGCTGAATGTATCCGCCAGCCAGCCGTGCAGCGGAAAGACCGGCACTTTAACCGCAAAGGCCAGCAGGAACGCGAACGACGCCCAACACAGCGGACCGGCGGGAATCGATCCATGAGCAATAAGAATTTGCAGTGTCACCAGGTCAAAGCTGCCGGTGAGAGCGTAGAGCCACAGGATCGCGACCAGCAGCGGCGCGGACGGAATGAACGTGAACAGGAAAAATTTGAGCGCGGCCCGGGGCCCATCCTTGCGGCCGTACATTGCGATCAGGATCGCCATCGGAACCAGCGACAACTCCCAAAAGCCGTAGTAGAGCATCAGGTCCAGCGAAATGAACACGCCGAACATGGCCGTCTGCTGAATGAGGAAGAGCGCAAAGAAGATCTTGCGTCGCTCCTTGATTGCGTTCCAGCTCGCTATCACGCCCACCGGCGCCAACAACCCGGTCAGCACCACCAGCCACAGGCTCAGCCCGTCCACGCCCACGTGGTAAAAGATGGCCGGATTCTCAATCCAGGGTCGATTGATTGCAAATTCAAATCCGCTTTGGCCCAAAACGAAGTGCGCAGGCAAATGCAGCGTAAGGCCAAACGTCAACAGTGAAGTAAGCAGGGCGATCCAGTTGGACAACTTGCCCCGATCGGGCGCCAGCGCCGTCAGCGCCGCTCCGGCCAGCGGCGTAAGCAGAATCAAAGTGAGAATCGAGTTATCGATCGCGTTCATTCTCTCAGTGCCCCGCCGCGTTGATGTGAATTCCGAATAGACTTCCCAGAACCGTGGACCACGGAATCACAATAAAAAGCAAGACTGCCCCCGCGCCTGCTGCCAGCCACGCCGCATACGAGCGCAGATTGCCCGACTGCCAGCGTTGCAAAATCGCTCCTGAAAATGTGGCCGTGCCTCCGAGCAGCCACGCCGCGCCACCCAGCAGCGCCTTCTCCACCACCCAGCCCAGCACGTAAGTCGAGATGGCGAAAAGAGGCTTGACCACCGTTGCGCCGTAGAACTCATCGACGTAGTACTTGTTGCTGAGGAGTTTGTAACTCGCCGGCATGGCCGCAGCCAGTTGCGCGGGACGGTCGGGCTTTTGCTGATAGAGAAGATGGGCCACAAACCAGCCAAGCGCCGCCACAGCAACGGCCACTATGCTCAGCATCAGTTCAAGGTGCGCACTGCCGGCGTCTGTGGCCCGCGCGCCCACCGATGGCGTCAGGAATCCGGCGAAGCGCTCAATCCCGATCCACCCGCCGCAAATCGAGAGCAGCGCCAGAATCACCAGCGGCACCAGCATCGACGCTGGGCCTTCATGGGGGTGAGCATGCGCGCTGCGCGGTTTGCCCAGGAAAGCCAGGTACCAAAGCCGGAACATGTAAAACGACGTCAGCAACGCCGTCACCAGGCCGACGAACCACAAAACCTTGCCCTGGGCCCCTTGCAAAAAAGCGGCGTAGAGAATCGCGTCCTTCGAAAAAAATCCGGCGAAAGGGAAGAATCCGGCGATGGCCAAAACACCTACTGTGGTCACGGCAAACGTCACCGGCAGTTTGTTCCACAGCCCGCCCATTTTGCGCAGGTCCTGCTCTCCGCCGATCGAGTGAATCACGGATCCAGCGGCCAGGAAGAGCAGCGCCTTGAAGAATGCGTGGGTCATCAAGTGAAAAATTGCGGCCGAGTAAGCCGCCACTCCGCAGCCCAGGAACATATAGCCGAGTTGCGAGATGGTGGAGTAGGCGAGCACGCGCTTGATGTCGTTCTGCACCAGGCCGATGGTGGCCGCAAACAGAGCCGTGGCCGCGCCAATCACCGCAACCACACTAAGCGCAAAGGTCGAATGGTCAAACAGAACATGCGTGCGCGCAATCATGTAGACGCCGGCCGTGACCATGGTGGCGGCGTGAATCAGCGCGGAGACCGGCGTTGGCCCTTCCATCGCATCGGGAAGCCAGATGTAGAGCGGGAGCTGTGCGCTCTTGCCCGTTGCGCCCAGCAGCAGACAAAGCGCGGTAGCCGACAGCACGCCGCCCTGCCACGCAGGATTCGCTGCGAGTTTCGCGCCAATCTCCGTGAAGGTCAGAGTGCCAAAGTTGGCCAGCAGCAGAAACATTCCGATCAGGAATCCAACGTCGCCAATGCGGTTAACGATGAATGCCTTTTTTCCCGCATCCGCCGCTGAAGTCTTCTGAAACCAGAAACCGATGAGCAGGTACGACGCGAGCCCAACGCCCTCCCACCCCACAAACATCACCAACGCGTTGCCGGCCAGCACCAGCACCGTCATGAAGAAGAGAAAAAGATTCAGGTAAGAGAAGTAGCGCGCGTAGCTCTCGTCTTCAGCCATGTAGCCGACGGAATAGATGTGAATCAGCAAGCCGACGCCGGTGACGACCAGGAGCATCACCAGCGAAAGGGGGTCAAGCACGAAACCGATATCGACGTGCAGAGCGCCCGTCGCGATCCACACCGGTGCATCCTGCCCTCCGATGGGAAGCGGGAGCGAGCCGGACCACACCAAGTACGCTGCGTGCAGGACGATCAGGAAAGACGCCAGTGGAGCGGCGAGCGCGACCAGCGATACCAATCCCCTGGGCAACCGACGTCCTAGCAACCCGTTAAACAGGAAGCCTGCTAAGGGCAGGAGCGGGATAAACGGCAATAAGAGCACAGGTCCGTTCATAGTTTCATCAGGTCGATGCGGTCGACGGCCAACGTAGCCCGAGCGCGGAAGACAGCAATGATGATGGCCAAGCCCACTGCAGCCTCCGCCGCAGCCACCATCATCACAAAGAAGACGAAGATCTGGCCCTTCACCGCGTGCCATTGATGGGCGAAAGTCACAAAGGAGAGATTGACGGCATTGAGCATCAGCTCAATGGACATGAAGATGGTGATCAGGTTGCGTTTGATGAGAAACCCAAGCACGCCGAGCGAAAACAAAACCGCGCTCAGCAGCAGATACCATGCTATGGAAACCTCCTGCGCGAGAAAGGAATTCATTGCGCGCGCGTCCTTTCGCTGTTCCCGTGCGGATCTCCATCGCCCTGGCGGGCCAGCGCGACCGCGCCCAGAATGGCGATGAGAATGAGCACCGATGTCACTTCAAAGGGCAGCAGCAATTCCGTAAACAACACTTTGCTTAGCTCTGCAATGGACGTGACACCGTCTCGGAGCGCAGCCACGCCCAGCCCATGCGCCTTCAGAATCACCGTGGCGATAACGCCCAGCAGCACCACCACCGCGGGAAAGCCGACCGCGCGCGCGGAGCGGCTGCCCATGGTGCGCTCTTCACGGCCCGCGTTGAGCAGCATCACCACAAAGGTGAACAGGACCATGATTGCCCCGGCATAGACAATGACCTGTGCCGCAGCCAGAAATTCCGCGCCCAGCAATAAATAAAGCACAGCCAGCGAAGTCATCACCACTATCAGCGACAAGGCACTGTTGATGGGATGGCTCCGGAGCAGGAGGTTGATGGCTCCGGCCAGACAAAAACCGGCAAACACAATAAACAGGATCAGGTGCATGGGTCCGTCGTGTACGGCTGGTGCCGATCAGGAAAAACCGGCCGGTTAGGGTGAAGAGCGAGTGGAGCGTACCGCTTACTCCGGGAAATCCTTCCCGATTGTAAATCAGCGATAGGCAAGCCAGAGGCTTGTGCCCACGATGTTCAAAATGGCCAGGGGCATCAGCACGCGCCACCCGAAGTTCATCAATTGGTCATAACGGAAGCGGGGCAGCGTTCCCCGCACCCAGACATAGAGAAACAGGAAACAGAACACCTTGGCCACAAACCAGCAAATGGGCAGCAGCGCGTGGGCGTAAATGTTTTGCGGCGGCCGCACCAGATTGCCCATGGGACTGGTCCATCCACCTAGAAAAAGCAGTGTGGCCACGCAGCCCACGGTGATCATGTTTGCGTATTCGGCCATGAAAAACATGGCGAATTTCATGGAGCTGTATTCGGTGTGGTAGCCCGCCGTCAACTCGCTCTCCGCTTCAGGCAGGTCGAACGGCGAGCGATTGGTTTCGGCATACGCGGCCATCAGATAGATAAAGAAGGCCACAAACTGAAATCCACCGAAGATGTTCCAGGAAGCAATGCCCAGCCTGGACTGGCTCTCGACAATCACGCGCAGATTAAGCGATCCGGCGCGCAGCACCACCCCCACGAGCGAAAGGCCGAGCGCCAGCTCATAGCTGACCAGTTGTGCCGAAGAGCGCAACGAGCCCAGCAAAGAATACTTGTTGTTCGATGACCATCCTGCCAGCGCAATGCCGTATACACCAATCGACGTAACGCCCAGGATGATCAGCAGGCCGATGTTCACGTCGGCAATTTCAAAAAGATCCAGCCGTCCCGGTCCCATTCCCGGTTCGCCGAAAGGCACAACGCCAATCGAGATCAGCGCGCAACCCAGAGCGAGAATAGGCGCAAGCAAATAGAGGGGCCTGTAGACGGCCGTAGGGATGATGTCTTCTTTGAGGAACAGCTTGGCGCCGTCTGCCAGCGTCTGCAATAGGCCAAACGGTCCCACACGGCTGGGACCCCAGCGGTTCTGGATGCGGCCCACCAGCTTCCGTTCCAGCAGCACCGTGTAGGAGACGGCGAGCAGCATCACCACGGTCACCACGGCCACTTTGAGCAAACTCCACAAAAAAAACTGCAAAATCGTCACGGGTTTTCTCCTGAGCGAAGCGCAGCGGAGTCGAAGGACCTGCGATTGCCTTTGCTCATCTGGTTAAACCTCACTTGCAAATTCGCTAGTCTGCCGCCGCATCCGCTGGCTCCATCGCCTGGTGCATTTCGAGATCCCGGAGCGCGGGACTGTAGCGGCCCAGTGTTCCTGACGTGAACAGGCCATCGTGCGCAGGCGCGATCAGGCTCGGATCCTCGTCGAACAGTTCTGAAACCGGCACGAAACCGGGCTCGGTGCGCAGATCGTTTCCACTGAAAAGATTGAGCCGGTCAAGCGTGTATCCCGGCACCAGCCGTTCGATCTCGTCCAGCAACGCAAGCGGATCGAAGGGGCTGAGTTTCGGTTCCAGGTTGTTGGCCGCGAGCCAGACGGAATGCTGGTCGGCCTCGCCGGATTGCGCGCCCCTCGACTGGCCCAGATCGGCCGTCACACTGCCCTTGCCAAACGGCACCAGAGTCTTCACGTCCACACCCATCGCGCCGGCCAGCCGAACCAGAATCTCGAAGTCCGGTTTCACGCCCGCGCGATCGGCCGCCTTCTTCACCAGTTGCAGATCGCCAAAGGTGTTGGTCACCGTGCCGCTCTTCTCGTAAAGGCTGGCTGCCGGGAACACCACGTCCGCAAGAGCCGCGGTCTCGGTAAGAAAAATATCCTGCACGATGACAAACGTGTTCTTCAAACTCGCGGAGTCAACGCCCAGCGCGGCCACCGGATTGGATCCCACAACCAGCAGCGCGCCCAGCACGCCTGTGGCCGCCGCGTCGAACATCTCCGGAAGCGTCTTGCCGGCCGTTCCCGGCAGACCGGGATATTCCTGGAATGCGCCGGGCGCGCCGACCGGCACATAGCCGGGCAGCAGGTCGGGGAACAGCCCCATATCGGCCGCGCCGCGCGAGTTGGCGTGGTCACCCAGCAACGCAAAGCGCACATTGCCGCGCTTCAATCCCCACGCCACCAGCGCCTCTGCATCGTGCCCGCGAAATTCCTGGCCAAAAATCACAACCAGCGATTCTTCGCCTTTCACGGCGTTGCTGAAATCGCTTTGGCCCCCATCCAGCAGGGCTGCAAAATCCTTGTATCCGTCCGCGGCCAGCCTGTGTGTGACCGCAGCCTGCCGCTCCAGCTTGATGGGCTTGGTATTGGCAATGTACAGGCGCGCGTGATTTAGCCGCACGTTGGTGCGCAGGTTCCAGGCCAGCAGCGGATGCTCCAGCGTGGGATCGCCGCCGACCAGTAGGATCGCGGGAGCGGTTGCAATCGCGCGCAGGCTCGCGGTCTTGTCTTTGTTCCCGGCCAGTGCGCGCGCAAACGCCGCATAGTCCGTGCTGCGCTCGTGGTCAATGTTGTTGGTGTGAAGAACCGTCCGCGCAAATTTCTGCAGAAGATAATTCTCTTCGTTTGTGGTTTGGTTCGATCCAATCACTCCGATGGCTGCGCCGCCCGCGGCCGGTCCGGATTCTCTGTCGCGAATTTCTTTCAGCTTGCCGCCCGCGATGCGCAGAGCCTGCTCCCATGTCGCCGCTTCCAGCTTGCCTGCGGCATTGCGCACCAGCGGCGTTGAAAGTCGCTCGGGATTCTCGACAAAGTCGAAGCCAAAGCGGCCCTTGGCGCACAAAAAATCGCCATTGATGCCGCTCTTGTCGCGATTGTCCGCGCGCACAATTTCAGAACCGTCATTCACCTGGCGCACGCCCAGCGTCACCTTGCAGCCGTCCGCGCAATGGGTGCACACCGTTGAAACGTGATTCATCTCCCAGGGCCGCGTCTTGTAGCGATAGCTGCCGCTGGTCAGCGCACCCACCGGGCACACGTCAATGCACATGCCGCATTGCTCGCAGTCGAGTTGGTTGAGTTGGCCGTCCGGGCCTTCGCTGTTGGGCGCAATCACCGAACTCACGCCGCGATTCTGCACGCCCAGCGCCCACACGTCCATGCCCTCGCCGCACATGCGAATGCAGCGGTAACACAGGATGCAGCGCGGCCGGTCATAAAAAACCGCCGGCGACCACTGCTGTTCATCGCGGTGCTGTTTGGCTTCGGCGTAGAGGCTCTCGCCCGCGCCGTACTTGAACGTCATGTCCTGCAGTTCGCACTCGCCGCCCGCGTCGCACACCGGGCAGTCAAGCGGATGATTGCCAAGCAGCAATTCGATGGTCGCCTTGCGCGCCTGCGCAATCTCCGGCGACTCGGTCACAAAAACCTGCCCCTCGGCGACGGTAGTGGTGCAAGCCGTTTGCAGCTTGGGCACTTTTTCCTGGCGCACCACGCACATGCGGCAGGCCGCCTGCAAGCTGAGCCCGGGATAGTAGCAGAACGCAGGAATCTCGATGCCCGCCTTGCGGCAAGCCTCAATCAGCAGCATCCCCGCGGGCGCCGTCAGCTTTTTTCCATCGACAGTGAACGTTACGTCTGCCATTCTTCTCCAAAAACCCCTTAGATCACGGCCATTTCCACATGTTTCGCAAACGGGCAAGTCTTTCCGTTCAGGTGATCCTCAAATTCCTTGCGGAACTTTTTAACAAAGGCGATCGTCGGCATGGCAGCCGCATCGCCCAGCGGGCAAAACGTCCGCCCCAGCATGTTCTCGGCAAGATACTGAATGTTGTCGATGTCCTTGGCCACGCCAAATCCAGCGTGAAGCCGCGTGAGCGATTTCTTCAGCCAGTCCGTGCCTTCGCGGCAGGGAATGCACCAGCCACAGCTCTCGTGCTGATAAAAACTCATGGTCCGCAGCGCGAACTCGACCATGCAGGTCTGGTCGTCGATCACCACAACGCCGCCCGAGCCCAGCATCGATCCCGCCTTGCCCACCTGGTCAAAGTCCATGCCCAGCGTTTCAATCTCCGCGGGCAACAGCACCGGCGTTGACGAGCCGCCAGGAACCACGGCCTTCAAGGTTCGTCCGCCGCGAATGCCGCCGGCCACCTCGTAAATCATCTTTTTCAGGTTGTAGCCCATCGGCAATTCGTAAACCCCGGGCCGCTCCACATGCCCGCTCAGGCAGAACAGGCGCGTGCCGCCGTTGCGCTCCGAGCCCACCGCCGCATAGGCCGCCGCGCCCATCTCGATGACATGAGGCACCGTCGCAATGGTCTCCGCATTGTTGATCACCGTAGGGCCGCCATAGAGTCCCACCACAGCAGGGAAGGGCGGCTTGATGCGCGGGATCCCGCGTTTGCCTTCCAGCGACTCCATCAGCGCCGACTCCTCGCCCACTTCGTAAGCGCCCGCGCCGGTTTGCGTCACAATCGTGAATTCCGTTTCCGAGCCGAAAATGTTTTTGCCCAGAAATCCGTTTGCATAAGCGTCGGCAACCGCCTTCTCGACAATCGTCAACAGATAGCGGTACTCGCCGCGCAAGTAAATGAAGCCCATTTTCGCGCCGATGGCCAACCCGGCAATGATGGTTCCCTCGATGACCGCATGAGGGTCGTGCAAAAAAATCAGGTGGTCCTTGCAGGTGCCCGGCTCACTTTCATCGCCGTTGACCAGCACATATTTTGGCTTGGGGTTTTGCTTGGGCACAAACGACCACTTGAGGCCGGTGGGGAATCCCGCGCCACCGCGTCCGCGCAGGTTGCTGGCCTTCATCTCGTTGATGATCCAGTCAGGCCCCTGCGCCAGGCACTTCTTCGCGGCCTCATAGCCGCCCAGTTGCAAGTAGCGATCGATCTCAGCCGCGCCTTGGCCAAAGCGCTGCGAAACGATCTTCACCTCGTCGGGATGGGAGACCAGTCTAGGCATCGGCGCGCGTCCCTTCCTGTTTCGCTGCGCTGCGATATCCGGACAGGATGCCGGGCACGCTGTCGGGATTCAGCTCGTCGTGGAAGGCGTAGTTCACTTGAATGGCGGGCGCCCAGCAGCAGGCGCCGATGCACTCCACCTCTTCGAGAGAGAACAGGCCGTCGGCCGTCACGCCCTTGTGCCCGATCCGCAACTCCTCCTGGAACCGCTCGTACACGTCGTACGCCCCGCGCAGCATGCAACTGATGTTGGTGCACACCTGCACGTTGTATTTGCCCACCGGCTTGAAGCGCAGCATGGAGTAGTAGCTGGCCACGTTGCGCACTTCAAGCTCCGTGATCCCCATGCGTGCGGCCACTTCGGCAATCACAGCGTCGGAGAGGTAGCCGACCTCATCCTGCGCGTAAAGAAGCATGGGGACCAGCGCCGAGCGCTTGACCGGATACTTCTTCACCAGGGCGTCCAGGCGCGCCGCCAGTTGGGGCGAAAACAGTGTCATGGTCTCTTCGCTCATTGCTGCGGCTCCCTCATCAAGTCTCGTGCCCACGCTTCGACCGCCATATCCATTTCTTCGCCCTCTGGGTGCCCCAGGTCTGGGGTCCCCACAGACAGGTTTTCGTCCGTGGGGTGGAGGTCTCGATTTTGAGACCTCGGATCGCGCGATCTCAATCGCCCATCCTCGGTAAACTCCAGCGTTCCCGCGCTTCCATCTTCGCGCTGCCAATGTACCGTTGCGCCGTTGCGCCGCAAATCCAGCCAGCTCTCGCCGCAGCGAACCAGAATTGTGTCTTCGCCCAACTCCACCGTCGCCTGCCGTTTGCCGTTCAGCCCGTGCGCCGCCGTGTAACTGCGCAGCAGGGAAGCGAGCGATACCCAAAGTTCGAAGTAGACGGCCCCCAACTCACTCAAAGCGGTCACGAATCATCCCGCTAACAATTTCCTGCGCCATCTCAGCGGGGCTCACCTGGGCATCCCGGTCGGGAAACCCTTCCACCAGCGACTTGTACGTTCTCAAATCCAGCGCTTCTCCTTCAATCACAAAATCCGTCATGGCCGTCGTCGCAGCCGCCCCATCCAGAATCTCAACATGAATCCGAGAGAGCCCCACCCTTGGGTCCGTACTCTGAAGAGTTAATCTGCACCCGGGCGTTCTATTCCCAAACGCTAAATCGATTGTCTTCTCGTCCCCGGCAGGGCTGTATGGCTCGGCGAATAGGGGCGCGTCGCGTTTCTTGAGTTCCTCGTTTGCTTTGGCCGCCTCCTCGCTCAGTGCGGTCTGCACTTTATTAAAGAGAACCAGCAGATCCATATCCCGTTTTCTTTGTGCCTCGGCAATCGAGAGCGCCGAATCTTTGCGCGCCTTCTCTTCGTCTATCAGTTTTCCGTAGTCAACCATGAACACCCCCGGACCCTACCGGTCGATCTCCCCCAGCACAATATCGATCGAGCCAATCACCGCAACCACATCCGCCAACATGCGCCCCTGGCACATGGTTTCAAGCGCCTGCAAAGTCGCAAACGACGGATTGCGCATATGCACCCGGTAGGGCTTGGCTGTGCCGTCGGAGACAACGTAATAGCCCATCTGTCCGCGCGGCGATTCAATCGCCTGATACACTTCCCCGGCCGGCACCGCGAACCCTTCGGTGACGATCTTGAAGTGATGGATCAGCGCCTCCATCTGGGTCTTCATTTTTTCGCGGTCGGGCAGCACAATCTTGGGCGCGTCGGCCTTGATCGGGCCTTCGGGCATGCCGTCCAGCGCCTGCTGGATAATGCTGACGCTTTCGCGCATCTCATCCAGGCGCACCAGATAGCGCGCCCACGTGTCGCCGGCATTTGACACCGGAACCCTGAACTTGAACTTCTCATAACTTGAGTAGGGCATGTCGCGCCGCAGATCGAAGTCCACGCCCGATGCGCGCAACGGCGGCCCTGTCACTCCCAGCGCGATCGCGTCCGCCGCCGAAAGATAGCCCACGCCCTTGAGCCGGTTGGCAAAAATCGGATTGCCCGTCAGCAGGTTCGCATACTCGTCGATCTTTTCCGGGAACATTTTGATGAAGGCCTGCACGCGGTCGAAGAAGTCCAGCGGCGCTTCCATGGCCAGCCCGCCGATGCGGAAGTAGCTGGTCATCATCCGCTGCCCGGAAACTGCCTCAAACAAATTCAGAATGTCTTCGCGTTCGCGGAAGGTGTAGAGGAACACGGTCAGCGCGCCAATATCCATGGCGTGTGTGCCCAGCCAGATCAGATGAGAGTTGAGCCGTGTCAGCTCCGTCAACAGCACTCGAATCCACTGCGCCTTCTCAGGGATTTCAAGTTCCAACAGCTTTTCCACGGCCAGGCAATAGCAAAGATTGTTGGCCATCGGGCTCAGGTAGTCGATGCGGTCGGTCAGCGGCACCACTTGCTGATAAAACTTGGCCTCGCAGGTCTTCTCGATCCCGGTGTGCAGATAACCGATCTCCGGGTAGAGCCGGACAATGATTTCGCCGTCGATTTCCAGAACCAGGCGCAACACCCCGTGCGTCGACGGGTGCTGCGGCCCCATGTTGAGCACCATGTGCTGGTCCCGAGCGCCTTCAGCCACCGGGGCTTCGAGGATGGGTGTGCCTGCCACGTCGGTCATTTAGCGGTACCCTTCTACCGGGTAATCCTTGCGAAGGGGAAAACCCACCCAGTCGTCCGGCATCATAATGCGGCGCAGGTTGGGATGCTCCTCGAACCGCACGCCGAACAGATCGAAGACCTCGCGCTCGTAGTAATTCGCCGCGGGCCAAACCGGGCAGATCGATTCCACCGATGGACTTTCTCCATCCACGAATACCCGCAACCGGATGTACTCCTTGTAGGCGTGGGAAAGGATGTGATAGCTCAACTGAAAGCGGGGCGAGGAGGGAAACCAGTCGACCGCGGTCATATCCTCAAAAAAGTTGTATCCTGCAGCCTGCACAGCGGCCGCCGCAGCGCGAATCTCCTCGGCTGCAATGGTCAGCGTCAGTTCTCCCCGGTCAAATTTTGCGTCGGACAATGCCTCGGGATTCCAGGCAAGGACCGCTTTGACGGCCGGGTGCTGCGGAAGTCCGTCGAGCACCTCCGCCTTGCCGTTCAGCGTTTTCTTTAGAGCCTCGCTCATCGTTTCATCCTAGAGATCCGCCTTGTCCTGGCTCCAGTTCAGGATGCCTTTACGCACGATGTAGTAAAGCCCCACCCCCACAAATCCCAGGTACACCAGCATCTCCCAGAAGCCGAATAGCCGCGACCCGGTGATGGCCGGCAGTTGGCGATAGATCACCGCCCACGGCATCATGAAGACCGCTTCCACGTCGAACAGGATGAACAGGACGGCAACCATATAGAAGCGCACGCTGAAACGCCTGCGGGCATCGCCCACGGCCTCGATCCCGCACTCATAAGCCTCAAGCTTGCTGGCCGAGTTGCGATGCCGCCCAATGAACCAGGAGGCTGTAACCATCCCCGCGCCCAGGCCAAACGCGGCAAGAATCTGCATCAATAAAGGGAGGTATTGCCAGTAGTAAGGGACCATTGCCGCCCTGTCCGAAAAAATCCAGTAAGATTGTTCCCGCTCCACCGCAACCGTAAACGGCCCCGATCAAACAGGATGCTGGTTTGAGCTTAGGTTTTCAGGCTCATCCCGTCAAGGCGACCCCGGCGTGCCTGGGTTTGCGGAAAGCTCATGGCTTGGATGGGCCCTATGCGCGCCGCGTCCCACAATTCCCGAAAATGAACTCAATCATTCCGTTGTTCCCTTATGGGACACGGTACGTTTGTCATCTGTTTCGAAGCACTAAAGGAGCCGAAGAAAGAGGCGATGATCAAGAAAGGTTGAGGATATGGTCATGGCAGCATCCACTACTTCCGACTTTCTGGCTCCGGCATCTGCTGCAACGGTCTCCCCGGTGGTTGTGGGCCCTGGCCGCCGCCGTCGCATCACTCCTCAGGCGGGTCGCGCCCTGGAAATTCTCGGCCACGCCATCGAATACCTCACTGACGAATTCGTGCATGAGGGCAAGCCGCTTTCAGCGGACAATGAACAGATAAAGGCCGTACAACTGCTCATGGCGGTCAATCGCCAAATCTATTTTGGGTGCCCGGTTGTACCGACCCTTCGTGAGCGATGCCGCGCCGCCCTTCATTTCTGAAAACTTCCCCGATACGCTTGCCGGCCGCGTCCACTCCCTAGCCGAGCGCCAGCACTCCCAGCAGCAGCAGCCATGCCAACCCCATGGTGTGCCAGTACCAGGCGGTGGTGTCGACCGCGATCTGGCGGTACTGCACGCGCGTGAAGCGATTCAATGCCACCAGGCACAGAATCAGCGCCATCACGCCGGCCAGTAGGTGCACGGCGTGGATACCCGTGATGACGTAAAAAAAGTAGCTGGATGGGGTTGACCAGCGATCGAATGCAAAACCCTGCGCGGTCAACTGGCGCCACGCCGTAACCTGTCCGATGAGGAACAGCAGGCCGAGGACGAGCGTGGCGGCAACCCAGGGCAAGGTACGGCGCAAGGCCGGCAGGCCCAGCCCCAGCCACTCCTCCAGCACGTCGATCTCATTGAAGATGGTTCGCCGGGCGCGTTCCATGGTCAGGCTGCTCAGCAGCAGCAGCGCTGTATTCAGGTAGAGGATTGGCGGCAATTGCACCGGGCGCCAGTCGCCGATCCATTCGTGCGAGCGAGGATTCAAATGCGCGCCCGATCGGCTCGCATAGAACACCACCACCAGCGCGAAAAAAAATACCATATCGCAGGCCAGACTCAGAAACACGAAGGTGCGGGTTCGATAAAGCAGCTCCCGCGGACTGCGCCCCCTGTCGTTCCAGTCGTCGTCGCCGCCTCCGCCTCCGCCCCCGGTCGGACGGCGGTCTACGGGCGGTTTGCCGCCGATTCCAGGCTCTCGCCGTTCCGTCTCCGCGGGAGTGTGCGTGTAGGATGCAGGCATACTTTGGCCCCTATGAGAAAAAGATTACTCCAACAAAGGGTTGGACGCAGAAGAAATCAATGGGGATGGTCTGAGCCGGAGGAATGCTGGAGAAGAATTCTCAGTTTTTGGCCGCCGCTGCCACGGTCTCGACAAACAGGCGGTGAACCCGGCGGTCGTGAGAGAGCTCCGGATGGAATGTGGCGGCCATCACCATTCCCTTCTTTATCAACGTAGGAGAGCCATCCCGCCGGGCCAGAATCTCCACGCCTGTGCCGGTGTCTACAATACGCGGGGCACGAATGAAGACCATTTCCAGCGGGCCGCCGCGCAGTTCGGTCTCAGCCGTCAAAATGCTGGAGTCGATCTGGCGGCCATACGCGTTGCGCTCCACCACGGCGTCCAGCACGCCCAGGCTCCGCTGCGGCGGATTGCGGACCTCCCGCGCCAGCAAAATGGCCCCGGCGCAGGTTCCGAACACCGGCTTGCTTGCGCAAAACTCCGCCAGCCGATCGAAGAAATGGCGCTTCTCCAGAAATTTGAGCATGGTCGTCGATTCGCCTCCCGGAAGAATCAGGCCATCCAGCCCCGCCAGTTGTTCCGGCGTGCGCACCTCCACCGGCTCCGCGCCCGATTCACGCAGCGCCTCAGCGTGGGCCGCGTAGTCGCCCTGAATGGCAAGCACGCCGATGCGGGGGCGTTCTTGCTCTGTCACCTGTCTGGCGCCCTTCACCAGCCGCGGGTCTGTAATAGTTGCGATTCGTCGAGAGCGGCGGCGGCCAGCCCCTTCATCGTGCCTGTGACCTGCTCGCTGACTTCGGCGAGGATCTTCGGGTCATTGAAGTGGGTGGTGGCCATCACGATAGCCTTGGCGCGGGAGACGGCTTCTTCGCGCTCCCTGGGGTCGTTCTCGACGTCGAGCGGCGTAGCGCGCTCCTTCATAAATATTCCCGACCCGACAAAGATTGCCTCGGCGCCGAGTTGCATCATCAGCGCGGCGTCGGCCGGGGTGGCGATGCCGCCGGCGGAGAAGTTGGGTACTGGCAGCTTGCCGGTCTGCGCGACCATGCGGATCAGCTCGTAAGGGGTCTGGTGGTTCTTGGCGGCGGCGTAGAGCTCCTGCTCGCTGAGGACGGTGAGGGCGCGCATCTCGCTGGTGATCTGGCGCATGTGCTGGACGGCGTGAACGACGTCTCCGGTGCCTGCCTCGCCCTTGGTGCGGATCATGGCCGCGCCCTCGGCAATGCGGCGCAGGGCCTCTCCGAGGTTTCTGGCTCCACAGACAAAGGGAGTAGTGAAGGCGTGCTTGTCGATGTGGTGGGCCTCGTCGGCGGGGGTGAGGACTTCGCTCTCGTCGATGAAGTCGACGCCTAGCTCCTGCAAGATCTGCGCTTCGGCAAAGTGGCCGATGCGGGCCTTGGCCATGACCGGAATGGAGACTGCCTGAATGATCTGTTTGATCAGGCTCGGCTTGGCCATGCGGGCCACGCCGCCCTCGGCTCGGATCATGGCCGGCACGCGCTCGAGAGCCATCACCGAGGTAGCGCCGGACTCCTCCGCGATGCGGGCCTGCTCGACGTTCATCACATCCATGATGACGCCGCCCTTGAGCATCTCCGCCAGGCCCACCTTCAGGCGCAGAGTGGTTCCAGTCAAACTCTTGGTTTCTTTGTGATCTGACATCGGTATCGACCTCGATTCAAAGCGGATTGCAGGCCCGGTTCGGGCGAAATACCGCGCATTCCTGTTCTCTTTCAGTGTAGCAGCGATGTTGCTCGCCGGGTCGCTGGCGCAACGGCTGGGTTGTGAAGCGCCTTCGCCAGCTTTTCCCGTTCGTCAATCCCACCCTTCGGGCACTTTTTGCGCATGCTTCCGCTTCGCCGATTCTGTGAGGCCCCTTAGCGGGCCGGTCCCTGAGCGGCCATTTCCGTGCTGTATTGCTCATGTTCAGCTTGCCATCCGGTCCAGGGGCGGTGCAAGCCAGCGTTTACACGGCTGGCGTTTCTCGCTGCCTGCGCTGCAGCAGAGTTCCTCCGAGGCTTGGCTTCGGCGAGGGGGAGCAGTCCGCGGCGGGGCAGGGAATTGTGAAAGACGGTGGGACGGCAGACCGGATCGGGAGCAGTTAGACCCCCGCGGGATTGGAACCGCGTCAGCAATGCGGTTGAAGAAGGGAAAGAAATGGGAATCGAATTGGCGATCACGCAAGATAAACGGAAAACGATAGGCCGGGGCGCGGCACGAGGCGGGTATCTTCCCGCTGTGGCAGCAGTTCCGGGACTTACGGGCGAACAGGAACGGATCCTGCTCGAGCATTTGCCGATCGTGCGTTTTCTTGCCCGCCGCATCCACGAGCGGCTTCCTCAGCACGTAGAAATGGAAGACTTGGTTTCGGCAGGCGTGGTGGGGCTCATGGATGCGCTCTCCAAGTTCGATCCGGCCAAGAAGGTGCAGTTCCGCAGCTACGCGCAGTTCCGTATTCGCGGCGCGATTCTGGACAGCCTGAGGACGCTCGATTGGAGTCCGCGCGAGCTGCGCCGCAAGGGCCGAGCGGTCGAGGAAGCAATCCGCGCCGTGACCGCCCGGTTGGGCCGCGCCGCGGGCGAAGGGGAAGTGGCCGTGGAGATGCAGCTCGGCCTGGAGGAATACCAGCAGTTGCTGGGCGATCTAAAGGGACTGGAGATCGGCACCCTGCATACGGAACGCAACGAGGGCTCGGGCGAGGAAGAGCTGGCCTATGTGCCGGGGCGGCCCGAGGACGACCCGCTCTTCACCTGCCTGCGCGGCGAGATGGATGCCCGGCTCGCTGGGGCCATTCTGCAGTTGCCCGATCGGGAGCGGTTGGTGATGACCCTCTACTACTACGAAGAGATGACCATGCGCGAGATTGGGCTGGCGCTGGGTGTGGTTGAGTCGCGCGTCTCCCAGATGCATGCTTCGGCGGTGATTCATCTGCGGGTCGCGCTAAAGGATCTGGCTGCGCGCGGAGCTTTTGGCGAAGCCGGCCCACGCAAAGCACCGGAGCGCATAGCGCGCAAATCCGTTGCAGTCTGAAACTGAGGAACGAGGCTCGCGCGCCGTCGACGTTGAAACAGACAGATTGAGACCGGGTGGAAGCGCTGCACCGGCCAAAGAGAGAGGGAGAAGGGTTGGGATGGTCGGCCGCATCGTAGAAGAACTCATGCATTCAGGTAACCAGAATCGAAATTGAAAAGTAACCGGAAATTTGCACGTCAATACTGTGATGAGCCCGCTCAAATGACTAAAGCGGTGAACAGAGATGCCGATGAAACCAGCAAGGAGCGATGTGCATGGACATTTGCAGAAGTCGTCGTGGATTGCAGTTGCTTGGGGGCATGAGTTCGCCAGGCATGATTGGGCAGCAAACCAAAAGAGGCATGGCGAGGGGCGTGTGCGCTCTGGCACACGGCCCTGCGACCTTTACCAGCTCCGGCGGCAAGATCTCGCTGACCGCCGATGACTCGGGTGTGCGCATGGATAAGGTTTCGGCCGTTCGGTCGGCGCTGTGTGAAGGAAAGTACAATGTGCCCGCATCCGAGGTGGCGTCCAGGGTCATGGACTCCATGTTCAGCGAGAGACGGTAATTCCGGTCGAGGTCCGGTGGGACCGCAGCGAGCCAGATGCGGAGTGCCGGTGCGCATAGCGCAGGAGCCATCTATACTTGATGCGGAAGGAAACTCCTTGCTGGCGCCCATCCGATTTATCTGGAATGCAACGCGCGGTCATCGGCTTGCTCCCTGGCGCAGCGAATATCTGCGCTGGCGCGTGGAAACCTTCTCCGGCCAGTCCGCCGAGACGTTGACCGCCCGCACCGTGCTGAGCTTTTTTTGGACATCGCGCTGGGAGCTGTTGAGTTTTCTTGCCTGGACGGGCAATCTGGAACGCGAAGTGCGCAAACGTGCGTGAGGCCGTGAGTCCACTATTTGCGGAGTTCTTGCTCGCATGAGATTCAGATTGCCTTGTCTGGCTTGCCTGACGGTTCCACTATCCCTGGCCACCCTTTCGCTCGCCGCGGCGCAGCAACTGCCGCCGGTCGAGCCTCCTTTGTCGATGCCCAATGCGCATCCTGGCGCTCCCACGATTCACGTGACGACCACTGAGGTGCTGGTGCCCACGCTGGTGGAGAAGCGCGGAGGCGGCATCATTTACGGACTTAAACCCGACGACTTTGTGCTCGAAGACAACGGCGTGCCGCAAAAACTGCGCGTGCAGGAAGAAATGGATACCGCGCCGGTTTCGCTGGTGGTTGCGGTCGAAGAGGGCGGCATGAGGGTACTCGAATTCGGCAAGCTGGCCAAGCTCGGTCCTTTGCTCGATCTGTTTCTATCAGACAGCAACAGCCAGGCGGCGCTGGTGGGCTTTGACTCCATGCCTCATTTGATTGTCGACTTCACGCATTCCGGCGACCCGGTGAATCAGGCCCTCACGCGCCTCGAGCCCGGCGACGGCGGAGACGCGATTCTCGATACCGTCAGCTACGCCGTCGATCTGCTGGAAACGCAGCCCAAGCAGTATCGCCGCGTGTTGCTGTTGATCACCGAAGCACGCGACCACGGCAGCAAGCATACCCGGCCCGAAGAGTTGATCAGGAAGATCGGTCGATCGGACATCCTGGTGCTGAGCGTATCGTTTTCTCCCTCGCGCGCCGAGCTGCTCCACGACATGAAGGACTCGGGCGACGAACGCACCATGAACATGGTCTCGGCGCTGGTCATGGCCATCCAGGCCTTCAAGAAGAACGTAGCCAAAGAGGTGGCCGTGATGAGCGGCGGAGAGTACACGACCTTCACCGGCGACAAGCGTTTCCAGCAACGGGTGGTGGATGCGGCCAAACACACGCGCAACCGCTACTTGCTCACCTTCAGTCCTTCCAATCCCACCCCCGGCTTGCATGCCATACGGGTTCGGACGGTGAAAGATTACGGAGCCCGGATCGTGGCGCGTGCGAATTACTGGCTGGCGTCGGAGCCGTAGGGCAGCTTTGACCCTCTAGCTGAGAGCTTTCAGATCTTTCCCTCACGATCGATCCGCCGGATAGATTCTGAACGCATTTCGACGGAAAAGGACAAAATGCCGCGCAAACTGTGGCATAATGTCCTTATGGCGGCAAGTGCATCAGCGCAGGTGGTGGCGGAACCAGCAGGGTCGGGATCTGCGACTTTGGCGGAAGCAAATTCGGCCGAGGCGAAGCTTGCTCAATTCCAGCCAGATTGGAGAGAGGTTGAGCGTGGCCTCCCGATCTCCAAACTTGAAGAGTTCTCCGCATATTCCGGCTTTGCACTCAAAGACCTTCTTGAAGTGGTGATTCCTGCGCGGACGCTCAAGCACCGCCGCCAGCGAAATGAACCGCTCAGCATGGACGAATCGGATCGGTTGGCGCGCGTCGCCAGACTCTACGAGCTTGGCGTCAAAATCTTTGGCAATCCCGACAAAGCGCGGAGATGGCTGTCGAAGCCGAAAGACCGATTCGACGGTCGCTCACCGCTGGCCATGATGCGGACAGGTCTTGGAGGAAGCGCGGTCGAAGAGATGCTCTACCAGATTGATGAAGGAATGTTTGCATAAGTTTTCGGACTTGGAATATGATTCGGAGTAAGTGGTGAGCGGGGATAGCCTGCAAAGGCCCCAAACTAGACAACCGCCCATCCGGCTCGCGCGGAGATCGCCTGCAAAGGCGTTAAAACTAGACAACCGTAGCAGCCAAGTTAGTTACGTCAAGACTCCCGAATAGGGGAAACGTGTCTGATTTGGAGATTGCTATGGCAATATACTGGCGTATCAGTGATTACCCGGACCTCAGCGGTGAAGGCGGCCGCAAAGCTGGCGCACGTTGGCACACAGCAGGCTCACGAATTGTCTATTTGGCCGAGTCTCCAATGGTAGCCCTGGTTGAAACGCTCGTACATCTCGAAGTAGATCTGGAGGACACTCCGGACTTCTATATTCTTTTGAAGATTTTGGTCCCCGACGACCTGGCTGTTCAATCGCTCGATCCTCCGGCTCAGAGTGAATGGAAGCAAGACATGGAACTGACCCGTCGCATGGGCGATGACTGGCTGGCTTCCCTGGAAACCCCCATTGCGCGCGTTCCCTCCGTGATTGCCCCATATACATGGAACTATTTGCTGAATCCCGCGCATACGGATGCCAAACAAATCCAGATCATCGAAGTCATCAAGGAGCGATTCGACAATCGCCTATTCCGATTCGGGACACGGTGAGCGAAGCGGTTTGCTTCCCGTTCCGCCCGGCCGGCGAATGGCGCGGGATAAGCCATTCATGGTAGTCTCGCAGTAGACACTTGAGAGTGGACTGAGCGAACAAGAGGAGTAACACACGCCGTGCTGGCGACTGCAAAGAAAACAACACTAATCGAACGCTTCCGCACCCATGATTCGGACACCGGTTCGCCGGAAATCCAGATCGCGATTCTGAGTGAGCGGATTGGCGAACTGACCGAGCACTTCAAGACACACAAGAAAGACCATGCCTCGCGGCGTGGACTTTTGATGCTGGTCAGCAAACGCCGCCGCCTGCTGGATTACCTGAAGACGCACGATACCGATCGCTATCGCGACGTGATCGGCAAACTCGGAATCCGCAAGTAGCCAGAAAGCCAACTTTGACCCGGAAGCGCCCAGACCGGATTTTGGTCACGGCTCCCGTTCTATGCAGAACCTGGAGCCATGGTGTACCTGGCGAACTCAACCCGCTGCCAGGGACGGCGCACAGCTGTCGGCTGCCTGCGGTTCCGGCTCGCAAACTGACAAACAGGCCGGGAGAATCCTCTCCCTCGCGCATCGCCCACTCTCTTGCGCGCGCCCTGCCGGCTGTCGGCTCCCTTCGCCATCTTGTCCGCACCCATCGGCAGCTTCTCCCCACAAATTTCCCGAGCGAAAAAATGAAACGAGGACACTATGTCTACCAAGCATGAAGTATCCGTCGAGCTTGCCGGCGGCAAGCGACTGGTCTTTGAGACCGGCCGCATGGCCAAGCAAGCCTCAGGCGCCGCCCTGGTCACCACGGGCGAAACCGTGGTGCTGGCCACCGCCGTCGCGTCGCCCGACCCCAGGGAAGGGATTGACTTCTTCCCCCTCACGGTCGATTACCGTGAGTACACCTATGCCGGGGGCCGCATCCCCGGCGGCTTCATCAAGCGGGAAGGCCGGCCCAGCGAAAAAGAAGTGTTGACCTGCCGCCAGATCGACCGCCCTATCCGTCCGCTCTTTCCTGACGGATTTCGCAATGAGACCCAGGTCATTGCGCTGGTTTTCTCGGCCGACAAGGAAAATGATCCGGATGTGGTGGGTATTAATGCCGCCGCATGCGCCCTGGCGCTCTCCGACATTCCCTTCAGCGCCACGGTGGGAGCGGTGCGTGTGGGCCGCGTGAATGGCGAATTCGTCATCAACCCCACGTATTCTGAGCGCGCCGCCACCACCGTTAACATCATGGTTGTCGGTCATAAAGACGGCATCGTAATGATCGAATCCGGCGCCAAGGAGGAGACCGAAGAGGTCATCCTGGCCGCTATTGAGTTTGCGCACGTCGAGATCAAAAAGATTGTTGCCGCCATCGACGAGCTGGTGAGCAAAGCCGGCAAGCCCAAGCGCGCATTCACGGCGCCCGAATTCGATGAAGCTTATTACGGTGAGCTGAAGTCGAAGATCGGCTCCCGTCTCAAGGACGCCCTGGACACCAAGACGCACAGCAAAACCGAAAGCGCCTCGCTGATCAAGCAGATCAAGGTGGAACTGGCCGAGGGCCTTCCCGCCGACGATGCGGCAGCCAAGAAGAAGCTGGCGACTTACTACGAGCATCTGCGCGAACGAACCTTCCGCGAGCAGGTCACCAGGGAACGCATTCGCCCCGACCGCCGCGCCTTCGACGAGATTCGCGCCATCACCATTGAGACTGGCGTTCTGCCGCGCGTTCACGGCTCGGCGCTGTTTACACGCGGTGAGACACAGGCCCTGGTCACTGCCACGCTGGGCACCCAGGACGACGGACAGCGCCTCGAAAGCTATGAAGGCGAAAAGAAGAAGCCCTTCATGCTCCACTACAACTTTCCTCCATTCAGCGTGGGTGAAACAGGCCGCATGACTGGAACCGGCCGCCGCGAGATCGGCCACGGAGCATTGGCCGAGCGCGCCATCTCCGCGGTTCTGCCCAGCGCCGAAGAGTCGCCTTACACCATCCGCATCGTCTCTGACATTCTGGAGTCCAACGGTTCTTCGTCCATGGCTTCGGTCTGCGGCGCGAGCTTGGCTCTGTATGACTCCGGCATTGCGCTCAAGGGAGCGGTTGCCGGCGTGGCCATGGGTCTGGTCAAGGAAGGCGACGACTACGCCATCCTTACCGATATTGCCGGAGCGGAAGATCACTACGGCGATATGGACTTCAAAGTGGCCGGCACCCGCAAGGGCATCACCGCCTTGCAAATGGACATCAAGATCGGCGGCCTGACCCGCGAGATTCTTCAGCAGGCCATGGAGCAGGCGCGCAGGGGCCGGCTCTTCCTGCTGGACAAGATGGACGCCGTGCTCGACGGACCGCGCACGGAGCGCTCGCAGTATGCGCCGCGCATTGAGACCGTGATGATTCCCACCGATAAGATTCGTGATCTGATCGGCAAGGGCGGCGCGACCATCCGCGGCATCATCGAGCAGACCGGCGCAAAAATCGATGTGGACGATACTGGCCGGGTCAGCGTTGCCTCGTCTGACGCCGAGGGCCTGAAGAAGGCGCTCGAAATCATCGGCAACATCACCGCCGTGCCGGAAATCGGCAAAGTCTACCTGGGCAAAGTGGTGCGCCTGGCGGAGTTCGGCGCATTCGTCGAGCTTTTCCCCGGCACCGATGGCTTGCTTCACATCTCCGAGATCGCGGAACATCGCGTCAAGGAAGTAAAGGACGAACTGCGCGAGGGCGATCAGGTGATGGTCAAGGTTCTGGCAATCGAGGGCAACCGCATCAAGCTTAGCCGCAAGGCGCTGATCAAGGAACAAAAGGCAAAGCTTGCTCCATCGGCTGCGGCAGAGACAGAGGGTGCGGAATTCACTGGATCGGATTCTCCATCCGCGCCGTCCGCGCCGTCCAGGCCTCGCCATGAGTTCGACGAGCGTCAGCCGAAATCCAACCAGAGCACGATCCTTATTGAGGGTGGCGAAGATTTCGAGGAAGAAGCAGGCGAGGAGTTCGACGAGGACACCGAACCGAATTTCAATCGCGTAGAGGGTGCGCCGGTCCCCGTCGGTCAAGCCGTTGGAGCAGGCCGTCCTCCGGCCAACAACAACAATCGCCGCCGGCGGCGTCGCCGGCCCGGTGGTCCCGGTGGTGGTTTTGGCGGTGGTCGCGGACCAGGCAACGGTGGCGGACAGGGTTAGCTGACAACCGCATTTCGATCCAAACACAAAGGCCCGGGCATAACGCCCGGGCCTTCGTCTTTACTGTGCTCCTATTGGCTCAATCTGCCACGCGCAGACTTGCCTCAACGTCTGCCTTAATCGCGGTGAGCGAGGAAAGGTTTGAATAGCTCCCGGGTTGGTTCAATTCATCCGAATCATGTTTGGAGCTGTACATGCGCAAATCTGCCGCGATGCACAGGGATTCCATATCGGATGCGTCTTCAGGGAAGACTGCCACCCCAACGCAGGCGCCCACGCGCACCGACTGCTCGCCTTCCAATTGCATTGGCTCGTTGAGCATCTCCATCAAGGACGTGCCCACACGCATTGCGCGCTCGCGGTCGGTGGGTTCCTCGATAATGATCGAAAACTCATCGCCGCCGGTGCGCGCCACGGTATCCGACCGCCGCACCCGAGCGGAAAACATAGTCGCGACTTGCTGCAACACCAGATCGCCAATATGGTGGCCCAGTGTGTCATTCACTTTCTTGAAGCGGTTCAAGTCGATCACCAGCAGAGCAGCCTTGGTCTCGGTGCGGCGGGCACGCTCCAGAGTCTTGGTCAGCCGATCCTGAAAGAGCCTGCGGTTGGGCAGCCCGGTAAGATAGTCGTGAAGCGCCAGGTGCCGGGTATGTTCGATCTGGTCTTCAAGCAGCAGCAGGATCATGCCCACCGCCACCACGTATTTGGGCAGATTCCACACTTCGCTTTGAACCTGAACCTGGGGCAGATATGCCTCCATCAATGGCGCCACGACAAACACGGCCGCCCAGGCCAGGAACCCGGAAATGGTAATAAAAGCGCCAGTTGTGCTGCGATTGTACATAAACCAGAAGTGAATGCAGCAGCCGAGAAAAACCGTAAACAGCACGGCGTTGAATGCCAGGTCCGCGCCATTGCCGGGCCGATTTTGAAAGACCAGGAGGAAGATGGAGAGTGCGCCATAGAGGGACACAACCGTCCAGCGAAGGCGATTGTTGAATTTCTGCAACGCTGCTAGCGCCACAAGCAGCGGCGCGGCGCCCAGCAGGTAAGCGGCTAGATTCAGGGCCCAAGGGGTCGTGGGGGTGGCAGACAGAACTGCGATATACAGCGCGTTGGTTCCCGTCAGCGCAGCCAGCATCCAGTAGCTGGAGGTGACGCGACGGTAGGGAACCGCGGCCCACATGAAGAGCAGCCCAGCCCAAGTCAGTGTCACTAGTCCGATGACCCCTGCCACGGCTCCCAACGCACCGGGAAAGTTCAGGAACAGGAATGCGGCAAAGTGCAGGGCGATCATGATCCAGCCGGTCAGCCAGATTCCGGAAACCGGCGTAGGGCCGCGCCGGGCCACGGATGCAAACGCACAGGCCAAAAGGGCAACTGCCGCCAGATCGGGTAGCTCAGCCCAATTCAATTCGCGTACCTCTCACCAATGGTTGATGGTTTATAGAATCAAACATTTCGCAGATATTTGCATCAACCATTCGTCCGATCGCTGAAACCTTAGGGTGAACTTGCGTAACCGCCATGTTGATTACTAGAGATTTAGTGAGCCGGCGCGGTTTTCCGCGAATTGAGAGACCGCATCCTGCGCTGTAGTCACGATGATGCCGTACGTTCGTGTCAGCGAGCAATCAGTCCGCGGCCGACTCGCTCTCTCTGGGATTGAACACATTGCCCATGCGCCGGATCTGCGCGCCCACGCTCCGTAATTTCTCTTCGATGCGCTCGTAGCCGCGATCCATATGATAAACGCGGTCCAGAATGGACTCTCCATCCGCCACCAGCGCCGCCAGCACCAGAGACGCCGATGCCCGCAGATCCGAGCACATCACCGCCGCTGCCGACAACTTTGCCGGCCCGCGCACCGTGGCGGTGCCTCCATCTACTTTGATATTGGCGCCCATCCGCACCAGTTCCTGCACATGCATAAAGCGGTTCTCAAAGATGTTCTCTTTCACCACGCTTACGCCCTCGGCCTGCGTGGTCAGCGCCATATACTGCGCCTGCATGTCGGTGGGGAAGCCCGGGTACTCCTCGGTGGAAATGTCCGCGGCCCTCAGTTGCCCATCGGCGCGCACGCGCACGGAGTCGGTGCCGAGAATATCCACGCGCGCCCCCGCTTCTTCCAGTTTTGCAATCACCGCTCCCAGATGACTCGGGTTGCAGTTGGCCACAATCAGGTCGCCGCGTGTGATTGCGCCCGCCACTAGAAAAGTCCCCGCCTCGATGCGGTCGGGGTTGATGCGGTATCGCGCGCCATGCAGCCGGGCCACGCCCTGCACGCGAATGGTGGATGTGCCCGCGCCGTCGATCTGCGCGCCCATGGCGGTCAGCAGGGCAGCCAGGTCGCACACCTCAGGCTCCCGCGCGCAATTCTCCATCAGCGTCTCACCCTCGGCCAGCACCGCCGCCATCAGCAGGTCTTCGGTGCCGGTCACGGTGATCTTGTCGAAGACTATGTGCGCGCCGCGCAAGCGGTCGGTACGCGCCTCCAGGTAGCCGTGCTCTTGGGTGATGGTTGCGCCCATCTTTTCCAAGCCCTTGATGTGCAGATCGATGGGCCGGCCGCCGATCGCGCATCCGCCGGGCATGGCCACGCGCGCCATGCCGCAGCGCGCCACCAGCGGTCCCAGCACCAGCGAACTGGCGCGCATGGTTTTCACAATCTCGTATTTAGCCACAGGGTCTGAAAGCGTGCGGCAACTGATAGCGGTGCGGTGTTGTGCGCGGCCATAACCCAGTTGCACCTGCGCTCCCATCGATTCCAGCAGCCGCCGCTCGGTCTCGATGTCCCGCACCTGCGGAACGTTTTCGAGCGTGACCTCATCCTCTGTCAAAATGGCCGCCGCCATGCATGGCAGCGCCGAGTTCTTGGCGCCCGACACGCGAATCGTGCCCACCAGCGGATTGCCGCCGCGAATGACGAACTTATCCATGGAATTGCGGAGACTCCTGATCTTCTAGTTTAATTCGCGGTCGGAGCGCGTCTCTTCGGAAGTATCTTCGGCGGTAACAGGAATAACGCGCGAAGCTCGCCGGATGCGCTACAGCTCCAGCACCGTATCCTCGATGGCCAGGCGCACGTTGCCGTCGGATTTCGCCAGGCGGCGAACGGCTTCGGGCTTGTCGACTTTGGCCTTGAGCATCACCAGCGCCACCGGCACGCTGCGCCCCGCGCTCTTGATGGTGTGCACCGCGGTTTCCCGGTCGATCTTGCAGGCCCCCATCAGGATACGGATGCCTCGCTCCACCAGTTTCGAGTTCTGCATGTGTACGTTGACCATCAGGTTTTCGTACACGTAGCCCAGCCGCGTCATGGCGCCCGTGGTGATCATGTTCAGCACCATCTTCTGGGCGCTGCCGGCCTTCATGCGGGTGGAGCCGGAGATGACTTCCGCGCCCACGTCGGCCACGATGACGATGTCCGCGGCGGAGGAGAGCGGCGTGTCGTGGTTGCAAGTGACTGCGGCGGTATGGGCTCCGCGCGCGCGGGCATAGGCCACCGCGGCTACAACATAAGGTGTGCGGCCTGAAGCGGAAAGCCCTATGACAACGTCTTTGCGCGTGGGGCGGCGGCGGGCGATGTCCCGCTGGCCAAGCTCTTCGGAATCCTCGTTGACCTCGACCGCGGAGGCCAACGCCTTGGGGCCGCCGGCCATGATGTATTGCACCTGGCCCGGCGCTGTCGAGTAAGTCGGTGGGCACTCGGAGGAATCGAGCGCCGCAATGCGTCCGCTGGAGCCGGCGCCGATATAAATCAAACGGCCGCCATCGCGAAGGGCGCGCGCCACCTGGTCGATGACCAGGGCAATCTCTGGAATCGCCTTCTTGACCGCTGCCGCAACCTTTGCATCTTCATGGTTGATGATGCGGGCGATTTCAAGAGCGGATTTGGTGTCAAACCCCTGCGAAGCCTCGTTCTGGCTCTCGGTGGTCAGATGCTGAAGCAGGGAAGCCTGATCTCTCTTCTTGTCCTCGGGCTTCTTAACCTCTGGTTCGGCGCTTGCCGCTTCCTGCGTCGTCGAGCTGGTTAGCATCGCGTCAGTCCCCAATTCTTGATTGTATCTGGAAACTGGTCAAACAAGGCGACTTTTCTGAAGTGGGCAGGTTTGAAGGATACAACTTTAGAAGCTGCGGATAAAACTCGATTGCGGTCCAAGACTATGACGGGGCATGACTTCAATCGGGAGCAACACGGGCTTTAGTCCCGAACGGATACTCCTCCGATTTTCAACTGAATTCTAGGATTTCTTCGCAGTCTATTCTGTCCCTGAGAGTTAGCTATCTGAACCGTCGGGCAGACTACCGGTAATTCTCTCTTTCGGGCGTCGGTTCGGGGGATCCGGTGTCCGCTCGATCGTTACAACGCTTCGCGAATCGCGTCGTGAAAAGCGGGCCACACTTCGCGGATCAACCGGGTTTGCCGGTCGGGCCAGGTGCGGTTGGTCAACATAACCACCGCCACCTCGGCATCGAGGTCGATCCACAGCGAACAGCCGCTGAACCCCAGATGACCAATTGAGTGCGGCGAAAAATGCCGGCCAGAGGTCGAATTCTCTGACGGCGTATCCCACCCAAGAGCCCTTGAACTACCCTCTGGACCCTGCCGCTGGGCAAACCGCGCGATGGTTTCAGGAGCAAACAGCCCGGCCTTGGTTTTTGCGCGCCCGCCCTCTAGAAATTCTCCGGCAAATCGCAACAGATCGGTCACATTGGAAAACAATCCCGCGTGACCGGCCACGCCTCTTAATACCCATGCGTTTTCATCCTGCACCTCTCCCTGGATACGGCGATGGCGCAGCGCAGTGTCCTCCTCCGTGGGAGGAATGAACGCCCGCGCGCTCAGTGGCGGTTGGAAACCCGTCAAGGTCATCCCCAGCGGCTCAAAGACCTCGCGCTTCGCCCGAGTGTCCAGCAGCTCGCGGGTCAGGACCTCAAGTGCCTTGCCCAGCAGAATGAAGCCTGGATCGGAGTACTCGGCGCGCGTGCCGGGCTCCGCCTCAAGCGGCACTTCCAGGCAGGCGCGGAAGAGCCCCGCGGGTGTTGTCTCCGTCTTGAAGAATTGAACTGTCCCCGGCAGCCCCGAACTATGCGCCAACAGGTGCCGCAGCGTCACCTTGCGCGCCTGTGCGCTATCGGCGCGCCCCACCACAAAGCCGGGCAGCACTTCGCCCAGCGGTGTATCCAGGTCAAGCAGGCCGCGCTGATTCAGCAGCATCGCCACGGACGTGGTGGAGACCACTTTGGTGATGCTGGCCACATCGAAAATGGTTTCCGCAGTCACAGCGGGCGCGCCTTCTTCATAAGTGAAGCGGCCCCGTGCGTCCTCAAGCACCACCCTGCCGCCCGCCAACACGCCAAAGGCGCACCCCGGAAACGCGCGCGCTGCGATTGCCTCGTCGATCACACGGTAAGCGGAGGCGAACCCTGGGTCGGGGCCGGTGGCGGAACGCTCGGAAAGTGTGACCTCGGATTTCATCCCTGTCTTGCATCCTAACTCCAATCAACCGGGCCCGCCGCCTCTTCCGCCGCATTTTTGTGTGTCGTCGGGCGAATCAGGCTATCCTTGAATGCGGGCGGCTCGTCTATGACAAGAGGGGAAACCGTGGAGGGTTCATGCATCGGTTGCACGGAGCGTTGACGTCTGCAATCGCGCTGACGCTGGTCGCTGCGGTCGCCCATCCTGTGTCGGCCCAGGCGCCTGCCGCGCCGAACCAGACTGCTCCGGCTCCTGCCCCATCCGATCCAGCGACCGTTGCCGCACAGCCGGCAGCGCCGTCCGCCGACACTCCCACAACTTCCGCAGCCGATCCAGCCAGGAAGATTTACACCGTTCCCGCCGGCACCAAGGTTCTGCTCCAGTTGCGCAGCGCCGTCAACACCAAGAGCGCCAAGCCCGGCGATGGTGTCTATCTGGCCTCGACGTTTCCTGTGGTGGTCGGCAACCGGGTCATGATTCCAGCCGGGGTTTATGTGCAAGGCCTTGTGGACCGCGTGGTCCGCGCCGGACACGTGAAGGGCAGGGCACAGCTTGATATGCATTTCACCTCCATGATTTTTCCCAACGGCTCGGTGGTAGAGATTCCTGGCCTGGTCAACAGCCTTCCCGGCGCCAGCAAGCAATCGGTCAAGGAAGATGGCGAGGGGACCATTGAGCAGCAGGGGGACAAGGGACGCAACGCCGGCGAGGTGGCCAAAGTTGCGATTCCCACCGGCGGCACGGTCGGCTCCATCGGCGGACTTGCCACGGGCCATCCCATCGCCGGGGGTGTCGCTGGTATCGGCGCCGGGCTTGCCGCCGCCGGACTGGTGTCGCTGTTTACCCGCGGAGCCGATGTGAACATCGAAAGCGGAACCCAGGTAGAGATGATCCTGCAGCGGCCGCTCCTGCTTGAGGACGCGAACCTTGCAACAGGGCCGGCTCCTTCGCTGGTCCCCGCGGCCAACCAACCCAAACCGCTTGAAAAGCCGAACCGAGCCCGCGTCCTCTGCCCGCCCGGAGGCCTCGGTTGTGAGTAATCTCGAGCGGTGTCGAGTAGTCTAGAACAAGATGCAGACGGTTCCCGAAAACACGCAGAACCCTACCCAGGCCGATCCGCCGCTGGGGGACGCTTGCCAACCGCAACTGAATTCCACGCCCCCACCGTCCGCACCATCCCCAAAAACTGGGGGCATCGGCCTCTGGGTGCGCGACCTGCTCATCTCCGCCGCGGCTTCGGTACTGATCATCACCTTCCTTTACCAGCCCGTCCGCGTGGAAGGCACCAGCATGATGCCGCGCCTGGAAGACCGCGACCGGCTGTTCATCAACAAATTCGTCTATCGCATCTCCTCTATTGAGCGTGGCGATGTGGTGGTCTTCCGCTACCCGCGCGATCCGGAGAAGAGCTACATCAAGCGAGTCATCGCGCTGCCCGGTGACAACATTCGCATTGACAACGGCGTGGTCTGGATCAACGGAAGCCGCCAGCACGAGAGCTACGTCCCCAATGAATACCGCGACAACAGCTCTATGGCTGAGATGGTCGTGCCCGCTGACAGCTACTTCATGATGGGCGACCACCGCTCCATCTCCTGGGATAGCCGCGCCTTCGGCCCCGTCGAGCGCTCGCTCATTTACGGCAAAGCCGTTCTCGTCATCTGGCCTACGCGGGATGCGGGCGTGGTCCGCTAGAGTCCGGCCAACCCAACTGACCCTCGAAAACTATCGCCGGGAAACCTCGCGACGACGATGCACAGCAAGAAGCCCGTGCGAGCGAATAGCGAGCGACTGCCCCACCGCAGGTGGCGCAGGTGGCGGAGGTGGTAGAATCGATTGAATCCACTCCTCGGAGAGGCAATGCAGGCACTCCTAGCGCTCGAAGACGGGCGCATCTTCCGCGGCCATGGCTATGGCGCACCTGGCGAATGCCAGGGAGAAGTTGTTTTCAATACTTCTCTCACCGGTTATCAGGAAATCGCCACCGATCCTTCCTATTCCGGGCAAATCGTCGTTCTCACCAATCCCCAGATCGGCAACTACGGCACCAACCAGGCAGATAACGAATCGGCACGGCCTTATATTGAGGGTCTGATCGTCCGCGAGTTCTCGCCCATCAGCTCCAACTGGCGCTCCGAGCAGGTCACCGACGAATACATGGAGCGCTTCTCTGTCCCCGTGCTGGCCGAGATCGATACCCGCGCCCTGGTCCGGCATCTGCGCACCCACGGCGTGATGCGCGGCGTCATTTCAACCGATATGTCCAACCCCGACGCCCTCGTCCAAAAGGCAAAGAACATCCGCAAAATGGACGGCACCGATCTGGCCCGCGTCGTTTCCACCAAGTCCATCTTCACCTTCGATGAAGACGACAGCCGCAACCAGTCGGGGGACGCACTTTTGCCCGCCGCTCTCCTCCAAAAGGAGGAAGCGCGGAAGCGCCTCCACGTGGTCGCGTACGATTTCGGCATCAAGCACAACATTCTGCGTATGCTGACCCGCGAGGGCTGCCGCGTGACCGTGGTCCCCGCCGAAACCAGCGCCGAAGACGTGTTGGAACTGAAACCCGACGGCGTGTTTCTGTCGAACGGCCCCGGCGCCCCCGAGCCGGTCGAATATGCGGTGCGCGCCATTCGCAACATGATGGGCCGCGTGCCCATCTTCGGCATCTGCCTCGGCCATCAACTCGTCGGTCTGGCCCTCGGCGGCCGCACCTATAAGTTGAAGTTCGGTCACCACGGCGGCAATCATCCCGTCAAAAACAATTCCACCGGCAAGGTCGAGATCACCGCCCACAACCACAACTTCGCCGTCGATCCCGACTCCATCAACGCCAACGAAGTGGAGCTGACCCACGTAGACCTCAACGACCAGACGCTCGAGGGCCTGCGCCACAAAACACTCCCGCTCTTCAGCGTCCAGTACCACCCCGAAGCCGCCCCCGGTCCCCACGACTCGCATTATCTCTTCCGCGACTTCCGCACCATGATGGAGGAGTGGAAGGGATGAAGGATGAAGCACCGCCTCCCAGTCCTGGTGTAAAGCAGGTTTTGAAAGGGCACGACTTTAGTCGTGCCGCAAAGATGGGAATAAAAGCTGCGGCTTTAGCCGCTGAGGGATGTTTTTGAAATCCGCACGCGAACATGCAACGAACAACGCGCAAACCTTCTTCGCCCTTTCAAAACACGAGCTCGATGGAACAGGAAATCGAAAAAGCACATGCCACGCAGAAATGACATTCAGAAGATCCTGGTAATCGGCTCCGGTCCGATCGTGATCGGGCAGTCAGCCGAGTTCGATTACTCCGGCACGCAGGCCTGCAAGGCGCTCAAGCAGGAGGGCTATGAGGTGGTGCTGGTGAATTCCAACCCGGCTACCATCATGACCGATCCCGACCTCGCGGACCGCACCTACATCGAGCCGCTCACCCGCGAATACGTCGAAGAGATCATTCGCATCGAGTCGCTGATGCTGACTGCGAATCCCGGCTCTGGCATATTCGCATTGCTCCCTACAGTCGGCGGGCAAACCGCACTGAATCTCGCCGTCGATCTGGCCGATGCGGGCATTCTCGACCGCTATAACGTCGAGCTGATCGGCGCCAAGCTCGAAGCCATCAAGAAAGCCGAAGACCGTTTGCTCTTCAAGGATGCGATGATCCGCATCGGCCTTGAAGTTTCAAAATCGGCGCTCGTCAACAACCTTCGCGACGGCCTTGAATTCGCCGCCAAGCTCGGTTTTCCGGTGCTCGTCCGTCCCAGTTTCACGCTCGGCGGCACCGGCGGCGGCATCGCCTACAACCGCGAAGAGCTGATGGAGATTCTCGCCCGCGGCCTCGACCTATCCCCGGTGCACGAGTGCCTGATTGAGGAGAGCGTGCTCGGCTGGAAGGAGTATGAGCTCGAAGTGATGCGCGACCTCGCCGACAACGTCATCATCATCTGCTCCATTGAGAATTTCGATCCCATGGGCGTGCACACCGGCGATTCCATCACCGTGGCCCCGGCGCAGACGCTCACCGACCGCGAATACCAGAAGATGCGCGACGCGGCCATCGCCGTCATGCGCGAAATCGGCGTCGAAACCGGCGGCTCCAACGTGCAGTTCGCCGTAAATCCTGTCGACGGCCGCATGACGGTCATCGAAATGAATCCGCGCGTCTCCCGCTCCTCTGCGCTGGCCTCGAAGGCAACCGGCTTTCCCATCGCCAAGATTGCCGCCAAGCTCGCTGTGGGTTACACGCTCGACGAAATCCCCAACGACATCACGCGCAAAACGCCGGCCTGCTTTGAGCCCACCATCGATTACGTCGTCGTCAAGATTCCCAAGTGGCAGTTCGAAAAATTTCCCGGCGCAGACGACACGCTGGGCCCGCAAATGAAGTCCGTCGGCGAAGTGATGGCCATCGGCCGCACCTTCAAGGAAGCGCTGATGAAGGCCTGGCGCGCCCTTGAAACCGGAAAGAAGACCGGCGCTGAAATCCTGGAACCCCGCCGCCTGACGCAACGCCTGGTCACGCCGCAGCCTGAGCGCCTCAGCTACATTCGCTACGCATTTGAGCGCGGCTTAAGCGTGCGCGAAGTGGCGCGGCTCACCGGCATGGACCCCTGGTTCCTGCATCAGATTCGCGAGATCACGCAGGAACAGTCGGCGATCGCGCAAACTACTCCAAAAGATATAAGTGCGGAGCACCTTCGCCGTCTCAAGCGCCTCGGCCTGAGCGACGAGCGTATCGCCACAGAGTGGAAGCTCGAAGGCCACGCCGGCATCCAGCAGGTGAGGGAACTGCGCGAAGCAAAGGGCATCAAGCCCGTCTTCAAGCTCGTCGACACCTGCGCTGCCGAGTTTGAATCCATGACGCCCTACCTCTACTCCACTTACGATGAAGAGGACGAAGCGCCGCCCACCTCCACGCACAAGGTCATCATTCTCGGTTCCGGCCCCAACCGCATCGGCCAGGGCATCGAGTTCGATTATTGCTGTTGCCACGCCGCCTTCGCGCTCAAAGAAGATGGCTACGAAACCATCATGGTCAACTGCAACCCTGAGACGGTCTCGACCGATTACGACACCAGCGACCGGCTCTACTTTGAGCCACTGGTGCTTGAGGATGTGCTCGCCGTCTACAACCATGAGGCGCAGTCGGGCGCTGACATTGGCATGATCGTCCAGTTCGGCGGCCAGACTCCGCTCAATCTTGCCCAGCGACTGCGCGCGGCCGGCGTGCCCATCATCGGCACTTCGCCTGAATCCATCGACCTGGCTGAAGATCGCAAGCGATTCGGCAAGCTTCTCGATGAACTGCACATTCCGCAACCCGCCGGCGGCACGGCCACCAGCGTGGATGAGGCATTGGCCATCGGCGAGCGCATCGGCTACCCGGTGCTGGTGCGGCCCAGCTATGTGCTCGGCGGACGCGCCATGGTCATCGCCTACGACGCTGAAGCCGTGGCCCGTTACATGCGCGAGGCGGTGGAATATTCGCAGGAACGGCCCGTGCTTGTCGATCATTTCCTCGAGAGCGCCATCGAAGTCGACGTGGACGCGCTCTGCGATTCCGAAGATGTGATCATCGCCGGCATCATGCAGCACATTGAGGAAGCCGGCATCCACTCCGGCGATTCATCCTGCGTGCTGCCCGCCGTGAGCATCCGCGAAGATACGCTCGAAATCCTCCGCGCCTACACACGCAAGCTGGCGCTCGCGCTTAATGTCGTCGGCCTGGTCAATCTGCAGTTTGCCATTCAGCGCGATGCCCAGGACCAGGATCGCGTTTACGTGATCGAGGTGAACCCGCGCGCCTCGCGCACGGTCCCTTACGTCTCCAAGGCCACCGGTATTCCGCTTGCCAAAGTCGCCGCGCGCCTCATGACCGGCCGCAAGCTTCGCGATCTGCTCACCCGCCAGCTTGCCGGCGGCAAGGACCTCGAAACCGGCAGGTACTTCTATGTCAAGTCGCCGGTCTTCCCGTGGTCCAAGTTTGCCGGAGTCGATACCGTTCTGGGCCCGGAGATGAAATCTACCGGCGAAGTGATGGGAGTGGCCGCCACATTTGGAGAAGCCTTCGCCAAGGCGCAGCTCTCAGCCGGCCAAGTGCTGCCCACCGGCGGTACGGTCTTCTTCAGCGTCAACGACCATGACAAGCCGGCCGCCATCGACCTCGCCCGCCGTTACGTCAATCTCGGCTTCCGCATCGTGGCTACCGAGGGCACGGCCAACGTGCTGGAGAAGTCGGGCCTCATTGTCGAGCGCGTCTTCAAAGTCAAAGAGGGTCGGCCCAATGTGGTCGACCTCATCAAGGGCGATCGCATTCAGTTGATTATCAACACCCCGCGCGGCCAGGACACTTTCTTCGATGAGAAAGCCATCCGCCGCGCGGCGGTGCTGGCGCGCATTCCCACCATCACCACCATTGCCGCCGCACAAGCCGCGGCCGAGGGAATCGCCTCGACCCAGCAGCATCAGACCACCGTCTACGCCTTGCAGCACCTGCACGCGGAGAACGGCGTCTGAGGCAGCCAAAGGCTAAGGACAGATTCGGTCTGGCAAGAATGAGCCGGTAAACTTGAGCTATGTCGATTCTCAAAGTGATTGTCCTGGCGATCATTCAGGGCCTTGCGGAATTGTTGCCCGTTTCCAGTTCTGCCCATGTCATCGTCACAGAGAAGTTGATGGGGCTTGACCCGTCCTCACCCCAAATGACGCTGCTTCTGGTGATGCTGCATACAGGAACCATGCTCGCAGTCATTGCATTTTTCTGGAAGAACTGGAAGGGTGCCTATTTTTCGAGCGCCCAAGCTTTCAAACGGTTTGCGGTGCTGGCGATCTGGGCTACGCTGATCACAGCAGTTGTGGGCGAAGCGATCAGGATAGTCATTGAGAAGACATTGTTTCGTGGAGCTGAGAAAGCAGAGATCGAGCAACTGTTTAGTCATCTTGAACTGATCGCCCCGGCTCTGGCGGCAGCGGGCCTGCTCATCCTGATCGCAGGGCTCGTGGAGCGGCGCGCAATGAAAGATCCCACCTTGGTCTTCGGTTCGGGCCAAATGCCTGCCAACTCCGAGGGCCTGGTGACCGTGAGGCAAGCTGGATGGATGGGGTTTGTCCAGGGTCTTGCGCTGCCGTTTCGCGGATTCTCGCGCTCCGGTTCGACCATATCCGCCGCAATGTTGGCAGGCTCGGCAAAGCAGGGAGCAGAGCGTTTCAGCTTTGCGCTGGCGGTGGTGTTGACGCCGCCGGTAGTCGGTGTCGAATTGGTGCGCCTGCTCAAGTATGCGCATCGCTCTGCTGGCGGTGGTTTGCCTATCAATCTACATTTCGCGCTCTCATCGAGCCTTCTCGGCATGGTGTTCTCGTTCTTCGCCGGACTAGTGGCATTGAAGTGGCTCAGTAGTTGGTTGGAAACCGGTCGCTGGTATCTGTTCGGAATCTACTGCCTGCTTGCATCGATCGGGGTTTTCTATTTGCACGCCAAGGGGTTCTAGGGCGTGTCATCTAATTCCCAGGGGCCAGAGCCGGGAGCCAATTTTTCTCAGTTCTAGGAGAGAGGAGCGACGAATATCGGGAATCTTCGAGCGACAATTGACGACGAAATGAGGAAAATTGGCCCCGGCCATTCGGGTTGCGGCGAAAATCCGGCCATACTTCATTCTCACCCTCGACGGTGGACCCGCCACAGCCTTCGGACTCGGCTTCGTCTGGCCGGATTTTGGCCGCAACGCTGGCCCCCGGGAATTAGATGACACGCCCTAGCGGCCATAGTTACTAGCGGGGAAATAATTTTGATTCGGGGCGGAAATATTGCGAAAGTTATATGAATGCTGTGTTACATTCTAAAAATCAACAGCGAATTGGAAACGGCAACCCCACGGCTTCTAAGCCCGGGAAATGCTATTTCCCAACAGAAACAATCGTGAAACCCCGGCGCTTTTCCCGTGCCGGGATTGGAAGTCACGGAAGACGGCGGCAAGCCGATGCAACAGGGGCCTTGGCCAAGCCAGTCCATCGCCAGGAAGGAGGAGTCCATGCTCACTACTCAGCAAGTCGTCCCTCGTTCCCTGGCGTGCGTCTGGATTCTTACCGCCAAAGGGCTCTCGTGCATCTGGATCGAGCGTGAAGCAGCCTCTCTGTCAGCGATTCGTGACTCGCAAGTTCAGACTGAGACTCATCGCCGGGTCGCCTGAGCCGTTCGCACGGCAGGGAAGAGATCCCGCTGGGTTCAGCGCGCGTTCGGCTCTACAATAAAGCCATGCTGCTTGAGGGAATCTTTGCCGCGATTACTACGCCGTTTTATCCGGACGAGCGAGTCTACTTTCGCAAACTTGAAGCCAACATCGCCCGCTATTCGCGCAGCCTTCTCGCCGGCGTGGTGGTCCTGGGTTCCACCGGCGAGGCGGTCGCGCTCAACGACAAAGAGTCTCACGACGCTTTGCGGGTAGCCGCGGAAGCCTCCGCGCCCGAGAAGGTGCTCATCGCCGGGGTGGGCAAAGAGAGCGTCAAAGCGACCGTGGAAATGGCTGAGGCAGCAGCGCGGTTTGGCTATGATGCAGTTCTGGTCCGCACCCCAACCTACTACGCGCGCCAAATGTCCTCGCAGGCAGTCCTCCATTATTTCCGCAGCGTAGCCGACCGCTCGCCCTTGCCCGTCGTGCTCTACAACATTCCCCAGTGCGCGCCCTACGATATCCCGATTGAACTGATCGCCGAGCTGGCTCAACACCCCAACATCATCGGAATCAAAGATTCCGGCGGAAGCCTGGAAAGGATTCGCGCCGCCGTTGAATCCACGCACACCGTGCCCCGTCGCACTGTTACCGTCACGCCCATCTTCGAGGCCGTAACCGGCCGCATGTTAGCGCCCAGGCCGGACATCGCCAGGTCGTTTGTCTCCGCTGGCGAACTGGCCGGCGGCGTCGCTCTGGCGACTGCGGCTCCGGCCGTCCCCATCAAGACGCGGACCAGGGAGGTGGGTTTTCAGGTGCTCACCGGAGCTTCGGCCGGTCTGCTCGAATCCTTGAAAGCCGGCGCATCGGGAGCCATCCTCGGGCTTGCCGCCTGCGCACCGCAAGCCTGCCAGGAAGTCTATCTCGCCTGGAAGGACCACGACCTGGAGTTGGCGGCTGAGAAGCAGCAGCGCATTGTCGCCTCCAGCCATCGCATTGTGGCGGAGCTCGGCATCGCCGGCATCAAATATGCCTGCGACTTCAACGGCTACTACGGCGGCCGCCCACGCGCGCCCTTGTTGCCGCTCACAGCCAAGGAGAGAGCTGAGATTGACGCATTATTGGCGGGAATTCGCAATTGACCGTACGAATCGGCCGATACGCAACGTCTGATAACGGATATTCTCGTCAAGCTGAAAATGTTCCCGTGCGATGCCTCTAACCGTAGAGCTATACCACCCAGGCTGTCAAGCGGAAAGTGCAAGCGGCCCCTGTGGATTTTCGGACCGATTCACTACCAGGATGCCGGTTAGCTGCTCGCCGCCCTTCATCCGAGCGCGGAGACGCACCAAAGTGCTGCCGGGCACGGAAGCGGCCTCTCCCGCCCCCTGGAAGGCGGCCAGCGCGTCTGCCTGACTCACGCTGGCAAACTCCGCGTCGATTCCCATGACGGCCAGCAACTCCGCAAGCTCGTCCTGCGAGACTGCGCCTTTGGCCAATCGAAACATGCTTCCAAGATTCATCATTCCCCTTCGCGTGAGCCGGGTTGGTTGGTTGAGTTATTGTGGCAGCGGCTGGCAGGTGACGGAGCCGGTGAAGGTCGCGCCGGACCCGGCCTTGATGCGAAATGCGTTCACCGCGGACGCGCTGCCGTAGAAGAGCGCGCCGTCCTTGTTGTAGATGGACGTGCTGGAAAGGTAGAGCTGGCCGGCCACTTTCACCGCTTTGTTGGCCACCGTGTTCATGGGGGAGAAAAACGTCAGCCGTTCATTGAAGATGGCCCCCGCGTTGTAGGTATCGCTCGACGATAAGGAGAGCAGCATGCCGCCCACGGTCGATTGGTTCGCCTGCGAGCCGGTTCCACTGGCCGAATAAAGCTGCTGGTAGCTGTCGCCGTAGTAGTAGGTGCTTGCGGTGTCGAAGGAGCCGCCGTTATTGCTGGACATTTGCAACTCCAGCGTGGTGCTGGACGCGGTGACCAGCGTCAAGCTGTCGAGGCGCACATCGTAGTCCGTGTAGCTGGATGTGATGCACCCGGTCACATCCAATTCATTGGCCGCCGTCACCGATACGGTGGTGGGCGCGGGGTAGGCGGGGCTCCCATTCGCCGCCGCTGTGACGAGTCCCTTGGCGTTCACGGTCACGGTGGGGTTCGTGTAGGTGCCCACATTGCTGTTTACGGTGTTGAGAGTGACCACGTTGGCGGCGCTTTGTGTGGCATCTCCGTTCGCCTGGTTGTCTGTGCCGCTGTCGCTGATGGCCGGGGAAGTGTTGTCAAAGCTATTCAGCCAGGTTCCGGTGTTGTGACCCGATGCCGAGTCAAAGAAGATGCGCTGGCTTGAGCTTGCGTTCACAAAGACGTTCGGCCCCACGGTGTTGTAAGAGGAAGAAATCAGCGAGAGCGCGGTGTAGGTGGTGGTCACGTTATTGCCGGTGAAGGAGCTAGCGGTCGCCGCCTGGAAGACGGTGCACGTGGAGCCGCAAGTTTGGAAGGTGTTGTCGTTGATGGACACATTATGCGAGCTATGAACCAACACTGATTCAACAGCATTACCGGCGGAGGCCGCCAATATCTGCGTGTGCGTGAGGCTTACGCCGTTGCTGGTTTCAAAGTCAGCCGCTAGGCCGGAACCGGCCGCCGCGGCCCATCCACCGTCGAAGCTGAGCATTCCAGAGTAACCGGAGGTGTAGATGCAGGCCACGGTGCAGTTATCCAAGATGCTGTTGTTGATGTGAACGTCTTTTCCCGTCGCCCCTGAAAAGTACCAGCCATATTTTGTGTGAGCAGACTCGTTTCTGTCTGCCATGAGGTCATCGACTGTGCCGATGGCGGTGAACGCGGTCATGACCCCAGCGCCAATATCGGTCGCCGTGTTGCCGTTGAAACGAATGGAGAGAAACGGATAAGTCGTCCCGTCAAACTGGAATCCGACCTCGCTGGTGAGGGTGGAATTGGCGCTGCCAAGATATCCGGCGCCGCGCGTGGCTGCGTTGTTGAAGATGCCGCCCGTCTTGTTTTGATAGTTGGCCGGGGTGTCGATGAAGTCGTAATCGGTGGGGAAGTCGTTCACGCCGGTCGCCGAGACTGTGCAGGCCTGGCAGTGGTTTTCGACGATGCCCACTCCAGCGGTTTTTGCTATGCCGCTCACGATCGCGAAGTTAGAAAACACATTGCCATAGAGATACGTCGACGTGCTGGCAAGGTTGATGTCCAGACCATCGGCGGTGGCGCTTGTCGAAACGAAGTAGCAGGGCGGGGCCGTCGATTGAGGACCAACCAAGCCAACGCCGCTCACGTTGAACGCGAGAGCGGAGCCGATCTTGTAGCCCTTCGCCTGGCAGGTCAGGTTTCCGGCTGTCAGAGACGCCGCGCCGAAATTGATGAACGGCGCATCGTCCGTGGTGCAGGTGATGTTTGTGCAGTCGCCAACCGCGCCGAAGGCTTCAATCGGAGCCGGAATGAGGGCGCTGTTGATCGCTAGAGCAGCCGTGCCTTGAATGAAGTTTGCCACGGACGGGTCGTAAAGCGGCTGCGTCGGAATGGTCAGCGTGAAGGTGGAGCCGTTCACCGTCCAAGAGCCGCCCTCAAATTGCAAGGTCACGTTCGCGCCCAGAGAGGTGTTGGCCGCAATCGTCATGGTCTGCGCGATGCTCACCTTGTACAGACAGGGCGTGGGAGAGGGGCAGAGCGTGGCGTTAATCGAAGCGATGGTGTCAGCTGCTTGCGCGATAATCACATTCGGCTGCGCTCCAAAGCTGCCAGAGGCATCGAACTGAGGTTGGCCGTTTGTCCCTGCCGGGGTTCCGCCGCCGCCGCCAACCGGCGTCAACTCCAGCCAGCTCGTAATCGTGGTCGTTCCCCCGCCGCACCCGTCGATTGATGCCGCTGTAGCTGAGAAAGTGGCACCGGGCGCAACCAGGAAAGTAATGCCGGCCGCCCCGACGCACTGATTGTACACGCCATCGGCTGGACCCGTGGCCCCGCCGATTATTGACGTGATTTCAGAATCTCCACCGGTGCCCCCGCCCGAGAGCGCGGAGGACATTTTTACCTCTTCCAGCACCGCGTTCGAGGTCAGGTTGGTGTAGGTCGTGCCCGAGGCATACGTGCTTCCGCCCGCGCAGCTCACGGAAAGACAGTTCTTTTGCACTGTCGGAGATCCGCCGCCGCCGCCGCCCCCGCCCCCTCCGCCGCTCGCGCACGGCGCGCCGGAGTCGTAAAGCTGGCCCCCGGTTCCGATGAATTCAACGCAATCCAAACTAATGCTGGCAGCCGGTCCTGTGGTAATTGCGGCCCCGGAGCCAGCCAACGCCTTGCTGCTCGTCACCGTGGTCGCTGTGGCGGCGATAGGGACCTGTCCTGCCGTCATGCCGGAAAGCCCGCTGCCGCCCCCGCTTGAGGGCCGCACCCTTAAATCCTGTATGACGCATTGAGTGCATGGCGTGGGCAACGTCCCAGGCGCGTAACTGGCCAGGGTAGAGTCGATCACGATATAGCACAGCAGGGAAGTGTTGGCGTTGCATGCCGCCTGCGCGTGTGCGGTCATGGTGCCTACGTCCCCGCCCGGGAATTGCCGCACATAGAACGTGTTGGTGGTCTGCGCTCCGCACAGAGCGGAGGCAGCCAGAAGCAAAGTTGCAAGTGCCCTTTTCATCGTTTCCTCTCCCGCCATTCGAGAACGCCGCCGATGGCCGCAACCGCCCCGAGGACGATTGCGACCACCGCGGCCCAGGTGTATGCCGCCATAGACGCCACGCTTCCCTTTAGGGCTGTGCTGCGATCTTGGCGACGGGTTCCGCCGTTGCGGCGACCGCAGCAGCAGGAGCGGCCGCTGCAGGGGCGGCGGGCGCGGGTGCGAAATCGCCTTTCAGCTGCGCGTAGACCTGCTCGATCACGGGCAGGACGCTGGCCCTGAAATACTTGACCGCTGCCACGCTGTCATTTGCCAGCGCGAAATACTCTGGCAGGTTGGAGCCGTCTGACGCGATCTCTAACGTCGCATCGCCGCCCACTGCTTCAAGCTTGCTCACGAGCCCAGTAAGGGCGGTGCGCAGTTCAGGTGAATCGGCCTGGAGTTGGGTGAAAATGACTCCGAGCTTCTCGCCGAAGGTGACGACATCGGTAAAAAAAGCGCCAATTTTTTGGAAGACATTCATAGCGTGATCCTTTCGACTCCCTTGATGTAAGCGGCGATCTCCGAGAGACTCGCGACCGACGTTTCGGTTTTGGTGATCCGCTCTTCATGTGAGTGCAAAGTTGCCTTCACTTGGCCAGCGAAATAGATGAGCGACCCGGCCTGCACGGCCAGGAAGACTGCCAATTCGAGGATGAGCGCCGGTGCCATCGCTAGTTCTGGTAGTACGAGATCTGCGTGGGCTGCACTGCCGGGCTGTAGACCAGGCTCGACGGCGCGGCTACGCTCCTGCGCGCCCACACGCTGCCCTGCGCCTGCTGATTGCGCCCGACGGGTCCCGCGGCGACCTGAGGCCGCTTGCCAAAGGCAGAGAGCACGGCATAAACAACCACCGCGAGCAGCCCGAAATATGCCATCAACTTCAATGCCTTCGTTTCCATTTCTTGCCTCCGTTTAGCTGAATTCGCCGCCGCCGTCGCCACCACTCGTGTCGGTGCTCGACCCGCCGCCCGTATCAGTGCTCGACCCGCCGCCCGTGTCAATCGGGTCGCTGTAGCCCCCTCCGCCCAATCCAAACGGATCAGAGGAGCCCAGCGTTGAATCGAAGCTCGAATACGAATCGGAACTGCCATTGTTGCCATCAGTGACAAACGCGCCCGGATCGCTGTAGGCGCTCGAATCGGTTGCGCCGCTGAAATCAGCCGCGGGGGTTGAGAACAGGTCAGCCAGCGTTGTCGAGGAGTTTGGATTCAAAGCCGAATCGAGACCGGAAACAAACGACTGGCTGAACGGATCAGGCGCGGGCTGCAATGCCATTGCCTCCGCTTGGCTCACGGTGCCAAAAGACTCGCCGGAAAGAGTCGAGTCACCAAAACCGGCCGGCGTGGTCGCGAGCGGGTCATAGGGAATCGTGGTGTCAGTGATCTGCGCCGGGCCTTGCGCGGCCGAGAAATAATCCGGCGAATAATCTTTCAGCGATTCGCCCTGCAAGCTGGGGTTCGGCGAGTTGGCCGCGTTGTCCTGATAGGCCGCGATCGAATTGAAGAAAGCGGTCAATCCCGCGTTGGAGCTCAGGCTGGCTGGAGGCTTGGGGGCAGAGCCGCCGCCGCCGAAATTGGGAGGCGATCCACCCGGCCGCTGCTGGTTTTGCTGTGGAGCATAGGAGCCGGGGACCCCGCCGCCGCCGCTGGCTTTGCCGCTGGCTTTCTTGCCGCCGAAGAGCTTGAGCGCAAGATACGCGGCGATAGCGACGATCACGACTGCAATCACCGTCTGCGTCGTCGAATTCTTTGCCTTTGCCATGACGCTCCCTTGTCCCCTCGCCCCGCCGCTCTTTAGTACCCGTATCGCATGCTGCGAATGATCCCATCCGCCCTTCGCCACTTAAAATCCCCCGCCGAGGTCGATGCCGCCCGGTAGAGCGACATTCCAGCCGCCGCCGTAGCCGCCGCCGCCGTTCCCGCCCGAGGGCGTTCCATTCGGGTTATCCGGCGCGCTGAAAAACGGATTGCTGTTATAGCTCTGCGTCGGGTTGTAGTAATCGTTGTAGGGGTAGCCGGGGGAACCGTACACGCCGGGGTAGTTGTTCACCGGTGCATAGTTCTGCGATCCGCCCCCGCCGCCGCCGCCGATGCCAGCTAGAAAGCCGGACAGGTAGCGCCACGCGACCAGGACCACGATGCCGATAAATCCCCACTTCAAAATCGTCTTTCCCATCTCAACTCCCCGGCAGCTTAAATTCGCCTCGCGCCGCTCCCCGCGTGAGAGAGCGAACCAACAGAAACGCGCAGGCGGCCAAAGCTATCCACAACAAAAGATCAGTCCTATTCACCTTCATCGACTCAACTCCCCGCTGGAGGTTGCGGCGTGTGATCCAATATCCATGCGCCCGGCGTTGCTAGCCATTCATCCACAGACTGCTGGATGGGATCGGTGAAAGCCTTCGTGCGGTCCGGCAACCGCTGAAATGATTCGTCGATCCAAGTTGAAGCGTTAGAAAAAATGGACCACGGATACAGCCCAGCCGGAATCTTAAAGCTGATCTTCTTTGCGGCCATATAGGCCAAAATCCCAAGGCCCACCAAGGCGAGAAGAACGATCAAGCCCACTCCTTCAAACAAATCGCCTTCCGCCCTGTCGAGACTTGCCATCGCCGCTCCGTGATACAATCCGTGCCATGAAAAAACCTTTACTCCTGCCACTGCTGCTTGCCCTAGCCTCGCTTCCGCTGCTCTCGCGGTCTCAATCAGATTCGGCGAGCCAAACTAAGACTTATTCGATCCTGCCCGGTAGAACCATGACCATCGAAAACAAAATCTTCCACGTCATTGAGGTTCGCTCTGAATACCCGATCCAGCTTGCGGCTGGCCCTTGTCAGATCGAATACACCGTCCAGTACACCTGCAGGCTGGAACATCCCGCCGACATCTTCATCCGCGATCTTCGCCAGCCTCCCGTATTCCTGACCCCGAAAGCCAACACGGTAACTGTCACCGCTAGCAACCCCTAGCGCCGCTTGCGGAACTGCCCGTTCTTTTTGCGCGGCGGCGTCTTCTTCTTCTTCCGTTTCTTGGTCATGGCCTGCCTACTTTCTCCCTGCCTGAATCGCAATGCGGACGCCATCCCCGGCCGTCCCTGAAACCCAGATCACGCCCGTGTTATCGCACGGCCAGGTGATCTCCGTATCCGGCGTCAGCGGATCGCCGCCCGTGCCGGTCAACTCTTCCGGAGAGTGAGCCACGCGGATCACGTGCTGGTTGCCCGCATCGACCCCGTTGTGCGCGCGGATCATCACGACGCTGCCAGCTGGCACGTAGACGGGCTGAGCCGGTTGCGGCTTGCCGGTCGCGTCCAGAATGACGTAGTGGGCATTGTTGAACGCCTTAGGCATCCAGCCCGGCTTGGCAGACACGCCGGGCGCGTTGGTGAGGCCGGTAGGCCCCGCGCCCGCGCCCCATCCATGGAAGCCGCCCGGCTGCGTGGGAGCGGGCAGAATCGCCATGCGGATGCCCGCGAGCGCCGTCAACAAATGGCTAAGCAAATGCAACATGGTTAGCTCCCGAGCGCACTAGAAACGGTTTGGTTGGGATCGAAGCCGGCATAACCGGCGACATAGTTGGCGTAGGCCGTTGGATCGCCCTGGGGCGCGGAGTCAGGACCTCCGCCCAGCCAGTTATTGAAAAGATCGTAAAAATTCCAGTCAGGATGTGCAGCGGCTTTCTTCTGGACGAGGCTCCCCAACGCATCCCATCCATCGCCGATGTCGTTGAAGGTTGCAAAGCCGCCCGCCGATCCTGTCATGCCCGGCCCGCTGCGCAGATCGCCGGGGTTGTTGTTCACCACGTTGCGCTGCCCCGGCTGGCCGCCCTCAAACTGGTAGATCGCCTGGGTGATGTTATCCAGCGCATCGCTTCCGCTTGCTCCGTCCATCGGCGTCTGAAAACTGGAGAGCGGTCTTGGCGCTGGCCGCGCTTGGGATGCCCGGCTCTTGCGGGTGAGCAAGAGCCAAAGCACGATTACAAGAGCAGCCAGCCCGAGCAACTTCACGTGTTAGCTCCCTTGGGCTTGCACCGTGTAGATGCGGCGTGTGAACACGCGCAACTGGTCAAGGTAGACGCCCGAGGGGTTGTTGACGTTGACCTGCGGCAAGAGCCCGTTCGCGGGATTCGCGTTCTGGAGGATGCCGTTGGTCATGTCGATGTGATAGAGGCCCGCCGCGTTCACAGCCGGGCTCACCCATTCGTCGTCGTACATCTTTTGGCGAATGTCCTGCGCGAACTCATCGAAGCTCCACGTCGGGCCGAACACGGTGATCCGATTGAGCAGGGCATCCGAGAGCGCGTAGGCGGGCTGGTTCTGCTCCGCGAGGATGGTCCACGAAAGGAACGCACCGTCCTGGGGCAGAGCCGGATCGTTGAGCCGGGTGTTGGCCGCGCCGATGGGTACCAGATGGTCCTCTTGGAAGAGAGCCACGCCGGGGTTCGACGGCACGATGTCCACGCGATCATCGGCCCACTGCAGCTGGAGATTGAAAGTCCAGACGCGATCCGTGCCGGCGAAGCAATCGGTTGGACCGCCCGTGACCACTTGGCACTGGAGACTGGCATACGCGCTCGGGTCCGCATAAAGGGCCGTCGCGACCTGCTGCCTGAGCGTGGTGTCCGCGAAATAAATCGGGATGCTGAGATAGATGGGATAGGTGCCCGCCGCGCCATTGCCCAGCACGGAACCGGACTGCTCGCCGATCATGGTGCCGAAATGGTTGAGCTGCGCCCATCGCAGGAGCGACCGCGCCGAGACATCGACCAGATAGCCGCCCGGATAGGGGCTGCCGTTGGCCGGATTGCCGATGATGCGGATGCGCTTGATGAGGTTGATGGGGCCGCCCTCGCCCACCGCCGTGCCGTTGGTGGTGCCGCCTGCAATAGTGACCGTGCCCACAAGAATCAGCTTGCCCTGCAAGATGGAAAAGTTGGGCGGAATGGGCAGAGTGATTGCCTGAGAGCTAGGCAAGAAGGGAAGCTGGAGCCGATTTTCGCGATTTTCGTAAGCCATGGTCGATGAGTCCTCGTCTGGTTTTCAGCACGATTTTTGCCCGGTTGACGCCGGGCGCGGTTGACGCGAAATTAGGCGGTCAGCTTGGAGTAGAAAGAGACGTGATTCTGCGCCCAAAGCAGAACGGTGACGATTACAGCCACCCCTACGAAATGTCCAAGATACTTGCTCATATTTCCCTCCCGAGGAAACGTGTTGGCGTGGCTGAAAAAGGCGGCGGGAGAGCACATGAGAACCCTCGCGCCGCAAGGAACAGCCTATGCACGTTTCGGTTTTCTCATGGTTTTGCAGGGTTTTCTAGGTCTAATCTAGGTCTAAATCGCTATAGCTCTAAGCGGTTGTGATGGACGTACACAAATTAATCGCTATAGCTCTAAGCGGTTGTGATGGACGTACACAAATTAATCGCTACAGCTCTGAAAGCGGCAAGGAACGGTTCAATGTAAACCTCGTGCGGCGGCTGCTGATTGATGATCGTCTGATAGACGCCGCTCCCGCCCTTGCCGCCTGGATAGCTCATAGCTTGCGAGGCCCTCCGCTCACCGGCGCATCCGTGTTGCCCGATTGCCAGAGCAGGAAATAAGTCTTGGCCAGGGTGGGCAGCTTGGCCGCGTTCGCCTTGCCGATCCGCGCCTCAAAGTATTTGACGTACCGTTCCTCATCCGTCCTGAAAAGGCGCATGAATTCGCACTGCGAGCGGAACCGGATCGAAAGGGAAGCCGGATCGCGCGCCGTCGCCAACATCGAAACCTGATAGTGCCGTCCGTAGTGGGCGAGGTTGTAAAGCTCAATCGGCATGCCCTTGACGCCAAACTCCTGCCCGCAAAAGGTGTCGATTTCATCTACGCAAAAAATCATCTTGCCGAACGCGCGGACGATGATCGCGACCGCCATCATGTGGGCTTCGGGGAATTCGTCGAGAGGCACGTAACAGACGCGCGCCCGGCGCCCCCGGTTGGCGCGCAGGTAGTCCTGCAGGGCGTCCGGCTGGCTGAGAACCTTGAACCCCCGCAACAGCGCCGCATGACGCCCCACGGTGTCAAAGAAGATCACCGGGCCCGTGCATTGGTCCACAAGCCGGATCGCCTCGGTGGTTTTGCCCATGCCGCGCTGCCCGGCGAGAAAGGTGAGGCCGCGCAGCTCCCCGTCCTGATACTCGCCGTCGATGAATCCGCGCTGCGTCAAATGGCCGCCCCGTATCCGGTTTTCGGGTCGTAATCGAACGCCTTGTATCGAGCCGCTCTCTTTACGCCCATTTTCGCGACGAATCGGTTCCACGCCTGCTCGTTTGTGAGCCGCTTGCCAACGTGAACCTTGAGGGCGTGAGCAATCTCCAGTCTCTTCATCCGATCAACTCCGCGGTGAGAATCGTTTCCGGCGTCTGGCCGGTCCACGCGCACACGTTCGCCTCATAAGAGCTTGTATCGTTCTCGACGGGCGGCGCGTATTTGTTCAGCGCGTCATGGATGGTCATGCCGAGGTAGTGATCCGTCAGCAGGTCGCGAAGCGCCTGCATGCCCGCCTCCGGCGTCGCGAAAGTGGCAAAGCGCGAGTTGCGCGGATCCCTGCCGGTCGCGCCTTCGCGGGTCGCGAATCCGCCAACCTCGATGTCGCCCGGATTGTTGTCGCGGGTCGGAATGTCCCCGGCGACTCCCCAGCCCTCTTCCCGCGCGATTGCTTCAATGAAAGTGAACGTCATTTATAGCGCCTCCTGTGCGCAGCAAATGCATCATGGCGTTGTGAAGGGTGTACAGTGCATCGATGTTTTTGATCGACTGTTCCAGCGGCACCGCTGGATAATCCAGCGATTCGTAAGCCCTAAAAAGTACGCTGAATGCGTCGCGATCCAACAGGCATCCCTCATCGCGTTCCATCGCTACACCGGCCTTTCTGTGAAGCGGGGTACGCCCTTGGGCGACGGCGGCGGTTGCTCGGTGATAGCCTGCACAGTTGGAACGCGGGGCTTGGCTTTCGAGCGTTCGCGTGAGATGGCGATTTGCTTGCCGATCTTCGGCACCACCACGATGCCGCAAGCGAGAATGAACGCGGTCGCTCCCGGCGTCTCTTCGCACCAGCGGGTGAGAATGTCGGGCAGGACGGTTTGCAGCTTGGCCCAGAGCGAGTTGAGCAGCTGCGCGGTGGGCTTGCCCATCATGCGCGCCTGCCGATCCGTGAGCTTCCAATGGTCGCTGTCGAAACGGCCGGCCAGCCATTCAAAGAATTCGCAGACGGTGTCCTGCACATCTTGAGGCTCGAACGCGACCATGGCCATGAGCCCGGAAATGGCTTCATCCGCGCCCGGCTCGCCCGGGTCGCCCCCCTCCGCGCTCCCGATAGGCCCACGCACAGAGTCGAGCAACCGTTCCGACTCCGCGCTCAACGGCTCAGAGGTCGAAGAAGGGCTTGAGGAAGGCACCGAGCCTGCTACCGTACCCGGGTTTGGCATCTTGCTTCGTAACAGGTCCCCGATCCCGTCCAGCAGTCCGCGCTCTGCCGGCTGGCTTGCGCTGTACACGCTTTCCGGGGCCGCGCTCGTTTCCACGGGCGGCGGCAGGCTTGGCGCTGCCTTTGGCAGGCGCTTTTTTCGGGGCTTCGGCCGACGCTTCTTTGCCTTTGCCGGGCTCGACTTCGTTAGCTGATTTTCCGGGGGGAACCATTTCGTTAGCTGATTTTCCAAGGGGAACCATCTTTCTGCATTTTCTGCATGTCGCTACCTGTTGCTTTTTTTTGTTGAGCCAGATTCGGATTTCTTCACTGCCGCAATGGGGACACTGCATGTATTCCTCCGCTCTTCGTCCTCCGCTCCTGACGCCGCTCTTTCCAGATCACAAACAAAAACACCGCCCAGGCGGAATAGATCGCGAGTAACAGCATGCCGCCCACTGCGAGCCCGATCCAACTTATCCAGATAGCCATAGTCCACTCCACTTCGCTCCACTCGTTTGTGCCTGCGCCGCGGTCAGCAGCGCAGGCACCGGGTTAGATCGCAGCTTTCAGGGCCGCGTACAGCTCCACCATGGCCTGCCCGGCTGGGGTGAGGTCGAGGCCGGTCAAGTCAGTGACGCCGGGGCTGTGCGTGAGATTGTCCCACTGATACCAGCCCAGCAACGAAACGCCTAAGCTCAGGCGCGTAAAAAACGCATCGAATACAAATTGCCTCTGTTGAGCCGGTGTGTAGAGGGCCGCCCCGTCCGCCGATCCGCTGAAACCGAACTCGGTATCCCAGAGCGGAAAGGTGCACCCGGAGCTGGCCATCGCTGCCCGAATCTTGGCGATCGTGGGGCCGATTGCGCTCCCTGCGGCGCCGGGAGCCTGATAGCCGTGAAAGGTGACGATGTTCGCGTAGTCTTGAAAGCCCATCGCGAGCAGGCTCTCAATCTCTTCGTCCGCCGTGGTCACATTCCAGCAGGGCGTGGGCATGGTGACCAAAGCTGCCGGATCAGCATCCCGAATGGTTGCGTAGAGCATTTTCTGCCATGCGTATAACTGCGATTTGGTGCCACAGTAGAAGCCTTCGGCGTTGTACTCGTTCCATGATTCGTAATAAGCGATCCTGCCCTTGTAGCGGGTTGCGATGGCTTGAACGACGGGCAATATCTGAATGAGGTTGGGCGGGCGGTTGCTGGTCGGGTCGGAGGCCCCGGGCGGCCCGATGGTGGACCCGGCAGCCCATGCGGGCGTTGAACCGAATGTGTAGATGATCTGTTTCCCCGCGGCCTCGGCCGCCGCCACACGCTGGTCGAGCGTGGCCCAAAGGAATGCGCCCGGCGACGGGGCGACAAGGCCCAGGCGGGTGCCATCGTCCCACAGGCGCAGAACGTCCATAGCTTTCGGGAAGCAGGAGGTTTTCGAGGTGTTCCACCCTTGGGCGAACATGGCCGCGATCCACACGGTCAGAGGCGGCCCGGCGTTATACGTTACCGGAATTGAAGCGGCTGTCATAGATGCTCCTCATGTCGGGTTTGTGCAAATTGGTTCAAAAGAGCGGGGCCCTTCCGCCGAGCCCCGCGCGTCTTAGAAAGGAATGTCGTCGTCGGTGATGCCCAGGTTGAGCGCCGCCGCCGCTTTGTTAATCACGTTCTTGGATATCTGCACCACGAAATGCCGCATCGGATTCCCGTTGCGGCTCACGTTGGTGTCCAGCCCCTCGTAACGCACAACGATTTTGTGCCCCATGTCTGCCGGCCTCAGCTTCTCGTTGAGCTGGTACGTCCCAAGGAACGTGCATTGCTCCCCGTCATCGTCGAGCAGATACTTAATCGCAGGCTTGCCGTCGATGTTTATGCGCTTGATGCCCACCAACACGCCTTCGACGATCTCTCCCGGCGCGCCGAACTTCACAAAGCGGGGCTCTACCCGCTCAATCATCTCCATTGCATCGGACATGGCTCTTCTTCCATTTCTTCCGGCTCAGGTTCCAGAGCGCGGATGGTTGGGCGGGGTACGGTGCCCCGGCAGTTGGGTTGAATATGCCGCTTGAGAAACCAGCGTCCATCCGCGCGCATTTCCACGTCAGACCGGAAAAAGACGCCCATGCGCTCCCACGAGTTTTTTCCGCAGGCGCACTTCATCTCTCCCCAGTCTTCAAAGTGTTCCGGATCGAAGTCGGCGGCGGTGTCCAGGCTCACGCCGTACCAGCTTCCAAAGGTCTGGATCAGCCGCGCCCCTTTGACCGCGTTCATAAACGGCTCGATGGCTTCGGGCAAATCGGCAAAAGCGGCCGCCTTGGTCAGATACTTCAAAACCTCGCGGGCCGCGCCATCGCGATCCGTCACCGGACGCACATCAATCACGCGCCGGTTGCGCATGTTCCACTCGGTGCGCGCGCGCATTTCATCGGCGCTCAAGCCCTCAATGGGCCTGTATTTTCCACAGACGAACTCCTTTAGACGCGATGTACGTCCGGTGCGTACCCACTCCTCAAAAGTGAACGTATCGCCCTCGCGACGCATGGCCGATGCGTCTTTCTTGGCCTTCTTTCCCCAATCCTTGCCCCACAACCGAACCCAATCGAATTCGAGCTTCAATTTGATCGCGGTGAAGGCGTAAACTTTCTGCCCGGCGAGCAGGGTTTTCTCCGTCTTCGCGGGCAGGGCAGCGGACACGTCCGCGAGAACATGCACATGGATGTGCCAGCTTTTCTCCGTGCGGTTGTAGGTGGTTTCGAGCGAGTAGACGCCGCCCAGAATCCAATCCTTGTGCTGCGCGATGAATTGGCGCACCCGCTTGCGGAAGTGCCCAAAGTCGGCCTTGCGGATGCTTTGCTTGTTCGGAACCGTCAGGGTAATCAGAACCGGATGCGTGAGCCGATCAAAGAGGGTTTTAATCCTCTTCCGCGCCACCGTGGAGCGATGGGCCGCACAGAGGGGGCATAAGCGGTGGTTGCAGCCCACCGGCACCGCTACGGGGCGCGTAGAGGCCGTGCAGCATGCCGCGCGGTAGCCGATCCATTGCGCCTGGCACCCACGGAGCTGCTCATACTGCTTAAACCACTTCAAAGCCTCGCGGCCAAACCCCTCCGATTCGAAGATCAGGCCAGCGTCGCGGGCGTCGCGCACCTTTTCCTCATAATCCTGCCAGATTTTATGAATACTGCCGCCGATTACCTTCTTGATCGCCCATTGTTCGACCCGAATTTCCTTTTCCGTGCGCTGCGCGGCGCTCCACTGACGAACAGTTGTTGCTAGTAGTTTCTCTGTATCAAGTGAAGGGGCCGCTTCGCGGCGCGAGGCCCCCGCCTCCCGTGTAACGTGTGCCTTTGGCACACGTGTGCGGCGGGTCCCCAGACGGGACGGGCGAGGAGGGGCGGCGCGTAATTGCATTTCTAGATTCGCTATAGCTCTCATGTCAGGCCGCGTCCTCTCGTAACATTGCGCTATAGCGATTCAAAATCGATTCGCGGATCGCGTCCCAGAGTTTGTTATCTTCAAAAGCCCAATGGAGGCGGCCAGCCGTCAACGCGGTGACCAGGCAGGGCTCGCAAACCTGGATGCGGAGCGAGTTTTTCAGGGTGGCCTTGCCGTTTCCGCGCCGGTAGATGAGGGGAGTAAGGCTGACGATGTTCGGATCGCCCTTCGGACGGGTGCGCATTTGGTTGCGCGCCTCCGCCTTGCAGACGCAGCAGATGCGCGTCGCGGGGTAAAGGGATCCTCTCTTTCGTCCTTTTAGGCTCAAAGCTCGACCCCCTCGAAGGGAATCGATGAACGATCGTCCAATTTGTGGGGCAGCAGCAGGTTGGGGTGGTGACGTACCAGATGCACGATGGCGCGATCCATAATCAGGACGGCCAGCGGGTCGTGCAGGGTCTTGAGGCTGGAGTGCGCGATCAGCAGCCGGATCGCCTTCATGTCGCCGGCCGATTCCATGCGGGAACGGCGCATTTCTTCTTTGTGATCCTTGCGTTCGGTCACGTTAGGCTCTCTCGTTGAACGGGTGGAAGAATAGAAAATCGAAGTCGCCGCCCGGCTCGCATTTGACGAGCAAATCGCGCAGGAATTCGGCCTCCTGATGGGTCAGCTGCATCGCTCCCCGATTCAGCAGCAGCCGCGCAAAGGTGCGCAGCGCGTCCCAGGTGGAATAGGTCTCTTTGTTCGGCAAGTTGGCTCGGGAGAGAATTAGAATCCGCTCGAAAAACGGTTTAGCCAGGCGGAGCAGGGCCGAGGCTGCCTGCACATGCTCCGGCACCTGCTCAGGCACGGTGGCCAACGCGGTGGAGCTGGTGCTCACGGTGCCACCGCCCGCGCTTTGGCCGCGTAATAGGCCGCAATGCAATCTTCCGCCGCTGCCCGGCTGCGCCAGCCGCGTAAACGCTCCTGGACCGCTTGCTGGACGGTCGTTGGCAGCGAACGCCAGCAGGAGACGCACATCAAATGCGGCTCGGTGATGGGCGTGGTGCATCCCGGCTTGCGACATTTCTTCGAAACGTTCATGCGGGAACCTTTCGTTGGAGCGGGCGCGCTGGAAAAGGGGGTAAAGCCGCGCGCCCTCTCGCCCCTTGGTCGCTGTCTAGGCGTTGCCAAGCTGGTTAGCTTCGGGCGTTTTACGCTGCTCGAAGCGATCGAGGAAGATCGAGGCAAAAAAAGATGCGCTTGCGTCGTGCCGAGCGCCGGTCGCGGCTGTTGCCGGAGTCGCGGCCTGTGATGCGTTTGCGGAGCGGCGCGGGGATGGCGGGGTAGTGGTCGATGTAATCGACGGGGCGAGGCCACGATTTGCCGAGAGAAAACGAGCCTGCACAGGCCGCGCCGATTCCTGCGAGGGCGGCAACGGCTGTAACTGTGTGGAGGAACATGGCGATCCTTTCTTCCGGTCGAATTCGGCGGCGAGCAGGCGAGCCATGCGCAGGCTCACCTTGTCCATCGCTCCCCGGAAAATCTGATGAATGCGCTGACGGGACACGCCTTCGCGGGCGGCAATGTCTGTGAACGACATCATGCGCGGGCCTTTTTCTTTTCCGGCCGCTTTTCCGACTGCACTCCGTAACGCAGCGAGCGCAGCAGCCGGATGGCTTCGAGGGCTTCCCATCGCCAGGCTGAATCGCGCTGTTTTTTGTCGGTGAAGCTGCGCCATGAATCGCCGCAGCGAAATTCAAGGTAAGAAATTACGGACCGGACCCACTGATCGCCGGTTCGCTGGTATCGCTCTGTCTCTTCCATGCTGAGGGTTCCAGCAGGCGGAGGGCCAGCCGTGGCCGCGGCGAAAAGGTCTAATTGGCGTTGTTCGCGCTGGACAAGATTCAATTTCACCGTGAGCCCCGCCGATCTGCTCGACGAAAACCCCGGATCAGGCGTTACTTAAGTCTGATAACGGATATTCTGTATAGTAAAACCAGGCAAGCTGACATCCCATCCCCGAGGCATCTGGATCCGCTCCCCCTACCCCGTCGATGCCAACCTGGCTGGAATCTACATCTTATAGCGGCCTAGGTCCTCGTCGTTGAGCCCCTCGAGCCAGCCGCGCAGCTGCTCGGTAGTGGGTCCTTCCGGCGTACCGGCCGTGTTGAGTTTTGCCGTCTGCATCACATGTTCCGAGACATAAATCGGGCAATCCGCGCGCAGGGCCAAGGCAATCGCGTCCGATGGCCGCGCGTCGACGGTCATCGCTTCCTCGCCTTGCCGTAGCCACAGGATTGCCATAAATGTATCGTCCTTAAGCTCTGTAATCACAATCCGTTCCAACTGAGCATTTAAGTGCTGGATCAGGTTTCGAGTCAAATCGTGGGTCATCGGCCGCGGAGCGGCCACTTTCTCGATTTCGAACATGATGGCGTTGGCCTCAAAGATGCCCACCCAGATCGGCATCACCATATCGGAAGCGACGTCCTTCAGCACCACGATGGGCATGTTGGTGGCCGGATCCATCATCAGCCCGCGTATCCGCACTTCTATATCCATGGATTCCCTTTCCAGGATTTTAAACGGCCTCGCCCACCAGGCTGTTTGGATGCGTAGCGGTAATCCTCACCGTTTGGTAGCTGCCGGGCGCCGGCGCAATAGCCTGCGCGACGGTAAAATTGACCGGCTTGTTCTGGCTGCTGCGCCCGGTCACCTGTCCGCGAGCCGGATTCATTCCCTCGACCATCACTTCCATTACCTGCCCCAAATGCCTTGCGTAATTGACCCTTTGAATTTCACGCTGGCGATCAAGCAGCGATTGCAGCCGCGTCGCCTTCACCGCCTCCGAAATGGAATCGATCATCGTCAAGGCCGGAGTGTTGGGGCGCGCCGAGTACTTGAAACCGAAGACACAATCGTACCCCACTTCCGCCAGCAGGTTCATCGTCTCGATGAAGTCGTCCGCGGTTTCGCCGGGAAAACCTACAATGATATCAGTTGAGATCGAGATCGATCGGCGGGCTGCCTTGATCCACGCAATCCGCTCCAGGTACCACTCCGGGGTGTACTCCCGCGCCATCCTTTTCAGCACCCGCGCCGAACCCGACTGCACAGGCAGGTGCACATGGTCGCAGAGCGTAGGAACCTGGTCGATGACATCCACAATATCGCGCGTAAAGTCGCGCGGGTGGCTTGTAGTAAATCGCACCCGCCGAATCCCGGCCACTTGGCCCACGGCGGCCAGCAGCTCCGCGAAGTTCAACTTCCCTTCCGGATCGTGGTAACTGTTCACATTCTGGCCCAGCAACTGGATTTCGGTGTAGCCCAGGTCGGCGATGCGTCGCGCCTCGGCCAGCACGGAAGCCGATCCGCGGCTCCGCTCCTTGCCGCGCGTATACGGAACCACGCAATAAGAGCAGAACTTGTCGCAGCCCTCAATAATGGTGATGTACCCGCGATAGGGGTTCTGCCTCGCGGTGAACTCGGTCTCGAAGGTCTCATCGGTCTGCCGGTCGTCCAGGCCCGTGATGCGCGTCTCCCCGGCTTCGAGGCGCGCCAGCATCTCCGGCAGTTTGCGGTAGGACGCCGATCCTGAAACCAGCGACACATACGGCGCGCGCTCGAAGATCTTTTCGCCCTCCTGCTGCGCCACGCAGCCCAGCACGCCAAAGCGCTTGCCGGCCTTGTGCAGCTTCTTGTAATCGTTCAGGCGGTTGAAGACTTTTTGCTCCGCTTTATCGCGGATCGAGCAGGTGTTGTAGAGAATCAGCCCGGCGTCTTCTTCCAAGTCCACCTGCCTGTATCCCTGCTGCTGCAGCGTGCCAATCACTTTTTCGGAGTCGTGGGCGTTCATCTGGCAGCCGAACGTCTCAAGGTAAAATGTTTTTTCGGTCGCCATCACAATCCTGAGTATAGGGCATTTTGGAACCCCCGATTCAATCCCCCGCCCCCTCGCCAGGAATCGATGGCCCGGACGCGCGCCCATCGCCGCTGTCCGGTTGTGAACACCTGAGCGCCGAAACCGGACAGTCCGGACCATCGGCGGCTCGGCTTTTATCATCGAATCAACCAGTTGAGGCGCGAGGCTGTTGGCAATCAACGTGCATCTTCTCCGATCAGGCAGTTCGAAGAAAGCAGCCCATTCAAAAGCGCACAGACCACGAGAATCAAGGGAGCATGCCATGCAAACCCTGTTTCAGGACTTCCGCTACGGCCTCCGGCAACTGGTCAAAATGCCGGGATTCACGCTCACCGCCGTGCTCTCGCTGGCTCTCGGCATCGGCGCCACTACTGCGGTCTTCAGCGTGGTCTACGCCATCCTCCTGGATCCTTACCCTTACGCGGCTCCGGATCGCATGATCCACATGCGCCTAGTGACGCCCAGCGGCGACCTAAGCGGCTTTGGCCTCACTGGCGCGCAGTGGCAGCAGATTCGCCAATCGCCGGTTGTGGAAGACGCCTTTCAGGAAGAGGACTGGAACCTCACCGTCACCGGCAGCGATCTGCCGGAAGATGTGCAGGCGGTTTACTTCAGCTCCAATGCCTTCAATTTTTTCGGCGTTCCTGCAGCCCTGGGCCGCGGACTCCAGCCCTCGGACGCGATCGACGGGCAGGATCCGCAGCCCGTGGCCGTGCTCGGCTACAAATTCTGGCAGCGCCATTTCAATTCCGACCCCGCCGTCCTCGGCAAGACCATTCAACTGGTTCGCAATGACTATACAGTCGTCGGCGTGGCGGCTTCTCGCTTCACCTGGGGAGATGGCGATGTCTATCTGCCCCTGAAGATCACCTCCGACAAGACCCTTGGGGTTTATACGGGCATTCGCCTCAAGCCCGGCGTGAGCCACGCCAAAGCCGACGCTGTCCTGCAACCGCTGATCGAACAGTTTGCGAAGGACACGCCCAAGCATTTTCGGCCTGGCCCGCTAAGGCTGCACGTGGTCGGCCTCAACGAAGACTTCATTAAGCAGCTTGGCGGCACGCTCTATCTGCTCTTTGGTTCGGTCGCCCTGCTGCTGCTGATTGGTTGCGGCAACGTCTCCATCCTGCTGCTCGCGCGCGCCACCGCCCGCAGTCAGGAGTTCGCTGTGCGCGCCGCCATCGGCGCCAGCCGCGGCCGCATCATCCGCCAGTTGCTTACGGAAGCATTACTGCTCTCCATCACCGGCGCCGCTCTGGGTATGCTGCTTGCATACAAAACGATCGATCTGATTGTCGCCAACCTGCCCGAGTATTCCTTCCCGCATGAGGCCTCCATCCACATCAATTTGCCGGTGCTGATCTTCTCCATCGCCATCGCCATCGGTACAGGAATCCTCTTCGGCCTGTGGCCCGCCTGGCAGCTATCGCGGCCCGAGGTAAGCCAGGTGATGCAGGCCAGCACCCGCAAAACCACCACCGGCGTAAGCGGACGCAAAGTGCATAACACGCTGATCGCCGGCCAGATCGCCCTTACCTTGTTGATGCTGGCGGGCGCGGGAGCGGCCATTGAGGGATTCCTGCGCCTGATGCACACGCCGCTGGGCTACGATCCGCACAACATCATGTCGGTCGGCATTCCCATCCACGATGGCACCTACAAGACCTGGGCGGAACGCGCTCCCTACTTTGAGCTACTGCACGATCGAGCCGCCGAAGTCCCCGGCGTCACCATGGCCGCGATCTCCAGCAATGCCACGCCGCCTTCCAATGGCTTCAACACAAAATTTGAAATTGTCGGCAAGCCCGCTTCGGAAGACCAGTCCCTGCGCGTCAACCTGGTGAGCCCCGAATATTTTCCCGTGCTGAAAATTCCGCTTCTACAGGGCCGCATCTGGGACAACGCCGAGAATCACCGCGGCGCGTCTCTTCTCGTCATCAATCAAACGCTCGCCAAGCGCTATTTCCCCGGCGGGGACGCGGTCGGCCATACGCTCAAGTTGCCGGAAGTGGTGGAGCGTCCACCGTACCTGCTGACGGCGCCGGGCAGCAACTCGAGTTTCCTCATCGTCGGTGTGATCGCCGACAAGCGCGACGACGGGCTCTCGAATCCCATCCTGCCTGAAGGCTTTATCCCCTACACGGCAGCCATGGGCATGTACACGCAGATTCTCATCCGCTCGCAGGTTCCCCCGCTCACGCTGCTCCACGCCGTGCGAGCCGCGGTGAACTCCGTCGACCACGACCAACAGACCAACGGCAATCCACGCGACCTCGAGCATTGGATTTCGGAAGAACCGGAATGGGCGCGAGGCCGTCTGGTTGCGTGGCTATTTGCCACCTTCGCCGGTCTGGCCCTGGTGCTGGCGGCTGTCGGACTCTACAGCGTTGTTTCCTACTCCGTTGTGCAGCGCACCAACGAGTTCGGCATCCGCATGGCGCTGGGCGCGCCGCGCGGTCACGTGCTCCGCATCGTGTTTGCCTCGACAGTTGTAAGCGTTGGCAGCGGGATTCTCGCCGGCCTGATCCTGAGTGTTGCGCTCAGCAAGTTGATGGGACACTGGGCCCAGGAGAGCCAGGCCAGTTCGCGCGATCCCCTGCTACTTTTTGCGGCCACGCTCGCGCTCGCCCTGGTCGCGGCCATAGCCTGTGCCATTCCCGCGCGCCGCGCGGCACGCACGGATCCGATGACAGCCATTCGCTACGAATGAACCAAGGTCCGCAGCGAGCCCCTTCGATCCTCAGCGCAGCCCCGTGTGCAGGTAAGCCAACAGCGCCGTCATTTGTTCCTCTGTAAACCGTCCGGCAAAGCCGGGCATCATGCCTCTGCCGTTTAAAACATTCTGCCGCACCGCCGCATCCGTCGCCGGAATCCCGCTGGGAAGTGTCTGGCGATCGAACAGGCCATGCAGGTCTGGCGGCACTTTTTTGAGCGCCAGGTCGTTGTCCTCGTGGCAGTGTGCGCAGCGAACCTGGTAGAGATGCTTCCCTTCGGCCTGTTGCGGGTTGAGTGCGGGCGTCGAGTGGCAGCCGGCCACGCACGCAACACTCAGTACTGCCGCCATCCCAGCCCAGATCGCCGCCCGGCCCCCCATCGGCCTCTTCCCTGCATGCGCCCTAAACATTCACCTTCTGCGCAAACTGTCCGCTCACGTAATCCCAATTGAGCACGTTGAAGAACGCCTTCACATAGTCCGCGCGCCTGTTTTGGTACTTCAGGTAATACGCATGCTCCCACACGTCCACGCCCAGCACCGGCCTGAGCCCCGCGCTGATGGGGGCATCCTGGTTCGGCGTGGTCACAATCGCAACGGTCCCGTCCGGATTCTTTACCAGCCACGCCCACCCGCTGCCGAACACACCCATGGCCGACGCGGTCAGCTTGTCCTGGAACGATGCCAGCGAGCCGAACTTCGCGTCGATGGCCTTGGCCAGTTCTCCGCTGGGCGCCGCGCCGCCCTTGCCCAGCGTCGGCCACCAGAAGGAGTGGTTCAGGTGGCCTCCGCCGTTGTTGCGCACCGCAGGCATCACGCTCTCCGGCAAGGTGCCCAGGCTGGTCAACAAATCCACGAGGCTCTTGCCCGCCAACTCGGGATGCGCTGCCACCGCGGCATTGAGGTTGTTTACATAAGCCTGGTGGTGCTTGTCGTGGTGCAAGTGCATCGTCTCGGCGTCGAAGCTGGGCTCCAGCGCGTCATAGGCGTACGGCAGCGGCGGCAGCGTGAAAGGCCCGGTGGGCGCGGCCGGAGTTGCCGGAGCCGCTTGGCCGCTTGAATATTTGTCGGCGCGCAGGTTGTCTGTAAGGAGCACAGCGCTGGCGAGAGCGCCCATCTGCAGCATCGCGCTTCTGCGATTGACCGTTAACATTGGGGAAAGTCCTCCAGTGGAATGTTTGTAGTTTCTGTGCCGGCAAATTTCGGCATAAGAGGTTCTGTTCATCAGTCTGAGCGGACTCCCGCAACCAGGTCAAGCGCATAGCCCACCTTGGCTGCGAAAATTCATTCCTGCTCCATTTTCAATCCACCGGTCACGTATGCTGATTTTATGCCGCTTCCTTCGCTAGCCCAGATCCGCGAGGCCCAGGCCGTCGTCTATCGCCACATGTCGGCCACGCCGCAATACAGTTGGCCGTTGCTCAACCAGCGTTTCGGCGTCGAGGCCCGTGTCGAAGCCTGGATCAAGCATGAGAATCACACCCCGGTGGGCGCATTCAAGCTGCGCGGCGCGCTGGTCTATGGATACTGGCTCAAGAAGACCTATCCTGAGCTGGCAGGCGTGGTCGCGGCCACTCGCGGCAATCACGGCCAGGGCGTGGGCATGGCCGCGCGACTCCTCGGTTTGAAGGCCGTCATTGTCGTTCCCCACGGCAACAGCAAGGAAAAGAACCTCGCCATGCAGGCACAGGGCGTCGAACTGGTTGAGCATGGCCACGACTTTCAGGAGTCGCTCGAATTTGCGCGCACTGTCGCCGACCAGCGCGGCTTCGCCATGATCGACTCCTTCCATGAGCGATTGGTGATGGGCACGGCCACCTATGCGCTTGAATTTTTTCAAGGTGCGCCGCCGCTGGACATCGTCTACGTCCCCATCGGCCTCGGCTCCTCCATCTGCGGCGTCTCGGCGGCGCGCAATGCTCTCGGCCTCAAAACAGAAATCGTCGGTGTCGTGTCCGCGGAGTCTCCGTCTTACGCGTTGAGTTTCAAGCAGCATCAGGTGGTAGAGGCGCCATCGCGCACCGTCATCGCCGACGGCCTGGCCTGCCGCAAGCCCAACCCGCAGGCCATGGAGGCAATCTGGAACAACGTCGCTCGCATCGTAGAAGTCACTGACGCTGAGATTGCCCACGCCATGCGCATCTACTACCAGGACACGCACAATCTGGCCGAAGGCGCGGGAGCCGCCGCGCTGGCCGGCGCTCTTAGTGAGAAGGAATCGCTGCGCGGTAAGCGCATTGGCATCGTCCTCACCGGCGGCAACGTGGACAGCGCGATGTACCAGCAGGTGCTCACCGGCGCGCTCTGAGATACGGAAACGGGACAAACAAAGATGAAGGCAACCCGCGAAAACCTCACCCCCTTGGCCCATGCGGCTCAAAACCGCTGTTTCGGCTGCGGCGTGGCCAATCCTATCGGCCTGCATCTCGATTTCCTGCTCGCCGAAGACAGCTCCGTCGTCTGCCACGCCACTGTGCCCGATACCTTCGAGGGACCGCCCGGCTACGCGCACGGCGGCATCATCGCCACCCTGCTGGATGAAAGCATGAGCAAGGCCGTCCGCGCTCATGGCGTGGTGGCCATGACCCGCAAAATGGAGATCGACTACCTGCGCCCCGTCCCTTCCGGCGCGCCCATTCGATTGGAGGGCCGCGTGGTCCGCAGCGAAGGCCGCAAACACTGGACTGCCGCACGGATTCTCAACTCCGAAGGAAAAATTCTCGCCGAGGGCAGCGGCCTCTTCATCGAGGTTCGACCCGCCAACCCCGCTGGATAACTCGACCGCGGCCATTAACGTCCATTCAATTTCCGCCGCAACGTTCGCAGCGGCTCGACGCTAACCGATCATCACGCGGACAGTCCAAACAGGACCTCGCTCCAACCTTGAGGAAGTTCAATGCGATTCAGACTGTTCTCCTTCTCAGCCGTGGTGTGGTTTGCGCTGTTGATTCCTGCCCTGTCGGCCCAAACTGAGCCTGTTGCCAAGCTCATCGGAGTAAAAGAAATCTTTGGCGGCTACGCTTACCTATCCAACTCGTTTAACAGTCACACTGGCTTTAGGGGCCCCGGCCTCAATGGCTGGGATGCCGCAGCAGCCTTCCCGATTGCGAGAAACCTCGGCGTCAAAGTGGAGGGCCTCGGCTTTTACGGGAACAGCCTCGGCTATGCTCAGGACGCGCATTTCTTTCTGGCAGGCGGTCAATACACGCAACGCTTCAGCAATGAATCAGTCTTTGTGCACGGATTGGCGGGCATCGGACACATCAACACCGAGGCCTTGACGCTGGGCGGTGAAGGGCCCTCATCAAACTTTGCGCTTGCTGCCGACGGCGGTGGCGGGCTGGACACTCCGATTTCAAAGCGCATGGCTTGGCGTGTCGAAGGCGCATTGCTCTATGCCAACTTCACGCCCGCCAGCAACCAGATCCACAGTACGCCCAATTATTTTGCTCGGATCTCAACTGGGATCGTCTGGCGATTCTGAGTCTTCCATGCAACGGAATAAGTATGCTCTGGGCAATCAACTCGTGCATGCCGCGTAAAATATTGTTCAAGCTCTTCGTTCGGATCAATGCAACTGCGACAGCCACGCGATGATGGTGCTCTCCAGAAAAATCCGATGGTCCGACCAGCCATGATCGGTGTGCTCATGAATCGCCGTCACATTCTGATTCCCTTCTGCCTCAATTGCCTTCACCAGCGCATCCGTCCCCGGCGCACGCCCATCGTCAGCCGACAACACCAGCAGCGGCGTCTTGCTCAGCCCGCTCACGGCGTTCGCAAATCCAAACGCTTTTGAATTCGAGATCACCTCATCGGCCATGCTCTCTGGCGTCACGCCTGCCAGGGATTCTTTGTCATCCGCCATTTCCGCAACCACATGTTCCCGCGGCTGCGTTCCGATGGCGCCCATATCGGCCGCGCTGATCAGGATCGCGCCCATCAGCGCATGATCGTGCGCTGCAGTATGCACCGTTACCCAGCCGCCCATGCTGTGCCCGCCAAGCACAATGCGCTTGGTATCGATCCCCAGCTTCGCCGCGTTGGCCGGATCGCGCAGAAAAGCCAGCACCGCGTCCGCGTCTTCCAGATTTTGCGCAAAGCGAAACACCCCAGGGCTGCCCCACGACCCGCGGTAATTGAAGGTCACCGCATTCCAGCCCGCGCGCCGCACCGCCTGCGCCAGGTCGAGATTCTTTTCGTTCCCCGGCAGCCCGTGGCAGATGACCAGCGTGGGATGCGGTCCCGCGCCCGATGGTCTGTAGATCAGCCCGTTGATCAGCACTCCATGGCTGGGAATGTGCAGCACCGTCATGCCCGCTGGATGGGCCGCGTCCGCGGGGGAATCGGTAAAGATAGCTGCGGGAACAGACTGGCCGATGGCCGTCGCCGCGCAGAGAGCCGCGCCGGCAAGCAACAGAATGCGCATAAGGGAAACTCCAGAAGAACGACGATGGTGAACGCTTCCTTCGCATCCTATCAGCGAAGGGGCTCAACCGGACAGGCAAACTGCAACCCACACGCAATCAATTGCTCGCTGCCTCGGTGCCAGTTTCGAGCGCAGCCAACACAACATTCAAAACTCTCAAATGCCAGGTGCGTTTGTTTTGTTCACTGCGTCAGATCGCTCAGTGCACGGCTGTCCCAAAGTCGATGTCTCTAGCCGTCAGCACCGACTCGTCACCGGCCAGGATGGCGCCCCGCTCCAGCACATGCTCCAGTTCACGCACATTACCCAGCCAGTCGTGCGCGGAAAGCATGGCCAGCGCCTCCGGGGAGACGCGCTTCATGGGCGCCTCGCGGCCCATGCGCCGCATAAAGTGCTCGATCAGCAGAGGCAGGTCCTCTATGTGCTCGGCAAGCGCGGGCGTACGAATAAGAAACACGGCCAGCCGGTAATATAAATCGGAGCGGAAGAGGCCCGACTGGGTGTGCTCGGCCAGCGCCTGGTGGGTGGCCGCCACAATCCGCACATCCACTTTGACGGTCTCATTGTTACCCACCCGCTGCAGCTCGCCGCACTCCACAAAGCGGAGCAGCTTCGACTGAAGAGCCAACGGCATCTCGCCAATCTCGTCCAGAAACAGCGTGCCCCCGTCAGCGGATTCGATGCGTCCGGTGCGGCTTTGCACCGCGCCCGTAAATGCGCCGCGAGTGTGGCCAAACAGTTCCGCCTCCAGCAGCGCTTCCGGAATGGCCGCGCAGTTGATAGCGACAAACGGCTTGCGGCTTCTCGTTGACAGCCGATGCAGAGCTTCGGCAACCAACTCCTTGCCCGAGCCGGTTGGCCCTTCGATCAATACCGGAGTCATGCGCGGGGCCACCAGCCGGATGCGGCGGCTGATCTCCAGCATGCAGGCAGCATTGCCGATCAGTTCCGGGAGACGGTCGATCGACTCCGGCTCGGCCCGCTGCGCGCTCGAATCCGTGCCCAGTGCTGCAGGGCCCAATAGCGTCCCCGGTCCCAGAACCGCCGCTTCCGGCCCAGTTGCCGGCAGCGCCGCGGGGTGATCCGGAGGCGACGCTGGCACGGTCCGCATCCGGCCCGCAGCCTGGCCCGCCGCTCGGTTCGGACCGGTGAGCGTGGGCGCTGCGTTCCAGGCCGCCGTGTCGGTGTCCTGGCTGCGCCTCAGCGCATACAGCAGTTCCTGCCGGAACGGGCCGCGCGGGCTTTCCTGCACCGGCAGGCTGGCTGTGGTCATCAGCTCCACCTGGGGATAACTCTCATGCATGTCCTTGAGAAATTCAGCCAGATCCAGATCCGGCAGCCAGGAATCCACGATAATGGCCTCCGGACAAGCCGCTTCGGCTTCCGCCCAGGCCTGTGCACCGCCTTCGGCTTCCCGCACCTGCCAGCGCAGTCCGGTCAGGATCTCGGAGAGCCGATGGCGAAAGTTGCGGTCCGCGCTGGCTACCACGGCGGTGCGCGATCGGGAGCGGCTTGAAGGAGCACCGAAGGGATCTCGAATAGTCTGCATGCGTATTCTCCTGATGATTAAATCCGTTTTTGAAAGCTAGTGAACGTCAGCAACCAGACCTGTTGCTCCAAGGTCGGCCGGAGCTGCAACGCGGCTCAACGATGCGGCCAGAGTTTTGGCGACTGACTCATCCGGCGTTGCGCTCAGCGCCAGATCGGCCTCCGATGGCACCACGTAGCCGTGCTTGCGCACAGTCCGGATCAGGTGCCCCGGCGGGGGGTCTTTGAGCTTGCGGCGCAGGTAGTTCACGTAGACATCCACAATGTTGGTGGTCTGTGCCGGCTCCAGATTCCACACCGACTCCAGCAGCTCAACCCGCGAAACGCAATGCCCGCGATTGAGCATCAGGTGTTCCAACAGCGCAAATTCCTTGTTGGTCAGCACAATCGGCTGGTCGCCGCGGCGGGCCGTGTGGTCCAGCCGGTCCAGCTCCAGATCCCCGGCCCGCAGCGTGAGCCGCGCCGCGCGCTTGCGCCGCAGCAGCGCCCGGCACCGCGCCCGCAGTTCATGCAGGCTGAATGGCTTGACCATCAGGTCGTCCGCCCCGTGATCCAGGCAGCGAATGCGCGTGTCCACCTCCTGCCGCGCGGTCAGCACCAGAATCGGCAGGTCGAGATCCAAGGCGCGAATCTCATCCAGCACCTGCTCGCCATCCTTGACCGGCATGTTCAAGTCCAGAATGGTCAGGTCCGGCAGCTCTTCGCGAAACGCCTCAACCGCCGCCCCTCCATCCTGCACCAGATGCACGTGATGCCCGTCCGCTTCCAGGCCACGGCTCAGAAACAGTCCCAGCAGTTTGTCGTCGTCGGCAATCAATAGCCTCATGGCAGCCTCTCTCTTCTTCAATCTGCTCCGCAAACAAGTGCGCTCAAAATAAGCAGCGTCCTCAAAGCGCGACGCCTGCCCATACACAACCCCGGCCAAAAACCGTTGCCGGTGGGCCTGCTACAGCGGAACCAGGGATGATGTATCCCGAAACCACCGCAATCAAGTTGACGCGACCATCAGGGAGCGGCAACCCTCCTCGAACCTCAACAGGACACAGTAACCCTGGTTCCGCTTTAAGCGTGCGCTAACCTTTGCCCTCTCTCACCTTCCCTCTGGATGGGGCGGAACTCAAGATTGGATTTGCAAAAGAGTGCGCAGCGATTCCAGCATCGGAACAGCGCAGGCGTCTTTCCCAAAATGGGGCGGAGTTACTAGCGTGAATGGAAATAGCTGCCGCGGGGATTCCGCCCAGTCCCTATTGAGGCGTCATCTCCGGTACGCGGGCGGTTGCCGGTTGCAGAGTCTGCCGAAAGACTCATTCCGGTGAAGGGTACGAGCTCCAGCCCGTACGTTAATTGCCACAAAAGCAACGTGGGCTTCAGCCCCTGAGGGGACAGCAACCAGTCCTCGCTAATCCATTTTTGAAATACGCTGCAGGATCGCCGTGCTCTGAGGTTCGCCTGCCCAAATGAAAAGCTAAAAAGGTGAGAAATAAAGTTGCGCGAATATATACGTGACGTGAGGATAAGGGCGGTGCGACTATAACGTTCATGATTCGCCGCATTCAAGCATGGATCGCTGAAAAATGGAAGACGTGGTTGGGCAAGGTTGGGCTGGCCGGTGCAGGCTTCGGCGCAGCTAAGCAAATCTGGGATTGGGCCGTATGGATTGTTGACGCTCCTGGCCGCGTCCACCAAGTCGGGGAATGGGTGAAGGAGATGGGACCGATCAGGGTTCATATCAACGAGTTGTTGAATCCGACGATTTTCGTGGTCGGCATAGCTCTGTTGTTATTGGACAGCAGGAGAAAGTCTGCAAAGAAACAGACCCTTGAACCTGTCGAGCCCCTAGTAGTGCTGGATTCAATCGGGGCTAAATTTCTGCGGCAGCATTTTGTTAACAGGGACGCCTACGATGACCTAACCCGGCAAGCCTGCGAATTGATGAAAATTCCGTGGCCAGAAACGGCGCACGATTTGCTCTGCGAGATACATCTAGTTAATCGGGAACAGGAGCCGATAACGATTCAGAGAATCGAGGCGTTGGCCCAGATAAAAGGCCATTCTGTAGCGATGACACCAGCCGATTTAGACAACTACCAATTGGCGTTCGACAAGGACGAGAAGCTGATCAATTCTCCGATTCGGACCATCTTTGAACAAAGAGAAGACCTGCCGAGCCTGTGGGAGGAGATTAAGGGAGTTGAGCTAAGGCGGGGCATTGGATATCAGGGATGGGTGGCATTTGGGCTTATGGCTAAAGAGGAAGACCTAACCGAAAAAGTCATTTTCGAGGTAACCATTGTTGATTCACTTGAGGGAGAGCACCCCGTGCTGCTGACCGGCCCCACAGACCTGCGCGGGAGAATTACCCACAAGGTAAAGAAGCCATGAACTATGCTGCGTGGGTGAGTTTCTTGTACTCCAGCACAGGCGCTCCAATCAGCTTCATCAACGTATCGCGGAATAGGAAGGGATTGGCTCTGTTATCGAATCTCCAGGTCATTTCGTCGAGGTAGGCTAGCTTGTGCTCCGCGCGTAACGCGTCGCTGGCCGGGCGACAGATCGCGGCGCGAGTCATTGAGCCCGCGCCACCGGCGAACAACCGGCAAAAATAAAGTTGTTGCAATTCGCTTTTTATTCGCTATAATCCGCCCATGGCTGTCACCCGAAGGCAAAAAGAGGTTCTCGACTTTCTGGAGTCGTTCGTTGCCCGCAACGGCTACTCCCCGTCGTTTGAGGAGATTGCGCATGGCATGGGCCTCAAGAGCCTGGCCACCGTGCACAAGCACATTACGAACCTTGAAAAGAAGGGGCTGCTGGACCGCGTGCACAACCGCAGCCGCTCCATCGACGTGCTGCCGCCGGGGACGCGCAGCCGCACCAGCGACCGGCTTCCCCTGGCGGGGCGCATCGCCGCCGGGCTCCCGGTCGAGACCATCGAGACTCCGGAGAGCATTTCCCTGCACGATGTAGTCGGCAACCGCGACGTCTTCGCCCTCGAGGTGCGCGGCGATTCCATGCGCGACGAGCACATCATCAGCGGCGACTACGTGCTGGTGGAGCGCACCCGCACGGCGCGCCAGGGGGAGATCGTGGTGGCCCTGGTGCATGGCTCTGAAACTACCTTGAAGCGTTTTTATCTCGAGGGCGCCACGGTGCGCCTGCAGCCCGCCAACATGGAAATGGAGCCCATCTATATTCCCGCCGCCCAGGTCGCCATCCAGGGCCGCGTGCTGGGCGTGCTGCGCAAATACCGCTGAGAATGTGTTTTTCCGCAGCAAAAGGCCCGGCGCGCGCGCCGGGCCTTTTGCGTTCCAGTCTTTTGATCTTGTTGGCAGGTTAGATCTTGTTGGCAGGTTCCGCGGCGGCCGTCTTCTGCGCCAGCAGCCGCTCGATCTTCTCTTCAATCGCGTCCTGGGGTTTGTAGCCCTCGATCTGATCGGCGACCTTGCCGCCCTTGAAAAGCAGCAGCGCCGGAATCCCGCGAATGTTGTAGCGCGACGGCGTGGCGCCGTTCTGGTCCACGTTCACCTTGACCACCTTGAGCTGGCCGGCAAACTTCGCGGCCACCGCATCCACGATGGGCGCAATTGCCCTGCACGGGCCGCACCAGGTTGCCCAGAAATCCACCAGAACCGGTTGCTCGCTCTTGAGCACTTCCTGATCGAACGTTGCATCACTTACTTCCATCACTCCCAAACCAGCCATGATCCTCCTAGCGGTACCCGCACTGCTTCCAGTGTACTGTCCTGTGCTCTTCTATAAGATGCTCTGCCTGGTCGGAAAGTCGCACCCCCCGCCCGGCTGGTCAACAGAAAAGCTCCCCGCGGTTGCCCCAAAAAAGTGCGACTGCCGAAGTGCTTCTGGCGCTCTCGGCATACTCTCTGCCGGCAGAGCAAAGGAAAGACGCCCGGATCCTTGGAAGGACCACGGGCGCCTAGAGCAGCCCTCCCCCAGAACTGCCCACGTTGCGAATCTATGGGTTCGTCTTATGAAAGGCAAGAAAACTTAGGTAATCCTTACAGTACGCACCGTCGGGGGATTACCAGAGAGTCATCCAACGCGACTCCCATCCTGTGCGCCGCCTTGTGCGGATCCTCAGCTCCCAACGGTCCCGATTGTCTCGCGCGCTCCGAGGGTTGAAAACTGGCAGCTGACCATGCCCAGCTCCAGCATTCCTTCAAGCGCGTCGAGGACCACTCCAGTTGCCTCACCCAGGCTGTCCTCGCCGTCCACCACCACCAGCACCGCGGGGCCCGCGCCGCTCAGCGCCGCGCCTAGAATTCCGTTATGGCCCACCAGCGGCAGCAGCCGCGGCAGCATGGGGCAGAGAGCCGCGCGGTAGGGCTGGTGAATGCGATCCTTCATGGCTATGCGGAGCAGATCGCCCCGCCCCTGCGCAAAGGCCAGCCCCAGCATCGCCACGGACTGGATGTTGGCCACTACATCTGCCCTGGAGTAGCTCTCGGGAAGCACCGCGCGCGCCTGGCTGGTCGGCAACGGCTCGGCGGGAAAAACCACAATCGCCCGCCACGCCTCTGGAGGCGTCACGCGCGCCACATGCACCGTGTCGCCCTCGCGGGCCGCAGTCACAAATCCGCCCAGCCAGCAGGCAGCCGCGTTGTCTGGGTGGCCTTCGAGCACACAGGCTTCTTCAAGGATCCGCTCGGAGCTCCAGCCCAGCCGGCCAAAGTGCGAGGCAAGCACAATCGCCGCCAGTCGCCCCGCAGCCGACGAGCCGCACCCCATCCCCAGCGGAATTCCGTTGTCCATGCGAATGGCCAGCGGCACAATCGGCCGCTCATGCTTCGCAAGCATGCTTTTGTAAATCTCCAGCACCAGATTGTCTTCGAGCCTTTGGCAGTGCTCCGCGTCATGACCGGTCGCGGCAATCGAAAACGCGGCGGCTGGTTCCGCGTCGATCTCCAGGCAGAAGTCGAGGGCCGCCGCCGCGGCGTCAAAGCCGGGGCCTAGATTCGCCGATGTCGCAGGCAGACGCATCCACATGCGTCCCGCGCCTGGCTGCAGTGCTTCGCTCATCCCACACGTTCCTTCATCGCCGCCAGCACCGCGCCGATGGTGGCCTCCACGGTCTGCGCATCGCGCCGCAATCCGCGAATCTCCGTCTCCCGGCCGGCAGTCTCCTCATCCGTCAACAGCGTTCCCCGATGGAAGTCGATGGTGTAGTCGGCGTCCTTGAGCGTGTGACCGGTCAATAGCAGAACCACCGTCTCTCCCGGGCGAACGGCGCCTTGCGCGTGCAGTTTCTTCAACCCCGCCAGTGTAACGGCAGACGCGGGTTCGCAGCCCAGCCCTTCAGTCCCCAACTCTGCCTTGGCGATGGCGATCTCGGCCTCCGTTACGTCCAGGCACCATCCGCCCGTCTCCAGAATCACCCGCGCCGCCTTGCGCCATGACGCGGGATTGCCAATGCGAATGGCGGTAGCCCGCGTCTGCGCCTCCACCGGCTCCATTGTCGCGCCCTGACTCCTGGCCATGCTTCGCACCAACGGATTCGCACCCTCAGCCTGAATCACGGAGATGTGCGGAACGCGTGCAACCAAACCCAACTCATGCAACTCGCGAAAGCCCTTGCCCAGCGCCGAGCTGTTGGCCAGGTTGCCGCCGGGGACAATCAGGTGGTCGGGCACAGTCCAATCCAACGCTTCGGCAATCTCGAAGGCCGGCGTCTTTTGTCCCTCCAACCGGTAAGGGTTCACGGAATTGAGCAGGTAAATGTGCGCTTCTTTCACCACCTGCATCAGCAGCTTCAGGCAGCCGTCGAAATCGGTCTTCAACTGGCAGGTTACAGCGCCATAATCCATGGCCTGCGCCAGTTTGCCCCACGCAATTTTTCCCTCGGGAATCAGCACCAGGCTGCGCAGCCCGGCGCGCGCGGCATAAGCTGCCATGGCCGCGGAAGTATTTCCCGTCGACGCGCAGGCTACCCACTCGAACCCGCGCTCGCGGGCCACGCTCATCGCAGCGGTCATCCCCGTGTCTTTAAAAGAACCCGTGGGGTTCATGCCCTGATGCTTGGCGAAGAGCTGGTCGATCCCCAGCGCCTTCGACGCGCGCGGCAGGTGGTACAGCGGCGTATTGCCCTCGTGCAAAGTCACCGCGTTGCCATAGCTGTCCAGAATCGGAAGCAGCTCGCGGAATCGCCACACGCCGGAGTGGTCCAGCGCCTCAGACGAGCAACGCCGCTCCCGCCAAAGCCACTTCAGCGCCCCGGCGTTAGGGCGGTCATTGCCCTTCCGCTGGCTCCAGCCCGGATATTCCACTTCAAAAAGATCCCCGCACTCCGAGCAGCGGAAGTCGGGCTTCGCTTCTGCGCCCACGACCCGCGCTCCGCAGCCGAAGCAGCGCAACTGATGTAAATTGTCGTTCATGCCTGGTGTTAGCCTACCAGCGTAAGCCAAACTTTGCAGTGGATTGAGGTGCGAATTCCGCGATGCTCAAATGCTTCTTAACGTCTTTTCTGGGGTTGGCATGCCTCGCACCCCTGAGCGCGCAGACGTCGCTGCGCGTAGCCGCAGCCGCGGACCTCGAGCCCGTGCTGCCTCCGATTCTCGAACAGTTTCGCCAGGCCACCGGCATTCGCGCCGAAGCCACCTACCAGGCTTCCGCCGTGCTGGCTACGCAAATTCAGAACGGCGCGCCTTTCGATTTGTTCCTCTCCGCGGATCTCGGTTATCCCAAGCGCCTCATCGATGCCGGCCTCGCCGATGCGGCCGGCACAACCGATTCGTTTACGCCCATTGTCTATGCGCGCGGCACGCTGGTATTGTGGGCGCGCAAGGACGCGCTTCTGCCTCCGCCGTCTCTCGATCTGCTGCGCAGTCCCGAGCTCAAGCGCTTGGCCATCGCCAATCCTGAGCGCGCTCCATACGGTCGAGCAGCCGTAGCCGCGCTCAACAGCCTCAAAATTTACGACGCCCTCAAACCGCGCCTGGTCACCGCCGAAAACATCGCCCAGGCCGCACAGTTCGTCGACTCCGGCAACGCCGACGCCGGGCTCATCTCGCTCACTGCCGCGCTCACTCCCCGGCTTGCAGCCAGCGGAGTCTATTTCGTGATCCCACGCGATCTCTACCCGACTATCGAACAAGGCGCAGTCATCGTGAGCAACACCACCCAGCGCCCCGCCGTCCACAAGCTGCTCGACTTTCTTCTCTCAGTGTCCGTGCAGGCTCAGTTTTCCAAAAGCGGCCTCTTGCCGGCGAAGTGAAAGGTTCACGAGCACGCATCGGCTTCGCGATGGGCAGATTGAATTTGATCGGAGAATCTTAATGCAAAAATACTTCGGCGCTCTGACAATCCTGCTGCTCCTTGGAATGGTTTTAGTTCGGGTCTTGTTGATGAGAAAAGCCGGGATCAAAGCGATGCATTTCGGCAGAACTGATAAAAAAGATTTCCTGATTCCGCCGTTTGCACTTTTTTATTTTTATCTCGTGTTCGCCGCTGCATTCAATCTTCCCACGGTAAGCACGCAAGAACTCTTTCACTCCGGAACAGTCTCATGGGTCGGAGTGCTTTTTTGTCTCGCGGGATTATTCCTCTTGTTCATGAGCCTTGTTTCTTTTGAAAAGAGCTTCCGTATCGGCATTGACCCGGACCACCCGGACAAACTGGTAACCACCGGCATTTTTGCCTTTACACGCAATCCCATCTATGTTGCATTCGGGTTTGTTTTGCTGGGTCAATTCCTGCTGTTTTCAAATTGGATTCTCTTGCTTTATATGGTTGCCGGCATTTGTCTGTTCCACCGTCAGGTATTGCGTGAAGAGCAATACCTGAGAAGCCATTACGGCCAGCAATATGCAGAGTACTGCGCTCGTGTGCGGCGGTATCTTTAGGCGGCCAATTGCCAAAACCATGAAATCGCCGCCGGACAATCGCACGGGCGCAGCGACGGTTTCCAGTCCTTTCCACTAAACTCGATTCTGCATATGGATTGGCAAGCGCTCGCCCTCACCCTCAAGCTGGCAACGGTCACCACAGCCATTCTGTTGGCCGTCGCCGTGCCGCTGGCCGCATGGCTGGCGCTGGGGCGCAGCCGCTGGCTCGCGGTCGTTGAAGCCATCGCTGCGCTTCCTCTCATTCTGCCTCCCACCGTGCTCGGCTTCTTCCTTCTCGTTCTGCTCGGCCCCCGCACGGCCATTGGGCGCGGCATAGCTTCCCTGCTCGGGCATCCGCTCGCTTTTTCGTTCGGCGGACTCGTAGTCGGCTCGGTCATTTACAGCCTTCCCTTCGCCGTGCAGCCCCTGGTGGCCGGCTTTTTTGCGGTCGATCCCGGGCTTGTGGACGCGGCGCAGCTGCTCGGCGCCGGTCGTGCGCGGCTCGTCTTCAGCCTCCTGGTTCCGCTCGCGCGCCAGTCTCTGCTGGCTGCCGTCGTGCTCAGCTTTCTTCACACCATGGGCGAATTCGGCGTAGTCCTCATGCTCGGCGGAGACATTCCCGGAGCCACCCGCACCCTCTCCATCGTGCTCTATAACCAGGTAGAAAACTTCGACTACGCGGCGGCCAATCGCACCGCGGCCATTCTGCTTGGGTTGAGCGTTGTGGCTCTGGCAGCCATCTACCTGCGCGGCCGCCCGCGTGGAGGCCGTCGTGCTTGAACTGGACCTCAACGCCCGCCGCGGCAGCTTTCACCTGCAATTGCAGTGCAGTTTCGCGTCGGAGTGGACGGTCATTTTTGGTCCCTCCGGCGCGGGTAAAAGCACATTGCTTCGCCTGCTCGCCGGACTCGACGCACCGGAACACGCGAAGATCACCCTCGACGGCCGCGCCCTCACAGACTCAGCGCGCAGTTTCGCCATCGCACCCGGCCGCCGTCACACATCGATGGTCGCCCAGCAGCCGGCGCTCTTCCCGCACCTCAGCGTGGAAGGCAACATCGCGTACGGCCTCGCCGCGCTCGATCGCGCCAGCCGCGCACAGCGTGTACAGCAAATGCTGGATCTGGTCGACGCAACCCACCTTGCCAGCCGTCGTCCGCGCGACCTTTCCGGCGGCGAAGCGCAGCGCATCGCATTGGCGCGCGCCCTCGCGCCCGCGCCCCGTCTGCTTTTGCTCGATGAGCCCTTCTCTGCGCTCGACGGCGCTGCCAGCGACGCTCTGCTCACGCGCCTGCAAAGCTGGCTCGCCGAACACCGCGTCCAAACCATTCTGGCCACGCATGACGCAACGGATGCCCTTGCCACCGCAGCCGAAGTTGCGCTCCTGCGCGAAGGCCGGCTGATCGCGTTCGGACCTGCGGCCGAAGTTCTCGCAACCGACCGCGATCGCCTGATCCGCCGACTGAAACCGCTCTAGAACCCCACCATCACCGGCTCCATCTCCAACTCAATCCCAAACCGCACTTCGACAGCAGCCGCAATCTGCCCAGCCAGTTCCAGAATCTCCCGCGCCGTTGCGCCTCCGCGGTTGATCAGCGCCAGCGTGTGCCGCGAGGACACGCCGGCCGCGCCCAGCGCATACCCCTTCGTGAACCCCGCCTGCTCGATCAGCCACGCCGCTGGCAGCTTTACCTGGGCCAGGTTTCCAGGGCCCACTCCCGCGGGAAAGCGCGGCGGCTCTTTCGCGCAGCACTCTGCAACCCGCCGCACCTCATCCTCGCTCACCACCGGATTCTTGAAGAAGCTGCCCGCGCTCCGACAATCCGGATCGCCTTCCACCAGCAGCATCCCTTTCGACAACCGTACCCGCCGCACCGCCACGGCTACCTCAGCCAGGCTCGGCGTCGCGCCCGCTGTCCCGCTCTCCGCGAGTGCCCGTTGCAGATCCGCATAGCGCAGCGTCGGTGCGCCGCCAGGCGTTAGCCGGTAATCCACCCGCGTCACGATGTAGCGCCCGCGATCCTCTGTGTTGAATCGACTGCGCCGGTAAGCAAACCCGCACTCCGCCGCGGAAAACTCGACATACGCGTGCTCCTCCCGATCGAACGCCCGCACCCGCTCGATCACGGAAGCCACCTCTTGTCCATAGGCCCCGACATTCTGCACCGGAGTTCCGCCAGCGGTCCCCGGAATCCCCGCCAGGCACTCCATCCCCGCGCAGCGGTCGCGCACGGCGCGCTCCACAAAGCCATCCCAGTCTTCGCCCGCGGCAACACTGTAAATTTTTTGACCCGCACGCTCGACGGCATCGGCCGCAACGCCGCGCAGCCCCACCCGCAGCACTAGGCCCAAGAATCCATCGTCGGAAACCAGCAGGTTGCTTCCGCCACCCAATACAAATAAAGCCAGCCCGTGCTCTCGCGCCCATGCCGCCGCCTCCATCACATCGTCTTCGCTTGCAGCCTCCACAAACCAGCGCGCGGGGCCGCCAATGCCAAAGGTAGTGAAGGGCGCAAGCGGCTTGTTTTCTTCTACGAGCATCGGATAAAGGCTACACTATGGCCAATCACGATAGAATGAGTGCAGGCAACGTACTCAGCCGGGAGGCAAAAATGTATCCAGAATTGATGATCATTCCCATGCGCGAAGAATTGGTTCGCGCCGGAATCGCAGAAACCCGCACAGCGGAGGAAGTTGACGCGGCTCTGGCCCAGCCGGGCACAACCATGCTGGTCGTGAATTCGATTTGCGGATGCGCAGCAGGCAAGATGCGCCCCGGCGTGCGCCTCGCGCTCGGCGCCTCAGCCAATCAGCCCGACCACAAGATCACCGTTTTTGCCGGCCAGGATCGCGAGGCCACTGAGAAGGCCCGCAGCTACTTTGAAGGCAATCCGCCCAGTTCCCCGGCCATCGCCATCTTGCGCGACGGCAAGCTCGTCTACCTGATGCAGCGTTCTGTTATCGAGCAAGCCACCGCCCAGCAGATTGCCGGCGAGCTGGTCCGCGCCTTCGACGAGTTCTGCGCCAAGACCCCGGCCTGAGACGCAGCGTCAGACTTTTCGGATAGGGCCTGGATATCGGGCAATCACCGGATCGGCCGTCAACAAAGTGATCCCTTCGACCATCGCCTGAGCAATCAGGATGCGGTCGAAGGGATCTTTGTGTATGAGCGGGAGCATGTCGACTTCAACTGCGTGTTGGCCCAGGACAGGCAACTCTTCGTAGCCGTCTTCAAGCATCGTACGACGTAATACTCTTGCATCAGCCTCAAAACCCTTCTTCTTGAGTGCGCGTTTGATTCCAATCTCCCATAAACACGCTGTGCTGAAAACAGGTTCAGTCTTTCGAGATTGAAGTAGTGCTCGCGCCTGCGCGGAAAGTCGATCTGGCTCAAGAAGGCTCCACAACACCAGATGTGTGTCGAGGAGAAACCTCATTTCTCATCCTCGCCAAAAAACATCTTCTCAATCTCTTTATCCATCTCCTTGTCGATCTTCCAGTAGTCCGCCGGCACGGTGTACGTCCCTTTTAACAGTCCCAACCGCCGCTTCGCCGGCGCCTTCGGCGTATCCAGCCGGATGACCTGCACCTTCGGCTTGCCGGCCTTGGCGATAATGAATGAGTCGCCCTTCTCAGCCTCATCGACCAGCCGCGAAAGGTGTGTCTTCGCTTCGTGAATGTTGATGGTCCGCATACGGCATCTCCACGGTAAACTAAGTTCACTTAGTTTAGTTCAAACGCTGCGGGACGGCAAGCCTTGGCTGGCAACAAGCGGGAACGGCCTCCCACAGGAGGCCGTTCCCGCTTACTGCATGTTGTTTTCGCTCAGTCGCCCTCAGCCGCCACGGGCAGCTTCTGCACCTTGCTGTGGCTACGTGAGTACCCAAAATAGATGATCAGCCCGAACAGCATCCAGCCGATCATCACCTCCCAGGTGATCTTCGGCAGCCGCGTCATCAGGTAGAACGCCGAGAGGATCCCGAGAATCGGGACTGCCGGCACAAAGGGCGTCTTGAACGGCCGATGCATGTCAGGATGCCGCACCCGCAGCACCCAGACGCCCGCGCAAACGATCATGAAGGCCAGCAGCGTGCCGATATTCACCAGTTTGGCGAGCTGGCCGATCGGCAGAAAGCCCGGCATGATCGCCACAATAGCTCCTACAACGATTGTTGAAATCCATGGAGTGCGAAATTTGGGGTGAATACTCGCGGCCCACTTGGGCAGCAATCCGTCCTTTGACATGGAGAAGAACACGCGCGACTGGCCTAGAAGCATGACCAGCATCACGGTCCCCAGGCCAAACACGGCGCCAATATTCACCAGCAGTTCTCCCCAGCCGATCCCGGTCACCCTGATGCCCAGCGCTACCGGTGCGGCGACGTCGAGCTCCTTGTAGTTCTTCAGGCCGGTCAGGATGGTCGAGACAATGATATAAAGCACCGTGCAAACTGCCAGCGAGCCGAGAATGCCGATCGGCATATCCTTCTGCGGATTCTTCGCTTCCTGGGCCGCCGTGGATACAGCGTCAAATCCGATATATGCGAAGAAGACACTCGCCGCTCCCAGCGCAATGCCGTTCAAGCCGAAGTGTCCATGCCCGTCCGATGGCGGAATGAACGGATGCCAGTTGTGCGTGGCAAGCGCGGGATGCATGATCAGGTAGTAGCCGCCCAGGACGATGAAAATCCCCACCACGGTCAGCTTCACAATCACGATCGCCGTGTTCAGGTTCGCCGACTCTTTGATGCCGATGACAAGAACCGTCGTGATCACAACAATGGCCAGAATCGCCACCAGATTGAACAGTCCGGTCGCGTGCTGCAGCCCTGCGTCGGAGGCGTCCATGGGAAGTGAAGTCACCGGCATCCACTGGTTTTGGAAAAAGACAAGGTCGGTGCCCGGCGTAGCCGTCAACTGCGGCGGAATGTGGATGTTCATCTGCGCCAGCAGGCTGTTGAAGTATCCCGACCACCCCGATGCCACGGTTGCCGCGCCGAAGCCGTACTCCAGTCCCAGATCCCAGCCGATAATCCAGGCCACCAGCTCGCCCAGCGTAGCGTACCCGTAGGTGTACGCCGAACCGGCGATCGGGATGATCGAGGCGAACTCGGAATAGCAGAGCCCCGCAAACGCACAGGTAATTCCCGCAAGCACGAAGCTCAGCGAAACGGCCGGTCCGGCAGCAGTGGCCGCGGCCGTGCCTGTGAGCACAAAGATGCCCGCGCCGATGATTGCGCCAATTCCCAGCGTGATCAGGTTCAGCGCTCCCAGCGAGCGCCTGAGTGTGTGTTCGCCTGTCTCACTTGCCTCTTCGCGCAGCATCGACATCGGTTTGATACGAAGCAGACTGGACATGAATGAGGGACTCCCTCTCCGCGTTGAAATCAGTTTGGATTCGACTCCGATCGAATATGACTTGCTGGCCGTCGCGACCAGAGAAGATAAACCGGAATTCCCAACAGCACCAGAACGAGGCCCGGCCATGTGTACTGCGGCTTGTATCGCAATAATACGACACAAATCCAGGCCGCCATCACCAGATAAATTGCCGGCAGCACCGGATAGCCCAGCGCCCTGTAGGGTCGCGGCGCATCAGGCCGCTTGATGCGTAGCACAAATAGCCCGACGATGGTGAGAATATAAAACAGCAGTACCGCGAAAATGATGTAGTCCAGCAACTGGCTGTAACTGCCTGAGACGCAGAGCAGCGCCGTCCAGCAGGCCTGCACCATCAAGGCCGCCACCGGCGTCTTGTAGCGCGGGTGCAGCTTGCCCACAGACTTGAAGAACAACCCGTCCCCGCTCATGGCGTAATAAACCCGCGCGCCGGCCAGCGTCATTCCATTGGCGCATCCAAAGGTTGAAACCAGGATGGCCGCGGCCATCAGCCAGGCCCCGCCGGAGTGAAAAATCTGTTCCAGCGCCGCCGTGCCTACGCGATCTTCAGCCGCATACTGAATGCCCCGCGCCAGCACCGTGGTTCCGTTCGGATCGCCATGCATGGGCAGCACCAGCAGGTAAGCCAGCGACGCAAGAAAATACACAGTCAGCACAAACCCCGTGCCCAGAATCAGCGACAGAGGAATATTGCGCTTGGGATTCTTCACCTCGCCAGCCGTGAACGTGATGTTGTTCCACGCGTCGGCGCTGAACAGCGAACCCACCTGCACCACCGCCAGAATCACAGCCAGGTTCACCAGCACAATCGGCCCGCCCATGCCCACCTGCACGGGGTGAAGGGAACTCCAGCCGGCGTTTTTCCAGAACTGGCTCCAGCCGGTGCCGAAATTCGCGCCCCACGCCGTCGCATTGCGACCGATGGCAAACGAAAGCAGAACCAGGGCAGCCAGCGAAAAAGCCTTGGCCGTTGTGAACACATTCTGAATCATCGCGCCCAGTTTCACGCCGAAGATGTTCACGATGGCCAGGAAAAACACGATCGCAATGGCGGTGAGATTCGCAGTGCTGACGCCGATTTCCATGTTGCCCAGCACCATGGGCCCCACCTTGAGCGCCGGCACATGCGCGATGTGCCACAGCCAATGCGTGGTGGAGACGCTGGGAAAAAATACGCCTAGAAATTTGCCGAACGCCACGCACACCGCCGCAATGGTCCCGGTCTGGATCACCAGAAAAAGAGTCCATCCGTAGAGAAATCCCCACAGCGGCCCCAGCGACTCGCGCAGGTACACGTACTGGCCGCCAGCCTTGGGCATCATGGCCGCCAGCTCGCCGTAGCTGAGCGCGGCAATCATGGTCAGAACGGCGGTCACCACCCACGCACCCAGGAAAAGCGCAGGCGAGTTTGTCCCTCTGGCAATGTCCGCGTCGACAATAAAAATGCCGGACCCGATCATCGATCCGATAACAATGGCCGTGGAACTGAAAAGGCCGAGGCTCTGCACCAGCCGGGGACCGGTGGCTGCACCCTCGGACGGGCGACTGGGAGTGATTTTGGGGCTCGTCACCTGCAAGATTTTTACTTGAATTTCGCGCCGATGTCTTTAATTTTCTTCAAGGCCGCGCATTTGGCGGCATTCTAGGGTAGGGAGCGATCTCTCGCGACAGCTTCGGGTCCGATTCAAGCAGCCCGCCTCGTTCAGCCCAGCTCGCCCATCCATTTGCGAAATTCAGCAGCAGGATTCGGATGGCCAAACAGCGCCGCGCTCACCGCAACGCTGTCGGCTCCGGCATCCAGAACCAGCGCCGCCGTGGCCAGAGTCACACCCCCTGCAGCCACCAGCACCGGCCCCGCGCCTGCCTGTTCGCGCAGCCGCCGCACGCCTTCTACGCCAATCGATCGCTTAGTCGTCTTCTTGGTCGTCGTGGGATAGACTGGCCCAATCGCGAGGTAATCCGCCGGCTCCGCTAAGATGCCCTCCACAAGCGACGCGCTGCCGCCGAACGTGCCCACAATCCGCTCCGGTCCCAGCAGCCGTCGCGCCTCAGCGGCCGAGGCATCGCCCGCATCCACGTGCACGCCATCAAAATACATTTTTTCAACCAGATCCACCCGATCGTCGAGAATCAGCTTGATCTTTCCCGAGGGCAGCGCGGCGCGCAGCACGGCGCCATCCGCAAGCAGCTCGGCATCGGAACCAGTCTTGTTGCGATATTCAAGCAGCGTCACTCCCGCGTCGGCCAATGCACTGCCGAGCCTGCGCAGAAACTCCACGCGCCCCGCCGCCGCAGGAATAAACGAACGATCCAGGATGGGATAAATCTTCGGAACACCAAATGGCATGAAACCAGCGTAGCCGAACGGAGAACCCTGGCGATGGGAATAGAGAACAGGCTTTTCCTTAATCCCTAGTCCCGATTCCCTGCTCTCCTCACATCTCGTCCGCCGACGGCCCGTACGTCCCCGGAATCGGCTTGTCCAGCAAGCGCAGATAGACGCCCAACTGCGCCCGGTGGTGAATCGCATGGTCGAGAACCCAATCGCGAAAAACGCGGTATTTTGAATCGTCGATCCAGGCTTGCCCACCGGCCACAAACTTCCAGTTCTCGTCCCATTTCTCCTTGGGAAAGCCGGCCAGCGCCTTCTTCACATCGGCCACTTGCTGGTCAAAACGCTCCAACAGAGCTTCAGTTGAAGCAGGAATATAGGCCTCGAACTTGTGGTCGGGCGGAAACTCCAGTTTGTCCATCGTCAGCGTGTGGATCGCCCAGTCGCCCATGGTCTCTGCAACATGGCCAGCCAGCCTGCCTATGGCCATGGATTTGGGGTGAGGCTTCCATTTGAAATCCGCGTCGGCTGGGATCGCTGCAAGAATCTTGCGCGTCCTCGCCGTTTCCCGATCGTATTCAGCCACCAATTCCTTATGAAAATCGGTCATAAAGCCTCCATCAACTCGAACCAAGCTTAGCTCATCCTCTCCCAAGAAGCGAACAAAAAGCGACAATTCCGTTGTGGAAAAAGTCCTGATCGTTCGGCAAATTGGGTTCCCCGAGATAGGAGCGATCTCCGGCCCACTCTGCAACTACGGCACCAGCGTAAACGCAACATACGCCCCGCCTACCGGACCCTTGGGATCGCGGCCGCCGCTTGCGGCAATCACCACATACTGCCGCCCGTCGATCATGTAGGTGGAGGGCGTCGCGACCGCGGCAAACGGCAGCTCTGTCTCCCAGAGCAGCTTGCCCGTGCCGCTGTCAAAGGCGCGAAACTTGCGATCGTAGACCGTCGCTCCGATGAACACCAGGCCCCCGGCCGTGACAATCGGACCGCCATAACTTTCCGATCCGGTATTCTTCATGCCCTGCCGTACCAGGTCGGGATACTCGCCCAGCGGAATCTTCCACAGGTACTTGCCGCTATTCAAGTCGATGGCATTGAGCGTCCCCCACGGAGGCGCGATGGCCGGATAGCCATCCGGATCCAGGAATTTCCGATAACCGGTAAACGTGAAGCCCTCATGCCGACCCTCCGGCATAACCGTCGGCGGTTTCGGATTGATTTCCACGCCGAGATACGTGAGCAAGGCCTTCAATTCCCCTCCCTGCACATCGCTGATCGCCGGCATGCGGCCACGGCCCTTGTGGATAATCTCAATCGTCTGCGCGGCAGTCAGGCGACTTCCCAGCCCAATCAGCATGGGAAGCGCCGGAGGAATGCCCTCCATATGGTTTCCGTGGCAAACCGCGCATCTGTAGGAGTAGGCTGCCGCTCCCGCGCGGTTCGTCTCCGGCCGTCGCGCTCCCATCGCAGGGACACTGGCCAATTCCTTCGCAGCATCCGACGAAGCCGCGGTCGATGCGCCGGTGCGCAAATAGTCCAGCAGGGCTGTCAGACTGGTTTGATCGATGTTAGGAAAGGACGGCATGCGTCCCTTGCCTTGCCTGATGGCCTCGGTAATTTTTTCGACCGTGAGCCGCTTGTCCACATCCAGCAGCGATGGAAATGCGGGCGGCGCTCCGGCACGGTTTACGCCGTGGCACATCGCGCACTGGTTCTGGTAGAGCTGGGAGCCTACCGTGCCTCCGTGGGCGGCCACGGTCAGCCCGCCGGTCCAGGCCATCTCCGTCGCGTTCACATACAGAATGCCCCGGGTCGGATCGACGGCCGGCCCGCCCCACTCCGCGCCTCCATCAAACCCCGGAAAAATGATCGTCTGCTGGTCCAGGGCGAACGGAAGAAACTGCCCGTCGCTCCTGAAGGTGCGAAACTCCTTCACCGCCCAGGCATGCGCCTCGGGGGTGCGCGTGGTCAGCGTGTCTTCCGTGAGCCGCTGCCGCGCAAACGGCTCAGGCGCATCCGGCGCGGGCTGCGTGGGCGCGGTCACTTCGCCGGGAACCGTGCTCGCCGGGTAAGGATGCTCGTGTATGGGAAACAGCGGCATTCCTGTGAGCCGGTCAAACAGGTACAGATATCCCTGCTTCGTGGTCTGGGCCAGGGCCTCCACGGTTTTGCCGTCGCGTTGCAATGTCACGAGAGCCGGCGGCGATGGAAAGTCGCGATCCCAGATGTCGTGATGCACACCCTGAAACGACCACAGCCGCTTGCCTGTCTCTGCGTCCAGCGCCAGAATCGTATTGGCATAGAGGTCGTCTCCCACGCGGTCGCCGCCATAAAAGTCAAAAACCGCGGAGCCAGTCGGCGCATAGACAATGCCCCGCTCCACATCCAGCGCCATCCCCGCCCAGTTATTGGCCGCGCCCGCCGTCTTCCAGGCTTCCGGCGGCCAGGTCTCGTATCCCGTTTCGCCAGGACGAGAAATGGTGTGAAAGCTCCAGCGCAATTGGCCTGTGCGCACATCGAACGCGCGCACATCGCCCGGAGGCGCGGGGTGCGTCTCGGGGTTGCGCCCGCCCACGATAATCAGATCCTTGTAAATAATCCCCGGCGTGGTCAGCGCAATCGACTGCTCTTCGAAGTTGCCACCCAAACCTCGATCCAGTCCTTTGCGCAAATCCACCCGCCCCGACTCGCCAAACGATTCGATCGGCTTGCCCGTATCGGCATTCAGGCAGTAAAGAAAATTCATCACCCCGGCAAGAATGCGGCGGTCCGTTCCGTCACTCCAATAGGCCACTCCGCGCGCCGGCTGTCTGCCCGGAACGCCGGAGTCAAACTTCCATAGGAGTTGCCCGGTCGCCGCGTCCAGCGCAACCACCTTTTGCGTGGGCGTATAGCCATAGAGCACACGCCCCACAATCAGCGGATTCGTCTGCATGCCGCCTTTTTCGCCGGTATCGAAGCTCCACGCCAGCTTGAGCCGCTGCACGTTGCCGCGATCGATCTGCGTCAGCCGCGAGTAGTGGTCGCCATTCGCTCCGCCGTTGTATACCGGCCAGTCCGTTGTTTGTTGTCCCGCACAAACACTGCTTGAGAATGCGATGAGCAACGATGGAATGGCGATGGTTCGGGCAAGTCTCGTCACAAGTATCCTCTGGAATTAAATCACCCGCTCAGTGCGCGAACTTGCCTTATTGAAAACGCGTAGATGCAAATGTCGAAGAAAACGCCTCTGTCCAGCCGGTAACACCCGATGCGGGCTCCGGCGATCCGTTAGGCGGCACGTCGGTGGGAATCGCCATCGAGGGAACCGGCGGGTTATCGATATGCAGATAATCTCCGTGCTGGTAATTCCAATTGTCCGGAATCTCAAAGGGCGCCTGAAAGTTTGCAGGCCATTGCTTGACAGGGCCGCAGTGCCCAATCGCCGCGCGCCACCACGGATGCCCCGCGGCGATAATGCCGGCGAAAAAATTGCCCAGTGGAAACGCCATTGACAGCACCTTGTCCTTGTTTGACGAGAGAGCGGAGATCGCTCCAATTTTTGTCGCAGTGGCCTGGAACTCCGAGTTCAGGCAGTTGTCGTCGATGGCGCCGGCCATCAGCGTCAGCCGCCGCACCGGAAGGCTCATCTGAGAGATGGTCGACAGCACCACCCGCGCCCCGAGGCTATGCGAAGCAAATGAAACACTCGCCGCATTGGTGAAGTTCTCATCCACAAAGGTCGCGATCAGGGCGCCAGCTTCATCGGCGATCCTTGGTTCATCTGGATAGTCCAGTCCGTGCGCCCATATCGAATCGCCCGGCCAGAGCAGCCCTACAAAAACGGACGAGGGCGGCAGTTGCAGCAGGCTCGCCCAATTGGACAGGCTGGCAATGCCGTCCGCCCTATCCACGTTGAATCCGTGCGAAACGATCAGTACATGCCGGCCGCGAATCGCAGTGAGCAGGTCGTTCAGTGGCAGGCCCACATAGTTGCTAATGTCGCTGCCCTGATTCGTACTGACCTGCGCCGCCAGCTCGCCGCCCACCGCCGACAATCGAACATCGAGAAACATGGTCATGGCCGCCTACTTCTTCTTCACCAGTTGCATTGTGTTCACAGCCGCTGCAAGCGCGCTTGAAAGATCTTTCGCGATCGGCGCCAGCGGCGTTGCCAGCAGCCCTACAAGAATCGACAGCGGAAAATCGCTCGAACCCCAGAACGTCGCGCCTGTCAGGCTCCAGCCGGCCGCCACGGCCAGCAGCACCGCAATAAAAGCCGCCAGCGTTCGCGTCCTGTTCCGGTAAACCTGGTCCGACAACTGGTAGGCCTCATCCACCAGAGCCGTCACAATCAGATCGAACCGTGCATACACATCGCTCTCCGGTTGCGACAGCGAGTCCCCGCTCGAAATTTTGCGGGCAACGGATTTCAGTACGCCGGGATCCACGTTGGTCTTTGCCGCAACGGCCGCGGCGTTCCCTTCGCTCAGATGCAGCTTGATCAGCGATTTGGCAATCGACTTCTGGCTGCCCAGATCATTCCCGTTCACCCAGTTGGCCGCGATTGTCTCCAGCACATTCTGGCGGGGCAGCGCGTTGACGGGCCGGGCAGGAAGCGCTGCGCCAGCTTGATCCACACCGGTCTGGTCCGGCGTAAGCTCGGTCACCACTTGCTCAATGTGTTTCAGTCCCATGCGATTGATGGAGCTGAACACAGCTTTCGAAGCATCCACAAGCCCAAAGGCCGCCGTCCCCAATCCGCCAATCGCGGTGATAATGTGCCCGAGTGGCAGCGCGTACAATTCAGCAGCCATCATGTCCGCGTTTCTTACCGGGATATATATAAGGGATGCGTTCCTAATATAAAGAAAAATTCACTCCGGCCGAAATTGCCGAAGCTGAATTCTTGCACGAATCCAGCTTTTGCACGTCTAACGCTCATCGGCCTGCAACCCGACTTCCGCACACTCTTTGTCCGTCTTTTTGGCCAGAAACCGCTCCATGAATTTCGTGTCGAACTCCCCTGCCCTGAAGCCGGCATCGGCAAAGATCGCCTGATGCATGGAAATCGAAGTCTCAATTCCCTGCACCACAAACTGGCTCAGCGCGCGCTCCATCCTGGCAATGGCCTCATTGCGATCCACTCCATGCACAATCAGTTTGGCAATCAGCGAGTCGTAGTAAGGCGGCACCACGCCTTCGGCATACTGCGCCGTATCCACACGCACGCCGTTGCCGCCGGGCACGTTGAAGGCGGTAATCTTTCCCGCCGAAGGTGTGAACTTGACCGGATGCTCGGCATTGATGCGGCACTCGATGGAATGGCCGCGCATCTCCAGTTTGGCGGGCAATATCGCACTCAGCCGCTCCCCTGCGGCGATGCGCAACTGCGCCTTCACCAGGTCGATCCCTGTGATCGCCTCGGTCACCGGGTGCTCCACCTGGATGCGCGTATTCATCTCGATGAAATAGAGTTGACGGTCTTCATCCATCAGGAACTCCACCGTACCAGCGTTCTGATAGCCAATGTCTTTGAGGCACCGGCAGAGTGTTTTGCCAAGCTCTTCGCGCAGCTTCGGCGTCACCTGGAGGGACGGCGCTTCTTCAATCAGCTTCTGATGGCGGCGTTGGATGGAACACTCGCGCTCAAACAGCGAGACCACGTTTCCATGCTCATCGGCCAGCACCTGAAACTCGATGTGGCGCGGTTGCTCAATAAATTTTTCCATGTACAGCTCGCCGTTGCCGAATGCATTGGCCGCCTCGCCGTAGGCCGCATTGAAAAGATTGGGCAGCTCCTCGGCGCTGCGCACGATCCGCATGCCGCGCCCGCCGCCTCCGGCCTTGGCCTTCAGAATCACCGGGAAGCCGACCCTCTCGGCCCACTCCTGCGCTTCCTCCACGGTGGCAATCACGCCATCGGACCCAGGCAGGATCGGCACCTTGGCTTTCTTCATCGCCTGGCGCGCTTTTTCTTTTTCGCCCATCAGCCGCGTCACTTCAGGCGGAGGGCCGATGAACTTGATATTGGATGCGCGACACACTTCGGCGAAATTTGCGTTTTCGCTCAGCAGACCATAGCCGGGATGAATCGCATCCACATCCGCAATTTCGGCCGCGGAGATCACCGCCGGCACATTCAGATAGCTGTCCGACGGCCGCGGCGGACCAATGCAAATCGCCTCGTCGGCAAAACGGACATGCAGCGAATTACGATCGGCCTCGCTGTAAACAGCGACCGTGCGAATGCCGAGTTCCTTGCAGGCGTTGAGAACCCGCAGCGCGATTTCGCCACGATTGGCGACCAGTACCTTACCAAACATTCAGGACCCTTCGAGATGCTTGACCGGAGTTAACGGCGCTCGCTCCGCTCATCCGGCTAACTTTCCCGGATTGAAAAGAGAGGCTGCCCAAACTCGATGGGCTGGCCGTTGGTGACAAAACATTTCACGATCTCGCCGGCGGCGTCGGTCTCGATCTCGTTCATCAGCTTCATGGCTTCGACGATGCAGATCACCTGCCCCTTGGCCACATGATCTCCCGGCCCGACAAAAGGCGATGCGCCGGGAGACGGTGAGCCGTAGAAGGTGCCCACCATGGGCGACTTCAAGATGTGCAAGCCTTCGTTCGGATCCGCCGTCGCCGGGGCAGCCGCCTCCGGAGCTGCTGCAGATTGCGCGGCCGGATGAGCCGGGACTGCCCGGGCGCCGGCCAACAGGCTCGCCAGGTCCGACACTCCATTCCCCGGAACCTCAGGCCCGCTGAACTTGAGCCGGATCCGCACATCGCCGCGTTCCAGCTCGAATTCCGCAACCTGATTTTCCTTCAGGAATTCGATCAGTTGTTTCAGATCTTCAATATCTTCGGGATTCAGTGGATTCATTCGTTCCTTAACTCTCCCACCCGCAAGGGGACGGTCGGTTTCAAAGTTCGATCAGGGCCTTCGGCGCCGGGGTCAGCACCTGCCCTCCGGTTCGGGTTACGGCAACCATGTCCTCAATGCGAATGCCGAACTTGCCCGCCAGGTAAACACCAGGCTCAATGGTAACAACCATGCCGGGGAGCAGCCTGGTTGTCTGTCCAGCGGCAATCCGCGGCGACTCATGAACATCCAGTCCCACCCCATGGCCTGTGGAGTGGGAAAATGCCTCTGCCAGACCCGCCTGGCGCAACACGCGGCGGGCGGCCTCGTCCACGTCCCCGCAGCTTACTTCAGCGCCCACCGCGCCTACCGCGCTTTCCTGGGCCTCCAGCACGGCCGCGTATGCATTCCGTTCATGGTCTCCGGGCTTTCCCAGGTGCACGGTACGCGTCATATCCGAGCAATAACCCTTGAGGATAACACCGAAGTCGAGGGTCAGGAAGCCTCTGCGAGGCAGCGGATTTTCGGTCGCTCTGCCATGCGGCAGCGCGGAGCGCACCCCTGAAGCGACGATGGTCTCAAACGACATGCCCTCAGCCCCTTTGAGCCGCGCCTGGTGTTCGAGTTCCGCGGCCACCTCGGTCTCCTTAATGCCCGGCCGGATAAACCCCAGCATGTGCTCAAACAGCCTGCAACCTACGCGCGCCGCCTCACTCATCAAGGCCAGTTCGTCTTCATCTTTCACCATCCGCAGCGCCTCCACCAGCGGAGCCGCCAACGCTGAAAGAAAGCCGCGGCGCGCCGTGGACGGCAGTGCGCGCTTCCACCGGTCGAGTTCAGCCACCGTGGTCCAGTTAGGGTCAAATCCGGCGCAGTCTACCCCCGCCTGCGCGGCCAGCCACTCCACAGCCGCCACAGCCGGGGAGCCGGAGATGATCTGCACCCGCGCCGTCTCTACTTCTTCCGCGGCCTGGGCTTTGTAACGGCCATCGGTAAACAGCCGTGCCGCTCGCCGAGTCACCGCCAACGCCGCGCTCGAACCGGTAAATCCACACAGATAGCGAAGATCGGGAAGGTGTGTGACCAGCAGTCCGGGCAGACCTGCGCGAGCCATACGGCGGCGCAGCTGGCCGATGCGGCGGAAGTGGTCCATCCGGAAAGGTATATCACGGCGGGGTAATGTTTCAGAGAGCAGGTCTCCGAGTTCGGCAACGCGGATGGCCCGCGTGCGCGGCGATTCATTGTTCCTTACATCGCCGCCCGCACCGGCTTCTTCTGGTGCGGATCGAGCTCCGCATCGGCGGCTTGCAGATCGGCCTGGCGATCCATCCACTCGTCCAGCCGCGAGCGCTTGAAGCGCCAGCGGTTGCCCAGTTTGAAGGCTGGCACGAAGGCCTCCGATGCGTACTTATATAGCGTGTCCGGCGAGATGCCCAGGTAATCCGAGGCCTGGCGAATGTCCATGACTTCGCGCACCTCGGGAACCAGCAAGTTGGAACGGGCTGCGGCGCTTCGCATCACTGCCTCCAGGAGGCCATTCACGCCTCAACAGAGAATTCCGGCAGACCTGCCGGTAGACTTGTAGTTATAGCGCGGTTTCGCCCATCGGTTCAAGGGTTTTCCGGCAATTACCGGAAATAAGCCGGGTTTCCGCTTTCCCAATCGGGCCCGTTCGCCCGCCTAAATGCGACCGCAAGCCCACCCTGTTGGGCCTGAGCTTACGCCCAACCCAAGCGATTGGGTTGTTGGGGTACATGGAGGATTTTCAAAAAAAAGATTTGCCGACAGGCTAGCCGGAGACTCCCTGACGAGTCCGGACCTTCCCTGGTCTGCTCCCACTCGGAAGTGCGCTAGTTCGAGTCCTCGCGGCGGTGCAGCGTGGGCTGGTCGGTGGGGTCGGAACTGTTTGGGTCCGTCGATGTGCTCGAAGGGCTGGTCGGATCGTTTGTCCCCGTGCTCGCTCTCCGCAAGGATGGCTTCTTCATATCCTTCGAGTCGGTCAGGCGGCGCTTGTTTTCAATCCGCGCCAGCCGAGCCTTGACGTCGTCGAACTCCGAAGTGGTAACCGTGTATTCATCCCTTGGAGGCAGGATGCGGGCAATCTCCTCTTGAGAGTGCAAAATCCGGTCGGGCGTCTGCGGGTGGTCGGCGAAAGCCTTGGCCACCAAGCCGGGCTTGCGTTTTTCCAGAGCCTGGACCTTTTCAAAGAAACTGATAAAGGCCTGCGGATCGTATCCGGCCCGGTACATGTATTGCACACCCAGAAAGTCGGCCTGCGCCTCGAATTCGCGAGAGAACATTAGGAACGTCATCGGCACCGCCAACCCTGAAGCCTCGTAGATGCCGTAGCCCGTCCAGCCGCCAAGAAAGATAAGCGGAATGGTGCCCAGTTGCGCGTAGTTCATGCGCGTCATTTCGCGCGCGGCGTGATGGGCGCACACATGAGCCGTTTCGTGGGCCATCACCCCGGCCAGTTCGGCTTCCTCGTCGGCATTCAGAATCAATCCCGAATTCACATAGAAGAAGCCGCCCGGCAGTGCGAAGGCGTTGATCTCGTCCGAGTCGATGATCTTGATGGTGAACGGCACTTTGCAATCGGAATTCTTCACAATGTTCTGGCCGACCCGATTGACGTACTCGTTGACCACCGAATCGGTAATGAACCTGGAGCTCTTATCGACCTCGGAGGCGTACATCTTGCCCATCTTGATCTCGCTGTCGACCGAATACCAGTTGCCGAGTCCCCGGCCGCCGATATCGCGATTGCCCACCGCGCTCACGTCCTCGATGCTGCCCGCCTTGACATTGATTTTTTGGCTGCCGGGCTCCACTACCTTTTCAGGATCCACAGCCGTGGCCGGAGTATCGTGCCCAACCGGAGTCGTTCCGGGAGCAGGCTTCTGGGACGAAGGCGTTGCGGGAGTGTCTCCTCCAACTGGAGTCGTTCCGGGATCGGGCTGTTTCGCCGTGGTCGTGGATTGAGGATCGCTTGCTGAGGTCGTCGCTGCCGGCGCGGGTGCCGTCTGCTTTGGCGCGGGAGTCGCGGCCGGCGTGTCTGCTCCGACCGGAACCGTCCCTGGCGCCGGCTGCGTCGTCGAGCTGGTGGGTGCGTTGGGTGTGCTCGCCGGAGCTGGGCTCGACGGCGTGGACTGTGCCCACAGTCCGGTGGTCATCGCCAGCGCAAATCCTGCCAGCGTCGCTGCTCTTACACTCCTGTAATTTGCCCTCATGACCGGACCTCCAACGGGGAAGCAAGCTCCGCGCGAATGCCGCTTCGCTTGATCCTTTAGACGCTAGTATCCTCCTATTGGGCATCGATCAGTAAGAATAAACTTGAATGGAAGGTTGAATTCCGCTCCAGAACGTTGCTTCCTTCCGGAATTCCGTGGCCCGTTGACCGTAATGCATTCTTCTTTGCGCTTGTCCCTGCCTGAATTAGAGTGAAAAGCACAAAGAATTGGGGAGGGGTCTTGCGCCGGATAATCATTGGGCTCATCGTGATCGGAGTCGGTTGTGCATTGGGCGGCATTGCCCAGCCGCCTCCTCACATTCCGCTGCCGCATGCGCTCAGACCGCAACCCCGTCCTCTGCGGCTGGCTCCGGCCAATCCGCTCAGCACCCCCGTGGTACTTTTCGACGCAACCCAGCTTGGCTCGCCGGTCACCCTCGATAAAGGCTGGCGCGTGGGCGTGACGGCCAACCCGGCGGCGGCTAACGCGGATTTCGACGACTCGACCTGGGCAGTCCGGAATGCGGCGCAGTCCATCCCCGACGTGGATGACGAGGATCGCAACTCCGACGGTCCGGGAACTCCAGGCGCCAGTCCTGAAAATCGCGGCTCCGGCCCTGAAACACGCGGCCCGCACCGCCAGAGACTTTTTGTCTGGTTCCGCCTTCATCTCAAACTGGCCCCCAATCATGGCCCCTTGGCGCTGCTCATCGAATTGCCGGTGTCGCAGAACACTTCCATGAGCTTCAGTTCGCAGACCGGACCAGGCGTGGACGTGTTTGCCAATGGCAAGCGAATCCAGCCCGAAGGGCCGCATGGAGCCGCTCCCGAGCATTATCAGAAGATCTCCCGCGTCTACGACCTCAGTGTCCCTCCTGCTGATACTTCCCTGACCCTGGTGGTGCGAACTCTCTACATTCCATTTGGATATGGCGCCTATACCAGCTTCTTCAACGCCCGGTCTTTGTTCCTTGGCAACCGCCAGGACCTGGACCGCGCCCTGGAACTTTGGAAACACCAGGGCCTGTTCGAACGCCTGCCGAGACTGGTCGACGACATCCTGCTGGCCGTTCTGGTGCTGTTTCTGCTGGCCCTCTATTTTTCGCAGAAAGGCCACATCGAGTACCTCTGGCTCGCCATGTATGAACTCTCTCAGGCGCCCATCGGCTTTGTTGAGCTCGCTGGGAGCTCCGCCCGGCTCGACAGTCTGTGGTATGGGGCCGCAGTTCTGCAGTTGGTGCTGATCTCGGCCTATCTCTACTTTGAATTCCTCATCTCCTTCCTTGCATTACGCCGCCGCTGGTATATCCAGGCATTGCGTTATACCGCTCCCATCCTGGCCGGAGTCGGACCCACTCTGCTCTTTGTCGGACACAGTGCCATCATCGGGATTCTTCTGGCCGTCGTTCTCGTGGGCAGCGTCTTGTGGATTCTCGGATGGATGCTCTTTGTCTTCCTCACTCTGGTCGCGGCCACAATCCGGCGAAATTTTGAGGCCGGCCTGCTGCTGATTCCGCTGGTGCTGAGCCTGATTGGTTTGATCGAGCCCGTGCTCACCGCGGAGAACGAAATCAGCGGCGTCGCTTATCGCTCGCCCCTCACCGTCCAGGCCGGGCCCATCCCCATCCACTTCGCCTCCATCGCCGACTTCGCCGGAATCTTCGTGATTGTGCTCATCATCTTTGTCCGCTTCCTCCGCATCCACCATGATCAGGAACGGGCCTCCAGCGAACTGGCCGCCGCTCGCAGCGTACAGGAATTGATGATCCCTCACGAGCGGCTCGAAACGCCCGGTTTTGAAGTGGACTCCATTTACAACCCGGCCAACGAAGTGGGCGGCGACTTCTTCCATGTGCAATCAACCGGCGACGGCGGCCTGCTCGTGGTTATCGGTGACGTGGCCGGCAAGGGACTCAAGGCGGCCATGAACGTCTCTATGCTGATGGGAGCGCTGCGCCGCATCCCCGAAAGAAGCCCGGCAAAAATCCTCCAATCCCTGAATCGTGTCCTGGTGGGCAGCGAGAGCTTCACCACCTGCCAGGCCGCCTGGTTTGGCGCCAATGGAGAACTCGTGCTCGCCAACGCCGGCCATCTGCCGCCCTACCTCAACACCCAGGAAATCGAGATTCCCGGCGGACTCCCGCTCGGCGTTCTGCCCGAGATAACCTACGAAGAGATACACCTCTTCCTCCATCCCGGCGACCGCGTGCTGCTGATGTCCGACGGAGTCGTTGAGGCCCGTCAACCGTCCGGCGAGCTCTTTGGCTTCGACCGCGTACACAATCTCAGCAGCCAGTCCGCCTACTACATCGCCGACGCCGCCAAAACCTTCGGCCAGGACGACGACATCACCGTCCTGACCGTCCGCCGTCTTGCCCAGGCCATGGCTGCCTAGCAGCTTTTGAAGGATGCGCGGCCCCAAAAGCATCAGCCTATGGCCGGGAAGTATCATTTACCAAACCAGGTCACTCCTTTAAGTTACTTATGGGTGCAGATATTGGTTACTATTCGCGCCGGTTTGAACAGGTAGTGCGGGCGGGTCGCCTTAAGGGATCGAATGGCCTCCATGCTCCGAATCGAGGACGATTATGTTTCTCATTATCACTCTCATCCAGGTCGCAGTGATCGTACTGGTGGCAGCCTACCTCGGGCATTTGAGGTCTATTGCGCGCCGCCGCAATGTTCAATCCTGGGAATCGCTTGTAGCACGCCTGCGACCGGATTGGAGCGCTCGGGAGCTCAGCAATAATTTCCTTTGGAAAGAAGGACTTAGCGCCACATCCGAGGAGACATGGGAACGCATTCGTGGTGCTCACGGTATCTGGGCAATGTACGAGAACGCCGGCGTCATCCTGGAGATGGCCAGCTACGCCGCTCAAAACTGCCCCTCTGTCGACCCCGAACTACTCGCCATGGTGCGCAGCGACGCCATGCAGATTCGCTTTTGCGCGCTCTTGTCGCTTGCCCAATACGGTTTCAGCCACGCCAGCGAAGGCGTCCGCGTCAACGCCTACCGCACCGCGACGATGTATACAGGGATGGCGGCAAGAATGACGCAACTCCTGCAGCAGAATGCGGCCGGAATCCTTCCGGATTTTGTCGCCGCGATGTAATGGGCCTTACCAAGGCCGAATGAGCGATTTTTCCCACCTGGAGCCACTCCGGTCCTTATTTCAAGACCTCATGGCGCCCCTTACCGGCGCAACGGCATTCAGGCGCTCAGAGAGCTAACTGGGATACCTGACAAACGTACCCAAAGGCGTTAGAAAGTTCTCAAAAGGTGTATTGCTTACCCTCATGCAAGACGTTAACCCTAGTACAGGGAAGATGTGCCTCGAGGTATTCCCGCTGAAGCACTTAGCCGGACCTATCGATGATGCGCAATGACAAGCAGCGAGTGCTGGTAGCCAAGGCGGCCACCATAACGATGACGGCATGTGGCATGGTCGCCGGCTATCTGCTGGGGTGCGCCCTCGCGATCCATCTGGCCGATAACTGGCTCAATCAGTACCTGAAGCTTATCGCAGTGCAGGAAGACGCTTCCTTCAAAGAAGCCCGCGCTTCCTTGGCGGTTCTGAAAAATTCGCCCTTCCCCTCCTGCTCTGACGCAGAAATCTCCCATTTTCGCGAGCTGGTCTTTCGATCGGAGTACCTCAAGGATGCCGGGCGCATCCACAGCGAAAAAATCGATTGCTCGGCCGCCGAAGGTCACCCGCAGCGGGCCATGGAACAATTCAAGCGGGGATCGAAATCGCAGGACGGCGCGGTCTCTTACAGCAATCTTGTTTCGGCGCGCGACGATAGCCTGAAAAGGGCTGGCCTTCAACTGGGCAACATCTACGTTGTGTATGGCTCGCAGATTCCTGCCGTCCCGGGTCCCGTTCCCATGCGTCTGACGGTCGCCTTGAAAGACGCGGTCGGCCAGCAGCCAGCCGATGTTCCCAAAGGCTCCCAACCGGCGCTCGTCACCGACGGAACCAAACGCGTGAACGACACTCTGTATGCGACAGGATGTTCGGCATTTCAATACAACTGCGTGACGGCTTCAACGACGGTCGCCGAGGCGCTGAATGCTGAAAGCGGCGCGATTGCCGGAAGCTCCGCCCTGGGAGGCTTCCTCGGCGCCCTGATCGGCATGGCTCTTTCGTTCGTTTACCGTCGCAGCAGAAACCTCGAGCAGCAACTTCGCCGCGCCATTGCCCACGACGATCTGCAAGTCGCCTATCAGCCCATTGTGAGTCTGGCCAGCGGACGGATCGTGGGAGCAGAGGCTTTGGCGCGCTGGACCAACGATGAAGGTTCCCCTGTGGGCCCCGATGTCTTTATCAAGCTCGCCGAAGAGCACGGCTTTGTGGGTTCGATCACCAAGCTGGTGGTCCGGCGCGCATTAAATGCTTTCGCCAATACGCTTCGCAACCACCCCGGTTTTCGTCTCAGTGTCAACGTGGCCGCGGCCGACCTTGCAGACCCCAGCTTTCTGCCCATGCTCGATGCCTCTCTCGATCGCGCAAAGGTTGCCTCGAAGAGCCTGGTGATTGAAATCACCGAGAGTTCGACCGCCAACCGCGAGGTAGCCATGGAGACGATCCGGACGCTGAGGCGAAGGGGCCATAGTATTCATCGACGACTTCGGCACCGGCTATTCGAGCCTGTCGTATTTGCTTTATCTTTCCGTGGATACGATCAAGATCGACAAGGCCTTCACCCAGGTCATCGGCACAGATGCGGTAACCGTGGCTATTCTTCCGCAGATTCTGGCAATGGCTGCTTCACTGCAGTTGGAAGTCGTCGTAGAAGGGGTCGAAACCAATCAACAGGCCGATTATTTTTGCAACGCCAAACTGCCGATCTATGCTCAGGGTTGGCTTTATGGGCGGCCGGTGTCCGCCGACGAATTTCATGGAATGCTGGCCAAGGAGGCGGAGAAGCACGTCGTTTCCCAGGGGGCGACCGCGGCCTGGATCGCGGGCGGCATGCCGGTTGCCCGCACTGCTTGACTGCCCCAGCACCTTACTCTTGCCCGATCCTGAAGCAGACACCCTAAAAATCCGGTCCACATTTTCACTCGTCCGGCGCTGGGTTAAACCTGAATTGGCGAACGCAATTCTTCGCATCCGCCACTGCGGCCATCCCACTCGCTCCCAACGGAAAAGCCCCACCCTTTCGGAGTGGCCTTCTGCCTTTGCCGATCAACGGGAGGCGTTTGCCGCACCGCAGGTGCCGAGAGGCATCTGCCCCACCGCAGGTGGTTAGTCGTAGTATTCCAGTCCCAGGTGCGTGATCAGGCCTTCGCCCATGATGTGCCGCAGGGTGTTCTTCAGCTTCATCGACTGAATGAACAGATCGTGCTCCGGATACAGCCCCTCGCGTGTCTGCGGCGACTTGAGATAGAAGCTCAGCCACTCCTGAATGCCGATTGAGCGCAGTGACGGCGCACGCTTGGCCAGATCAAGAAACAGCACCAGGTCCAGCGCAATGGGCGCCGCCAGAATCGAATCGCGGCACAGAAAATTCACCTTGATCTGCATCGGGTAGCCCAGCCAGCCAAAAATGTCGATGTTATCCCAGGCTTCTTTTTCATCGCCGCGCGGCGGGTAGTACTCAATGCGAATCTTGTGGAAGATCTTCTTGTAAAGATCAGGGTAAAGTTCCGGTTGAAAGATATATTCAAGCGAGCCCAGCTTCGATTCTTCCTTGGTCTTGAACGATTGCGCATCGTCCAGCACTTCGCCGTCGCGGTTGCCCAGAATATTGGTCGAGAACCAGCCGGAGACACCCAGCATGCGCGCCTTGAAGGCCGGCGCCAGGATGGTCTTCATGAATGTCTGCCCGGTCTTGAAGTCCTTGCCGCAGATGGGAGCCGCATTTTTCTTGGACAGCTCAATCATGGCTGGAACATCCACCGTCAGGTTGGGCGCGCCATTGGCAAACGGCACTCCCTCGCTCAGCGCGGCGTAAGCATAAATTTGTGACGGCGCGATGCCGATGTCGTTCTTCTTGAGGCCGGCTTCAAATGCTTCGATCGACTGATGCACAGCCGTCGATTCCAAAAAAATCTCCGTTGAGCCGCACCAGATCATCACCACTCGGTCCACGGTTTTTTTGAAATTGCGAATGTCGGCGATGACCTGGTCCGCCAGGTCGTGCTTGGTCTTGCCCTTCTTCACGTGCGTGCCGTGCAGCCGCTTCACATAATACTGGTCAAACACCGCCGGCATCGGCTTGATCGCCTGCAGATAGGGCTTGAGCTTTTCCAGCGTCTCGTTGTCCAGCACTTTGGCGTGGGCGGCTGACTCGTAGACGTTGTCTTCAAATATGTCCCATCCGGCAAACACCACATCCTTCAGATCTGCCAGCGGCACAAAATCCCTGATCAATGGAGACAGGTTATCCGTGCGCTTGCCCAGCCTTATGGTGCCCATTTGCGTAAGTGAGCCGATCGGCTTGGCCAGTCCGCGTCGTACCGCTTCCACTCCGGCGATCATCGTGGTGGCCACGGCGCCCAGGCCGACCACCATCACACCCAGTTTGCCCTTCGCGGGCGCAATCTTTTGCGTTTCGGCGGTCTTCTGGCCGCTGTGCTGCTTTGTGGACATCTCTTCTCCTGACTTGCTTTTGATTGCTCGAAATTTTCGAGCTATTTCATTTCGTGTTTCGGCGAACGGAACAGTGTACGCCTTGCGAAGAACTTCACCGGCCAATCCATCCCTAAGCCGCCTTCGCCTCTCTTCCGCGATTCAGGTGCGACCACACAAACCACACCACTCCCAGCACAATCGCAATCTCAACCACCAGGTGAAAGCGATGAAACCACTCCGCCAGCCGCGGGTCCGTATGCCACCTCTCGCCCAGCTTCTTGCCTGCATACGCCAGGCACAAGTACCACGACCACGCACCCACGGTCGTGTAGATGTGGAACCGCAGCCGCGGCATCCGCGCAATCCCCGCCGGAAACGCGATAAACGTCTGCACCAGCGGCATCATCCGCCCCAGCAGCACCGCAATCGATCCATATTTATCGAAGAACCACGTCATGCGGTCCAGGTCGTGGTGGTTCATCAGAACCCAGCGCCCGTAACGCTCCACCATCGGCCGCCCGCCTCTGGCCCCGATCCAGTACGCAAACGCCGAACCAAGATTCGCGCCCACCGCTCCCGCCGTCGCCACCAGCAGCAGGTTGAACCGCCCCAGGTACACCAGGTATCCGGAAAACGGCATCACCAGTTCCGATGGCAATGGAATGCAAGCCGAGTTGATGCTCATGAGCGCAACAATGCCGGCGTAACCGCCAGCCTCAATGACATGGGTTATGAACTGAACCAGAAAAGCCAGAATTCTTTCGCTCATGGACCCATCCAGTATATAGGGCCATGGCAGACCGGCGGCTGTCCGTGTGATTTTCGACCGAGCTGATTGGGGAACGGTCGGATGAAGCCGATCTCCCTCAAGAATGTGGCCGAAGGCGTCCGCCCCACCGCAGGTGGTTTGTTACCATGAGGGGTATTCGAACCGAGACTCGAGGTGTCTGCGTTGCCCGATTTCCCCCCTGTCCCGCTTACGCTTGAGGGCTCCAGCCTGCTCCACCAGTTTTTCCGCTTCGACTGGAAAGCCTGGCGCGCCACGCCCTCGACCGACCGCAACCGCGTCGCTTCCGACGCCGTCGCCGCACTCAAGCACATCGAACGAGCCCAGGCCGAGGCGCCTATCCGCACCGCGCTCTACTCGCAGCTCGGCCACAAAGGCGACTTGATCCTGATCCATTTTCGCGACTCGCTCGAAGCTTTGAATCAAGTCGAACTCTCACTCGCCCAGACCGAACTCTACGGCTATCTCACGCCCGTCCACTCCTATGTCTCGGTCGTCGAGCTAGGCCTCTACGAATCCACCCGCAAAACCTACGAAGCCGCCGCCGCCAAGGGCCTTGAGACTTTCACGCCAGACTGGCAAGCCGAAGTCGCAACCACCCTGGCGCGCCAAGCCGGCGCCATGGCCCCGCGTCTCTTCCCTGCCGTCCCCGAGGCAAAATATCTCTGCTTCTATCCCATGGACCGCAAGCGCAGCGATCAGCTCAACTGGTACACCGTCCCTTTCCCCGACCGCCAGCGCATGATGCACGACCACGGCATGATCGGCCGCCGCTACGCCGATCTGGTCAAGCAGATCATCTCCGGATCGATTGGCATGGACGACTGGGAGTGGGGCGTAGACCTCTTCGCCGACGACCCGGTGGTCTTCAAAAAGCTCATCTACGAGATGCGCTTCGACGAAGTAAGCGCCCTCTATGCCCTCTTCGGCCAGTTCTACATCGGCGTCCGCCTGCCCATCGAAAAGCTCACCGGTTGGTTAGAAGGAAAGCTGTAAATGCGCCCGAGCAACCGTTGCGATTGCACGGTAAGGAAGTTGTACCTTACAATTGACTGCGAGGGCCGCTGATGCCGACGCTTACCGTCACCACGAAAGGCCAGATCACGTTGAAGCAGGAGTTACTTCGGCACATGAACGTCTCGCCCGGCCAAAAGGTCGACGTGGATATGTTGCCGAACGGGCGACTGGTTGTAGCCCCCGCGTCGCCGAAACACTCAATCAGCAAATTCAGCGGCTCCCTGGCCAAAAAGGGCACCCCCCGGCTATCCATCGAGCAGATCAAGAAGATAACCGAAGAAGCCTGGGCAGGTAAGCGATGAAGGTAGTCGCAGACACAAACGTGCTTCTGCGCGACGCGCTCCACGACGATCCTCGTCAATCCCCGATTGCTGGAAAAGTGCTTCAAAGCGCAGAACTGGTCGCCATTCCCGTTGCAATCCTCTGTGAATTCGTTTGGGTCTTGCGGAGTGCCTATAAGAAGCCCGCTGCCGAAGTTGCTGACTCCATTCGTGCGCTTATAGAAAGCCAGAACGTAGCGACGAACCTGCCAGCCGTCGAAGCAGGATTAGCTTTTCTCGATGAAGGCGAGGACTTTGCCGATGGCGCCATCGCGTATGAGGGAGAATGGCTGGGCGCGGAAGAATTCGTCAGCTTTGACAAGAAGGCCGTGTCCTTACTTAAGTCGCAAGGCAAGCGCGCGCGGCTACTTACCTGAGCTATGCATCTCGACGACGAATTCGCCTCACTCATTAACAATGCAACGTACATTTACCTGCGTTCAATCCGCGAGCCTTTAGATAACCAATTGGAGTTAATCGTCGAGGAAGCGGTCGCGAACGAGCAGAAACGCGGAGAAATCCCCCGCCCTAACGAACTCCCCGAGATCGCTGCGCTGTCTAAAGACTCCGCGCCCATCGAGTCAACTCCCGGCTGTCTTACATTTCGCTTCTATTGGAAGCACTATGCTGCCTATTTGGTGACAGAAGAAATGGTGGGTAGTTGCGGAAACTACGACGACGAATTGTATAAGGGGCGGCTTTTTCGTCTGTACACAAAGTCGCACTTCCTGAACCATCTGTCTCGGGATACCGGCGCGCATTCGAACCCGCTGCTTCACTATAAGATTACTTGCTTGAATCATCTCGTGGACGTTGCTGCAGAGAACCCTCCAGAAATCGAAATCGTATCGTAATGCATGAGGAATTGGCTTCCGACGATGAGCACCAAAAGTAGAAACCCTGAATATCGTACACAGCAGACCTCCAAGCGGACAACGAAAGCGCGGTCTGCTAATCGCGACCTAGCCCCCGACCGCATCGCCGCCATTCTCAAAGCCCTCGATGAAGCCTATCCCAACGTCGAGTGTGCCCTCGTCCACCGCTCGCCATGGGAGCTGCTGGTCGCAACGATCCTCTCCGCCCAATGCACCGACGTGCGCGTCAACATGGTGACGCCGGAACTATTCAAGCGCTTCCCCACCCCAGCCGCCATGGCTAAAGCGCCCTTGCCGCAGCTCGAAGCCCTCATCCGCACCACCGGCTTCTTCCGCAACAAGGCCAAATCCATCCAGGGCGCGGCCCGCAAACTCGTTGCCGACTTCGGCGGCCAGGTCCCTCAAACCCTCGCCGAGCTCATCACCCTCCCCGGTGCGGCCCGCAAAACCGCCAACGTGGTTCTCGGCGTCAGCTTCAAAAAAGCTGAAGGCGTGGTCGTCGACACCCACGTCTTTCGCCTCGCCCACCGCCTCTCACTTGCCAAAGGCGAAACGCCCCAAATCGTTGAGCAGGAGCTCATGCGCATCATTCCCCAGGAACGCTGGATCGATTTCTCCCACCAGCTCATCCACCACGGCCGGCAGGTCTGCATCGCCCGCAAACCCAAATGCGACCGCTGCAACCTCGAGCAGCTCTGCCACTCCAAAGACAAAACCTGGCATTCGTAGAAAAACTCGTAGAAAGTCCTGCTGCGACGTGATCGCAGAAATCCCTCGTCATGGATCTCGCGCTACTCAATGATTCGGCTCTTGGCGGTTGAAACAAAACTGGGTCGATTGTTTGCAGGCTACCCGCGCAAGACCCGCACAACCGCCTCAATCAGCCCTGGAATGTCCGACGGATTTGCTTCATCCGCGGGCGGCCACTTCAGCTCCCGCAGCGTCCGGCTTGTGACCGGCCCGATTGAAACCGCCGGAATCCCCGGTAGCGGCCACTTAACGTAGCCCTGTCGGGCCGCTTCCTCCAGATGCGTCACGCTGGACGAACTGGTAAAGGTCGCCGCGTCAATCCTTCCTTTAAGAGCTTGCCGCAGCATCTGCGGTGCATCCTTCGGCAAAATGTTCCGGTAAGCATCCGCCACATCCACTTGAGCGCCCGCCGCCCGCAGCCTATCCGGAATCACGTCCCGGGCCGTTTCGGCCCTCGCCAAGAGAACCATCTTCCTGGATACGTCGCGTTCCATTCCCTCAATCAATTCTTCGGCCACGTAGGATTCCGGGATAAACGCAATTGTGAGCCCGGCCGTAACCGCCGCCGACGCAGTCGCCTCTCCCACCGCGGCCACCTTCATCGAGTCAGGCTGCTCCAGCTCAATTCTCAGCTCCGCCGCCCGCTCCGTGATCGCGCGAACCGCATTTGAGCTTGTCAATACCAGCCAGTCGTAGTAGCGAAACCGCCGCAAAGCCGCATCCAGCGCCTCAAAACTCGCGGGAGGCCGAAACTCCAGCACCGGGACCTCAACCGGCTCGGCTCCCAATGCTCGCAGCCCTTCACTGAGCGTGCCCGCCTGATGCGACGCGCGCGTCACCAGCACCCGTCTGCCTTCCAAAGATACCAATCTCACCCCGACACCTCCCCCACAGCTTCAAGCAGCTGGCCCGCACCCGCCTCCACCAATTTCCGGGCCACCAGAATCCCCAGCACGGCCGGATCAGGATCGATCCGAAGCGCGCGATGAAACACCCGAACCGCAGCGCCCGTCGCGGGATCGGCGACCATCGCGAAAACCTCGTCCCACGGGTCTTCATTTCCGCCCGGCGTCCGCTCTCCCGCCCGGCAATACACGCCAATGGGCACCTGGCACCCTCCGCCCAGCGCAGCCAAAGCCGCGCGCTCGGCGCTCACCGCAAACCGCGTCGCCGCATCGTCGAGAAAAGCAATCGCCGCAATTGTCTCCCCATCGTCCTTGCACGTCTCAATTGCCAATGCGCCTTGCCCTGCCGCTGGGCAAAAATCCTGCGGCTCCAGCCGCTCCCGCACCCACTCGGTCTTTTCCAGCCGGTCGAGACCCGCGGCCGCCAGCAGAATCGCGTCCACATGTCCCTCTTTGAGCTTGCGCAGCCGTGTATCCACATTGCCGCGAAATTCCTGCGACTCAACGTCCGGCCGCAGCGCCTTCAACTGCGCCCGCCGCCGCGGGCTGCTGGTGCCCACTCGCGCGCCCTGGGGCAGCGCCGCCAGATTCGCGTACTGTACGGACACAAACACGTCGCGTGGATCCACTCTCATAGGCGTAGCGGCCAGCACAAACGGCTTCGGCAATTCTGTCGGCAAATCCTTCAGTGAGTGTACCGCCAGGTCCACATTTCCCGCCGCCAGCGCCTCTTCGATTTCCTTAGTAAACATTCCCTTCGATCCAACCTGGGCGAAGATCGCCTCCTGCAAACGGTCGCCCGTGGTCTTGATGATCTCAATCTCCACTGAATGACCTTGTCCCCGCAGCAGCGCGGCAATATGGTGCGCTTGCCAAAGCGCAAGTTGCGAGCCGCGGCTGCCAATGCGCAGGTTCATCGCCGGGTCTCCGCGCTGGCTTGGATCACTGCCGCGTCCACGGACTTCTCTGGCTCCGCGCCGGCCAGCGGGTCTGCAACCGGCGCGTCTTCCGTCTCGCGTCCCGCGTTAGCCGGCACCGACCACTCATCGCAAAGCACGTCCAATCGCGCTGAATCGCCCTCGCGCGCAGCCTGCTTCAGCGCCTGCATCGGCGGATGAAGAAACTTGTTCACCAGCCCCCGCGTCAGCGCCTCCACCGCGGCCGCCTGATCCGCGCTCAGCGCGCCCAGCCGCGCCTGCACTCTGTGCAACTCCGTCTGCCGAATCTCTTCAGCCTGGCGCTGCAGCGCGACAATCGCCGGCGCCACATTCACCGTCCGCTGCCGCTGCTCGAACCGCGCAACCTCGCCGGCGATCAACGTCTCCGCGTCGCTTGCCTCGCGGCTCCGCTCCGCCATATGCGCCGCGGCCACGGCTTGCAGGTCGTCGATGTCGTAAACAAAAATACCTTCCAGCTTGTTCATCGCCGGGTCTACATCCCTGGGCACTGCAATGTCGATGAAGAACATAGGCCGATTGCGCCGCCGCTGCATAAACGCCTGCCCATGCTCGCGGCGAAAAATCGGATGCGGCGCGCCTGTCGAACTGATCACGATGTCCGCCTCGCTGGCCGCCTCATAAAGCCGATCAAATGCGACAACCTGCGGAATCACGCTTCCCTGAAATTCCTTCGCCATGCGCTGCGCATGTTCCTCCGTCCGGTTGCTCACCAGGATGGTCCCTGCCCCCTGCTGCACCAAATGCCGCGCCGCCAGTTCGCTCATTTTGCCCGCGCCCACCAGGAACACCGTTCGCCCTTGCAGCGATCCAAAAATCTTCTGTGCAAGTTCCACGGCCACTGACGCAATCGAGACAGTATTCGAACCGATCTCTGTCTCGGTACGAGCCTTCTTCGCGGCCGCAAAAGCGCTCTGTAACAGGTGTTCCAGTTGTCCAGCGATGGTGCCCGACGACCGCGCCACGGCAAAAGCTTCCTTCACCTGGCCCAGAATCTGCGGCTCGCCCACCACCATCGAGTCCAGGCTGGCAGCCACCCGGAAAAGATGTCGCACCGCGTCCCGGTCGCGCCGCTCATAGATGTGCGGCTCGAGCAGCGCCGGGTCCAACCCAAAGTGCCGATGCAAAAAACCGGTCAAGTCCACATCCTGCGACTCCACGGCGGCCAACAGCTCCACGCGATTGCATGTCGACACAATCATGCATTCCGTGACTCCTGGCACGGCAGACAGGGCGCGCGTTGCTTCCGCCAGATCCTCGCGTGAAATGGCGATCCGTTCGCGCAGCTCGATCGGCGCGGTTCGGTGGTTGACTCCAATCAGCGTCAGCGTCATGGGGCACCGAACCTGTGCACGTGGCTAAACCGGTTGGCCGCCCACACCGCGATCATCACCACGAGCACTGCGCCGGAGAGATAGACGGCTCTGCGTCCGCGCAGTCCGGCGCTGCGGCGGACAAAGAGCAGCAGAACATAAACAGCCCAACTTACGAACGAGGCGATCACCTTAGGATCGGCGAAATAGGAAGCGCCTAAGGCCGACTCCTGCGCCAGAACCGAGCCAATCACCAGCCCTACGGTCATGCAGGGAAAGCCGAATTCAAGTGTGGCATGAGCAATCCGCTCCAGCGTATCAAGAGGCGGCAGCCAGTCCAGAGGCGCCCATCGCCAATCCTGCCCAGCCCTCGGCTTGCTCTTGATCCGCCTTTCCTCCACCAGGTAAAGCACACTGGCCAGCATGCTGAAGGCGAGCGCCGCATAGGCCAGCAGCAGGGCCGCAATGTGGGCCACCAGCCAACTCGTGCGCACACCCTGCGAAGGAAACGTATAGCGGTCCGGCCCCAGCGCGGGCACAAGAATCAGAAAAAAAGTAGCCGGCAGGGCGAACAGTCCCAGCGAGATTGCGTCATAAAACCACCAGACCAGAAAAAACAGCCCCGCCACGGCCAGCCCCAGCAGCGACTCCACTTCGCGCGCCCCCACTGGCATCCAGCGATGCGCCTGCACCAGCATCTCCACCACGGAAACAAAGTGAAAGAAGAACGCCATTCCGCCCAGGTGGACACACGTCTTGCGCCACCGCAACAGCCCATAGAGCACGGCCGGAAAAACGGCCACGCCCGCCCCCGCGTAAAGAATCGCCGCAACTCGTAGCCAAAGCAGATACATACCTGGATTTACCTTAAGGCGTAACTCATCAGTATACTGTGACGCAAATCATAGGAGTTCAGGCGCAGGTAACCTGCCTGCTCCACAGCGCAGGCGCCTGTTCTACACTGAGGGGTTATCTTCGGAGTCTTCCTTCATGGCTGCGGCTGCTGTTCCCTCAACTCTCCAACGCCTTCCCTCGCCGGCTCTTCGCCGTTTTTCGTGGGGCGTGCTGGTTTACTTCATCGCCGTCATTCTTTGGGGAACGCTGGTGCGCGCCACCGGCTCGGGAGCGGGTTGCGGCAACCACTGGCCGCTGTGCAACGGCACGGTATTGCAGCATTCGCCGCGCGTGGATACGATCATCGAGTTCACGCATCGCTTCACCAGCGGCATCTCGTTCTTCTCTGTCGTCGGACTGCTGGCGTGGACCTTCGCCGGCACGGTGCGCGGCCACCTGGCGCGCGCGGCTGCAGTGGCATCGGTTGCCTTCACCACGGTTGAAGCCATCATCGGCGCGCTGCTGGTCAAGCTCGGTCTCACCGCGCAGAGCCAGTCTCCGCTGCGTCCCGCTTACCTGGCGCTGCATCTCACCAACACGCTGCTGCTGCTGGCCGCGCTCACCCTCACCGCACACTTTCTCAGCCGCTGCAAAGGTTATCTGCGCGGCAGTATCCAGTTCGTCGCTCCCTTCGGCGCGGTTGCCACCGGGGTTGTGGTCATGATCGTGGGCGTCACCGGCTCGCTGGCCGCACTCGGCGATACGCTCTTCCCCGCAACCTCGCTCGGCTCCGCGTGGGCACAGGACTTCTCCTCCACCAGCGCCTGGCTCGTGCGCTGGCGCTGGACCCATCCCACAGTCGCCGTCCTCGCCGGCATCTTTCTCATCTGGATTCTGCTGCGCGCGGCCCGCCGCACCCCGCACGGGAACAATCGCGGCCTGTCAACTCTGGTTCTGGTGCTGCTTGCAGTTGTCTACACCCTGGGCGTGCTGGACGTACTGCTGCTGGCCCCGCTGGGTCTGCAGGTGGCGCATCTGCTGGCCGCCGATTCGCTATGGACCGCGCTGGTAGTACTGACCGCCCGTCTCACGCTGCAGCCGTTGGAATCGGCACAGTGCACCGACTTCCGAAGGGAACGTGAAGAGACCATGGAAAATGTCAATGCGATTGAGTTCGCGCGCGAATGGGAAGCTGCCTGGAACCGTCACGACCTGGAAGCTGTCTTGAAACACTTCCATGAAGAGGTTGTTTTCACGTCCCCGGTCGCAAGGCAAATAGGCTTCGCACCCGATGGCGTCGTGATCGGAAAGGATGCGCTGCGCCGCTATTGGACCACGGGCTTGGCTCTCCAGCCGGATATTCGTTTTGAGGTTACGGCTGTCTACCAGGGAGTCGACTCGCTCGTCATCGCGTTCAAAAATCAGAAAGGCATGGATCGTGCCGAGGTCCTCAAGTTCAAGGACGGCCTCGTGATCCGGGGCCACGGCGTGTCGGCGGTTACTAACTAACCTCCGGAACGCTGACCCCCGATCCCTGACCACTAATCTCTGCTCTACTTCACGAGCACCCCGGCCGCTGCATACGTGCTCCCCTCCACCGAGGCCGCGATCACCGGCAACTCAGGTGTTGCAGTCAGGTTTTCAATCACTCCATCGTGCAGCAGCACCGTGTCCTCGACCTTGCCGCCGCGGATGCTGGGATTCCACGCGAACGCCTGATCGTTGACCACCACCTCAGCACCCTGCGGCGTGGCCACCCACTCGCGCTCCCAGTAACCGGTAGCGCCGCCTTGGTGATGAAATCGCTCTTCACCGGGAAAACCCTGTGCCGCATACGCAGCCTGCGCCACGCGAAACAGCTCCGCTGATGTCGCGCCCGCGCGCGTCGCCGTCAGCAGCGCCGCGTTCACCTGTGCCGCCGCCTCAAAGCGCGATGCAAGTTCCTTCGGCAGCCCTCCAAAGTGAACGAACCGCGTGATGGATATGGCCAAGCCCCATTTGCGCGCGCACAGATTCAGCATGCCGTACTGTTTCAGCCGCTTGCCGCGCACCACGGCGTGCTTGTATTGCAGGATGCGCTCATCCACCGCGTAAAGATAGACCGAGGGCTGAATACCGCGCCGCAACAGGCCTGCGGCAGTCATCGCCTCCAGATCGTATTCGCTCAAGCCGGGCTCGACTTGATGGAGCGCCTCAACCGTGGCGTCCGCGGTCTCCGCACCCAACCAGCGAAAGCGCGCAATCTCCGTCTCGCTGAGCGCCGCGCGCAACGGATAAAGATTTACCGGCGTCAGTCCCGGACCCGGAGTGCTTGCGCCGGGAGCATCGGAACCCAGCGGGCCACCCGCCAACCGCGCCGCGGCGGCAACCGTATCATCCGCGTACCAGGGAAAAAGCACCGGCTCAAAATCCAGCGCGCCAAATTCCTCGTCCTGCAAACGCGGCGCTTCATTCTCCGTCGTCAGGTAGTAGCGTTTGCCCGCTGCAGTCACCAGCAGTGAAGCCACGCCGGTCTCGCAGGGCGTCAGCACGCGCAGCTCCACGGCGCCGTCCGTCACCCACGCGACATTTTCGTTGCGCCGAATGAGAACCCCGGCCAGCCCCTGGCCGCGCATCCATTCCACCAACTTCTCGTGCTTTGCGTTCAGCTCCTCATTCCACGCGGCTTCCGTCACCAACGTGACGCCATTAGCCACCAGGCTCTTGCCGATTCGCTTGCTCATAGTTGCGCTTCCATCGAACGATTCCTCAAAAGCGATTCGGGCGTTGACTTCGATTCGTCAACGCCCGATAAGTTTTCATGTTTGGCCTAGTCCTCAAGCGCCGGATGATAATGGCTCTCCCAACCCAGGTAGCGAACGGCTGCCTCATGCACGGCCTTCGAAACCTCGCTGAAGTTGGCCGCCACATGGTGCTCAAATCCTTCGCGGCAGATGTACCTCAACAGCTTCTGCAACTGCGGAATCTCGGCCACGCCCGCGCCGCCAAACGTCTCCAGCGGATCGTCCGTAAATTTGCCTGCGCCGGTGTATCCGCGCATCACGCCGCGTCGATCGTCGGTGGAGTAGCGCGCAAAACTCATGGCGCCGGCCTTCACACGGCCCACGCATGTACCGAACGTGTTTTCCTTGCCCACTGTGCCGGCAATAATCTCCTGGAAGTCCATCTTCACTTCCTTGAAAAAATGCTTGGGCAAATTGGAGCAGTGGAAGCATACGCATTTGTCGGGATGATTGCCGTAGTTATTGTTCCAGTCCAGCAGCGCGCTCGGCGAGCCGCTGGCCAGGGCCAGCATGTACATGCTCAGGGTGCCGGGCACGTCCACTTCGCAGGCCGACGGAATCAGGTTGTTGCTCATCATGCTCATCACCGTGCAGGGCACCACTCCAAAGAATTCTTCCATCGAGGTCCAGCACTGCACGGCGCTGATGGTCACCGCGGTCTGCTTCATCCAGCCATCGATGACCGCGCCCAGCTTGGCCATCTTCAGCAGCGCGGCATCGGGAATTCCAGAGGTGGATACATAGCTCTTGATGGCGGCCAGCTTGGCCTGCGCTGCGTCGTCCGCGTCTTTCATGCGATTGATGCGGCCAAAAATTTCAGACAAATCGATCGGCTCGACTGAGATGCCGTGAGTTTCCAGGATGCGTTCCGAATAGCGAACAGTATTGAACGCCGCCGGCCGGGCCCCGATGGAGCCGATGCGCAGATTCTTCAACCCCTTCACGATGCGGCAGACCGCGGAGAACCACTCCAGATCGGCTTTGAACTCCGCCGACGCCGGGCTCTCCGTGTGCAGCGTGGTCAGCGAGTAAGGAATGCCGTACTGCATCAGGTTGTTGCACGCGCTCATCTTGCCGCAGAAGCTGTCGCGGCGGGTGGCGATGGTCATGGCGTCGGAGCGATCGGGCGTCGCCTGGATCAGCACAGGAATATGCAGTCCGGAGAGCCGCAACGCATCGGCCACTCCACGCTCGTCCCCAAAATTAGGCAGCGTGACGATGATTCCGTCAATCTCATCTCTGTGTTTCTTGAAGAAATCCGCGCAGTGTGTTGCCTCTGCGAAAGTTTCCACCGCACCGTATTTTGAGTCCTCAGGGCCGAGAACCAGCGCCTTTGCGCCCGCCAACTTCACCGCCGCAATCATCTCTTCCCGGCCGGTCTTGGCCAAATGGTCCGGAAAAAATCCGCGGTTGCCCACCACGATTCCAAAAGTCATGGTTCTTTGTGCTGTCATCTCTCAGTTGCTCCTAGTTACCGAAAAAAGCGATACGACAAATGTGTGGTACGGCGAAAAGGTTTTCGCAAAGCGATTGCCGAAGATCGTTTTCGCAAACTCACGAACCGTTGCGCTTCGGGCGAAAGCGCAGGCTGTAGAAGAGGCCGAGCGCCAGCAAAGTTCCGCCCCACCAGACCGGCGCGTGCAAATTGGCCAACACCACATTGGCCGTGTGCCCGGTCGCCAGCTCGTACAACCCATAGCCAAAGATCAGCGCGCCATAAATGGTGAGCAGAACTCCAATAAAAAACCAGATCGAAATTCCCGAGTTATGCATGAGCCGCCTCGTTACCAGAAGTAAATGTTCAGCGCCAGGAAGCAGACGATCGCCAGAACCATCCAGAAGTACTCGTTCTTGTAGTACGGCACGGGCTCTTCCTCAGGCAGCTTGGTGGCCCCATACACCAGGCCATTCAACTCCGCCACCGGGCGAGCCGTGCCAAACAGACTGACGACAAAAATGACGATCACGGAGACGCTCACGGACCACAGGGCGCGATACATGTTCTCGGCCATATCCTTGGCATCCGGCGAGAGCGCCACATAACGCAGCGCCGAGGGGTCGATTTTCACCCATATAAACAGGCTGATCGACGTCAACGTGCCGATCAGCAACCCCCAGAAGCCGCCCGCCTTGGTGGCGCCTTTCCAGAACATGCCCATCAGCACCGCGCCCAGCAGCGGCGAAATAAAGAAGCTGAAAAGCGCCTGCACGTAATCCATGATGCCCTTGGCATTCATCACCATGTAGGCCGCGAAGATGGAGATCACCACGCCCAGAATTGTGGCCCAGCGCCCCACCGTAACGTAGTGCTCGTCGCGCGCGTTCTTGTTAATCAGCGGCCGATAAATGTCGTAGGTCCACACCGCGGAAAAGGCGCTTACATTGCCGGCCATGCCGCTCATGAAGCCGGCAATCAGCGCCGTAATTCCCAGCCCCAGCAGGCCGGGACTGCAATAGCGCACCAGCATCAGCGGCAGCACTTCGTTGTAGCTGTGCAGCCCGGCGCCCGGATTCGCCGCCACCACATTCTCTCCCACCAGCTTCATCAGGCTTCCATCGGAATTCTGCAGCACCACCAGGCCCAGCAGGCCGGGCAGAATCACGATGAAGGGGACCGCCATCTTGAAGAACGACCCGATCACCGGAGCCATGCGCGCGGAACGCAGGCTGTTGGCGGCCATTACGCGCTGCACCACCAGGAAGTCCGTCGTCCAGTAGCCGAAGCTGATTGCAAATCCCAGGCCGAAGACCATGCCGGTCCAGTGAATGCCCATCGGATTATCGGCAAAGTGGCCCATGCTGCGCCACATGTGCGTGTAGTCGCCGGGCGGAATAGCGCCAGTGGCAATGTTGTGCGCGATCTTGGCTTTGAGCCCGTTCCAGCCACCAGTCTCGACCAGGCCGAGAATCGGCACCAGCAGCGCGCCGCCCCATATCAGCATGAACTGCAAAACTTCGTTGAAAATAGCGGAGCGCAATCCGCCCAGGGCCACATAAGCGGCCACGGCAAGCGAGGAAATAATGATGGAGAAGCTCAGGTTCCAGCCCAGCACCACCTTCATCACTTCCGCCATGGCGAACATGTTTACGCCGCTCATCAACACCGTCATAAAGGCGAACGAGAAGGCCGCAACGATGCTGGCTCCCTGGCCGAAGCGGAGCTTGAGGTAACCAGGCACGGAGTGCGTCTTGCACACGTAGTAGAAGGGCATCATCACCATGCCCAGGAAAAGCATGGCCGGAATCGCGCCGATCCAATACCAGTGCGCCGCCAATATCCCGTATTGATAAGCGGATCCCGCCCAACCCATCAGTTCCAATGAGCCCAGGTTGGCGGAGACGAAGCTCAAACCCGCGATCCACGCCGTCATTTCGCGCCCGGCCATGAAGAATTCTTCGCTGGTGTTGGCCTTCTGCTTCAGGTAAAAGCCGATCCAGATCACCATCACGAAGTAGATAGCGACCACGGCAATGTCAAGCGGGCTCAAGTGCGCCAGCGAGGGCGCGCCTGGGGCAAGAAGTGCTGCAGCCGCTGAAGGCAAACTGGCGGTAGCAATGGAGACTGAGAGCAAACCGTACATGCTTGTCACCTGAAGATGGGTGTGACGCCCTTGAGGCTAAGCGGCATTCGCACCTAAGTAAATGGCTTTACTCCGAAAGTTGTCAAGCGGGAAGCTGCAGCCCTCGAAAAACATTTCGCTTTCTGCCGCCGCACGATCTCAAGCTATGAACCAGAACGTAGACGGAATGGAGCGATCGTTTTCCGAGCGAAGTCTAACATAGAGCCAGCACCTTCCAATACCCGCGCAATTTTCGGCAGTGGTAAAGGGTATGGGCTTTGGTCTGAAGGGCAGCGGCTTCAGCCCGCACGAAAAACGCGAATTAGCCATCCAGGCTTTAGCCTCTGGTAGATGACTTTCTTTCAATCTGACCCGCCGCTCCATTTCTTGCTTGTCATCCCGTCAATTCAAGGATATTTTGAGATATGGGAACCTTTTTCCTACTCCGCTGCACGGGGAGCGTCCCCCTCTCGCAGTTCTCCCCGCTTGCTCAGCATTCCCCTGCCCATTAGCCCACCCTCGTCCTAAGGAGCTCTGCCAATGAATTCGTCTGTTGATCCCGGTGGTTGTAGCGGCTTCTCCCGCCGCACCTTCTTCCGTTTTGCTGCCGGCGCCTCCGCACTGGCCAGCATGCCCATCCTGACTGAAGCTCGCCTTGCCATGGCAGAGCGTCCCAAGTTCGCGGATCCCAATAAAGGGATTCATATCGACGCCAACGAAAACCCATTAGGGCCCTCGGAAGCTGCGCGCCAGGCCATCGCCGACATCATTCCCAAAGGCGGCCGCTACGAGTTCAACATGCAGGAAGACCTGGCGGAGACCTTCGCCAAAATCGAAGGCCTCAGTCCCGATTCCGTCATTCCCTTTGCCGGTTCAAGCGAACCGCTGCATTACACGGTGCTCGCCTTCACCGGCAAAAACAAGCCGCTGGTGATCGCCGACCCCGGTTACGAAGCGCCGATGTGGGCAGCCAAGGTTTCCGGCGCTCCGGTGCTCAGGGTGCCGCTTGCTGACCCCAAGGGGGCCGCCTCGCACGACATCAAAGCCATGCTCGCCGCCTCTTCCAATCCGGGCGTGATCTACATTTGCAATCCCAACAACCCCACCGGCACCTGCACCCCGCAAGCCGATATCGAGTATGCGGTGGCCAACGCGCCTAAGGACACAGTCCTGCTGATCGACGAGGCCTACATTCACCTTTGCGATGCACCCCGTTCGCTCGCTTTTGTGAAGGATGGCAAGAACGTGATCGTGCTGCGCACCTTCTCAAAGCTTTACGGGATGGCCGGCATCCGCATGGGATTTGCAGTTGGTCGGCCTGACCTGCTGGCCAAGCTGGTCCCCTTTGGCGGCCAAAACTCGCTGCCCATCACAGCGGTGGCCGCTGCCAAAGCAAGCCTGATCGATCCGGATCTGGTCTCCTCGCGCCGGAAGATCATCGGCGACATCCGCACCGAGAATCTTGCCTGGCTCAAATCCAGTGGGTACGCCTGCACGCCTTCTGAGAGCAACTGTTTCATGCTCGATGTCCGGCGTCCGGGAAAGGAAGTCCTGGCGGCCATGGCAGCCAAGGAGATCTATATCGGCCGCATCTGGCCGGCATGGCCCACTCAGGTGCGCATCACAGTCGGCACGCCGGACGAAATGGCTGCCTTCCGCAAAGCGTTCACTGAAGTCATGTCCAGTTCGACCGCTGGCCTGGTCGCTCCGCCGCTGCCTCGCAAGCTCGCCGACCGGCCCTTTACCCACCTGTCGTAAGACCATTCACTCACAGCAAAAGGGCCTCGCCAATCGGCGAGGCCCTTTTAGTTGAGTAGCCTCAGCCTCCGGCATGCTGCTCGGAAGCTGAAGCCTGCGGCTGCCATTAGAAGATGATCTTCAACGCAAATTCCGCATTCAGCGGCTCGCCCGGCCCGATCGCAGGGTTCCCGAGGTAAGGGCCCACCGTGGAACTAATCACGCCGCCTTCGCCGGCACTCGGAAAACCGACCGGAGCCAGGTTGATGTGGTTGAAGATATTGAAGACATTCACGCTGAATTGTGCGCTGACTCTTTCGGCGATTTGCGTAGTCTTGAAGAAAGCGACGTCCACGGCGGAGTAGCCAGGATTATAGTTTTGTCCGCGACGCGTGGGAGAGTAAGTGTTCGCCGGAGCGTCCACAAAGGCGGTGGGGCTGAACCACTGAACAACCCCGTTTACGATGGAGTGTGAAACCCCTGCTTCCGGATTGGCAACCACCTGCACGGCACGATCGGCACCCTCCCCATTGCCGCTTGGGTTGTTGGCGGAGACCACCGTATAGGCAGTTCCACCGTGGAAGGAGAAGCCGGAGTTGACCTCCCAACCTTTGGCCAGGCGCTCAGGCCCTTTGAAGGTGGGAACATGGTAGTCCAGATAGCCAGTCATGGTGTTCCGCACATCGAAGTCCGAGTTGCCATACTCGGCGCTCTCGTTCAGCGGATTCTGCGGAACATACGGAAGCAATCCGGTTTCATAGTCCAACGCATGACCCCACGTGTAGGCCAGTTGTGAAGACAGATTATGGTAGTTCTGCACGCGCAGAGTAGTTTGAAGTGAGTTGTAGATGGAACCGAGATTGCTCCGGGCTTCATCGATCACCGAGAAGTTCGGAAACTGAGTGTAGTAGGGCCGGGTCAGGTTAGGATTCGCGAGTCCCGCGGTGCCCACCGCAGCCGGGTTGATGTCGAACAAGCCCATTAGATGGGTTCCCTTGGTGCCCACATAGCCCAACTGCCAGATCACAGAAGGAGTGAAGCTATGCTGAAGGTTCATGTCCAGCGACTGGGTGTAGGAAGGGCGGAAGTTCTTGTCAAAGGTGGATATCTTGACCACTCCAGCTCCCGCCAATGCCTGAGAGAGTGTCTGGAAGATCTGCGTGCCGGGCTCGATAACGGTGTTGGCAATACCGGAAGCCTGGGCAACCTCTTCCGAGCCGGCCGGATTCAATCCGGGACCGAACACAGAGATATTTTGGGCTCCATTGGCCTGCAGAACCGACTTCATATAGATGGAGTCGTAGTAAAAGCCGTATCCGCCTCGCAGAACTGTCTTTGACGAATTGTCAAGCTGCATTGAGAAACCCACGCGCGGGCTGGCGCCGCCCCAGAACTTGCTCCAGATACCTTGATTCGCACCGATAACGGCCAGACCCCCCGGAGCCGTAGGATCGAAGACCGAAAGGTTCGGTTCCGCGGAGTGAACCGGGCCTTCGTAGTCGTAGCGAACACCGTAGTCCACGCTCAATTTCTTTGTGAGCTGCCAGTTATCCTGCCCGGACAGCGAAAAGGTGTTTACGAATACCTGCCGTTTGGGATCTCCCACGACGTTTTCAGAAGTGTTGGGATCGAAGCAACCGGCGAGAAAATCCGCCAGAAAAAGAATGTTGGGGTCCGACGGCGCAGTTGCCAGCGGGGCCTTGCCATTGGTACTCAATGCCGAGCAGGCGGTGGATGTAGTTACCCACGGACCCTGCGATCCGTCAAAATAAATGGTTCCGCGCTCGCCGGTCTGGTAGAAGTCGTCCACTTGCGCCTGGCGGTATTCGCCGCCAAACTTGAATTGGTGCGCGCCCTTTGTCCACGCCAGACTTTCATCCAGATGGCCGGTAATGTCGTTGCGTCCCGAGGGAGCCGTTACGCCCAGGGGATCGAACCCGCTGCCTCCGGCGGTGAGTCCGACGCTCGCCGCGGTGGGGCCGATGATCAAGTGCGGCGCACCCGCCAGAGACGGGTCGGTTACACCCGTGTTCAGGCCGAGACCAATAGGATTGAAGCTGATATCGGCATCGGAAAAGGCCTGGTTGAAGTAACTCACGCCTGCCGACAACTGGTTGGTAATGCTGTTGGTCAACACGCGGTTATAGACCAGCGAGAAATTCTCAACGTGAATCGGGGCATTCTCAAAGTAAGGGGCCAAAGCTGAGGAGGTGGGAGCGGTCTGAGTTCCCTCCCCGGCAAACCAGCTGGCGGCGATATGATCCTTGTCCGTCAGTTGCTCATCGAATTTGGCGAGGCTGTTGTAGCTGTGTCCGGTCAGGTTTCCGGTTGCCGCGTAGTTGTCGGAGTTGGCCGCCCCGGTCAATGCCAGGGCTGGCCAAAGGGCCTTGTAGGTGCCGTTGCCATTCAGCAGGTTGGTCGCAACCTGGTTATGGGGAACGCCATACGCGTCCAGAATCGCATATGCTTCCGACTGGTATGCGGCGGATGGCTCAGTGCCCTTGGTTTCCGCGCCAATCAGGAATCCCTGGTGCTCGCCTGCGAAGAAGAAGAAGCTCTTGTCCTTCCAGATGGGGCCGCCCAGTGAGAACCCATAATGCTGATTGCGGGTCGCCGGCTTGAAGGTTTCGAACGGATTGATTTTCTGGAAGAACTCGTTGTGGTTGAAGTAGTAGGCCGTGCCGTGAATCTGATTGGTGCCCGACTTCAGGGTCAGGTTTGCAGTGCCGCCCGAGTTGCGGCCCAGTTCCGTCGAGCCCGCGGTCACAAAGGAAAAATTCTCGATCGCATCGATGGGCAGAATGACTCCCGCAATCGACGACACGCCGCCTTGATTGACGGCGGGGATGTTCCACCACAGATCGTTGTTGTCGGTGCCTTCAATTTGCCAGTTCACCGAGTTGGAGCGGGTGCCATTCACGCTGGCCACACCGGCGCCGCCGCCGGTTGAGAGGCCCGCGAATCCCGGAGTCTGCGCCAGCATCTGGGTAAAGTCGCGGCCGCTGTTGGGCAGGTTCTGCACCACCTCTTCCGGCAACGCCGTGGACTGCGTATCGGTGATCGTATCCAGGCTCAGCGAGTCGGCTGTAACCTCAACCGTCTCGCCCGCCGATGCCACGCTCAGCTTCACCGGAAGTGTATACGTGGCGCCCGCCGAGACGGGAACCTTGTCCACCTTCTCGCTTTTGAAGCCTGACGCTGTCACAGATACGGAATAGCTGCCCAACGGCATATTCGGAAAGCCGAACTCACCCGCGCTGGAACTAATTGTCTTGTAGGCAGTATTAGTGGATGTTTCCACGGCCGCCACCTGGGCCCCGGGCACAACAGCGCCCGACTGGTCCGTAATTGTACCGCTGATTCCGCCGCGAAACGTCTGGCCGAAGCCGATGGCAGGCAGCACAAACAGCACCGCAAGAGCCAAAAGCAAAGCCTTGAATACACTTCGAGTGAGTCGAGTCGTCATTGCGTATATCCTCCAGAAAATGCAGGTCAAATTGTAGTGTTTTGCGCCCGTCTGAAAAGTGAAAATGCGTGCAGATAAGCGGGCGCTATGAACGCACTGGGTCTTATTTTTTCTTTGGGTGTCTAGAAGGGTGGAGTCTGTACGGGTGGGTTCCCATATCCCACCATACAAAGAACACGCATAAGGAATCAATAAAGAAACCCATAAAAAGGCCTTCGCCATGAGACCCTGCACTCTTTGGATGAGGGGTTCCTCCACACTTAGGCGGAGGCGCGGCAAAGCAGCCCTGCCCGCGAATGAACGCAATATAAAAACCGCGCAGGGGGTTCAGCGATGGTCCGGAGTGAATGCGGAAGGAAAAGGCTACGCGGTCAGCCGTTCGAGCTGCTCGGGCTTTTCGATAGTCATGCTGGCGCCCTTGATGGTGATCCACTGGTCGCGGCGGAACTGGTTCAGCAGCCGCGTCACCGTCTCGCGCGAGGTGCCGGCCATGTTGGCGATCTCTTCGTGCGTCAGGGCCATGGTAAAGCGGTTCTCCGTTTTGCCGTTGGCGGACGCGCGTGCCCAGTCCAGCAGCAGCCGGGCCAGTCGTCCCGCCGCCGAGCCGGAGAGCGCCAACCGTTTGGCGTCATGGAACACGGTCAGGTATTCGCTGGAGAGGGATTGCGCCGCATGCATGCTGGCCACCCCATGGCGGCCGAGGAAATCCAGAAACTCCTGCTTGCGCACCGTCTTTACCTGGCAGGGTTCAATCGTCTCCGCGGTCACTTCGTAAGGCACATTGGCCAATACCGCGCTGAGCCCCATCACGTCTCCCGGAGCGGCAATCTTCAGAATCATCGTCTTTCCATCGCGGGAGGTCGAGGAGATTTTCACCCGCCCGGAACAGATCACCAGGACGTTGCGCGCTGGATCTCCCTCGGTAAACAGCTTGGTGTCCTGCGCATGGCTCGTCATGACCCCGATGCCGTCGTAATCCTGCAATGCCTCAGGCGTGAGATCGCAGAACATGCGCAGATGGCGATGCTCACAATTAATGCAGTCTTCCGGAGGGTGATGAGGACGAAACGATGCCATTGGCTCTCTAGCGCTCCATCCGGAGTATAGCGCGTTGATCCAGATAGGTTAAGCGGGAACTTTCCCTAAACCCCCTTGAGCGCCCAGAGATGCCTTGCGACCCGATTCGTGCCGGCTTCCGTCCCTGTCTACTTCTGCGAAGCTTCCGTGCGCTGCCGCAGCTTCTTGGCTACGCGGTGCATGCAGCTGGCGCTGTAGCTGCCGGAGACTTGCCGCGCCAATTCCTCCAGCAACTGCATGCGCAGCGGTGGATAGTCGTGAAATGCACGATTCAAAGCCTCTCTCGGCAGCAAGACAGCCGACCCGGGACTCTGCGCGCTCAGCGTGTAGGTGTGCAGCCCGTCTCCCAAAACTGCCGCTAGCTCCACCAGGGCGCCGCAGCGCACCGGCCCCAGCGTTAACGGCGTCTCCAGCCACTCCACCCTGCGAAGAAGATATCCTGATAGCACCAGATAAAGTCCCCGGCAGGTTTCAAACTGGCGAAAAACAATATCCCCGGGCTTGAAATCGATCGACTGGGCCGACCCGCTGAGCAGGTTCCCTGTCGTTGCGGGGCATTGAAACAGCTCCGCCAGCGGATATGCTGGAACAGCATACATATGCCCTGATTTCGCCTCAGGTCCCATCGTCGTGACCCGGTTCCCTGAAAAGCTTAATCGTAGCCCCTTATCGCCCGACTGCCCCGTGTGTCTGGTTAATGCGCCCGGTACTGCGGAATTGTGATAAGCCGGGCCTTAATGTCGAAACCTCAAACCCGGCAAATTGCTCCAGCAGCGAGAATCTCCCGGAAACATGTTCCGCTGGGGTAGAGTCTTCCGGCTTCAGGGCGGCCATCCGCTCCTCCGGAACGCACAGCACCGGCACACGGGACTCGGCAAGCAAGGCAAAGGCTGTTCCATGCGGTCCCGGAGTTTCGCTGGCACGTTTCACCCCGGCCACCAGCATGCTGGGATGGTACCGCTCAATCGCTTCGGCGATGACCTCCGCCGGACTGCCGTTCTTCAGCAGGAACCGAATTGGAAATCGCCCGCTGGCCTTCACGCCAAAGTCCTCCAGCGTTTTCGCGGCGGGGTACAGAAGGAACGTCGTATCGTCCGGTTTGCATGCGTGCAGCACCAGCAAGGTGCGTTGGAACGTTTCCGCCAGGGAATAGGCTGCCTCCACGGCCGCCGGCGTGGCTGCATTGCGCTCCACTGCCAGCAAGACCGGGCCGCCCGGGGCGGGGCGGAATTCGCCCGCATTCCAGTCTTCCGAAACAGCCAGTACTGGGCATGAGGATATCCGCGCCAACTGCTCGGCCACGGTGCCCACAATTACCGGCCCCGCGCCGCCAATTCCCTCGGTGCCGATGACCATCAGGCCGGCTTCAAATCGCCGCGCCACATCCGCCAGCATCTGCGCCACTTCGCTCTGCCGAGTCTCCGTATGGCTGGGTATGCCTTCCCGCAGAAGATCGCCGGCCAGTTCATCCAACGCGGCGCGCGCCGGTTTGCCGAGTCCCTGCCGCACACCGTCTGGAACCGAACCCACCTCGGCAAAATCCACCGGGTCAAGGCCGCGCGCCAGCACGATGCGCGCGCCATACATTCCAGCCAATTTGCGGGCATACTCCAGGGCTGCCTCCGGTTGGCCGTTCAGATCGGTGGCAACCACGATGGTCTTCATTCCGGTGCCGAAGCTCATGTATCCCTCCAGGCGTCTGCGGCGCTCCCTGTTTCGCGCCCATTCAACAACAAGTCTGCAGTCCCGATTCAGAAACCGTAAGTGACCCCATGCACCCTGCGCTGTGACAGAGGACACAAACCAGGACGCAACCGCCCACAAGTGGTCCATCGACCCCGGTGAGTTCGTCCTCCATGCCGACCTGACCATCAACTAGACCTTACCGTCGCGGTCAACTCGCGGTTATAGTGTCTGCTGGGCGGGAGTGCAAAATGGCAAATCATTGGCGTCGCGTGGGACAGAACCTGGCGGCCGGTAAATTCAAAGGTGCGGGATGGAGCATCCTCCTGCACTCTCTACGCACGGCCGTCGTAGCCGTGACTTCGCTGCTGGTGGCCCGGCTGTTCCGCATGCCGGCCAGCTACTGGGCGCCGATTACCACGCTGGTCGTCACGCAGTCATCGCTGGGCGCGGCGCTCACTGTCTCGTGGCAGCGCTTTATCGGCACCATCCTCGGCGCATTGATTGGCGGGCTCGTCGCAAGTTTTTTCCCGCCCAGCGCGCTCATCTTCGGTGCTTGCGTGTTCACCCTGGGGCTGCTATGCGCCCTCACGCGCTCCGGTCATCCCGCCTATCGCTTCGGCGGCATTGCGTTGGCCATCGTGCTCTTGGTCCCGAGCACGGAACCGGCGTGGCAATTCGCCTTTCACCGCTTTGCTGAGGTATCCATCGGCCTCGCGGTCGCGCTCGTCTTCGCCTGGGCCTGGCCAGAGCGCGAAGCCGCACCCACAACCTAGTAGCCTAAGCAGCGCTGTCATCCCCAAAAAGCTGTCATCCCCCCAACACTGTCATCCTGAGCGAAGGTTCCGGAGGGAAGCGGGGCTTTCGGAGGGAGCAGAGGGCTTCAGCCCTCTGAAATCAGCGCAAAAAAAAACAGGCCTTTAGGCCCGGTCCCCTAGCTTCCGTTCCGCGACAGTTTGCTGCCATCCCCTCAGCCCTGTCATCCTGAGCGAAGGTCGCCGCAGCGACCGCAGTCGAAGGACCTGCGGTTGCTTTTGTCTTTGCAGTCGTCCGTCCCAACGCAAGCTAACTTGTGACTCGGCGATTATGCGCGACGGGGTTGGCCCACATCTCAACCCTCCATCAGATTTGGGGATGCCCCAGAGCCTGCCCTGAGCATGTCGAAGGGTCTGGACTTTCAGACCTGGGATTGGAATGTCCAACGTGGCCCAGTCGCCGCGGTCCGATAGCTGGGCTTCCCGAATCCCATGTCTTCCGCCGCGTCGGATGAGACACGGGCACCCGTGCATCTTGGGTGGGGCAGGCGTGGGCCGCCCGCCACCAGAGACATGCGTCCGCTGCGTGCCTTTCTGCTTATTTTCTCACTTTGCTGAACGCCGGTGATGGTCACCAAGAATGATCAATATGGTTCCGCCCGCCAATGCTCCGCCGCCACCACCATAGGCCTCGGCTTTGCGGGATGGAGAAAAGCCCCACGCACTGTTCAATGCCACAGCTCCGACAAGGACGCCTCCCCCGATTACACATAAGGAAATACCGGCGCCGGTCATGATCTTGCCGCCCCTGGTCATTGGCCTATGAGCCGGTTGAGTTGATACAGCGGTGGATTGGTCCCGTGAAGCGGTGATCGGCGTCGTGGTGGGCTGTGCGCTCGCAGTTTGCATCAATGCCCTGAAAGGAACAGGATCCTCCGCCATCGCCAACATGGAATTACTCAACATTCCGACTACGAGAAGTGCCACCGTGACGAGCTTCATCGATCACTCCTTACAGTTCAATCGTCTCAATGCGGTTCTTAGGGGTTGTATGGGTCCGATCATTCACCTCATGAAGTCTGGTTGTCAATCCAAATGCAATCGTCAAGCGCGGGAAATATAGATTCCTGGCTATAAGTTAGTTGACCGCCTGACTCGAAGTTACTACTTAGGCAATAACTCGGTACGGGTCTACCTAGTCTGGAAAGACCAGCGCCGCCAAGTCGGCCAGCTAGGCGGGTAGCCCACATCTCAACTCCCCATCAGATTTGCGGTTGCCTCAGAGCCGGCCCTGACCATGCTAACCACGCGCCGAAAAGGGGCCATCGGAGGGAAGAGGGGCCGTCGGAGGGAGCAGAGGGCTTCAGCCCTCTGAAATCAGCGCAAAAAAAACAGGCCTTCAGGCCCGGCCCTTGCTTCCGCTCCGCGATAACTGGCTTCCATCTCCATCAACCCTGTCATCCTGAGCGAAGGTCGCCGCAGCGACCGCAGCCGAAGGACCTGCGGTTGCTTTTGTCTTGAAAGTCCCCCATCCCAATGCAAGCCAACTTATGATTCGGCGATTATGCGTTACGGGCGGCGAGCCACACCTCAACAATCCATCAAATTTGAGGGTGCCCCAGGTCTGGACTTTCAGACCTGGGATTGGAATGCCCAACGTGGGCCGGTCGCCGAGTTCCGCCGGTTGGGTACCTCGAATCCTATGTCTCCAAAAGGCGAGACTTGGGGCACCCACGAATTTGTGGATGATCAGAATCTGGACCACCCGCCTATTTAGAGCAAGGAAATGCTTTAGCCAGTGCCTGTTCGACCAGTTCTGTCGCTCTCAGCTGCAATCTTTCTGGGTGGTCCTGCAGGAATTTTGTGACGATGCGGATGTTTTGTCCTAAAGTTATCCCCTCTGTTGCGCACACTTTTGGCGATGCGTCAGCAACTCCCGTTACTAAGCCACGGCAAAAGCCATCTCGATAGTCTTCAAGGCTGTTCATCGCCGTGGAATGGTCATCCAACCAATGTACCGATAACTGGCAGGAAACGAGCAGATCGTTACCGTCTGTATATCTTTTGTCTTGTCCGTGGGCCGTTGCTGCCAGTGTCAGAAAGCAAATCATCAACAGTAGTCGTGTTTTCACGAACTCTCCCTCCCGAGCGTTCTAACAGTGATCATTCGCGAGCGGCCTTTGACCCTATCGAGGGCTACCCGCCTCCGGTCCATCCGCTGGCTCCGGTTTGCGTAATTCCACCCGAATTCCCGGTCCGCCCGGTTCCAGGAGGCCAAATTTACCCACAGCTAAAGCTGCAGGGCCGAAGCTAGCCGCCTCCTCGGGGGTCGCCAACCTCCGGGAGTAGATACCTGGTGCCGCCGCTCGCCAGCGCCGTTTTGCTTCGGGCAATAACTGCTCAACCCAAGCTACGATCTTGTCCACACCGTCAATGAGATCCTTCGCCCTCGCTGCATCTACTTTTTGTCCGTCTAGCGTTGCGGAGCCTTCGTGGACGATATTGTTCCTAGCTTTTTTCAGTGCTGTAAAGGCCGTCCACAACGAGGGATCATCTTTGAGCGACCGTCCAGCAAACGCGAAAAGTAGTGCGTCAAACTGTTCAGCTACCGAGGGCTGTTTCGCCCAGTGATCGCGTTCCTTGATCCATCTCCAGAATTTCTCCGGGAATTTCCGATGCTCTTCTTGAAGCGCCCCAAGTGCCCATTCGATGTAGGTTTCCAACGCTGCGAAGGCAATCACAATCGAGCTACCAATATCAGGCCACAGCCCATGTGCGTCAAGGAGGAGTTCATCCCAGACGTATGGCTCAGCGGCGTTCCATCTCTCTGCGAATATTTGCATGGTTTCAGGGGTAAGGGCCGCCTCACCCACCGTAACCTGGCCTGCGGTCTTGGACCGTAACTTTCCCTCCTCCTTCTCAAAGTCCTCGAATTTATCCGTAAGATACCGGAGGTGCCAAGGATCGCGTTTGAATACAAGAGGCTTGATGTAGGCCGCCCTCGAATAGGCTCGAAGCCGGGCCAATATCCGATTCGCCAACTCAAATGCGAGCTCGGGCGGCGGGTCACCGGCGCCTTGCGCTCCCCTTGTGCGGTCAAACTCTGGCTTGATGAAATCAATGACGAGCACGTTGACTCGTGAGACTCTCTTGCCGTCTAGAAGCAGACTCTCACTGAAAGTCGGAGGGTTCAGTTTTGTGGTCCAAAGAAGGGCATGCTCGTGAACGCTGCCAGTCGATTCAGGTCGCTGGGAACAAAGGCCCGGAGGATAGAACCTAAACTGGTAGCCTGAATCAGCGCCGTTGACAGCTACGGCGCCGTCAACAGTGAACCACCCCTCGTCTCCAGCGATGAAGATGTCATACGGTAAGAGGATGTGGAAGCGCGCGATCATCAGATGAATGATAGTCCACTTGCGGAAAGGCAGCACGGGCCTCCTGTCCGAGGGCCGAGTGTTCGATGAAGGTAGTACCGGCATGTCAGCCAGCGTTCGCCAATTAGCATGCGCATGATCCAGGGCCTCCGCTATCAGCCCTTAGCACTCACCGAGACAGCCCGCCTGCGACCGCCTAACTCCCATGCCGCCCCCAAAATGCAGTTGGCGTAAAAACGGGGTTTTTGCCACCCAGCGCCAGCAGGTCCTTATCCCCGGTGATCAAATAGTCGGCCCGCGCCGCAAGCAGCGTTCCCAGCACAGCGCCATCCGCCTTGTCGCGCAAAGCTTCCTCCACCTCCCCGCTCGGCTCAACAATCTCTGCCATGAATAAAAAACTGTCGGCCAGGTCGCGAATCTCCGCGGCGCTCCGCTTGTTGCGTGAGAGCCGCGGCAACACTCGAACCATCTCATCCAGAATGTATTTGGAAAGCACCACGTCGAGACCACCGCGCAGCCACGCACCCACAATGCGTCCCGGCACGCCAGCCGGATAAGCCAGCCCCGACACCAGCACATTGGTATCCAGCACCACGCGCAGCCCGGCCATCAGCGCACCCGTTTGCGTTTCCGCCCACGCGCCACGGCCGCATCGATCTCCGCCATGCCCTCATCGGACGGTACATCCGCCCAGTCCGCGGCGACCCGGCTGCTCAGCACATCGAACCGCTCGCGCATCCGCCGAATCCGCGCAAACAGCTCCGCGTCCACCAGCGCCGCCACCGGTTTCCCATCCTTGTTGATCACGATGCTGTCATTCCTGTACTGCACCTGGTTCAGCATCTCCCCCAGATTCTGCCGAAAGTTGACCGCGCTCACCTCTGTGATCATGCAAAACCTCCAGACCATATCGACCATTATGATCATACTGATTCAATTCCGCGCTTGTCCAGAACGCAAGTTGCATTCCATTACCATCGCCCGGCGCACACTATCCATAGAGAGTTCGTGGCCCCATCAGGCAGGCATCGAAAACGAAAAAAATCCCTACCCCCACCCCCCTCCCCCCACCGGAGGCCATTTTTTAAGCCCACGTTTTCTCGTAAGCAGCTTTGAATGAGCATGTTATAAACTCGATTTATTAGCTTTCGGCACCAAATAGTCCTCACTTTGAGCACGATTTGAGCCGAAAATAGCCTCTTTATGCTCCAAAACCTGCCGATTTGCGCGCCGCAACGGGGCGATATCATCGTCGTATGAAGCGAGTCCTCCTTTCCTGGAGCAGCGGCAAAGACAGCGCCTGGACGCTCCACCTGCTGCGCCGCCAGCCCGACGTCGAATTAGTCGCCCTGATGACCACGCTGAACACCGAATTCCAGCGCGTGGCCATGCACGGCACGCGCCGCTCGGTTCTGGAAGCGCAGGCCGCGGCCGCTGAGTTGCCGTTGTGGATTGCACCCCTGCCGTGGCCCTGCTCCAACGAAATCTATGAGCAGCGCATGACCGAGGTCTGCGATCGCGCCATTGCGGAGCGCATCGATGCGATTGCCTTTGGCGATCTGTTCCTGACTGACATCCGCGCCTACCGCGAAACGCAGCTCAAGCCAACCGGCCTTGAGCTCCTGTTTCCTCTATGGGAGATTCCCACCGGCGCGCTGGCTCGCGAAATGATCGCCGGCGGACTGCGCGCCAAGCTGGCCTGCGTGGATGCGAAACAGTTGCCCGCTTCCTTTGCCGGCCGCGACTTTGACGCATCGCTGTTGCACGAATTGCCGCCGGAAACAGACCCTTGCGGCGAGCGCGGCGAGTTTCACACCTGTGTCTATGACGGCCCCATGTTCACGGCGCCGTTGCAACTGCAAGCAGGCGAAGTCGTCCATCGTGACGGCTTCGTCTACGCCGACTTTCAGTAGGCCGGCAATCTCGCCAACGGAACGGGCCGCAGCGCGGTTTCTTAGCGCAAACTCTTCAGCGCCGGATACAGCTTACGCCATTTCGCATAGCCCGCTTGATAAGCTTTCACATCGCCGGCATCCGGCTTGATGCACGCAGCCACCTCGATTGCCTGTCCGCATGCCTCGTCCAAATTGGCCCAGTGACCCGCACCCACCCCGGCCAGCAGCGCCGCGCCAAATGCGCCACCTTCCTCCGCCGTTAGCACTTCGACCGCATGGCCATAAATCCCAGCCTGAATCTTCCTCCACAACGGCCCGCGCGCGCCGCCGCCGCCCAGCCGAATCCCGCTCACCGGAATGCCGAGTTCCGCAAATAACGTGAACGTATCTTCGAGTGAGTACGCCACTCCCTCCAGCACCGCTCGCACAAAATGCGCCGCCGTGTGCACCGTCGAGATGCCTGCAAACGCGGCCCGCACTTCAGGGTCAAGGTGGGGCGTCCGCTCGCCTAGCAGATACGGCGCCCACTCCAGCCCTTCGCTGCACGCGGGTACGTTCGCCGCCCCGGCAGTCAACTCGTCATAATCCTGGCCGGCAAAAAATGTCTCCCGGAGCCAGCGAAAGCTCAGCCCCGCCGACTGGGTTACGCCCATCACATGCCACAGTCCCGGAACCGCATGGCAAAACGTGTGCAACCTTCCCTTCGGATCCCGGGTGGGACTCGCGGTGGCCGCAAACACCACTCCCGATGTGCCGATGGTGGCCGAAACCGACCCCGGCTGCAAGATGCCCATCCCCACTGCGCCTGCGCCCTGGTCCCCTGCACCGGCTGCCACGGGCGTGCCCGCGGGAAGCCCGGTCGAACCTGCAGCCGACTCGCTCATTCGCGCACAGACCTCGGGAGACTCATAAACTTTGGGCAGCCAGCTTTCAGGAACCCCTGCCGCCTCGGCAACCTCTTGCGACCAGCGCCGATGTGTCACATCCAGCAGCAGTGTCCCTGAAGCCTCCTGCACGTCGATCGCAAACTCGCCCGTCAGTCGGTAGCGCACATAATCCTTGGGGCAAAGAATGTGGCGGATCTTCGAGAAAATCTCAGGCTCGTGTTCCTTCACCCACAGCAGCTTGGTCAGCGTAAAGTTGGGCAACGCCGGATTGCAGGTCAGCTCGATCAGCCGCTCGTAGCCAATCTTTTCCGTCAGCCAGTCGCACTGCGGCTGGGTGCGCGTGTCGCACCAGATCAGCGCGGGCCGCAGCACCCGTCCGTTTTCATCCAGCATCACCGCCCCGTGCATCTGCCCGGTCAGCCCGATTGCCGCGATGGGCTCGTGAGGCTCGGGCGCGACCGCCAGCACCGTGCGAATCGCCTCCTGCGCCGCGCGCCACCAATCTTCAGGATCCTGCTCAGCCCAGCCTGGATGTGCCGTCTTGAACGCCTCATGTTCACTCGACGCCCCGGCAATCAGTTGGCCCTCCGCATCCACTACGACAGCGCGCGTCCCGCCCGTCCCCACATCCATTCCAAGGAACCACATACTCGTTTTCACCTGTGTAAATCGCTTTTTCCGGCGCACGCCAGCATAGCAGCACAAGCTATTGAGGCGAAAGACAGCCACCAATCAAACTGCTTACCGCTATGCGAGATAGCGTCACGACCAGTGACCTATGGCACAGTCGCTTGGACCTCCCGAGACGATAATGAAAGCGAAGAGGCCAGCCAGCCATTCGTTGCGCCGGCCGGGAGAATACCTTCATGAGCGATCTTGCAACGCTGGTTGAGGCCGGCGCCGTTGACCCCCTGGTCGGCCATCCCGCCGACTACCACGTCTTCCACCAATTCATTGAGCGCTGCAAGGCGCTGCCGGCCATTTCCACCGCCGTCGTCTGGCCGCTCTCCGACGTGGCTCTGCGGGGCACCGTCGAAGCCGCCGTCGAGGGGCTCATCGAACCCACGCTTATCGGCGACCAAGCTGAAATGAAAGCCCTGGCCGAGAAAATTGGCCTGGAGATCGGCGCCTACCCCATCCTCCAGGCCGACGACGAAGAGAAAGCCGCGGAGTTGGGCGTGGCCATGTGCCGCGCCGGCAATGCACTGGCCATGATGAAAGGCAGCCTGCACACCGACGAACTGATGAAGGCCGCCATGGCCCGGGACACAGGCCTGCGCACAGCCCGGCGCATCTCTCACGTCTTCATCATGGATACGCCGGCCTACGCGCGCACCCTGCTCATCACCGACGCGGCCATCAACATCACTCCCGAACTTGAGGACAAGATCCACATCGTGCAGAACGCCATCGACCTGGCCCACGCGCTCGGCATCCCGGAACCCAAGGTTGCGCTGCTCTCCGCGATTGAAACCGTGAACCCAAAGATCAAATCCACGCTCGACGCGGCCGCGCTGTGCAAGATGGCCGACCGCGGCCAGATCACAGGCGGCATACTCGATGGCCCGCTGGCCTTCGACACCGCCGTCAGCGTCAAGGCAGCCGCCATCAAGAAGCTGGTCTCGCCCGTCACCGGACAGGCCGACATCCTGGTGGTTCCCGATCTCGAAAGCGGTAACATGCTGGCCAAGCAGCTTGAATACCTGGGCGGCGCGCAACTGGCCGGGATCGTCCTCGGCGCGCGCGTGCCCGTCATTCTCACCAGCCGCGCAGATTCGGCGGAAACGCGGCTCACCAGTTGCGCCGTGGCCGTGCTGCTGCACTATGCCGCGCATCCGGCGGTTAGAGTCTAACCGCCCATTTTCCTCGATACGCACAGCCGGTGATATCATCTGAACCGAACGGCGCCGGTTGTGCTTTTGTGCTCGTCACACAGCGGAGAACCCTAGCCCCCGCAATGGCATCCAAGTTTATGCATGGGAAACAGGCACAGACGCTCCATTCCGGACGCCTCGAAACCCCAGCAGAGGAGCTCCATTCAATGTCCACTCACACTCATCAGGATTCCAAAGCGGCCAAGACCAATGTTCCTGACGGTTTCGACCATGAACAGATCAAGAATCTTTCCAGCGTGCTCAATGCGCTGGTGGCCGACGTCTTCGCCCTTTACCTCAAGACCAAGAATTTCCACTGGCACATGAGCGGTCCGCATTTCCGCGACTACCATTTGTTGCTCGATCAACAAGGCGATCAGCTCTTCGCCATCACCGACGATATCGCCGAGCGTGTCCGCAAAGTCGGAGGCACCACCATTCGCTCCATCGGCCACATCGCCAAGTTGCAACGCATTGCAGACAACGATCAGGAGTTTGTGCCCGCCCGGGACATGCTTCTCGAACTTCATGCCGACAACAGATCCCTCGTCGAGAGCCTGCGCACCGCGCACGAAGTGGCCAGCAAGGCCAACGACTACGCCACCACCAGCCTGATCGAGATCTGGATCGACGAGGCCGAGCGCCGCGCCTGGTTCCTGTTCGAAGCCACGCGGTAATCAACGCTGCACTTGCCGCGCGGGCCACTCCCCCCAGGGATCGCCCCGCGGCAGAGTAGTTCAAAACGGAGCGCCCCTCCAGCCAACGGCTGGAGGGCGCTCCGAGTCCACTTCACCTCATACTAGTCAGAAAAACGTTCATCAATCCATTGACATGCTCAATTGGTGCCGCACATCCGCGCCGCGAATCCAGAAAATCACATCGGTCGCGATATTCGATGCGTGGTCCGCGATCCGTTCCAGGTTGCGCGCCACCAGGATGCCGTTGATCGACTGCTGCGTGTAACGCGGCTTCTCCTGGATCAGCCGCAGCAGGTCGGCGTGGGCGCGGCGGTTCATACGATCGATCTCATCGTCCATCTCGCGCACCGAGTCGGCCAGGCGCGCATCGCCCTCCAGCAGTGCCTGCACCGCTGTCCGGATCATGCGCCCGGAAAACTCGCCCATCGCGGCAAAATCCACGGGCAGATCGATCTCTTCCGCCGTGAGGATCTCCTTGGTACGGCGCACCACGCCCATCGACTGGTCGCCGATCCGTTCCAGGTCCCCGTTGATCTTGATCACCGCCAGGATGAAGCGCAGGTCGATGGCCATGGGCTGCTCCTTGGCCAGCAGTTCATAAGCCATCTCGTCCAGTTCCCGCTGCGCGGTATTGATGGCGGCCTCGTTCTGCTTCACATACTTGCACAGGCCCTTGTCGCGCTGCAGATACGCGTCCACAGCCGACTCCACCGATTGCTGCGCAAGGGCAGCCATGGCAAGAATCTTGTCCTTGAGTTCGGCGAGTTGTTGTTGAAAGTGTATGCGCGGCACTGCAAATTCTCCCGTATCTCTGATTGTGCACCATCGTGTGTTACCAGCGTGCAAATTTCGTGTCCCGAATCCCACTTGTCACGCTCGCCGGTTAACAGTCCCAAAATGGATTAGACGCGCCAGCTGCCGGGAAGATGTTCTAGGCTAATGGGATGGATCCAGCCAACGCGTCCGACAGCCCGGTGCTTTCCATCAATCCCGCCGATTGCGAAACTCGACAGGTCTACAAGCTGATGACCGGCATCATCGTACCCCGCCCCATCGCGCTGGTATCCACCGTCGACCGCCACGGCCTGCGCAACCTGGCGCCCTTTAGCTTCTTCACCGGCGTGGGGTCCAACCCGCCCACGGTGCTCTTCTGCCCTACCGTGCGCGCGGCCATTTCGTTCGGCGCCGCGGCCGAACCCGACTTCAGAAAAGATACACTCCGCAACGTTGAAGAGACCGGCGAGTTTGTGGTCAACATCGTCAGCGAGGCCATTGCCGCCGGGGCCAATGCCGCCTCAGCCGAAGTTCCGCCGGAGGTGGATGAGTTTGTGCTGGCCGGTCTCACGCCGATTGCCAGCGAGTCCGTGCGTCCGCCTCGCGTCGCCGAGTCCCCCGCACAGATGGAGTGCAAGCTGCTCCAGATCGTCTACACCAACCGCGCTCCCGGCGGAGGCGTCGTCGTGCTCGGCGAAATCGTCCGCTTTCACGTGCGCACAAGTCTCTTCGAAGATTTTCGCATCGACCCCGCGGGCCTTGACGCCGTAGGCCGCATGGCCGGCAATACCTGGGTCCGCACCCGCGACCGCATCGAACTAATTCGGCCGAACTAGAGCATCTGGCGATTTCGCCCTTTACATCGCTGCCATATCCTGCCCCTTCGCTTCGCGCCCCAGCAGCGCCAACCCCGCTAGCGACAACGCCACCACCACCACCGTAATCGCCAGCACCGCCGGATAGCTGCCCCATCGCTCCGCGGCCAGCGCCTGCGCCTTGCCGTTCCACGACGTCACCAGGCCGCCCAACTGGTAGGCTAGCCCCGGCGCCGTGGCCCGCACCGGAGCCGGCGAAAGCTCGGTCAGGTAAGCCGGCACCACTCCCCAAGCCCCCTGCACCATGAACTGCATCAGCACCGCGCCCATGCCCAGCGTCACCGCCGAATGTCCATACGCATAGAGTGGAATCACCGGGATGGCCAGCAACGCCGCCGTCACAATCGCCCGCTTGCGCCCCCACTTTTCTGACAGCGTGCCAAACACGATCCCGCCCGCAATGGAGCCAAACCCGTACAGCACGCCGATCAACCCCACCGTCGCCGGGGACAGCTTCATCTCGACCAGCAGAAACGTCGGATACACATCCTGAGTGCCGTGCGAAAAGCTCATGAACGCCGTCATCAGCAGGATCAGGAACAGAAACGTCGGCAGAAACTTTAGCAGTGTTACGGACTCCGCAGCAACAGTCTGTGTGTGCGCCGCGGCGGTTCGCGCCAATCGTTTCTTCGCTGCCTCAATCCACACCGGAGACTCGGCCACTCGCGACTGTACATAGAACACCAGCAGCGCCGGCGCCGCTCCCACCATGAAGAGCCCGCGCCAGCCGATCCAATGAAACAGCAGTGCAAACGCGCCTGAAGCCAGAATCGACCCCATGGCGTAGCCCTCCTGCAGAATGCCGGAAAACGTGCCGCGGCCTTCCTTCGGCAGCGTCTCAAACACCAGCGCCGCGCCCACGCCCCACTCGCCGCCCATGGCAATCCCAAACAGCGCGCGCAACATCAGCAGCTCGGTCAACGAGGGAGCAAAGGCGCATGCCAGCTCAATCACTGAGAAGCTCAGGATATTCACCATCAGCACCGGCCTTCGCCCATAGCGGTCGGCCAGCATGCCAAACAACAACGCGCCCACCGGCCGGAAAGCCTGGGTCATGAAGACCGCGCCAAACACCGCCGAAGGTTCCGCGTGAAATTCGCCGGCAATCGCTTTCACGCAGAAGATCAGCAGAAAAAAGTCCAGAGAATCCAGCGTCCAACCTAAAAAAGCAGCCACAAAGGCGTGGCGCTGCGGGGTGGTGAGCCTGCGGAAGAGTCCGATGATAGACGAAGGCATAGGCGGCAGCATAGCAGACCGGATTTGCGTCCAGTCCAGTGCCTTCCGCGCTTCGGGTTTGATTTCCGCCTCACAGGTTAAGAGGTTCGCCGCGACCAGTGGCATGTCGCAGAGTAAACGTTACTTAGCCTTGCTGGTCTGCCGCCATCGGCGGTACTCTTGCGTAATGCGACCTCTTCGGTATTCCATCAACGTCACATTGGACGGGTGCTGCGATCATCGTGCAATGATCCCAGACGAAGACTTGTTTCAAAACTCCATCGAAAACATCAACCGGGCCGATGCGCTCCTCTTTGGCCGGGTGACTTACGAAATGATGGAGGCATACTGGCGACCGCTGGTGACTGATCCGACAGAACCCTTCGCCCGGACGATCGACGCGGCAAAGAAGTACGTCGTGTCCAGCGCCCTGGACCGGGTCGATTGGAACGCTGAGCTCCTGCGCGGGGATCTGGGGACGGCCGTTCGCGAGCTCAAGCAGCAGCCGGGCAAGGGACTGCTCGTGGGAGGCGTAAAGCTCCCGTTCGCGTTGGCGGAGCCGGGATTGATCGACGAGTACGAGTTCGTGGTGCACCCCAGGCTAGCGGGCCACGGGCCGACGTTATTCGCGGGGCTATCGAAGCGTATCGACTTGAGGCTCGTGAGCGGTCTGGAGGGCGGCTCGGGGGCGGTGGCGATGCGGTATGAGCCGAGAAGGTAGCCATTGAGCTTGCTAGCCCGAGGCGGCCGCATCTCGGGCAAATCCAGTGGAAATATTCCGATCCGACCCGCCGCATCCGCAGTAAAGTTGTCTCTGCGACATGCCGCCACCTTGGACGCCAGATCTTGCCGATTCCGCCCCCCGACCCGACAAACCCTGCGAGACTGAAATTATTTGTTGCAACGGGCACATCCGTCGCGCCATCCAATCTTTATCGAAAGTCTCCAAGCGGACCTCGTCCGCCGTTCCCTCATCCGCGAAGCTCCCGCTCAGCTTTGCGCCTCAATGTTCACACAAACTGGCCCATCGGCCCCGCACCGAAAGGATCTCCCCTATGAAACGTTTGGCATTGGTCACTGGCATTCTGGCGCTTGCGGCTCCCCTGGCCCTGGCGCAAACCTCCACCTGGCTTCCCGACAAGGCGCACAGTGAGGTCAATTTCTCGATCCTCCACATGAGCCTCGCCAATGTGCGCGGCCGTCTTGGCAATATCGGCGGCCAGATCGTGCTGAACGAAGCGGACATCACCAAGTCGACGGTCAGCGTCACCATCGATTTGACCACGGTGGACACCGGCGTTGCCCCAAGAGACGCGGACCTCAAGAGCGACCACTTCTTTGATGTGGCCCAGTTCCCCAACGCCACCTTCGTCAGTACCGGCGTGGCGAAGAACGGCAGCGGCCTGACCGTGTCCGGCAACCTGACCCTGCATGGCGTAACCAAGCCCGTGACGTTGAACGTGGTCGGCCCGACCGGCCCGATTCCCGGCATGGATCACAAGCCGCACTCCGGCTTTTCGGCCACCACCACCATCAGCCGCAGCGCCTTTGGTATCGCCCCCACCTACCCAGCCAGCGTAGTGGGAGACGAAGTCAAGCTCACCATTGACCTGGACGTGGCCAAGCAGTAAAGGAGCTGCGGGATGAAGGCCGATCAGTATGCACTTATCCCGCAAAAAACGCGGCATCCACTCACAAAGAGGACTGAATGGTAAGCCTGAAGCGTGAGATTGCGCAGGAACTCCCCTTCTCCAGCGTGGAAGAAGAGGCGCTCCTCAACCTCCTGCGCACCTCCGACTCCATGCAGCGAGCCGTCCATCTCAAGACGCGCAAATGGGGCGTCACTTCCACGCAGTACAACATCCTTCGCATTCTGCGGGGCGCGCACCCGCATGGGCTCACCTGTTCCGCAATCGGCGATCGCATGATCACCGCCGAACCGGATATTACGCGCCTTCTTGCACGTCTCAAAGCACTCAAACTCATCCGCCAGCGACGCGACAGGCACGATCGCCGCGCGGTCTGGACGCATATATCTGTCGCTGGATTGGCCTTGTTGAGCGAGATGGACCCGGTCATAATTCAGGTGCCGCGCGAACTGCTGGGGCACCTGACTGGCGCGGAAATGACTGAGTTAATCCGATTGCTGGAGCTGGCCCGCAAGCCTGGCGAGAACCCGCAAACGCCGCTGAGTTGCACAGGAAACCGCGCATCCGCAGCTCGGGAAAAAGACTGAAGTCCCGCTACCGGCCCACTACTTTTTGCACGATAAGTTCTTCGTCCGCATCCGTTTGAATAATTTTATTGTGCAAACAATAGAGCGCCAATTCAAGCCGGTCGCTGACTCCCAGTTTGTCGTAGATCTTGCGCAAATAATTCTTGATCACCTGTTCGGTGGTTCCCAGCTGGAAGGCAATCTCCTTGTTGCGCTTGCCCTGGGTAATGCAGGTGATGATGGCCAGCTCCTTGGGCGATAGCCGGGGCTGGGTGCGCGGGCTCACCAACGACGCCGCCTGAGCGCGATAGGCCTCGATCACCCAGTTCACTGACTGATTGTCGATCCAGGTTTCCCCCGCCGCAATTCTTCGCACACAGCGGACCAGCAAGTCGGGCGATATTGATCTCGAGATGATGCCGCGCACGCCACGACGGTAAAGATCCACGGTTTGGCTTTCTTCCGGAGACACCGCCTGCACAATCACCTTCACATCCGGGGCAATCCGCAACAGATCGGGGACCACGTTGGTCGTCCCGACCAGCAGGCTCCCTTCCATCAAAACAATGTCCGTGGGGTACCGTTCAACGGCCGCCTGCAAATTCTCAATGGAATCCGCCTGCGCCACCACGCGCAAGTCGTCTTCAAGGGCAAAGACTTTGCGAATGCCTACCCGGTAAATCGCTTGTGTGTCGGCGAGAATGATCCGAACCGCCCCCGGCTTGAGCTTTTCGTCAAGTATTTCGCCATCCGGAGAATCGTCCAGGAGATCCATAATTCGAATTCGCTACTGCCAAGTCAATCCGCGCCGTTACTGCTCCACGAATTGATACTCATCGATCGTGGCTGCAGCGAGATGCTGTGTTCGGCTTATGGAGCAGCGTACCACACGCCCCTGACAACGAACCAGCACGTCTCGAGGCGTACCCAGCACGGTTCCCGGCATGCGCAGGGAAAAACGAATATCCAGCCCCACCGGCAACTTTCGATCCATCTCCAGCAGCACGCCGTTGGCGGAGACATTACGGGTGCGAGCGGCAAACTCCGGCTTGCTGCTTTCCGGCTTGTTGCTGGACGATAGCGCGACGGGGAGCGCCAGAGGAAAACGAACCGCACAGCGCACCTCCTGCCGCAGGGTGACGCGCTCCGAGGAGGCTGACTGAAGAGGCGACGCTGATTTCCTTGCATTCATAGACTGCACCCAGAACTTTCAAAAGCCCTAAGGGTCACTCTATCGAATTTTATTGAATCGACCACGGCACCAAAGTTTGGTGGATAGTAACCGATAGTATACACTCCAGGCTCTGACGCCAGGAGCAGCCCTTGCAATCAAGCTCAAAACTTCCTCTAAGTGATTCACAACAATCATGTTGAATCATCGAGACGCCGTGCGACATCCTCACCTGCCAACCCCTTAGGAAAAAACGCCGCCGAAGCGCCCACCCACTTCTGATTTTTATTGTGGTCCACACCCATCATTTTCCCCCGCCCCAGGCGCACCAGCGACAACGCGGGCGTGAGCCTGCCGCCATCCGGCCACAAATAGAGAATACGAATCTCGGCCTGAGTAAGGCCGTGCGGCGTTTCAATGTTGGGTTCAAAGTGCATCCGCCTCTGCAAGAGAAACTCCGCCCGCTGCTCGGTCGGAATCGCCTCTAATTGCGCTTGTGTCGGCTCAAACTGAATTCCCTTGCCTGCAAACGAGAACAGCGGTTTGAGCAGCAGCTCCTTATAAGCAGTGTCCGCCCCGGCTTTGGATGCGCACGTTTGGGAAGCAAGGATCACACCTGCTGCTTCCAGCTCCGTCCGCCCATCCCCGTCCAGGAAGTCCTTGAGGAAAACCGCGACTGGCACCATTGGGTGGCCCGAGGGTGGCCGCGATAGCCAGGGAATCGAGAACTTGCTGATCAGGAAGTACCAGTTGGGATGGCCCGCCCATTCCACGTTCCAGCGATGCGTTAAATCAAAAGGCAGCCGGATAGCGCGCGCTATCAGCTCGTCGGCAATGGCCCGGTTGTAAATGCGGTGGATTGGGATGAGTCGGCCGTCGGCATTTCGGTAGTGCAGCTTCTCCCCCTTTGCTTCCAGGCTGCGAATATCCACCACCGCAATCCCCAGCCTGCGGGCAGTCACATTGAAATCGGGCAGCGTCTTCTGGTGCTGGGGGTCCACTTCAGTCAACACCACGTTCTCCGCATCGTGGCCGCCAAGAATCGTCTGCGCCAACAACTCCCAGTAGCTGGCCTCGTCCAATCCCCCCAGAAAGCTCCCCAACGTGTCTGGCAGCCCAAAGGCTTCGCGATAGGCAGCGCACAAAATATCCTGATACCCGTAGACCGAGGGGAATGCCTGGATCTCAACCAACCTGGGAACCAACTCGCCTGTGGGGCTCAGATCCTCCGTCGGATTTTGTACCAAAGCAAAATCGGCGGTCAGAAAGTTAGGATGTGCCGTCTCTCCGGCCACTCGATAGCCCGCCGGAATAGCCTTCCTCGCTGCGGCAAGGTAGTCCGGATTCGCCAACAGCCGATGGGTCATTTCCGCGCCGGCTCTCGCCATCTCTTCCAGGATCGACAGGGGTATGAAAACCGGGGTTTCCGCGACGCGATAGTCGACCCTTGTGCCGCAACGCTCCTCCAGCAGTGCCAAAAGCGCCTCATAACCCCTCTCGCTAAACGCCTGGTTGAATTGAGTTCGAAGTTGGGAAATCAAGGCTTAGTCCTCCCAAAATGGTATTGCCATCGTAATAAACATACCGCCCGCCGGATAATGCACGGGGCTTGGAGCAAACTTCGCAACAGGCACCACAAGAAGACTTAAGCGTCTTAATGGTTTGTAAACCATTGTTAACAAATAATATATATGCTGAAAGATCATCATTTATGTCGAATATCTACAGGTATTTCATTGGCCCTCTCAGGCAAATATTGTTTAAAAAAGATCATATTTGTTACTTTTGTTGTAGCGTAACTAACACATTTAGGGTACGCTGATTTTGCATTCCCCCCTTAGCTGTCCAAGGAGCGAACGACCATGCTACCTAAAAAAGTGAAGATCCGCGGCGTAATTCTCTGTGCCGCTCTAGCCTTCTGCGCCAGCTATGCTGTCGCAAGTCCCGTCGTCGTCTGCCCGCCACTCAAGGTTGCCGCCGCCAGCCCCGTCGTCGTCTGCCCGCCACTCAAGGTTGCCGCCGCTAGCCCTGTTGTTGTGTGCCCACCCCTGAAAGTGGCATAGCCGCACCGTGGGAAACCGTCTATTGCGCTGCTACACTGTAGCCGTAGCGATACGCCCCCCCTCTGTCAAGGGATTTTGACGGGAGGTAGATGGTGACTCTGGACAATGTACTATGGTTGGCTGGCGACGGAGCAACGGCATTAGCCGTTGCTTTGCTTTTCACCAGAGGCGTATTCCGCACATTCCCAATATTTACTTACTATCTTGTTTGGAGCCTGCTCGGCGACGCTGAGCTATATACCGCGGCACATCGCTACCCTGCCAGTTACAGAACCGTCTATCTGATCGTTTTGATCATCGATTCCCTCTTTCAGTTTGGAGTGCTGCTCGAACTCTCCTGGTCCGTATTACGTCCGCTTCGGGCTGCCCTTCCACGTTGGACTTTGGTGGCTCTTGCGGCGCTCATCGTGCTCATCGGCGCGGCGGTTTGGCCACTTGCGACCAGCCCTGGGGTGAACGATCTTTCGACGGCAAGCCGCTTGATCTTTCACACCCAGGAAACCTTCGCAATCCTGCGAATCCTGTTCTTTCTGGTTCTGGCCGGATGCAGTCAGTTGCTCTCCATCGGCTGGCGAGACCGCGAACTCCAAATTGTCACGGGCCTCGGATTCTATTCTTTGGTCAGCCTGGCAGTATGGATGCGGCATACAGGCCAGACATTGGGCGGGACGCAGTTCCATCTTCTCGACCAGATGGTGACCGTGAGCTATTTGTGTTCCCTGGCCTATTGGATCTTCGCCTTTTCGCAAAAAGAGGCTGAACGGCAGAATTTCACGCCGCAGATGCAAGATTTGCTGTTGGCCATGGCTGGAACCGCCCGATCCACCCGCGTGGCCTTGGCGAATTCGGCGTCAGCGAAGTCAGCAGGGCCCGGCCAAGGACAGGATTAGCGGGCCTTATGGCACCCACAGGTTACTAAAGTGTATTGACCTGTTGGGTGACAGTTTGCACAAAAGAACGCGGAAAACGCATTAATTTAGTGCACAAGCTCTCAGTTTTCTGTTACTACTAGGGAGACTGATCAAGAGCCGAAGGCTTTTCTGGTCGATCACGTGGTTACCAAATCGTAGTTTTGAGGACCGTAAATGATTCTGATTATGCTCCAGATTGCGGTAATTACAGCCATTGCGCTGTTCCTTGGTCGTTGGCGGATGGCAGTGCGCCGCCGCAACGCGCAGACGTGGGATTCCCTTCTCGCGCGCCTGCGTCCCGACTGGAGTGCACGCGAACTGAGCGATCACTTCCTCTGGAAGGAAGGCCTGAACGCCACCCCAGAAGATGCCTGGAGACGCATGGAGGGCCCCAAAGGCCTGTGGGTCATGTACCAGAATGCGCGCGTTATGCTGGAAATGGCCGATTTTGCCGATAAAAACTCCAAAGGTATGGACCGCCTGCTTCTCGAGACCCTGCGCAGCGACGCCATGCAGATTCGTGTTTGTGTGCTCATGGCGCTGGCGCAGTACGGATTCACTCAGGCCAGCGAGGGCGTCCGCGTGAATGCCTTCCGTGCGGCCTCAATGTACACCGGAATGGCCGCCAGAATGACGCAATTGCTCCAGAATCACGCAGCCATGATGGTTCCCGATTTTGTGGCGGCCATGTAGCGTGGAATCTTTCTTCAATGCAGAACCCCGGCCGTGGCCGGGGTTTTGTGCGTCAGGGCCTAGCCAGCGTCACGCCGGATTGGATTCGAGAAAGTCATTCACCCGCGCGTACGCCTCCTCGCTCAGCCTGAATTGGAGCGCCGGCGCCAGCCCTTCAACCTGCTGCCCACTGCGCCCGCCCACGATTGCGGCGGTGACCGCCGGATGATGCAGCGTCCAGGCCACAGCCACAACGCCGGGGCTGACCCCATGGCCGTTACCGATCTCCCGCAATAATTCAACCAGTCGCAGGTTGCGGCTGAGCAGCGGTTCGTTGAATTCGACCGCGCGCCGCCGCCAATCGTCCGCTGGAAAAGCTGCAACGCGCTCCGCGCTCATTTTGCCCGTCAGCAGCCCGGAGACCATGGGCGAGTAGTTAATGACGCCGATGTTATTGGCCTGCGCAAAAGGCAGCACCTCTGCCTCAATGGCCCGGCGCAGCATGGAGTAGGGCGGCTGCAGGCTGGTAATCGGCGCAATCTTCTGGGCGCGCTTCATCTGTTCCACTGAAAAATTCGAGACCCCAATCCAGCGGACTTTGCCTTGCTCGCGGAAACGCGAAAGCGTCTCCCAGCCTTCCTCCAATTCCTCTTCCGGGTTCGGCCAGTGAATCTGGTAGAGATCGATCGTCTCCACCCCCAGCCGCCTCAGCGAGCCCTCCAGCTCTTCGGCCAACGAGCCGGCCTTGAGCGAGCGGTAGATGGAGCGGTCCCGATGCCAGCGCATCGAGCACTTGGTAAACACCAGCGGCTTCGCACCGGCGTGGCTCTTGACGGCGCGGCCAACCACCTCTTCCGAGTGGCCCAGCCCATAGATGGCCGCCGTATCGATCCAGTTCATGCCCACGTCGAGAGCGCGATGGATGGCGTCAATGGATTCGTTATCGTCCTGAGGTCCCCAGGCGAACTCCCAGTTGCCGCCGCCAATGGCCCATGCGCCAAAACCGATAGGCGTCAGTTGAAGATCGGAGTTGCCAAGGGTGCGAAGTGCGGGTGTTGCGGAAGTAGTCATCACAAAATCATAGATGCGGTAACAATCCGAAGGGACGCGAAAACCTCATCCAGTCTCATCAGGCATCGCGACGCGGAGAAAACCATCTCCAGAACAGCATCATGACCACAATTTGATGCTATAATTAAGAATACGCATCACAATGATCAAATGGTGCGGAGGCTCCGATGAGAACAACCCTCGATATAAGGGACGACGTCCTGGAACAAGTGAAGGAATATGCGGCCGCAAGGTCTATCAGCCAGGGTGCTGCGGTTTCGGATATTCTTGAGCGCGGATTCAATGCAGATGTGCCAACCAAGTGGGAGAACGGCATTCTGATCTTCTCGCCTGGACCCGTGGGCGCAGTCACGGCGGAACACGTGATGAAGCTCAAGGATGATCTGGAAAGCGACCTATAGTGAGCATAGGGCTGCTGGACGTGAACGCACTCATCGCCCTGCTGTGGGAAGAACACCCATTTCACAGACTCTGCGCGCAATGGTTCGTTCGTGCGGAGCGTGCGGGATGGGCCACTTGTCCGATTACCGAGTCGGGCTGCGTTCGTGTCCTCTGCACCCCCGCATTCACCGCAAACCCGCCTTCGGTGCACGCAGCCATCCGCCTGGTACAAACACTGACCCAATCGGGACGAAAGCATCATTTCTGGACGGACGATCTTCCGCTCTCCGCGGTAGGCGTGCGATGGCGCAACCGGCTCGGTCCAAAACAGGTCACCGACGCTTATCTGCTGGCTCTCGCTATTCATCGTAAAGGGAAACTGGTGACCTTTGACCGTCGCATACTCACGCTGGCCCCGGAGGGTAGCGCAGAACATGCCGCGTTGGAGATTCTCCAATAAAAGGATTGGCGTTTCGCTCTGAGGATTCCTACGCTGCGATCAAGAAGCGTCCATCGCGCATGATCTGCTCCGTAACTTGCTGTGGGCCCACCCCCGTCTCAAGCCAGATGTTGAAGCCCAGCCCCACAACATCAATGTGTGTGCCAGAGCGCCACGGAGCGCCGGTATGTTCGCCGTAGGGATTGCCGAAAGCGATGTGGATGCCGGGAAATTTCTCGTCCTGCAGAATGTTGCCGATCACCCGCTTCACGCCCAGGTTGGTGCCGATCGCAAACTCGCCCACGCGGTCGGAGTTCTCGTCGGTGTGCGTGTAGGCCCAGAAGTCGGCCTCCAGCTGCTTGTTCACGCTCGCGCAACTCACGATGCGGTTGCCCGCAATCTCAATGGTCAGCGGAGTCGCCGCCAGCAATCCATAGCGCGCGCAAAGCCAGTCGCCCACCACGCCGTCCACCACAAAGGTGCCGTTCACTTCGCCGGGGGAAGTAAAGCACTCGCCGCCCGGCAAGTTGCCCCACTTCTCCGCCGAGATGATTCCCGATGTCTTGAACCATTTGTAGCCTGGATTCATCTCCGCCGTGATGTCCGTCCCCGCGGCCGTCGTCGCGCGAATCCGCGTGGCCTTGCGCACCCGCTCCAGCACTTTTTGGCTCAACCGATCGACAAGGTCAAAGTCGGCCCGCATGCCTTGGCACATAATTTCCGGGGTAATGTTGACCATGTGCGCATGGCGCATGTGCCGCCGGTTCACCACGTCGGTCATCTGCATCCGCGAACGCAACTCGTTGGCCTGCACCTGCACGGCAAAGATGGAAACCTGCGAAGTCTCCATATCGGCCAGCACCGCGGCAGGCATATCGACCAGCGGGCGCGGCGCCAGGTCTTCCAGCACGAACACGTTCCATGGGCATCCGCGTTCCGCCAACTGCGCGGCCAGCGCGGCGGCAATCGGCTCGGTCACTCGGTCGGTAATCAGCGTAACCTTCTCAGCCGGGTCAATGCGCAGGCAGGTGGTAACCGCGGAACGTGCTCCGGGCGCGAGCTCGGCTGGGTAGTCAAGCGAAAGCAGATGCTGTGCGGTCTCGGTCATGCGTTGGGTAGAGGTCCTCGTTCAAAATATATTCAGGGGCGCAGAACGTTTGCTCTTTGAGCGTACTTGAAAATTGATGGGAATGAAATGGGCCAAGCCATCCATGTAGCTGCTACAGCCCCGCCGCCGTCTCCTGCGCCATGTAATCCACCACTGCTTTCAGATCGCCTTTGCTCTCCTCAAAGACTCTCAGTTGCCGATCGGCGCCTGTGCCGTTGGCCATGATCTTGCGAATGCCATCAACCGCTTCCCTGCTGCCCAGTTCATCCACCGCCGGATCGATCATCGCAAGATACTCCTCCAGCAGATCGCGCTCCGGCACTTCCTGCTGCTTGCCAAAGTCGATCAGCTTGCCGTCTAGCCCGTAGCGCACGGCGCGAAACTTGTTCTCCATCAGCAGCGGCCGCGCGTATTGACGAAAATCCTGATTGGCCTCGTGCAGTTTGTAGAGATACAGTGCGGTCGCCTGGATCAGCGCCGCAATCGCCACTGTCTCTTCGGCGCGCATGGGAATATCGCAGGCGCGCACCTCGACGGTATTGAAGAACGGATGCGGCCGTATATCCCACCAGATCTTTTTGGCGTTGTCGATGCAGTTGGTGCGCACCAGCAGGCTCACATAGCTCTCAAACTCCGAGTAACTCGAGAAAGCATCGGGAATGCCGGTGCGGGGAAAGTTCTCAAACACCTTGGCGCGATAACCCTTGTAGCCGGTATTCAGGCCCAGCCAGAACGGTGAGTTGGTGGCCAGCGCCATGATGTGCGGCAGAAAATAGCGCATCGAATTCATGATGCGAATGGCTGCCTCGCGATCCTCGATGCCCACATGCACGTGCAGACCGAAAATCAGGTTAGCGCGCGCCACCAGTTGCAGATCCTTTACCACTTGGGCATAGCGTGGGTCGGGATAGATCTGCTGCGTGCGCCAGTCGGCAAAAGGATGCGTGGCGCCGGCCACCAGCACCAGGCCGTGTTCCCGGGCCAGCTTGATCATCTCCCGGCGCAGTTCGTAAATGTCTTCCCGCGCTTCGTCGACGTTGCGGCAAACGCGCGTGCCCACCTCCACCACAGAGGTATGCATCTCCGCCTTCACGCGCTCCTGCAGCCGCAGCTTCCCCGCGGCCAGCATCTCCGTTTCGATGTGTGAGCGCAAATCGCGCGTCACCGGATCGATGGTTTGATATTCCTCTTCAATGCCGAGCGAAAACGATGGCCGCATCACGACTCCACGGGAAAGCCTTGCGCCATTGTAGCGGGTTCCGAGTGCCGCTGGGCTCGATTCGTTGACTTGGGAAACCTCATGCCCCGCCTATTCCGCTCATCTTTTTTGCTGCCTTCTTCACCTTCACCGCCGGCGCACTCAAAAACGCCGCCCATCGCAGCTCCGGGACCTGCGGCGCTATCTTCGCTTTGGCAATCGCCAGATCCGCCACCTCGCTCACAATCCAGTCGAAGTTCGCCTGTCCCACCGAATGCAGATCCGCATCGGGCGCGGGATTCATGAAGTCGATCGCGTAAGGAATCCCATCCTCCACCGCAAACTCCACCGTGTTCAAGTCGTAACCTAGCGCCCTGCACAACGTCAGCGCATCCTTTTCGACACGCTTGAGCAGCTTCTTGTCGTACTCGGGCGGATATTGCAGATAGCGCTCCGCATGCGGTCTGCGCGGGTCGTAGGGCATAATATGCACCTTCTTCTGCCCCACCACATAGCAGCGAAAATACTCGTTGAAATCAACTGCCCTCTGGTAGGTCATGCACAGGTCGCGCGACTGGTCGTACGCCGTAAAAAATTCCGCGCGATTGTGAATGTGATACACGTCGCGCCAGCCGCCGCCATCCACAGGCTTCATAAATCCGTGCTCTCCCACATAGGCAAACACCCCTTCCCAATCCAGCGGATATTCTAGATTCCGCATGGATCTGTCCGTCGTTCCCTCGGGGTGCTTCTTGTGCGGCAAAATCACAGTGCGCGGCACGGCCACGCCCAGCTTGGCCGCCAGCGTGTAATTGAAGAATTTATCGTCTGCCGACCACCAGAACGGGTTGTTGATAATCGCCGTTCCGTTGATCGCTGCGTGCTTCAGAAAAGCGCGATAGAACGGAATGTCGTGCGAGATGCGATCTACGATCACGGCGTAGTGCGGAGCCTTGTCCAGGTGCACGGCGCCGGTCTGCACAAACTCGGCCTGTATGCCGTCAAGATTGCGCGCATTGATGTGCTCCACCAGCGCGCCGGGAAAGCTGTTCTCCATCCCGAACAGAATGCCGATCTTTTTCATGCCGCGTTCCCTCCAGTGGATACGGCAACTTCTTCCAGGCGCTCGGCCGCGAAGTTGCGCGTAACCAGTTTACGGCAGAGTCTCTTTCAGCCTGGTTGGCGCCCCCACGCCACCTTAAGCCGAGAGGAATGCAAAAGAATCAATACAGCGCTCGTGAATTACATCCGATATTTCTTCAGCTCACTGAAAAGAACTCGAAGGCATTACGAGGCTTGGGTTTCATCGGCCATCCGCTCCAACTGCCCAAGATGATTCAGGTCATGCCCGGCCATGGTCTCCACGATCGTCATAAATGTCATCGTGCCTCGCTCCGGATGCGTTACAGGCCGGTTGGCCGCTGCGGGCAGAGCCTTGCCAATCAACCGCAAATTCCAGCCGCGCATCACCAGAAACACGCCGAGCGCCCGCTGGGCCGGGATCCCGCCGTATGTCGCAGCCCACTTCTCCTGGTCGAACGGTTGAATCGTCGGCGCATCCTCGGCCAGCGTCTGGCGCAGGCGAAAGCCGAACACCAGCTCGCAATCGGCCAGGTGACACACAATCTCTGCCGCACTCCATTTCTCGGGCGCGGGCGCCGTCTGCTCCTTTTCGGGCCCAATCGCCTCCAGCAGCCGGCCAATCTCAGCAGGCGTGCCGCCAAGGATGTTTTCCGGCGGCCGTCCATCGAGAAAGCGCTCATAAGGGTTCAGTTCGCTCATCGTTTCCTCCTTAAAGATACTGCTGCACCATGCGCTCCCACGTCGGCCAGTCATGCGCGTTATACGAGTCCCACACAAACAGCTTGTGCGGAATGCCCCGGTTACTCATGATCCTGTCGAGATTCTGATTTTGCCCCAGGCACTGATCGTCCCATCCTGTCGCCAGCACGTACTCATTGCGGCGGTAGTGGTCAAAGAACCATGGGTCGCTTAGATTGGGCAGATAGTCCGTCGGCAGATTGAAGTAGCAGTCCTGGTCGTAATACCCGTTCAGAAAGTTCTTCAGGTCGAAGGCCCCGGACATGGACAAAAAGCCAGTAAACACATCCGGATGCTGCAGCGCAATGTTGACCGCGTGGTAGCCGCCAAAGCTGCAACCCAAAGACACCAGATGCCCATCGCGATTCTTGAGCCTGACCAGAGGCACCACCTCATGCAGCAGGTAATCCTCATATTGCATGTGCCGCGCGATGCGCCATCGCGGAGGAACCTGCTTGTTGTACCAGCTCTCCATGTCTACCGAGTCCACGCAATAGAGCTGCACTTCGCCGGCGTCGATCTTGCCGCCCAGCGCGCCGATCAGCCCGCGATCTTCAAACTCGAAGAAGCGCCCGCCCGAAGTGGGAAACACCATCACCGGCAGGCCCGCGTGCCCAAAGACCAGCAGTTCCATCTCTCTGCCCAGGCGGCTGGAATGCCACTTGTGATACTCACGAACCATAGAGTCTCCACTTCATGTTTTGCCGGCCCGTCTCACATTCACCCATTGGAGAATTGCCATTTTCTTGTTACTTTAACAGCCCGAGTTGCTATTCTTTCTTTGCTTCCACACGCGGCACACGATAAACGATATGGATAGAGGTCCGCAGGGGTTGAGTTCAGAAAACGATCCGCCGGAATTGTTGCACACGCCCGCTCAGGCCGAACTGTTTTCCGAAGTCGCACCGCATCCGCGGCTCCATCTTCATCGCGCCTTCTCCAGCCATTTCCTTCCCGACGAGCGCGACCTTATCGTCTACGTGCCGCCCGGCTATGACCAGCACTCTGCGCTCACCTATCCGGTTCTCTACCTGCACGACGGTCAAAACCTCTTCGACCCCCGCACTTCCTTCATTCCCGGCCGCACATGGCAGGTTCGTGAGCACGCCGACGAGGCCATCGAAGCCGGCGAAGTGGAACCGCTGATTATCGTGGGCGTCTACAACACCGGTGACCGCCGCCTGGCCGAGTACACCCATGAACACAATTGGCAGATGGGCGGAGGCGAGGCCGATGCTTACGGCCTGCTGCTGACTCGCGAGCTAATGCCATGGATCGCCACCCGGTACCGCGTCCGCGCCGGTCGCGAGTCTACCGGGCTGGGCGGCTCTTCTCTCGGAGGGCTTGCCACCCTCTATCTCGGTCTCCGCCACGCGGAGCATTTTGGCAAGCTGGCCGTGTTGTCCCCCAGCGTCTGGTGGAACCACAAAAGCATTCTTGGCTACCTGAACGAACGCGCGCCGCAGATTTGGGAACGTCCGCGCATGTGGCTCGACGTGGGCGATAAAGAAGGCCGCCGCACCCTCCACGACGTCGAACACCTCAACCGCCGCCTCAAAGCCAACGGCTGGGTCTCCGGCGAAACCCTGCATTTTGAAAAAGTGCACGGCGGCAACCACGACGAGAGCAGCTGGGCGTTCCGTGTGCGGCCTATGCTTAAATTCCTTTTCCCAGCAGGGTAAACATCCAATGGTGCGAGGCCGCGCTGCATTGATCCAGTGCTCATGGTCTTCAAAAGATTTTCCTGCGTTCCCCTGATGCGCTGATGTTAGGATGGTCCGGTCTCGTTAGACAAGCAATCAACAAGGCGGCGTAAGCTGCCCATCTTTTTGTGAAACGAAGGGACGTTCCACGTGGCAGAAGGGGCAAAGGGCACTGAAACCGACGTGTATGTCCTGGGCGTTGGCGATGCTGCGAAGGAGCGGTTGCGGTTACTGGACCAGGTTTATGGGCCGGCCACGCGCCAAATGCTGCTGGATGCCGGACTTTCCGCAGAGACCCGCGGGCTCGATCTGGCCTGCGGCATCGGGGCGGTCTCCTGCTTTATGGCCGGTGTAATCGGGAAGAAAGGCTCGCTTGTGGCAGCGGACGTGAATCCCGACCAACTGGTGGTGGCCAAGGGTCACTGTGCCAAGTGCGAGCACGATCCGCCGATTGACTACATTGAGACCAGCGCGTATGAGACCGGACTCCCCTCGGAGAGCTTCGACCTGGTGCATATCCGATTTCTGCTTTGTCATCTTGCGGAGCCTGCCGCGGCGCTGCGCGAGGTGTACCGGCTGCTCAAGCCGGGTGGAGCGCTGGTGTGCCAGGATATTCAAATCTCGCGCATCTTTTGCTCTCCGGAGAATGCTGCCTTCACGCGATTAGATGAGATTATCCTCAAAATGGGCAGGGCTTTGGGCGTGGACTACAACTACGGGTTGCGGCTGCCGGTGGACGTCATGGCGGCTGGCTTTCAATCCCCCGAGGTCCGGTTCATTCAGCCCGTCTATCTGCGCGGCCCTGAGAAACGTCTGTGGGAGCACACCATCCGCGAAGCAACGCCCGCCGTTTTGCAGACCGGCGCGGCCAGCCAGGACGAGATGAACGGCCTGCTGGAGGAGATTCGGCTGGCTGCAGAGGACGAGCGCATCCTGATTGCGCAGTGGGGCATGCCGAGTGTGATCGCGATAAAGTAAATGGCTGCGCGCCGTTCGGGCCCTGAATACTTGCCCCCAACCCCCTTTTCGGCGATACTTAGGTGTTGTGTCTTGTGTGGCCGGACGCCTCCGTCTGACCCTCGATTTGGCCTCGCGCGCGGGTAATGATGCCGCCGCGGGCCGGAAACACTCCCAGGGACCAACAGAGCACCGTATTTTGAAAGGAACCGTATACCCGTGGTGATGATTCGTTTGGCGCGTTTTGGCGCCCGCAAGCAGCCCTACTACCGCATTGTGGCCATCGAAAAGGACCGCGCCCGCAATGGCCGTTCCATCGAGGTCGTCGGCACCTATAACCCCCGCACCAGCCCGGCCACCGTGGACCTGAAGCACGACCGCATCGCCTACTGGCGCAGCGTCGGTGCGCAGTGCTCCACCATCGTCGAGAAGCTGGTGAAGAAGAACCCGGCCCAAGCGCAGGCTGCTGAACCCGTCCACGCCTGATCCCCTTTTTGATCGTTCCTTTCAAGGGCGGCCAAGGGTGTGCCTTCCTCTCCGGCGCCCGCACACATTTGCTGACGGCGACGGGTGTGTGCTGATACTATTCGCGCACCGATTCAGGTTGCTAATTCTTGGGACGCAAATTTTCAGCACCCAACCGGTCAGGGGCACGAGCATGACCCAACACGATATGGTCCAGGTAGAGGAACTGGTCCGCGAAATCGCGCGGGCCCTGGTGGATGAACCGACAGCCGTCAATGTGCAATCCGTCGACCGGGACGAAAACACCGTCCTCAAGCTTCGCGTTGCGCCCCAGGACGTGGGCAAGGTCATCGGCAAGCAGGGGCGCACGGCCCGCTCCGTGCGCACCATTCTGGGCGCAGTGAGCATGAAGCTGCATCACCGCTACACCCTCGATATCCTGGAAGAAGACGACGAAGCATAGGGCCTGTTAACACTAGCTGGGCGGATGGCGTTGCGGACGAAAATCCGGCCAGACGAAGCCGAGGCCGAAGGCTGTGGCGGGTCCACCGTCGAGGACGAGAATGAAGTATGGCCGGATTTTCGCCGCAACCCGAAGGGAC